>Ga0256410_1000007_pt1 | contig 543509 bp, 477 predicted proteins | sample PhyWR1_FD_185983 | JGI IMG/M metagenome (GOLD analysis project Ga0256410, IMG submission 185983) | Leaf surface microbial communities from wheat plants in UC Gill Tract Community Farm, Albany, California, United States - DLSL W.R1 | ecosystem: Host-associated > Plants > Phyllosphere >...
CTGTTATAGACCGCATTTGAGCCTAGGTATGATGACACCTAATCAAATGTTTGAAAAAGCAAGAACCGAGCTAATTGCTTAACTCGGTTCTAAATGAAATACTGTCAATCTATTTTAGGACGAGACACGGCTTAGTTTTTGGATTAAAAAATATAAAATAAGTGTTTATACTGTTTAAAGATCTCAATAAATAATCACAAGGAAAAATAAATAATGGCAATAGATCGTATTGATTGGCATGGCGAATCCGCAGAGCAAGCAGGCTTTCCATATGAAAATGGTGGGACACATATTGGAATTTATTTAGCTTGGATTATCAATAACCAATTGGAAGGTGAGTTTCACCAAGAAGAAAGTGCCGATGAATTAGAACAAGTACGTACACGTCAAATGACTGGACGACAGTTTTTGATCAATATGTGTGATGAAAAATTTTGGGAAGAAGATTTAAATGAACAAGGCTTTGAATTTACCCAAGCCTATTATGAGAGCCATCAATATTTTAAAGATTATGATGAAATCTTAGTTGATGCTAAAGGTTTGACAGATACCTATGCTGTGGATGATACATGGGATAATTATGATTTGATGGCAGTCGTGATTAGTCAAAAATATGCACAATGGCAGCAGAACCGATCATAAGTCTAGGCGCTTTAAGTCAATAAATCGTTTTTCTGGGATAAGCTTTTGTAATCAGCTCTAAGTTACCCATAAAAAAACACAGTCCAAAATGGGTAGGACTGTGTTTTAACGTTGATCTGTCTGGAGACCAAATCGACGTTAAGTAACCACACTTACAGCGCGTATACTTGTATAATTTATATATGAGGATGTTCGTATATTTTTCAACCAGCTTAGTTGCCAATTTTAAATTACCAGCAGTCGTTGAGTTCACTTACTACTAATTCATTGAATGAATACCAAAGATATTGCCTTCAGTATCAATGGCTAAAACAATATGCCCATGAGGCCCAATCGACATTTTTGTTTGATGAACTTGACCACCAGCGGCTGCAACTCGGGCTTCTTCAATGGCACAATTCTCACTACTAAAATAGACAATTGTACTGTTTCCACCAGCAGAAATGCCTTCCATTTTAACCAATGAGCCTGTTGCGCCGTATTGGTTCATATCCGATGGAAATGTCCACATTTCCACCGATGAATCGTTTGGATCACTAAGTAAACTCAGCTCAACACCAATCACCGTTTGATAAAATAATTTTGCCCGTGCCATATCATTGACATAGATTTCGAACCAACATACTGGATTTGACATAAACGTGTCCTTTTATTTTGCTGTTATCAGTTTTATAACCATACATGGCTGTATTTATAAGCTTAAGGGCAGTTGAGCCTTTAAACTCTATTTTTAGACTTTATTGTGATTAGCTTATGACAAACTTAACTCAAGAGCAGCTGTATTTTGTAAATAAGTTTATTTTTTAATCAATATTCCAAGAAAAACTTAAAGAAATAATAGATTATAAACATAAAAAAAGAACGCCGAAGCGTTCTCTTTTTCGATCATTGGATCAATGACGTGCAGCTTTTTTGCCTTCATCAACCGCTTTAACGATTGGTGCTTTGACCAATGGCGTAGGTTGTTCAACCAAAGCAAGTGGAAGAATCTCATCGATGCTTTTCACTGCTTTAATTTCCAAACCATCTTTCACGTTCTGAGGAATTTCAGCTAAGTCACGAACGTTTTCTTGTGGGATAAACACCAGTTTAACGCCACCACGATGTGCTGCTAAAAGTTTCTCTTTTAAGCCACCAATACGCATTGCTCGGCCACCTAAGCTGGTTTCACCTGTCATTGCAATATCAGGACGAATTGCAATCCCTGTGAATGCCGAAACCAGAGCAGTGGTTAATGCTAAACCTGCAGATGGTCCATCTTTCGGTGTCGCACCTTCAGGTAAGTGAACGTGTACGTCAGTTTCTTCAAAACGAGAAGCTTCAATACCCAATTCATCAGCACGTGTACGAACCACAGTCATTGCCGCAGTAATCGATTCCTTCATTACATCACCGAGTGAACCCGTGGTAATAAATTTACCTTTACCTTTTACTGCTGCAACTTCGATGGTCAGTAACTCACCACCGACAGAAGTCCATGCCAAGCCATTTACACGACCCACTTGAGCTTCTTCTTCCGCCATACCGTAATCAAATTTATGCACACCTAAATATTCAGGTAAGTTTTCAGCAGTGACATCAATATGTAAGTTTTTCGCTTTCTTACTGACTGATTCTTTCACCACTTTACGTGCAATCTTCGATACTTCACGTTCAAGGCTACGTACACCAGCTTCACGGGTATAACGACGGACAATGTCACGAATCGCTTCTTCATGAACAGTCAATTCTTTGCCACGTAAACCATTGTTCTTGATTGCTTTTGGAACAAGGTAACGATCTGCAATATTGACTTTTTCGTCTTCGGTATAACCCGGCAAACGAATTACTTCCATACGGTCTAATAAAGCCTCAGGAATATTCATGCTGTTTGCAGTACAGATAAACATCACTTCAGACAAATCAAGATCAAGATCTAAGTAGTGATCGTTAAACTTGTTGTTCTGTGATGGATCAAGTACTTCAAGCAGGGCAGAAGCTGGATCACCACGATAATCCTGTGCCATTTTGTCCACTTCGTCGAGCAAGAACAGTGGGTTCTTAACGCCAACTTTGGTCAATGACTGCACAATTTTACCCGGCATAGCACCAATATAGGTACGACGATGACCACGAATTTCTGCTTCGTCACGGACACCACCGAGTGCCATACGAACGAATTCACGACCAGTTGCTTTGGCAATTGATTCCCCGAGTGAGGTTTTACCGACACCAGGAGGACCAACTAAACAAAGGATTGGACCTCGAAGTTTTTTCACGCGTGATTGAACTGCTAAGTATTCAACAATACGTTCTTTGACTTCATCCAAACCATAGTGGTCTGTATCTAAAATTTCCTGAGCTTTTGCTAAGTTAATGCTGACTTTGCTGGCTTTATTCCAAGGCGTATCTAAAATAGCCTCAATATAGTTGCGCACAACAGCAGCTTCACTTGACGCAGGTTGCATTGCTTTGAGTTTACGGAATTCATTTTCAGCTTTTTTACGCACATGTTCAGGTAAATCAGCTTCCGCTAAACGTTTTTCAATTTCAGCAACATCATCTTCCGCACCACCATTCATATCGGAAAGTTCACGCTGAATGACTTTCATCTTCTCATTGAGGAAGTATTCGCGTTGGTTCTTTTCCATTTGGCGTTTTACAGAGTCATGCAATGTTTGCTCAATCTGTTGTTCTTCAGATTGTTGCAATAAATAAGTCATCAGCTCTTGTAAGTGTGCTTCAAACTCATCGTGCTCTAGGAATTTTTGTTTTACATCGATATTTAAAGGTACACGGGTTGCAACAAAGAACAACAATTGTAATAAATCGTCGATTTTATTTGCTGCTGCAATCAATTCACGTGCATTACGTAATTTGGCTTCTGCATACTGTGAAAACAGTGCACGTAATTCTTCTACACGTGTTGCTTGAGTATCTTTATCTACAGATATCGTCATTGGGCTTAATGCATGTTCAGCCGATAAGTATTCATCATTGTCGATGATTTCAACCAGCTTAGAACGATGTAAGCCTTCAATCAGTACCTTGATACAGTTTTCATCATTTTCATGATTCACAACTTGTACAATCTTCGCGACGGTACCATATTGATATAAGTTGTCGTGATCAATTTCTTCTGTAAGCGAATCTTTTTGCGCAACTACAAATACTAAATTGTCACTGTTACGAGCCACATCAACTGCATTGATCGATTTTTCACGACCTACAAATAGCGCAATTTGCATATGTGGGTACACAACCACGTCACGCAACGCTAAAAGCGGTAATACACTTGGAACCTGTGGCTCTAAGTTTTCTTGATTCATAATAATCTCAGACATGGGCACTCCTAATGAGTGACAACGGTGTTGCCATGTTTTTTATAGTGATGTGTATTTCAAAAATTACAAGGGCTTTGCCAAATAAAAAGTTTAAAAAATCGCAAGTATCTGATTAACAAATAAACCTATTTGCATTTATTGGTCAATTTAACGGCGAAAATAATAGGTTTTTGCTGGGGTAATTAAACTATCTAAGGGCTGATCCCACGGATTTCTTTTAAGCTCGTGGGTGAGCAACTGGAAATCATGGGCTAAACCAAGCCGATGTGGGCGGTGTGTAGCTGATGAAAGCGTTCGATCATAGAAACCGCCTCCCATACCCATACGACTACCTTTTAAATCACAAGCCAATAAAGGCATGATCACCAGATCGAGTATTGAAATATGTTTAGCACGACTTGCCATAGGTTCTAACATCCCAAGACGATGTAAAGAAAAGCGTCGATTGCGAAACTGCCGATTTGATATTTTGACCCAAACCAGTTTTTTGTTCATATTGCAGATCATGGGCAAATACACGGTTTTTCCAATCGCACAGCAATATTCGATAAGCAATTTGGTTTGAATTTCACCAAAAGCATCTAAATATAATCCGATTTTCTGCGCATTGAAAAAATGGCGATGGCGTAGCATCTGTTTAAAGCATTGCAATTCAATGACCATTTGTTGATTGCGGGTCAGCTTTTGTCGTTGTTGTCTTAAAGATCTGCGCAGTTGTGAATTTTGATCCATGTTCTGAATGCTAAAACTAAACTGTTGCCAGTATACAATGAATTGATAAACAGCATTTATAAGGAAATGATTAAGATGTTATTTTGATTATCTTTTATTCAACAGAGTTTGCGATAAATGGGCAGTTTTAAGCTATTATTCTAATCGTTTGATAAAACAAGATTAAATATTGATGTTCTACATTTTAATTCCAGAGTATCTATTCTGACAAATGTAGGATTTTGCTCAGTCAATTGCAAATGGAAGCACTTCAATTAGGCTGAGAAGAAATTCACGTGAGTGATGATTATGGATAAGCACGAAAATAAACAGGAAAACACCATGCAAAGTCAGCTAAAACAACAATCTCATACCTTGTCACGACGGTTTGTTATCTCAATGCTTGCATTGGCAAGCAGTTTACCGCTAATGAGCTATGCCGCTCCAGCAGCGCCAAAACTGGATCTTGAGTTATCTGCACATTCAAAGAATAAAATTAAAACCTTAATGAATGATCCAAAAGTTTGGCAACAGATTCCCAAAACAGTCACGCTGTGTGTGTATTCTCCTGATGGCGCCAATAGTGAAGCTTTTGAACAAGCGACCAGTTATATCAGTGAATTGCCACGAATTACACAGATTGCTAAGGAATTTGGGGTGGATATGAAAATTACCCGTCCAACCAAATTGTCGATGCATATTGATTTAAATTATCCAAAATTAAAGAAAACCGCTTCTACGGATATTAATTTAAGAGTTTATACCGATGAACGTGTATTGACTGAGGATTTCCGCAGTAAACGCTGTGATGGTGCTGGAATCAGTAACATTCGTGCACGTCAGTTTAATCCGTTTGTCGGCAGTATTGATGCTATTGGGGCAGTACAAAACTATAAGCAATTAACCACCGTGATCCAGTTACTTGCACGGCCTGAGTACGATGCAAAAATGGTCAATCGTGATTATGAAGTGGTGGGGATTGTTCCTTTAGGTGCTGCGTATATTATGGTCAATGATCGCCGTATTGATACCTTATCAAAAGCAGCAGGGAAAAAAGTGGCGGTCATGAACTTTGACGGTACTCAAAAGAAGTTGGTGCAAAATGTTGGTGCACAACCTGTTTCTGTTGATCTATTAACTGTGGGGGGAAAGTTTAATAACAAAGAAGTCGATATTATGGCGGGGCCTGCTTTGTTATTTAAGCCTTTAGAATTGAAAAAGGGTATGACGGATAAAAATGGCAATGTGGTCGGTGGTATTATTCGCTTTCCTTTGATACAGGTCACAGGCACATTAATCATGCATCGGAATAAGTTCCCTGCAGGTATGGGACCAATCGCACGGGAAATGATTTCTAAACAACTCAGCCCAGCATTTCAGTTTGTCGATAAACTAGAGCGAGAAGTTCCAGATAAATATTGGTTTGATATTCGTGAAGCAGATAAACCGGGCTATATCAAGATTATGCGTGAAGCACGTATTCAGATGACCAAAGAAGGCTTCTATGACCCAACAATGATGAAAATTTTGAAAAAGGTTCGATGTGGTCAAACCCCAAGTAGTTTTGAATGTGCTTTAAATGATGAATGATTGGGTTTTGCTCTTGTCTTGATGAGGTATATAAGTCAAAAGCAAAATCACAAACAGCTGATGTTTTTGATTTGAATTAAAAGCTAAAGGAGCAAAATGAAAGTTTATTTTGCTCCTTTTTTATTGCAAAGTTTAGGCAATGCTTTACTACTCTGTTAGATTAAATCCAAGATAAAGAAGATCAAAATTAAGATTTAAATGATGTTAAGAAAACCGTTCAAACTCTTGTTGCTGACAGTGTTGTTTTACGTTAACTCGATATATGCCGCACAGTATCAGACAGGGGATATTATTTTTCATACTTCTAAATCTGCACAAAGTCTTGTGATTCAAAAAGCCACCCATTCGCCATATAGCCACATGGGAATGATCGTGATGAAACAAGGTCAAGCTTTGGTTTTGGAGGCGATTCAGCCTGTGAAATATACACCGCTTCAACAATGGATCAATCGCGGTGTAAATAAAGCCTATGTCGTAAAGCGTTATCAACCTCAATTGACTGCAGAGCAACAACACAAGTTAGTCAAACAGGCCGAGACTTATTTAAATAAACCCTATGATGTTTATTTTGAATGGAATGATGACGCAATTTATTGCTCTGAAATTGTATGGAAAGCTTATCAATACGCTTTAGGAATAGAATTGGCGCCCTTGGAAAAATTACAAAGTTTTGATCTCACAGATCGAAGTGTTAAAGCACTTATGCAACAACGCTATGGACAGCATATTCCATTGCAAGAAACTGTGATTGCGCCAAGTGCAATTTTTAATTCAAAGAAATTGAAAATGGTTGACTCGGTTGCTGGTTTGAATTGATTGGAAATATAGTGGGCATAAAAAAACCTGAGTCATGATGCTCAGGCTTTTTATAAGAAGCGGTATATACATACATTCTTGAATGTGGCGACCCTACGGGGATTCGAACCCCGGTTACCGCCGTGAAAGGGCGATGTCCTAGGCCTCTAGACGATAGGGTCAATAAATTGAGGCAGACACTTGAAACTAAACCATTAAATTAATGGCGACCCTACGGGGATTCGAACCCCGGTTACCGCCGTGAAAGGGCGATGTCCTAGGCCTCTAGACGATAGGGTCGTTTCAGAGGTGGGCGTATATTAGGGCGAATACAGGCAGGTGTCAAACTTTTTTCCACAATAAAAACTGAAATTGCGTTTATATGGATAAAAACAAAGCAATATGAGCAAAGTGGTTAAAATTAAGACCATTATTACGGCTTGGGGTACACAATGGGATCTAAAATATTTTGAATCACCGCAGGATGTTGTAAGTAGCCTGCGATTTGATGAGGAGTATGAATAAACGTTGAAATCGCGGTATTTAAAATTGCGGGTTGAAAGTCAAAGGGTGCATTGATCAAAGGAAAAGCGGTTAAAAAATCATCTGGAGAATAGAAATTATGCCAATCACCATTTAGACAATTTGGTCTTTTGATGGGTGGCGTTAGTTTAGACTGAATCACTTTAAAGGCGAGTGGTGAGCCTAAGGTAATAAAGCGTTGTATCTGATAGTTTGCTTGTAGTTGTTGTAACAGATTATAGGCAATCACGGTTCCTAACGAATGCGCAACAATAATATGCGGTTGATCGGGTTCTAAGCTGGCCAATATCCGTTGATGGACTTCATCCATAAACTGAGGATTGGCGAGGTATAAATAAGTTTCGATCAGAAATTTATGAATCAAACTTTCATGAAGTTTTGGAAAATTATTTAAAATTAAAGAGAACTCTTTAAGCGCCTTATCTTTTAACAATTGCGAAGCCAAATATAAGCGTTTGGACAGTTTTAAGTCATGCTCAGGCATGAAGTAGGGCAATATTGGAATTGCAGGAGGGGCATTTAAGGTTGTAGTGGGTAGCGTTGTTGTATGTTTATGAAAGTGAAAGTTTACCCATGATTTAGGCAGAAAGCTTTCTAAGTCAAAGCGATTGCTTAATTGGTGTTTACTGATTAAATCGCCATAAAAAGCCAAGCGAATATCTAATTGTGCTGTTGAAATAGGCAGTTTAAGTTCATCGATTCCCTGCTGAAGAATATCAATCCAATGTTGTTTTAAACTCTCAGCATTATAATTCTGCTGGTTCATACCATGAATAAAAATAATCTTCATTGGGGTTTTTATAGATTGTTATGTTTAGCTATTAAATTACGAGTTTAAACTGATTTTGACTATCTATGAATGTACAAAAAGTGTAGCCAATGGCTACACTTTTTGTTTAGGCATGATCAGTTAGATGTTGTTTAGGGTTGTGATTGATCTTTATATAAAAATGCGTAGCTGATATAGCAAATGGCAATAAAGATTAAACAACAAATAAAGCCAACCACCATCTCAGGGTCAAATACCATACTGATACAGGTAATTAAACAGAAGATAAAACCTAAGATCGGCACAATTGGAAACAATGGTGCAGCAAAGCCTAATTCAGCTTTGGTATGACCTTGTTTGTACCATTGACGTCTAAAATTAAACTGGCTCAGACAAATACTCATCCACACTACAACCATGGTAAACGCAGCCACACCTAACAAGTTTTTAAAAATAGTCTCAGGTGCAAATTGCTCTGAAAGCAGACCAGGTAACGCACCGAACATGGTGACAATCACCGCAATATATGGAATACCACATGCATTGACCCTAGAAAACAATGCTGGAAGCTGTTTCTTGGCTGAGAGCGACCACATCATACGTGATGCAGCAAATAGCCCTGAGTTGGCAGCAGACAACAACGCAGTGATGATCACAAAACGGATAATGTCTTCTGCGTATGGAATACCAATATGATCAAATACGGTGACAAATGGGCTGCTACTGACCCCTTCAGCATGTAATCCTGCCATTTGGTGAGGGAGTAGTGCACTAATGACAATGATCGTACCGACAAAGAAAATCAATAAACGCCAAATAGCAGTATTGATGGCTTTAGGCACATTTTTCGCAGGATCTTCAGTTTCACCCGCAGCAACGCCAATCAACTCAGTACCAGAGAAGGCAAAGTTCACGATTAACATGGTGGTGAAGATTGGGAATAGACCTTGTGGGAACCAGCCTTCATCGGTCAAATTACTAAATAACGGTGCTGAAGTATGCCCCTGATAATTTAAAATCCCAAAAATTGCCAAGAGACCAAAAAGAATAAAGGCAATTACCGTGATGACTTTAACCAAAGAGAGCCAGAACTCAGATTCGGCAAACCATTTGGTTGAGCTCATATTTAAGCCAAACACGATTGCTGCAAAAATCAGCGTCCATAACCACATCGAGATATGCGGAAACCATTCTTGCATTAACAAAGCCGCAGCAGTAAATTCAGTGCCTAGTGTTGCTGACCATGTTAGCCAATACAGCCAAGTAACGGTGTATCCTGTACCTGGACCAATGTATCGTTGTGCATAAGTACCAAACGAACCAGACTCAGGCATATGAACCGCAAGTTCACCTAAGCACAGCATCACCATATAGGCAATTACACCGCCGAGGATGTAAGAGATAATGGCACCAATCGGACCGGTTTGTGAGATTACTTCACCAGAACCTAAAAAAAGCCCTGTACCGATTGCACCACCAAGCGAAATCATCACCAAGTGACGAGTACTCATTGCTCGTTTGAGTGGTGAAGAATTAGATGATACCTGAGCATCATTTTGATTTGGTGATGACTGCATAAGCTTCAGATGGAAATAAAACAAGAAGCGCGCTATTTTAGCCCAATTCATAAATAGTGCAATGATTGAGTGTTGCTAATGCTCAATAAGCAATACTATAAATCACCGTGATTTTATGGTTTTTATAAATAAATATTTAAATCAATTGTTTATATTTAACTCTGCACTGATTATTTTAAATTAAAAATTCAGATTATTGATGAAAAAACAATCTTTTAAATATGAGCGGATGGTGGTTTTTAACTGCTTTAAAATACGATAGATATAAAAAAGCCTGAGTCGTATTGCTCAGGCTTTTTTACGAGAAAGTTTTATGTTGGAAACAATCTCAAATATGGCGACCCTACGGGGATTCGAACCCCGGTTACCGCCGTGAAAGGGCGATGTCCTAGGCCTCTAGACGATAGGGTCGTAATGAGGTGATGCGTATATTAAGGATAAAAGATATTTTTGTCAAAATGGATTTATCGAAAAAGCGTCTAACTGATGAATCTATAATCGAATCTTCATGTATTTGTTTTTAATTTAGCCATAAAGCTATTTTTTGTTTTTAGAAGAATCCAAATCAAATAAAAACGGCTTGATTCATATATGGATCACTGAAAAATGATGCTGTTGGTTAAAAGTCCAAAATAGAAAAGCCCGTATGAATACGGGCTGATCAGTGATTTACAATGCGACTTAATTTTTCTGATGATAAAGCCAGTAATAAGTTGCATAACATGCTGCCATAAATACTAAACAACCAATAAAGCCAGAAAGCATTTCCGGATCTGCTGCCATACTTAAACCGGTTGCGGTACAGGTAATAAAGCCAAGAATTGGTACAACGGGATACCATGGCGTTTTAAATTTTAAATCAGCTAGTGTTTTACCGCTGGCCAGCCATTTACGACGGAAATTAAACTGACTCCAGCAAATACTCATCCACACGATAACCATGGTAAATGCTGCCACACCGAGTAAGTTTTTAAAGATCACATCTGCGCCAAATTGCTCCGACAGTAAACCGGGTAAACCCCCAATCATGGTCACAAAAATTGCAACAACAGGGGTGCCTGATTTGGTCAGTTTGGAAAAAACTCGAGGTAATTGTTTTTGAATTGAAAGCGCCCACATCATACGAGATGCCGCATATAGGCCTGAATTTGCAGTGGACAAAAGCGCTGTAATGATCACAAAACGCATGATGTCTTCTGCGTAAGGAATTCCAATCAAGTTAAAAACAGAAACAAAGGGACTATTACTGATCCCTTCACCATGCGCGGCTAGGCCAGCATCTTGATAGGGCAATAATGAACTGATGACAATAATGGTACCAACAAAGAAAATCATTAACCGCCAAACCGCAGCATGAATCGCTTTTGGGACATTTTTTTCAGGATTTTCAGTTTCACCAGCCGCAATCCCAATCATCTCAGTACCATTAAAGGCAAAATTTACAATCAGCATGGTGGCAAAAATAGGAAATAAACCATTGGGTAACCAACCATGTGCGGTTAAATTACTGAATAAGGGTACAGTTTCATGACCATGAAAGGGGATTAACCCAAATATTGCGGTTAGGCCGAGTAAGATAAATACCAATACCGTTGCAACTTTAACAAAAGACAACCAAAACTCTGACTCTGCAAAAAAGCGTGTTGAGGTTAGATTGGAAATCAAGACGGCAACAATAAAGACCAAGGTCCATAACCAGATGGAGGTTGTTGGAAACCATTCCTGCATCAGCATGGCTGCCGCTGTAAATTCAGTCCCCAAGGTGGCAGACCAGCCAAGCCAGTACATCCACGACACCATGTAACCTGTACCCGGTCCAATATTTTTAGCTGCAAAAGCACCAAAAGATCCAGTCACAGGTTGATTGACCGCAAGTTCGCCTAAGCACAGCATTACCATATAGGCAATTAAACCACCGATAATATAGGCAATCACTGCACCAATCGGCCCAGCTTGTGCAATCACTTCACCTGAACTTAAAAATAAGCCAGTACCAATCGCACCGCCTAATGACAACATGATCAGGTGGCGTTTGGTCATGGATCTTTTTAAGACAATAGTTTGCCCATCAGCGACAGTGTGCTGATTCGATTGATCAGGTGATTGCATATTTGATGTCATTGAACTTTAAAGAGATATTTTAGATTAAAATGCCAAAATTGACAAAATAAAATAAGCCATCAGCTTCTAAAGTCTAAAGAAAAGGGATGGAATAAAATAATTGAATCAAGAAGATCAAAAAAGAGAGAAAGAAATTATAAAAATAATTAGATGGCGACCCTACGGGGATTCGAACCCCGGTTACCGCCGTGAAAGGGCGATGTCCTAGGCCTCTAGACGATAGGGTCGTTTAGAAGATGGCGATATCTTATTGATCCGCCACCAAATTGTCAAGTAAGTGAGGTGCGAGTTTGTTCAAAATATAGCAAAACAGTTCAGCCGTCTTTTGAGTATCGTACAAGGCCGAGTGAGCCTCTTTACCATCGAACTCGATTCCAGCTTGAATACATGATTTAGCCAAAACAGTTTGACCAAACATGACCGCACTTAAAGTCACAGTATCAAATACAGAAAAACTATGAAAAGGGTTTTGATTTTTACTGCCAGTTCGCGCAATTGCAGCTCTTAGGAAGCCTAAATCAAAGTGGGCATTGTGTCCGACCAAGACCGCATGGGTACAATGTTGCTGACGACGCACTTCATTAACCGCCTTAAAAATACGCTTTAATGCTGTTTTCTCATCTTCAGCCATTGCCATACGCATTGGATTAAATGGATCTACACCAATAAAATCCAAAGAACGACGATCTAAATTTGCACCTTCAAAAGGATTGATGTGTGCATGATGTGCTTCACCTGGAACAAATTTTCCTTCAGCATCATACACAATGGGGATGCATGCGATTTCAAGCAATGCATCGGTATCTGCATTAAAACCTGCTGTTTCAACGTCAACCACAACGGGTAAAAAACCACGAAAGCGTTGTCCAATCACAGGTAATGTTTCAGTTGTCACACCTTTCTCCATTGGATGGTTTTTCCAGCATAAAGTGGAATAATGTGTTCACCATCCAAATAATCTAAACTTTCAGGGATTACCTGATCTTCTTTCACAAGGGTAATCTTATTTGTGTTGCGAGGCAAACCATAGAAGTCTGCACCAAACATACTGGCAAAACCTTCTAGGCGTTCGATTTTGTTGACTTGATCAAAAGCCTGAGCATAAAGCTCAATTGCTGTAGGTGCACTATAGCAACCTGCACAACCACATGCATTTTCTTTGGCATTTTTAGAATGTGGTGCACTGTCAGTACCTAAGAAAAACTTAGGGCTACCGCTTGTGGCAACTTCAAGTAAAGTTTGTTGATGAGTTTGACGCTTTAAAATCGGTAAACAATAAAAGTGCGGTTTTATACCACCGACCAACATATCATTACGGTTAAACATTAAATGTTGTGGTGTGATCGTCGCAGCAACATTACGATCTTGTTCAAGCACAAAATGCGCGGCTTCACTGGTGGTAATATGTTCTAACACCAATTTTAATTGCGGAAATTGTTTCAGTAACGGTGAAAGTACTTCGTCTAAAAAGCGTTTTTCACGGTCAAAAATATCCACATGCTGATGGGTAACTTCACCATGTAATAGTAATGGCACTTGATGTTCTTCAAGCTGTTCAATCACTGCATAGACTTTACGAATGTCACTGACACCATTATCCGAGTTGGTTGTTGCACCAGCAGGATAGAGTTTAATTGCATTGACGAATTGAGACTCTTTGATTTTGCGAACTTCATCTGGAGAAGTATGGTCGGTAAAATACAGTACCATACGTGGGTCAAAATCAACCCCTTCAGGGACATGTGCCATAATACGGTCACGATAAGCATTCGCTTCATCTACAGTTTTCACAGGTGGAACGAGGTTCGGCATACAAATCGCACGGGCAAATTGTTTGGCTAGATCTGGAACTGTACGTTTTAAGGCAAGACCATCACGCAGGTGGGCATGCCAGTCATCTGGCTGAAGCAAAGTGATCGTATTCAAGGCAATTCTTACTGACAAAATAAATGAGATGATAATCTATAACACTTTAAAATGATAACAGCTATTTCTAATCAATAATTCAAATTAAATGATTAAAAACAAATCTAAAGCTTATATTTTGTTCGGATTGGTCATGTGTGTGTCATGATTGGGTGCTAATGCTGAATAGAAAATCTACAACTGTATAACATGGTAATGATTTTCAATTGCTTAATTTGAATTTATTTTAAAATTACCGTTTTTAAATGATTAAATAGTCAAAATGTACTATTGCATATTTTTCTTAAAAAATGATAATAAAGTCATACAAAGATAAACTTCCAGCATACATAATTTTCATTTTATGAATAAACACACTATTGATCTTATACAATTGTGTTTAAAGCCTTGAGAATATAAATGATCGTTCAAGGTGTGTGTGACGTCGCTTTTATTGTTTGAGATCAGTATACTATGTGTCTGTAATACAATAGTTTATTAGATAAGTACATCAATTATAATATTGAGTTAATAGAGAGCTTTATATGGGCAAGTTTCTGCCAAACCTGATTTGCATCATGTGTCTTGTGGGTTTAAATATTCAAAGTCAAATTTTTGCCAAACAAAATGTTAAAGCTGATAAAAGTCAAGAAGCGATAAAAGCGGACTTAAAACAAGATTGGTCAGTCAATAGTATCAATACCGCCAATTGGTCTGAAAATATTGGCAGAGGGCAATTCCCCGTTTATGCCCGTGCACAAGTGATGCTCAATAATTTACATGCTTCGCCAGGGCCAATCGACGGTAAAAGTGGCAAGAACTTTTTAAAAGCACTTGCTGCGTATCAACAGATTAAAAGTTTACCGATTAGTGGTGAACTGGATAAACAGACTTGGGACAGTTTGTTAAAAAATCAAAAATCCGCTGCGTTTGGAACTTATCAAATTACTGCAGCGGATATTAAAGGGCCTTATGCCAAATCAATTCCGCGAAATTATGCCCAACAAGCAAAAATGCCGGGTCTGTATTACACCCGTGTGACTGAAATGTTAGGTGAAAAGTTTCATATTGATGAAGACTTTCTTAAACAACTCAATCCAAAAGCTAACTTTAAAAAAGTAGGCGAAACCATCAATGTACCGATTGTACGCAATGATTTGCCTGAAGGTGTGGCCTTAATTATTGCGCATAAGCCTGCTCGACAACTTTATTTATACAATAGTGCAAATCAAATGATTGCATCTTTTCCTGCCACAATTGGGGGTTCTGGTACACCATCCCCGAAAGGGACGCATAAGGTCATTAAAGTTGCCGCAAACCCTGTCTATGGTTATAACCCGAAAAACTTTGTTCAAGGGAGCAACCGTCAAAAGCTGGCATTACCGCCTGGTCCAAATGGTCCTGTTGGCAATATGTGGATTGCTTTAAGTAAACCGACATTTGGTATTCATGGTACGCCGAATCCTTCATTAATTTCAAAGACCGCTTCTCATGGTTGTATTCGTTTGACCAATTGGGATGCCAATGATTTAGGTCGTAAGGTTCAACCGGGGACTGTGGTTAAGTTCTTAGATTAATCCCGTTGTATATCCGAAAAGGCTGAGTAGTTTAAAAGAGCGCTCAGCCTTTTTTATTGTATTGATAAGATTTTGCTACTGTAAATATTAAACTTATACACAACATACTGAATTTATTGGTTATGATCAATTTAACTTCACCATGTCAAAAAAATTGAAATCTTTATGGGTACAGAAAAAAAATTATCTACTCAAGAAGTCATTAAACTTGAACGAGATTTGGCTAAATTTGCCAATATGATGGATTCAGTGGTGCGTATTCCATTTACCAAACAAGGGGTAGGGGCAGATGCAGCACTCAGTACCATACCAATTGCTGGTGATGTCGCGGGTTTTGTGTTGACCTGTTATGCGGTTTATAAAGCCAAACAGATTGGCGTGCCTCAAGCAAAGCTCAACGGGGTATTAAAATTGGCTGTGATTGACGGCGTTGTGGGGTGTATACCGATCGCTGGAACTTTATTTGATATTTTTATTCGGCCCAGTCGTAGAGCTTTAGACGTTGTACATGACCATATTCAAGAAGAATATCAAATTTATAGCGATGATCATGTGGTTCATCCATTTTTACATGAGAAGCTAGAACAAAAGCAACAGCATTCAGCATTTTGGCGTAATCCTGTCATTGCTTGGATTTGGATTCATATTCCCGATATTTTAGGCTTGATTGTTTTGATCCTGATTGGACTTGCAATGTGGTTTGGCGTAAATATGTTATGGGATTGGTATCAAAACTATCGTGCATAGATTCCAACATTGAATTGATTTGGAAATGTAGATATTAAAATACAGAGGTGATCATGCAAGATTATATTTCGGCAAACCTTCCTGCTATTGATTTTGATCATACTCGTAAATTTTATGCATTCTTAGGTTTTCAGTGTGATTATCAGTCCGCAGAATGGATGATCTTAAGTAAGGACAGTTTGCTGGTTGAGTTTTTCCATCACCCCAATTTAAATCCAAAAGAATCATGGTTTAGTGCCTGCTTAAGAACACATGTCTTACAAGATCTGTTTCATTTTTGGAAAGGCTTAGATTGGGCACAATTCCCAGAAGCACGAATAACAGAAATCCAGTATCTCGAAGAAATTGATATGTTTTGTGTGATTGATCCGAATGGAAGTTTAATCCGTTGTATCCAATTAGATTAATTCCTCAAATTGGTATTGGTATTGGTATTGGTATTGGTATTGGTATTGGTATTGGTATTGGTATTGGTATTGGTATTGAAAGAAAGTAAGAAAGATAGATAGAAATTGCACGTTAAATATCGAACAAGCAAAAATTAAAAATGCGATGTACACAAAAACAAAGCCTCCATATTGGAGGCTTTGTTTTTCTATTAGATCACTGTGATTGAGCGAGCGTGTATAGATTAAGGCAAATTAAGTTGACGTAAAGCGGCAACACGTTGCTCGATGCTCGGGTGAGTTTGGAATAAAGCAGCCAAACTAAAACCTTGCTCTTTACCTTCTGCGATCGCAAAAGCTTTCATTTCTTTCGGCATTTGATCTGGCATTTCAGATTCAGCCTGTAGACGCAATAAAGCGGAAATCATGGCTTCTTTACCTGCAAGTTGAGCACCAGCTTCATCTGCACGGTATTCACGATAGCGAGAGAACCACATTACGATTGCCGAAGCCAATATACCGAAGACGATATCAAGCACGATGGTAATTGCAAAATAAGCCAATCCAGGCGCTTCACCATCTTGACGACCAAAGACATTACGGTCAATAAAATCACCAACCACACGGGCAAAGAACATTACAAAGGCGTTCACTACACCTTGAATAAGGGATAATGTAACCATGTCACCATTGGCAACGTGACCAATCTCATGCGCAAGTACGGCACGCAATTCATCTTTGTTCATGCGTTCAAGCAAACCTGTTGAAACCGATACCAGCGCATCGTTTTTGTTCCAACCTGTAGCAAATGCATTGGATTGATAAGATGGGAAAATACCAACATCTGGCATTTGAATACCAGCACGTTGTGAAAGTTGAGCAACCTCTTGTAATAACCAAACTTCGGCTTGGTTACGAGGAGCATTCGGGTCGATTAATTCAGTACCTGTAGTTTTTAGCGCCATCCATTTGGACATAAATAGGGAGATTAAAGAACCTACCATACCAAACACTAAACAGATGACCATCAGGTTGCCTAATTTAAGACCGCCAGCGCCGTAGTAACTACCAACACCTAATAATGATAGGATAATGCCAGCTACAACCAGTACCGCGAGGTTGGTTAGCAAAAACAAACCAATCCGCATCATGGAGAGAATCCTCTTATAAATAATAAATAATATGACGTATTAAATAAATCATGAAATTCAATATGAGGTTTAGATGATTAAAATTCAAGAATAATGGGAAAAATCTAGCGGGCAAAAAATAACAAATTCAAATGAAATGGATAGTGGATAAGCAATTTATTTAAAAAAATAGACAAGTTAAAAAAAGATTCTCTGTATTAGAGAAAACATTATTTTTTTCAGCAATTTGTTGAAAATATGTAATTGCACAAATTAAGTGCATTATTTACTATTTTAGCAACATAATTTTGGGGATATTAAGCGCTTAAGTGATTAGTTGCCAATGGTGATTTGTGCTGTCGCACTGGCATGTGCTGTTGAATAAGAACCCGCAGGAGCATCTGTGTAGGTCCCATCAGAAGCAATAATAATTGGACGAGAACTATATTTTACGGGTTGAATATTTGAACTGTTGCTGATTTGTGGTGTCGGCTCGACTTGATTGGAGAAATCATTTTGATTTGATTGGGCAATGATTTGTCCAGTACTGGTTGAAGTGCCAATATTATTTGCAGATAAATTTAAACCACCAGCATATAGGTTGTTTAAACGACTGGTGACACGTTTGACATAGTCTTGGGTTTCACGAAAGGGAGGAATACCGCCGTATTTATCGACATTCCCTTCACCCGCATTATAAGCCGCTAAAGCTAAACTGGTATTGCCATTAAAGCGTTTCATTAACCAACTGAGATATTTGGCACCACCAAAAATATTTTGCTGTGGATCATAAGAATTGGACACATTGAAGCGACGAGCCGTTGCAGGCATCAGTTGCATTAAGCCTTGTGCACCGACAGGAGAACGGGCATTGGTATTAAAGCCAGACTCAGTATGCATTACTGCTTTGATTAAGCCTTCAGACACACCATGCGTCTGCGCAGCTTGGCGGATAATACTGTCAAAAGAGTTTTTACTTTTACTATAACTTGGCAGTACTGCGGATTCTGAGCTGCCCCAGTTGCTATAACTGTGAATATTGCTGTCTTTATAATAAGTCACTTTGACTTTTTGCAGTGAACGATCCGAATTTTTGCGATTGGTTAGTAAGGTTGTCCCATTTTGGTCTTTGTAGAAATAAATTTGACCTGCAAACGTTTGCGATGTAAATGAAGCAAAGCTCATACACCCTAAAATAGACACTAGCGAACCCGTAATTAATTTTTTCATTTTGTAGTAATTAAAATATTTCCCCAATTTTTGGGAGTTTAACAAAGTTATTGAACAAGAAAAACTATGAATTGAGTTTTAACAATACAATCGCGAAAAAGCAAGTGCTATTTGTTGGCATATTAATCAAAAAAAATTTTATATTTTTTTTAAAATATATTTATTGACTATGCTAAACAATTGAAAAATATATATAAAATATAATGGTTAAAAAATGATCAATCTAAAGAGAATGCCCATCATTGCGTGAGAAAACTTTGTCAAGCCCCAAACAATCCACAATTTTATCCACAGGTTTTGTGGAAAACTGTGGAAAAGTCCAAAAGATAAGCACTTCGGCTAAAAAATGAACTGAGCCGTCTATTTTAAATGTGGAAATACGACAGGAAGATGACCAGATAAAAATTGATGCAAAATAAAAAAATCTTTAGATGCGGTTAACGTTCAAATCAGATAAAATTGCCCAGTATTTTTTTATGGGTTTATCTCGTCTATGTACTCGCCAGTTGAGTCCGAACAAGGATTTAATTTTAAACCAGAGCTTCCAACAAGTTCAGCTTATTATCGTCTTTTGAAAAAACTTCGTCGTCAAGTCGGCCATGCAATTCGTGACTTTAAAATGATTGAGGAAGGCGATAAGGTAATGGTCTGTGTTTCTGGTGGGAAAGACAGTTACACCTTGCTTGATATTTTGTTGCAATTTAAACGTATTGCACCGATCAACTTTGATGTTGTCGCAGTGAACTTGGATCAAAAGCAACCTGGTTTTCCTGAAGATGTGTTACCGAAATATTTGGAAGAAAATAATATTCCTTATTATATTTTGGAAAAAGACACCTATAGCATCACCAAGCGTTTGACACCTGAAGGGAAAACTTACTGTGCAGTGTGTTCACGTTTACGCCGTGGTTCACTCTACGGTTTTGCGCAAGAGATTGGTGCGACCAAAGTGGCATTGGGTCATCATCGCGATGATATCATTGCAACGTTCTTCTTAAATCTATTCCATGGTGGTAGCTTAAAAGCGATGCCGCCAAAATTATTGTCTTCGGATAAAAAGAACATTTTGATTCGCCCTTTGGCTTATGTCGAAGAAAAAGACATCATCAAATATGCTGAAATTCGTAAATTCCCGATTATTCCATGTAACTTATGTGGTTCTCAGGAAAACTTACAACGCGCCATGTTAAACGACATGCTACGTGGTTGGGATAAACAATATCCAAAACGTTTGCACAGTATTTTTGGTGCATTACAGAATGTTTCACCATCACAATTGGCTGATCGTGATTTATTTGATTTTGAAAAATTGGATGAAGAACGTGAATTCGATATGAAATGTGATACGGAAGAAATGAAAAAACGTTTAGATGTTGTAAATCTTAGTTTTGCAGCAGATTGATCTTTTTTGCCAATTAAATGAACGAATCGGGCATTCATATTGAGATGAGTGCCTGATTTAAAAAAATAAAACGATAAAACCGATAAAACATGAACAGTCCGTACAAAAAACTTTAGCCCAAATTGAAATTATCATGCTATAACATTGGGCAAGCAAAACTGCTTCAACCTGATGTTGTCTGGATAGATAACACAATAAATTGAATAAATAATTTGAGGAATGAACATGCCTGCATTTTTAACTGATGATTGGTTTGCAAATGTTGAAAAATTAACTGCTGAAGCAGGTGATTTAAACTTACCACCAGCACTTTCAGGTTTAGCAATTAATTTGGTTGTTGCAGATGCAGATGGCAACACAGAGCTTGCTTTAGACGGCGGAAAAATCGTCAAAGGTAGTTCTGCAAATGCGAAAACAACATTGAACATGGATGCTGAAACACTTCGTAAAGTATTCTTAGAATTTGATATGGCTGCTGCAATGCAAGCATTTATGACAGGCAAAATCAAAGTTCAAGGTGATATGTCTCAATTGATGGCTTTACAAACAGCGAAGCCAAGCCAAGAGCAAAAAGATTTATTTAAGAAAGTATTAGAGCAAACTGCTTAATCCTTTTAAAATAAAAAAGCTTACCCGAGAGTAAGCTTTTTTATTGCCTGATTTTTACAAATCCAAGCGATTTAAAATACAGATTAAATTTCTAGTAATCGAGGTGTGGTCTTAATGTGTTCTAAATAAGCCCGAATACGTGTGACATACTGTACCGCTTGTTTATAACGACCATTACTTGCTTGATTACGTGTCAAATAATTATAAAGATTCATCCAGTCATTGGGATCTTTACCTTGTGCTTTGATGCGCTTTTGAATACCTTCAACTGCACCAGGGCCCATATTGTATGCAACCAAAGCATACCAGTGACGATCTGGATTACGAATATAAGAATAACGACTCAACATCATATCAAAATATTTTGCGCCGCCTTGAATACTCTGAGCGGGGTCACTACGATTACTAACACCCATTTCTTTGGCTGTGGTATTGGTCAACATCATCAAACCACGGACACCTGTGGGAGAAACAGAGTCTGGTTTTAAATATGATTCTTGATAACCAATTGCAGCAAGCAGGTGCCAATCTAAGCCATATTGCTGTGCAGAGCGCTTAAAGCTGGCTTTATAAATCGGTAGACGAGAACTTAAGTCACGTTGAATCACGTTCCAATCGTCTTTCTTGACGACATTACGATTATAAAATGAGGCAAGTTGCTGGGTTGAACCATTTTGTTTGCTTTGGCAAATGAAACCACTTGCTGTTGCTGTTAATGGATCTTCAGCTTGTTTAAATACCCAATTTAATTCTGGGTTTAAACCATTACTTTTTAAACTGTTAAAATCACCACAGCTTGCTGAAAATGAGGTTAAACGTTCTGCTTCGATGCTTTGCATATTTGCGGTGGTAATTGCAAAATTCGCCTTACCTTGAGCAACCATTTTCAATGCTGTTGCATTGTCAGAAACAGTTTTAAGCTCAAGTTTAACGTTTAAACTTTCAGCATAGTTATGGGCTAAGTCATAGCCGAAGCCATGCTTATAGTCTCCATCCTTAAACACGATGCTTGGATTGGAAACCGCAACTACAGTCAATTTACTCGAATTAACTACAGCATTGTATTGATTGTTCTTACTCGCATTAATACTAAAAGGAATTAATGCAGTGGATAAAACTAAAGTTTTGATTGGCAGCGCACGAAAAAATGAGTTAAGGCTAAGCCTCGACCCAGAGGTTGAACTACTGTGCATGTTGTCTCCGCTACAAGTAATTTATTGCCCTAAAAAGTAATAAGCACAAAAACGCTTAAAAACTTCTTATAGTTGGTAAATTCAATAAGGGTGGGCAGTCATGAACGTCATTCAAAAAATGACATGTGGGATAGAAAGATTTTGCAGAAAAACTACAAAATTAAAAAAATAAACTCATAAAACATGTGCGCATAATATAGGCGGTTTTTGGATCTGTCAAACTTTGTATGAAAAATGATCAATTTAAAATATTTAAGATAATGATTTTTAAGGAAATATTTTTTTAAAAATTGTAGGAATTTTAAAACTGAAATACGCTGCCAAAAACTGTAAGCAAATGTTCCAAATGTAAGTTAAGAATTACCACTTTTAAAAGGTTTTCTGATTGAATTTTATGTCTGAATTTAAATAGGAAAAAAACGATTTTATTGCTTTTTAAAACTTAAAATGCGCTATTTTTGAGCTGACATCTTTACGCTATTGGCTGTAGACTGTAGCAACATTTTTTAAAAAATAAGTATCAAGTGCATATGTATTTTAAATGGTTTTAAATCATGAAATCTAATTTAATTACCCGTTCAGGGCATGATCTGTTGGTCGCTGAGTTACAACATCTCTGGCGCGAAGAGCGACCTGAAATTACCAAGAAAGTGACATGGGCTGCCAGTCTGGGTGACCGTTCTGAAAATGCTGATTATCAGTATAATAAGCAGCTACTTCGAAAAATCGATCGTCGTGTACGTTATTTGGGGAAGCGTTTAGAAGAATTACGAATTATTGATTTTTCTCCAGAGCAAGCAGGCAAGGTGTATTTTGGTGCTTGGGTTGAAATAGAAAATGACGAAGGCGAACAAAAAACCATACGTCTGGTCGGAGTAGATGAAATTTATGATCATCATCCGCAACATGTCTCAATTGATTCACCGATGGCAAGAGCTTTACTGTCTAAACAAGTTGATGATGAGGCAGAAGTGGATACACCATCAGGGAAAAAACGTTGGTATATCAATTCAATTCGTTATGAATAGCTTGAATATTCATCAAATTAGCGAGATTTGACTTTATTTTGTACATTTGATTGAAGAAATACTGAAAAAGATTTGCCAAGTCGCAATTTTATTTATATGATAGCCGCCATTGGAAGCGTGGCAGAGCGGTTTAATGCACCGGTCTTGAAAACCGACGAGGGTGTGAGTCCTCCGTGAGTTCGAATCTCACCGCTTCCGCCAAATATTAAAAAGACCCTTAAATTGTTAAGGGTCTTTTTTTTTGCTTTAATTTTGTGTTAGATAATCTATATAAAATTTTGGATTGAAATAGAACAGATCAGATTGATTTAGATGATCATCATGTTGAATCTATTTTCACTGGCGAGGGCAGCAACCCAAAAATTTACATTCATTTATAATTATTCCATTTAAATTCAGCATTGATAAAATAAGTACGTTCCAGACCATTTAAACCACTATACGCGGCTCTATAGGTGGTATTGCCGAGGTTACGGATCCCTGCACTTAAATTGACATATTTATGATTAAAACCAGCATACAAGCTACCAATGGTATAGGATTCAAAGCCGCCTTTCTGTATGACTTGAGGTTCATTAAATACGGTCTGAATTTTGCCTTTCACCCATGGCTGTAACGGCAATTGGCTAAAGGTATATTTATAATGGCTGTTAATATCAATTGGATGTGCCGCAGCTTGCACAAAAACATCCTCAGAATCAATCTTATTAAAACTGCCTGAAATCCCGAAATCATGCACTTCATCCATATAATTGGCACTGAATTCCATGCCCCAATTATTGACTTGGTTGGCATTATAATATTGAGTGGTATCTTGGAAAAAGTCAGATTCACGATCATTAAAATCGCCTGTCGCGATATTGCATTTACCGATGCGAATACAACTTTCCAACCCAGCCCGATCAATAACTCTACGATTGGTTTTTGTCCAAATATATTGGTCAAAGTCGCTATAAAACACACTGGTATTTAACGCCCAATGATCATTGAGGTATTTCCAAGCAACTTCGGCATGGTAGCCTTCTTCAGGTTGTAAAGCTAAACCTCCACCCAAAAAGCCACCAAATGTATAGCGTTCATACAAATCAGGTGCACGGAAAGTACGGCTGATGTTGGCGGAAATATTCTGAGTATCGGTGAGGTGATATTGTCCTCCAAGCGCCCATGTTGGCTCGAATATGGTTTTTTCAGGGGTAATTCCCGAAATACCGATGAGTTGCGAGGCAAGTTCAGCATTTGCGCCTGGCAGTAATTTTTGTCGGGTTGCCCAATAATTGGCGCGTACTCCTGCAAAACCTGTCCATGTGCCAAAGTCATATTCTAGATTGGTAAAACCTGCATAATAATCTTGTTCAGAATACACCGCAGTGACGGCTTTATCTAAAACAGCTTCAAGACCAAAACTGGCTTGTAATTGATGCCAGTTTAAAAATAGATTGGCATTAAAATTATCACTGTCTAAGGTTTCGGTATAACCGCCTTCTTGTTGGCGTTCTAATAAGGACTGTTTGTTATATTTAAATGAGAAGTTATTAAAAATACCCAGATTGTCTTTACGATAAGTGATGGATTTTGATTCACGTTCTTTGCGTGCCAGCAGCATCACCATTGCATCTTGCATGGTACTCCCATGTGCTGATGCAATATCTTTGCCGATCCATTGGTCATAATCGAGATCAATTTGGCTATCTGTAGCAAATTTTCCTGATAATTTGGCACTCAGTGATTCGGCGTCATAACCCAAATCTTTGACGGTTACTGTGCTATTCACTGCATTTAATGCATTGGTTTTACTAATCGCATATTTTTTATCAGCATCACCACGGACCCGATAGTCATTGGACGATTCTTTGGTATAAGTGACTTTTGCACCAAAATTATCCATGCCTGCGTTTAGACTGGTGGTGGAACTGGTTTTGTCATAACCCTCATCATAAGCGAATTTTTGACTGACCCCGATGCCTTGACTCATTTGTACAGGTTTGGTCTTGACGATAATGACACCACCTGATGCACCCGGGTCGTAAATCACCGCAGGACTACCTTTTACCACTTCAATCATTTCAACGTTGTTAATATCCACCTGATTGATTTCACCAGAACCTGAGTGATCTAAACCTTGATTGGCGATTTTGATGCCATCAACAACACTGACCACGCGTTGCCCAGTCAGACCACGAATTTTTACATTTTTACCAAAAGCCCCAGTTTCGGTAATGGAAACACCCGGAATATCCCGAATCGCTTCTTTGACATCGGCTAAGCCTTCCTGCTGAATTTTTTCCTGACTGATGATCTGTTTGGAATAGGGTTTGTTAAACATTTCTTGTTGATTTTGTCGCTCTGCCTTGAGGACTTTTTCTGCTGTGACTTCAATGACAGGTAGTTTAGTGGGTTGTTCATCAATTATGTCGGTATCTTTATTATTTTCTGCTGCATAGAGTTGATAGAAAGGAGAGTATCCACTAGCAATACACATGGTCAATAATAGATATCGTGGGAGAAAGGGAGGTATGTGCATGACAGAAATCCAGTCAAAATAAACGCAGGGTTGCTGCCCCATCTTAAGAATAGAAACAGCAACCCGATTGAATGAGTATGTAGGGGTTAGTCAGTAATCCAAGAACCATTAATTTCATTGACTTTTTTCAATGATTTTTCTTTTTCTGAGAAGCCACTGGTCAGTAAAGGAACACCAGCATGACTACCTGTCATATGCAAGCCAAATAGACCACCAATCCCAGCTAAAGTGACATTACCTGAAGCGTCAGCAGTGACATTGGTAATTCCACCCTCTAGATCCTTGATGTTACCCATGAGTTTGCCCGTGGTGGCATTGACAATACTACCGACAGTGTCAGTTGGATCTGTTGCTTGATTGGCACGTTTGTTCCATAACAATACATTACCTTCATAAACACCATTGGCACGGAATGCAGTGCGTTCAAAGTACATACGGCCAAACGTTGGGGTGACACTGGTTTTGCTGGCTGTTGGCGCATTGAGTGGTAATTTATAAACGTTATAAACACGGGCTGCTGCTGCAGTTGGATTGGTCTCATTGACATAGACATAATCACCGACTGCCACCGCAGGTACTCGCATTGAAGTAAAGTACGGAATATCCTGATCAATGACAGCATTATCCAACGCTGTTTTTGTGGTTGTGGTTGCTGTATTTAACCAACCTTGTTGATAGTTAAGGTTCATCTTGTCTTTAGATAACTTGGCCGCTTCGACAAATAAATAACCATTTTTGACCGCAGTAAGGTTCAGGTTATATGACAAAGCCACATTGCTTGAATTATTGGCTAAATCCGTACCAGTGCCATTATCATAAATTTTGCTTGCGTTGGTGCCTGTTAATTTCAGAATTTCGGCATTTTTAAAGACATAGGCGTTGCCAAATATGGTATGGGTGATTGCTGCATTTTGTGTATCAAGGTTATAATTAATCAATAAATAACCAGTATTACCTTCTGCCAAATTATTGACTACATTTGGCATGTTAAAGAAATTACTAAAGATACCCGCGCCACCATGTCCACCACCAAATTTAAGTTGATGATGTTCAGGATTATAATTTGCAGGATATTCTGCACCTGTTACATTTACTAAATTTTTTGCAGTTTTATCATAAGCATAAAGTGTTTTTACCCCTTCTTTTGCCAAATAAATATGGGTGTCATTTTGTGCCAAGAAGTAGTATTGCCCAGTTCCACCACTAATATCTGTGCAGGTGATCAAATCAACGGTACAGCTTTGTAAACGTGCAGCTTCATTACTTGCGGTTGGATAGCTTCCTTTGACAGTGGCAGCACTATAGTTGACCAATACCGAATCAGTTTTACCTGTGCTGTTGTTGACAACTGGCTTAATGGTTCGACCTTGTGTCACTTTGCCATCTGATAAACGTACAGTGATATAGGCATTTTTAATATTGTCAGACAGTTCGCCTTTAAAAATATCAGGTAGTTTGGCAAACGTACGCAATTGCACATAGGAATTGTCAATATCTGTTTCATTGAGATACATGGTTTGTGTATCACCAATCGCGGTCATTCCTGCAGCTGTTAATGCAGCTGGTAATGATGTTTTACTAAAAATGGTGGCTTGACTGTTTGGATTGCTTGCATCAAAACGTTTTAGAATATTGTCGGTATAGAATGTATATTCAGTTGCTGTTGTTGTACCAGCTGGTGTGTAAGTTCGTTTTTCTTTAGATGCATTTGGGTCAAGGAAAATCGCATATTCTCGTTTTTTATAAACTGTTTTATCGCCATCTTTTGCAGCACTCATCACAAAGACACGATTACCTAAAATCACATTGCTGATACTGCTGTAATAGTCCTGTTTTTCGTTGTTAGGGTCATAACGGACAATTTGAGAATTACCTGTTTCTGGGTTGGTGACTTTATAGAATTGATAATCAAACACCGACTCAACTTGGGTATTAATCGTAATACTCAGATCTGTGCTAAGTGAACCATCACTGACACTCACCACAAGTGTATCTGCGCCAACCACATTGCCTGCAATATAAGTGATCACGCCTGTTTTACTGTCAATGCTTGCAGTGCCTAATTTTGGCGCAGTTTTAATGCTATAGGTGAGCGCGTTGTTCTCAGCATCTTTTGCCGTTACGCTAATTTTTTTACTGTCTAGGGTTTGTATGGTCACTGGGCTGATTGCATCAATTGTGGGTGCAGTATTGCTCGGTTTGCTGTCTCCACCACCACTACCACCGCCACCACAACCAGCAAGAATGGTACAGATTGAACTCGCAATCAGGGTTTTATGACCTATTTTCATTTTAGATAACAACATTGCTTTATCCTTTGCTTGATAAAAAAACTGGATAATCATCGTGGCTAGAAAGGGCAATACTTTGTTGGCTATATGATAATGATAATTATTTACATTAAAAATACTAATCTAATACAAAAACAGAGTCAATATAATATTTCTGTTTAGCATGTTGATATTTATTGTGAATTGATGAAATGTCTTTTAATTAGATTCGTATGGTGCAAATTTTTTAAGCGTGGAAAATTTTTATTGCCGTCATACAAGTACTTTAAGATGAGACGATATTTCGCAAGCCTTCACTCACAAAATATGCCCAATTTAGCTAATTTAAATTATTGTATAGTCACTAATTTTTTGACTACTTCTTCGCCTACTTCACGTGGTGATTGAGGATTTTGACCTGTAATAATACGGTCATCGACAATGACATAAGAGGTAAATGGAAAAAATCCTTGAGAATATTTTGCACCTTTTGATTTCAACTGATTTTCAAGAAAAAAGGGCACTTGTTTTTTCATCCCTGAAAGCGATTCTTCACGATTTGAAAATCCTGTCACTTTACGGTTTGCAATGAGCGCTTTGCCTTGTTCATCTTTTAGGGAAAGTATACCTGCCACACCATGACATACCGCGGATACCACACCACCTTGACGATAAATTTGTTCAGCTAGTGCAGTTAATTCAGGATTATTTGGAAAGTCCCACATCACACCATGACCACCAGTAAAATAAATTGCTTTATAGTCAGACGCTTTTACCTCAGTTGGCTGCAAGGTGTTATTTAACCGCGACATAAATGCAGGATCGGCTAAATAAGCGCGTGCTTGTTTATCCATATAGATCCATTTTTGACTACGCTCATCTAGTGGCACTGCACCCCCTTTAGGGCTAATAAAATCCATTTGGTAACCCGCTTTATGCGCAACGTCATAGAAATGTGTGAGCTCAGTCACCCATAGCCCTGTAGTATCTTCACGTGAAGGGTATTTGTCATGATTGGTCATCACAACCAATATTTTGCCTTTAGATCCTGACGAAGAAGGGTTCGAAATTGATTTTGAACTGCTGTTATCATTTGCAGATGTAAAAGGCACTGAAAATAATGCTGCTAAAACAACCAATAATTGTTGAATTATGCGATGCTTAATAACCCAAGTATTTCTCATCATGATTTCCTCTGAGCTGTTTCATCGTGAGTATAAGGTTGAAGTAAGCTTTATGGTCAATCCTGTTTTTTAATCTTTTGTCTATTTTAGATGAATGGCATTTTACCCATAAAGTGCTGACTCTGGGCGTCATTCAGCATTTGCTTTTATTAGATCTTTTGCAAGTGCGATCAAATATATATTCATCATTTTAAATTTGAGTTGCGGTTTTTTGTGCATGAATTTTAATCACAATTCAATTTGAATTAAAAAACAAATAAACCCTATTGACCTTAAAGTCCACTTTAAACATAGCATGAACTCAATGCTGAATTAGAGTGAAAGCTATGTTGAAATTTTTTAATTTAAATCGAACAACTCAAACACTTTTTATGGGTTTTGCATTCGTACATTCTGCTTTTGCAGCAAATGATCTTACACCAAACAATCAGCTCAGTAACATCTCACATTCACAAGAGTATACAGCGATGCAAAATATAAATACTGTAACGACCAATCGAGTTAATGCAAAGCATCCAACCACTCAATATCCAAATGCAAAAGCGTTTGTAGAGGTTGAATTTGGACCGCATAAGGTACAGGTTCCTAAAGGTGGTTTTTATGACCGATTCCATATGCAACCAAATTTAGATGAGGTCGCAAAAGAATCTGGTGTTGGCAATATAGATTTCTTTAGAAAGATTCCTAAGCAACTGGTTGAAACACGTATAGGTCAAGTGTGGTCGCCAAACTATTATTATAAAACCAGCAATGTTCAACTGTTGATGCTTGCACCATTAGATAAGTTAACAGCAAAGTTGCCTGCTAAAGTTGAACCCTTAAGCCCAATACCTGGCTATGGATTGGTCTCACTTACTTTTTTTGCCTATGATGTCTGTGATAACGATCCTTATGATGAAGTATCTGTTGCTGTTGTGGTTCGCAGTCCTCATGCAAAAGGCGCCAATATTTCAGAGTTAATCAAATCTGCACGTACACGCGATTATTATGGTTATGTCCTTGCGCTTCCTGTCGATACTGAAATTGCACGTGTACGTGGTGTTTACGGTTATGATTTACCCAAGTGGCTCACTGCAATTGATTTAAAAATAGCTGATCAGGTCCAAGCGCATTTGTATGATACTCAAGGCAATCTCGACATCAGCCTCTCTGCGCCAACACCAAAACTTAAAACTGTAAAAAATCAATCACAGCAAGAAAAGAAAACCATGCTGAATCAGGTTGATGGTATTTGGTATCGTTCATACGTTCAGTCAAATAACCAAAAATTTGCTCAAAAATTATTTCCAAAACATGTTGAGTTAAATCGTTATGGTGGCCCAGTCAGTCAATTATTGGATCAACTCGGTGCTAAAAAAATCTTACGAATGGATGTGATCAAAGATGCTCAGTTGGCACTACATATGCCAACACCGATTGCTGAATGGAATAAATAAGTAGAACAATACTTATGTCATAAAACGCTCAATCAATTTCATTGGGCACTTTAATATTCTCGTGACATCTATATCATCCACTCCAGCATCCTTATGTTTTACCTGCTACAAAGAATAATCAATCTAAGCTTGAGGCTTATCCAACACAATTCTATTGAATAAGCCCATGTAAAATCATTAATCAATATCAGGATGCTGCTTGGCGAGATGATCACGCTTTTCTTGCAACTCTTCGATTTTTTGATCAATTTTTTCGATTTTTTGCTCAATATTTCCATGATATTGTTCGAGAAGTTCTTCAGCCTCTTCTGTATCAACAGCCATTGGTTTTGCACCTTTGAGCGGTAAGTTGGCTGTTTCTTTAAGATAAATCGCAGTAATCACCCCAAAGCAACCACAAATCACCAGATAATAGGCAGGCACCATAATATTCTGAGTGGTTTCAACCAATGCTGCTGTGATGGTCGGGGTTAAACCTGCAATTACCACAGAAATATTAAACGCGATTGCAAGTGCACTATAACGAATTTCAGTTGGAAACAATGCGGGTAGGGTAGAAGCCATTATTCCAATCAACATATTCAGTGAAAGTGCCAACATCAACAGACCCAAGAAAATTAAGTAAACATTGTTTGTGGCAAGCAATATAAAGGCAGGGTATGACAAGACAATCAGGGCAATGCTGCCTGCAAAGACAAATGGGCGACGGCCAATTTTGTCACTGAGCATACCTACAAACGGCTGTACAAAGAGCATTCCAACCATTACGGCAATAATAATCAGAACGCCGTGATTTTCTGAATAGCCTAAGTTATGTGAGAAATAACTTGGTAAATAGGTGAGTAGCATGTAGTAGGTGACATTGGTACATAGTACGAGTCCAACACAAACCAGTAGACTGCGTTTATGTTCACGGAAAATTTGTTTAAAACCGACTTTTTGCGGTTTTTTCGATTGTGACTGTTCTTCAGCATGTGCCTGAAAGGTTGGTGTCTCATCTAAAGAGTGACGTAAATATAAGCCAATCAGTCCCAGCGGTAGCGCTAAATAAAAAGGAATACGCCAGCCCCAATCGACAAAGGCAGCTTCGCCCATGGAAAAGCTGATCATTGAAACGACGCCCGCACCAACAACAAAACCTAAAATCGAACCAAAATCCAGCCAGCTTCCCATGAAACCGCGCTTTCGATCTGGAGAATATTCCGCTACAAATATTGCTGCTCCAGCATATTCACCTCCGACCGAAAAGCCTTGAGCAATTTTTACAATGAGCAGCAAAATAGGGGCCCAAATCCCTATACTTTCATAAGATGGAATCAAACCAATACCAAAGGTACTGACCGACATGATAATAATGGTGATGGCCAGAATTTTTTGACGACCGTATTTATCGCCTAAATGCCCGAAAAATAATCCACCCAAAGGTCGAAATATAAAGGGTATAGAAAAGGTGGCAAGGGCCGCAATCATTTGTATACTGGGTGATGAATTGGGGAAAAAGACTTTACCTAATACATAAGCGACATAGCCATACACACCAAAATCAAACCATTCGATGGCATTCCCTAAAGCTGCGGCTTTAATGGCTTTTTTAGTCTTATCATAATCAATAATTTCGACATCATCGATTTCAAGTGGTTTGATTTTTCTTTTATACATAAATGGCTTAATCCTAATGAATGACAGTGTTAAAAAACCTCTTTAAAACACAATCAAAAAAATTCATCATGAGCAGAAATGATTAAAAAATATAACGCTAGGTTACATTTAAGATTTCAATGTCATAGAATTTTAATAAATATCAATTGATTATAATTTTAGTTTTTTTGTGAATTTTATGTGTTGGGTAATGATGAACAAAATGTATGAGATCTGATGCAATTATGTAATAAGTTTAACGTATATAAATCAATCAAAAGGCTTGAGAATAACAGTTGTGTCTCCTGTAGCTAAATTTGTTTTAACCATACTTAAAAATAAATTGAATGATTAAAAATTTTGAGATTAAAGAAGAAGTGTAGGGATGATGACTAAAGCAATGGATAGGCATTGATCCTCACAATTCAGCAAAACACATCAAAAAATTATTTCACATAAAACTTCTACTTATACAGTCGAATTATAAAAAATCCGGATTTTTGACAACCTGTAATCGCTGAGGATTATCGATTGGAATTGAGAATATCACTCCATTGGTACTTTGAACAAAAACAATATGGTCTTTAATAATCGCCTTACAAAAAGGGTTACTATTCTCCAAAAACAAAAACCACACTAACTCATTTTTTAAAAACAGACCGACCACACCATCCCCACCAAAACTACCCTCACCATATCTTATCTGATAGTCTGCATAACTAATCTGCCCCATATAATCAAAATCAATAAGATCCGCTTTCTTCACTTCGTCATCAAAGAAATTTAATTTCCTTACGATATCCACAGTTGCGTTATTCTTGTTTCTATAATCGAGAACAAATATTTCTCCATTGTGCAGAAAAATTCCATTTATAAATGGACATTGAAAATTATTGAATATCTCTATTCGTTTCATATATGCAAGTCCTTGACTCGTTGCTGAACCCCGTTTGTGTAAGTCCTGATTATATTTTTTGTAAAAATAAGCGACTGAATCTTAATAAAATTTACAATTTTAATGATTAGTTAGACAAAGTATCCCCTTGTTGAGAAGTACAATTTTAGCAAAGTAAGCCCTTTTTTTGATTTTGTTTCCTGATTTTGTTTTATGGAAAGCCATTATGTTTTCAAATTATATCCATCCATTTGTTTTGTTTTTCTCATTACTCAATCCGTTTTTAATGAGTATCTATATGATCGGGATGATTCGCCATACTGAAACCCATGTATTCAATAAAGGTTTAGCCCAAGGTGCCTTGATTGCTTATGTGGTTTTTATGCTTTTTGCATGGGGTGGTGAAGCCATTTTTAGTACTTATTTAAATGTTCGTTTTGAGTCATTTCAGATTTTTGGCGGATTAATTTTCTTAGTGATTGGCTATCGCTTTGTATTTCAAGGCGCAGATACCATTGGAGAAATGAGAGGAACACCTGCGCATTTGGCCAGTACCATGGCGATGCCATTTATGATTGGCCCTGGCACAATCAGTGCGGCTGTCGTAACAGGAGCGAGTATGTCTTTACTCGAATCCGCTGTGTTGATTGCTTTTACCTTATTTATTAGCTGTGGCATTTTAATGATCATGAAGTATGGGCATGACCATTTACGTTATAGCCATGCAAAATATATTGATCGCTATTTTGATATTGTTGGACGTTTATCTGCCTTGTTAATCGGCACAATTGCAATTGATATGATCGCAACTGGGGTTATTGGTTTGCTTGAAAAGTATTAATAATAATTTGTTTATATTCATTTTTTGAGGTAATTATCAAATAAATATGGTGACATGATTTACGCTGAGGTGAGGGATACACATCAGGCCATGTCAAAGTTTATTCAGTAATATCATCGAGAAATCTTCGTCTTAGCCTTTCAGATTGAAAGGCTTTTCATTTCATAGCTTTGTCTAACAAAACGAATTTGAATTAGAAAATAATGGAGGAATGTAGAGATATGTGTTGTTTTTATGTGAAATATAACGATAATGATTTTTATTTAGATTAAGAGTTTTGTTTCGTGAATAAATGGATTTCTCAAAATCGAATCTTTGCTAAAAGTGCAATTTATCTTGCACTTTATAGTTGTTGGATTGGGACAGCTTATGCTGCGACAGAAGCAACAACAGAACAAACAAATGCTTTACCTATGATCGTTGTCACAGCAGAAAACAATTCAGAAAATAACTACACTAAAAAGAATGCCAGTACATCGACTAAACTCGATTTGAGTATAAAAGAAACCCCACAATCGGTTTCAGTGATTACCCGCAAACAAATCGAAGATATGGGTGCGACAAATTTGGGTGATGCACTTTTAAATACAACAGGGATTTTGCTAACAGGGGATAATACGGAGAGGACCAACTTTTCTATCCGAGGCTTTAATGTTGGAGATGGCTGGAATTCAAATATATTGCAATATGATGGTGTTGCTGTAAATGCAAGTAATGTCACCTCCTCTAAACCAGATATGGCAACTATTGAAAGTATTGAAGTATTACGAGGGGCAGCAGGGTTAATGCAAGGTTCAGGAGAACCGTCTGGTGCAATTAATCTTATTCGTAAAAAGCCAACAGAAGTTTTTCAGGCGAGTGGCGCTGTCAGTTATGGTTCATGGAACACTGTACGTGGAGAAATGGATATGTCTGGTCCATTAAATCAATCTGGAAGTGTGCGTGGTCGTTTAGTGGTGGCAGGTCAAGATGGTGATTCATTTATGAAATCTGTTACTCGTGATTCTAATGTTTTGTATGGAATCGTGAGCAGTGATTTAACTGAAAATACGCTATTGAATATTGGATATTCACGCCAAGGTGAACATGCTGTTCCCGTCAATACAATTCCTAACTATTTCAATGGAACCAAAATAGGCATCGATAATTCCAACTGTGGTTGTGATTACAGAGATTTTTGGGATAAAACCAATACACAAGCTTTCTTAGATATAAGCCATAAATTTAATAATGGATGGGAAGTAAAAGCCAGCTATATGAAGGCAAACTATGCCATGGATATGGCATTTACTTCATTGAGCGTGGCTCCAAAAACCACAAGTGCTGATAATGCTTTAGCAACTGTTTATAAGTACGGATATAATTATGAGCAAAAATTAGATATTTATGATTTTTTTGCAAAAGGGACATATCAATTATTCGGTCGTGAGCATGACTTGGTATTTGGTGCAAATCACAGTAAAAGTAATATAACTGGGGCTTGGACAAGTTGGGACCAAGTGCTAGAGGATTATAGTTTGGTTGGTGGAGGGGAAACACCGACACGTGACTATTTATACGTCAATATTAAAAATTACAGTCCTTATCAGTTACCTTATATCGCACCACGTTATCAAAATACCAGCGCTGATCAGGTACGCCAGACAGGATACTACCTCACCACGCGTTTAAATATTATTGATCCGCTCAAAGTTATTGCAGGTGTGCGCCAAAGCAATTATGAAAGTGTCAATGAATATAAGAAATCAAATATTTTAACACCATACTTTGGGCTTACTTACGCTATCAATGATGCATTGACTGCATATGCGAGTTATACCGATACTTTTGTTGTACAAAATGTCAAAGATCGTAATGAGACATTACTTGATCCAGTACAGGGTAATGTTTATGAAATTGGGTTAAAAGCAGGGCTTTGGGATGATCGTTTAATTGCATCAGTTGCAGGATTTAAAACCAACCAAATTAATCGCTCAATACGAGATGAAAGCACCAAAGGTCAGTGCCCATTTAACGGTGGTGAGGCTTATTGTAATGTTGCATCGGGTGAGGTGATCAGTAAAGGGATTGAAACTGAGATTCGTGGTGAAATTATACCCAACCTTAACTTGAGTTTTGGCTACACATACAATACTACGGAATATGCGAACGACCCTACAAATCAAGGTTTGGTTTTTAATGAGGATACGCCTGAACATATTGCACGTTTATTTGCGACCTATAAATTTGCTAATAATTTAATCCTAGGCGGTGGTGCAAATTATCAAAGTACTTGGAAAGTGGGTCGTTATAGCGAACATCCTTATAGTCAGCCTGGATATACGATTGCTAACTTGGTGGCGAGCTATCCACTAAGTGATAAAGTGAATATTGCATTAAATATCAATAATATTTTTGACAAAGAATATTATTCACAAATTTATAGCGATGGAACTATTCGTTTCGGTAATCCGCGAAATGCAACGCTCACCTTACGTGCAAAGTTTTAAATCAATCAAAGGATGGCTGATATTTTCAGCCATCCATGGAAAATTGCTAAAATAGTAATGGTAGAGTAATCGGTGGTGCTAGGTGTAGGGGTAATTCAAAATGCTGAACTTTGACGATAGTAGCCTGCCTAGTTTTCATATGGTTTTGTCCAAATACTTAACTGTTCAAATCAACTCATTTCACAGTAGCGAGTTATTTTTTGTATTTTTCCTAAGCTTCGTATTTTTTCTTGGCGGAGTCGTTGTGTGTGATTGTGAGTCACTGCTGTTAATTGCCGTTAGCTAAACACCTCTCTTTTTTTATCTATACTGATATAGAGAAAGAAACATCAATCTGTGCCGCAATATTATAATTTATAATAAATTAAAAACATATGGATTATATGTTTGGAATTATAAAATTATGATTTAAATATAAAGTTTTATTGATAGTAAGTGTTCAATAAATAATAGATTTATTTAGAAATATAAAAACGAATTGTGGTAAATTTAATTAAAATTATTATATTGAATTTTAAAGTAATTTTGATTAATTTAAAACAATGTGGTATAAATTGTTCGTAATGAAAAGTTGATTTTAGAGATTTAAATGAAAAATTTCACTATTCAGTTTCTAATAACTTTTTTTCTTTATCGATTGTGACTATATTTCTTTTTAAATTTTTTATTCACACAAATTTCGATAATTTAAATACTATTCAAAACTTATTGAGTTATATACTTCCAATATCAATTATTTTGAATATTCATTTTTTAATATCAAAAAAATAGGATGATTTAATATGGAAAAATTAACAATGAGTGAACTATCTCTAGACGAGTTAGATGTTATTTATGGTGGGTGAAGAGAAAATATGTCATCTATATCCATAGGTAAACAAAAGTCAAAAAAATAGGAATATTTTTTTTAGTTTACTCCTTATTATAAATTTATGCATGCAAATTTATAATTACTTTAATGATAAGGATTTTAAATGGCTCATAATTTTGGGTAATGTATTTGTAATTTTAGTATGTCGTTATTTTTTTGATTTAGAAAATTATTTGAGAAATAAAGGATGGTTATAGTTTTTTTTTTTTTGGTTTTTTTAATTTTTTAGTTAAATAAAGAAGTGAATATTTGCAAAGGAGGTATCTGGAAAAATTTATATTTTAAATGTTGTGAAATATAAATGTTAATGAATTATATTTTGTGAGTTATGTCGTATGAGTAAAAAGATAATTTGGTTTTTTAATGGAATTTCTTTTTTTATTCTGTATGTGTTGTTAATGGGGTCTTTAAATTATTTTAGAGGGAATGATATTTCTCTTGAAAAATGGTTAATATTTATTTTTTCTGGATTTATTATTGGTTTTACGTGGTCATATTATATGTCTAAAAAAGGATAAGATAATGAGAGAGTTAACTTTAAATGAAATGGAAGTGGTCTCTGCTGGGTTTGCTGTACCAGGAGCTGTTGTAGGAGGGGCCGCTGGTGGTAGTGCTTATGTAGCGGGAAAATTGGCTGCTGGTGAAACTCCATCTGCGCTAGGGACTGCTGGTGCTGCCGCAGCAGGAGCATTTGCAGGTTTCTTTGGTGGGCCAATGGGAATTAATACCGCTGTTAATGTTATAGGTTCTACAGCAGCAGCAGGGGCTGTTATTGGTGGTGTTTCTAAACTTAATGAACAAAATAAATCTGGCGATGACTATTGTCGAGATGGCGGTAATTATTAAGATGGATAAAAAAGATATAACGGTATCAATTATATTTTTAGTTACATTGTTAATATTAAATATTATTCGTTGGGTTGTTTTTAAATTAATAGATATAGATAAACCAAAGCATATATATTGGTATCTATTTGTTTTGTCTTGGATTGTTGCATTTTTTATTGTGTGGGTGATTTTTTAGCTATCAGATGTATTGAGTTAACTAGCTTCGATGAAATCCAAGATATGTAATGACTACTATAAAGATTGTAATGATTACTAAGACATAGTTAAATTTTTAAATTAACATAATGGGCTGATTTAGTTCAGCCAAATTTATTTTATAGCTAGGTTGTTATGCTGCTAAATTTTTCTCTTGATAAAGATACATTTAAAACAAAATTTCTTTACCAAAAACCATATTTATTTAAAAAATCACTAGATCCAATTTGTTTTAAATGGAATGATGTAAATGAATTTTATAGCCGTGCTGATATTTCTCATATTAACTTTAAGTTAATGAATGGTTATGAAGTTCCTAAAAAAGAATATATTGAACCATACGATAATTTAGGAGTCATTGAATACAGACCTATAACGGCTATTTTATATGAATATCTTAGAAATGGTGCAACTTTAGTTTACAATAGAATTAAAAATGAACCTTTTGTAGACCATATTAGTAAACAAATTGCGAATTTTGCTGAAGCTCATACAATAACTGGTGGGTATGCCGCATTTAGTTCTAAGTCTTCTTATAAAAGTCATTGGGATACACGCGATGTTTATGCAGTACAATTATTAGGGCGAAAACGCTGGATTCTAAGGAAACCTAATTTTGAATTTCCTTTATATATGCAGCAAACTAAAGATTTCCCTGATATAAAAGAGCCAGAAGAAATTTATATGGATGTCACTCTGGAAGCTGGAGATATTTTATATATTCCCCGTGGTTGGTGGCATGATCCCTTGCCTTTAGATGAAGAAACTTTACATTTAGCTGTAGCAACATTTGCACCTACAGGTTTTGAATATATGCAATGGTTGCAAAATATAATTCCAGGTATTTTAGATTGCCGTAAAAATTTTACTGATTTTGAGCATGATGAAACGATAATTCAGAATATCAGCTACCAAGTTTCCGAAATAATTAAAGATAAAAAATATTATGAAAACTTTATGATGCACCATATGACGAATCATCAGGTACCAGCTATATTATCTTTAGATGTACTCGGTAATGGTAAAATTGATCAGTTAAATGAAGACCAGAAGCTTTGTCTAAATGCAAATTTAATCTATTTGTTTGATGCTGGTTTCGTCATTATTAACGGAAATAAGCTTAATGTTGATGCTATAAGTTTACAACTGATTCAGTATTTGTTTGAACATCCCTATTCTTCAGTTGCGGATATCGCTGCTCAATTCAATAATTATCCAACTGATAAAATAAAGACGCTTCTTTTCCAATTGGCTTTGGAAAATATTATTGGGCTCATGAAGTAAATTCCAGATGAGTTCAAACTTATTTCGTAAAGAAGTTCTTGATATAAATCAAACTCGATGGACGGGAAGTATTATCCTCTCTCGTCCGTTTAGTTTTACTTTTTTAACGGTTTGTGCACTGTGTATTGCTTTAGTCATTGTTGCTTTTGCAATATGGGGAAGTTATACCAAACGTAGTACTGTACAAGGACAATTGATTCCGCAATCTGGATTAATTCAAGTTTATGCTACTCAACAGGGCACCATTGTTAAAAAGAATGTATATGAAGGGCAAATGGTTAAACAGGGAGATATTCTTTTTGCCATTTCAACAACAAGCTATGGAGAACAAGGTGATATTGCTGCGGCTTTGTCTAAACAAACTCAATTAAAACAACAGTCTATTCGCAATGAAATTATACGATTGCGCCTACTTCATCAAAATGAAAAGGAGACAACGCTTAACCAAATCAATTTATTAAAAGAAAACTTAATAAAAATGGATAATTTAATTCTCAATCAAAAACATCGTGTCAATTTGGCTAAAATTAATCAAGAACGTTATGAACAAGCATTTAAACAGAACGCAACATCAAATGAAGAGTTTGAGGCAAAAAAAGCAGATTTGTTGAATCAAGTTGATCAATATGAATCATTACAACGTGAAAGAATAACCTTTGAGAAACAACTTAATGAACAGAAAATAAATCTAGATGGATTACAGAATAAACAAAGTAATGAAATTGAACAGTTAGAACGTTTATTGTCTACCAATATTCAAGAATTTATTGAAATGCAGTCCAGACAACAAATTGCGATACAAGCGCATACTTCAGGAGTGGTCAGTACAGTAAATGCAGAAGTGGGGCAGTTTGTTGATTTATCAAAGCCTTTAATGACGATTCTTCCTGAAAATACAGCACTCATCGCGCAGCTTTATGTTCCTAGTCGAGCAATAGGTTTTGTTAAACAAGGGGATCAAGTTTTATTACGTTATCAAGCATATCCATATCAAAAATTTGGACATGCAAAGGCAAAAATTCTTTCCGTTGCAAAAACAGCACTGGCCAGCCAAGATTTAAAAACGATAGGTACTATTTCCCCGCAAGAACAGTTAAATAATGAGCCTGTATATCTAGTTAGAGCTCAACTACAGCAGCAAACAGTGAAAGCTTATGGTCATGATATGCCATTACAAGTGGGTATGACACTTGAAGGGGATATTATGCATGAAACGCGCAAATTGTATGAATGGGTACTTGAACCACTGTTTAGTATTACAGGAAAGTTATAATTTATGCGCTATCTTGATCGCTTGTCTTTAGGACTCGGTAGAAACACACCTGTAATATTACAGACAGAATCATCTGAATGTGGATTAGCTTGTTTGGCAATGATCGCTGGTTATTATGGTTATGATTCAGATTTATTAACTTTAAGGCAAAAATATCCGATATCACAAAAAGGAATAACTCTTACTACCTTAGTCAAAATTGCAAATAAATTACATTTAATCACTCGACCATTAAAGCTTGAATTGGATGAATTAAATAAGCTCAGACTGCCATGTATTCTACATTGGGATCTGAATCATTTTGTCGTATTAAAAAGTGTTTCAACTACAAAAATTACGATTATTGATCCAGCTTTTGGCGAAAAGCAGTTTAATTATGATCAAGCATCATCACATTTTACTGGAATTGCTTTAGAGCTATGGCCAGACTCGAATTTTGAAGAAAAAAAAGAAAAAACCAGTATTCGAATTTTTAAGTTGTTTGGTGAGATTCGAGGGTTATGGAAATCACTGGGCCAGATTCTGATTTTGGCCCTAGTTTTAGAAGTATTCTCACTCGTCAGTCCATTCTTTATGCAATGGGTAATTGATCATGCGATTGTTTCAGCGGATCTCAACCTTTTGACTACCTTAGCGATTGGCTTTGGTATGCTCATGCTATTAAGTAGCTTGATCAACCTACTACAGTCATGGGTTGTAATGCACATAGCAACAACATTAAATGTGCAATGGAAAGCTAATATTTTTCATCATTTGGTGAATTTACCTACAAACTTTTTTCAGAAACGCCATCTTGGTGACATTATCTCTCGATTCGGCTCTATTGATGCAATTCAAAGGACGCTAACGACATCATTCATCACTGCCATTCTTGATGGTTTAATGACTGTATTTACATTAGCGCTCATGTTTATCTATAGTGCTAAGTTGGCATGGATTGCCATCATTACTATGCTGATATACGTCATCATTCGATGGATTTGGTATGCACCATTAAGACGGGCGACTGAAGATCAAATTGTACATGCTGCAAAGCAAAATACGCATTTTATGGAAACAATGCGTGGAATAAAAACGATTAAGCAGTTTGAAAAACAGGATCATCGGCAAGCCACATGGCTTACATTATTCGTAGATCAAATCAATGCTGGATTAACCACACAGAAACTAGGCCTAATGTTTGGCTTTGTAAATACCTTATTATTTGGTATACAAAATATTGTAATTGTTTGGTTGGGCGCGAGTTTAGTCATTGAAGGTGAATTCACCGTTGGTATTTTAATGGCATTTATTGCCTATAAAAATCAATTTGATGGGCGTGTGAGTTCTCTTATTGATAAATTTGTTGAAGTAAAAATGCTCAGTCTACATGGCGAACGCTTAGCAGATATTGTCTTAACAGACCAAGAGCGAGTGGATAACAATATATTAGATCTAGATTCTTTTGAACAGATAGAAAACACAGAAATTGATGTTAAGTCTTTAAGGTTTAGATATTCAGAAGATGAACCTTGGATCGTAAATGGAATCACATTAAATGTTTCAGTTGGGCAATCTTTAGCAATAGTCGGTGCTACAGGGTGTGGAAAAACCACACTGATGAATTTGTTGTTAGGTAATTTAAATCTTGAATACGGCGAGATAAAATTTGGTGGACATAATATCAAAAACTTGGGGCAAAATCGTATAAGACATTTAATTGCATCTGTTGCTCAAGATGATGTTTTATTTGCTGGTTCGATATCAGAAAATATTAGTTTTTTTGATCATAGTGTTAAGCAATCTTGGGTTGAAGAATGTGCCAAGATGGCAGCTATACATGATGAAATTATGGCAATGCCAATGGGATATCAAACATTAGTTGGTGATATGGGAAATATACTTTCTGGCGGACAGAAACAACGAGTCCTTTTAGCAAGAGCACTGTATCGAAAACCTAAAATTTTATTTCTGGATGAAGCGACGAGCCATTTGGATATCATAAAAGAAAAAGAAATTAATGAGATGATCAAATCATTAGATATTACCCGAATCATTATTGCGCATCGTCCAGAAACAATTGCATCAGTTGATCGTATCATTATCTTGAATAATGGACGGATTATTGATGATAAAATGCTTGAAAACTGATCATTAGAATAATGAGTACTGCGATTAAAACAGAAAATTTTAACTGGATTGACTTCAATAAAAGAACAGCTTTTATCTAATGGAAAACCAACAGCCAGCAGTGAAAAACATAAATTCAACAATAATAAAAAAGCCAAGCATTCGGTTGCTGTTAAGTGCATTTAGATCATGTGGCGCAACCTACTAAAGATCCAGTGCCTTTAGTAGGAGACGTTAATAAAGACAAGAAAAAGAAAATTACCAAAACGAATTAAACTTAAGAATTAGGTATTCATGTTTGTATATAAAATCTACTATTGCTTTTTATTGGTTAACATTTTAATATTCCATCTAAGGAATGTTTGGTGGGATATATGTCTTGGGAAATAGAATATACAGATGAGTTTGAACAATGGTGGGAAACCTTATCTATCGAAGAACAAATTTCAATAGCTGCATCTGTAGAACTTCTTGAGAGTTTCGGTACGAACTTAAAGTTTCCACATAGTAGCGGTATAAATGGTTCTAAACATGATCATATGAGGGAGTTAAGAACTCAACATCAAGGTCGCCCTTACCGTACTTTATACGCTTTTGATCCAAGACGAACAGCTATATTATTATTGGCAGGAGATAAGACAGGCGATGATCGTTGGTATGATGTGAATGTTCCTATTGCTGACAAATTATATGATGAACATCTTCATTCACTTAAAAAAGAGGGTTTAATCTGATGGCTAAAAAGTTTTCTGAATTACGTTCAAAGATGCCTATTGATGCTCAACAAAAAGTGCATGAATTGGCTCAAGAAATGACTAAAGATATGCCTTTGCAAGAATTACGAGAAGCAAGAAAGCTATCTCAAAAAGTTATTGCTGAATTATTAAATGTACAACAACCTGCAATAGCTAAAATGGAAAAACGAACAGATATGTATGTTTCTACTTTAAGAAGCCATATTGAAGCAATGGGAGGAGAATTAGAAATAATAGCTAAATTTCCTGAAGGTGCTGTTCGTATTACTAATTTCACAGAGATGTAGCCAAGCTTAGGTCTATTAACACCACCTTTATTCTTTTAAGAGTTTATTTTTTTCTTAGCGCTATTTTTACTTGAATATCTCTTCATAATTGAGCAATTGTTTTTGATCTGACCAATCATTTTGTAAGTGTGCGATAAGTGGAGTAACTGTAAGCATAGCGCCTTCAACTTGATGATAACTAAAAAGTTCAGGTAAATTGGGCTTAAAGATGATATTGAGCGTAGCACTTAAAGCAAGAATGACGATTTTATAAAAAGGCGAAAGTTTAAGATCAGCACTATCGATGATTTTTATTCCTAAATTCGGTTTTTTAGCAAGCTCCACCATCTTTTTTATTTCTTGGCTTATGATGTCGAGTGGAATACGGTCTCCTGCAAAACTTTCTAAGGGAACCCATTCTTTTGAGATCGATTCAAATAGCTCTTTTTTATTATTTTTCATTGCCCATAAGTAGAACCCTTTTCTATTGTTTGAAACAACATACTTATGAACACTAAATCTCTTTTTCATATTTTGTATAAGAATTTTTATAAAAGATTAGATTAACTGCTCAGACGATTAAAGAAAAGTGATTACAGCGTTATATAGAAATAAATGAACTATAAGCAATTTGGGGAGATTCAGATCATTAAAACGTATATTTAAAACCTCAACAAATTTTCTGAATTAATTTTTATAATTTTATAGACGACTGGTCTATTATTGATTTATAGTGTGTACATGAAACGATCAGATAAAAGTGAAGCAACTCGCCAGCATATCTTAAATACCAGTTTTAAGCTGGTATTACATAAAGGTTTTGTTGGAGTCGGCTTACAGGAAATTTTAACGACTTGTGGTGTACCCAAAGGTTCGTTCTATTATTACTTCTCTTCAAAAGAAGCATTTGGTTGTGCACTTTTACAGCAATATCTTGCTGATTATAAAGTGAAAATCGATCAATTGATTCTACAAGAAGAGCGGAGTGCTTATGCGCGCTTAGTTGCGCTTTGGCAAGCATGGATTGATGATCCATGTCATAACGATGGTGGCTGGGCTGAGAATTGTCTGATTGTAAAACTTGCCGCAGAGGTCTCTGACTTATCGGAAGATATGCGTCAGATTTTAAATTTTGGTGTAACCAAGCTGACAGAACGCATTGCAAATTTACTCAGTGATGGGCAACAGGATGGCTCAATTCCACAACATATTGAGCCTGAGAAAATGGCACAAACCATGTATCAACTCTGGTTAGGCGCAGCTTTATTGGCGAAACTAGCACAGAACAAACAGCCACTTTATCTGGCTTTAGAAACCACACAGCAATTACTAAAACCTATATAGGAACAACAAATGAAAAGTATTATTCATCAAGTTTTTGGCGAACCTGTCGACGTATTAGCAGCAGCAGAAATGCCAAAACCCGAGCCTAAAGCAGGTGAAGTTCGTATTAAAATGATTTTATCTCCGATGCATAACCATGACATTTGGACGGTGAGAGGCAATTATGGTTATAAACCAACACTTCCTGCGATCGGAGGAAGTGAAGCGGTTGGTGTGATTGATGCAGTTGGTGAAGGTGTTGATGCGGTATCTGTCGGGCAACGTGTTGCAGTTGCAGCAGTTCACGGCAGTTGGGCTGAATACTTTATTGCACCTGCACATGGTGTCGTGCCTTTAATTGATGCAATAGATGATGAAACTGCTGCTCAATTGATTGGTATGCCGATTAGTGCACTGATGCTGTTAGATTTCATTGATTTAAAACAAGATCAGTGGCTTATCCAAAATACAGCCAATGGTGCTGTGGGTAAAACTGTTGCAATGATTGCGCATGCTCGCGGTCAAAAAGTTATTCATTTAGTTCGCCGTAGTGATGCAATTGCAGAAATGAATGGCTTAGGTATTCAAAATGTAGTGGCGACTGATCAAGCGGATTGGAAAGATCAAGTAAAAGCGATACATGCAGATCAACCTTTAATCGCTGGGGTAGATTCGATTGGCGGTAAAGCCAGTGGTGAAATGTTGGCCTTACTTAGTGAAAATAGTGTTTTGGTATCATTTGGTAGTATGACGGGTGAACTGATGCAAATTTCATCAGGCGATCTTATTTTTAAACAAGCGACAGTTAAAGGCTTCTGGGCAAGTGTAGTCAATAAACAATTGTCTGCGGAACGAAAAAAAGAGTTAATTGTAGAATTGGTGACTTTAGCTGCTCAGAAAAAATTAATATTGCCTGTTGAAGGCGTATTTAGTTTTGATCAAATTCAACAAGCTGCTGCCAAAGCAACCCAAGGTGCACGTCAAGGCAAAGTGTTATTAAAACCATAAAGGTATTTGACATAGATCAGTTGCAAGACTGATCTATCAGCGTTTTTAAAATAAGGAAAAAAGCGATGATTGGACAAATTTTAATTGCCTTAATTGCACTACTACATGTGTATATTTTAGTTTTAGAGATGTTCTTATGGGACAAACCATACGGTTTAAAAGCATTTGGGAATACGCCTGAAAAAGCACAACTCACTAAAGTCATGGCACAAAATCAAGGTTTATATAATGGCTTTTTAGCAGCTGGCTTATTTTGGTCTTTATGTGCACCTACAATTTACGCCTTATCCTTAGCGAATTTCTTTTTAGGCTGTGTATTGGTTGCTGGAATTTATGGCGGCCTAACAGCAAGTAAGAAAATTATTTATATACAAGCAGTTCCAGCAGCATTGGCATTACTTATGGTGAATTTGAATTACTAAAGCAAGAGGGAAGCCTCGCTTTAATTTTTTTCAAAAAATATTTTGATGAAAATAGCAGTATTAAGGTGTTTGTTTTAACCAATCAACTTAGGTGTGGATAGAAGATGCTTAAGCTGGCAACTTGAGTCAATCTTCACACGATAAATCTCTTTATATTCTGTATAGTAACCTGTTAAGAATTACTTATATTTCAGGTTTATTATTGAGTTTTAAACGAATATAAACTTAGCTTATTCATCATTTTTTAACTTTACTCAATCAGATTTGTTTGGGTTCCCAAATGGTTATAATCAAAATTAAAACCAAGAATTATTGTTATAAAAAAATTGAAATTAAATTTATATTTAATGCTTTTTTTTAAATTAAAATTTTTTAATTTTCTATTTATTATTAGGTTATATTGAGTTGTTGATCATATTAGCCAACTTTTTGAAATTATTCAAATGTAAAAATAGTATAGTTTTCCTGTTTTAATTCTAGTATTCCATCTTTATATATTTAGATCGGATTTGTATAATTATTATATTTTATCAAAAATCATGGCATGAAATTGTAACTTGTGTTGATATTTTATTTTTAGCTATAAAATTTTTTTGCTTATTTTTTTAGTTTTTATCAATTTTTTGTTAATTTTTTTTTAATAGTTATAATTTTATATATAAAATTTTTTTTAAAATTTATTGCATTATTATTTTGAAATAGATTAATTGTAGATCTGTATTTTTATAAAAATAACTATCACATAATAAATATTATGTTTTTGTTTGATTTGTATTTTTTGAATGATTTTTTATTTATAAAATTTAATTTGGTTAATTGGTTTTAATTTTATTTGATTAACTTCTCATAAAATATAAAAATAATCTATTATTTTGTATTTTTATTCTTATTGATCTGGAATGTAGATGATTAAGATATTTTTTTGTTTAAATTACAATTGGTTTTATTTTTTTTCGTAGATTAACATATTTTTTGCTTGGTGCAATACAGTAAATATTAATTAAAGCGAATGTTGGTAATAAGTCGACTTTAATATGTAATTTAATGATAATCATGCATTTAGCTTATGCTGGTTGTGTATTTAATTAAATGTAATTAAATACTTAACTTTGAAATGTTATAAAGTTGATGATAAAAAATATACACGAACTTCGAATGAAAAAATTTTCATCAACCTATTGAGCTGTGGAAAACTCTACGAATAAGTAGTGGGTGTGCATGATGAAGATCTACGAAATGATTTTTCATAAAGGAATGGGTGAAAACTCTCATTTTTTTTATACTGTAAATAATCAGATATCGCGTCAACATTTTATTCGAATGCTTCGGAAAGAAATTGATGGCGAACTGAATGGTTTTAAACAGAGTTATATGGAAGATCATAAAAATGATCTTGCATGGCTCTATGAGGAGCTGAGTAGAGAAAGCCATTTTTATTTAGATATCATGGAAAATGATTTTCTTCATAATTCTGTTGCTGCATTAGGTTTGCATATTTCATTGAGTGTTGAGGAGCAAGATGTAATGGAGTTACAAGAGGGAAATGAGTTTTTATAAATTGATTTTAATTAGTAAAACTTAAATTGTAAGATTTTAATGTCCCGTTCATTATTTTTTCGATTAGCATCCGACAATGCTATATCGTCAGCCCATTCTTCCCCCCGAAATTGAATGGGCTTTTTTTTGACATTATTTTTATAAAAGGAAGATTTATAAATAAATAATTTTTTATTATCAGTAGAATTATCATGTTTTTATCGTGTATTTTTATGTGTTTTAATCTTTGATATAATTTAATTCACACCATTTTATAAATTTATTTTTAAAAAACAAAATATTATATTGAGAATTTAGTATTTCTGAGTCTGTTTATTGAACACCAACTTTATCACATGCAATTATGTAAAAGCTTTCACACTTCTCGTGTAAAAGTTAATAAATAATACATAATCATGGGATTTAATATGAATATTTTTACAAAACTAACGCTAACTGCATTGTTAAGCGTTGGGTATGTCGCGACTACACAAGCAGCGGTGACTGGTCAGGTTGATGTTAAGCTGAATGTTTCAACGGGTTGTACCGTTGAAGGTTCTACTGTGAATGGAAATATCAACAAATTTGGTGAATTGAATTTCGGTAAAACTTCTGGTATTTGGACCAATATCCTTACAGCTCAAGTTGCTTCATCAGCGACGAGTGGCCATCTAAACGTAAAATGTGACGGTACAACGCCTGTTAACTTTACTGTTGCAATTGACGGTGGTCTACGCGCTGATCGTAGTCTTAAACATACAACTGCTGCGGATACGGTCAGCTATAACGTTTATCGTGATGTAGCACGTACCAATCCATATGTCATTAATACAGCTCAGACTTTCACTGCTGCGGTAGGTGTAGCTCAAGATGTCCCAATCTTTGGTGCAATTGCTGCAAATAGCGGCACTGCAAAAGCACAGGGTGATTATACAGACACTTTATTGGTGACTGTTAATTTCTAATCAGTATACGTAACAGTGAACAGGCTTGTTATTAAACAAGCCTGTTTTAAGGAGAAACGTATGCATTTGTTGCTTAAACAATGCGTGGGATTATTGGCCTGTAGTCTTGTTTCGTCATTCGTTGGAGCTGCACAGTTTGTAGCCAAATTAAATGTGCAGATTGAACTGGAGTCATCCTGTGAGATTAATAATCAATCTGTGAGTAATGGAACAAATGGCTTGAATTTCGGGCAGCTGAATTTTGGAGAAACCACAGCTGCATTTAATCAGGTGATAGAGACCAGTTTAAGTCAGGGTTCTACATCAGGTTTGACCACTCAATGCCTTGGCAATGCCCCAATAAAAGTTACCTTTGGTACGGGCCAACATGACAGCAAGGTACCAGCACCTTTTGGCGCAAATTATTTTCGTGCAATCAGTAATGGCACAGATTTCCTTGCCTACAACATCTTATATGGAACTGCTCGGGAAGCGTTAAGGCCCAATCAATCCATCACTTTGACCAACAATGGTCAGCCACAGACGCTTAATCTCATGGGTCAAACTGTTAATAATGGTCGGTCAGTATCGCTTGGACAATATACCGACACTATTCCAATTACCATTGAATTTTAAAGAACAAAATCATGAAAAAAATAGGTTTAAGTGTTCTGCTGATGCTGGCTGTACCGAGTGTATGTGCTGAAACAACAGCAACTTTTAAAGTAGAAGCAACCATTGCAAATGGATGTGGGCTAAGCAATATCGAACAGCGACTTGATTTTGGTCGTCATCCTGTTGTGGCACAGGGGCAATTAAAAGGATCCGTTATCAATACTGCGCAAAGCTGGAATATTCAGTGTACTGCACGTTTGCCTGTACAGATCATGTTGAATGGTGGTGATCACTTTTCAAATAACTTTCGACGGATGAAACATGCCCAGCAGAATGAGTTTGTACCTTATCAGCTTTATCAGGACAGTAGTTTGCAAGGTGAATATGCCAGTGGCAGTACTTACTCACTGACACCAACCACTACTTTGAATACCGTACTGGGTTTTGCAGTTTACGGCGTTGCAGACTTGAATAATAACAATCAACCACGATCAGCAGGCCTGTATAAAGACACGGTCGCAATTACGATTACATGGTGATTCTATGAGCTTAAATAAAATGAAAATATGGTCGGGCAGGACTTTCTCTGCGGCCGCGATATTGATGGTCACTTCACCGGTATTCGCACAAGCCACTTTTTTAATCTGGCCAATCTATCCAAAAATTGAAGAAAAAGAAAAAGCCACTGCGGTATGGCTACAAAATACCGGTAACTCTGATGCCATGGTACAGATTCGGGTATTTAAATGGGATCAGAATCATCAGCAAGATGCTTATGCGGAACAAACTGAAGTTATTCCAAGTCCACCCGTGGCAAAGATCAAGGCAGGTGAAAAGCATATGTTGCGTTTAACCCGCTCGGCTGCTGTACCTGATGCAAAAGAACTGGCCTATCGAATTATTGTCGATGAATTACCCATCAAAGTGAATCCAGAAACGGATAAAGAAACATCGACAGTCAGCTTTCAGATGCGTTATTCGATTCCTTTGTTTAGCTATGGCAAAGGACTTGGCAGTGGTTTAACTGAAGTTTCACAAAAAGCCAATACTAAAAATCCTTTGGCTAAACCGATATTAAGCTGGTGGGTCAAGAATAATGAACAGGGCAAACCTGAACTTTATATTAAAAATACTGGTTCAAAATTTTCACGACTTTCGGGAATTAAATTAACTCCGACTTCAGAGCAAATGGCTTTTGGCAAAACCGCCTTTGGTTATGTGTTGGCAAACAGCACCATGAAGTTTGATCTAGACAACAAGTTACTCAACAGCCTAAGTGGTCAAACCAGTTTGTACGGGGTTGACAGTTCAGGAGTAAAACAGGAATTGGTTGAGATTAAAAAAGAAGGAGGGGGGTAAATGGGTTATTTATCAGGGTTACACACCCCTTCTTTTTTATGTAAAAGCCTGACATTGATATTGGTTGCGAATATCCCATTGCTGAGCTGCAATGTCTATGCAAATGGTTTACCCCCGCCACCACGAGATGTTTCAGAAGTGAATAGCTTATTTAAGCTCTATCTGGACTTGGTGATCAATCAATATTCGACGCGACAGGTGATCCCCGTTATTGTCAAAGGCGATCATTATTTTATCCAGCAGTCGAAACTGGATGAGTTGCAGATTAAGCTGCCTGCGGATGCACTTCAGCAACAGTCAGAAAAAAACCTGACTGATCTGGATGTATTTACTTTAGGCTTTTCGGGCAAGGCTTTGGATTGGGTCAGCCTCAATCAGATTCCTGAATTGAAGTATGAGTACAATTCAGCGCAACAGTATTTTAGTCTAGATCTTCCTGCCAGCTGGATGCCAGTGCAGATACGCGGCTTGGATTCTTGGTATCAACCTGAAACAGCGCAGTCGGGTATTGGTTTATTAAATAACTATGACTTTTATACCTACCGCCCAGAGAATGGTGGCTATAGCAGTACACTGTTTACAGAACAACGCTTTTTCTCGCCTTATGGGGTACTGAGAAATTCTGGGGTTTATAGCAAAACTGATTTTGACTCATCCACTCAGAATGGTGATGGCTACCACCGCTATGATACGACTTGGCAATATGATGACCCAGCCAGAGTACTTTCATTTTTAGCGGGTGATGTAATTACGGGAAGTAAAAACGCCTGGGGAAGTTCAGTGCGTTTAGGTGGATTACAGTTACAACGTAATTTTGGTACCCGTCCAGATTTGATTACCTATCCTTTACCTCAGTTTAAAGGACAAGCGGCTTTACCGAGCACCGTGGACTTATTGATCAATGGACAGAAAGCCAATTCAACCGATGTGCAATCAGGTCCCTTCATTTTGAATAATGTTCCATTTATCAATGGTAAAGGCGAGGCGGTGATTGTCACCACAGATAGTGTTGGCCGTCAGGTGGCAACCTCTGTACCATTTTATATTTCGAATACGTTGCTTAAACCGGGGTTATTGGATTATTCGGTGTCTATGGGACAAATCCGCGAAGACTATGGGATTAAGAACTTTGCATATGGTAAGTTTGCTGGTTCGGCGGATGCACGTTACGGGATTAACGACTGGCTCACGGCAGAAGGGCGGGTTGAACTCTCAGATTCAATTCAGTTGGCTGGGCTAGGTTCAGTGCTTAAGCTGAATCAATTTGGGATATTCAATGGTTCGGCAACCCAAAGCTGGGCAGATCGTGAGTTTAATCGAATCAATAGTCAAAATCTTAAGGGAAATCAATATACTTTAGGCTATAGCTATAACCAGCAGCGTTTTGGATTTAGTCTCAATCATACCCAACGCGATCAGGATTATTATGATCTTTCTCGATTGCAATATAGTAATTTGATCTCAGCCAACAGTCATAAGAGTTTGGTTGCCAATACTTATTTTGCCACAGATAAGTCAGGTACTCTTGGGGTGGCGTATATCCAGACCAAGAACCGCGACATTAAAAATAAACTGATGAACCTGTCTTGGGCACCGGTATTACCGTCCTATATGCGTGGTGCGACAGTGTCGTTAAGTGCCAATCGAGATTTTGTGGAAAAAGAGTGGAGTGCAGCATTTCAGTTGTCGGTTCCATTTTCCAAGAGCAGATCCACTGCCAGTCTAGGTTATAGCCAACAATCCAGTGGCGATTATGCTTATATCAACTATAACCGCAGTGTGCCATTGGATGGTGGCGTTGGTGTTGATTTAAGCCGACGTTTTAATGAAAACAGCGATGATTACAATCAAGCCCGCATGAACTACCGTAACCAATATTTTAATACCGATGTCGGCATGTCGGGTAGCAATGATTACAACTATTGGTTTGGACTTTCTGGTTCAGTGGTGTTGATGTCAGGCAATGTCTTTGCTGCCAATCGATTGGGTGAATCTTTTGCTTTGATTGATACCAACAAAGTTGCAGATGTACCCGTACATTATGAAAACAGTTTGGTGGGGCGGAGTAATGCCAAGGGCTATGTTTTTGTACCGTCAGTGACCCCGTATTACGCAGCGAAATACAGCATCAATCCGATAGATTTACCTTCCAACTTTAATGCAACCCAAGTTGAAAATCGGATTGCGGCAAAACGTGGTTCAGGTGTGGTGATTGGCTTCCCAATCAAACAGTCTTATGCGGCGAATGTGTCTTTAGTGCAAAGCAATGGGCAAGTGATTCCAGTGGGTGCTGTGGTACATCGTGCCGATCAAGAATCGAGTTATGTAGGGATGGACGGGATTGCTTATCTTGAAGATCTGAGTGCAGAAAATACCATTCGGGTGCAACTGCCAGATCAGCGCGTATGTGAAGCAAACTTTTCGTTGGATTTAAAACAAGCGCAACAACAGATTGCTGTGATTAAGTCAGTTGTTTGTCGTGAGGTGGCTCAACCATGATTACTTTAAAAAAAATAATACCCGCAGGTCTATTATTCTCTGGATTAATATTGATTACTGCTCAGAGTCAAGCGGCTTGTGTTATCACCTCAAGTGGTAATGTGACGATGGGTGCTATTTCGTCTATGACATTGGCGGAGCAAGGGACACAATCTAATCAGTTTAGTGCGGGTTTAAGATGTGAAGGATTTAGTTTGGCTTTAGCAAATATGACTTACCTTAAATATCGGGTCGATCAGATGCCAGTAAACTATATAAATAGTGGGACTGGTGAAAGTCTTACAGTGGATTATCTGGACACCAATAATAAAGCAATTGGTCTTGGTAAAGAAGTTGATATGAGTGCTTTTTCACTTCTTAATTTCTTTACAGGACCTAATGGTGCATTACCATTTTATGCCAAAATTAATTCAGGGCAAAATGTCTCTCCTGGGAGATACACAGCGGACAAATCCTTTAAAGTCAAATGGTATTATTCTGTACCTGAGCTTGCATTTATAGGAATAGGCAGCTTTTTTGAAAGTCCGGGTTTTAACCGTGGTGGTCTAATTACTGCTTTTAATTGGGGCACCGGGAGTGATGCAAACTTGAACTTATATATTGACGTTTTACCTGATTGCCGTATTTCCACCAATGCTGTTAATTTTGGAACATCGCCTTTTGCAGATGTTTTTACACCAGTTCAAACCTCTCTAGGCGTACGTTGCTCAGTATTTACACCTTATCATGTCGGTTTAAATAATGGTCTCTATCCCCAAAGTGGTAACCAACGTGCAATGAAGGCAAGTAGCAGCAATAACTATCTACACTATGAGATTTATAAAAACGCAAGCACTGAGCGTTGGGGCAGTAGTGGCAATGAACGCTGGTCTAGTCTTGAGGCGACAACCAACCCAGGTCAGCATAATACCAGCCAACAGGGCTTTGCTTTCACCACAAAAATTCTGGATACGAATCCAAGCAATTTACCAGCTGGTAATTATTCAGATACCGTAACAGTAAATGTTGAGTTTTGATCGTATAAAACCATAGTAATAAATTTTATTATGGTTTTATTTAAAGAGTAAATTCATAGATTTTTTTTGCTCATACTTAACATAAAAAATCATTAAATATATTGTTTTTTATAAAAATATATAGCGATTTATTCTCTATTTAAAACATTTCTTAAAATAACACATCATAAATATGCAAGTGTATTTATTTTCTTTGATGTGTCTTTGTTATGTGAAATTTAAATAAATTAAGCATATTTTAAAAGAGTATAGGATTTTTTTAAGGAAACTAGCATTGGCATAATATTTGTTTTTTTTTGTGTTTTTACCAATTTTTTGTGGTTGTAATTTGTGCTTTAATTTTTAATTAAAGTATGGATTTAAATAATTATTTATTATAAGTGTGAATAATTTGCTTCCATGCTTTAAATTCTATACGTGTTTTATACATGTTTATTTTTATAAAAAATATTTAATATAAATGTTATTGTGAATTGAAGAGGGTTCATTGTGCGTGCTTATGCATATTTTAGAGTTGAGGAACTTTCAGTGAACGAATTTAATTATGCTGATTATATTCTTGGATATGGTTATGAAATACCACAAAATAGGCTTGTATTTGAACAAGTAAAAGTGGGTATACCGTTAGAGTTTAGGCATAAGCTTATAAGTTTAATTAATTATACACTGGAAAGTGGAGACCTCTTATTAATCGATGGAATAGATTCTTTAGGTAGTGATTTTAAAGAAATATATTCTACTGTCAATTTTATTTTTAAAAAAGGAATAAGGTTAGTATGTTTAGAATTTTCAAAAAAGGAAATAAAAGGAGATATTAAAAAAATTTTCTTTCATTTTTTAAAAATATGTTCTGATTTTGATGGAAAACTACAATCGGAGAAAAGAACTGGAAATAAAAAGATAAGTAAAGTAGGTCGCCCTGAAATTTTAACTAAAACTCAGAAAAATGAAGTTTTAGAAAGATTTAAAAATGGACAGAGTGTCTATTCTTTAGCGAAAGAGTATGAAGTTACAAGAACAGTCATTCAACGACTACTTGCTAAATCATCAGACACTATTATTGGTGAGGAATAAAATGAATACAAATACTAAAATCAGTCGGCTGGTTGCCGCAAAACAAAAAGGTAATCTAGATAAAGTTGTGGTTGTTCAGCTTAAGTATTGTTTGAATAATAAATATAGGATTCTAGATAAAATGAACGAAATTGAAGTAAATTCCGTGAGTGGAACAATAAATTATAAAATTCTGAAAATTGAATATGATGAGGAGAGGGTTACTTTTCTATATGGTCTTACTCCTTATATTTTAGAAATAAATCATGATCGATCTTGTTAGTTTTTAATTTAAGTTTTTGTTTGTAATTTTTTTAATATTTATTTTGGTTGTTTGTTGGAGTTTGAATATTTTAATATGGTTGGTGTTTAGGTATTAAGTGGAAGTTTGTTAAACAGTATTTAATGGTTATACTATTGTGGTCTATATTGGAGCGGTAAATATAAAACACCACCAATGATTATTTATAAATAAAAATAAATTTAATTGAAGATTGTTATAAATGTTAATAAAATTATATATTTAGTTACATTTGTTTATTGAAAAAACACGACATAATATGTCGTTTAAAATAAAAAGACATTGGAAAATTTGAGTGATTCAGTTAAATTGGTTCTATAAAAAATTATGAACACCAATAATAAATAAAAACTTAAAATTATTTATGGAGTATATGTGGTAGGTTTTGCGTTAAAAGAGCGCGAATGTATTTGTCAATTAGTTATTCAGCTAAGCCAGCATGAATGTGAAATATAATACCTAACAGCATAAATACCTTATCAATAAGGTTTTTCTGTAAAAATATTTACCAATATACATCGTGAAAAGTACTAAGTTAAAAGTAAGCGGATTTTGAGTTGTTTTATTTATCCAGACTTCACTTTCTCCAAAAGAGGTGAGTATGTTATATCCAATTGCAGTAGAAAAAGGCTCGAATGATGAAGCTTATGGCGTGATTGTTCCTGATATTCAGGGATGTTTCTCTGCGGGTGATACTTTTGAAGAAGCATTAAGCAATGCGAAGGACGCAATTGTAGATCATTTGGAGATTCTTGCAGCAGCTGGCAAAAATATTCCTTTAGCATCAGAAGCAAGTACATTTCTGAATGAGGAAAAGTTTAAAGGCTTTATCTGGGCAGTGGTAGATGTAGGTGATTATCTAGATAAAGAGATAAAGAGATAAAGAGAGAAAGACAATATAGGTGAAGAGGTGTAGTCCTGAATAGATTGTTCAGAAATAGGTCTAAACACAACACATATTAATATGTTAACTATTTCACATTTTAATTGGAAAAAATATTTATATGATTTTTAACATTAAAAAAGTTGAATATTGTATAGAAAAATAAAAATATTCATTCCTTAAACTCATATATAAACATCATCATTGGGCATTGTAACTGGGTTATTTTTCAAACATTGGTCAGTGGGAATTCTAAATTTAAGCGAAATATCAATCAGTAAAATAGTCGTTAAAGCATTGCTGTTCCTTGGTCTTTGGACATTGTAAGGGGGTGAGGGTGAGTTGTGATATCGCTGTTTTTTTGCCTGAATTTCGAAGCACACACAGCGAATTTCAAAGCAAATTTACTTAATCAAATGACATAAAACGATGATTTATACTCATGTGACTAATTAAAAATTTATGCTTAAATAACGTGAATTTTGTTTTTATGTAAAAAATTTACAAAAAAAAATACTTTAAATAAAACTGAAATATGAATTTAATAATTATTTAAGATATTGAAATTTATAATAAAAATATTTTCCTCAAAAAATACAAATTTATATACACTTGTATCTATTTTATACACAAAGTGTGACTTTGTTTACATTTTTATCTCAGTGTGCATAATACCCATCGATCTAAACGAATCATTTTTTTGTCTGTATAGGATACTTGGTATGAAAAATACTTTTTTAGCAGCATCAGTTTCAATTTTAGCAATGTCTAGTGCTTTTGCAGCAGACGGCACAATCACAATCAATGGTCTAGTAACTGACAAAACTTGTGATATCGTAACTCCACAAGGTAAAGATTTCACAGTAACGCTTCCTACAGTATCTAAGCAAACTCTTGCTAAAACTGGTGATATCGCGGGCCGTACGCCATTCACAATTAACTTGGCTAACTGCTCTGAAGGCAAAGTTGCAACTTATTTTGAACCAGGTTCAACAGTTGATTTTGGTACTGGTCGTTTAAATAACACAGATGCAACTGGCGCGAAAAACGTTCAAGTTCAATTGTTAGGTTCAAATAACCAATTCATTCCTGTACTTGCTGCTGGTGCTTCTGGCGCGCAAACTAACTCTCAATGGGTAGATGTTGCGGACAAAGGTGCAGCTGATCTTAATTACTATGCTGAATATTATGCAACTGATGCATCTGCTGCTGGTAAAGTAACAACGTCTGTTCAATATACTATTATCTATCAATAATTTTTTATTGAATGGTACGGAGCTAGGTTGTCTAGCAACCTAGCTCTTTTACTTTATTTTAGATATAGAGATAATCGTTATGTTCTTGAATCATTCCTTTCTTAAAAAAGGTTTACTCGCATTTTTAATTCCGTTTGGTGCAGCGAATGCTGAAATCATCATTCATGGTACTCGTGTTATCTATCCATCTGATGCACGTGAAATTACTTTACAGGTAAGTAATAACGGAAATAATCCTGCATTGGTTCAAGCATGGATTGATGAGGGAGATGCGAAATCTACGCCAGATCAATCGAAAGCGCCTTTTATGATTACACCGCCTATATCGCGTGTGGAAGCTAAAAAAGGGCAGTCTTTACGTATTACCAGTTTGCCAAATGCAAATGAGTTAAGTAAAACTCAAGAAACGCTCTTTTGGTTAAATATTCTCGATATCCCACCAAAGCCTTCTGCGAAAGATCAGAATGTTGTACCAGATAACTTTTTACAACTTGCGATTCGATCGCGTATTAAGTTTTTTTATCGCCCAACTGGACTTAAAGAAGATGTCGCTTTGGCACCTGAAAAATTACAGTGGAGCAATAACGGTACTCAGTTAACCGTAAAAAACCCAACACCATTTCACATTACTTTGACTTCTATTATGCAAGATCAATCAGGTAAACGCGTTGATTTGATTTCACAAGGTTTAATGTTGAAACCATTTTCTGATGGAACGGTGAGTTTAAAAAATTCCAATGTCGCTAAGATGACCTTTACCACAATCAATGATTATGGTGGTCGTGTAGAGCGAAATATTAAATTTTAATAGATTGAACAAGTCTTTAAATTTCTTCAATGCAAGAAATTTAAAGCACCTTCGCAATGATGATTTAATCATTTCATTTATCTGAGAGTAAGCGAGTAAAAAAACCTATTCATTTGTTGATAGGCAGACTTCTTTATGCAAAAAAATGAACAAAGCTACAAGTGGATCAAGCGACATATTAGTTACTATGTGGCTTGTGGGGTTATTACGCTCAGCATTCCTGCTTTAGTTAATGCATCTGAAACTGACTTAAAAGAGGCTGAAAAGTCTCCGACTGCTGCAGAAGCAGAATTTGATTCGGCTTTTTTAATTGGCGATGCCAAAAAGATAGATGTAAATCGCTTTAAATATGGCAATCCTGTGTTACCAGGTGACTATAATGTGGATATTTATGTCAATGGTAACTGGTTTGGTAAACACCGTATGGTGTTTAAAGCGACTGAAAATAATCAAAACGCTTTTACCTGCTTTAGCTCAAACCAATTATTAGAATACGGCGTTAAAGCAGACGTGTTAAAAAAAGGCGAAAGTTTTGCTTTGACTGGTTGTCAGAAAATCGAACAGTGGGTTGAAGATTCGTTTTATGAATTTGATACTTCACGTTTACGTGTCGATATTTCGATTCCACAAGTTGCGATGCAAAAAAATGCGCAAGGCTATGTCGACCCTAGTGTTTGGGATCGAGGGATCAATGCTGCATTTCTTTCCTATAATGCCAGTGCATATAAAACATTTAATAAAGTCCAAGGTGGCGAAGAAACTACCAATGCATTTACTTCGATAACGGCTGGTGCAAATTTAGCTGGTTGGCAATTGCGCCATAATGGTCAATGGCAATGGCAAGACCGCACCACCACAGATAATCAATCTAAATCAAGTTATGACGCGATTAACACCTATGTGCAACGTGCATTCCCGCAATACCGTGGTGTATTGACTTTAGGTGAAAGCTTTACCGATGGTGAAATCTTTGATTCATTTGGTTATCGTGGTTTCGATTTTTCCAGTGATGATCGTATGTTACCCAACAGTATGATTGGTTATGCACCTCGTATTCGCGGTAATGCAAAAACCAATGCCAAGGTTGAAGTACGTCAGCAAGGTCAATTGATTTATCAAACAACGGTTGCACCAGGTAGTTTTGAAATCAATGACCTTTATCCGACAGGATTTGGTGGTGAACTTGAAGTTTCTATTTTAGAAGCCAATGGTGAGATTCAACGCTATTCAATTCCTTATGCATCTGTTGTACAAATGCTCCGTCCAGGAATGAGTCGTTATTCTGTGTCAATGGGGCAATTCCGTGATAAAGATATCGATCTAGATCCTTTTATTGTGCAAGGGAAATATCAACGCGGTATCAATAACTCGATCACGGCTTATGGTGGTGTACAGTACTCTGAAGACTATTCAGCAGTAACATTAGGCAGTGCTTTTGCAACACCGATTGGCGCAATTGCACTTGATGTAACGCATTCACAAGCAGATTTTGAACGTCGTAAAAGTGAAAGTGGGCAAAGTTTCCGTATCAGTTATAGTAAATTAATTACCCCAACAGATACTAATTTGACCTTAGCTGCATATCGTTATTCTACAGAAAACTTTTACAAGTTACGTGATGCGATATTGGTACAAGACCTTGACAATAAAGGTATTAGCTCAGCTCACGTAGGTAAACAGCGCAGTGAATTTCAGATTACCCTGAATCAGGGGTTACCACGTGATTTTGGCAATATTTATGCAACTGGTTCGTGGGTAGATTACTGGAATCGTCAGGAAACAACCCGTCAGTATCAAGTCGGTTATAGCAATAACTATCGTGGTTTGACTTATGGTTTGTCTGCAATTAAACGTATTGTTGAAAACAATGCCACAAGTATCAGCAATAGTGATACTGAGTATATGTTGACCATGTCCTTACCACTTTCATTTAAGAAAAGCTCAGCGAACCTTAACTCGATTATGACGCAAGATAATGCGACCGTTGGTGTGAGTGGTGTGGTTGGCGATCGTTTTAACTATGGTACATCTGTATCGACGCGCTATGGTGATAATCCGAGTGCCAATTTAAATGCTCAGTATCGCACTAACTACGCGACTGTTGGTGGGTCATTCAGTGCTGCTGACGGTTATCAACAAGCCATGTTGACTGCACGTGGTAATATTGTTGCTCATCCTGACGGTGTCTTGTTTGGACCAGATCAGGGGCAAACCATGGTGTTGGTGTATGCACCTGAAGCTGCTGGTGCAAAAGTGAATAATGCGACAGGTTTAAGTATCAATAAATCTGGTTATGCGGTGATTCCGTATGTAACACCATATCGTTTAAATGACATTAGCCTTGATCCTCAAGGAATGTCGACAGATGTTGAGTTAGATGGTACAAGTCAGCGTATTGCACCCTATGCAGGTTCAATATCACAAGTGAGTTTTGCAACGAAAATTGGTAAAGCAATTTATATTCGCAGCAAAAAACAAAATGGTGAAACTTTACCTTTTGCAGCAGAAGTATTTGATACAAAAGGTGAAAATATTGGAATGGTTGCGCAAGGAAGTATGGTTTATTTAAGAACCAATACTACAGCAGACTCGGTTACAGTGAAATGGGGCGAAAATGCCAACGAGCAATGCCACATTCAATATGATGTTTCTGCGCAAGCAGCAGACAAAAAGCAAAATATGATTATGGCGGAAGGTGTATGTCAATGAACGGTAAAGTTTTAAATCGTATTCTCTTGCTCATTGCTGGGACTGTGAGTTCAGGCGCATATGCAACTTGTGCACCTCAGCGTGGATTTACCCCGCAAGATGTGAGCATGTCTGTTGGTCGTGTTGTGGTGAGACCAAGTGATGCTGTTGGAACCATTTTACGTAAAGCAACATTTCCAATTTCATCAAATGGATCTACTTATTATTGTGATTATTCGGCAGGCACAATTGAAGCCGTATTGCAGCAAAGATATCCTTTAAGCCCATCAGGCAACTCAATTTATAGTACCAATATTGAAGGGATTGGTATTCGTCTATACCGAGAAGCGGCAGATAATTCTAACTTTTCAGGTTATTACCCTTATACCAGAAGTTTATCTAGAAATACCACCTATCGCTTATCACCTGGATATTTCGTTGTAGAAATTGTTAAAACCGCACCATCCACAGGATCAGGTGCATTGGTCCCTGGACAATATAGTCGCTATAACGTGATTGGTTATCCGAATCAGCCTTTTTTAACCAGTACGGTATATGGTAATGCGATTACCATTGCTTCTTCATCATGTGAAATCCAAGGCAATATTAATAAAACGGTGACACTTCCAACGGTAAACAAGGTTGATTTTAAAGGTGTAGGTTCAACGCAAGGCGAGCAAGCCTTTGATCTCAACATTTTGTGCAATGGTGGAAAAAACCCAACGGGCTATGAAGAAAGCAATAAAATCAGTCTAAGCTTTGATTATGATGCTGTAACCAATACCACAAATGTCATTAGCAATAATGCTGCTGCGGGAAGTAATGCATCAGGTGTTGGCGTACAATTGCTTTCACAATATAAAAATTCGAATAAAGTGATTGCTAAAAATGACAAGCTAGAATTAGGCACATTAAAGTCAAATGATAATATTCAATACAATGTGCCAATGACTGCACGTTACTATCAGACTGCAACCAAAGTGATGCCTGGAAAAGTACGAGCTATGGCAACCGTCACAATTGAATATGATTAATTGACGTGAATCATATTTTTTAAAATTATTTTTTTATTTATTGATTGGAAAATCTTGTATTAATAATAAGGTTATGTAATTAATTAACTACACCATTTCTTTAGAGGGGAATGAGATGGAGTTAAATAAAAAACTATCCTTTTTATTAATAACATTTACAACGATATCGAGTTTAAGTTTAGCCACTTATGCAGAGGAGATTCATTTTCAAGGGCAGATTGTAGAATTTACATGTGAAAAGGATTCTAATAATTCTAATTGCAAAGCGATTGATAATACGATTGATGTGCTGAGAAAAACCACCACAATAGATAGCTTTAATTTCAACAACTTAGTTGATAAGAAGGCCAATGGTGTGGCGCATTTAAAAATTCAAGATTTAGAAAGTGATCAGCATAAAATACTGGTGGTAGATTATTATTAAGCCTATTAATTTGTGATATAAATAACATAAATTAAAAATTATGCTGTGTGATAAGTTAAAATATAATCTGATTATTTTAGTTGGATTATATTTTAATTTGTATTAAAAATAATCGAATTTTTAAACTGTTTTAAATCTTTGTATATTATTTTATCGGTTGAACGGTTTTATTTAATATATCCATAAAGGTTTTTAAGATAATATTGTAATTTTTTCCTTTGTGAGTAATTAGACATATCGGCGTACTGTAATGCATTCTCTCTTGTAAAATTGGTTGCATCAAACCATCTTGAACCCATTTTTTCGCATAATGATCGGGTAAAAACCCCATAAATTTTCCTGAAAGGATCAGAAAGGCAATACCTTCTCGGTCACTGGCAGTGGCTGAACAGTTCAACCGTTGATGTAACTTCATTGCATCGGGGGTAATGGCGTAATTTGGAAGAACTGTATTGCATCGTTTTAAGTCATCTAAACTTATTTTACCTAAATGCTGAAAGAGTGGGTGGTTTTGTCCACAATAGAGTGAAGACTCTTCGTTATATAAATGAAAATAATCGAGGCCTGACAATGGACTCACCAACGGAATCGCACCAGCGTGTAAGCGGTTGTCTAAAACACGGCACTCAATATCTGACAGTGTGCTCATACTAATATTAATAACCACCTCAGTATTTTCTTCCGCAAGCTGCGCCAATGTATTGGTGATATAAGCACTGGGCATCGTGACTAAGTTATTAATAATCCCAATATTAAATTCACCTTTGAGCTGATTATGCATTTGATTAATTTTGGCACGAAAGTCCTCAATCGAAGCGGTCAGTACTTCAATATATTCTAAAACTTCCCGACCTTCATCGGTGATGGAGAAGCCTGCTCGGCCACGTTGGCAGAGTCGAATCCCTAAGCGATTTTCCAGATCACTCATATGTAAACTAATCGCAGAACGGCTAATCCCAAGGATACTTTCGGCAGCAGTAAAGCTGTGACAGTCGCAGACTGTTTTAAATATTTTAAGTAATTTTATATCAAAATCAGTAACTTGATTTAATTTTTTGGGTTTCATTTAGTTTTGCTTTTTTATATCTAAACTCAAGATATTTTGAATTTATCAAAACTATCTTGCTTTGTACACTCAAGAGATAACCACAAAACAAGAAGAGTACTTATGTTTGATATCGATACATCAAATGACCGCGATGACGCATTGGAAGCCAGTCAGTCAAATGAGCAGATGAATTTAAATTATCAAGCTCATTGGATGCCATTTACTGCAAATCGTAATTTCCATAAAGATCCGCGCATGATCGTGGGTGCAAAAGGATCATATTTAATTGACAGTACTGGACGTGAGATTTATGACTCATTATCAGGGCTATGGACGTGTGGTGCAGGGCATACACGACTTGAAATCCAACAGGCTGTAAGTAAGCAATTGGCAAAATTGGATTATTCACCTGCATTCCAATTTGGACATCCTTTATCTTTTCAATTGGCTGAAAAAATTGTTCAGCTAATGCCTGAAAAACTGCAACATGTCTTTTTTACCGACTCTGGTTCAGAGTCTGCCGATACTGCGATCAAGATGGCACGTGCCTATTGGCGCATTCAAGGCAAACCAAGCAAAACCAAATTGATTGGACGAGCGCGTGGCTATCACGGTGTAAACGTGGCAGGAACCAGTCTAGGCGGCATTGGCGGAAATCGTAAAATGTTTGGTCAATTGATGGATGTGGATCATTTACCTCATACCTTACAAGCGCATTTAAGTTTTACCAAAGGCTGTGCAGAGACGGGTGGGGTTGAGCTGGCCGATGAAATGCTCAAACTGATTGAATTACATGATGCTTCTAATATTGCAGCAGTGATTGTAGAGCCTGTTTCAGGTTCAGCAGGCTGTATCGTGCCACCAGTTGGTTATTTACAACGTCTAAGAGAAATTTGTGACCAACATGATATTTTACTGATTTTTGATGAGGTGATCACTGGCTTTGGGCGTATCGGCAAATGGACTGCGGCTGAACATTTTGGGGTTACACCAGACCTTTTGACCTTTGCTAAACAGATTACTAATGGCGCCATTCCGTTAGGTGGTGTGGTGGCAAGCCGTGAAATTTACAATGCATTTATGCAGCAAGACCTACCTGAACATGCCGTTGAATTTACTCATGGCTATACCTATTCGGCTCATCCTGTTGCTTGTGCCGCTGCTCTCGCCACGTTAAATATACTCGAAAATGAAAATTTAATTTCCCAATCCGCTGGCTTAGCACCAAGCTTTGAAAAGTTTGTTCATGAATTAAAAGGTTCACCTCATATTGTCGACATCCGTAACTGCGGATTGATTGGTGCCTTGCAATTGGCACCACGTGATGGTGATGCCACGATTCGCGGTTTTGAAATAGGAATGAAACTGTGGAAAGCCGGTTTCTATGTGCGTTTTGGTGGGGATACCCTTCAGTTTGGTCCAATGTTTAACAGTACAGAAGCGCAATTAAGCAGCTTGATGAATGCAGTAGGTGAGGTACTTTATCAGGTGAAATAAATAGAGTGTGCCTCTAAGTAAATCAATATGGAACAGCTAGACAATAGACAAGGAAAAGTAATGAACAATTTAGAAAATTTTAGTGGTGGCGAGCTGTCTAATAGCGAAACAGTTGAAGCTGTACAACCGAACACGCTGGTTGGGCATTTTATTCAAGGGGGACTTGTAAGCAAGACCTCAAGAACACAAGCTGTATATCATCCAGCCACTGGTGCGATCAGCAAAGAAGTTGCGCTTGCAGATAGCGACTTAGTCAATCAGGTGGTTGACATTGCACAACAGGCTTTTCCAGCATGGCGTGATACACCAGTGATTAAACGTGCACGAGTGATGTTTAAGTTTAAACAACTGCTTGAAGACAATGCTGAAAAACTCTGTGAGTTGATTGGGCAAGAACATGGAAAAATTTGTCATGATGCACAGGGTGAGTTACAACGCGGAATTGAAAATGTTGAATATGCATGTGGTGCACCTGAGTTTTTAAAAGGTGAATACTCAAAAAATGTTGGCCCAGATATTGATTCATGGAGTGAATTTCAACCTTTAGGTGTGGTTGCTGGGATTACGCCATTTAATTTTCCAGCAATGGTGCCATTGTGGATGTTCCCGATGGCGATTGTTTGCGGAAACTGCTTTATTTTAAAACCCTCTGAAAAAACCCCATCCGCAGCATTATATTTGGCGGAACTACTTAAACAGGCGGGTTTACCCGATGGTGTGTTTAATGTCATCAATGGTGATAAACAAGCAGCGGATGCCTTATTACATCATCCAAATATTCAAGCGATAAGTTTTGTTGGTTCAACCCCGATTGCTGAATATATTTATCGTACAGCAACCTCGACGGGCAAGCGCTGTCAGGCTTTAGGTGGCGCAAAAAATCATGCCATTATCATGCCTGATGCAGATATCGATAATGTGGTGAACTCATTATTGGGGGCAGCTTTTGGCTCATCTGGTGAACGCTGTATGGCTTTGTCTGTTGCAGTGGCAATTGGCGATGAAATTGCTGATTTGGTGATTGAAAAGCTTAGCCACGAAATGCAACAACTCAAGTTTGGTCATTATGCAGATCAACAAAATGACTTTGGACCGCTCATTTCGCAAGCACATAAAGATAAAGTTCAAGCTTTTATCCAAAGTGCTGAACAGCAAGGTGCTAAAATCGTTGTTGATGGTCGTGATGCCAAACCTGTCGGTTATGAAACTGGATTTTTTGTTGGCCCGACGCTGATCGATCAAGTTTCAACAGACATGACCAGTTATCAGCAAGAAATTTTTGGCCCTGTTTTACAGGTGATTCGCGTAGAAACCATGCAACAGGCGATGCAGTTAATCAATGATCATGAGTATGGAAATGGTACCTGTATTTATACCCGTGATGGGGAAGCTGCGCGCTATTTTACCCATCATATCCAAGTGGGAATGGTCGGGGTAAATGTGCCATTGCCTGTACCTGTTGCATATCATAGTTTTGGTGGCTGGAAGCGTTCGTTATTTGGTGACTTGTATGCTTATGGGCCAGATGGGGTGCGTTTCTATACGCGTCGTAAAACCATTACCCAGCGCTGGCCAGCTACACACGTTCGTGAAGCCAAGCAGTTTTCAATGCCGACTTTAAATTAATTTTTGCTGTATAGAGGGAAGATCATCGATTTTCTCTCTTTTGAATAAGGATTTAATAATGTAATTCACGATTTTAAAAGTATTTTTAAGGAATAAAATATGAATGGTGTTAAAACAACAAAATTAGGTGAAGGACTTTCCAACCGACATATCACGATGATTAGTATCGGTGGCGTTATTGGTGCAGGTTTATTTGTCGGCTCTTCAGCTGCAATTGCCAAAGCAGGTCCAGCTGCTGTACTGGCTTATATTATTACCAGTATTATTGTTTTTTTGGTGATGCGTATGCTCGGTGAAATGGCCGTTGCTCAACCAGATACAGGTTCATTTTCCACCTATGCGCGTAAAGCAATTGGCCCTTGGGCTGGCTTTACCGTGGGTTGGTTATATTGGTGGTTTTGGGTTTTGGTGATCCCTATTGAAGCAATTGCTGGTGCGGAAATTTTATATGCATGGTTTCCTCAAGTTTCCAGTGCAATTTATGCCTTTGCTTTTATTATTTTACTCAGTTTAGCCAATTTCTTTAGTACCAAAAGTTTTGGTGAGTTTGAGTTTTGGTTTGCTTTAATTAAAGTGGTTGCGATACTGCTGTTTATTGTGATTGGTGCATCGGCTGTATTCGGTCTTTGGCCTTTGGCTCGTGATGTCAGTGGTGTGGGGCATTTATTTTCAAATGGCGGTTTTATGCCACATGGCATGGGGGGCGTTCTCTCGGCGATTTTAATTTCGGCATTTTCATTTTTTGGTGTTGAAATTCTGTCGATTGCAGCGGCAGAGTCTAAAAATCCACAAGAAAAAATTAAACGTGCCACCAATTTGGTGCTGTATCGCATCATTTTATTCTTTGTTGTTTCGATTTTTCTAGCAGTGGCTTTAGTCGATTGGCGTTCGCCTGATTTACAAAAATTGGGGACCTTTCAGTATGTCTTGGTCAGCCTCAATGTGCCGCAAACCAAATTGATTATGGACATGGTGGTGTTTATCGCGGTGGCAAGTTGTATGAATGCGGCTGTATATACTTCTTCACGGATGCTGTTTGCATTGGGGGCACGTCAAGAAGCCCCGAAAGTTGTGACTAAAATTAATGATGCAGGTGTACCAACGATCGCAGTGTTTGCTTCAACCTTGGTTGGACTGATTTGTTGCGCCGTGAATTATATGTTTCCCGGGCAAGTTTTTGGATTTTTACTTTCAACAACGGGTTCAATTGCTTTAGTGGTTTATTTAGTCATTGCTGTGTCACAACTACGCTCAAGAGCTAAACTGGAAAAAATAGGTGCTCAAGTGACCTTTAAAATGTGGTTATTTCCATGGCTGACATGGTTTGTCATTATGGTGATTATGAGTGTATTGGGCTATATGTTTTTATCGCCTCAATATAGTTATGAAACAACTTTATCCTTAGGAGTAACTTCCATCGTGGTGATTTGTGGCTTGATGGTGACACGCAAGAATAAAACCGCGAAGCGTATGGCCGTTCATTTGGATTAAATCAGCATTGAACAGTACAGAACAACCAGCAAACTTTGTAGGTTATGGGTAAAGCCAGCACGACAAAGTTTGTTTTTTATGTATGGGCTTTTGCTTTTATCACGCCAGTCTACAAAGCAGAAAAAATAATTTAGGTTGGATGTTCTAGGTTATTTTAGCGAAATTTAGCTTGTTTTAGCTGAGTTGAACATCGTGTCTAATAAGTTCTGTTTCAAAGTTTTCATTTAGATGATGCTTTTCATTTACATCTAATGTTTTATTGATATTTTGCTTTCTCCACATAGAAGGAGAAACACCATTCCATGCTTTAAACGCACGATTAAATGAGGTTTGGTCTTTATAGGCAAGTAAGAAGGCAACTTTTGTGATGGATAGGTTTTGATTTTGGAGATATTTCTTGGCTAAATTTTGACGAATATTACTGAGGATTTCTTTAAAGGAAAGGTCTCTATTTTTTAAATATTTTTGCAGTGCTCTCGCAGAGATATTTAATGATTTGGCAATAGAGTGAATCTGGACATTATTATTTTCAAGTGCTTGTAGCATACTTAGATTAACCAATTCCAAGAAAGAATCCTCCTGAGGCATTTTACTGAGTAATATGTTGGCATGATTCAATAATATTTCTAAAAGAATAGGGTCATAGTATTTTAATTTGGTTTGCAATAAAGAATTCGGTATGACGATTCGAGTTTGCTTTGTATTAAATTTAATCGGGCAATTAAACAGTTGTTGGTATTTTTTTGTGTCATTGGGTTTGGGAATGGCAAGTTCTAGACAATAAAAAACACTTGCATCTGAATCGGTCAGTTGTTGTAAGTGGTGAAACAGGCTAGACACTTGTATTTCTTCAACGATGATGGTTTCTTCTAGATATAAACCCACTTGTAAATATGCAGGTTTATCCCATGAGATTGAAAAGTGGTTTTCCTCAATAAGCACTTTTTTGGGAATATAATTAAACCAAAGCTTTTCATATTGAGCCAGTATTTCGATATAGTCAAATAATGTATCACTCGACTGAGCCATATAAGCCACAATGCCGATATGTTTGGGCTGAACCAAAGCACCGATATCTAACCCAATACCCACTTGGGGATATTGTTTGTTGATTTCTTTTATTTTCGTGAGCCATTCGCCAAATGGTAGGTGATCATTGATTAGATATTCAGCATTGTTTGAAACATCTAAGCCTTTTTTTTTACAGAAATCGTCTAATAAAAGTGCCATTCCTTTATTAACACTTTTTATTTTAAAAAAAGTTTTCATGAATTCTCCCAATATTCATTCGATGTTTCTGTGTATTTATTTTTTATTTAAAGTAATCAAAGATTTGTCGTTATGTGTGAGGTCTTCATTTTTCTTTAAAGCGATGTGGGGATTTGAATGATGAAAATAGATAAAATTCTCCGCTATTTTTTATGCCATTCAAATGAGAAGGATGAGTTCTTAACCCTGTGCTTTAAAAAGTTTGAATACTCAATCGTATTAACCGTCAATAATAAATCGCGTTATGTGCTCAGTCATATTGAATAGAAAACTGAGCATTTGCATTTGCAATCCCTGCGAGGGCTTGTGCTTTGGTCACGATATAATTTGCATAAAAGAGTGCCGAAACATTGCCATTGATGTCTGTGCTAAAGGCTTCGCTTTTCTTGCCTAAAGGCAATCTTTTTTTATCTTGATCTCGGATTTCTATCGCAATATTTTCAGCCTTATTGGCTAAGGCATCGAGCGCTAAAAGTTCAGCATTTTCAGTATTTCGAGGTCCCTCAAAAGTGATGGTCACAGATCCATTCGGCGGACAGTTACTCATCTCAAAATGAATCGGGGTTGGTTTTGATTGACTACCAACATTCGGTAAGTCTTTGCTTGCAACACTGCCAAGCTGAATATATTTATCTTGTTCAGAACTTAACACGCCACAGGTTGCTGTCGTCACAATCCCTGAAAGTTCAATATTCACTCGACCCAGCTCTACATTACTATTTTGAGCATGAGTGATCTGATGAATATTTAAACAACATAGCAGTGTGGCAGCAGCCATATATCTTGCTCTATTTTGCATTATCGTCTCCTAATCAAAATCCACTCTGAGATATCCTCTAGATTTAAACGGACCAATGACTGGTTTATTCCCAGTGATACTGACGGGCCAAGCTTTGATGGTCACATTTGCTGGTTGTTGATTGAGATTAAACGGAATCACGCTATTGATATTATTGGGCAATAACACATTGTCATTTTGATCTGACATCTTAAAGCCAATATCTGGATTATCTGAGATCATCATATCTCCAGTGGCTTTTTCAGCCTCAAGCCGAAGTGTCAGCATTGCTTGGGCATCAATATTGGTACATTGAATCGCTAAGGTATGACTCTGTTTATTGACATTGTTGGGTTTATTGCCAGGACCCGCCTGACTAAAGGCATAGGCTGGAATTTCCCCAAACTTAATTTCTAAAAAGTCACCTGTGCCAATTTTGCAACTTTGTGGAACCGTAATAGAACCGCTGTAACTGATCTTATATACAGGGATACTTAAAGGATCTGCTGAGCCCGTTGTGACATATACGGTAAACATAGTTTTTTTCGGGATAGGCACAAAATCAATAAAGGGTTTAATCACTTTGAGGCGGAAGGTAAAGTTTGAATCCCAAATACCAAAGGGTTGCCCTCTACTTACATTGGGATCTGTACCCATCTGTACATAATTTGCAGGAGGATAAAAATCTCCCGCAAAGCTATCGGTAATTTTCATGGCACCGACCAAATAATCGTTGATCGGTAAGTATTTATAGCGATCAATGGTTTCTACCACAGACAGGTCGGAAACATAACTACGCATGGTTCTATTCCGACTAATATTGGAATTATGAGCAGGGCAGGTTCCATAAACTTGCGAAGAAAAATTCTTTTTAAGCTCTACAATTTTACCTACAGCGTTATTCGAGCTGCTGAAGCTATTGGACAGATCATAAAAAACTTCATCCACCACACCGTTTCCTTTACTGTTCCAACAGACAACTGCAAAAGATGGGGCAGACGCAAGCAACAACATACTGGAAATTAAAAGTTTAAATTTCATATGATCTCTCCTTATTGACATTCAAGATCAAATTGAATAACGGGTTTGCTGAGGTCCATGTCTGAAATATCGTAGTTTGCCAAACATTTTCCTTCAGCAGATTCGCCCCAATTGACTTCCAATGTGCCTTTGAGCGGAAGTCCAGTTAAATAAACTCGACCATCATCTGCAACGATACTGGTGGTTGAACTTTCTTTTTCGATCACACTACTTGCATACGGTATAAACTTGCCGTTATGGGATAAAGTGATGAGTGCTCTTACACCTAGACTGGTGTTAAACGTCGCTCTGGCAATTGCCCCTTTGATTGGGACGACATTTTCAACGTTATTGCTGATTTCGAGATTATTACTGAAAGTATTTGAATTGAGTGCAACACGATTGGCACGATATTCAGTGGCATAAGGAACGATGGCATAACCACGCCAATCGGTTTTAACGCCAGTATAATTTTCGATATTTACACCTTTAGCACCGGGTGCTTTGACCAAAATTGAGGTGCTGCCTAAAGGCTGACCAAAGGTAATCCCATCACGGTGCGCTAAAATACCGCCAGATGCGTTATAGGTAAACTGATTTGAGTTCTTTTCATAGCTATAACCTGCACCTACCGTACCGTAACTACCATTGTAATTTAGGCTGACTGAACCTATATCGCCTTGCTTACTGACTTGTCCCTGATTGATGCTATAACTTAAATTACGATCTTTCAGTAAGGTGCCACTTAAACCTGCCATATAGGACTCATTACCATTTGAATTTTGTGTGGTCGAAAAAGTGCTGTATGCATTTTGGATTGGATGATTGCGGAAATTCGCTTTCGGCCATAGCTTGTCCAATGGGAAGGAGATATTCATGGCATACATGGTGTCACTTTGATTAATCTCAGAATATTTGTTACGGCTGACGGAGAATGAATAATTCAATGCTTTCCATGAGTTTGCATAACCTGCTTGAACCCATTCATTTTTTTTGTTGGTATCCCAATAGGTTTGCTGATTTCCGGAGACAAATAAAGAACCATAGTTGCCAAGTGAATGCGAGATATTGACTTCAAAGCGACCTTTTTTAGAATTATATAAATTGTAGTAATCCGTAATGATCGGGGTATTGGCTTGATTTCCATCTTGTGTTTCGGAAACGTGATAGCCACTCATACGATTATAAGCAACATCATTTAAGGTATAGAAACCTTTGGTGGAATAACGATAGCCCAATAACTGGAAGGTTGTTCCAGAGCTTAATAATGATTTTGAATATAAAAAGCGCAGAGACTGCCCACTGCTCGTGGATCGATCCGCCAATTCACTGTCCGCATGAGTAAGGTCAAAAGACAGAGCACCATAATCGCCGAGGTTGGCGCCTAGACCCACCAGTGCACTCTTATATTTTTCTGATAATTGCGTACCCGCATAAACGGATATACCATTTTTTAAACCGTGAATTGCTGTTGCCTGTAGCAATGACGGATTATCTTGAGAATCCAATCCGCTACGGTACTCACCCACCACCACACTATATTTTGTACGTCCTTCACGTTGTAGCACCGGAAGGCTTGAATAGGGCACTTGAAAGCTTTGAATCGAACCGTCATTTTCTTCAATCGTAACCAAAAGGTCACCACTGATTGAGGTTGGATTTAAATCTTGGATAAGGAATGGTCCGGGTGCGACATTTACCTGATGGATTACAAAACCATTTTGTTTAATCACCACTTTTGCATTGGTTTTTGCAACCCCACGAACTGTAGGGGCATAGCCTTGCTGACTGTCTGGATACATTGCTTCAGAAGTCGACAAATGTGCGCCACGAAAACCAAAGCTATCAAAAATTTCGCTACTTGTTGAACCATCACCAATTACCAGCTGGCTTTTTAAAGGAATAATGGTTTTTTGTACATAGGTATTTAAGTTATTCCATTGATTTGTGGTTTTACCGTTGTGCGAATTGGCGTTAAAACTGCCTGAATGTCGGAACTGCCATGAGCCAATATTGAGTCCATTATCCAGACGTAAAAATAAACTGTTGGTATCTGTTTTAGAGTTATCATAACCCGAAATATTATAGTTGGTATAAAAGCCGTTGATCCCTTCATCCCATTGATCGGGTGGAATATAGCCGCGAATTTGGTTGCGTAAAGACGCTTGCGGCAAGCTGATCAATAATTTTTGTTTATCAAATTGAAAGTGGCTGTTTGCACCGTCAATGATTGAAATAAAATCTACACATTGTGGGTTTGAGCTAGACAATTGCTCGTATTGGGCAATATTGACCCCAAATCCCTGCAATGTTTTGCTGTCTAAACACGGAAATAACCCTGTTGTATCTTGAATGCCTGATTTTTCAATAAAATTGATGTCGCGGGTAAACGCATATTGATCGTTGACATATACATCAACCCGGTACACGCCCGGCAATTGATGGGTCGATTTCTCAAATCTGCTCAAATCAGAAATTTGTGAATTGGATAAGTTATCTGTTAAAAATGCAGGGTTAAATACCTGTTCTGCATGACTGGTTCTTGGGACTACGATTGAAATCAGCATAGTCACTGCGATACCCACTGGATATCGCTTGATATTTCTCCTTACGCATACAACACTGTATGGCATTGAAAATAGACTATTCATAATTATTACTTCAGTTCTAAATCAACTTTAGCCGTTAAACCACCGTAATCATTGACCGTTTGATAACTCAGCTTATTGCCTGAAGTCGCTGAAATTTTTGTTTGGGCAAAAGGACTCGCCATCACATTTGGCACTTTTTGGTTATCAACAAAAACGTTCACAAAAGAAACGTGATAAGGAGATGGATTATTCACCATGATGCCTTCTGCTGATTTTGAAAACTTAAGTGTTTCTAATGCGGCTTCAGGTTTAGTTTTTAGATTTATCGGTCTTACAAACAGTTTGATTCGAGATAAAACAGCAAGTTGCAAAATATTTTTGTCAATCAAAGTCGATTTATCAATCGAAGGAATTGCCTTGACATTGACCCAAAATACCGACTCTCTATCTTGGGGTAAGTTGGTGGCAACATTGACAATTCTTAAAGTATTTTCGCTATTTGCTTCTGCGACAAATAAGGGCGGAGTAATCAGAAAATCTTTTGATTTTTCATCTAGATTATTTTCAATCCATGAGTTAATTAAAAAGCGTTCTTTATTGTTGCTGTTGACAATAGCTAATGAAACTTGCTTGGCATCGGTTGGGTAAATAACACGAGTTGCCCCAAGTGATATACCGCCAATAATATTGTTATTGGCCAAGCTGGTAGATGCTAAGCAGGCTAAGGTTATACTAAGAACACCATTTTTAAATAAGTTCAGTTTCATATAAGTCCTTAGAATTCATTTATGGATAAAAAACAGAAATTAAAATATTCGATGCTTGAGCGGATGACTGCTCTGAAGTTTGGTTGAGGAGAATACCAATCCTATTTTTAGCGAAACTGTCATAACGTTCAGGTCGATCAATTTGTCGAATAAATTTCTGATCCAGACGGGTCTGTTCAAAATCTTGAATGTTTAATTCTTGATGAATATCAAAATCATTTCTTGCTTTTGGATCTGTATAAAACATCTCATGGGTTGGCTTATTTTGTTCAGATAGACCAATGGCGAGATTGTCGTAGATGCTTACAGGGCATAATGAAAAATTGATTTGAATTGGAGAATTGGGAGTTTTAATAGATACAGCAGCATTATTCTCAATCAAGATTGAGCAGCTTTGATTTATCAAAACTCCCTGAAAATGAGCTCTTCCACCAAATACATAACTTTCTGCGTAAATATGAGTACTTACTAATATTCCAACAATCAGGGTTATATACTTTTTCATGGTAAATAAGCTCATGTAATCAAATATTTAATAATTATCTTAGGCAGATAAATTATTCATATTTCACTACAAAAGTTGCATCAGCATTTGCTTGACCAGGTGTAGATGCACCAGTCGCTACATAACGAGCGCTGAATTGAAGTGTGTTATCACCAGTGATCAATGTTTTAGGTGTAGAGAAACTAGCACCAGTAACACCTAAGATTTTTGAAGTGTCATCAGCAATCTCAATCCCTACATTTGTTGCAGCAGTAGAGTTTGTACCACCAGCAGCAACTGAAAGTAAGTTTGCATTAGACGTTACAGACTGACCATAAAATGCAACAGCAGCAGTTGCTTGAACTGTTGGATCACAGTCAACAAGTTTGATTTGGAACGGTACTGGAGTTGTTTTATCGCCAGCAACAGCTAAACGTGCAGTACGGTATTGACCTAAATCAACAGTTTGATTTGAAGATTCTGTACTTACAGCACATGCTGCATTTACGATTTCACCAGTAAAATGTACTGTTCCACCATTAACAGTTACAGGATCAGCAGCGAAAGCTGAAACAGAAAGCGTTAAAGCAGATAAAGTTGCAGTACTTAATAGAGCTAATTTCATAGTAAAACCCATTCATTTTAGAAGGTTGATTTTTAATATTTATTTAAAATCATTTTTTATGATTTCAATAAATTACACTTAGTCGCACTGTTTAATAAAATAGTAATGTACTTAAATAAATGCAGGGTTATAGTGACTTACATCACAATAGATAACTTTGTATTTTGTGCATAATTAATTTGTATTTGACGCCCTTATCTTTTTTTATGAAAAGTATATGAATTAATGTGATTAATCTGAGAGCTTGGTTTAGATGTGCTGTGTACAATGTTGTTGCTTATTATTGATATAAGTGAGTACGGTTTTTTGATCAAAAATGCTCATTGAATGAGTAGATCTAAGCTGAGTTTGATAAAAATTCTTGATGAAAAAGGATATTCGGAAATGTCATCTTCAACTGTCTGAGGTAGGCTGATTCTGGAATTGAATAAAATTCAGCAAGACTCCGTCAAGATCATTGTTTTTTAATAGAGTTTTGCAAATGAAGCTTTGGAGTGATTTCTAAATGTAGTTAAGCTTTATCAACTATGAAACTTTTACCATCGCATAGAAATAGATGTATGAAGATCAAGTTTTCAATGCCCCACGATATGATCACCATCTAGGATTCAAAAGTACAAAAAATGAATTGATAACCAACTGTTTATCAAAGTTCATCCAAAACATAAGCTTCATTTATGTTCAATGACTTGATGCAAATCACTTGTATGAATAATTAGATGGTTTGACTATAGTTTGGAAGCCAGACTTACCCTATAAGCTTCTGCTGCATAACAACAGCAATCAAAACTAGACGATTTATACAACGGTTGATTGTATAGTGCTTTATTTTTTTATCTGAGATGGCATTCCAATTTGCGCAGCTAAAGGCGAGAAAATCACTTTAATTGGAGAGTTAGCCCGACTTTGCTGTACATCAGGCCCTATATAATTCTTGCCTTGAGATGTTGCAAAACTACGATGCCACACACTAAGTTCAGTGTCTGACAGCCACGCTATGTGCAAAGCATTATCCTTTGCGCCAAAGTCGATGGTTCTTACATCAAATTGCGCCAAAGCATGAATAAATGAACGACATTTTTCAGTTTCACCTTTTTTTAGAACTGAAACCTGAACTTGGGTTGCAGCACCAAACATTGCATCATTGGCTCGGCACTGAAGAACTTCCACATGAAAACGTCCATCAGGAGAGGGCAGATCTCTTATCAGCTTATTTACCGTGCTGGATTGGCATGCTGTTAATACGATGGGTAATATCAGTAAAGTACATATCCTTGTCAGTTTCATTTTATTCCTTGCTATGTAAATACATTACGATTTTTGTTTTATCGCTTTATTCAAATCGGCCAGTCTGCTTTTAGCCAATACATGGAATGATTCAGTTGAATTATTTTCACAACTTAGACTGGTCATCATATCGTGTTGCATGTTTACTGGGGATTTAATAAAGGATGATGTGTTTAAGTTTATCTGTATTTTGCTGTTTTAAAATATGTTTTTGTATTGATTTTTCACATGATTTAATTATTTGTGTTTAGCTGCTCTGTATTTAATCTTAATGGGAATGCTTAGAGAAAATTTAATGAATAAAAAGGGCTTGCAGAAAAAAGTTGTAGAAGTTTTAATCTAAGTTTGAACGTTAGATAAAATATTAACATTCCATCAATCAGAAAATTGATCATATATTGTTTGTTTTTCTAGGTAAAAATCATTCAATTTATCGAAGGTTATTGGCCATGAGGGCTTTTATTATGTTTAAAACATTCACGATCGCAGAGCAACACTATTTTAAACAATTCATGGGGATCGCAAACACGCTTGTGTTGGCGTTTGTTGTTTTGATGTGGTCAGGCCATGTGGCCGCAGAGGGCAATTGTCCTCCTGGTTATTATCCAATTGGTGGGCAAGGCCTGCAAGGGTGTGCACCGATTCCAAGCGGCGGTAGTAATGGTGGTGGCGGTGGTGGCACATATAAATGGGAACCCTCACTTTGGGAAAAGCGTTGGGGCGCGATTGCTGAAGATAAGGCAGCACCTTCTCGACCTACAGGTTATGCCCAAGCGACACGAACCGAACGTGGGGCAAAAAAAGTAGCCTTGGAAAATTGCCAAAAAAAGGGAGGTAAAAATTGTGAAGTCATCTTTACCTATAACAATAAATGTGTTGCCTTGGCTGATCCGACTCAAGGTGGTCAAGAGTCTGTGATTAGAATTGATCGTACGCCAGCAGGCGCCAAAGCATTAGCTGCTTATGAGTGTCAAAGTAAAAATAAGCAAGAGTGTAAAGTGGTTTACTCAGCATGTAGTACTTATTACGAGCCGGGGGCCAGTATATTTTATTGGTGGTAATACATAGCGGTTCTGCTTTAAGTAACATTGCCTATTGTGATAAACCCGAGATAAGTGTTTGAAGTAAAATATATATTTAAATAAAAGATCGGATCTTTTTTAAAGGATAAAAATGATGAAAGCTTTTAATTTTTTACTGAGCAGTATTTTAATTTTGCCCTTGTTTGCACATGCAGATACCTTGAAACTGCAAAAAAGCACGCAAGAATTTGATCATTATCGTGGACAAATTACAGTGAATGGAGAATATTCATATTATTTTGATGATGAAGTGGCGGGTGATGTTATCTGTTTTCATCCCAGTGCACCTTCAGATCAGTTGATACCACGTAAGCCTGATGATCGCCGTTCACGCTGGTTTTGTTTTAGTGATACTCAACAGGTTGCTCAGGCATTGAAGCTCAACAAAAGACCCAAGGAAGGTTATATTGGCTATACCGGACATGCAACTGTAACAGTTGGAGAATATGCGGTTTATAAGGGCGAAAGTGATGGTACTGATCTGGCAAAATTGGTATCAGTCCAAAAAGCAGATACCCCAAAACTAGTTAAAAGCTCAGGTTATTAAAAGACCATTTTTATCGCAATGTTAAATTAAATACATATTTAAAGTTTAAAGGAAATAAATCATGAAAATTGTTAGTTTTTTACTGGCGGGTATGCTGATCACGCCAATTGTTGCACAGGCAAAAACACCACAACAATGGGCTGACTGCGCCGATAAGGTTGGGCGTACTATCGATGTACAAGAAGTTGGTAATATCGGCTATGAGTCAGAAATCAAAAGTAAGTGTGGTACACGTCCTGTTCCAACAACGGGTATGGCGAAACCAGATGGTAGACACCCGCATGACGTTATACAGGCAGCACCTTGGAAAGCTCGTTTTCAGCAATTAGTTGGCAAATCATATGCAAATCTCACTTCAGCTTTAGTGGTATCCAGTGCAATGCAGCGTCAGGGTGATTGGCTGGTAGGCAGTGGTTATGACCCACGTGGGGCGGGTTCGAGTAAGGCTGTCATTGCGATCAATACTAAAACAGGTAAAGTCATGGCGGCTTATTCCGATACTGAAGATGGTGTTAAATTCTTTGGCTTTGATGAAAATACCAAAGGTGTTCCAAGTAAATTTTCACAATGGGTTGCGGAAAGTGCAGCAGGCTGATTTGTTAGATGTATGTTTGGCTGATCATGACGTGTAGCAATCAATCAGCCATGGCAAAGGGATGCCAACAATAAATTTGTTCAATAAGTCCTTTTTAAAACCATAGTTCAACATAAAATCCCCCTCATGCTAGCCTTCTCCCGAGGGAGAAGGAATTTTCAATACCAAAATGCTTTACTCCACATGATCATTTTTTTGATTTATGAAAGATCTTTAATGTTCAGCTTAAAATATCCATTGTGATTTAAAATCAGCAATTACAGGAAAATTACAATCTGGAGTTGTATAAATAGTTGTGTTCAAAGCTTAGGTTTGTTGTAGCAAAGATATGTTGTTTAGAGAGCAATCGACTGTTTAAAATACTGTGTTATTTCAAATTAATATTTTCTATAAAACCCTGAGTATGCCATCTACACAGTCATATAAAAAAACAGCATTACTTAGCGATAATTAACAGTAAACAAGCTTTCAAAATAAGTTTTATAAGTATAATACGCCACTTGATGAAATGGGATTGAATAAACTGTTGCAGTAAAAATAGTGTTGCAAGAGGATCTTTTAATTAAGAAACTAGTTATTAGACAAAGTTCAATTGTATTTTTTGTATTTATTGTTATTCAAATGTTATAATTTGTCTAAAGAAGGCTTTTTAAGCCAATTAAATTAGCTGATGTTGATGAATAAAACATGCTTCAATTAAATATTTCTAGGCTCACTTTGAGCGAAGATGGTGATACATTTTTAGCACTTGAAAAAATTCCTGCAATGCAACGTAGACGGCTATCAAGTATTGCTAAAATTGCATTGAATAGTGCAATTCAAAGTTTGCAGGGGATTCAGGTCGACTATATTGTTTGGAGCTCACAATATGGCGACGAAGAAAAAACACTTAAAATTTTACAAGATGTCCTGTCAGACCAAACCCCATCTCCGACACTTTTTTCAACCTCTGTACATAATGCAGTTTCAGGTTTGTATTCTATATTTTGTCAAGATGATACGGTTGCGACCAGTTTGGCAGCATCATGGTCTGAAGCTTTAGTCGAAGCTTATGCTTATTTAAAAACCCATCACAATGCCAAAAATGCCTTGGTGATTTATTATGACCAAGCCTTGCCTGAAATATATGATGAATATCAGAATTTTAAAGCTTTTTCATTGGCTGGAGTGGTCAGTTTAGAAAATGCCAATTTAAAATTTGCTGTAGAAAATCTGCAACCGCAACAGAGCAAATATTTAGAGGCTCAAGATTTTAATGTGTTTTGGCACAATCAAAACCTGATAGAAAAGGGTGTTTGGGTCAAATGTTAAATATCAATAAAGTAAAGAAAAAGTTAAATTACGCTTGGCGTGTTGGTGCTACAGGTTTTAGTTTTGCAAGTTTTGGCTTGGGCGGAATTGTGATTGGGGGTGTGGTTGCACCATTGGTGAAAGTCAGCACATTTGATACAAGAAAAAGACAAGATCGTGCGCAAAAAGCCATTAAATATAGCTTTAAAGGCTTTACTGAAATGATGGTTAAATTGGGCATCATGACCTATGAGGTCGAAGGCTTGGAAAAGCTGGCCCATAGCCGTCAAGAGTTAGTCATTGCAAATCATCCAACCTTGATTGATGTGGTGATTTTGATTGGCTTAATGGAAAAGGCCAACTGTATTGTAAAAAAAGCACTTTGGCGCAATCCATTTACATTGGGGCCGGTACGTAGTGCAGGTTATATTTTAAATGAGGGATCTGAGCAATTCATTTTGGACTGCGTTAAAAAACTCCAAGAAAAAGATGCAGCCTCATTATTGATATTTCCAGAAGGGACACGAACAGAAAAAGGCGCATCACTGAATGAATTCCAACGTGGTGCGTCAAATATTGCGATTCGAGCGAATGTTCCAATTCGTCCGATTTTGATAGAATGCACGCCCTCGACACTGACCAAAAATGAAAAGTGGTATCACATTCCAAATGAACCATTTCACATTCAGATTACAGTGTTAGATGCGGTACATGTACAGGATATATTGGATGATGCTGCTGTGAACTCAAAACAGGTGAAACAGCTCAATCATTTTTTGCACAACTTATTTAATCAAGCGTTAATTAAACAAGAGTTATCTACAAATGAGCAATCTTGCTGATGAGTTAAAAGAAATGATCATTGATGTGCTGGCATTGGAAGATATTTCAATTGAAGATATTGATACCAATGCACCACTCTTTGGTGATGGATTAGGGCTGGATTCTATTGATGCCCTAGAATTAGGTTTAGCTTTGAAAAAACGCTATAACATTCATTTAAATGCTGAATCACAGGAAACCAAGCAACATTTCGCCTCTGTGCAAAGTTTAGTGGACTTGGTTGAAGCGCAACGCGCTGCTTAAGAGGTCGTTATGTTATCTGAAGAAATCGTCTTAACAAATCTACGTGAGTGGATGGAAGAACTATTTGAAATTGAACCTGCTGATATTCAGCTTGAGTCAAACCTGTATTCTGATCTGGATGTTGATAGCATCGACGCTATTGATTTAGTTGTTAAAATTAAAGAATTAACTGGTAAGCAAGTTAAACCTGAAGATTTTAAAAATGTCAGAACAGTGCAAGATGTTGTGGTTGTGATTCAAAATATGTCTGCAGAATGAAGCATTTGATCCGCAGTGGAGTCACCGTCTTATTTTTACTTTACCCATTTATCGTGGGCTACAGCCTAGCGCATGGTCATTTTATTTGGGTGAGTGCTTTGTTGGTTCTGCTTGGTGGATCACGCTTATTTTTTAAAAAAAGCGATCTTATGTGGCCATTAACTTGGTTTGCCATTATTTGTGGTGGGCTGAGTTTGATTTTAAAAGATCATGCATGGTTAAAGCTGTATCCAGTATTGATGAGTGTGGGCGCGTTGATAATTTTTGCGACCACCTTAATCAAACCACCCTCAATGATTGAACGTTTTGCACGTTTGGTTGAACCTGATTTACCTGAGTCTGGGGTGATCTGGACCAAAAATGTCACGATTGTTTGGTGTGGCTTTTTTATTTTAAATGCCTGTATTGCGCTTTATACAGTGTTATTTAGCAGTACTCAAATGTGGGTACTTTATAATGGTTTTATTTCTTATCTTTTGATGGGTATGTTATTTGCAGGTGAATTTGTACTGCGAAAAATTCATCAAGCTAAAAATCATACGAGTTAAAATAAACGCTTATGTTGTGTCATTTTCAAAGCCACATTCATGCTGAAAAATGTCTGTGTATCACCTCTGATTTTAGTGTAAAAACATTCTCCCAATTTTGGCAGGAGGTGTTAAGTGAAAAAACACACATTGAACAATCCGCTGAAAGTGCATGGGCCTTGTGGCAAAATGATAGTTATGATTTTTTAGTGTTATTTTTTGCAGTTTTGCTGGCGGATAAACAGGTGATTCTCCCGCCAAATCGTGTGCGTGATTTGGAAAAAAGCTTAGCAGCTCAGAATATTTATTTTATTGAACGACAAAATAAACAGATTAATCCTGTGGTTGAAGATACTCAACACATTGATCTAAATGATGCTTTTTTACATCGTGCAGCAGTGTTTTTTTATACTTCGGGTTCTACAGGGCAACCTAAAAAGATTCCGCGTACCCTAAAACAATTACTCAATGAAGTCCAAGGTTTAGATCAAAGTTTTGATCTAGCAGAAAATGCACTGGCGCTTGCTACAGTCAGTCATCAACATATTTATGGTCTATTGTTTAAATTACTTTGGCCACTTGCCAGTGGCAGAGCTTTTTATAATCCGCAATTGGCATTTCCTGAAGATGTGGTCGAAGCACAAAAAAAGCTACAGCATTTAAGCCACGATCACTTTGGTTCAAATCATTATGTGGTTTCCAGCCCAGCACTTTTAAAACGTTGGACCTCTGATGTATTACTTGAACAGTATTCAGTGGTTTATTCTTCAGGTGGTAAACTGGATGCTGGAGTGCGTCCGCTGCTCAATGCCAGTATCACCGAAATTTTTGGTAGTTCCGAAACGGGCGGTATTGCTTATCGCACACAAGATGAGGCGCTTTGGACGCCGTTTGCAGATGTCGAAATTAGTGTTACAGATGCGGGTGAGCTCGGTGTCTTGACTCAACATGCCTATATCAATGATTGGATCTATACCGCAGATAAAGTCGAAGTGTCGGTGCCTAATGATCAAAAAAGTCAGTTTCAGCTTCAAGGTCGCTTAGACCGTATTGTTAAGCTTGAAGAAAAGCGTTTAAGTCTTGATTCTATTGAAAGTGTTATTATTGAATTACCAGAAGTCAGTGAATGTCATACATTGATCTTTGAAAAGGATCATCGACAAATTTTGGCATGTGTGGCGGTATTGTCTGAACAAGCTCAATTAGAACTTAAACACAGTCATAAGCGTGCATTTGTCGCAAAAATAAAACAACAACTTGCAGATAAATTGGAATATATTGCGATACCGAGACAGTGGCGTTTTTTAAGCCAATTGCCGAAAAACGCCCAATCAAAACTCAATAAAAATTATATGAAATCATTATTTGAAAACTTAAATTTACCCGTGGTTTTAGCATCGCATATTGATGCCAATAGCGCAGAATTTAAATTAGAATTTATTCCTGAACTGGCTGCTTTTAGTGGGCATTTTCCTGATCACCCGATTTATCCTGGTGTTGGGCAAATTGCTTTTATTCAAAAGTTCGCTAAAGAGATCTGGGCTGATCTAGATTGGTGTACAGCATTAGAACAAATTAAGTTTCAGGAATTGATCCAACCGCATGCCGTGGTTTTGCTTAAACTTGAGCGTAAAGCAGATAAAATCAGTTTTCAATTGCAGCAGGCTGAACAATCTTTAGCATCAGGACGTTTGGTTTTTGCTACTACGGTTAAAGCTTAGGAGACAGATGATGCAGCAATATCAATTGGGTTTTGTGATTCCTGTGTATAACCATCCACATTATATCAAAGCATTACTGGACTATATTCATCCTTATGGTTTGCCAGTGGTTTTAGTCAATGATGGTAGCGATATTGAATGTTCGACCTTGTTGCAAGAATTGGCGCAGCAGCATAAAAATGTATATCTGGTCGAGCACGCGACCAATCAGGGCAAAGGTCAGGCCGTGATAACAGGTTTATATCAGGCACAAGATCTTGGCTGGACACATGTTTTACAAATTGATGCAGATGGGCAGCACGATTGGCAGGATATTGAAAAATTTATCACCATCTCAACACAACATCCTCAAGCAATGATTTTGGGACAGCCGATCTTTGATGAAACGGTACCGAAAAAGCGTTTGTATGGCCGTTATGTCACCCATGTCTGGGTTTGGATTAATAGTTTGTCACTTGAAATCAAAGACAGTATGTGCGGTTTTCGTATTTATCCACTTGATCAAACCATTCACGTCCTCAATCGAGCAAAATTCCAACCACGCATGGGTTTTGACAGTGAAATTTTAGTGCGTCTAAAGTGGGAACAAGTTCAGTTTATCAACGTACCTACTGCCGTGATTTATCCAGAACAAGGTATTTCACATTTTAATGTGTGGAAAGATAATTTAGGACTCAGTAAAGCACATGCGCGACTTTTTGCAGGCATGTTAATTCGCTTACCTAAATTATTGGCACAAAAAACCAAAGGTTCAGCACATGACTGAATCACATACAAAACGATGGAGTGAGCTTAAAGAAAAGGGTGGAATGTTGCCTTTGATGTTAATGCTGTGCTTCTACCGTTTTGGTGGGCGTTTTTTATGTAAGCTGGTGCTGTATTTCATCATCATGTGGTACTGGATTTTTTCTCGGACGGCGCGTCAGGCTTCGTTACTTTATTTACAAAAGTTGCATCATTTTGCTCAAGAAAAGTCACCATTTTCACATCAACCGAATATGAGTCATTCGTATATTCATTTGATGACATTTGGTGAGTGTATTTTGGATAAAATTGAAGGTTGGCTGGGAAAAGTCGCAGAAGAAAAGCTGATCTTGCATGGGCATGTGCATTTTCAGGAAAATTATAAAAAAGGTGCGATCATTGTGGTATCGCATTTTGGCAATATCGAATTGCTACGTGCGATCAAATCTGATCACCAACAAAAAATCAATGTATTGGTTTATCAAAAACATGCCAGTAAATTTAATGAATTTCTTAAAAAGCTCAATCAAAAAGCCGATGTGCATCTGATTTCGGTCGATGAACTTGGCGTTGATACTGCGATTCTTTTGCAGGAGAAACTGGATCAGGGTGAGTGGATCATCGTGGCAGCAGATCGAGTGCCGGTTCAATCGCAACGTGTCGAAAATCTTAAATTTTTAGCTGATGAGTCCGCTTGGCCGCAAGGACCTTGGATTTTAGCGAGTTTACTGAAAGTTCCGATATTGGCGGTTTTCTGTTATCGCAAGCAAGACAACTTTCATGTGCATATCCACTCAATCGCTCAAAAACTTAATTTTCCGCGGCAAACCCGCAACCAAGCCATAGCTGAAGTCATGCAACGCTATGTTCAACTGGTCGAACAGCATTGCGTAGATGCACCTTATCAATGGTTTAATTTTTATAATTTTTGGAACAAATAAAAATGCAGTCACTTGTCATCGGAGAAAAACCACTTTCAATTGAAGAGGTTGTTGCTGTCGCAAATCAACAGCTCAAAGTGGCGCTGCCTAAGTCTGAAAGTTGGCAGGCATTGATTCAACGAGGTGCTGATTTTCTCGATCAATTATTGCAAGAAGAAGGCGTCATCTATGGGGTAACCACAGGTTATGGCGATTCTTGTTTGGTTGAAGTGCCTGCACATCAGGTCAATGAATTGCCTTTGCATTTATCTCGTTTTCACGGTTGTGGTTTAGGGCAAAATCTGGACTTGATCACTGCTCGTGCTGTGATGGTGACTCGATTATGTTCTTTGGCGCGTGGCTATTCAGGGGTATCACATGCTTTACTTGAGCGTTTGGTTTGGATGCTTAATGAAAATATTATTCCAGTGATTCCTTCAGAAGGTTCAGTCGGCGCCAGTGGTGATTTAACCCCATTGTCTTATATTGCAGGGGCATTGGTCGGTGAACGGGATGTTTACTATCAAGGTAATATCGTTGCAGTTGCGGATGTTTATGCTGAATATGCGATACAGCCTTTGGCACTCAGACCCAAAGAGGGACTTGCCATTATGAATGGTACTGCGGTAATGACCGCAATGGCCTGTTTAAATTATAAAAAAGCTGAGCAGATTAGTTTAGCAAGTACTTTAATTACAGCATTAAATGTGTTGGCATTAGAGGGCAATCCAAGCCATTTTGATGAAGTGTTATTTGCCCAGAAACCGCATGCAGGACAGCAAGAGATTGCCAAGCAACTACGTGAATGGTTAAACGATAAAGTACAAACAGAGCATCAAAGTCCACGTTTGCAAGATCGTTATTCACTGCGTTGTGCACCACATGTTATTGGAATCTTTGAAGATTCTAAAACTTGGCTTAGACAATTTATTGAAAATGAATTGAACTCAAGCAATGATAATCCGTTAATTGATCCGATCAATTTACGCGTGTTACATGGTGGGCATTTCTATGGTGGACATATCGCACAGGCTATGGATAGCTTAAAAATTATGATTGCCAATATTGCTGATTTGATGGATCGTCAGCTTGCACAGTTGGTCGATCATAAAATGAATCATGGTTTACCGCGCAATTTGACTGGTGCTAAAACTGATCGCTTACCGCTCAATCATGGTTTTAAAGCCGTACAGATAGGCGTGTCAGCTTGGACTGCCGAAGCGCTTAAACAGACGCTTGCAGCTTCAATTTTTTCACGTTCAACCGAGTGCCATAATCAAGATAAAGTCAGTATGGGCACGATTGCCGCACGTGATGCCAGTCGGGTGATTTTATTGACCGAACAAGTGATTGCTGCATTGAGCTGTGCTGCGGTTCAAGCAATTGAACTGAGAGGATTGGCACAACAATTAAGTCCAGTGTTGGGTTTGTTTAGACAATGGGTACTGAAAGAATTTCATTTTGTTGAAGAAGATCGTCCATTGCAAAAAGAGCTACAAGCGATAGTGGATCATCTTGAAAATCTCAGTCTGTTAAACTGTAATCTGTTGCAGCACAAGCAGGAGAACGCTGATGTATGCTGATGTCATTATTGATGTTCCATTTCATGATGTAGATACCATGAATGTGGTTTGGCATGGGCATTATCTCAAATATTTTGAAATTGCCCGTTGTAAATTGCTGGATCAATTTGACTATAACTATAATCAAATGAAAGATTCTGGTTATGCATGGCCAGTAATTGAAAGTTATGTCCGTTATGCGCAAGGTATTATTTTTGGGCAGCATATCCGAGTACGTGCGACTTTAAAAGAATGGGAAAACCGTTTGAAAATCGAGTACCAGATTTTTGATGCAGAATCGGGTAAACGCCTCACCAAAGGTTTTACCAGTCAGGTGGCAGTCGAGATAGAAACTCGAGAAATGTGCTTTCAGTCACCACAAATATTTTTAGACCGCCTATATGCATGGTCTGAATTTAAGACCAAATAGGGGGGCATAAAAAATGTTGAATTTTAAAAATAAAATCAAACTGATCATCACCAGTATGATGTTTATGGTTGTGACGGCACTTCCATTGGCAAGTTATGCGGAAAGTTCTAAAGTTGGGCAAATTTTTCAACAGCTTTCCCAAACACCTGTAGTTCGCGCCCATTTTGAGCAGCAAAAAAAGCTCACCTCGTTAAATAAAACTTTTAGCTCAAATGGGCAGGTTTTATTTTCCAAAAGCCAAGGGGTGATTTGGCAGATTCAAAAGCCTGTTCAAGCAGATTTGATTGTTACCCCAAAAAAGTTGCTACAAAAAACCCAGCGAACCATGAGTCAACTTGAGATTAATAATAGTCAATATGGTTCAGTAGCGACCATGTTTTTACAGTTAATGGCAGGCGATGAAACAGCCTTAGCCAAAAATTTTAATGTGGTTGCAGCCAATTACACAACAGCAGCTTGGGATGTCACATTGACCCCGAAAAGTGCGTTGTTTAAAAAATTGTTTGTCAAAGTGAATGCGCAAGGTGGACGTTATGTCAATCGTATTGTGATTACTGAACAAGCCAATAATATGACAATTATTAATTTTAGTCAGCAGACGGCTCAACCTCAAACTTTATCGGCGTCTGAGAATGCACTTTTCCAATTGGCAAAATAAACTCACCGCAATTTGGTTGATATTTTTAGTCATCATTGCGATCGGGCTGGGATTTACATGGATGCAAAAAGGCATTCACATCCAGACCAATATTTTTGCTTTACTGCCAAAAGTAAAGCAGGACAAACAGCTTGAGCAAACCGAACACTATGTCAGTGAGCAATTGAACAATAAAGTGTTCTTGGTGATTGATGCAAAATCATCTGAACAAATTGATCAAGCAACACAGATATTAAGGGCTGGTGTCCAACAGTCGAATTTGTTTAAGCCATTAAAAGCGCAAGTTGATACTGAAGATTTTGCCAAGACTTTATATGCACATCATGCAGGCTTAATCAGTTCGCAAGATCAAGCAATCTTAAAACAACAGGATTATGCGGCACTGACTGAACAAAGTTTGATGCAAATCATGAGCCCGGGTATGCCAATCACTGAGGGCTTACTTCAACAAGATCCATTGTTATTATTTCCACGTTATGCCATGGGGCTTGCAAGCCTGCAACAGCATTCAAATATCGAAATACAAGATGGTTTTGCCACAATTTCTGATGAGCAAGGTTATTCCCGACTATTTAATTTAGAACTTTTAAAAAGTCCTTATGATATTGAGTATCAAGAACAAACTGCCCAATGGATGACTAATGTTAATCAGCAATTGAGCAAGATCGGGGTGAAACCGCACTGGACTGGAACAATTGTTTTTTCGCATTTTGGTACCCAATCTGCAAAGAATGAAATTTCTACAATCGGCGTGGGTTCGAGTATCGGGGTCTTGCTTTTGGTCTGGTTTGGCTTCCGTTCCATTCGCCCGATGTTGACTGAGTTTATTGCGGTTGCCACTGGGTCAATGGTGGCTTTTGCTGTAACCCACTGGATATTTTCCGAAATACATCTGATGACTTTGGTTTTTGGTGCAAGTCTGATTGGGGTATGTGTCGATTTTTCCTTTTACTTTATGGCGATGCAATCGCAGCAACGACATCTCAATGGATTTGCCGTATTAAAGCCGATTTTACCCAGTTTGTTGATCGGGCTTTCAACCACATTGCTGGCTTATTTATTTTTAAGTTTTACCCCTTTTCCCGGTTTTAAGCAGATTGCGGTATTTTCAATGGTGGGCTTAACTGCTGCTGGAATCACCAGTCTATTATTACTACCGCGTTTACCTGCCTTAAATGCTGAACCCGCAATACGCAGATTAAGCTTTATTGGCACATGGCGTAATTATTTTTTAGCGCACGCAACAAAGCGTTATCTGTTGATTTTTGTGATCTTTGTGGTTTCAGGATCAAGTCTGCTGCTAATCAAAAGTAATGATGATGTGCGTAATTTACAAAGCATGGATCAACATTTAAAGCAGGAAGACCAATATATTCGTTCTCGTTTTGGGCAAGCGCAGGGCAGCGATTATTTTGCAATTTATGCCAATTCAGCAGAGGATCTTGCAAGGCAAGAACAACGCTTAATCCATGCGCTTTCTCAGTTAAAACAACAGGGCAAAATTGACGGATTTCAAGCAATAGGGCAAACGATTCCTTCGCTGGAACAGCAACAGCAGAATGTTGAAGCGCTACAGAAAATTCCAAAATCAGTACTGGTGGAATATGCAAGCGCGATGCAACTTGATCCGAAAGATGTTCTGAGTTGGCAAGCAAGATTGTCTCAACAAACATTGTTAAATTTAGATCAGTTTGCTGCCCATCCTTTGGCATTTTTACAGGTTAATCCGCAGCAAAGATTGATTTTGATTCAAGGCATAAAAGATGTAACAGCCGTAGAGGCTTTGCAAGATCAGCAGAATAAGCTGGTTCGTCCTGTACATAATTTATCGCGCTTATTCCAAGACCATCGGATCCAAGCTGAATATCTTTTTGTTTATGCATTAATTGCTTTAGCGATCGGTTTAATGCTGATCTATGGGATTAAATCGGTGTTCGCTTTGATGGTGCCTGTGACTTTGGCGTTGATGAGCACTTTTGCATTACAGGCATGGATGGGCGTTGAGATTAATCTATTTAGTGTAATGGGGGTTTTTCTCATCTTGGGGATTGGTGTGGATTACGCTATTTTCTACCGTCAAGGGCACGATCATCCGCATGTGGTCGGGATGGCATTATTTCTCTGTATGATGTCGACGTTGTTGGGATTCGGTTTATTGGCGTTAAGCCATACCTATGCAATACATTGTTTTGGGTTAACGGTTCTTTTTGGGGTAATTTTTTCGTTTATCTATGCCACGCTGTTTACGCCGGCAGACTCAAAATTAAATCAAAATCAATTAATCAGTCAAAGAACTGAACATTAAGGTGAGTACATGAAGGGTTTAGATTTACAACAAACAGATGTGGTGATCATCGGGGCAGGACCATCGGGAAGTTCCGCAGCAGCACTGCTTCGACACAAAGGTTATCAAGTTATCATCATTGAAAAACAGCATTTTCCTCGCTTTTCGATCGGTGAATCACTTTTGCCACAATGTATGGTGTTTTTAGAAGAGGCCGGTTTATTAGACACGGTTCGTGAACATGTTGAAGAATATGCATTTCAATTTAAAAATGGAGCAGCATTCTTACGTGGTCATCAACGCAGCTACTACGATTTTACTCAAAAATTTAGTGAAGGCCCAGGAACGACATGGCAGATTAGACGTGCCAATTTCGACCAAATTTTAGCACAGCAAGCTGAACAATATGGGGCTGAAATTCGTTTTGGGCATGAGGTTGTTGCAGTTGATGTTGAGCTTGATCATCCTCTATTAACGGTTAAAGATGAGCAGCAAAATATCTATCAAATTCAGGCTAAATTTTTACTGGATGCCAGTGGCTTTGGTCGTATTTTACCGAAACTTCTTGATCTGGAAAGTCCTTCAAATTTTCCAGTACGCCGTGCGGTGTTTAGTCATATTGAAGATGGGATCTTGGATGATCCTGAATTTGACCGAAATAAAATCCTGATTACGGTACATGAAAAAGATCACCGTGGATGGTATTGGTTAATTCCGTTTGCGGATGGTCGCTGTTCATTTGGGATTGTTGCTGAACAGGATTTCTTTGATCATTATGGTTATATCTCTGATGAGCCTGAAGCCTTATTGGCTTTATTTAAAGATATTCTTGCAGATGAACCGAGTTTGTCGCATGTTCTGTGCAATATGAAATTTGATACGCCAATCCGTACTTTGGTCGGCTATTCAGCAAATGTTAAAACCTTGGCACAGCGTAATTTTGCTTTGCTGGGCAATGCGGGTGAGTTTTTAGATCCTGTGTTTTCATCTGGGGTGACTATTGCACTCAAGTCTTCAAGTTTGGCAGTACCTTTAGTCGATCAAGTCTTACAAGGTGGACAAGTAGACTGGATGCAAGAATATGAAAAACCTCTGCGCAAAGGAATTAAAGTATTTCGCGCTTATGTAGAAGCATGGTACGACGGTGAGTTTCAAGATGTAGTATTTTCAAAAAATCAAAATGAAAAAATCCGTCGTATGATTGCGTCATTATTGGCGGGCTATGCTTGGGATGAAACGAATCCAATCTATCGCAATGCACGACAACGCTTAAATACCTTAGCTGAGTATTGTCGTCATGATCTGGAACAGAGCAAAATACTTGAGAGCGAATAATGCAAATTTGGTTAAAAACAATGAGCATCAGTCTGTTGTTAGCGCTAGGTGCCTGTCAAAGTATGTATCCACAGCCACAAGGTCTGGTTCCTGTGGTTTGGTCTGCTGATCCAGCCTTGGCGCATTATCAGCGTCAAGATCAAGTTGAAGTTGTCTGGAAAAATCAAAGTTTTAGCTTTTTGCTCTACCAAGAACAACAGGCGAAAAACTTGCAAATGTTTGCTTTAAGCTTAACTGGACAGCAACTGTTTAGACTGGATTTCGATGGTCAAAAAGTGCAGGTGCATGAAAGGATAAAGCCGATGCGTTTGTTACCCTTTGATTTTGTGGTTCGAGATATTCTGTTTGCAACTTATCCTGATTTTGCAAAAAATCATTTAGAAAATGTTAAAGTGAAACAGGGCGTTGATCAGACTGAAATTAAGATCGATCAAAAAAATGTTTTAACGATAAAAACGCATGCTGATCATATTGAGCTGGATAACCTGCAAGTTTCTTATCAAATGATCTTTAGCCCTGTGGAAAATACTTTAAAAGACAATTCATTAGAGCAAAGTGAAGTGGAAGATCTACAAAAAAATGACAAAAAAGATTGATTTAAATCATCCCGCTGTAGGCATTCATTGTTCAGCCAGTTTATCTGCTTTAGGTGATCATCCTGAACAAGTCAAGGCACAATTGACCTCATTGGAAAACAGTTTAACCCTGAATAAATCTTTGATTTTTGATCAGCCTGTATGGGTGGGTGCTTATCCACATCCGTTATGTAGTGATATTCCCGTGGCGCTAAAAAACTATGACTCGCGTAATTTACGTTTTGCCTTAACTGCGCTTGCACAATGTGAATCTCAGTTACGTGACTATGTGGCTAAGTTTGATAAAAAGCGGCTTGCAATCATTGTGGGGACCTCAACGTCAGGTATTTCGGACAATGAACCCTTATTAAAAGCCTACTTTCAAGGCCAAACTGAAACAGTGATTCAACAGCAAAAGCAGGAAATGGGTAATCTCGCCAAAGCTTTGCAAATCTATTTGGGTTGGGACGGTCTTGCGTATACGATTTCTACAGCCTGTTCTTCAAGTGCCAAAGCTTTTGCCAGTGGGCAACGTTTAATTAATGCAGGGCTTGCCGATGCTGTATTGGTCGGTGGCGTAGATACCCTCGCTAAACTGACCTTAAACGGCTTTAACAGTCTGGAAAATTTGAGTACAGGTATCTGTAGCCCGTGTGGATATCAGCGGGATGGGATCAATATTGGTGAGGCCGCAAGCTTATTTTTACTCAGTAAAGAACCAGCGCCGATCATGTTGATTTCTGCGGGTGAATCTATGGACGCATGGCATATTTCTGCACCGCATCCAGAAGGCAAAGGCGCAGCAACTGCAATGCAAAAAGCACTGGATCAGGCGCAATTAAAAGCTTCAGATATTCATTATCTTAATTTGCATGGCACCGCAACCACGCACAATGATGATATGGAAATTAAAGCAGTCCGACAGGTCTTTCAGGACTATGCCGTTCCATTGAGTAGTACTAAGCATAAAACTGGACACTGTTTAGGTGCTGCGGGTGCATTGGAAGCCTATATTTGTACACAAGTGCTTAAAGATCAAAACTGGTTACCCCTTCATCAAAATGGTGTGATTGATCCTGAATTGGATGATCAGCATTACGTTGAACAGGATGATTTAAATCAAACTGCACAATCTGATCCTATGCGTTTTGTGATGAGTAATTCATTTGCCTTTGGCGGTAGTAATGTCAGCCTTATTTTTGGAACTGAAATCAGATGAGTTTAGATGCTATTCAATTTATTCCGCATGAAAAACCGATGGTTTTTGTTGATCAACTGCTGGAGTTAGGTGAGAATTTTGCACTTGCCAACCTAACCATTACACCTGAATTGATGTTTAGTGATGAACAAGGTTTGCCGACTTGGAGTAGTATTGAACTCATGGCACAAACCATTAGTGCCTTTGCTGGTGCAAAAGGACAAAAAATGGGGCAAACGCCACAAATTGGCTATTTGCTCGGAACACGCAAATTAAATTTACCTTTGGCTTATTTTGAATTTGGTAAAACATTGACCATTCGGGCTGAACAACAATATTTACATGAAGGCTTGGCACAATTCTCTTGTGAAATAAGCTATGAAGAACATAAAATTAGCGCAGTTTTAAGTGTTTATGAACCACCTGTGAAAGCTGAGCAATAAGTAGGAATTAAGTGTGTCGAGAAGAATATTAGTGACGGGATCTAGTCGAGGAATTGGTAAAGCAATTGCTTTAACTTTAGCAAAATCTGGCTTTGATGTGGTGGTGCATGCACGTTCTAGACGTGCTGATGCTGAGCAAGTGGTCGCTGAAATCCAAGCGTTGGGGCAAAACAGTTATGCGCTACTTTTTGATGTCACCCAACGTGATAATACCCGACAGATACTGGAACAAGATATCGAGCTTCATGGTGCATTTTATGGCGTGGTGCTAAATGCAGGTTTAACCCATGATGGTGCATTTCCAGCTTTAACCGACAATGACTGGGATGAAGTAATTTCGACCTCATTGGATGGTTTCTATAATGTATTAAAACCATTAGTGATGCCGATGGTTCGCCTAAAACAAGGCGGGCGTATTGTCACGCTTTCTTCTGTTTCTGGCATTATGGGTAATCGTGGTCAAGTCAATTATAGTGCGGCAAAAGCGGGATTGATTGGTGCGACCAAAGCTTTGGCTTTAGAACTGGCAAAAAGAAAAATAACCGTGAATTGCGTTGCGCCGGGGTTGATTGAAACGGAAATGGTCACGGAAGAAGTAAAAGAACATGCTTTAAAAATGATTCCCTTACAACGTATGGGACAGGTCGATGAAGTGGCGCATACGGTGAACTTCCTCTGTTCTGATCACGCAAGCTATATTACTCGGCAAGTGATTTCAGTGAATGGGGGATTGATTTAATGAAACGTGTTGTTGTGACGGGAATGTCGGGAATCACCTCACTGGGTGAAACGGCCGATGAAATTTTTGCCCAATTCCAAGCATCAAAAAATGGCATTCGTACGATGCCTGATTGGGAAATTTATACCGATTTACGTTGTAAAATTGCAGGTCCAGTAGAACACTTTGAGGTACCCAAACATTTTAATCGTAAAGTGACGCGAGGCATGGGACGAGTTGCATTGATGTCGGTGATTTGTGCTGAAAAAGCATTGGCAGATGCAGGCTTGATCGATCATCCTATTTTGAAAAGTGGCGACGCTGGTGTTGCTTTTGGCTCTTCTGCGGGGAGTGTCGATGCGGTCAAAGAGTTTGGGAAAATGCTCATAGACAACGACATGAGCCGTTTAAATGCGACCACGTATATCCGAATGATGTCACATACCAGCGCTGTGAATATGACGGTTTATTTTGGTTTAAAAGGTTTAACCTTACCCACATCAAGTGCCTGTACTTCAGGTTCAATGGCCATCGGACAGGCATTTGAAGCAATTAAACTAGGTAAACAAACGCTGATGCTTGCAGGTGGCGCTGAGGAGCTCAGTGCGACAGGTTCCGCAGTATTCGATGTGTTATTAGCCACCAGCGGGATGAACGACACACCTGAAAAAACACCACGCCCATTTGATAAAAATCGTGATGGTTTGGTGATTGGTGAAGGTGCTGGCTGTTTAGTGCTAGAAGAATATGAACATGCACTGGCTCGTGGTGCAACGATCTATGCAGAAGTCATCGGTTATGCCAGCAATACCGATGGTGAGCATGTCACTCGTCCAAATTCAGAAATGATGGAAAGATGCATGCGCATGGCACTTAAAGATGCCGCAATTTCTGCGCAAGAGGTTGATTATATCAACGCGCATGGGACTTCGACAGATCAAGGCGATATTGCCGAAACTCAAGCTACTGCACGTATATTTGGTAAAAAACCGATCAGCTCATTAAAAAGTTATTTTGGACATACCCTAGGTGCATGTGGTGCAATCGAAGCTTGGCTGAGCATAGAAATGCTTCAACGCCAACAGTTTATCCATACTTTAAATTTGGATGAAATTGACCCATTATGTGGTGATTTGGATTATATCGTGCGAGAGCCACGAGAGATGAATGCAAAAACCATCATGACCAATAATTTTGCATTTGGAGGGATCAACACCTCCATTATTTTAAAACATACTTAAAAGAGGAAAAAAACGATGTCATTTAAACACTTGGTTGTTGTTTCAACTTTATGCTTTGCTGGAATCGTCTCTGCACAAGCTGCGGACACTGTCCATAATCTCAATTTTAAAGCAGCTGTAGATCAAGCTGTGGCTGATGGATTTTTAGATGGATCGGTAAAATTTTATCTTGCTGGGACTAAATCTGGCGGTCAAGTTTTAGAAAAAGCGGTTGTCAGTAATAAAAAAACCAATGGTTTTGGAAAGTCTGCGGAAAAGGCTTGTGATCATGTATTACGTTCAGCATTGATCCAATTGCAAAGCGCAGCAAAAGACAAAGGTGCCAACGCAGTGACCAATATTGTGAGCTATTTCAAAGCAAATGAATCAAAAAACACCACCACATACCAATGTTATAAAGGTACAGCACTTGCGAGCGTGGCTTTAAAAGGCGATATCGTTAAATTCTAAGCTGTAAACATGTGCCAATGTCTAGTAATCTTTTAGAATAAGATATGGACATTGGCTCATACTTTTGAATCTATTAAAAAAATAATAGTTTACGATTAAAAATTTCATTAGCCTATTCATTTAAATGCCCCGTACATTGTGCCGAAATGTTTTTGATTTGTGCCGTATCCAGTTCTAAGTTATCCCATTTGCACATTTGTTGAATAATCCATTCAAAATCCTCTGGTTTAGGTCGGTCCTGTGTCCCAAAAGAGCGGATAATATTTTGTATTTTATGAAACGCATAGGTATGCACCAAATGTGAACAGTTGAAGCGGATAATCTCGCTGTCTTCTAACATGTGCCATATAGGTTGCAGTGATTGCAAGGTGCTTAAATCATGCTGTGCTTGCTGAATCGCTGTCTGCAATGCGTTTAAGGTATTCGGATGCTTGTTTGCCCATTCATGAGTGGTCGCCAAAACTTTATCCGCGACTTCAGGAATAATCTGTTTACTCTCGGCAATCACATAACTATAACCTTCAATCTGCGCTTGGATATTCCAAGGTTCACCGACACAGAATCCATCGATGAGTTGTGATGAAATCGCATCCACCATATAGGAAGGGGGCAGTGTGGATGGTTGATATTTTTTGGCCAAATCTGAGTCTGCCAAAGCCAACCATTCTCTTAAACAATAATGGTGAATGGACTGTTTAAACACATGGGCCAGTTGTATTTTATCGCCTTGTTTTAAGGCTTGAACCACTTTTGCTGCTGACGCTTGCGCGCTATCTTGTTTCTGAATTTTTAACTCATAACACAATTTTTGACTCAAGCTGATAAATGCACGATTGGTACTCAACACCAATGCGGTTTGTAAGGGAATACCCAGTTGATCATTACCTGTTGCAGCAGCGGGAAGCATGGCAGAAAGACAATGTGCGGCATCTAAAATACCAAAAGCTAAACGGTCACGTAGGCTGGCCCAAGATGGCTCTTTTACCAACGTAACATTCAGACCTTGCTCAGTAAAATAGCCTCGATGTTGTGCCCAAAGTATTGCAGTGCAATCCAGTAAAGGAATATAGCCTAGTTGAATGTCAGTGGTTTCAAGTGTATGCATTGTTTATTCCTTGAAATTAGCTTGGAGCAAGGCTTGGGCGTCGATTAACTTTCTTGCCATTTCCCCCATGGTGATACGGTGACTCATGGCATTTTTCCGTAACAAACTGAAGGCTTGTTCTTCTTTAATTTGATGCATCTGCATCAGCATCACTTTGGCTTTTTCAATATCTTTTCGGTCTGCTAGTTTGCATTTGGTTTCATTGAGATCTTTTAACAGTTTTTTATGTTTTTTAAATTGTTCAATTGAAATTTCTAAAATACTTTCCAGTTTTTCAGGGTCGATGCCATCGACAATATAGGCGGTTACACCCGCTTCAATGGCACTTTTAATGGTGTCTTTTTGCGAGTTTTTAGTGAAAAGCACAGTGGGCAAATCAAACTGACTTACACAGCTTTCAATAATATCTCGGTGTGGATGATCCATATCCAGCAAAATTACATCGGCATGTAAGTGTTGAAGATCGGTACTGTTTAAATGGTCAATCATCAGGCATGCGACCACCTCGAAACCATGTTCGATCAAAGAGGATTTGATAAAAGACGCCCGCTCTATATCATCATCGATCAGGGCAATTCTTAATTTTGGCATGTCGCTACTCAAGTATGTCCTGACATGAACTTTCAGCATATAAGCAATTTAGATGCCAATATCTCTGGTTAAAATTGCTGCTTAAAGCATAGCCGCAGGATGTTAAAGAAAAGTGATGCACTTTATTGACGCAATTTGCTTCCTAAACATGCAGTTTTATGACTTACATTTTAGACGTACTGATCAACAGTGTGACATTTTATTGTGCAATCTAGGTACGATCATTTAATCATAAGTACTGAGTATTCAAGCAAAATAAAATCATAAATAGTCAAAAATATAAAGTTGGCATGAACCATGCTTATATTTAATCAAGTCAAAGAAGACTTTCAAAATTTGTAAGACGGCCAACGACGTCCGTTCTGATCGTTACTGATATGCCCTGTGCATAACAGCAACTTATATGCGTTCAGTTCAGGAGATCGAAGCTATGTCTTCAAATTTAGATGCGAAAAAAGCAACAAAGATTCATCTTTTCAATTTTAGCAGCGCAGCAATGCGGGCCTTCCATATGAGTTGGCTCGCCTTTTTTGTTTGCTTCTTTGCATGGTTTGCCTGTGCGCCGTTAATGCCTGTTATTGCAGGTGAATTTCATCTGACTAAAGATCAAATTGCCAATATCAATATTGCCGCGGTGGCCATCACGATTTTAGTGCGTCTGATCGTCGGTCCCTTATGCGATAAATACGGTCCTCGTAAAACCTATACTGCATTACTGATTATCGGCAGTATCCCTGTATTTGGTGTGGCATCTGCCAATAGTTATGAATCCTTTCTATTTTTCCGTCTATTGATTGGTGCAATTGGTGCCAGCTTTGTCATCACGCAATATCACACCAGTATTATGTTTGCGCCAAATGTGGTGGGAACTGCAAATGCAACCACTGCAGGTTGGGGCAATGCGGGTGGTGGAGCAACTCAAGCCTTGATGCCATTGATGCTTGCCGCACTGGTGATGTTTGGTGTTGAACAAGCCATGGGCTGGAGAATTGCGCTGATTGTACCTGGTGTGCTGATGTTAATCGTCGGTGCAATGTACTGGAAGTTTACGCAAGATTGCCCACAAGGTGATTTTAAAGAGCTTCGTGCGCAAGGTCTGCATGTGGGCAGTGATAAAAAAGGTGGTATGGCAATTTTAATGCATGCTGCAAAAAACTATCGTGTCTGGATTCTGTTTGGTGCTTATGCTGCCTGTTTTGGTATCGAAATTTTCATTCACAACATTGTCGCAATGTACTACGTGGATCATTTCAAATTTGGTTTAAAAGAAGCGGGTATGGCCGCAGGGATTTTTGGTTTACTGGCTCTGTTTGCCCGTGCACTTGGCGGTATTGTTTCAGACAAGGTGGCGACTAAAAAAGGTCTTGATGGCCGGACTAAAGTATTGTTTGCCATGATCCTGTTAGAAGGCGTATTTCTGATTGTCTTTTCACAAATGAATACCGCAATTCTAGCGATTCTGGTCATGACCGTATTTGCTTTATTTACCCATATGGCTTGCGGTGCGACCTATGCACTGGTTCCATTTATTGATCGCGATGCTTTGGGTGGTGTGGCTGGCATTATCGGTGCAGGCGGTAATGTCGGTGCTGTTGCTGCTGGTTTCTTATTAAAAGGCATGTTGGATATTCAAACGACGTTGATGGTTTTAGGTGGTTTGGTGGTGATTGCTGCAAGTTGTGTATTGATGATCCGTTTCTCGGTTGAACATAAAGAGAAAGAGCAAAAGTTATTTGAAGCTGCTGTGCTTGAGCGAAATAGCATGGAACAAAATGCTGTAAGTCTTAAACAAAACAGTGCGACTTAATTGAATAACAACAGCAAGAATTAAGGAGAATCGATATGAAATTAGTGATGATTGGTCATGGAATGGTTGGGCACAAATTTATTGAATCTGTGCTGGAACATGCTGGTGATGAAGTTGAAATCACGATTTTGGCAGAAGAACCCCGTTTAGCTTATGACCGTGTACATTTGACTGAATATTTTACAGGCAAGTCTGCAAAAGATTTAACCCTCTGTCGTGCTGACTTTGCCGATGCGTATGGTATCGACCTGCGCTTAAACACCAAAGCCACGGATATAGATACCCGCAATAAATGCATCACCACCAATCATGGTGATGTAATCAGCTATGACAAATTGGTACTTGCGACAGGTTCCTATGCTTTTGTTCCACCAATTTCAGGTCACGACCGCAACAACTGTTTTGTTTACCGTACTATTGATGACTTGGATGCGATTCGGGCAGCGAGTTTATCGGCAAAATCTGGTGTAGTGATTGGTGGTGGTTTGCTGGGTTTGGAAGCTGCCAAAGCGCTTCGTGATTTAGACTTGGAAACCCATGTTGTTGAATTTGCACCCCGTTTAATGGCAGTACAAATTGATGATTTGGGCGGAAAAGTTTTACGCGCCAAAATTGAAAATTTAGGCGTGAAAGTCCATACCCAAAAGGCCACTTCGGCTATAGAAGACGGTGTGAATAGCACCCATGTGATGAAGTTTGCAGATGGTTCCGAACTTGAAACAGATATTATTTTATTTTCCGCAGGGATTCGCCCACGTGATGAATTGGCGCGCCAAAGTGGTTTAGCTCTAGGTGAGCGTGGTGGTATCGTGATCAATGATTATTGCCAAACCTCAGATGCAGACATTTATGCAATTGGTGAATGTGCCTTATGGAACAATAAAATTTATGGTTTAGTGGCGCCCGGTTATGACATGGCAAGAATTGCGGCAAAGCATGTGATGCAACAAAGTTGCCCTATATTTGCTGGTGCAGACATGAGCACCAAGTTAAAACTGATGGGTGTCGATGTGGCATCGGTAGGTGATGCGCATGCCATGACTGCAAATGCATTGAGCTATTTCTATGCCGATGAAGATGCAATGGTCTATAAAAAGATCGTGGTCAATGCAGAGAAAACCCAATTACTAGGTGCGGTACTGGTCGGTTGCGCCAAAGAATATAACGACTTATTGCAAATGATGCTCAATGGACTGGCTATACCTGAAAATCCAGAAAGTTTAATCATGCCGGGCTATGCACAATCTTCAGCAAAAGCGGGAGGTAGTGGTGTTGATTTATTGCCAGACAGTGCCACGATTTGTTCATGTAATAACGTGTCTAAAGCAGATATTTGTAGTGCAATTGCAGAGGGTTCGACCTCATTAGGTGCGTTAAAAAAATGTACCAAAGCCGCAACCGCATGTGGTGGATGTGCACCCTTAGTGACCCAAGTTTTAAAATCTGAATTACAACGCCAAGGGGTAACAGTCAATAATCATCTTTGTGAACACTTTGCTTACTCACGCCAAGAGTTGTATCACTTGGTACGGGTCAATGAAATTAAAACCTTTGATGATTTGATTCAACAACATGGGCATGGTTTAGGTTGTGATATTTGCAAACCGACAGCGGCCAATATCTTGGCATCTTGCTGGAATGACTTTGTTCTCACCGCAAATCATGCTGGGTTGCAAGACAGTAATGACTACTATCTAGGCAATATTCAAAAAGATGGTTCGTATTCTGTTGTACCACGTATGGCAGGCGGTGAAGTGACGCCAGATGGTTTGATTGCAGTCGGTCAGATTGCCAAAGAATATGGTTTATATACCAAGCTAACTGGTGGGCAACGGGTAGATTTGTTTGGAGCACAAGTTCATCAATTGCCAGAAATTTGGGAAAAGCTGATTAATGCTGGTTTTGAGTCTGGTCATGCCTATGGCAAGTCATTACGTACCGTTAAATCTTGTGTTGGGAGCACATGGTGTCGTTATGGTGTCGATGACTCGGTCGGTTTAGCCATCTTCCTTGAAAATCGCTACAAAGGTTTACGTTCCCCACATAAATTAAAAATGGCAGTTTCGGGCTGTACCCGTGAGTGTGCCGAAGCACAAAGCAAAGATGTTGGGGTGATTGCCACTGAAAAAGGCTGGAACTTATATGTTTGTGGCAATGGGGGAATGAAACCTCGCCATGCAGAACTTTTAGCTTCTGACCTAGATACGCAAACTTTAATTCAATATATCGACCGCTTTTTTATGTTCTATATCCAAACAGCGGATCGTTTACAACGGACTTCAGTATGGCGTGACAATATGGAAGGTGGTTTGGACTATCTTAAAGATGTTGTTGTACATGATTCCTTAGGGGTTGCTGCTGAACTTGAACGTCGAATGAGCCATGTGGTGGGCACTTATCAGGACGAATGGCGCACTGCGGTGGAAGATCCTGAAGTACGAAAACGTTTTGTGACCTTTATTAATGCCAAAGCTGAGCAACAGCAAGATCCACATATTCAGTTTGCCAAAGTCCGTGGGCAAATTCGCCCAAAAACTGAATCAGAACGTGATCAGAGCCGTATTCCTGTAGTTGAAGCATAAGGTTGAAGCATAAGCATATGAATACTGGGTTTATTGGCCTTATTCCACAGCTTAAAAACAAGTCTGGTGGAAAATCTGATCAACGTAGTTAAAAGGATAAATACAATGACCATTTTAAAAGATATGAATGAACTCGATTGGCTGGATATTTGTGCATTGCAAGACATTACGCCCAATACAGGTGTAGGCGCATTACTCGGGCAACAACAAGTGGCTATTTTTCGGGTAGGCAGTGAAAAGCGTGTATATGCGCTGAGCAACCAAGACCCATTCAGTAAAGCCTTTGTCATGTCGCGTGGAATTATTGGTGATTTACAAGGTGAACGTGTAGTTGCATCACCGATTTATAAGCAACATTTTAGTTTAGCAACAGGCCGTTGTTTAGAAGACAAAGATCAAAAATTATTGGTTTTTCCAAGTAAAATTGAAAATGGTCGTGTTTGGGTCAGTCCAACCCCACAAAAAACCTATATCACCAATAATGGTACGGCTCAGGAAAAAATCAATTTAGTTCTGGTGGGTAACGGATTGGCAGGAATGCGTTGCTTGGAAGATTTGCTGGATATGGCACCTGATCGTTATGAGGTGACGGTGATTGGTGAGGAGCCTTGGGGGAATTATAACCGGATTATGCTGTCGCCTGTCTTATCAGGGGATAAAACCATTGACGACATCATGCTACATCCCCATTCATGGTATGCCGATAAAAATATTCGCTTTATTGCGGGTGATGCTGCGGTACGTATTGACCGTCCGCGTAAGCAGGTCTATACCGAAAAAGGTGTGGTGGTGAGCTATGACCGTTTGATTTTAGCAACGGGTTCAAAACCCTTTATTCCACCAGTCAAAGGCTCAGATTTAGATGGCGTGTTGAGCTTTCGTGATATTTATGATGTCAATAATATGCTCGACTACTGTAAATCTAAAAACAATGCCGTGGTGATTGGTGGTGGTCTATTGGGGCTAGAAGCCGCATATGGTTTAAAGCAACGTGGTATGAATGTGACGGTTTTGCATTTGATGGATCGCATTATGGATCGCCAACTTGATGCCAAAGCCAGTCAAATGTTGAAAACAGCAATTGAGCAAAAGGGCATTTCGATCATCACCGAAGCCAATACAGAAGAATTACTCGGTGAAAATGGTCATGTCACCCAGGTTCGGTTAAAAGATGGCACGCTTTTAGATGCAGATCTGGTGGTTTTTGCCGTGGGTATTCGCCCAAATATGGCTTTGGCACAAAGCGCGGGTTTACGCTGTAATCGCGGTGTGTTGGTCAATGACACCATGCAAACCTATGATCCAAGTATTTATGCAGTGGGTGAATGTATTGAGCATCGTAACCAAACGTTTGGTTTGGTAGAACCTTTATGGGGTCAAGCCTTTATCTGTGCATCACATTTGGCTGAACACGGCAGTTTAACCTTTAAAGCACCGACTGTTCCAACCCAGTTAAAAGTCAGTGGTTGTGATGTTTTTTCAGCAGGCCGCATTGATTTAGAAAACAGTCAACCGCTAGAAGATTTCGAAGACATCATTCTGAATGATGAAAAACGCCAAATCTACAAACGCATTATTATTCAAAAAGATAAAGTCGTGGGTGCAGTACTGTTTGGTGATACAGAGGATGGTACTTGGTACGCTGAATTGATTGCTGATCAAACCCCAATTTCTTCGATTCGCAATAAATTGTTATTTGGTCGGGATTTTGCATTAAAAAAAGCAGGCTGATTTATATCGCTTAACCCTCTTCATTTTAACAGCAGGGGGAGATTAAAAATGAAAGCCATATTTAAGTGAATGTATAGCATTGAGGAGCACAGCAGCAATGAATAGTATCCCTTTAGTGGAACTGCCGAGCTCCACAGAACAAAAGATCATAAGCACACACACCACTTGTCCTTACTGTGGTGTAGGCTGTGGTGTCACAGCAACAGTGCAAGACACCACGCTAGGACAAAAAGTGTCTGTGGTTGGCGATGTCAATCATCCCTCGAATTACGGAAAACTGTGTATTAAAGGCAGTAATTTAGCCGATACGCTGGGGTTGGGCACACGTGTTTTACATCCGATGCTTGGACGTCATTCCCATCAGCAAGTTACAGATTGGGATAGCGCAACAGATTTAATTGCCAATAAATTCCAACACTATATCGAGCAATATGGTCGTGACAGTGTCGCATTTTATGTTTCTGGCCAGTTGCTGACGGAAGACTATTATGTGGTGAATAAATTCGTTAAAGGCTATTTGGGCACAGCCAATATCGATACCAATTCAAGATTGTGTATGTCTTCGGCGGTTGCCGCACATAAACGTGCTTTTGGTGAGGATCTAGTACCTGCAAGTTATGATGATTTTGAACATACTGATATGGTGGTTCTGGTCGGTTCAAATACAGCATGGTGTCATCCCGTGATGTATCAACGCATCATGAAAGCCAAAGAATTAAGACAACAAAAGCAAAGTGATTTATTTGTGGTGGTGATAGATCCACGCTTTACGGCTACATGTGAAGCAGCTGATTTACATTTACCTATTCTGATTGGTCAAGATGTTTCCTTGTTTAATGGGCTATTACAATATTTACATCAACAGGGGTATGCCGATAGCGCATTTGTTGAGTCACATACCCAAGGGCTAGAGACGGCACTAAAAAGCTCGCAAGCTGAAACAGATATCCAAGATGTTGCAGTGAAAACAGGAATTTCGCTAGAAAAACTCCAGCTCTTTTTTGAAAAGTTTGCCCAAACTGAAAAAGTCATGACCCTATTTTCAATGGGGGTAAACCAGTCTTCATGTGGCGTGGACAAAGCCAATAGCATCATTAATTGTCATTTGTTGACGGGCAAAATTGGAAAGTTGGGCGCAGCACCGTTCTCAATGACAGGACAACCTAATGCAATGGGCGGGCGTGAAGTGGGTGGACTTGCCAATATGCTGGCAGCACACATGGACTTAGACAATCAACAACATCAACAGCTTGTGCAAAGTTTTTGGAACAGTCCAAGCATTGCCAAACACGTTGGATTAAAAGCCGTTGATCTTTTTGAAGCAGTGGAAAGTGGCAAGATTAAAGCGATTTGGATTATGGCGACCAATCCGGTGGTCAGCCTACCCAATGCCGATCAGGTCAAACGTGCTTTAAACAGTTGCGAGTTTGTTGTGGTATCCGATATTTGCAAAGATACCGATACCACTCAGTTTGCCGATGTGCTCTTACCTGCATTGGGCTGGGGGGAAAAGGATGGCACGGTTACTAATTCAGAACGCCGTATTTCACGGCAACGTGCTTTTTTAGACCCGCCTGAGCAAGCCAAAGCGGATTGGTGGGCTGTGGCACAAGTGGCTAAAAAGCTTGGATTTACTGGCTTTGATTTTGCAAATAGCCACGAGATTTTTAAAGAACATGCACAGTTATCTGCGTATCAAAATGCAGAGATTAATGCGCGATCAAATACCCAAAGCTTTCGTTACTTCAATTTACAAGGTTTAACTGATCTTTCATTGGATGAATATGATCAATTGGCGCCCATTCAATGGCCTGTGATCATACGCAATCAGGCTGAGCATGCATTCGCACAATTGTTTTCACAGGGACAATTTAGTCATGCAGATGGCAAAGCTAAATTTATTGCCACAATGGCGATAGATCCAGTCCATCAAAGCACTGCTGAATATCCTTTAATTCTCAATACAGGGCGGATTCGAGATCAGTGGCACACCATGACCCGCACAGGTCTATCTGCCAATTTAAGTAGCCATAAAGCAGAACCCTTTTGTGAAATTCATCCCAATGATGCATTGAAATATGGCTTGAAAGAAGGCGAATTGGTCGAAATCAAATCGACTTGGGGCAATTGTGTCTTACGTACTGTACTCAGTGACAATATCCGCCGTGGACAGATTTTCGCCCCGATTCATTGGAATGATCAATTTGCTTCGGATGCCCGTATTGGCAAAGTGGTCAATCCCGTAGTGGATGCGGTTTCAGGCGAGCCAGAATTCAAACATACCCCTGTGCTGATTCAGCCATTTTATACCCAGTGGCAAGGGGTGTTTTATGTCCGTGAAGGGTATGAACAGATTGTTAAAAATAGCATCGAAAATACGGTGTGGTGGACAAAAATTCAGACCGCCAAAGCAGTGCGCTATGAGTTGGCGGATCGTCGTCGTTTTACCCAAACCACTCAACATCTCAAACAACTTTTACCCTTTGAGGATGAAAGTTTTGAGTGGCTGAACTTGGAAGATCAAACTGCACATATCAGCCATAGTGTGGTGTTAAAAGAAGGTCGCCTTATTGCAAGTTTATATATTGCACCCAAAGCCTTGTTGCCTGATCGTGATTGGGTTGCCAGTTTATTTAAACGTGATCGTTTAAGTGCGATGCATCGTAAAGCATTACTTGCTGGACAAGCCATGTCGATGGGCAATAGTGAAGGGCCGTTGGTGTGTAGTTGCTTTAAAGTGGGTAAAAATCGAATTATTCAAACCATTAAAGAAAACAATATCAATCATGAAAAACAAGTGACTGCATGTTTAAAAGCAGGTGGTAATTGTGGTTCATGTCTACCTGAAATTCGCGGATTGATTAAAGCCTGTCAAGCGGAGCTTACACAATGAAAAGAATCATAAAACCGAGAAGACCGAGCCAATATCCACAAACTGATCTAGTCATTCTTGCAGGTGGTCAGGCAAGGCGTATGAATGGAATCAATAAACTGTTACAGAAGTTTGATGATCAAATTCAACTAATTAAGATCCATCAACAACTAAAAAATCGAGTCGCGCAGATTTGGGTCAATAGCCACCGTGATTATTCAATTTATCAAAAAATTATTCCCAGTTTGTATTGCTATCAGGATGATGAAAAAGGTTTTTATGGCCCGCTGATGGGAATAAAAAGTGCTTGGTCTTATGTGACATCTGACTATGTACTTTTTGTGCCCTGTGATGTGACATTTATTCCACCCGAGGTTATTGAAAGCTTACATATGGCTTTAGCGGGTCATCCTTTGGCACAAGTGGCTTATGTCAATATCAATGGCAAAGCCTTATATCCATTTTGTTTGTTAAAGCGCAGTGCTTTAAATCAAATCTGCACTCATCTTGAACAAGGACAACGCAGTTTAAAGGCATGTTTTTCTGATTTGCACGCTCAGGATGCGTTATTTGAAAATCATGCACTGTTTTTTCACAGCATTAATTCTTTGGATGAATTACAGCAATATCAACAGCTCAAGTTTTTACATTGATTGGCTTGGTTTAGATTAGTTTTTTGCAAATTTCTGTTTTTGAGAGAATTCGAGCAGGTTTTAGCTGAAGCGCATGGGGAATGATTAAAGTTGGAACATTTTTTGCAATTTCAATATCAATAAAATAGCGCAGATTTTAAGTTTTAAACAATCTTGAATCTAAATCGTGCTTGGGATGTGTAAATGAACGCAATGACACAATACGAAGTGGGTACGGCTTTTGTCGATCAATATGGTCGTAGCAAGCGTAAACTCAGAATTTCAGTGACAGATCGCTGTAATTTTAAGTGTGTCTATTGTATGCCCGAACATCCTGAATGGATGAAAAAACAGGATTTACTCAGTTTTGAAGAACTTTATGTGTTTTGTGAGTTTATGGTGCGGCATGGCATCGAACAGATTCGGATCACAGGTGGTGAGCCGTTAATGCGTCAAGGTGTGGTGCACTTTATTGAGCAACTACAAAAATTAAGAAAGCTGGGACTCAAACGCATCTCAATGACCAGTAATGCACACTATCTTAAACAATACGCAAGCCAATTAAAACAAGCGGGTTTAGATGACTTGAATATCAGTCTGGACAGTCTAGATCCAGCACAATTTAAGGCACTGACTCAAAAAGAACTACATCCCGTCTTAGCGGGTATTGTCGCAGCACAACAAGCAGGCTTTAAGATCAAGATCAATGCTGTATTGATTAAAGGCATCAATGACGATCAGGTTTTGCCCTTAGCACACTGGTCGATTCAACACCATTTTACCGTACGATTTATTGAATTTATGCCTTTGGATGGCGCTGGTCTTTGGTCACAATCCGAGATTGTCAGTGAACAAGAAATCTTAACTCAATTAAAGCAGGACTTTGTTGTCACTTTACAGCAAGGACAGTCTTCCGAACCTGCACGGCAGTATTTTATTGATGGTTATCCGATAGGCATCATTTCGACTATTACCAATTCATTTTGTGGCACGTGTGACCGTGTACGCTTAACCGCACAAGGTGATTTTTATAATTGTCTATTTGCGCCAAAGGGGATCAACCTCAAAGCGCAAATTAAGGCATTAGATCAGGATTTAGCTATTTTAGAGCCTCTCCGATTAGCACAAATCAGTTCACCAAATGCAGTTGTATATTCGCCAATAACATTAGAATTGCCACAGCATCAACAACTACAAGATACTTTGTCTGATTATATTTGGCAGAAAAAACAAGGCTTTGATGAGATTTATCAACAACCAAAATCAAAACATTCATCATCTCGAAAAATCAGTATGTACATGATTGGAGGTTAATATGTCAGATCAATTTACCATTCTAAATACACCAGACTCGGCAAATATTGCCAATCAATTCAAAAATATTCAGCAGCAGATGACTGTAAAAATTGAATGCTTTGGTGCAATTGAACGTTTACTGCCGAATGATTTAACCCTGCAATGTGAGTCTGAAATGAGGATTTCGGATGTTTTGGATTATGTGGTACGTGCTTATCCACATGCAGGAAACATGCTTGAGCGTTGTGCATGTGCAATGGGCGAAGACATTATTCCACGTCAGACCTTATTAACATCGGACAGCACCGTGGTTTTACTGTCACCTGTTGCGGGAGGTTGATATGCATACATTTGTACAGACGCTTAAACAATTCAACAGAATTCAGGATACTCCTTTAAGCCAAGACAGTTTTGATCCGATTCAAGACTTTCCTGAATGCGGAGGTATTGGCATCTTTATTGGAACAGTACGTAATCACCATGAAGGCAAAGCAGTCAAAGCGTTGAAATATACTGCCTATGCACCTGTTTCAGAAAAAATGATTCGTCAAATTGAACAAGAGATTCAACAAAAATTTGCGGTGGCTTATGTACGGGTTATTCATCGTATTGGTGCTTTAAACATCGGTGAAAAAGCCATTATTGCGATTGCTTATGCAGCGCATCGCCGTGAAGCATTTTCAGCCTGTGAAGAAGCCGTAGAACGGGTAAAACATGAGGTTCCCGTATGGAAAGAAGAATTTTATCTGGATGGCACGAGCCAATATGTTGCGGGTTGTTGTATTCGAAAAGATGATGTGGAACAAGATAATTCAGTACAAAAAGATTCATTTCACCACCATGACTGTGAACATGACGCCTCTCAGCACCATTCATCTCAGCACAATCACTCTCAACATGCTTTAGTACATCATTTTACATCTGCACATCTGGGCCACACGCATTTAGAACCCAGCAGTCAACAACAGGATCATGAACGAGAACAGCATGTGTTATTGAGCAAACAGTGTGAACAAACAATTTATCAATGGCATATGTAAAAAACATATTTAGCAAACTTGGCAAAGTGTCTTCTTCACAAAATATATTTTGCCATGTAAAAGATGTTGTTATCTCAACAGATGCTAAATCACTTGGCGTAAATCTCGCGCTGTTTCTTGCAGTAACGGCAAGATATGCGTAATTAAATAATCTTTGGTGGTACGGATGGTGGGGGAGACAATATTGAGTGCGGCAACAACAACCGCATTTGAGTCATAAATCGGAACTGCCACAGCATGCACTCCCAATTCATGTTCTTCACAGGAATAACACCAGTCTTGTTCTTTAATCTCATGTAGTAATTCTATAAAGGCATCACTGTCTGTATAGGTATATTTAGTGAGACGCTTTAATGGATACTGGGTTAGCCACTGCTTCTGTTCTTCGACATTTAAATGCGCCAATAAAATTTTCCCAGCAGAAGTTGCATGCGCAGGTAAGCGATTACCTAAATGTAAGCCATAGGGATTTACTCGGTCTGTTTGTTGGTGTGCAGCACTTCGTGCAATAGTAATCGCTTCATAACCATCTAGCACCATGACGGAATAAATCAGCGAGGTTTGATTGGTCAATAAATTTAATAAGGGTTGGCAAATTTTAGGTAAAGGAGAACCATCTAAATAAGCACCAGAGAACTTGAGAATTTTCGGGGTTAAATGATAGTAATGTCCATCAAAGTCTAAATAGCCTAAGTATTCTAATGTGAGTAATTGACGGCGCGCTGCTGCACGGGTCATTCCTGTTTTTTCAGCCGCAGTGCTGATATTCAAGCGGTGTCGTTCAGGTCCAAAACATTCTAAAATTGCCAAACCTTTTGCAATCCCTGCAATAAAATCTTCATGACGAATAATCTTTTTATTTTCAGTATGATGGATTAATCGGGTGGTTTTATTGTGTTCATCATCCATAACGCAGCTCCTTATTTTAAAGCCAATTGCATTAAAATTATACTCAATCGAAATCAGACTGTTTTAGTGGGATAATGTTCGATCATCGAACATAAAAAATGATGATCGAACAAAATCTGACTTTAAGCCTAGAAGTAAATACAAAATTTATCAAGAATAAAGATAAGAAATCCGAACAAAACACTCAACTTATGTTTCATCGGTTTCTAGGATGAAACAAATGAGTGATTCATAGTACAGGAAGTAGTCAGATGATTGATAAAAGCGCCACCTCATTGAGCGAGGTTCTGTCCCACATCAAAGATGGTGCAACCATTATGATTGGTGGCTTTGGAACAGCAGGACAACCCGCAGAGCTGATCGATGGGCTGATTGAACTTGGCGTTAAAGATCTGGTGATTGTCAATAACAATGCAGGCAATGGCGATTATGGTCTGGCTAAACTGCTCAAATCAGGTGCGGTCCGTAAAATCATTTGTTCTTTCCCACGTCAGTCTGACTCTTGGGTATTTGATGAACTCTATCATGCGGGCAAGATCGAACTGGAACTGGTTCCTCAAGGTAATCTTGCGTGTCGTATTCAAGCCGCAGGAATGGGCTTAGGGGCAGTATTTACCCCAACAGGCTTTGGTACCTTATTGGCAGATGGTAAAGAAACTCGTCATATCGATGGCAAAGACTACGTGCTTGAATATCCGATTAAAGCAGATTTTGCACTGATTAAAGCACATCAAGGCGACCGTTGGGGCAACTTGGTTTATAACAAATCAGCACGTAACTTTGGTCCAATCATGGCGATGGCTGCAGATGTCACTATTGCACAGGTTTCAGAGGTGGTTGAACTAGGTCAGCTCGATCCTGAGCATATTATTACCCCAGGGATTTTTGTTCAGCATGTGGTTGCAGTTGATGCAGCCAATGGTAATGGAGAATAACAATGAGCTACCAAAAACTAAGCCGTGACCAAATTGCTGAACGTGTTGCCCAAGATATTCCCGATGGGGCTTATGTCAATTTAGGTATTGGTTTACCGACCAAGATTTCAAAATATCTGCCAACAGATAAAGATGTATTTCTGCATTCTGAAAATGGTTTATTGGCTTTTGGTCCTCCACCCGCCAAAGGTGAAGAAGATCCTGAGCTGATTAATGCTGGTAAAGAATATGTCACCATGCTAACGGGTGGCTCGTTTTTCCATCATGGTGATTCTTTTGCCATGATGCGAGGTGGACATTTGGATATTGCTGTATTGGGTGCATTCCAAGTGGCAGCCAATGGCGATCTTGCCAATTGGCATACTGGTGCGCCAGATGCGATTCCTGCGGTGGGTGGTGCAATGGATTTGGCTGTAGGGGCCAAGAAAGTCTTTATCACCACAGATCATGTAACTAAGCAAGGTGAACCTAAGATTGTTGAAGAACTGACTTATCCAGTAACAGGTAAGCATTGTGTTGATCGTATTTATACCGACTTATGCGTGATTGATGTGACTACAGAAGGCTTAAAAGTGCTTGAAAAAGTTGCAGGTCTGAGCTTTGAAGAGTTACAGGCTTTGACGGGTGCTCAATTGATTGATGCGACACAGGGATAATAAATCCCTCCCTACCTCCCTTTAAGAAAGGGAGGGGTTCTTCATCTTTCATTAAGATAAGAGAGAAAGTCTCTCTTTAAAAAGGTGAGAAGCACTGCTTCGCAAGGGGGGATTCAATATAAAAGGAAAAACACATGAAAAATGCTTACATCATAGATGCTATCCGTACCCCATTTGGTCGTTATGCCGGTGGTCTTGCGCCAGTCCGTGCAGATGACCTCGGTGCAATTCCGATTCAAGCATTGATACAACGTAATCCAACGGTAGATTGGCAGCAAGTCGATGATGTGATTTATGGCTGTGCCAATCAGGCTGGTGAAGACAATCGTAATGTCGGGCGTATGTCAGCATTATTGGCAGGTGTGCCCTATCAAGTGCCAGCAACCACTGTCAACCGTTTATGTGGTTCATCACTGGATGCGATTGCCATGGCAGCTCGTGCTATCAAAGCCAATGAAGCAGATTTAATTATTGCTGGCGGTGTAGAAAGCATGAGCCGTGCGCCCTATGTGATGGGTAAATCAGACAGTGCTTTTGGACGTAGTCAAAAGATTGAAGACACCACCATGGGCTGGCGCTTTATCAATCCAAAACTCAAAGAGTTGTATGGTGTGGACAGCATGCCACAAACTGCTGAAAACGTGGCAGAACAATTCGATATTAACCGTGCGGATCAAGATCAGTTTGCGCTAAACAGCCAACAACGTACCGCAGCAGCACAAGCTCAAGGCTTTTTCCAAAATGAGATTGTGCCTGTCACTATTCCACAGCGTAAAGGCGATGCTGTGCTTGTGGATACAGATGAACATCCACGTGCATCAACCACTTTAGCTGCGCTGACAAAACTTAAAGGTGTGGTCAAAGCTGATGGTACGGTCACGGCGGGTAATGCATCAGGGATTAATGATGGTGCAGCGGCCTTATTGATTGCTTCAGACGAAGCCGTAGAAAAATACCAATTAAAACCACGTGGCAAAATTATTGCAGCAACCACGGTGGGTGTTGAACCACGAATTATGGGCTTTGCACCTGCGCCTGCGATTAAGAAACTGCTTAAACAAGCTGATCTTAGTTTAGCGCAAATGGATGTGATTGAGCTAAATGAAGCTTTTGCCGCCCAAGCTTTGGCGGTAACCCGTGATTTAGGTTTGGCAGATGATGATGCACGTGTCAATCCTAATGGTGGGGCGATTGCTTTAGGTCATCCTTTGGGCGCATCAGGTGCCAGACTGGTGACCACTGCCTTAAATCAACTTGAACAGATCAAAGGTGAATATGCCCTATGTTCAATGTGTATTGGGGTAGGTCAGGGTATTGCATTAATTATTCAACGTGTTGAGTGAGGTATCTGATGAGCCAGTTATACGCCAGCTTATTTTATCAGCCTGATGTCACAGCAATCTTTAGCGATCATGCCTTATTGGCTTATATGATCCAAGCCGAAGTGGCTTTGGCAAAAGCACAGGCGCAAGTGGGTGTGATTCCACCATCCGCTGCCAGCATCATTGAACAAGTTGGACAACAGGCCTTAGCAAAAATTGATTTTGAAGCATTGGCAACCGCGACGGCTCTTGCGGGAAATATTGCGATTCCTTTGGTTAAGCAATTTACTGCGATAGTAAAACAACAGGATGAAGACGCAGCGCGTTATGTGCATTGGGGCGCAACCAGCCAAGATATTATTGATACAGCCACGATTCTACAATGCCGTGATGCTTTGGGGCTGATCGAAAAACAAGTACAACAGGCTTATCAAGTTTCATTAGACCAAGCACAACAGTATCGTGCCCAAGTCATGATTGGTCGCACATGGTTACAACAAGCCTTACCAATTACTTTAGGGCATAAGTTTGCGCGTTGGGCTGCGGCATTTAAACGTGATCTTGATCGTCTAAGCGAGATGAAAAGTCGCGTGCTTACTGCTCAACTCGGTGGGGCCGTGGGTTCATTGGCATCATTACAAGACCAAGGTTCCGCGGTGGTTAAAGCCTATGCTGCGGCATTGAATTTAGCCTCTCCTGAGTGTACATGGCACGGTGAACGTGACCGCATTGTTGAAATTGCCAGTGTACTTGCCCTGATCGTCGGCAATGTTGGCAAGATGGCAAAAGATTGGTCTTTGCTGATGCAAACTGAAATTGCTGAAGTCTTTGAACCTACTGCAAAAGGTCGTGGTGGCTCATCCACAATGCCACACAAACGTAATCCAGTTGCAGCCGCTTGCGTACTTGCAGCAGCCAACCGTGTGCCTGCATTAATGGCAAGTGTCTACCAAAACATGTTGCAAGAACATGAGCGTGCTTTAGGCACTTGGCATGCAGAATGGTTAGTGATTCCTGAAATTTTCCAGTTGTGCGCAGGCGCTTTAGAACGCACGACAGATGTGCTTGAACATATGCAAGTCGATCCAGAAGCCATGCAACGCAACCTTGAGTGTACTCAGGGCTTGATCATGGCAGAAGCGGCAATGATGGCATTGGCAGCTAAAATTGGACGTTTAAATGCACATCATTTGGTTGAGCAAGCTTGTCAGCAAGCCATCGCACAGCAGCAGCATTTAAAAACAGTATTGTCAGCAATGGCTGAAGTGAATGTCCATCTAAGTACACAGGCACTAGATGAGATTTTTAAACCAGCCGCTTACTTGGGCAATATTCAGGCACAAATTGATGCCGTACTACAAGCAGCACAAGGAGTGTCTAAATCATGAAAGCCAGTATGAAAATCAACAATCGTCAAGGTCATCAACTTGCTGTACAAGTTCAAGGCGTAAAAGATGCATCCGTGATTATGTTTTCTAACTCACTCGGAACAGATCATGGTATGTGGCAAGCACAAGTAGATACTTTGGCGCAACATTATCAAATCATTACTTATGATACCCGTGGGCATGGTGTAAGTGATGTGATTGCCAACAGCACGCTACAAAACTTTGCCGACGATGTGATTGATATCTTAGATACATTACATATTGAAAAAGCACATTTTTGTGGAATTTCAATGGGTGGCATCACTGCACTCACATTGGCAATTGAATACCCAGAACGCTTTTATAGCATCACCGTGGCGAACTCGGCCGCCAAAATTGGTACAGCTGAAGCATGGAATACCCGTGCCGATAGCGTAGAGCAAGATGGGTTGGCTGAAATTGTTAAAACTACACATACACGCTGGTTTAGTGGGCATTTTGATTATGCCCATGATGTGCTTGCTCAAAAAACCATTCAAAGTTTAGCGGTGACGCCTGCACAAGGTTATGCCAATGCCTGTCGAGCATTGGCAGATGCTGATGTTCGAGATCAGCTCAATCAAATTCAAATCCCAACTTTAATTATCGCAGGTCAATATGACCCTGTAACGACGGTTCAGGATGCAGAATTTATGCATCAATCCATTCCAACCAGTCAACTTGAAATCTTGGCAGCTTCTCATTTGTCCAATATTGAACAACCACAAGTGTTCAATCAGGCATTGTCCAAGTTTATTCAGAACATATAACCGTCTAGGGTTAGAAAGGAATTCGCCTACAAGGAGGCAACTATGGCACAGGAATTTGCTGCCCCAAAAAACAGTATGGATGCTCAGGCACTCATTAATGATGCACCGATCAGCAAGTATCAATGGATGATTGCAATCATTTGTTTTCTGATTGTATTTGTTGATGGAATCGATACGGCTGCAATGGGCTTTATTGCACCAGCTCTGGCACAGGATTGGGGGATTGATCGCTCTCAACTTGGACCTGTGATGAGTGCAGCACTGGGTGGAATGATCATTGGTGCATTGGTTTCAGGACCTACTGCGGATCGTTTTGGACGCAAGATTGTATTAACTATTTCAATGTTGATCTTTGGTGGTTTTACCTTGGCATCAGCTTATGCGCCAAACTTAGACAGTTTGGTTGTACTGCGCTTTTTAACCGGTATTGGCCTAGGCGCAGCAATGCCAAATGCCACCACATTGTTTTCAGAATACTGTCCGAATCGTGTTCGTTCACTGCTCGTGACTTGTATGTTTTGTGGCTACAACTTGGGTATGGCAACAGGCGGTTTTGTCAGTAGTTGGCTGATTCCTACCTTTGGATGGCACAGCTTATTTTTGCTCGGTGGTATTTCACCGTTGATCCTGATGCTGTTGGTAATTGTACTGTTACCTGAGTCATATCGCTTCTTGATTGTTAAAGGTCGAGATGCTGCAAAAGTTCGCAAAATCCTGAGCCATATTGCACCTGAAAAAGTACAGCTTGCTGACAGCTTTTATATCCCAGAAGAACAGTCTGCTGTGGCACAAAAGAAAAATGTATTTGGCATGTTGTTTTCGCAAAAATTTGCCAAAGGCACAGTGTTGTTATGGTCAACCTACTTTATGGGCTTGGTGGTGATTTATCTACTGACCAGCTGGTTACCAACATTGATGCGTGAAACTGGCGCAACCATGGAACGCGCAGCATTTATTGGCGGTCTGTTCCAGTTTGGTGGTGTGTTGAGTGCGTTATTTATTGGTTGGGCAATGGATCGTTTTAACCCAAACCGCATTATCTCAGCATTCTATTTTATCGCAGGCTTATTTGCTGTTGCCGTAGGTCAAAGCCTTAGCAACCCAACATTATTGGCCATTTTGGTGCTATGTGCGGGTGTCGCAATCAATGGTGCGCAATCTGCAATGCCAGCGTTAAGTGCCCGTTTTTACCCAACTCAATGTCGTGCAACGGGCGTGGCATGGATGACAGGGATCGGTCGTTTTGGCGCAGTGTTTGGTGCTTGGATTGGTGCTGTTTTACTCGGCAATGATTGGTCTTTTACCGCAATTTTAAGCTTATTGATGATTCCTGCAACCGCTGCGGCTGTGGCGATTTTTGTTAAATCCTTAGTGGCGCATACCGATGCAAGCTAACTTTCTCAAGATCAGAAATAAGATCATAAAGAGGGACAATTTCAATGAATGATGAACAACGTTACCAACAAGGACTACAGGTCCGCACCGAAGTATTGGGTGAAAAACATGTCGGTCGTTCTTTAGAAAATTTGAATGACTTTAACCAAGATTTTCAAAACTTTATTAGTCGTTTTGCTTGGGGTGAGGTGTGGTCACGTGAAGGTTTACCACGGCATACCCGCAGTTTAGTCACCATTGCCATCTTATTGGCATTGGGACGAGAAGATGAACTCAGAATGCATCTACGTGCTTGCTTTAACAATGGTGTTACCAAGGACGAACTCAAAGAACTGATTTTACACAGCTCATTGTATGCAGGACTACCAGCCGCAAATGCAGCAATGCACATGGCTGAAGATGTTTTTAAAGAACTCGGAATAGAAGTGCAACCTGTCGCTGCACAACAACAGGATTAAGGAGATAGGCATGTTAAGTCATACATTGGGTGCATATCCACAACGGAATACAGAAGATCACCCGCCAGCATATACACCAGGCTATAAAACCAGTGTATTACGCTCGCCCAAAAATGCATTGATCTCAATTAATGAAACATTAACTGAAGTAACCTCACCGCATTTTTCACCTGAAATTTTTGGTGCAAAAGACAATGATTTGATTTTGAACTATGCCAAAGAAGGGCTCCCAGTCGGTGAGCGAATTATTGTGCATGGTTATGTACGTGACCAGTTTGGTCGCCCTGTAAAAAACGCCTTATTGGAAGTTTGGCAAGCCAACGCATCAGGTCGTTATCGCCATCCAAATGACAAATTTATTGGCGCAATGGATCCTAACTTTGGTGGCTGTGGTCGTACCTTAACTGATGAAAATGGTTTTTATATTTTCCGTACCATTAAACCGGGGCCATATCCTTGGCGTAACCGAATCAATGAATGGCGTCCAGCACATATCCATTTTTCACTGATTGCAGATGGTTGGGCACAACGTTTGATTTCACAGTTCTATTTTGAGGGCGATACCCTGATAGATACTTGCCCGATTTTAAAAACCATTCCATCTGAAGATCAGCGTCGTGCCTTGATCGCATTAGAAGATAAAAACAATTTCATTGAATCAGATAGTCGTTGTTACCGCTTTGATATTCATCTGCGTGGTCGTCGTGCGACTTATTTTGAAAATGATTTGACTTAAGGAACTCAGACAATGAATGCATGGAATTTTCAGGAAATTAAGGAAACCCCATCACAAACAGGTGGTCCTTATGTACATATCGGTTTATTGCCACAACAAGCCAATATTGAAGTATTTGAACATAGCTTCGATAACCAGTTGGTGAAGGAACACACCCAAGGCCAACGCATCCGTATTGAAGGTCAAGTGTTTGATGGACTGGGTTTACCATTAAGAGATGTATTGTTGGAAATCTGGCAAGCCGATGCCAATGGAGTTTATCCAAGTCAGGCCGATACCCAAGGCAAAACTGCTGATGCTCATTTTCAGGGCTGGGGGCGTACAGGCGCAAATTTTGAAACAGGTTTTTGGAGTTTTGACACCATTAAACCGGGGACTGTAGCAGGGCGTAAAGGCTCAACTCAAGCACCGCATATTGCAGTCGCACTATTTGCTCGTGGAATCAACATTGGTTTGCATACCCGTATTTATTTTGACGATGAAGTCGAAGCAAATACCAATGATCCTGTACTCAACAGTATTGAGTGGGCAGTCCGCCGCCAAACCCTGATTGCAAAACGCAGTGAAGTCGATGGTGAAATCGTATATCGCTTTGATATTCGCATTCAAGGTGAAGAGGAAACGGTATTTTTTGATATTTAACAATCCTCAAGATCTCTCTTTTTGAAAGAGAGGTCTTGCTTTGAAATCATCTAAGTCTTGAGATTCGCAATACTTCGCTCTTTTTAAAAGCTAAGGAACGATTGAAGTTCCGCAAGAGAGGGATTTGGAGGAATTAAGATCGATGAAAAGCACTTAAATGAAATCGCGATATACAAACGGATAATTTATTAAGGAAGATGAAAAATGAAACTACAAAAATTTGCAGCATTGATGCTTGCACTTAGCCCCATATTGCCCCTTCAAATGATACAGGCACAATCTGTTTCACAAAGTCCAGTTGAGCTCACAGAACTGGCAAAACTCCCAGTAAAAACCATTGTCCCGATTACAGCAAAAACCAAAGAACAAGCTTTAGCACAGGCAAAAATCATTGCCAATAATCCAGATGCAGATTTAGCCGAGTTCCGCATAGATCTGCTCAACTTTGCCAGTGACACTAAGCAAGTGATCGCTTTAGGACATGAGCTTAAACAGATTTTAGGGTCTAAACCCGTGATCGCCACCATTCGTACCCATAATGAAGGCGGGCAACTGACCATCAGCGATGCGGATTATGGCAAAACTTATCAAGCCTATTTACGCCAACCCTTTATGGACATGCTGGATGTGGAAATGTTCCGAGATCCGCAAGTGGTGAAAAACACCGTTAAATTGGCACATGAACAAAAAGTATTGATTGTGATGTCAAATCATGATTTTAAAAAGACCCCTGATGAAGCAGAAATCGTTCAACGCTTGCTTAAACAAGATCAGCTTGGCGCAGATATTCTTAAAATCGCAGTGATGCCACAAAGCAAACAAGATGTATTTACTTTGATGAATGCCACTTTAAAAGTCAGCCAGCAATCTAAAAAACCATTGCTCACCATGTCGATGGGGAAACTTGGGACGATTTCTCGAATTGCCACAGCCAATATGGGAGGCAGCTTTAGTTTCGGCATGATCGGTGAGGCTTCTGCGCCCGGTCAAATTGATGTGACCCAACTCAAACAGTTATTAAAAACCGTTCAACCAACACCATAAATTAAAAGGATTTTTTAGACATGAAAATGATTTCATTACGTTTAACGACATTGGCACTTGGCTTAGCGGTTTCTGGTTTGGCAATGGCGGAAAGCTATGTGGTAGACCGTTATCAAGATGATCATGAAAAAGGTTCACTACGCTGGGCGATTGAGCAAGCCAATAGCAAGCCGAGTGAAGCCAGTGAGATTTTGATTCAAGCAGTTGGGCAAGCACCTTATGCCATTAAGGTCAACAGCCCACTGCCAGAAATTAAAGCACCTGTAAAAATCATCGGTACACAGTGGGCAAAAACAGGTGAGTTTATCGCGATTGATGGCTCAAATTATATCAAAGGTACAGGCGTTGAAGCTTGTCCGGGTGCTGTTGAAGGGCAATTCGGAACCAATGTTCGTACTACAACTTTGCCGGGAATTGTATTACGTGACATCAATGGGGTCAGCATTCAAGGGTTAGAGATTCGTCGTTTTTGTATTGGGATCTTGATGAACCGCGCCAGCAATAACCTGATCCAAAATAACCGTATTATGCACAACTATGGTGGTGCAGGGGTGATGTTGACAGGGGATGATGGCAAAGGTAATCCAACTGCGACAACGACCAATAACAACAAAGTGCTGAATAACTATTTCCAAGACAATGGTGATGGACTTGAGTTAACCCGTGGTGCTGCATTTAACTTGGTTGCCAATAACCACTTTATTTCAACCACTGCAAATCCAGAGCCATCGCAAGGTATTGAAATTTTATGGGGCAATGACAATGCGGTGATTGGTAACAAGTTTGAAAACTATTCAGATGGTTTACAGATCAACTGGGGCAAACGCAATTATATTGCCTATAACGAACTGACCAATAACTCCAACGGTTTTAACCTGACTGGTGATGGTAATATTTTTGACAGCAATAAAGTCCATGGTAACCGCGTCGGTGTTGCGATTCGTTCAGAAAAGGATGCCAATGCGCGTATCACATTAACCAAAAATCAAATTTGGAATAATGGTAAAGACATTAAACGCTGTGAAGCGGGTGGAAGCTGTGTGCCAAATCAACGATTAGGCGCAATCATTTTTGATATCCCCGGATTAGAACATGCGCACTTTGTCGGTTCACGTGGTCATGGTGTAAAAATTGATCCAGCAAACTTACAAAAGACCTGCCAGCAACCCAATGAACAAGGCTGTAATCCACAACCAAATCAAAATATTCAAGCACCTAAATTGACCTTAGCAAAAGGTCAAATTGCGGTAGAAGTAAAAGGACAACCAAATCAACGTTATCAAGTTGAATTTTTTGGAAACTCACAAGCAAGCTCAAATGAAGCAGAGTTTTATTTAGGCTCAAGCACTGTTGCAACTAATGCCCAAGGCACAGCAAGCGTGACTTGGAAACCGACAATGAAAGTTGCATCGATCACGGCAAATATCACAGATCGTCTAGGTGCAACATCTGAACTTAGCTCAGCGGTAAAACTTAAATAAAAGTAAGGATGCTTAATATGAGTTCAAATGGATTATCGATCAAACTGAGTTGTTTAGCCGTTGCGCTGTGTATGGCTCAGAGTAGTTTTGCTGAGCAAGCTTGGTCACAAGATCGTCAATGGTTATTGGGCGATTGGAATGGACAACGCCAACAACTGGAAAAAGACGGCTATAAATTTACGGCCTCTATTATGAGCCAAGCTGCAACCAATTTAGACGGTGGCTATCACGACAACAACAGCTTTGAAAATGCAGCGCAATTGGCATTGGGTGCTAACTTTGATTTAAATAAAATCGCGGGCTGGAAAGACACTACAGCCAATATCTTAATCACCAAGCGTGATGGTAATGCTTTAACTTTAGAAAGCATTAAAGACCCACGTTCTGGTGCTTTGGGCAATTCACAAGAAATTTATGGACGAGGCAAAATCTGGCGCCTGACCCAAGCATGGGTCAAAAAAGGCTTTGCTGACAATACAGTTCAATTCAAGATTGGCCGTATGGGCATGTCGGATGACTTTAATGGTTCACAATGTGAGTTCCAAAACTTATTACTTTGTGGTGGGCAACTAGGCAAATCCATTGGTTCAATTTGGTACAACTTACCCGTAGGTTTATGGGGAACCAATGTGAAGTACCAATTTGCACCTGAGTGGACACTCGGTGTCGGTGTTTATGAAGTCAATCCTGACAACATTAAAACTGGCAAAAACGATGGTTTTAACTTGGATATGCGAAATGTTAAAGGTGCCACTATTCCAGTAGAACTGGCATGGCGCCCAAAACTAGCAGTATTTGATGGTTTAGCAGGCGAGTATAAAGTCGGCGCGCTGTACTCGACAGCAGAAGCCAATGATATTGCGATCGCAGGCAAAGTGCATGATAGCAAACATAGTTTTTGGCTCAATGCACAACAACAATTGAGCCAAAAAGGCCAAGATCCTAAACGTGGTTTATTCATAAGCTTTAATGCTGTGGTCAATGATAAAGCCACCACAGCAGTGCAAAGTACCCAACAACTTGCACTCTGGTACAAAGGGCCTTTTGACAGTCGCCCAAATGATTCAATCGGATTTGGTATTGCAAATTACATGGTCAATGATCGTTATAAAGACCGCCAAATTGCAACCAACAACAGCCGTGGCTATGACCAATACGATAGGTTCGCATCAGATTATGTGCCCGTGCAGCGTGATGAGCTCAATGTTGAACTGAACTATACCTACCAATGGTCACCTGCGGTCATGCTACGACCAAACCTACAATATATCCATCAGCCTGCGGGTGTAAAAGAAGTGGATGATGCATGGGTTGCTGGTTTGAGCATGCGTGTGAATTTCTAATCTAGGAGTATGACCTATGACTGAGTCTACAAGGACACATACCATATTAAAAATATGGTGTTTTATATTAGCTTTGGCTTTACTTGTGACAGGGCTATTCTTTACCGTTGGCGGTGCTAAGCTGGTAACACTGGGAGGATCATGGTATTTCGTGATTTCTGGTGTATTCACATTGGCATCGGCGATATTTATTTTTAAGAAAAAAACGCTCGGTGTCTGGCTATTTAGTTTGGTTTTTGTGGGCACAATCATATGGTCATTGCTAGATGCAGGTTGGGAATTTTGGCCTTTATTTTCAAGACTGATGTTTCCAGCAGGTTTATTCGCTGCATTGATGTTTACTTTACCCGCGATTCGTCGTTACCAGTTTCAACCGAGTGCCAGCTTGCCAGCTTTTGGCTTAGGTGCACTCACCGTTTTAGGCATGCTGATTGGGCTTTATCAAATGTTCCAACCACATCCAACAGTTACAGCAACAGGTCAGGCATTGCCACTGGTTCCTGTTCAAACGGACATGAAACAAAGCAACTGGCAACATTATGGTCAGGATTCTGGCGGTAGTCGCTTTGCTGCCCTTGATCAAATCACCCGTGATAATGTCCATCAACTCAAAGAAGCATGGCGTTTTCGTACAGGTGATTTCACCACGGGTTCAGGCAATGGTGCAGAAGATCAAATGACCCCTTTACAGGTGGGCAACAAGATTTATTTATGTACGCCACATAACAATATTTTTGCTTTAGAGGCTGACTCAGGTAAACAGCTTTGGAAAGCCGAAGTAAACTCTAAGTCGGATGCATGGGAACGTTGTCGTGGTGTGGCTTACTTCGATTCAACCCAAGCATTAACCCAACCGACTTTGGCAGGTTCAACACCAGTTCAAGCTGTCGCCAATAATACCGCTTGTTTACGCCGTGTTTATACCAACACGCCTGATGGTCGTTTAATTGCGGTCAATGCTGATACTGGTGAGCGTTGTAAAGATTTTGGTGTCAATGGTACGGTTGACTTACTTAAAGGTTTGGGTGAAGGAACCACCGCGCCACGCTTTGAAGTCACCTCTGCACCGACCATTGCGGGCACAGTGATTGTGGTGGGTAGCCGTATTGCCGACAACCTTGCTGCAGATATGCCAGGTGGGGTGATTCGTGCTTATGATGTGATCACAGGTCAATTGCGCTGGGCATTTGATCCACGTAATCCTGATCCAAACCATGTGTTAAAAGAAGGCGAAACTTATAAACGCAGTTCAGCAAATTCTTGGGCAGCAATGTCGTATGACCCAAAAATGAATACGGTATTTTTACCAATGGGTAGCTCATCTGTAGATGTTTGGGGAGGCAATCGTCAACCTCTGGATCATAAATACAACTCATCTGTCTTAGCTTTAGATGCAAGCACAGGTAAAGAAAAATGGGTCTATCAAACTGTTCACAATGATTTATGGGATTTTGATTTGCCGATGCAACCAAGCTTGGTTGATTTCCCTATGAGAAATGGCACCAATCAACCCGCTGTGGTGATTGGAACCAAATCGGGGCAATTCTTTGTATTGGATCGCTTAACAGGTAAACCATTGACCAAGGTAATTGAACAGCCCGTTAAGCCTGCCGATATTCCGGGCGAACAATATAGCCCAACTCAACCACGTTCTATTGAAATGCCACAAATTGGTAATCAAACTTTGACTGAGTCGGATATGTGGGGCGCAACACCGTTTGACCAGCTTATGTGTCGTATCGGTTTTAAATCTATGCGTTATGAAGGCTTATATACTGCACCGGGTAAAGATAAATCGTTAAGCTTCCCTGGCTCTTTGGGTGGCATGAACTGGGGCAGTATTGCCTTTGATCCAAGCCATCAATATATGTTTGTCAACGACATGCGTTTAGGTTTATGGATTCAGTTGATCGAACAAACACCAGAAGATTTGGCAATTCAGGCAAATGGTGGTGAAAAGGTCAATACAGGTATGGGCGCTGTACCGATGAAAGGTACACCATATAAAGTCAATAAAGATCGCTTCTGGTCGAAGTTGAATATCCCATGTCAAAAACCGCCTTATGGCACGATGACTGCCATTGATATGAAAACTCGCCAGATCGCTTGGCAAGTACCAATGGGAACAGTCGAAGACACTGGCCCTATGGGGATAAAAATGGGATTAAAAGCACCGATTGGTATGCCGACCATTGGTGGTCCAATGGCAACCCAAGGTGGCTTAGTGTTCTTTGCTGCAACGCAAGATTACTACTTACGTGCTTTGGATTCATCTTCAGGTAAAGAGTTGTGGAAATCACGCTTACCTGTCGGTAGCCAAGGTACACCAATCAGCTATGTTTCACCTAAAACAGGTAAGCAATATGTGATGGTGACTGCGGGCGGTGCTCGACAATCTCCTGACCATGGTGACTATGTGATTGCCTATAGTCTGAAGTAAGCTAGAACTGTTTAAAAAATGGAACTGCAATCGTTACGCGATTGCGGTTTTTTATGGGTTTAAAATTGAATTGGCTGAGTGTAGGTTAAATTTTTTTCTGATAACACATGCTGTTCTATTCTTTGGGTATGTTGTAAAAAATGACAAGTTAATCTGATTTAATTGGATTATGTATGCATTTTATGCAAGATCTTAAATTAAGAGCGGTCAAAGAAATTCCAATTAATTACATTACTCAACTATTTGAGTAATGGAGATCTCCCTCCTTTGAAAAGGTGAGAAGTCTTAACTTCGCAAGGGAAAGGATTAAGCAATTAAGCGGATCAGAGTTTTTGCTTTTTACATCATTTAATCATACAAGGTGTAGCTATCGCATGGCGACAAGGATGTCGCCGTTTGGCGGGGGTATAGGATGTACCCCTCGCCAGACGAAAGATTTTTGTTACTTTTGATCTTTCAAAAGTAAGGTATCGCCTACGCAACTTAAATATAAATTTTTCACAATAAGATTAGGCAGTGCAAGCCCTCTTTCTTTAAAAAAGGTGAGAAGTATTAACCTCTTAAGGGAGCAGATTTAAAAAGCTTTAAATCTTATTTAGCTTTTTGCTGCGCAAGTGGAGAAACAGAGAGAGAATCATTTTGATGGTAGCTCTCTTGAAGTTCAATGTCTTGCTTTTGCAACCCCTCAAGAATTGGGCAATTCGGTCTATGGTCACCAGCACAACAATTGATGAGGTTTTGCAGAGTATTGGTCATCTTCTGCAATTCAGTAATACGGATTTCCAATTTTTCGATATGCGAGAGCGCGAGTTGCTTTACATCTGCACTGTGTCGATTTTTATTGTTCCATAAATCCAGAAGATCTGCGATTTCTGCAACCGAGAAGCCGAGCGACCTTGAGCTTCGAATAAACTTAAGCCGTTCAGCATCTTGGTCGGAATAAGAACGATAGCCTGCATTACTTCGACCCACGGCTGGAATCAGACCAATTTGCTCATAATAACGAATCATTTTGGCAGATATTCCAACAGTTTGAGACAGTTTTCCAATATTCATGGCGATTCTCTCTACAAGCTTCTACTCGAAAGTAGAAGCGGGTTGAAAACGACGTAAACGTAAGGCATTGGCCAACACGAATACACTAGATAAAGCCATTGCACCTGCTGCAAAGATTGGCGAAAGCAGGATTCCATAAGCAGGATAGAGTAGCCCAGCGGCAACTGGAATGAGCAGGGTATTGTATGCAAATGCCCAAAACAAATTCTGATGAATATTGCCAATAGTGGCTTTAGATAATGCTATGGCATTGGCAACACCTTGCAAGTTCCCAGACATTAATACAACATCTGCCGACTCAATCGCAACATCCGTACCTGTACCAATCGCAAGACCAACATCCGCTTCAGCTAAAGCGGGTGCATCATTGATTCCATCACCGACAAATGCAATATTGCCATATTTTGCTTTTAAGGTTTGTACTGCTGTTACTTTTCCTTCAGGTAGAACTTCTGCAATCACTTCGTCAATACCGAGTTGGCGAGCAATCGCTTGTGCAGTTCGGGCATTATCACCTGTGACCATCGCAACTTTAAGACCGAGTTGATGCAAGGCTTTAATGGCACTTGGCGTGGTTGCTTTAATCGGATCTGCAACCGCGATGATTGCTGCCAACTTGCCCTGAATTGCCACATAAAGTGGAGACTTACCCTCATCACCTAAACGTTGTGCCGCATTTGCAAAGGGTGAAATATCAATATTGAGCTGTAGCATATAGCGGTCTGCTCCAATATGAATGTCGCCATTTTCATCTATATCTGCATAGACGCCCATACCTGTCACAGAATCAAATTGATTCACTTTGGGTAAGGTTAGGTTTTCTTTGATTGCTGCATCTACGATGGCTTTTGCAATCGGATGCTCAGAACGAGATTCAACGGCTGCCACCATACTTAAAACATGATCACGCTGAAAAAATTCAGTAACTTCAAAATCTGTAAGTACAGGATGGCCTTCAGTTAATGTACCCGTTTTATCTACAGCAACAACTTTGGCATCTTTAAGTAGTTGTAATGCTTCACCCTTACGGAACAATACGCCGAGTTCAGCACCACGACCTGTGCCCACCATAATTGAGGTTGGGGTTGCTAAACCCATCGCACAAGGACAAGCAATAATCAGCACAGCAACGGCATTGACTAAAGCGAAAGTTAAAGCAGGGGATGGGCCGAAAATCAACCAAATCAAGAAAGTCAGTACAGCAGCAGCCATCACAGCAGGTACAAACCATAAGGTGATTTTATCAACCACAGCTTGAATCGGCATTTTCGAGCCTTGTGCCTGCTCAACCAAACGAATGATTTGTGCAAGCATGGTTTCGCCACCTACAGCGACAGCTTTAAAACTGAATGTTCCATTTTGATTGATGGTACCACCGACCACATCGCTGTCTATTTTTTTCTCGACAGGGATCGGTTCACCAGTAATCATTGACTCATCAACAAAGCTTTTACCTTCAACGACTTTTCCATCAACAGGAACTCGTTCACCGGGTTTGACAATGATAAAGTCACCTACGACAACTTGGTCGATCGGAATATCGATGATTTGATGATCACGAGAAACATGTGCCACTTTGGCTTGTAGACTAACTAAGCGCTGAATGGCTTCAGAAGTACGTCCTTTGGCTTTTGCTTCAAGAAAACGGCCAAGTAAAATTAAGGCAACGATAACGGCCGCGGCTTCATAGTAAACATTGACTGTTCCAGCCGGTAAGATGCTGGGCATAAATGTCGCGACGATGGAAAATAGATAGGCTGCTAAGGTACCTACAGCAACTAGCGAGTTCATATCTGGTGCTAAACGCAATAAAGCAGGTAAACCGTGTATATAGAATCTTCGCCCTGGAATCAGCAAAACCAGTGTGGTCAGAATAAACTGTAAATACCAGCTATTTTGTATACCGATGGTCTGAGCAATCAGGTGGTGCATACCTGGAATAAGGTGCGATCCCATTTCTAAAATAAAAACAGGTAACGCAAAAATAGTGGCAAGTATAAGGTCTCGTTTTAGTTCAGCACGTTCTTGATCTTTTTTTTCTAGGTGTTCTGTTTGATCTGGAATAGCAGTTTGAATTTCTTTGGCATCGTAACCCGCTTTATCAATCGCTGCGATTAAAGCCGCAACATTGGCTGTGCCAGTGATCGTTGCACGTTCAGTTGCAAGATTGACATTTGCCTCTTTGACACCGGGAACGGCTTTAAGCGCTTTTTCAACACGACTGACACATGAGGCACAGGTCATTCCATCAATTGATAATTCTGTGGCTGCATCAGCGACTTCATATCCAGCATGTTCAACTGCTTTAATCAATGCCTCACGGTCGATAGGAGTGCCAGATGTGATCTCAGCACGTTCAGTGGCTAAGTTTACAGATGCATTAGTTACACCATCGACTTTTTTAAGCGCTGTTTCTATTCGACTAACACAACTTGCACAGCTCATACCTTTGATTTGTAAACTCATTTTCAAATCAGAAACAGGATCATGTGATCTATTTTTCATAAGTCATACCTATAAGTCTTATTCCATGATCTAAATCCTAAACTTTGACATAATGTTAAGGTCAAGTAAAACAATTCAAGTTTTTATAACACCTTGTTGTCAATATAAATTTAGTTTGTGAACATAGACCAATAAAATATTTTTTGACTTATGGTTTGCGGATCTCCTTTATTTTTAATCCTAGTTCATTATTGCTGATATATAAGGCTTCTTTTATCAATCATTTTTAAAAGCATCAATCAACATAAAAGCGCCCTCATCCTAGCCTTCTCCCAGAGGGAGAAGGGACTTTCAATACCCATATCATTCACTCAACATGATCATCTTTTATCTAGGTAAGAACAAAGCATTGTTTTGTTTATAGCGTAAGATAATGCTCTCAATTCAGTGATTCATATCCGTATTTTTAATCAATCCCAACCACTGTTGTGATGTAGCTGGTAGTAAGTAGAATCAACAACCCCAGATACATTTCAAATAAAATGGCACAACTTAAATATTGTGCAAATAAAGGTTCTTCAAGTCGGGGAGTCAGGAACCATTTATTGAAAGCAGCAAGTAATAAAATACATCCTACAAAGAGCAATTTGAGGCTAAAGCCGTGACCATACGAGGTATAGATTAAAGTATTTAAATCTTTAAATAATAATACTGCAATCGTGATACCACAGAGGATTAAGATTCCGACTACATAAGCTGCAATTCGTCCAAATGCTTCCATGAGTTTTCTTAACGATCGGCCACTGATTTTATGACTCATTTTCCATAATGGATAGAGTGAACCCATCCATAAGGACAGAAAGAAAATATGAATGCTGAGTATAATTTGAGCAAAAAAAGGTAAATTGGTGACATGTCCGACTTGTGAAAAGCTATAAAGAATCGGGACCAGTAATATGCCAAATAGCATTTTTTCAAAGTTAGTGATATGAGTGGTTTCTTTGGCTAACTTGATCGTTAAAAGCAGTAAAATCAAAGCAAAGCTGATGATCCTGACAATGTGTATTTGTCCAGTGGCAGTATTTAAAAGGATGCTGATATAGGTTTGATCAAAAATGCCGAAAAGACCCGTATTAGCAAAGCTACCAACCAAAATAAAAAAGCCTAAAGTACTTGCAAGCAGACCTAGCCCTGCACCTAACCGGATGTACTTAAGCAGTGTGGGTTTGATGCTGGTATAACGCCAGAGTAAAAAATAACAAAAAGCACCACCAATCATAAATGCAGTACTTAAATATAAGCTAACTTTTATCAGCCAAGTTGACCAGATCCAGAATTCGGACATTATCGTTTTTCCTTTATTCGAGCCTGTTGACAATTCGCCCTTTGTTTACGACGATGGAAGTCATTTATAAGCTGTCAGCACACCCGAACAACATTTCAGTCAATTTTTGAAATATTGTTCATCAATCTTTAATTTCTTTGGTTTTTATTTAATCGTGAAGCTATATTCATTGTTCATGTTATGACCATCCTTGCCCATAGTCGTCCAAACAACGAAATATTTACCTTTTTTTAGGGCAGGAACAGGGACACTAAATATTTTTTTTAGATCATGATTCACTTTATAGTTAAGTGGAATATTGCTTCGTTGTGCATCGAGTAACTTAATATTCATTAGCATGACTTCTCCACTAAAATTAAGCACTAAACTTTTAGGTGCTGCTGTAATGGATGCATTCATTGCTGGTGTACTGCTGGTTAAATCAACATGAGCCAAAGCATTGGTTGCTGTAATGAGTATCACTACACCAAAAAGAGCATTACGTAGTTTGATCATATAATTTTGGGAGGATTTCATTGAATTTTCCTTTTACTGTTGGGTTGAGCCCTTGATTATTGAAGAGGATGATATACATTAGAATGACTTTAAGATTACACTTTTGTTATTTAGAAAATCTAAACAATTGTAAATGTTAAAATATTCTTGAATTAAAATGAATATGCATTAGTCGGAAAGTTTTTAAGATTTTTTAATCGTAGATTTAGACTTTAACGCTCAAGCATCTGTATTTTTATCAGCTACTTGAGCGTTGTATTTTTTATTGATCATACTTTTGCTATGGGATTATGTTGGAAGGTATTCATTTTTAAAAATAATGGTGAAGATCACTAAACCATCTCGTGATTCTGCTTGAATGGTTGCACCATGTAGCGTCAAGATAGACTTAGTGATTGCCAGCCCTAAACCTGTACCATCTTCAACACGTTGTCTGGAAGCATCTGTTCGATAGAAACGGTCAAACAACCTCGACAATTGTTCAGGGGATAAGGTAGGCCCCTCATTTTCAATTGAAAAACTGGTGTGTTCTACTGTTTGTTGGCATTTAATTTGAATGACAGAATTCGGCTTACCGTATTTAATCGCATTGGAGATTAAATTACTCAACGCGCGGCGGAGCATAGCCATATTTGCATTGACTTTTCCTGTGCCGACGAGGTGAAACGTCATATGTTTTTCAGCTGCTAAAGCATCATAAAACTCAAACAAGGTATTGAATTCTTCGTATAAATGAATGGTTTGTATGTTCTTAAGGTTAAGCCCATTTTCTGCTTTCGCTAAAAACAGCATATCTGATACGATTCTTGCCAGATGTTCAAACTCTTCTAAGTTTGAAAATAATACCTCTTTATAGGCATCGATGTCGCGGCTACGGGATAAACATACTTGTGTTTGCGTCATTAAATTGTTGATGGGTGTACGAATTTCATGGGCAAGATCTGAAGAAAAGTCGGAAAGTTTTTCTAAAGCTGACTCTAAACGATCAAGCATTTCATTAAAGGCGATGGTCAGTGATTTTAGTTCAGTTGGGGTATTTTCAACTTCTAAACGTGTAGACAAATTTTGTGCTGAAATACTTTCTGCAACTTTGGCTATTTTTTTGATTGGGCGCAATCCTCGCCAAACCGCAAACCATCCTAAAAACATTAAACACAATGCGCCAATTAAGCAAATATAAAATAGTTGGCGTTTAAATTCATGTAAAAAGAGCATATGCTCAGAAGTATCAATCGCAACAATAATTTGGGTAGATTGAGCCTCTTCATCGTCTTCAAAAATGTTTTGATAGACGAGCCCACGATAACTTTTATCTTGGACTTTCCATCTTATCCATTGATTCAGATCTGGGTTGGCAATAACTTGCGGCGCAATGGCTATTTGCGCGGAATTAAATACAATTTGATTCAATGGTCTTTCAACTTGCACAATCAGATTATCATGTCCGATCAGTGAATCTTTTAACGCAACATTAAGTTCAGGTGTGTTGGTTTGATTTTGTTTTAATAGATTTTGTATAAGCTGAATTTTTCCCTCAAGTAATACTCGATCCTCACTTTCAAAGTGCTGTGATACCCCGAGATGTATCACGAAGCCCATGATGATTAAAATTGTTACTGTAGAGAGTGAAAAAATAATGGCGATTCGAAAACTGATCGCATTGAACAGCTTACGCCTCATCTTCTACCTCTAAAACGTACCCCATTCCTCGAATATTCTGAATCAGTTTAGGTGTAAAGTTACTGTCAATTTTATTTCTTAAACGTTTAATCGCAACTTCGACGACATTGGTGTCACTGTCAAAGTTCATATCCCAAACTTGAGAGGCGATCAGTGCTCGTGGCAAAATTTCTCCACGTCTACGCATAAATAATTCCATCAAAGCAAATTCTTTTGCAGTCAGGTCGATACGTTGTCCCTCACGCGTTACACGCCGTTTTCTGATATCGAGTTCAAGATTGGCAATACTAATTAAGTTACTGTCTTCTCGTTGCTGACCTCGACGAAGTAAACTTTTTATTCTTGCAAGAAGTTCAGCAAAAGCGAAAGGTTTTACTAAATAATCATCGGCACCTAATTCTAAGCCTTTTACGCGGTCTTCAATTTGATCTCGTGCGGTTAAGAATAAAATAGGCATGGTTTTTCCGTTCTTACGAACAGCTTCTATAATATGCCATCCATCTACCCCCGGTAACATGACGTCTAATATGATCACATCATAATCTTCAGAAAGTGCGTATTGTTTACCTGTGAGTCCATCTGTAACCCAGTCAGTAATATAACCTGCCTCAGATAGACCTTGTTTAAGGTAGTCACCGGTTTTTTGCTCATCTTCTACCAATAATATTCTCATATTCGATTCCTAGAATACCCTCTAAAAATATAATAGCGTGATAAAGCTAAAGAAAGGTATAGATTACATAAATGTCATTTTCAAGTCATCTTAATGTTCGACAGATCACTTTATTGTACAACTAAACAATCTCAAGCTTGGAGAGGTACAAATGCGAGCGATTTTACAGCGCGGTTTAATAAAAGTGATCTGTATGGGTACGCTAATAATTGCTAATCAATCTTGGGCAGAAGCTTCCAAAACACCGAATAAAACTGATCCTCAAGTAGCAGTAGCAATGCAATGCTCTATAAAGCCTTGTAATGTGCAGCATGAAGCCAAAAAACCCAACAATGAATCTGCAAAACAAGCACATGTAGATTCATTGGAGATGGCACAAAAAGCACAATCGAGTGGGGTCGATATGGCACATGTGGTGATGAAAATGGATCATTCAAAAATGATAAAGCCTGCTACCTCTGTGACACCAAGTAAGTAACACAATAAAGATTTACTTTGAAATTCAAAGCTTAGGGGGTAGATGGCAGCCTTGATCCATCTATTCTGGAACGAAAGTAAAATTCGTAGGATGCGTCTAATTATAAATTTTATTTAAGAACGATATTTTTTAGTATTTGAAAGTTTTGGGAGATTAATATGTCTAAAATTCAAACCTTACAAGATCCATTGTTAAATTCTCTTCGAAAAAAACATATTCCAGTTTTTATTTTTCTGACCAATGGGATTAAATTACAGGGACATATTGAATCATTTGACTCATACGTTGTGCTATTAAGGAACAGTGTAGGTCAAATGCAAATTATCTATAAACATTCAATTTCTACAGTTTTGCCTACACGTCACCCACGTTCAAATATCAAAGGTTCTCTTGCAAGATTTGATCAGCAAAGTTATAACAACACCTATGATGATAGTGGTCAATATGGTTTGAATAACCAAAATGATTTTGGTTATCAAGTTGGCCCTAATGATGAAATACAATTTGACGATATTCCCGAAGATGAAAGTATCTAAAAACTAGGTCGTTATAGGTTCAGTCAAAAATATGCAGAATTTAGTGGTTTTAGCTCAGTGATCCTTTGTCTATATAGACAGTATGAGGATTTTAGTCTGGTTTTTCAGTCTTTAACATTTCCTGTTAAATATTAGGCTTCTTTATATAAGGCCTTTTAAAATCCATAGAGCAAGAAAATCCATATGAGAGCAAGATGAAATCGCCCTCATCTTATAGTCAAACCACTTAATTATTCATACAAGTGATTTATATCAAATCACTGATCATAAATTAAGCTCATGTTTTTGTATGAATTTTTAGAAACTATTGATTATTCCTTCGGTTTTTGTACTTTTGAATCCTAGATGGTTATCCTATCGTGGGGCGACAGGGATGTCACCGTTAGGCGGGGGTACAGGACGTACCCCTCGCCTAGCAGAAGATTTTTGTCACTTTTCATCTCTGAAAAGTGAGGCATCGCCTACGCAAAGCTATTTAAACTTTGAACGTAATGTGTGGCATTGCAAGCTTTTTTATAATCAAATAATTTAATTTTCTATGTAATTAATTTAATTGAAAAATATTGATTAAGAGAAATTATATTCTTGTTTTTGAGTTTTTTGATAGGTTGACTATATTTAAGAGATAAAAAAAGACCCACAAGATAAGTGGGTCAATACGATAAAACGAACAAAGAGCAAACTTAAAATTTATCTTCCATCAATTCACATGATTATAAAAACACAAACAGTAAAATTATACCCAATACCACGCGGTACCAAGCAAACACTCTCAATGTATGTTTTTCAACAAATTTTACCAAAGCTTTGACCACCAATAGCGCAGCAATAAATGCAGCCACAAAACCCACTGAAATATTAATCAGGTTATCTGAGGTCAAAACATCTGCATTTCGAATTAAATCATAAGTTGCTGCGCCTAACATGGTTGGCATTGCAAGGAAAAAAGAGAATTCGGTTGCCGCTTTACGAGATAAACCAGACAACATCCCGCCAATAATGGTGGCGCCTGAACGTGATGTTCCTGGAATCATGGCAAGACATTGGGCAAATCCAACCAGAATAGCCTGCTTTAAGGTAATGTCAGTTGCCTCAATGGTTTTAGGTTCAAACTTTCTGGCTTCTACTGCAAAAATAATGAAACCTCCGATGATTAAAGCAAAAGCCACAACCAAAGGACTAAACAGCACTTGTTTAATAAAATCTACTGCTAAGACACCGATCACCACCGCAGGAATAAATGCAACTAAAACATTAATCGCAAAGCGTCTGGCTGCAACATCGCCTGAGAAAAAGCCGCGAATTAATTCGATGATTTTTTGTCGATACAGCCAACATACGGCCAAGATTGCACCCAATTGGATCACGACTTCAAATACACGTCCCGAATCTGAGTGAAAATCAATGAGATGGCCAAATAAGATCAAATGTCCTGTACTTGAAATGGGTAAAAATTCAGTTAAACCTTCGATTAACCCCAAAAACAATGCTTTAAGCAGTTCAAAATTTTCCATAAATAAAATAAACAAGCGTTCTAAAATTTGAACCTTTGTAATGTATTTAACGCTGTTTATAAATCAAAAAAGACAAAATTTTACGAAATTTTTACGCGGCTGATCTGGCTGTAAATAGAGAGTTTACGGGATATTTTCGGATACTGAGTTGTGGAATATCCCAGCGTTTAGGATGAAAAAGATGAGTGCTAAATATATAGCGCATCAACAAGTACAGCATCCAAAATTATGCGTACTTCAAAAACATATAAATCATTGCAATATCGACATTTTTAATTTGAGCCAATCAAGTTGGGGGGGAATGTCATGTTAGAGTTTATCTTAGTCTTGGTGATTGTGGTGCTTTTGGCTTTTCCTTTAGGGAAGTATCTTGCCTGTATTATGCAAAACCGAGAGATGAAAATTGATCCAATTTTTAACTGGATTGAAAAACCGATTTATCGTGTTTTGGGTACACATCCTGATCAAGGGATGAATGCAAAAACCTATTCACTCAGCTTTGTCGCGAGTTGTATCGTCATCGGATTGGTAACTTGGCTGTTGTTTATGTGCCAAGCAAGTTTGCCACTCAATCCAAATAATGCACCGAATATGTCATGGGATTTAGCCCTGCATACTATGATTTCATTTCTGACCAATACCAACCAACAGCACTATTCAGGTCAAGCGCAACTGTCATATTTATCACAGATGGTTGGTATTGTTGGATTGCAAATCATTACGCCAATGATGGGATTGGCAATGGTGGTCGCAACCGTACGTGCATTGTTTTATCCGCAATCGAATGCTTTGTCAGAAGCAGACCAAAACCTAAGCTTTCAAAATAAAGTTGAAAAAATTAATGTAGGCAACTATTGGGCCGATGTGATTCGTCCAACCTTTCGGTTTTTAATTCCGTTATGCATGATTTGGTCATTATTACTCAATAGCCAAGGTGTGCCATCAACCTTTCAAGGTGGCCCCGAAGTTCAGGTCGTTGACCAAACTGCTGAATTAAAAACTCAAAAAATTCCACTCGGTCCTGTTGCACCCATGGTTGCGATTAAGCAATTGGGTAGTAATGGTGGGGGGTGGTATGGACCTAACAGTAGTGTGCCATTGGAAAATCCAACCCCATTTTCAAATTTCTTAGAAATGATCGCGATTCTACTTATCCCTGTCGCAGTGATTTTTATGTTGGGTTTTTTAACCAAACGCGCAAAATTTGCTGGCTTTGTTTTTGGCTCAATGTTGCTGATGTCGGTTGTTTCAGCTACAGCGGCGATTTGGTCTGAAAGCCTGTCATCTACCGCGATGCAAATTTATGCCATGGAAGGAAAGGAAGTGCGTTTTGGTGAAGCATCTTCCGCATTGTGGGCCGCCATAACCACACAGGTCAACAATGGTTCCGTCAATATGATGCATGACTCTGCATCGCCATTAACAGGTTTAGTGGCGCTGGCGAATATGCTGATTAATGCGATTTGGGGCGGTATCGGCTGTGGCTTACAACAATTTATGATCTATTTGTTTTTGGCTGTATTTATTGCAGGTCTGATGACAGGGCGTACACCTGAATTATTTGGCCGCAAAATCGAAGCAGGGGAAATCAAATTACTTGCTGTGGTGATTTTGATTCAGCCGATTACGATTCTTGGTTTAAGCTCAATTGCTTTATTTCTCCCAGAACTTACAGGCAATAGCAATCCGCAATATCATGCCATTTCACAAGTGTTGTATGAGTATGTTTCGGCCTTTGCCAATAATGGTTCTGGTTTTGAAGGTTTAGCGGACAATACCGTGTGGTGGAACGTGAGCTGTGTCATCGCTTTACTGCTTGGGCGTTTTCCAACATTGATCATTCCTTTAATGATTGCTGCGCGTTTAGCTGCAAAGCGTCAAGCCCCTGAAAGTAGTGGTAGTTTAAAAGTGGAAACGCCAACCTTTGCTTTCACTCTGATTGCTATTGTGGTGATGTTGACCTTATTACAATTTATGCCAGTCCTTGTTTTAGGACCGATCGCTGATCAGCTGTTATTGGTACAAAGCTAGGGTGAATAACATGAATCATTCAAAACAATCTACGCAAAATAAATCATCAACTTTATTCCAAGGTGAAGCTTGGAAAAATGCCTTGATTAAGTTGTTACCGCAACATGCGATTAAAAATCCGGTGATGGCGATCGTATGGCTGGGTACCCTCATCACATTGGTCAGTACTTTAACGGGCCAAGTCGATATTGTATTTGGTTTAGCGGTGACCTTGATTTTATTCATCACCGTATTATTTGCCAATTATGCTGAAGCCATTGCCGAAGCTAAAGGTCGAGGTCAAGCCTCCTCCTTAAGACAAGCACGTCAAAACTTAACCGCACGTCGACTCAGTTCTAAGGATGATCTAGAGGGTGTGCAAGTCGCTGCAACTTTATTAAAAATGAATGATCTGATTGAAGTCCGTGCAGGGGAACTTGTTCCTGCGGATGGTGAGATTATTTATGGTTTTGCGACCATTAATGAAGCTGCGGTAACAGGTGAGTCAGCGCCAGTTTTACGTGAAGCAGGTACCGATAAGTCTGGTGTGATTGGGGGAACGAAGGTTTTAACGGATCGTATCGTGGTACAGGTGACTGCTGAAGCGGGGAACAGCTTTCTTGACCGAATGATTGCTTTGGTTGAGGGCTCCAACCGTCAAAAAACACCAAACGAAATTGCACTGGGGATTTTACTGACTGTGATGACCGTGACTTTTATCGCGGTAGTGGTGAGTTTACCTTTTATTGGGCATTTCTTAAAAATTGAAATTAACCCGATTTTATTGGTGGCTTTGTTGGTGTGTTTGATTCCAACCACCATTGGTGGCTTGTTGCCTGCAATCGGTATTGCGGGGATGAATCGGGCATTAAAAGCCAATGTGATTGCCAAATCAGGTAAAGCCGTCGAAGTGGCGGGTGATGTAGATGTATTGTTACTCGATAAAACAGGAACCATCACCTATGGTGATCGTCAGGCAACAGCATTTTTCCCACTGACTGGGGTGACTGAGTCGGAACTGCGTCAAGCTGCGATTTTGACTTCACTCGCAGATCCAACACCAGAGGGTAAATCCATTGTGGTTTTGGCAAAAGAGCAGGGTGAACATATTGTTGAACCAGAACAGGCCGAGTTTATTGCCTTTAATGCGGCAACTCGGATCTCTGGTATAAATTTATCAAATGGACAGCAAATTCGTAAAGGGGCGCTGGATGCTATTGTTAAATTCGCTTCACAGAATATTGAACATCATAGTGAGCTTAAAACGCGGGTAGAACAGGTTGCTTCAAAAGGTGCAACGCCGTTAGTGGTGGCAAAAGATCAAAATATTCTGGGGGTGATTGAACTTTCAGATGTGATTAAACAAGGCATCAAGGAAAAATTTGCTCGCTTACGTGAAATGGGTATAAAAACTGTCATGGTCACAGGGGATAACCCTTTAACAGCTGCTGCTATTGCAGCGGAAGCAGGTGTTGATGACTACATCGCTGAAGCGAAACCTGAAGATAAGTTAAATTGTATTCGTCATGAACAGAATAAAGGTCATTTGGTCGCTATGGTTGGCGATGGTACCAATGATGCACCTGCTTTGGCACAAGCGGATATTGGTTTGGCGATGAACTCAGGGACACAGGCTGCAAAAGAAGCGGGCAATATGGTGGACTTGGATTCAGATCCAACCAAATTATTGTCTGTCGTTGAGATTGGTAAACAACAGTTAATTACCCGTGGTGCATTGACCACCTTTTCATTGGCCAATGACGTTTCCAAATACTTTGCAATTTTACCTGCTTTATTTGTCGCAGCCATTCCTCAAATGCAAGCTTTAAATGTGATGCGCTTGGGAAGTTCAGAAAGTGCAATTCTCTCAGCATTGATTTTCAATGCCATCATTATTCCATTATTGATTCCAATTGCTTTACGTGGGGTGAAGTTTAAGCCTTCAACATCAACGCAATTATTACGTCGAAATATGCTGATTTACGGTGTGGGTGGTGTGTTGTTGCCATTTATTGCGATCAAGCTGATTGATCTGATGATCAGCCCTTTATTGGCGCTTTAGAAATTTTGAGGATGATTAAAATGAATACTGAAAATAATCGATTGGTTGAGTCATCATTCGTTGGACTAACACGAGCGTCGCTTGGATTAACCATTGTCGCATTGGGTCTCTGTGGCTTTGTCTACAGTGCTGCGGCAACAGGGCTGGGACAAGTTTTTTTTGATCAACAAGCTAATGGCAGTTTGATCGTAGAAAATGACCGAGTTGTCGGTTCTAAACTGGTTGCACAGCCTTTTGTACAAGCGCAATATTTCCATCCACGACCTTCTGCTGCCAATTATGATCCAATGGCCATGGCGGGAAGTAATATGGCACGAACCAATCCTGATTTACATAAAGCAGTAGAGGAGCGTTTAAACAAAATTGCGATACAGGATCACATTGAAAAAAGCGCGATTCCTGCGGATTTGGTCACAGCTTCAGGCAGCGGAATTGATCCTGAAATCAGTGTGCAATCTGCAATGATTCAAGTAAAACGCATTGCCAAAGCAAGACATTTGCCAGAACAGGATGTGCTAAGGTTGCTGCAAGAAAATAGTATACAACCGACATTTGGAATTTTAGGGCAAGCCAGAGTCAATGTACTTGAATTAAATTTGGCTTTGGATCAAATTGGAACTCAATAAGTTGATGTAATTGATTCTCTCTGATTGTTGAAAAGCGGGCATTATTGGGATTTTATTTTGGTATAAATTTACAATATTCCCTCTTTTCGATTGTAGATGATTCAAGCTGAATCAAACGACGGGTTTTTCTGTGTTTCTTTGTTGGCCTGTGTTTTTTGCTGTATTGAATGGTCGCAAAGAAACACCACAGTGATGTAATTTTTAAACAAGCAGACGGCGATGAGCGATTATAGAAATAATAAAGCAGATGTTTTACTGCAACACACTCAGCGTTATCAATCTGGGCGCCTCACTATATTTTTAGGTGCTGCACCTGGTGTGGGGAAGACTTTTGCAATGTTAGTGCGTGCGCATGAACTGGCCTTGCAAGGGATCAATATTGTGATTGGCTATGTTGAAACCCATGGCCGCATTGAAACTGAAAACCTCATCTCAGGTCTGGTGATTATTCCAAGAAAGACGATTGAGTATCAAGGGCATGCTCTTGAAGAAATGGATCTTGATGCTGTGCTGGCAAGCAAACCCAGTATTGTTTTAGTGGATGAATTTGCGCATAGCAATATGCCAAATAGTCGTCATGAAAAACGCTGGCAAGATATTAATGAATTGTTGGATGCGGGTATTGATGTATTTACCACGATGAATATTCAGCATCTCGAAAGTTTAAATGATGTGGTCTATCAAATTACGGGTATTCGGGTGACTGAAACTGTACCTGATCGGGTCTTTGAGCGGATCCGTGATATTCGATTAATTGATTTACCAGTCAATGAATTACTTGAACGTTTAAATCAGGGCAAAGTCTATGTACCTGAGCAAGCTGAACAGGCATTACAACGATTCTTCAACAGTTCAAATCTGACCGCATTACGTGAATTGGCAATGCAAACGGTTGCCAGTCATGTCGATACCGATGTTCGAGAAAATTTTGCTATACAAGGACTTGCCCCCATTCCTTTAAAAAATCATATTTTAATTATGATTGAGGGCAATGGGCAGGCAGAGGCTTTGGTCCGCGCAGGTTGTCGTATTGCCGAAAATCGGCAGGCAAATTGGACGGTGGTGGTCTTTTCTAAAGATTCAAAAATAACCGAAAAACAAGACAATTTATCCAGTCGAGAAATTGAAAGCGCTTTAAACCTCACCCGTCAATTGGGCGGAATGACGGAAATCCTTTATGGTCAACAACATGCAAAAACGTTGTTTGACTATGTGATGGATCGTGGGATTTCAACCTTGGTGTTGACACAATCGCATCGTAAAGCCTTGGTATGGGGTGTAAATTTTGTTGATCAATTACTTAAGTACCAGCCAAGTTTTGAATTGAGTATCGTCCCCATTCTTGCAGAACATCGTCAGCAATCTTTTTTTCAAGACACGCATTCATTTCTAAATCTTAGAGAAATATTATTCGTTATATCGACCACGGTGGTCAGTATTGTGATTGCCAGCTTAGGTGAAAAGTATTTAGGAATCGAAGAGCTTTCGGTAATTTTTATCACCGCTGTGGTTTTTGTGGCATCTAAGACACGGATGCTGGCTGCGGTATTTTCGGCACTGTTGTTCTTTTTGGCTTATAACTTTTTCTTTATTTCACCCAAATTCACTTTGCAAATTTCTGCACATCAAGGCGTGATAACCGTGGTTGCCTTTTTAGGCGCAGCGTTGATTTCAAGCCGTTTGGCATCAAGACTGAGAGAACAAGTAACAGCTTTAAAGGCTGCCAATAGCTATAACAGTATTATGCAGGATTTAGGTCAAAAGCTGTCTATCGCAATTGATTTAAAGCAAGTGCAGGAGATTGCAGAAAACAGTTTAAGTAAAAACTTAAATGCCGAAATCTGGTTTTATTTCCCAGAATCGTCAACGTCATCACTTGAGGTGATTAACAGTAAAGAAAAAATTTCAGCAGATTGGACATTTAAGAACCATCAACCATCGGGAAGGTTTACTCAAACCTTGACTGAAAATGATTGGTGGTTTTTACCATTATTGGCATCTAAGCAGTGTTTTGGTGTGGTCGGGGTTAAGTTTCTTAAAAATGTATCGGTTTTAAATACTGAACAAAAGCAACTGACTGAAACCATGATTGAATATATTGCTCAAGCAATTTCTCGAACCCAACTTACTAAAGCACTGGAAATCGCCAATGTCAGTTCAGAAACCGAGAGATTACGTTCGGCCTTGTTATCCTCCGTTTCTCATGATTTACGTTCACCTTTAGCTTCTATGATTGGAGCAGCTGATACTTTGAGCAATTATCGGCATTCTATGGATGAACAAGATCAAGACAGTTTGTTGGAGGCGATTCATTTAGAAGGCGAACGACTGGATCGCTATATTCAGAATTTATTGGATATGACGCGTTTAGGCCATGAAGGTTTAAGTCTTAAACGAGATTGGATTGGTGTCGATGAGTTGATTGGTTCAGCGGTACGCCGTTTAAAACGTTATATGCCGCAAAGTCTTGTTGAGGTTGATTTACCTGAGCAAACTTTGAGCCTATTTGTGCATGCAGCTTTGATCGAACAAGCGATTTTTAATGTATTGGAAAATGCAGCCAAGTTTTCTCCAGAAAATAAAGCGGTAACGATTAAAGTTTTACAACTCAATGAAAATGAACTTGAAATCTCAATTAGCGATCAAGGTTTAGGCATTCCAGAAGATGAGCGAGAGCGAATTTTTGATATGTTCTATACTATGGAACGTGGTGATCGCGGGCAGTATGGTACGGGATTGGGCTTAACCATTGTTAAAGCCATTATTGGTGCACATATGGGTAAAATTTCGGCATCATCAGCCAAGAATAATCAAGGCACCTGCATCCGTATGCAATTGCCGATTCAGCAGATTGGATAAGCGCACATATTGATTTTAGGAAATAGCATGCCAGAACATAATGTATCGACAAGTTCCATGACCAATATATTGATTATTGATGACGAAACTCAAATTCGTAAGTTTCTTGATATTGCGCTTAGAGCACAAGGGTATAAAACCCTACTGGCTGAAAATGGTCAAAAGGGCTTAGAGCTTTTGGCTTTGCAAGGCGCTGATTTAATTATTTTAGATTTAGGGCTACCTGATTTAGATGGTTTAGAAGTTTTGTCTGAGTTGCGAGCGTGGTCACATGTCCCTGTGATTGTTTTGTCGGTTCGTTCCAATGAAGAAGAAAAAGTTAAACTACTGGACGCTGGCGCCAATGATTATGTGACGAAACCTTTTAGTGTTCAGGAGCTTATGGCGCGGATCCGTGTATTGCTCAGACAATTTCAAAATATTGCTGTAGAGTCCGCTTTTTTTGATGATGGATTTTTAAAAATTGATTTTGCCCAAAGACAGGTGTTTCTTAACCAACAACTGATTTCATTGACACGTAAGGAATATCAATTGCTGACTTTATTGGCGCAACATAAAGGGCAGTTGATTACTCAGCCACAAATTCTCAGTGATTTATGGGGACCTACTCATCAGGAAGATACCCATTATTTAAGAATTTTAGTGGCCAAATTGCGTGGAAAACTGAATGATAATGCAGTACAACCCAAATATATTGTGACTGAACCAGGCGTGGGCTTACGCTTTGTAGGCTAAGCATAGCTAAATCTTTTTTGAGATCATTGGTCTCTTACTGTATTTACAGTAGATGGTTAAAATTAAACTAAACGATTCTTTGTAAAGTGCAGAGTAAGGGGCTTTTTATAGTCAACCTGTCAAAAAACTCAGACACAATAATATAATTATCCTTAATCAATATTTTTAATTAAATCAATAGTATATAAAAGTTATTTGATTAAAAAGTTAGCAATGCCACACTTTACATTTAAAGTTTAAATACCTTTGCGTAGGCGATACCTTACTTTTGAAAGATCAAAAGTAACAAAAATCTTTTTTCGGGCGAGGGGTACGTCCTGTACCCCCGCCCAACGGCGACATCCATGTCGCCCCACGGTAGGATACCCATCTATGATTCAAAAGCACAAAAAACGAAATACTGACAATAAATATAGTTTATTTATTAAATCAAACAATTAACTGATTTATTCAGACTTAAACGAGCACCTGTATTTTAAATTTCACTAAGAATTTTGGCCTTATATGGATAAGACTTTATGATTTGAATTTAGTACGGTGAAACTTTATTAAATAAAGCGTAATCAAATATATTTTATCCGCTTTCATCTGTTGGTCTGTGTTAACTTAGCTTTGATCGAATCCGTAAGCGAAACGGAAGTGTTTAGGTTGTTACAGGAATTGCGTATTCCCTCTAAATAGATTTAAAACCTAAGCAGTTAACGCTGAGCATGAGATCGCAGCATGCCGATCTAAAAAGCCCGCACTATTGTGGGCTTTTTTACATCATTAAAAACTGAGTATTTTAGTAGATAACATCTAAATTTATATGACACACAATAAAAAACTTACCAAGTAGCGGTAAGTTTTTTTAGATAAAGCTGTATAAATCAAACTTTAATATTATTTAGCTTTATTTTCTTCAGCTGGTTTAACTTCATTATTGTCCTGATTTGGATTCGGCGGTGTCACACCAGGAGTTGCTTGTGGCGCATCTTTAGCAGGAGTTTGCTCAGCATTTTTAGTATCAGAATTTGCTTGAGTTGAATTTTGCGAAAAACTTTTAAATGACATTATAATCTTCTTAACTGTGAAGTAAGTCTGGATAATAGCCTTTTAATCCACTTACACTAAGGTAGTTGTGAGAGCCATATGTGGAGATATGTTGGCTAAACTGAGTTTATATCGACAAAATATATTTATAAAATATCAAATATTTGTATGGTGTTGTTTTAAATGGTGATATAGGAAATCTTTAAATCTAGGCCTGTACATAAACATCACAAAGCCATTATATAAAGAAGAACTTTTAATTTAAAATAATCAAATGTTATTTAAGTTGCATAATCTACTGAATGAGCGTATTATGAAAAATACTAAAGCAGATGTGCTTAATATATAAGCAAGACTTGAAGGTTGGCTTCAACTCTGACTTCTGCAATATCAAGCTGATGTAAATATCAAAAGTTTAAATTAAGGTTAGATGCCTTCTTATCGTTAGTTCCAAAAATATATCTGTTGGTCTTAATAGTTAAATACTTCTCTGTTTGCAAAAGCTCAAAACAATTGAGTGAAAAAATGAATATTTTAAATGGCTGGACAATAGCCTCTGCAGTAAATGGCGATGAAATTCGCGTAAAGATCGTTCCTTTAAAAAGACAACAAAGCAACCGTACTGGTATGAGTTGGGTCGAAGTAGGGAAAAAGATTGAATTAGAATCTGGTGACGATCGTCAATTTAATATTGATGGTTCATCTTTCTATCTTAATCAAAATCAACTTTATCGTATTGCGATATAAATCGTAATCAATGTTTTAGAAAAGCTCATCGTAAGATGGGCTTTTTATATGGGTGAACGAATATAAAAGGTATCGAAAGTTAAAGAATGATTTCTGATCTGTGTTGATTGATCAATACTCGATAATTTAAAATGATTAAATGGAATTAAAATCTCATAATAAAAACTTACCATGTGACTGTTTGGTTAAATAGCGAAATAGATTAAATCAGCCATAAGACTGAAATTTCGATGATTTATCTGAATCTTTGAAATCAAATGTAATAAAGTTTCACATAAACTTGCATAACTCACATATCGAAATACTTTATTAGAAATTTGATGTTATTCCTAATAGACGTTATTCAATTCAGTATGAGGTATATCATGTTAAAGACCGTAGCATTATTAGGGACTGGGATCGCAATTGCTTGCTACTATCAGTCACATAAAAATAATCCTCAGAAAACCAAGGGTAAAAATTTAGCCAAAACCAAAGATGATGATCATAAAGAGTCCTCAGCAGAAGCAGTACATTAAATTTTAATGAAAAACCACCGATTCGGTGGTTTTTTAATATGAATAGAACAATAAAAAAATTATTTAAAACTTTGAGGTGAATGCCCTAAGTGCCGTTTAAACATCGCACTAAATGCACTCTGGCTGGTATAACCTAATGAAGCAGATATATGAGATATACTTTTGCCTTGAGCCAGTTGGCTTAAGGCCAAGACAATGTGCATTTGTTGAATCCACCCACGATAGGATAAACCTGTTTCTTTTTTAAATAATCGAATTAAGGTTCTTGGGCTTGTACCAATTTCATCAGCCCAGATATTTAATTCCTTAGCGTTGTTCGGATTATTAATTAAATAGTCACAAATTAAGATAAGACGTTTATCTTTAGGTTTGGGAATTTCTATTGGATATGTAGGTGCCTTTTTTATTTCATCAAAAATTAGCAGTTGTAAGGATCTCTCTAAATCTTCGCTGTATGGAGTTTCGTGATCTTTCATTGTATCTAGTTGATTAAGCCTAAGAACTAATTCACGTAAAAGGCTGCTCATTCTCACTAAAAAACATTTTTCTCCTAAAATATCTGCAGCATTTTTTTCAACTAAAGCCGTACTTAATCTGACCTCGCTTAATGAAATCACACTGTGTTCAACAAATGCAGGGATCCACAGCGCACATTGCGGAGGGATAAGCCAGATATGATCAGCCGTTTGAACACGTATTGCACCTTGAGACGCATAGAGCAACTGCGCACGGCTATGCATATGTGGTGCGATAACACTTCCATATTTATGCTTGGAGCCTTTAGAAATAACCAATGTGGTTACCGAGTCTGAGTTTACTGGCATCGATATACACTCTTAAAACTTGTCACTTAGGCGATAATTTTTGGAATATACAAGTCAATATGACAATTTATACTAAACTATAAAGTTTCATGTAATAAAGGTTTGTTTATGCAATCTACTTCACCAACACATCTAGATCATCGGATGGATGCTCCAAACGTTCCTAAGATGGTACATCACATTATTTTCGCAGTTGCTTTCGCTCACTTATTAAATGATTTAATTCAAGCGTCACTTCCCGCAATTTACCCATTACTTAAAGATAGTTTTTCATTAAATTTCACTCAAATCGGAATAATTTCACTGGTTTATCAAGTTACCGCTTCATTATTACAACCATGGATTGGATTGCATACCGATAAATATCCTAAACCTTATCTTTTGCCATTGGGGATGGTAATTACACTGATTGGCATATTCATGCTGGCTTTTTCTAATAGTTTCTATATGTTGCTGTTATCAGCATCTTTAATTGGAGTTGGATCTTCAACATTTCATCCTGAAGCCTCACGTGTTGCGAGAATGGCCTCTGGAGGAAAGTTTGGTACAGCTCAGTCAACTTTTCAAGTGGGTGGAAATACAGGATCAGCGATAGGTCCTTTACTTGCTGCAATCATTATTGTTCCAAATGGTCAGGCTTCAACAGCATGGCTGATGTTATTTGCCTTAATCGCAATTTGGATTTTATTTAAAGTAAGTAAATGGACAATAAATAATGCACAAAAACAACTCAGCAAAAGTATAGCTTTACCAAGTTTTAAATTACATGGGCGTACTTTATTTCGCGCACTTAGTATTATTGCTATATTGATGTTTGCTAAGTTTACTTATATTGCAAGCATAAGTAATTATTATACTTTTTACTTAATTGAAAAGTTCCATCTTTCCATTCAAAGTGCTCAGTTATATCTCTTTGCTTTTTTAGCTACTGTTGCAATAGGAACTTATTTTGGTGGGCCTATTGGCGATCGAATTGGGCGTAGAGCAGTGATTTGGATATCTTTCTTGGGAATGATACCGTTTGCACTGGCTTTACCTTATGTAAATTTATTCTGGACTTGTACTTTCGCAATGATAGCTGGATTAATTATGTCGTCAGCATTTTCTGCGATGGTTGTTTATGCACAAGAAGCTGTGCCTGGTCGTGTAGGAATGATTGCGGGACTGATGTTTGGTCTCATGTTTGGAGTAAGTGGTATAGCAGCAGCGGGGTTAGGCTATCTCGCAGATAAAAATAGCATAGATTGGGTATTTCAATTATGTTCATTTTTACCACTTTTAGGTTTTGTGACCTTGTTCCTACCAAATACTCAAGTTAAACATCAATCAAGCTAAAAAGTAATTATGTTTTTTAATAATATCAAATGTTTAAAGTATACGTTCGATATTAAATTTCATGCTCACAACTGATTTTAGTGAACTGAGTGTGTTGTCTAAATTTTTAAACCAAAGTGACGGTGGATGAAGTTGGTGAATCTGTGGATTGCGTAAATCTCACCGACTTTGGTTTTAAATGATGGATAAAGCGCGGAGATGAGCAAATGTGAAATATGTTTGATCTGTCTCACATTTTAGATATGGCTTTATTGGGTTTTAGGCATAAGAATAAAGTTAAAAAATTAAATAAAAATGTCAGCTTTTATAGAAATCCATATATTTTTTAAGGTTTTTGTAAATATACCTCAAAATAGAGGCTGTTTTACCTCAAAGTGCTTTGCTTAATTTCTAAAAATAGGACATAACTATGAGAGTAAATAGAGTAAAAATTTTTAATTACAAGGGGAATAAAAAATGCTTTTAAAATTTGCCACTCGATTCGCAAGTATTTTGTTTGGAATATTGGCTTTAATCGCGATCGTGATTCATTTTGTTTTTTCCAATAAGCTATCCATTGATCTATGGATTGTGTTTTTCCCAGTGATTTTAGCGGTTCCAATTTTAACAGCAGTTTTGATCACTGGTGATGATGAGTTAGGTGTTCAATCTGGTGAGTGGAACAACTCATAACTTTAAATCTAAGCTCATCGAAAGATGGGCTTTTTAGTATATGAAAGAATTAATTTTGAACCTATGTCATTATCTCACTTTTTCTTTTAATGGATAAAGGAGAGATATAGGCAGTAAGTACCGACAAATTTGTGGTTATATAGCGAGTCTAGTTATCGTTATGCCTCGCTTAAACTTGTATTTGCAGTGTTTTGTTTCAACAGCTGGATCGTTGATGAGGAGAACCAAGTTGCGATATTTATTGTTTATACTCAGTTTTTTACTATGTGCTGAATTGAAAGCGCAAAGCCCATTAGACGAACCTTTTTTGCAAGTTGGTGCGGTTGATGATCAATTCAATATCATTAATCTCGAATTGTACAATGGCTTAGTTAAAGTGATTAATCACAACTTTTCGAACATTAAGCCGAATCAATCAGATGACTTAACAAACATTTCTAGAATTAGATTGACCAGCAATGGATTGTTGCTTGTATCTGATTTAAAGGGGATTGAGTCTGCAGAAGATCTAAGAGAAAGATTTGATGAAAACAAATATAAAAATCTGACCAAAAACAACATCTGTAGTAAAAGTGATTTGTTTGAGTCTGAAGTATTTAAAAAAACAACACGAGGCAATATTGTTTATCAATTAAATAACGCTAAAGGTGAGTTTTTGAAAAGCTTTACAATGAACTATAAAGAATGTCTATAGATATTAGGTGTTTAAATGAATATCTTGGGATAATTACTATATATTTAAATACTTGTTGTACAGTCAAATTTTTTGTAGCTCAGACTAATTTATAATTTTTAAATTAAACTCAAAAAAGTAGAATTCCTTAGCCATTTCTAAGGGATAGCAAAATGTGGAATTTCATCAAAAGCTTTAATTGTATAAATGTATGGCTAATCATATCTTTGATTACGCTTGGATTGGTATTGTTTCTATATTTTTCTTAGGCTTAGATGATTTATAGCAATTCAGAGGTAGTAACATAAGTTTGAAGTATCGAGCTTGTATAGGGCATAGCGATATTTTAGCTCTAGTGGACGGGAAATTGGATGATGCAGATTTATGGGGTTTAATAGAATAATGAAAAGAAATTATGCTCTTCAATAAAAATAAATATCTAATTCATATCGTGCATAAACGATGATGTTTGTGATTTTAGTAGATCGTTTGGAAGCATGGCACTAGATGATCTCTATGCATATAATCAATGTAATTAGAAAAATTCTAAGGACTATAAAAATGAAATTGAGAATTTTATTGCTTTTATCATTTAGCCCGGAAATTTATGCAAATCAAATAGATCACTGCAAAATTATTGCAGAAAGTGCTGGAATGATCATGCAGTTAAGACAGTTTGGTGTTGATTTAAATACAGCATTTAATTTAAAAGGCGAACTAAGTAATAATGCAAAAAATTTAGAAGTCATCATTGCTGATGCAGAATCAAAACCCGTGTACGCCACAAATTTAGGTAAACAAAAAGCGGAACAAGAATTTGCAGCTGAATGGAAAAAATTGTGTTTGGAATCAGTTGAGTTTTTGAATGATGGTGCAGGTCCGACTTAATCAGTTTATCGCGTGGATCAAAGAGAATAATATTGTTGTTTCGCTATAACCTATAGGGCTATATTTTTGAAAATGTAATCAAATATAGATTCCCGCGTATCTTTATAATTTTTATTTTATAAGAATTTGAAAATAAAACACTCCAGAGATGCCGCTGCATGGTCGTTACCCTGAACCCGATGAGTTCAAGGTGGACGCGACGTACACTTAATGGGTTTCCCACTCAAGGTGGGCATACACTCAAAATATACAGAACACATCCATAAGTTTAAGTATCGGCAGGGGAATAGACGTACTGGCGAACACCCTAGAGTTGTATTAAGTATACATAATTTGGAGATTGTGGCAAATCACCAACGCTCATAATTTATAAATACAGCATAAAAAAACCAATCAATTGCACGAAAAAAAAGCGGTTTATCCCGCTTTTTCAACATCTTCTAACATGGTCGCTAATAAACGTTCGCATTGTGCATATTCTTGTAACGATTTATTCATGCCTAAAACTTCTTGCATCAGTTCTAAAGCCACCATGATCACCAATTTATTGTGTTCAACATTGGGGGCTTTACGGCGGAATTCTTGAAACTTTTCATTTAAGAGTCGACCAGCACGTTCGAGTTCTGGTTGCTTATCTGTTGTGGTGCCTAAACGAAAACTTTGCTCGATTAAGCGTAATTCTACAGTCACATGTTCAGTCATACTCATACTTCCTCATTCGACTCTGATGGATGAGCAAGCTGTTGGATTTCTTGCGCATGATGATCTTGTTCAGTCCCTAAAATCGAAAGGCGTTGAATAATGGCTTCCACTTTTGTTTTGGCATGTTCATTTTTTTGAATTAAACGTTCACGCTCATCTTGAAGACCTTTGATGTCTTGTAAGTGATGGCGCTGTTCATTTGCCATTTTTTCTTTAACCACACGCAATTCATTACGTTCAGCCAAAATTTCCTGAAAACGATTTTTTAAATCGGTACAGCTTTTTTCCAAACGCCCATAACGCTCTGCTAAAGATGTGGCATCTGTATTGAGCTGTTGAAACTGATTTTGTAACTGAGATAGTTGCTCAGTGAGCGTATCAATTTCATCTTGTTTTTGGGTGATAATGCTATTTTTATGGCTAATTTGAGCATGAGATTGCTCTTCGCTGTTATCCTTTTCTTTTAACAGCGATGCATTTTCTTTCTCAACAGTTTCAATTCGTGTTTTTAAAACACCAATATGCGTCTGTAGACGCTGTAATTGTTCTAACATAACGGGTCGCACAGATTTGCAATCAAAGGTAATATATACAGAAGTATAGAGATTGGATAAACGAATGCAAGACGATATTTCAGGTTGGTCAGATTGGAATCAAAATTTTGAGGGGATTGAGGAAATTTCAAGCCCGAGTGAGTTACATGGCTTACTGACAGGTATAGTTTGTGTTACTGAAGTTCCGACTCGAGATGAATGGTTACAAATTTTATCTACACTTGATGTGCCAAAATTAGACGATGAAGCGCTTGCACTATTGTCTGATGAAGCCGAGGACGTATCACATGCACTTTCAGACGATGATTTAGACTATCTTCCAATGCTTCCAGATGATGAGCATACATTGGCTGAGCGTGTGCAATCACTGGCAGATTGGTGTGCAGGGGTTGTGCTTGGCTTTGGTTTGGCTTCTGGGCATATTCGCGCAGATGAGCAAGAACTCATTGAAAGTTTACAAGATGTCGCGTCTGTTGAGTTTGATGAATCAGATGACGATGATGAGGGTGAAGCAAGCTATCTTGAGTTGTATGAATTTGTACGCTTGATCCCTGTGTCATTATCAATGGGACGGAAAAAAGTTCCAGTATCTGAAAGCCCTTTATTGCAAAATTTTCATAGCAAAATGAAACAAGCAATTGATGCTTCTGAAAGTAACAATGTTGTAGAGATGTTTACTCCACATCGCCCAAGCTAAAACTAAGAAAAAAAGCTAAGAAACTTAAACTTTAAGAACATCTATGTTTGATGAGCAGCCAGTTTTACAGCGCCCTTTACCGTGCTTTTTATTCACTTTAAAAACATCGAAGTTGAATAAAGTCGTGATGTAAAGGGTTAAATTTTTTTAATTTGGAGTAATTTGCTTGTTCTGTTGTCGCAACTGAGCGTAGAACGAGAGAAATAATAAAATTATTTTAAAATATGCAAATATTGAGTCATCAGTATTTGCATTCATCTAAGCGTAATTGTAAGTTAAAGCTTCTTCCAAATTAATCATCTGAAATACAAGCTGAATAGAGAATGAAATTAACTCAAGCAGATTTTCAGGAACGTCGTGACCGCCTCGCTGAACAAATGGGTCCCAATAGCATTGCAATTATCTCAACCAGTCCAGAAGTCATGCGTAACCGAGATGCTAATTATAAGTTTCGTGCAGATAGTAGCTTTTTCTATTTAACCGGTTTCGCAGAGCCACAAGCAATTGCAGTCATAGAGACAGATGAAACTGGTGAGGAATATATCTATAGCTTGTTCTGTCGTGAACGTAATCGTGAAATGGAAATCTGGAATGGTTACCGCGCTGGAATTGATGGTGCGGTTGATGATTATGAAGCAGATGAAGCTTATGCGATTGATCTGCTTGACGAAGAAATTATTGCTAAAATTTTAAATAAAGAAAAATTATTCTATCGTATTGGTCAACGTGCAGATTTTGATGCCAAGGTCAGTACTTGGATCACCAAAGCCAATGAATCTGGACGTGGTTTTGGCGTTCCAGCGCAGTTGATTCAGCTTGATCAAATTTTAGATGAAATGCGTTTGCATAAGTCCGATCAAGAAATTGAATTGATGCAAATCGCCTCAAATATCAGTGCAGATGCGCATACGCGTGCCATGCAAAAAGTTCATCCTGACATAATGGAGTATGCTTTAGAAGCTGAGTTGAATTATATCTTTGGTCAGAGTGGTTGTGTTCCTGCCTATAACAGCATTGTGGGTGGTGGGAAAAATGGCTGTATTTTACATTATGTTGAGAACAACCAACCGTTAAAAGATGGTGATTTGGTGTTGATTGATGCGGCTGCTGAGTATGAATGCTATGCCTCAGACATCACCCGTACTTTTCCTGTAAATGGTAAGTTTAGCCCTGAACAAAAAGCGCTATATCAAATTATTTTAGATGCACAAATTGCTGCGATAGATGCAATTCAAATCGGTCATTCTTATAAAGAACCGCATAATGTTGCAGTACGGATCATGGTGGAAGGTTTGGTCAATCTTGGCATTATGCAAGGTGATGTTGATCAAATTATTGAATCTGAACGCTATCGTCAGTTTTATATGCATGGTACAGGGCATTGGCTTGGTATGGATGTGCATGATGTTGGCGCATATAAAGATGAAAATGGTCAATGGCGTAGCTATGAGCAGGGTATGGTTGTTACTGTAGAACCAGGTTTATATATCGCACCTGATGATGAAACAGTGGATGCAAAATGGCGTGGTATTGGTATCCGGATTGAAGATGATGTGGTTGCAACTGAACAGGGGCCATTGGTCTTGACCAAAAATGTGGTGAAGTCGATTGAAGACATTGAAGCGTTGATGGCAAAGTCAGTATAAGTTTTTAATTTGAAAAGGTGAGTATGTATGGATACTTACACCGTTTTAGCTAAGCCAGTAGAAACAAGTCGTTTGATTCTACGCAAGTTTGTTGAAGGTGATGAAATTCCACTTTTTCATGAGTATTGCGGAGACAGGGAGTCTTCGAAATACTTACAAAGGCGACCACATGTCAATATTGAGCAAACCAAGTGTATGTTTGAAAATTGGAGTGGTACAAAATGGGAAAATAATGATAAAGATTTTGCTTGGATTATTGGTGAGCGCAAAACCAATTTAGCCATGGGGCTTGTGATGTTTATTCATAAAGGAGATCATGGCGAAATTCATTTTGGGCTTGGAGGTAAATTTCAAGGGCAGGGCTTTATGAGAGAGGCAATCACTGCTGTCATTGCTTATTTAAAAAATAACAGTAGGCTTAAACGAATTGAGACTTTTTGTGATGCAGAAAATGTGAAATCACGAAACGTTCTGATTGAAACAGGATTTACTGAAACAACCTTATTAAAGCATTGGGCTATATTTCCAGCTTTGGGAGATAATAAGAGAGATTGTGTGGGTTTTATGATTGAAATAAATTAAAAAATAGATGTTAGTCAAGTAAGTTCACAAATAACAATACTCAAGTAATGAGTCAGTACTTTTATTGATGCTGCATATTTAAACAATACCTTTAAGGTGCCATATCGGTCGAGCTAAATAACATGCTTAATTCTTGGCTAGAATTTTTAATTTTCATACCTATGTTAAAAATAGCGTATTGATTCAGTACAAATACAGCCAACAATTTCCTATTTCAATATAAAAATAACTTTGCTTGATGTAATATGAAATCAATCAAGATTATAAGTATTCAGTACGCTGAATCACATATAGAAAGGATAAAAGCATGCAACAAGAAGTCATCATCGTCGGCGGTGGAATGGTTGGGTTGAGCTTGGCTCTGATGTTGGCAAAAGCCAATATTGCGGTAAAGCTTTTAGAGGCTGTGAAATATCCAAATTATGATGATGCCAATCTTGCACCCTATCATTCCAGTTTTGATGCACGAAATACCGCGCTATCACGTCGTACCGTGCAAATTTATCAAAAACTCGGTCTTTGGGATGCTTTGCAAGAACATGCAACTCCTATTCTCGAAGTGCATATCACTGAACAAGGTAGTTTTGGTAAAGCACGCTTAGTTGCAGACCAAGAAAAAGTCGAAAGTTTTGGGCAAGTGATTGAAAATGCATGGCTAGGCCGTGTACTACTGACTCAAGTTCGCCAGCAAGCTTTAATTGAATTGATCGACGGTGTACAAGTCACCTCACTAAAACAAGAGGGTGACTATGTATATGTTGAAGCCAATCGAGGTGAAGAATATACCCATTCACTTAAAGCCAAATTGTTGATTGCTGCGGATGGTCGTGATTCTTTCTGTCGCCAAGCTTTAGGTGTTGGTGTGGATGTGCATGATTATGATCAGGTGGCAATTGTCACAACAGTACAAACCTCTAAACCACATCATCAAGTGGGCTTTGAACGCTTTAGCCATTTAGGTCCATTGGCATTGCTTCCATTGCCGGGGGAATGTCGCCGTTCAGTGGTTTGGCCAGTGAAAAAAGGCACAGAAGATGAATGGTTAGGTGATGAAAATGACCAACATTTCCTCGATGCTTTACAGCAAACTTATGGTGATCGTGCAGGTAAATTCCAAAAAACAGGTAAACGTTTTAGCTTCCCATTGGCACAAGTGCTTGCTGAAAAACAAGCGGTGGGTCGGGTAATTTTGATGGGTAATGCTGCACATACGATTCATCCTGTCGCTGGACAAGGTTTTAACTTGTGTATGCGTGATGCAGATGTGCTGATGCGTTATATCACAACGCAAATTGCGCAATCTGATGATATTGGACAACCTGAGATGTTAAAGGCCTATGAACAATCTCGCTTAACTGATCAGCAACGTGTGATTAAATTCTGTGATTCTGTAGTACGTGGATTTAGTAATCAAAATCCAGTTTTAAAATTATTGCGTAATACTGGCTTGGTGGCTTTTGATGTGATTCCGGGGATTAAGCCTTTGGTTGCCAATTATGCGATGGGATTAAAAGCATGACACAGCAAGATATGTTAGATGTGGTGATTGTGGGTGGTGGTTTGGTGGGTGGCTTAACCGCATTACTTTTAGCAAAAGGTGGTGTACAAGCCACTGTTTTAGATGCAGCCCCTATTTTAGATGCAGAAAAGACTTTAGCTGTTGCTAATCCGCGGGTTTTAGCGCTGAGCCAAGCCACGATTCACTTGTTAAAAACGGTGAATGTGTGGGAAAAAATCGCTCGCCAAATGCCTTATACAGGCATGCAAGTCTGGAATAAAAATGGCTATGGTGAAATTAACTTTGGGCAAGCCTCAGAAAACTTTCCCACAGCTGAGCAAAGCTTAGGTTCAATGGTTGAACCAAGTTTATTAAACCTTGCCATCCAACAGGAAATGTTGGAGCAACTGCAAGATTATCGTACTCAAGTTAAAGTTGTGCGAGTAGAGCAGGGTGTAGGTTGTTGGATCATTAAACTTGCAGATGGGACTGAGCTAAAGACCAAGTTAGTGATTGGTGCAGATGGTGCAAACTCATTTGTTCGTGATCAAGCATTTATCGATCTTGATGTTTTAGATTATCAACAGGCAGGCTTGACCTGCGCGATTCGTACCACACAACCACACCAATATGTGGCTCGTCAGATTTTCCATTCGACTGGTCCGTTGGCTTTTTTACCGATGGCCAGTTTAAAGCCAGAACAAGCTGAACACTGGATTTCAATCGTTTGGACCTTACCTGATGATTATGCAGAAGAATATGCGCGCTTAGATGATGTTGATTTTTGTGAATTACTGACACGTGAAAGTCATCATATGTTGGGCAAGATCATTGAAGCGACACCTCGGGCTCAATTTCCACTTAAGGCGCGTGCGGCACAACGTTATGTAAAAGATGGGCTCGCCTTGATTGGCGATGCAGCACATGTAATTCATCCTTTGGCAGGGCAAGGCGTAAATATCGGGTGTTTAGATGCTGCTATTCTATGTGATGTATTACTTAAAGATAAACAGCGTGGCGTATGGGCACATGAACAAACCTTAAAGCGTTATGAACACCAACGCAAAGGGCAAAATGATGCCATGATGCATAGCATGTCGATGATTGGTTTTTTAGAAACTGCGGAAATATTTCCATTGGTTTGGGCGCGTAACTTTGGCTTAAAACAAGTTGAAAATATGCCATTTTTAAAAGATCAATTTATGGCACAAGCCAATGGGCTGGCAACTTTAAAAAGCACGCAATATGCCATTTAATTGGATTTCTGATATTTTTTAACCAATCATTTAAACAACATTACGAATTTGATGAAAAAAAACACGATTTTGTGTATCTAGATACTAGTCGAATGGCGAAGAGCTTGATACATTTCTCTGTAAAACATCACCATTTTTCGGATGGTACATTGACGTCATTGATGGGGAGTTAAAGATGACAGATACAAATGATTATGATGATAATTCAGAAGATCATGCAGTAGACGATGATGAAGCTAAAGCGGCTGAAAAAGGCGCTGCGGCAAGTGATTCTACAGTTTCAGATACAGATTTAGCTGAAGCTGAAACACTCACTGTGACAGCGAAAAAAAGACAGCGTGAAGCGTTGGAAGATGAAGTCGCTGCATTTTTAGCGCGTGGTGGGAGAATTACCGAAGTTCCACCAGATGAATCTGCTAAAGATTGATTTTAAAAGCACCGAAAGGTGCTTTTTTAAATTTGGTTGGAATACTGTCTATTTTTAGATGTTTAAATCTCAATCTTAAAAAGTTTTAGTGTTTATGACTTTTTACTTGAACTTTTAATGAACTATTTTATTTTTATGGATCCTTGCTGCTTGCTTTAAGTGTATGACTGATTAAATTATTAGGAATGTTGTACTTTTGATTATTTGTTTTTCTATGTCAGCTTTTATACGTGTCAGATTGATCAGTGCATGGTTAAAATTTATTGTGTTTTAAAAGATTAAGGTGGTTAAAAAGCGACCATAACAATCAGTCACTTGTAGAAAAGCAGATTGAGAAATGCTTATATACGCATTTCTCAACTCAAGAAATAAAATTATTGTTGATTAGTCAGCTCTAAAGCACGTTGATAGGCGATTTTCTTTTTGATGCCAGTTAGATCCGCAGCAAGTTGTGATGCCGCTTTGACTGATAAATCTTGTAATAAGCGATTTAAAAGTTGATCTAACTTCTCTTGTTCCACATCTTGATCTTTGGCATCTGGTGCACCACCAATAACTAAAACAATTTCACCTTTTTGCTGGTTGCGATCATTTTCAATAAATGTCACCAACTCGCCCAAAGTCATCTTTTTAATCGTTTCAAATGTTTTGGTAATTTCACGTGCAAAACCAACAGGTCGATCTGCACCAAAAACATCAGCCATATCTTTGACACTGTCTAAAATACGATGAGGTGCTTCATAGATAATCATGGTTTGTGATTCATGTTTTAATTTTTCTAATTGAATCAATCGTTGCGATTGTTTTGACGATAAAAAGCCTTCAAAGCTAAAACGATCACTGGGTAGACCCACCGCACTTAGTGCAGCAATAGCAGCACATGCACCTGGCACTGGAATGACGCGAATACCATTCTCCTGAGCAGCACGGACCAATTTAAAACCCGGGTCACTAATCAATGGTGTACCAGCATCACTGACCAGTGCAATATTCTGACCAGTTTTTAATTTTTCAATAAGTATATCAATTTTGTTACTTTCATTGTGATCATGACACGCTGTGAGCGGAGTTGAGATATTATAGTGCTTTAATAATTGAGCAGATTGACGTGTATCTTCTGCCGCAATAACAGAAACAGACTTTAAAACTTCAATAGAACGAAAAGTCATATCATCTAAGTGCCCAATTGGGGTCGCTACGACGAATAATTGAGCACTCATAAAGGTCTCCATGAAGAATAAGTTAGTGTTGAACAGTATTAAAAGAGTGGTTGTGTTGGGAATGGTTGGATTTACAATCCAAGTTCACGCAGAAATTCTGGTTATATTACCTGAAACAGGCCCTATGTCGCGAGCGGGTTTGAGTATTAAACAAGGAATATTAAGTGCCGCGCAGGCCTCAAAGAATGAAATACCATTAAAATTTGTCGATTCAGATCAAAAGACCATCAAAGCCCTGTTAAAACAGCACGTCAATAAAAAGACTAAAATGATTATTGGGCCTTTGGCTCGGCCTGATGTTGAGGCTTTAATTAATTTAAAGCCTAAAGTACCTGTATTGGCACTTAATGAAGTTTATCCAAGCTATAAAAGTGTTTGGCAATATAGTCTTTCTAAAAATGACGATGCTTTGGCACTGCTTGACTATATCCAGCATGATAAAGTCAGCAAACTTTATGTGGTGCGTGAAAAAGGCACAGAAGCAGAATCTATTAACTTTTTAAATGCATTATTTGCCAATTATATGGGTGAAGTTGATCCTGTAGAGCATGTGCCAAAGTCGATTTCGGATCGAGAGGGTATTTTACTGTTAGGTTCAAACCAATGGTTGACCAGTTTTCCCAAATTACAGAAGAAAAAAATTTATACCCAAGCCATTGCCGTTGATGAAAAAAAGGCCTTGCCTAAAGGGATGAAATTCTGCGATGTTTCAGCCTTATACATCGCCGAATGGGATGATGTGGTCAAAGCTTATAAAGATAAACCGACCTCGTTACCGTATCAGCGTTTATATGCCTTTGGTGGAGATGCTTGGTATATTGCTGAGCAATTTGTTTTGGATCCGAATGTAAAAAGCTTAACCTTTAATGGGCGCACTGGAAAAATTAAAATTGATGGAAATCGTGTTGAACGTATTCCGCAATGTTTTGAACGCTCAAAAAATAATTTAGTGCCTTTGTGATGACAGGTTTCTCATGGCAAAAAATAATTTAGGACAATGGGCGGAGCAAGAAGCAGTGAAACTACTGCTTCAACATGGCTACGACATCGTAAAATTGAATTATTTCTCGCGCTTTGGTGAAATAGATATTATTGCGCAGTCTAAACAAGAGTTAATTTTTGTTGAAGTGAAAGCAAGAACTCCAACACAGATGGGGCATGCTTTTGAAACGGTAAATCAATCAAAACAACAAAAAATGATTAAAACGGCGTTTAAGTTTTTACAAGAACATCCACAATATGAACAATATTATTGCCGTTTCGATGTGATTGGTTTTGATTTACATCATAAAATTGCAAAAAACGTACAGCAAGAACTCAGTAAAATCTCTTATGATCAATCTTGGATTGAAAATGCATTTACTTTAGATGCAGACTTGATTAATCTGTGACTGAAATTTATGTACGGTTATTTCAAAAATAAATATATTTTCCAGCATGTTAACAACGTTTAAATGGGTTGTTTAGCAGGCTGAAATTAATAGGAGTCTTGCTGAGTGTTAAAACGTATTGTCATCACCATGATGTGTGTAGCAAGTTTGTCTGGTTGCGCGAGTTTTATCTCAGGTGGTACTGGTTCTTCACCAGTGGGAACAGATAGTGGTGTTCGATCTTTAGGACAAGTGTTTATTGATTCTTCTATTGAGCGAACTGCGAAAATCAACTTGTATAAGTTGGATGCTCGATTTAAGCAATCTCGTGTCAATATTAATAGTTTTCATAGCAATGTGTTACTGACAGGGCAAGTGCCAGATGCACATTTAAAACAGTTGGCAGAAGATAATCTACGAGCAATGAGCGATGTAAAAGCAGTCCATAATTACCTGACTGTAGGAAATCAAATCGGTTATAGCACCATCATGCAAGATGCATCAGTTACTGTGAATACTCGTGGTTTAGTGATGAAAGCGCCTGTGGTTTCAGACAATAAAGTCTTGATTCATACAGAAGACGGCGTGTTGTATGTTTTAGGTCGTTTAAACAATGCTGAAATTGCAGATTTAAATGATGTTTTACAAAAAGTTGGAAATGTGACTAAAATTGTGACCTTGATTGATAACATCGAACAAGCGAATAATTCAGTCCAAACTTCATCTTTCACAGCACCTGTGGTAAATAATGTACAGCAACAACCTGATGTACAGACACCTGTTGCGATTGATCCTAATGCTACAGAGCCAAACAATAATGTTATTCAACAATAGGTTAAAAGTTTTAAAAGTTAGATTTGGAAAGCAGTTTGAACACCTAAAATCTCAATTTAAATCGCACTATCAAGATTTTCGTTTATACGATTTAGGCAGTATTACCATTAATGGCTTGACCCCTAAAAAGGGCTATTCCATTCAGCATAATATTGCCTATGGCTTAAAGGCGAGACAACGTTTAGATCTATATATTTCTAATAAAAAGCAACAAAATGCGCTGATTCTTTTTGTTCATGGTGGGGCATGGAGTCATGGGGATAAAAGTGCTTATAAATTTGTAGGTGAGGCGTTTAGCCGTTTTGGCTATAACGTGGCAGTGCTGAACTATCATTTGGCACCTGAACATAAATTTCCAAGCTATATTGATGATCTTGCTGTTGCATTGAATTATTTGGAGCAACAACAAGCACGTTTTGGTATTTCAATGGATAAAATTGCCTTGATGGGGCATTCAGCAGGCGCATTTAATATTGCATCTTTGCTTTATCATCCTAAGCACTACCAACTGGCCATCAAACAAAATATTAAAGCTTTGATTGGAATCGCTGGACCTTATCATTTCGATTATAAAGGCGATGCTTTAGCCGAGAATGCGTTTGATCAAAGTATCCCTTATCAACAAGTAATGCCTTATTATTTTGTTGAAAAAAATGAGGTAAAGCATTATTTGTTCTTGGCTGAAAATGATCAAATCGTTAAAGCTAAAAATTCTTTAGATTTTAAACAGCAATTACTTGAACAAGGCAATCATTGTGAAATTTACACGATTCCTAAAACTGGTCATATTTCAATTATGGGCAGTGTTTCAAGTTTATTTAGTCGATTCTATAAAACCCGACCTGAAATTATTAAGGTTTTAAATGAAGCAATGAAAAATGCCTAGCAATCGCTAGGCATTTTTGATTTGAACATGCCTCAATCAAGATCAGTCTTTATGCATTGGTCTATTGTGAATTACATGTTCAATCATTGCATGGGCAATACTACCACTAAAAGGCGTTTCGGGTAGCTGATCAAACTTAAAGAACTGAGCCTCGCTAATTTCTTCTTCTTGCAAAACGATTTCACCAGATTCATATTCAGCCTTAAAGGCCAGCATAAGATTACTTGGAAAAGGCCAAGGTTGGCTGGATAAATATTGGACATTTTTGACATGTAGGCCAACTTCTTCCAACGTTTCTCTTTTAACCGCTTCTTCCAGTGTTTCACCGACCTCAACAAAACCCGCAATAAGACCATACATCTTGCTTTTATTCTTAGCATTTTTTGCCAATAGAATTTCGTTATCGCCACGAGTAATCACGGTGATAATACACGGTTGTACGCGTGGGTATTGATGATAACGACAGCTAGGGCAGACCATAGCATATTCAGTGGGATGAACCTCGGTTTCGTGACCACAGTGGCTACAAAACTTATGATTTCTTCGCCACTCTAGCAACTGTACTGCACGACTGGCTTGTTCAAACTCAGATTTGGTCCATTGTGAAATCAATTGACGAATCGGGATCAGTTGATATCCCGCTGGAATTTGATCTTCGATAAAAAGATCTCGGGCAATAATCTGATCACCCGAGTTAAAGCTGATATCACTTGCTAACTTTTCAACTTTAGGCAGTTGTAAATTTTCATCCACTAAAAGTTGTTGATGGTGAAAGATATATGCAAGTGATAATTCTGACATTAGGCTACCGATTTTAAATTTTGACTACTTGTTAATGCTACATCAAACATGGCTTGTAAAACAGGTTGTTTATTTTGTAGATTTTCAATCATCATGTCTGCACTGGCTAAAACATCCAGCAGCTTATTGACTTGCGCAAGGTTAAACATATGTTCTTTGTTAAGACCCGTTTGAATAAACTCCGCAGAGAGTAGCAATGCTTTTTGACCATCTTTTGCTGCAAGGAACAATAGCGCACCACCAATTTCACTTAATTGTGATGGAAGTTGGTCTAAACTTGTGCTTTGAGGATCTTGTAAATATTGCACCAATGTTTGTGAGCTTAAATCAACCAGCGCTTTGGTCTCAGTCAATAATGCTGCATGTGCTTCATCTAGACGATCTAATGAAATCTGCAAGTTATTCACTTTTAACTGTAAACGACTCGATGTGTAATTACGCTCTAAGATACCAATCGAATTCATCGCTGATAAAATACTGTTCATCAATTGTTGCGCATAATTTTCATCTTTGAGCATGTTGTCTTGAGACAGTAGGTCAGCCTGTTGTTTCAGTCCGCTATAGGCTTCATTAAGATTCAAGACTTTAAATACATGTGCAAGATCGGTCAGTTTGCTTTTCAATTCTTGCGTTTTTTCATCACTCATATTTTTGTAGTTAAACTCAATATCATTACGGATTTGCGACATTTCATCTGTAATCAATTGGCTCACACTATGAATGGTTTCAAAATCAGGGCCATATAAATGGCGGCTGAATATTTGTAATTGTGTGTCAGTCAGAATATCTTCGCCAACATTAATCTGTTCGCGGATGTGTTGTGATATTTCATCTTCTTGGCTGATACAAATACTTAGGATATTGGCTGTATCTAATAAAGATGGATTGAATCCACTTAGGTCTTTAAAGAATAAAGACATATTGGTTTCAATACTGATTAACGTTCTGAGGCGTGTGTCATTGAGAATGATGTTTTCAATGTGATTTAAAGCAACTGAAACCAAAGCCCAATATTGCTCACTTGCTTGGCCTTTGGCTGCATTTGCCAAATAAGACCCAACCAGTTTGATACCTTGTAAATCTAAATCTGTTTCTTGCTGTTTGAGCAGCTTGTGTAAGCACAATTTATACAGCTTATGTACATACACTGAATGCTCTAACTCAGGTGATTGCGGCAAGTTAAAATTCGGTGTTACACAGTCGAGCAGTGGAATAATCGCTTGACCCTCTGGTGTTAGATCTAGACCCAAAGAAAGTTCTAAGCGATTTAAGGTGTCATGCAAAAATTGTGGCGCTCTGACTTCACGAAGGCAAATAAACTCAATATAGCGTTTGAGCATGGTGGTGCCTTCACTCAAAGCAATCACTTCTTGAGTATTGATCTCATGTGGGTTTTGCATCACTTTACGCATCACCGCCGCTGAGAGTTGCGCAATTTTAGCAACATGCGGCATATCGATGAGCATCAGCACATTTACACATTGTTCAAATTGAAGCAAAGCATCATCAATACCGAAGGGTAAAGTTTGGTCTTCAACTAAACTACTGACAGCAGATTCTACCTGTAAAATTGAATTATCGACTTCTTTTTTAATAATAAGTAATGCTGTCGGATCAAAATGTATAGAGGTTTGGTAAGACATTGATCTGCACCTATCCTGGGTATCTGAATGTTTTATTTCATAGCCTCAAAATGAGGCTAATTTTCTAAGTTTTAATATAGCCGAAGAAGACCATCTTTACAGAAAAAATAGCCATCAATTTCAAATTTTATTTTGCAAAAATGCAGGCTTCCCCATGTTTTTCTTGAAATTGTTTGACCCAGTTCTCATGTGCTTCTAATTCTTCATCTGAAGGCAAAATGATTGGGGCATTGATTTCAATTTTTTTCCGAGTTGTATTTCTTTGCGCCTGATCAGTATGTGCAGAAAGAGCATCCATGTCAAAGGATACTTGGCCGCCTGTCATGGCAAGATAAACATCAGATAAAATTTCAGCATCGAGTAAGGCACCATGGAAAGTACGATCTCGTTGCGGAATTTCATAACGGCGAACTAAGGCATCCAAAGAGTTCTTTTGTCCGGGATGTTTGCTTTTCGCCATCGCCAAGGTATCAGTCACTTCACATACTTCTGAGAGTGCCTGTAGACCACTGCGCTTGAACTCCATATCTAAGAAGTTCATATCGAAGCTTGCATTATGCGCAATAATTTCACTGCCTTTTAAGTAGTCAAATAAAACTTGCGCAATTTCACTATATTTTGGCTTATCTTTTAAAAATTCATCGGTAATACCATGGATGGCTTCTGAATCGCCAACTGGTTTTTCTGGATTTATATAGATATGAATCGAACTGCCAGTCAGTTTACGATTGACCATTTCAATTGCGCCAACTTCAACAATTCTGTCACTGTCCTGATAATAGAAACCGGTGGTCTCGGTATCCAGAATAAATTGTTTAGGGCCATGTAACTGGACCGTCGCAGGTGTAATCACAATTTGTGGATGAATATCTCGCATTGCGGGTTGGCTCATTGCTGGCTCATCATTTTCATTGATATCTTGATTAGATGGTTCTTCCATCTCAATTTCATGAGCTGGCATGACATCCTGCTGAGGGCTAATTTCCGATTCTATCATTTCATCTGATTCAATCAGGTCAAATCCAAAGGGATCGTCAAGCAGCCAGTCTTTTTCATGTTTTTTTTTATCGTCAGCCACTGCCATAGGTTCAGTCAGTTTTGTTGGCGCAGTGGTGTTTTTTTTTGCGTCGAGAATTTGCTGTGTACCTAAATTCGCCAATTGATCTGCCATTTCATTGCCTGCATGTCCTGCATGTCCTTTAATCCAGTTCCATTCAATTTCGCGACCTTGGCAGGTTTGATCGAGTTTTTTCCAAAGATCTGGGTTTTTTACATCTTTCCAGTTTTTCTTTTTCCACCCTTCAATCCATTCGGTAATGCCACGTTTTACATAGTTGGAATCGGTCCAAAGTACTAATTTTGCTTCGGTTGGGCAAAATGCGATCCCTTCAATGGCTGCGGTAAGTTCCATGCGGTTATTGGTTGTATCAAGTTCACCACCACACAACTTATGTTCTTCTGTTTCAGTGATGATATAAGCGCCCCAGCCACCAGGACCTGGGTTGCCTTTACAAGCACCATCGACATAAAGTGTGATTGTTTGTGACATAGTAATAACCAATGAAAGTGAATTAAGAGTTGAACATCGTGGTTTAAGAATTTATTGTATACGCAAATCGGCGTTTTCTACGCATGAACTGAGATTTTTTTAATTTCTTGTAACATTTGTATGCAATTCGCATTCAAAATTTGCCTTGTAAGCGCGTTTAGCTCTACTAAAATGGCAATGATAAAATAATTTACTAAATGTTGTTCGGAACTCTTATGTTTAAACCTACCACAATGGTGTGGCAACCTACTGCGACTGTTTTCTTTAAATTATCCTTATTAACATCTGCATTCGCAGCATTAGGGTTGACTGCAGGGTGTTCTTCGACGTCGACAACATCAAAGGTTCAAACATCAAAGTCAGCAGGCATGTTAGATGCCAGCAGTCTGGATTCTCTAGAAGATCTACTTTCTGCAACTGATATACGCGCGGTAGAGGGCGATCGCCTACTGATTTTAAAACATGGTGACGTATGGAAGCGGATGTCAGTCGGTTTTAAAATGGATGAAAACCATTGGGATCCTCGTATCGATGCGCAACGGAGCTGGTTTGTTTCACGCCAACCTTATATTGACCGTCTAAGTGCACGTGCATCACGCTATCTTTACCATACCGTGAAAGAAGCTGAACGTCGTGGTTTACCTACTGAATTAGCACTGTTGCCGATTATTGAAAGTTCTTATGACCCAGCAGCAACCAGTAGTGCCGCCGCAGCTGGGATGTGGCAATTTATCCCAAGTACAGGGAAAATTTATGGTTTAAGACAAACCAGTTTATACGACGGGCGTCGTGATGTGGTTGAATCAACACGTGCCGCTTATGAGTTTTTAGGTAGTTTATACAATCAATTCGGTTCTTGGGAGTTGGCTTTGGCTGCCTATAACGCAGGCCCAGGGCGTATCCAGCAAGCAATTAATCGTAACCAAGCTGCGGGCTTACCAACAGACTATTGGTCATTGCGTTTACCGCAAGAGACCATGAACTATGTACCACGCTTTTTAGCTGTGGCGCAGATTATTAAAAGCCCATCTAAATATGGGGTGAGCTTACCACCGATTGCCAATCGTCCGCACTTTAGAGAAGTTGCAGTTCCACCAGGCGTACAACTCAATCAAATTGCTTCAATTACCAATTTAAGTCGTGCTGAGCTATATGCTTTAAACCCTGGTCATCGTGGTGAATTTGTTGATCCATCGAGTACCTTACGTATTTTGATTCCTGCGGATCTTAGTCCGACCATCGATGCAAAACTAAGAGCGTTAAAACCGGGTTCTGATAGCGGTTTATGGGCAAGCAATACTGCGCCAACCACAGCTACACGGACTTTAACGCCTACAGCAGTCACCTCGACAGTGACTCAATCGATTACTCCAAGTAAAGCGACGCCACCTGCTTTAACAACAGCAAAAACCACCACGACAACCGCAGGTTCATTGAGCACGCTCAAAAATACACCACAAGGCTCGGATGCATTAGCGCAATTTGCTGCCAATGCTGATATTCCAAGTGCGCCACGTATTCCTGTTGCTGTGACCAATGCAGCCAATGTGAAACCTGTTGCCGCAGAGCCGCCAATTTCTGCGCATGAAAAAGCACAAATTCTTGCCGCAGTAAAAGCTGAAGGTGAAAAGGAAACGGTTAAACAAGTTTTAGAACCTCAAGCCACCCAAGCTGAAAAAGAAGAAGTGGTTAAAGAGATTAAGGCGATTGCACCACAAGGGACAGAAGTGCTTGACCCGTATGATGGTAAAATTAAGCTGACTGCAATTCAAACCAGTCAATCGGTTGCAGAGGTTCAAGGTAAAGAAAATACGGTTGGATTCTCATATCCTAAAGGTTTAGCAGACACCACACCTGCAAACTCGGAAGAAGCCAAACTGAATCAAGATAAGAACTTTAAGAAAACCGAAACTGAAGTTGTGGTTGAACCACCAAGAGGTAAACGCAGTACTTATACCGTTTTGGCAGGGGATACTTTAGCAACGATTGCTTTAAAGAATGGCGTAAATTGGCGCGATATTGCCAAATGGAACCAAGTTGATCCAAACGGAACTTTATTTGTTGGGGCGACTTTGTATTTATATGATGCCAAACCACAAATTGATACCCCTGTGGTTTCTCGCAAAACCACGGATTCAGTTCCAGCCAATTATGTGGTTAAACCAAATGACAGTTTAACCAGTGTGGCAAATCAGTTTGATTTATCTGTTTCACAATTGGCAAATTATAATAATCTGAATACCAACAGTAATTTATTTGTCGGTCAGAAATTAAAGCTTAAAGATGCTTCAGATGATAAATTATCTGAAATCAATAAAGCAGTGGTTCGCGCAGATACCTCTAAGCCTGTTGCAAAAATCAAGACCAAGGCTTATGCAGTTAAACGTGGCGAATATCTTAAAGTGATTGCCGATCGTTATGCTTTGTCTGTACATGAACTTGCTGATTTGACTCCAGGACTAGATACTTCAGGTAGCTTATTTGTGGGGCAAAAGATCAATGTGCCTCTCAATGAAGTTAATGAGCCTGAAGCTAAACTTGACTCTAAAGTGATTGATCAAAGTAAGTTTAAGAATGTAAAAGCTGAAACAAACTATAAAACTGAGAACTATAAAGTTCAAAGTGGCGACAGTTTATCCAGTATTGCAGTTCAGTCTAAATTAAGTTTGGCAGAATTAGCCGAGTTAAACAAAATTTCGACATCTAAAAACTTGCTTGTGGGGCAAATCATTAAGATCCCTGCTGGAACAACAACACCAGAAACCTATACTGTGCAATCTGGTGATAGCCTGATTGCGCTGGCAAATAAATATAATTTGCAAGTTAACCAAATTGCCGATTTAAATGGTTTAAAGAGTACATCTGGTTTGTTTGTTGGGCAGAAATTGAAGTTGACTGGCACGCCTGAAACCAGCAGTAAAGAGAAAGCACAAGCGAGAAATGAGTCGAAATCAGAAGGCGCCAGTAAAGATATCCATGTGGTCAAATCAGGTGAAACACTGGCAAGCGTTGCAAAAAAATATAAACTGCAATTGTCTTATTTAAGTGAGTTAAATGGTTTGTCGCGTAATCAGGCTTTGGATATTGGACAACGCTTAAAGCTTGATGGGGAATTACCCAGTAAATCCACGCTATCTAAAGAAAAAGAAGACCTAAAGGCGATTGCGAAAGCAACAGCAAAAGCTTCGAGTAAGAATACTGAAAGCTATGCGGTGAAGTCTGGTGAGTCGTTAAATGCGATTGCAAATCGTGTTGGCATGTCAGTTCAAGAACTGGCTGAATTGAATGATCTGAGCCCACGTGCGGGTTTACAACGTGGACAATCTATTCGTATTCCTAAAACAGTGACTGAATACAAAGTGAAAAGCGGTGATTCATTGATTCGTTTAGCCAGCAAGTTTGGGATTGATACCAGTGCACTTGCTGAGATGAATGAATTAAAACCAAACGCGTCATTACGCATTGGCAGCATTATTAAAGTTCCGAATCTTTAAGCGCCATTTTATTGGAGTGACGTTTAAAGCTTAACATTTCAAAAACTTTTTTGAATAAAGGAAAATAGGGGAATGCGCCTAAGTTTTGCATGTGTCAGCCCGATCGGGCTGGCATTGGGATTATGTGTTGCAAGCTTAAATGTTGATGCTGCTCTACAGACAACAGCTTATATTGCTGTACATAATGCTCCACAGTATGACAAAGCTCAGGTGATGCCTTATGCCAATAGCAATGCACCCAAAGGTGGCTATATCAGTACAGCGAGTATAGGCACCTTTGATAATCTCAACAGTATGAATGGCAAAGGCAGTTCAACTGAAGGGATTAATTATCTATTTGATAGCTTAATGGATAGCTCACTGGATGAGCCGGGTGTGTTATATCCGCTTCTCGCTGAAAAAGTCACTTATGATCCTGTTAAAACCAAATTTGTTATTTTCCATTTAAATCCTAAAGCCCGTTTTAGTGATGGTTCACCCGTCACGGCTGAGGATGTTAAATTTAGTTTTGATATCATTCAAAGCAAAGCCAATCTGGGCTTTCAAATGTATTTGTCTGATTTAGCCAAGACTGAGGTATTGTCTAAATACCAAGTGAAAATGACATTTAAATCAGACCACAATGCAGATATGCCCTTTATTTTGGCAAAAATTGCGATTTATTCAAAAGCAGATTGGAAAAATAAAGACTATAGCAAAGTGACCTTGCAGCCGATTTTAGGATCGGGGCCTTATCTGATTGAACGTATTGATTCTGGGCGCAGTATTAGCTATAAGCGCAATCCAAATTATTGGGCAAAGGACTTAGCCATCAATCGTGGTCGTTATAACTTTGATCACATGAAATATGTTTATTATCGAAGCCCTGAAATCGCTTTTGAAGGGTTTAAATCTGGACAATATCGCTTTTATCAAGAAAAAAATGCCCGTAACTGGGTCACCGAATATAATTTTCCTGCGGTAAAACAAGGTTTGGTGAAAAAGTATATTTCTAAGATTGAAACACCAGCACTCACGCAAAGTTTGGTTTTTAATACCCGAAAGGCGCCATTCAATGATCTCAATTTTCGCCAAGCATTAACCTATGCTTATGATTTTGAATGGATCAACAAAGCATTGTTATTTGGTCAAAATATTCGCTTGCAAAGCCACTTTCAAAACAGTGAGCTTGCTGCGACTGGAAAACCAAGCGCGAAAGAACTTGAAATTTTAACGCCTTATTTAAAGCAATTGCCCGCATTACAACGCCAAGGTGTATTGGCAGATTGGAAATACCCAGTTTCAGATGCCAGTGGTTTTAACCGACAGAATTTATTGATTGCACGTTCGATGCTATTAAAGGCGGGTTATCGTTTTCACAATGGACTATTGGTGGATAGACAAGGTCGCCCCATTCAAATTGAATTTCTGATTCATCAAGATGGCGCGCTACGGACTTTGTTGCCATATATTCGTAATTTAAAAAAACTTGGGATTCTGGCAAATATTCGTCAAGTCGATTTACCGCAATATACAGAGCGTATGCGCCGTTTAGATTTTCAGATGACTGCTATCGATATGCCGCAATCATTAACACCAGGTGCTGAACAGGCACAGATGTGGGGCAGTAAAGCTGCCGATGAAGTGGGCAATTACAATTATGCAGGTGTTAAAAGTCCAGTGGTCGATCAGCTGATTCAACAGATTATTTATGCACCGAACCGTGAACAATTGGTGCTTCGTACCCGAGCACTGGATCGGGTATTACGTGCAGGCTATTATCAAATTCTGACTTATGGCAATGATAAAAACTGGTATGCTTATTGGAATATGTATCAGCAACCCAAAGTTAAACCAAAATTATCCCTCGGTTTAGAGTATTGGTGGGCAGATGCAGATCAAGCGAAAAAAGTAGAGCAATATTTAAAAAAATGAGCATTTTAAAATCATAATTTCAAATCTTCATGGTTAAAACATCAGTGGCTCAACGTAAGTGATGTTTAAATTGACATATCTACCCTCATGAGGTCATAAGGAACATCGTTTCAATGGGCACATATATACTCAAAAGGCTGTTACTGATCATCCCGACATTGTTCTTTGTTCTCTTGATCAATTTTGTTGTGGTTCAAATTGCACCTGGTGGGCCTGTTGAACAAGCGATTCAACAAGCGGAAAACTTCCAAGGGGTCAATATGACTGCTGGAGGGCTATCATCTTCGGTAAATAACCATGAGTATCGTGGTGCACAGGGTTTAAGCGAAGATATGGTCGATAAAATCAAACAGCAGTATGGCTTTGATCGACCTGCACATGAACGATTCTGGTTGATGTTAAAAAACTATTTAGCTTTAGATTTTGGCACGAGTTTTTTTAAAGATAAGCCGGTGACTGAGCTGTTATGGGAAAAAATGCCAGTCACCATTTCCTTGGGTGCGTGGAGCACTTTTTTAATTTATTTAATCTCAATTCCTTTAGGGATTAAAAAAGCCAAGCAGCATGGCTTATTTTTTGATAAATCAACCTCATTACTTTTGGCTGTGGGCTATGCCGTTCCCGCTTTTGTATTTGCAATATTGTTGATCGTATTTTTTGCTGGTGGTTCTTATTTACAATGGTTTCCGTTACAAGGCTTTGTTTCAGACAACTTTCACAGTCTCAATCTATTTGAAAAAATAGCAGATTATTTTTGGCACATGGCTTTACCTTTGTTGGCCATGGTGTTGGGCGGATTTGCAAGTTTAACCTATCTGACAAAATATTCATTTATGGAAGAGCTCAATAAGCAGTATGTGCTTGCAGCACGAGCAAAAGGCTTAACTGAAAATGAAGTGTTATATAAACACGTGTTTCGCAATGCTTTGTTGGTGATTGTTGCCGGCTTGCCTGAAGTATTGGTTGGGGTGTTCTTTGTTGGAAATCTGCTGATTGAAATTATTTTTAATTTGGATGGACTCGGCTTGCTAGGTTTTGAGGCCGTGCAACAGCGTGATTATCCGGTGATTTTTGGTGCTTTGTTTTTTCTGACCTTATTTGGGCTGATTTTACGTTTAATCTGTGATGTGGCTTATCGTGTGATTGATCCGCGAATTGATTTTGAATCGAGAGGTGCAAAATAATGTCACTGATCATGCAAGCACGAATACAGAAATTTCAGAAAAATCGCTTGGGTTTTGTCTGTTTCATCGTATTTATTGTTTTATTTATTCTTTCAATTTCTGCCGAATTTATTGCCAATGATAAGCCCTTATTGGTCAAATACGACAAGCATTATTACATGCCAGTTTTAAAGGCTTATCCTGAAACACATTTTGGTGGGGTCTTTGAAACAGAAGCTGATTATCGTGATCCGGTGGTTCAGCAGTTGATTGATGAAAAAGGCTGGTCGATTTGGCCACTGGTTCGTTATTCCTACCAAACTCCCAATTTAGATTTAGCCGTTCCTGTTCCATCACCACCCACCGCACAAAACTGGTTAGGTACAGATGATCAAGGGCGTGATGTATTTACCCGTATTCTTTATGGTCTACGCATATCACTGTTGTTTGGTTTGGCATTGACACTATTTGCTGCATTTATTGGAGTTATTGTTGGGGCGATACAGGGCTATTATGGCGGATGGGTGGATTTAATTGGGCAACGTCTGCTTGAAGTTTGGGGTGGTTTGCCGACTTTATTTATGGTGATCATCTTGGTCAGTATATTTACCCCGAGTGTCTATTGGCTATTTCTGATTATGTTGATTTTTGGCTGGACAGAGTTGGTCGGTATAGTGCGTGCTGAATTTCTTCGCGCCCGTCATTTAGATTATGTTCAAGCAGCACGTGCATTAGGGGTGAGTGATTTGATGATTATGTTCCGACATATCTTGCCCAATGTGATCAGTTCAAGTTTATCTCAACTTCCATTTATGCTGACTGCAAATATCACCGCACTTACTGCATTGGATTTTTTAGGTTATGGGCTTCCACCAGATGCAGCCTCCCTCGGTGAATTGTTATTACAAGGTAAAAATAATTTAAATGCGCCGTGGCTGGCTTTGTCAGGATTTTTTACTTTGGCCTTGGTGCTATCTTTATTGATTTATATTGGGGAGGCGACACGCGATGCATTCGATCCAAGACGTCAAAAATGATCAATCTTTGTTGTTGTCTGTCCAACATCTGCATATTGAAAATCAGCGTAAAGAGGTGCTGGTCAATAATCTTAACTTTGACCTACATGTCGGGGAAACTGTTGCGATTGTCGGGGAGAGTGGTTCAGGCAAATCAATCAGTGGTTTAGCCTTACTTGGCTTACTTCCTGAAAATTTAACTGTGACTGGGCAAGCGTTATATGATGAGCAAAACCTATTGTCTCTTAATCAAAATGCGCAGTTGGCAATCCGTGGTAAAAAAATTGCCATGATTTTTCAAGAACCGATGACTGCACTCAACCCGCTACATAAGGTTGAGCGGATTATTGGTGAGACTTTACTTCTAGACGGGATGTCCAAGGAAAAAGTCAGAAAACGTGTTTATGACTTATTGTGTGATGTCGGAATGGACGAACCTGAGGATAAGTTGAATCGTTATCCACATGAGTTATCGGGTGGTCAGCGACAACGTGTTTTGATTGCATCTGTTTTGGCACAAAAGCCTGAAATTATTATCGCGGATGAGCCGACAACAGCTTTAGATGTCACATTACAATCTCAAGTTTTAAACTTATTACAACTGCTTATTTTAAACCATAAAATGGCCATGATTTTGGTTAGTCATGATTTGAATTTGGTACGTAAATATGCCAATCAAGTGATTGTGATGAATCAGGGGCAGGTTGAAGAAAAAGGCACAGTTCGAAATATTTTTCAAAACCCTAAAGCCAGCTATACCCAATATTTATTGGATCATGATTTTGGTGAAGCCAATGCTTTACCGCATAAACGTAATTTAGTTTTATCTCTACATCGTGTTGGGGTGAAATTTCCAATAAGAAAGGGCATATTTAATCGAGTTAAAGATTATTTTGTTGCCGTTCAACCGCTCAATTTACGTTTAGATCGCGCTGAGTCCATCGGCATTGTCGGAGAAAGCGGTTCAGGTAAAACCTCTTTGGCGCTGGCAATCGCACGACTTATACAGTGCTCGGGCAATGTTTTTCTACTCAATCAAGACTTGAACAGATTGAGTCAGCGTAAATTACGCCCGCTGCGATCCAATTTTCAAATTGTATTCCAAGATCCGTTAAGCAGTTTAAATTCACGGATGACTGTCGACCAGATTATTCGAGAGGGCTTGGCACTACAACATCTAAAAGAAGCTGAAATGCTGATTCGTATCAATGAAATTTTAGATAAAGTAGAGCTCCCAATAACAGTTAAACAGCGTTATCCGCATGAATTGTCTGGCGGTCAACGGCAACGTGTGGCTTTAGCCCGTGCAGTGGTATTACGCCCTAAATTACTGATTCTCGATGAACCAACCTCAGCTCTTGATCGAACCACACAACGTGCGATTGTAAAATTACTGCGCCAGTTGCAACAGGATTATCAAATGAGTTATTTGTTTATTAGTCATGATTTACAGGTTGTAAAAGCACTTTGTCAGAAAGTTTTGGTATTAAAAGATGCTAAAGTTATCGAGTTTCAAGACACTCAAGCCTTATTTGATAAACCTTTAAATGACTATACCAAGCGATTAATTGCAGCGAGTCAGTATTAACGCTGTATAGATGGTTGTGGTTCAAAAAATATTCACATTAACAAAGTTGACAAAATGCATTGTCAGATTTACGCTTGAACTATTATAAATTTAAATTAGAGTAAAAGCTCTAATCACTAAAGAGATTTGACCATGAGCCATCTTGCACAAGCATTAGAAATAAAAAACACGCGATTTAAAAACCGAATCATTAAAGGTGCAATGAGTGAAGCATTGGCCAATCATGCAGGGCAACCGAACCAATTGCATTTAGGTTTATATGATGCTTGGGGGAAAGGCGGCTTGGGTTGTGCCATTACGGGGAATGTAATGGTGGATTTCCGTGCGAAGAATGAGCCGGGTGTTGTTGTAGTTGAAACTGAGCGTGATCTTGCCAAATTGACTGAATGGGCAAATGTGGGTAAAAAGCACGGGATGGTACAATTGATTCAGTTATCACATCCAGGTCGCCAATGTCCAAAAGGACTCAATAAAGAAACAGTGGCACCTTCAGCAGTGCCTTTTAGTCCAATGCTGGCAACGACATTTGGTACGCCACGTGCACTCAATGAAGCAGAAATTTTAGATATCATTCAACGATTTGCTGAAGCTGCGCGGATCTGTGAAAAAGCAGGTTTTGAAGGTGTACAGTTACATGGTGCACATGGTTATTTAATCAGTCAATTTCTTTCACCATTGACCAATATACGTCAAGATCAATGGGGCGGTTCGATTGAAAACCGTATGCGTTTCTTATTAGAAATTTATGCTGCAGTGCGTGCTAAAACCTCAGAAAACTTTATTATTTCAGTCAAACTGAACTCTGCAGATTTCCAGCGTGGTGGAATCACAGAAGAAGAAGTGGTTCAAGTATTTAAAGCCATTGATACAGCAGGGATCGATTTGATCGAAATTTCTGGTGGTACCTATGAAGCACCAGCAATGGCAGGCGCAAAAGCGGATAAACGTAAGCAAAGTACGATTGCACGTGAAGCATATTTCTTAGATTTTGCAGAAAAAATTCGTAAAGAAGTCAAATGTCATCTTATGGTGACAGGTGGTTTCCGTACAGCACAAGGTATGAATGCGGCTTTAGACAGTGGTGCGTGTGAATTTATTGGGATTGCACGTCCTCTTGCGGTAGAACCTGAAGTCAGCAACAACTTGATTGCAGGTCAGGACGTTCGATATGCAGTAGAGCAGATCAAAACGGGTATTCCTTTTGTTGATAAAATGGCGATCATGGAAATCCTGTGGTATGCCGCTCAGTTTAAAGCAATTGGTGAAGGGAAGAAGCCAAATCCTAAGCTTTCTCCACTCAAGGTTTTCTTTAATTATGCAAAAAATAATATCAAAGCGGTGATTCAAGGACGAGTAAACTCGCGAAAATCAGCTTAAGGTCATCGAGTATTGATCATTAAAAAGACCATTGTGAAATGGTCTTTTTAATGTGTGAACTTTTTTATTTAAAAAGATAAAGACTGAATAGTGAATTTTAAAAAAGCTACCATAAGTACGATTGTCTGGCAGCTTTTATTGACCGTTTTGAATCAATAGCACTGAGATTCAGCTCAAACGTTTAGGTCGTGAAATTCAGTTCAAATTAATGCGCACAAAAAGCCATATTAAAATATTCAAATAATTCAGGCGTGTTCAACCACAGCATACTTGACAGCCCGAACAGAACAACAATAACCAACCAGATACTAAGCTTGAACCACGAGAATGAGTTAGTCATTAACCACAGCCTCTTCATTGACAAAGAAATGCACAATAACGCCGACTACACACAAGGCAATTGAGCATCCCCAAATGATGTTGTAGTTACCCGTTATATCATGATTTAAACCGCCTAGCCATCCACCAAAAAATGAACCGATTTGGTGAGTGAAAAACACTAGACCGCTTAGCATGGTTAAGTATTTTACACCAAACATATTGGCTACAATGCCATTGGTTAGAGGTACAGTCGAAAGCCATAAGATCCCCATAACGATACCAAAGGCGTAAACAGTCCAAATACTCAATGGCAGCATCAGAAATGCAACAATCGCAACGCCACGTAAACCATATAAACCCATAAGTAGATGCGGTTTAGAATACTTACCACCAAGCCAACCTGCGGTATAGGTTCCGATAATATTAAATAGACCAACCAATGCGAGAAAGATCGTTCCAGTAGAGGCATCAAAACCATGATCAATCAAATAACCTGGCAGGTGAATGCCTAAAAAAACCACTTGGAACCCACACACTGAAAAACCAAAGGCCAACCATAAAAAAGGTTTATGCTGAAAGGCAATTTTAAGAATCTGTTTAAAGCTTAAATTGGGTTTTATCGCTTGTTTAATTGCATTTGGTGGTACATACATAGGTGCTTTAAGCATCCATGCCAATGGAACAATCAACACGATCAGCATTGCTGTAATGACCAGCGCAGATGACCAGCCGAAGTTCTTAATGAGAAGCAGGGTGGTTGGCAACATAATGAATTGCCCAAATGAACCTGCTGCACTGGCAATACCCATTGCCATACTACGCTTGCTTGGATGCGCTGCTCGTCCTACGGCTGAAAGTAATACCGAGAATGATGTTGCAGAGAGGGCTAAGCCGATAATTAAGCCAACACTGATATCCAGTAACAGCACATTTGAACTGATAGACATTAACAATAGGCCAATGGTGTAGAGCACCCCGCCTATCGCAACAATCGTCTTACTCCCATATCTGTCTGCAAGCGCACCAGTAAAAGGTTGTACTGCGCCCCAGAATAGATTTTGTATGGCAATGGCTAAACTAAAAACCTGATGACTCCAACCAAACTCATGGCTCATGGGTACAAGATAAAGCCCAAAACCGTGACGTACACCTAAAGAGAGTGCCAAGATAAAAGCACTTCCAATAAGCATATAAATGAGAGGTTTAGAGAAACGCGTGTCGTCCTGTTGTACTGACATAAGCTATCCATTGAATCATCATATGAGAATTGTAGATGATTCAATGGGACTTAGCGATAGAATAAAAATTTATCAATCGATAAATTTTAGTGATCAATCAACACATTTTAGTGAAAATAAATTTAGTTTTTAGAAACGATAACCCACACCGACATAAGTAATCAGCGGATCAATATCAATTTTGGTTTTAGCGCCGATGAGCGATTTCCCTGTATTGTTGTCAACGACAGTGATTTTGACATCACCACTCATTGGTGCATAAGTGACAGAGCCTACTCCAAACCAACGATCATTAAAATCATAGGTTGCACCCAATGTAGCCATAGGCGCTATGGCATCGTCGGCTTTTACTTTAACGCGAGGATCAGCTGATGATGTTTTTCCTTCTAATGCTGCACCTGCCTGACCATCAAGAACATTTTGAACCATGTGGCCTGCAGCAATTAAATCTTTGTTGATACCAGAGTCAATTTTTACATTGGTAAAATGCGCATACATGACACCGACGCCGACATAAGGTCTAAGTTTATTTACACCAGATTTACCAAATTGATAATGTATTTCTGCGGCAGGTAACCATGCTGTTGCAGATGCTGCTTTTTTCGATTGCTCTAAATTGGTAATCGGGATTTGTGTATCTAAGGGAATACCACCAATGCCGTTAATTAAGCCATTGGCAATTCCGCCAATGATCGGTGTATCCAGCTTACCTTCAGGTGTCGCAATACCAAGTACAGGGGCATTAATCTGGCCTTGTCCTTTAATATCAACTTTAGGGGGAATACCTGCTTTAAATTCTAATGAAATATTATCGGTAAAGAAGTAATTTGCCATGATCCCTAAGGTATCAACATTATCTGCTTTCAGTCCTGCATCTGCATTATTCCAGCTTTCTAAACTGGTAATATTGGCTTTACCACTCATGTTTGAGGTTAATGTTCCATTTTTAATTAAGCCTAAAGTTTCACCAAGTTTTGCCACACCCAATAACTTTTCTTTTTTGGCGGTACCTTCTTCGGTATTGGCAATTGCATTGGTCACAGTGTCAAGTTGCACATCACCAACCGCATAATCGCCTTTCTTAACACTGGTATTGATGTTTACACCATTGGGATTACCTTGCGGCATTGCATGTAGCCAACCTGCTGAAACAGAAAAGCGTTTAAATCCATCACCATCTTTCAGACTAAAATAGGGTGAATCTGCATGGGCCATCATCGGTAAAGTCATGCATGAGGTCATGATGCAAAGTAATGATTTTTTCATAGGTTTGGACTCCATGTCCGTAATTGATACTAATTTTTATGCGTTTTTATTATTAGAAGTTTTTGCTGTTAATTAATGTAGTCTTTACAAAGGCTTTTTTTAAGTGAATGTTCTTTTTTTAATGTTTTATTTATCATAAGTTTATAAATGTAATACAACTGTAATCATGTTGTCATGATATTACATGCTAAAAATAGGTCATGGTCTCGGTTAAAAATAACCATAAAACATTGACTTGGCAGATAAGGAAAAACTCAAGCCATAAAAAAAGGCCATATAAATATGACCTTTTGTTAAGCAGCATAAGTCATTTTAGTCAATGACTTTCGTTATTTTTGAAAACGAGATAGATCTTCTTCAGGGCGCGCGGTTAAAACTTCTACACCGTCTTTGGTCACCAGCAGGGTATGTTCGTATTGAGCTGAAAGACTATGGTCTTTGGTTACCACCGTCCATTTATCACCCATTAAACGTGTTTGCCAAACACCAGCGTTGACCATTGGTTCAATGGTAAAGGTCATACCTTCTTCCAAAACCATACCTGAATTAGGTTGACCATAGTGAAGGACTTGTGGCTCATCATGGAATACTGTACCAATACCATGACCACAATATTCACGCACTACACTAAAGCGTTCTGATTCAACATATTTTTGAATCGCTGCGCCAATATCACCAATAGTTGAGCCTGGCTTCACCGTTTCCATACCACGGTACATTGCTTCTTGAGCAACTTTACATAAACGCTCAGCAATAATAGATGTTTCACCACCAACCACATACATCATATTGGTATCGCCGTGATAACCATCTTTAATCACAGTGACATCAATATTGAGAATATCGCCTTTCTTTAAAATTTTACTCGCAGATGGAATGCCGTGACATACCACATGATTTACAGAAGTACAAATCACATGTTGGAATGCAGGGCGACCAGGCGCAGCACCATAACCTAAACATGCAGGTATAGCGTCTTGTTTGTTGACAATATAGTCATGACAAATCGTATCCAATTCAAGTGTACTAACACCTGGTTTGATATGCGGTTTGATCATATCCAAAACTTCTGCAGCCAATCGACCTGCAACACGCATCTTTTCAATTTCATCTGCGGTTTTGATTAATCGACGTGGTGCTTCGTAAGTACTGTTCATGATCTTTAAAAACTTTTGGAAATTTGTATGTGACTATGGTATAAATAGCCGCCCAATTTATCAAATGCTTTCTGTGACTTTCTTTGTGAATGGTTTATGGAAATATTGATAAGGGTAATTTAAAAATCCGCACATATGTCGTCACATTACTCTGGGTGCCTGAAAGGGTGGAGAATGCGGACATATGGAGGCCTAACCCAAACTTTTAAGGTAAAGAAAATGGCAGATTACAACGTAAGCATGCGCGACCTTCTTCAAGCTGGCGCGCACTTTGGTCACCAAACTCGCTTCTGGAACCCAAAAATGCGTCAATACATTTTTGGTGCGCGTAACCGTATTCACATCATCAACCTTGAACATACTGTTCCTGCGTTAAATGATGCTTTGAATTTTGTTAACAATCTAGCAAGCAAAAAGAACAAAGTATTGTTCGTTGGTACAAAACGTGCTGCTTCTAACATCATTCGTGAACAAGCTCAACGCGCTGGTCAGCCTTATGTTGATCACCGTTGGTTGGGTGGTATGTTGACTAACTGGAAAACTCTTCGTCAGTCAATCAACCGTTTGAAAGATCTTCAAACTCAATCACAAGATGGTACTTTTGCTAAACTTACTAAACGTGAAGCATTAGAACGCGCTCGTGAAATGGAAAAACTTGAACGCTCTTTAGGCGGTGTTAAGAACATGGGTGGTTTACCTGACGCATTGTTCATCATCGACGTTGATCACGAAGCAATCGCGATTAAAGAAGCTAAAAACCTTGGTATTCCAGTAATTGGTATCGTTGATACAAACTCTAACCCAGATAACGTAGATTTCGTTATTCCGGGTAATGACGATGCGATCCGTGCTGTTACACTTTATGCTTCTGCAATGGCTGATGCAATTCTTGCTGGTAAAGAATACGCTCAAACTCAAGCGAATGCTCAAGCTAAAGGCGAAGAAGCTGCGAAAGAAGCTCCTGAGGCTTAATGCGTTTTGACGCAAGCTTGTCATTTTTGTGATTTAAAATGATGACAAATTGAGCGTCGAGAAAGCAAAACGGCCCAGAGGAACCTTTGGGCCGTTTTTGTTGAACAGATTCATATTCTACCGTATTTAGGAGAACAACATGACTGCAGTTACTGCGAGCATGGTAAAAGAATTACGTGACCGTACTGGTCTTGCAATGATGGAATGCAAAAAAGCATTAACAGAAGCAGACGGTGACATCGAATTAGCGATTGATAATCTTCGTAAATCAGGTCAAGCAAAAGCAGCTAAAAAAGCTGGTAACATTGCTGCTGATGGCGCGATCACAATTGCTCAAGAAGGTAACAAAGCAATTCTTTTAGAAGTAAACTGTCAAACTGACTTCGTTGCTAAAGACGAAAACTTTGCTGGTTTCTCTGCTAAAGTTGCTGCTGCTGCACTTGCTGCTGGTGTAACTGATGCTGCTCAAATTGCTGAATTGAAACTTGAAGATGGTTCAACTGTTGAAGAAGCTCGTATTGCGCTTGTTCAAAAAATCGGTGAAAACATTCAAGTTCGTCGTGCTGCAATTGTTGAAGGTGAAAACCTTGCAGTTTACAAACACGGTTTAAAAATCGGTGTTGTTGTTTCTTACACAGGTTCTGCTGAAACTGGTAAAGGTATTGCAATGCACGTTGCTGCGTTCAACCCAGTTGCTGTAACTGCTGAAGATGTTTCTGCTGATCTTATCGCGAAAGAGAAAGAAATTGCAGAAGCTAAAGCGATTGAATCTGGTAAGCCAGCGAACATCGTTGAAAAAATGGTGACTGGTTCAGTTGAAAAATACTTGAACGAAGTTGTTCTTGAGCGTCAACAATACGTAATCGACAACGACAAAAAAGTTGCTGAAGTATTGAAAGCGACTGCAACAACTGTAGCTCAATTCGTTCGCTTCGAAGTAGGTGAAGGTATTGAGAAGAAAGCTGAAATGAGCTTTGCAGAAGAAGTTGCTGCTGCTCAAGCGGCTGCTAAATAATTTTTACTCACTGAGTATAATTATTGAAAACCCCTCTTTTGAGGGGTTTTTTTTGTCTGTAATTTAATTGAAGTAGATTTAGAAGAATTAATTCATACATATCTAAAAGATTATTCTTTTATAATTCCACAATGAACATTGATTAGACTCAAACTTTATGGCAAATAAAACACAACTTGGTATTGGTGCTGTAATTGCAGTGATCGTCGTAGCTTATCTGGGTGTTGATCTCAATCAACAAAAAAATCAAGTAACTGAACCCTCTAAAGTTGAATCGATCGATCAGCAAAACAATCATTTACAAGACAATACACAGCATGTGGATGAGCAGGGTAATGAAAACCAATTTAAAGATAAGCCGTCTGCCAATAGTCAAAATCAAAATGGTCTTGAGGTTATTCGAAAAGCCTATGATGCAAAACTCAGTAATGTTCAAGTACAATCCATCGGTCGAGTAAAAGCCGTGTTGCGTGATGATAATGAAGGTTCGCGCCATCAAAAATTTATTCTTGCACTGGATAATGGCTTAACTGTATTGGTTGCACATAATATTGATTTAGCACCACGCATAGATAATTTACGCAAAGGTGATACTGTCGAATTTTTTGGCGAGTATGAATATAGTAATCAAGGTGGTGTAATGCATTGGACACACCATGATCCAAAGCGTCGTCATCAAGATGGTTGGCTAAAACATAATGGAAAAACCTATCAGTAATCTATTGGTTATTTTCTTAGGTGCACAAAAGATTAGGTCTTGTTTAAATGTATAGATAGCAATTTTGTTCTATACGCTTTTTATAAACATGCTATTTTTAAATTATTATCAAAAGTCTGAATAGAAAAAATGCAGGAGTGGGCAAGCTACTTTCACCTAAAAGAATTGGGTGGATTAGAATTGTTAAAAGCACAGTATCACCATAAGCAATTTTCAAAGCATGTGCATGAAGGTTATTGTATTGGTGTGATTGAAGATGGTGCACAGAGTTTTTATCGGACTGGGCAGTTACATACAGCACCGAAGGGTGACATTATATTAGTCAATGCTGATGAAATTCATACAGGTTCATCTGCTGTCGAGTCAGGCTGGAAATATCGTGCAATTTATCCAACGCCAGAAATGTTGTTAGATGCAGGGCAAGATTTTTTTAGTGTTAAAAATAGCGTACCGTGGTTCCCACAAGCAGTTGTGCAAGATGTTGGATTGGCACAGCAACTCTGTTTACTTTTTGATTTATTAGAACAAAAAGAAAATACTTTACTGAAAGAGAGTATGTATTTATCCACTTTAGCCCGCTTAATCAGTCGCTATGGTCGTGCCAAATTAACACCTGCTGAATTACCAGAAGCACAACGGAAAGTTGAAATAGTTAAAGATTTATTAAGCAGCTTCCCTGAGCATGATTATTCGCTCACTGATTTGGCGACATATGTAGGATTAAGCCCTTGGCATTTTTTACGTGAATTTAAAAAATATACGGGCTTACCACCGCATAGTTGGTTGGTTCAGGTCCGTTTACAGAAAGCGCGCCAATTATTAAAACAAGGTCAGAGTATTGCAATGACTGCCCAAAATAGTGGTTTTTCAGATCAAAGTCATTTTAATCGACATTTTAAAAAAGCAGTCGGGGTTACGCCTTCTCAATATTTAAGTACCTTAAATATTTAATAAATGTATTCGGAAATAACCATTTAAACGCTCACAGCCCCTCACCAAATAGCAATTTCATCCAAGCGATCACTGAGCATTTATAAGATACTGATTAAATTCTTAGATTTGGATTTTGCAAATGAGTGATCAATTTGAATCTTACACTGCCGAGATTGAGCCGAAGTCTAATCAAAATAAAAAGGCTTTTTTCCAGGGTGTGGTCGATATTTTACCTTTATCTATCGCCGTACTGCCTTGGGGTATTCTGGCTGGCTCAATGGCAATCAATGCTGGATTAAGCTTTGCACAAGCATTCTCAATGTCCGCTGTTGTATTTGCAGGTGCAGCACAGTTGGTGAGTTTAGGTTTAGTCATGTCACATGCATCTGCCTTGACGATTATGATTACGGTATTTTTCTTAACCAGTCAGCATTTAATTTATGCGCTTAATTTTCGTCAAGATGTCAGTCGCTTTCCGTTTAAGCAACGCATATTAATTGGCTTCTTGCTGACAGATGAGCTGTTTGCTGTCGGCATTGGCAAAGATAAACAGCGCAGCTTTGCTTATTTGTTTGGTGCTGGGCTGTGTTTTTATTTGGCTTGGTGCCTATTTAGTGTGTTAGGAATTGTACTGGCTAAATCAATTCCAAATTTAGAAAGCTTACATTTAGATTTTTCAATTGTTGCGGTATTTATTTTGATTATTGTGCCTATGGTGAAAAATAGCGCAACTTTGGTAGGCGTCATGTGTACCTTGCTATCTGCCTGTATTTTTAAATATTTTCAATTTGAAGGGGGCATTGTGCTATCCGGGATTTTGGGGATGTTTAGTGCGATGTGTACGGCAAAGATCCTCGGAGTAAAAAATATAGGCGTAGTAAAATGACATGGACTTTATTGTTAACTTTGGCAGCCATTATCTTGATTAACCGCTACTTTTTCTTAGAACCTAAAATCGCCCTGAAATTACCTCGTGTGATTGGAAATATGTTGAAGTATTCAGCGCCATGTTTGCTGACTGCAATTTGTGCACCAATTGTATTTTTTAATGGAGACCAATTCCGTGCATTGCCTTTGGATGCCTATTTTTTAACAGCAATGATCTGTGTTGTTTTGGCGCTTATTTCTAAGAAAATTCTAGTCAATTTAGCTTTAAGTTTATTGTGCTTTTACGGGTTATTTTATCTGTTAAATTGAAAAAAATGGAGGGAAAAGCCGAATTGGATTTTCCCTCTGGTTTATTTGCGCTAAAAAGCCAGTTTCTGGCGTGTTTTCCATTTGGGTAGTACTTTACCAAGATAGGCATCCATACACCATACAGGGCCAATGAGGAGGAATTGAAGGTCTTTAAAGAAAGAAGGCTTTTTACCCTCGACTTTGTGACCATAAAATTGACCAATCCAAGCCAAAATAAACACCCCAATATAGAAACCAACACCAACAGGAAGTAAGTAAATGATCCATGCCATGACTGCAATTAATGCGGTCATTGCTACAGCAAGAACAATATCTAAACGGGCATAGAAAACGAGGGTAAGAACCAGAAGTAGTGCCGTAAGCAAAGCACTAAAATGAGCAAGAATCCCAATGATGGCAAATAAAATCGCGGGAACACAAGCCCAATGGATGGCTTTATTGGTTATGTTTTGATGGCTTTCGCTATATTCATCGAACCATTCGGTGATTGTTTTCATTTGGCGCTCCATGCATGTGGTTGGCTATATTTATTTTTGCTGAAAACAATATAAATCAGAATAATGTTTTGGTCAAAATAGCGGCTTTAAATAAAACTAAGTGCTGTTCAGGGGGATTTCAATGTGTGGCCTGATAGAAATTTAAAATATCACGTGCCCAAGTTTGATGTTCTGGTTTTAGTGTAACTTTGATTTCCTGAAAATTGGTGACATTGTTGCCATCACTTTCATCGGCATAATAGGCGATCCCATGTGTTTTGTTGGGATAGTTGGGAATTTGATAGCTAAAATAGACTTTATTTTTATTGGCTTTGACGATTTTTAACAGGTGGTTTTTATCTTCAATGGCACCAAATTCATTGTCTAAACTGAGCTTTTTGACATTGGGGAAATATAAACTTGCGCTATGCATGGCACAGCCAACACACGCGGAAGAATTATAAATGGTGATGGCTTCATCTTTTTTACGGCTTGCCAGCACAGCATATGCAACGCCAGAAGGTCCCATATCCGTGCTGATCACTTGCCATGATAGGGGGACAAGTACAGGACCAATACCCGGCAGTAAAATGATTTTAAAGTTTTTTGCTTGAGTCGCAGATATTTTATAACGGAACTGACATTTTACTTGCTGGGTATTGTTGATCTTACAGACGGCATCATCTTTGTAGAATCCTGTATCGTTAAAAGGATTAGGAATTGCTGCAATATAGGTATCCACTGTTACATTATTGCTGAGTGTGGCTGCGGGAAGTTTTTCAAGTTGGTGTTGTTGGTGAGGTGCTTGGTTGGTTTTTAGATCAGGAAAAGTGGCTTTGAAAATCGCGATATCTCCATAAGCAAAACCACTTAGGCCCAATAGTATGATTAAAAATTTCGAATTAAGCATGTCCTATCCCGACTAGTCCCTACTGATCCTTATTGGGGACTTTGATAAATCAATTGACCTTCTTTGTAGGTTGCCAATATTTTGATGTCTTTAATCTTTTGAGTGGGCACTTTTAATGGGTCTTGATCTATTACCACAAGATCCGCCAATTTGCCTTTTTCTAAGGTACCTTTGTCTTTTTCTTCAAAGTATTGGTATGCAGCCCAATCTGTGACTGATTTTAATGCAATATAAGGACTGACTTTTTGATCCTCACCTAATATATCTCCAGAACGGGTGGTACGATTGACGGTTGCATCAATCACCATCATATTTTTAGGAGGGATGACTGGGGCATCATGGTGCTCAGTAAAAATCATATTTTTTCTTAATGCAGAACCTGTTGGAGAAATTCGGTTGGCTCGTTCTGCGCCGAGCGTTTCATGTTTATGCCAATCGCCCCAGTAGTAAGTATGTAATGAGAAGAACGAAGGAATAAGCCCTAATTTCTTGGCTTGATCTAATTGATCCTCACGCATGGTTTGTGCATGAATAATCACATTGCGGCGATCTGCTTGGCCATATTGTGCATTGGCTGTCTCAATAGTTGCGAGATATTGGTCAATTGCAGCATCACCATTGGCATGTGCAAGAATTTGCCAATGATTCTTATAAGCCAGATTAATTGCATCTTGAACCATTTTTGTATCTGGATAGGCTGGATAACCACGATAGTCTTTAGGTTTTCCCTCTGGCGGGATGAAGTAAGGCTGCGTTAGCCATGCGGTTTTGCCTTGTGGAGAGCCATCTAGGCTGATTTTAACCCCACCAATTCTAAAATGATTTTGATAATTGAGACTACTGCCATTTTTCAGCATATAATCTTTTTCATTGATAATATCTGGATAAACCACGACATCAATATTCAATTGATTGATGGCCGCAAAACTTCGCCATAATTCAGTGGTACCATGATCTGCACGACCTTCTTGTACAGTGGTATAGCCATTTTTGATATAGGTATTTAGTGCTGTTTTTGCCATATTTTGCATGATTTCAGGTGGAACTTTACTAAATGCTGTTGTCATTGCTGAAAAAACAGCAGCTTCTTCAAGTACACCATTTGGCTCTTGAGAATTTGCTTTACGACGAATAATCCCGCCAGTTGGATTTGGGGTATTTTTATCGATGTTTAAAAGTTCAAGAGCCTTGTGATTTACAGAGCCTAAGTGTCCAGACTGATGTAAAACAATAATCGGGTGATTGGTGGAAACCAAATCTAAATCATCTGCTGTAGGATGCCGTTTTTCTTTAATTTGGGCATCATCATAACCATTTCCAATAATCCAACCTGAGGTTGCTTTGATAAAGTCAGGATTGTTTTGTTGCCATAATGAAAGTTCACGAATCAATGATGCAATATCTGAAACGTTACCATCGGGCGTAGGGTAGAGATTTGCCACAGTTTGCTGTAGACCGACACTATTTAAATGGCTATGTGCATCAATAAAACCAGGCAGCAGGGTATGATGGTTTAAGTTAACCTCTTGGGTATTTTTTTGTTTTAACTTTTGCGCTTGTTTTAAATCACCTGCAAAGACAATTCTTCCATCCTTGACCAGTAGCGCTTCGACATAATGGGGTGACATGCCTTGCATGGTTAAAATTGAGCCACCGTAAAATAGCGTGTTTGTTTGCGTCAATGTTGCAAGATCAGCGGGTGTATTCGTGTTTGTTGGAGATACTGTGGTACATGCGCTAAGCGAGCCAAGGCCAATTACGCAGATGATGGGTGCAATTGCACGGACAAGTTTTGATGGGCTACTGATTTGAAACATGAATAATCCCCAAATTTGTTTTATTAAATATTGTTTATTTTATTCAAACTAGCAAAGATTTTGATCTGCGTATAGGTTTGATATGTGTTTAAAAATGATAAGTGTTTTTACATTTGAACAATGATCTTGATTTATCCTAAACGATTTTTTATTTATATACAGCCTAAATAAATCTTTTTCTAAAATAAATCACAGATAACAGCGCCAGTGCTAAACCAATAAATGAGGGACCATAACCGATAGGAGCAGCAAGTAAGCCAACAATTACAGCTCCTGCTACAGCCCCGCCATAATTAAAAATATTCACCCGTGCGATAATTTCATCGCGTCGATTTTCATCTAAACGACCTGCTGCTGAAAATGTCAGCGGGACTAATGCGCCTACCGCAACACCAGCCAGTGCAAAACCAGCAATAACAATCGCCAATGAATGTCCTAAGCCAGCTATGGCACAGCCTGTTGCACCAATCAGCGTTGTGATGAAGGCAACCCATGCAGCGCTTTTAAATTTTAAAAGATAATCCAGACTTAAACGGGTGAGTAAAATACCCATTTGGTATGCGGCATAACCCAATGGGGCGACTGTGGCTGAGCTTGCTAAAATATCTTTAAGATAAATTGAACTCCACGTGCTGATCGCTGAGTCGACAGTAAAGGCGATGAGAATGATCACACCAAAAATAAGCAATTGTTTATGCGGAATTGGTGATCGTTGTTGAGGATGTAGGGCAGCATTTTCTTTTTGTTGAAATAACCAACGTTTTGACACTTGCGATGTAATCAAACACATCATGACAGCAATGCACAATGCCGCAGTTGCCCCAAGTGTGGTTGAGACTGTCGCGGACATGATTAACGCACCAAGGAAAGCAGCAGCGGTATAACAGGCAAAGAAACCGCCCAAGGCGCTTTTTCCAAGTTTCTGTTCCATCATGACAGCTTGCATATTCAATGCCGCATCTAAACATCCGAGTCCAAGCCCATAAAGTAAAAAACTAGCGACCATGATCATGACACTGGGACTAAATGCTGCAATTGCAATACCGATGGCTTCAAATAGCAAGCCGATAACAATAGCCAGCCTTGAACCTAGTTTGACGGCAAGTCGATCTGCCAAAATAGTACCCAGTGCTGCCGCAATACAGACGCCAAGGATAATAATCGACAGTTGATCATCTGAAAGTCTGAATCGGCTTTTGATTGTGGGAAGCGCGGTCATGACGCTGGCATAACCCAAGCCTTGCGTGGCAAAACCAAGTGCGATTACTTTTTGGGTTGTGCTGAGGGATGTATACGCGAAGTTTGGCGTTTTGCTGTTCACGTCCATGCATGGCTCACTTTTTTACTTTTAGAGTTTAAACTTCGGTTTTCGTTTTACTGTCTAGTGATACATCCTGTATCAACTCGCATTTTATTTTATCTGGAATGCATTGAAAGAAAAGGGGCATAACTGGAAAGTTAAGGGGGCAATTCGGACATCTGTATTTTTATTTTTGCAATAAAAAAGCCACTGGAAAGTGGCTTTTGTTAAATGCATGCAGTGATTTACGAGTTTGGACCATCTACGCGTTCAATATTAACGCGTGCTGTTCCTGAATTTGTAATACCTAAACGCTTAGCAGCGCCGTAAGAGAGGTCAAGCACACGGTTACCATGGAAAGGACCACGATCGTTGACTTTAACCACTACGCTTTTACCATTGTCTTTATTGGTTACACGAATAAAGCAGTTTAATGGCAAGCTACGGTGTGCAGCAGTCAAATCATTCATATCGAATGTATCACCGCTTGCGGTTTTACGACCGTGGAACTGACGACCGTACCAAGATGCAACACCAGTTTGGCTAAATTTGCGAACTGTGTTTGAAGCAACTTCATTAAGTTTATCAATTACTGAAGGCTCATCTTCAGGAACTTGAATCTTTGCTGCAATAGTTTGACGACGGACTTGATCGCCAGAACGTTCAGTAATTGACAAACTGTTTAGGTTTGAAAAATGAGAGTTGAAATTTGTTGAATCTTTGCTAATCACACGAGAAGCTAGACTCGAACTATCCGAATCATTGTTTAAGTATGATGACTGAACCATTTCTGAGTTGACCTGCGTCATACTCAGACCCATGGTCAGGGCCATCATATATTTTAGTGAAGCATGCATCGTTTAACTCCTTGGAACCTCAATTTTAACTTTCTAAGTCGCTGAAAATTAACCATAGAGGTCTGTAAATTCACTTGTGCAACTGCATTTAACGGAAAGGATAATATTCAAGCTGGAATAAATGTGTCTAGCATTATTTAAGAAACAGTTACAAAAAGGACAAATTCTTACAGGTTTTGATTAAAAAATAATCAATATTGTAACAAGATATGAAAAAAGTATTAAATGTGATCAAATTAACATAAAAAAATCTTGACTTATTTATTGTTTAGGAAATTGCAAGTCTTAACGACTTACAATTTCGGTGCCTAAAAGCCATAAAGCGGTGGCATACATACGGCTTCTATTATATGTCGTAATCACTTGAAAATTAGGATAAGTAATATAATAAATAGGGCCATTGCTGTCCTGTAATTGAATCACATTAACCAAATCTAAGTCATCAATTTTGACGATTGGATTTAATGGAGAAATCCCTAAATTTTTAAGTGATCCATAGGGAACAGGCTGAGTTAAATCTTTTGCAATAACTGCTTCAGGATTGTTCCCTGTATAACGCGCTAAAAATGCAATAGGGCGATCACGCTGCCAGCCATGTTGAGCCAGATAGTTGGCAATTGAACCAATCGCATCGACCGCAGAGTTACGTAAGTCAACATGACCATTTCCATCGTAATCCACGCCAAATTTAGACACATTACTTGGCATAAATTGCGGATAACCTACTGCGCCTGCATAAGACCCAACAATCGAATTGGTTGGAACGCCATCTTTATATGACCATGCAATTAAAGCACCCAACTCATCTTGGAAATATTGCGCACGGCGGGGATAACCAAAACCGAGGGTTGCAAGTGCATCACGGGTGATAAAGGAGCCCTTATTTGAGCCATAACCTGTTTCCACCCCTAGAATGCCTAGGATGATTGCTTGAGGCACCCCAAACTGCTGTTCTGCGCGATTCAGTGTATCTGCATATTGTTGTTTAAAACGCACACCACGTTGGATGGTGCCTTCAGCTAAAAAATTAGTTTTGTATTGGTACCAAGGCTTACTTTCACCTGGTCGTTCCATAATGCTGATGATATTGGGTAAATTGCGTGAACCGTTCATTGCCCAATCAATTTGTTCGCTACTTAAACCATAGGTTTGCATGGTTTTGGCTTTAAAGTTATTGTATTCAGGGTTGCTGGCAAAATCATTGGCTTGGCAGAAACTGGTCAGTGAAAATGCAGCTGCACAAAAAGTGATGTTTTTAACCTTCTGTAAAAGCCCAAAAGTAAACATAGGTTATATTTCCTAATTATTTATGATAAAAAAATTAACGATGTGTATGTATAGACATCACAATGCCAAAAGTGGCCATTAAAGTAATAATTGCAGTACCACCATAACTCATAAAAGGTAATGGCACACCGACTACAGGTAAAATACCACTGACCATGCCCGCATTTACAAATACATAAACAAAAAATGACAAAGCAAAAGTACCAGCAACCAAGCGCCCAAAATTATGGAAGCACTGTAGACTCATTTGAAAGGTTCTAAAGATAATACAAAAGTAAATGATGATCAGAAGTAGGATACCAATCAGACCGAATTCTTCAGAAAATGCGGCAATAATAAAGTCAGTATGGCCTTCAGGTAAAAAATGTAAGTGCGATTGAGTGCCTTCCAAATAACCTTTACCCATAAAGCCACCCGAACCAATCGCTGTTTTAGACTGAATGATGTTCCAGCCTGTGCCTAAGGCATCAGCTTCTGGATTAAATAAAGTTAAAACACGTTGTCGTTGATAGTCATGTAGTAGAAATTCCCAAGCGACTGGAATCACCACTGCAACAGCACTCACTGCACCTAAAATCATTTTCCAAGAAAGACCACTTAGAAATAGCACAAAAATCCCACTGGCTAAGATGAGCAGTGATGTACCTAAATCGGGTTGTTCTGCAATCAGGATAAAAGGAATGCCAATCATGATCAGTGATAAAAACACATTTTTAAAACTAGGAGGTAGTGGATTACGAGATAAAAACCATGCAATCATCAATGGCATACCAATTTTTAAAAACTCACTGGGTTGTACGCTGCCAAAACCCGGAATCCCAATCCAGCGTTGAGCACCCATGCGAACCTCACCAAACACTTTAACTGCGACTAAGCAGACCAGCCCAAACAGATAAAAGTAAGGTGCAAAAGCTTGATAAACTTTAGGGGGAATTTGGGCTAAACCACACATGACGAGAAAACCGATACCAAAGCTCATGGCTTGTTTGGAAACCAGCCCCATATCTTGTGCAGACGCACTATAAAGGACGGTTAAACCGAGCATCGCGTTTAAAATTAGAAATAAGCTCAACCAAGGGTCAATATGGAGTTTTTGCCAGCGTGAGGGGATCATGGCAGTACTCAGACCATCACGAGGAGATTGACGTAAAAATTTATATTGAGAGCTTGGTGCCATTGGTCTATTTTGTGCGGGAAATGTGTTTTGCGCATGCTATCACAATCCCCCTCGAAGGCAATGAATATCAATACTTTGCAACAAAATTATGAGCTGAATTTTGTGATTATTTTGAGGGTGAAATATTTAAATTAGAAAATAGTGGGTTAAATAGATTGAATTAAATGGTTTTGAACTTGAATAGGTCTTAGATAGATCTAGGAATAGCGTTTTATCATGATTTTAAGTTCATGAATTTAATGGTTAATTACTACAGCTAAAAGTATAGCTCGATAAATTTAAAAAAATGCCCTTATCAAGAAGGGCATTTTTTATATTTAAAAATCCAATTGAATTTTAACGATCAATTAAAAAATAAAGTATCGTAATATTCTGCAACAGCTGTGATTTCATCTTTATTTAAATTTGGAATCAACTTATCAATTGCCATATGCACTGCTTTGCCTACAGCAGACGCGCCAATATCCGCAGCTTTACGTTTGATCATACCCAAATCCAGCGTTTTATTAAAATCACGCATAAAATGGTTAATCGTCGCATCTGAGAATTGTTTGAATTGTTCAGACAATACAGCGCGATTTACATCCCCATTTGCTTGAACTTCAGCAAAGCTATTTTTGAGATTGGTGACTAAACTTGCGTCTAAATTCACACCGACACGGAATTGACCTTGTGGATCTTTAAATAGACTACGTTCTGAAAACTCAACAGACTGACGAACCACATCATTGTCTGCCTTACTTAACAATTGTTTAAGTAATACAGCAACAGTCGATTTGACATAGCCTGCTAATTTTTCAGCAGTATCTCGTTTGTCACTTGCAGGGAAGCGACGAACAAGTTCAATCAAAAGCGTATCAATAATTTCTTCATTAATGAGTAAGGCAGTTTGATCACGTAAAGGATAAAGTGGTTCGTTAGAGTTTTTTTTCTCAATACCGGTCTGAATGTTCTTTAATAGTTCTTCAGAAGGTACAAAACCAAAAAAAGGCATGTTTTCAACCTCAATGTTTATTGTCGCGCCAATCGAATTGGGCTTGGCATCCATGATTCATCAGATACACGACATGGATTAATATCTAAACCGCCACGACGTGTATATGTTGCATACACCATCAGCTTTTCAGGTTTTAAATTTTGCCAAATATCGGCAAAGATTTGTTCCACGCATTGTTCGTGAAAACCGTTATGCTGACGATACGAGATAATATAAGCTAAAATACTGCGATAACAAGGTTTTTCGCCTTGGTATCGGATAAAAACAGTGCCCCAATCGGGTTGTCCAGTCACAGGGCAATTGCTTCTTAATAAGTGTGAATACAGTTGAATTTCAACGCTTTCACCGTGTTGTGCATTTTCTTGATCAAAGGCCAAAAGGCTTGCATCTGGATGATTGACCAGCTGGTCAGGTTCTTGATCATCAATACAAATACCCGTTGGTTTGCTAATCTCTAAATCATCAACTTGAAATAAAGTTAGCGTCACTGGGGCTTGTGCAGCAGCAGATAAGTCTTTTTCAACGGTATTGATAAAAGCTTGATGAGAGTCAAACTGGGTAAAATTCATACTATTAAAGTAGAGCTTTAACGACTTCGATTCAATCAAATTTGGTGATGTTGCAGGGAGTGCAATACGCCCAATGGCAACTTGCGGGATCCCTTTGCTATTGAGCCAAGAAATTTCGAATACATGCCACCAATCTTGACCTTTATATATACCCGCTACATCCGCATATTGCTCACGCGCTTGTGCACGCGCGATCGGGAAAAGAATTTCGGGTTGATAGGTAGTTGGGTAATCGGTTTCTTTACCCAATAAAGATTTTTCAACAGACATTATTCACGCATTCCTGAACCACGAGAAAGTAAATAATAGGCAATCGCATACAGTACGCCACAGAATAGAGTCACGATAAGTAAAGACAATGAAACATTGACATCACTATGACCTAAAATTCCGAAACGGAAAGCATTGACCATATATACAATCGGGTTAATTAAAGACAGATTTTGCCAAAATGGACTTAAAGCACTAATCGAATAAAACACACCGCCTAAGTAGGTGAGGGGTGTTAATACAAAGGTTGGGATAATTGAAATATCGTCAAACGATTTTGCATATACAGCATTGATAAAACCACCTAAAGAGAACAGTAGTGAGGTAATAATAACGGTATATATCGTGACGAAAATATTATGGATATAAAGGTCAGTAAAGAACAAACTCATTGCTGTGACAATTGCCCCAACAAGAACACCACGGGCAACACCACCAATCACATAACCACACAAGACCATATGTAATGGAACTGGGCTCATGATCAGTTCTTCGATGCTTTTTTGGAATTTAGCACTAAAGAAACTGGAAGACACATTGGCATAACTATTTGTAATCACCGCCATCATGATGAGACCTGGCACGATGAATTGCATATAGCTAAATCCACCCATTTGCCCAATACGAGAACCGACCAAATTACCAAAAATCACAAAGTACAAGCTCATGGTAATCGCAGGCGGTAATAAGGTCTGCGGCCAAATGCGCATAAAGCGGCGGATTTCTTTTTGAACTAATGTATAGAGCGCAATACGTAGTTGAGTAAAATTCATTCTGCAACTCCTTCAAGATTTTTCTCAACCAGTTTCACAAATAACTCTTCAAGACGATTTGATTTATTGCGCATACTGCGAACACGAATGCCTTGCGCTTCTAGAAGCTGAAATAAATCATTTAAAGAATGCGCTTTATCCATCGTGACTTCTAAGGTCATAGGGTCAATCAAATTAAATTTCACACCAATGATATCAATCATGATCGGTTCAATAGGATTTTCTAAATCGAAAATAAAAGATTCTTCACTCAATTGGTTTAAGAATGCTTTCATCGATGTATCTTCTTTGATAACACCACGGTCAATAATCGCAATCTGACGACAAAGCATTTCTGCTTCTTCTAAGTAATGCGTGGTTAAAATGATCGAAGTGCCTTTTTCATTCATTTCTGTAAGGAAATCCCACATTGAACGGCGTAACTCGATGTCTACACCTGCAGTGGGTTCATCTAAGATCAAAAGTTTAGGTTCATGCATCATGGCACGCGCAATCATTAAACGGCGCTTCATACCACCAGACAACATACGACCTTGAGTATTACGCTTATCCCATAAACCTAATTTTTCTAAATATTCTTCAGCACGTTGTTGTGCAATTTTAGGTGGAATGCCGTAATAACCCGCTTGAGTGACTAAGATGTCAAAGATCTTTTCAAATTGACCAAAGTTAAATTCTTGAGGAACAACACCTAGACATTGCTTTGCATGTGAAGGATGGGTATCTAAATCATGACCAAAAATTTCCACAGTACCCGAGGTTTTCCGTGCCAAGGAACTGATAATACTGATTGTTGTCGATTTACCAGCGCCATTTGGTCCTAAAAGTGCATAAAACTCTCCTTCTGGAACAGTCAAATTGATTCCTTTGAGTGCTTGGAATCCATTTCTATAGGTTTTAGATAAATCTCTTAACGTCAGAGCATCAGTCATGAAATTCTCACTTGGTTTATGGAGTGTGTATTGTGAGCGATCTTTTTAAATAAACCAAGTAAGTTAGGAGGAATTCTGCATTGCAAATATGCAACATTGTTTAAAGCATGAGCATCAATCAAAAGAGTTGTTTTATAAATGCTTTACCTCGCGGTTTTTTTTGTTATGATGTGCCTTCTCAATTTAAGCGCCCATAGCTTAACTGGATAGAGTACAGGTTTCCGAAGCCTGTGGAGTGGGTTCGAGTCCCGCTGGGCGTACCATCTTGCTGTTCCTCCTTGTTCATGTTCCAATTTGTCTCAAAACCTTTTATATTAAAAGTATTAACAAAATTTTGGTTAAATTCAAACCAATCAGTAAATCTACTTAACTTTTCCAGTAATTTATCTATGCACGAAAGCACACGGCTAAATCGCCGTGCTTTTTTAATTAATCGGATCTGTAGTGCATTGCCTCATTACTGTGAAAGTATCCTCATATTCATGCATCCCCTTATTCCAGATATCCTTTTTTGGTGTTATTTTCATTCCAATAATCGAATTAAGAACTATAACGTGCTCTATCGTTGGTTCTCGTTGATCAATTCTTTTTATCACGCCATCAGGGGCAACAAAGGTAACTTTAAATTCTCCAAAATCTGTTGTATTCGACGATTTGCTGTAGGAGGGGCTTTTTCGATAGGTTGGTTCATCTAAATACACAAAATCAATTTTCTTCAAGGCTTTTTTTATTGATTTGAACTTTTGTTGAACTTGGTATGCATTTGACTTTATCACCAATTTGCATTCATAGATTTTTTCTTTTTTTGTATTTGTTGCATTTATATGAAAAGGCTGATCTGCTGAGAATCGAGTAGGTACTCCATTTTCTTTGTATGGTCGTAGTTTAGCGTTTAAAACTGCATTTTTGATCAATTCATCTGTTTTAGCATTTCCAGTACTACTAATCACTTTTGCAGATGTCACATTACCCATTCCATCTGATTCAAAGCGAATCACAGTATCAAATACATTTGGAGTATCAAACTGATTAATAATTTTTGGTATTTTAGGATTTATTCGCCAGCTTACTCCATTATTTTTTGTTAGATCAAGAGATTCTTCTGCTGCATTTGTTAATAAACTACAAAACAAAAATGGGATATAAAATAAATGCTTCAAAATGTACACCTTATATAAAAGTTAGTATGCAATATCTTTGTAAGTTAAATTATTGTGCTCAAGTTTATAGCAATTTTTCACACAATTCATTACTACAGCTAGAAGCTGAATTCCACAGCAGATTGCTAATGCGACTGTAAGGCATAAGTGATTATTAAGTTAACACTGAACTTTAAAAGCTTTGTAAAATGCCTGAATCTGATTTTTGTTAGGCACACGCCTAAATCAAACATTGGTTAATTAAACGCTTAAGCTAATTCAAACAAAATTGAGGTAGATCTTTCAGCAGTTTTTCTAAATCAATAAGCTGATATTTTTTAGTGAATACACCACTAATTGAAGGCGTGTTTGAACGCTGAATTATTGATGTAGTTATCAATGAATTAATTATCACTTAGAGTATTGATGAAGAAAGCATAAAATGGTTCAGTCTAAATAACCATATAAAGTTATGGATTGATCAATATAAGTCATTGATGGGTGACTATTCGTAATTTTTAAAATATAAAAGTAATTTGAACATGAAAAATTGGATGATCTTTTGGAAATGCTTTAAATAGAGTTACTTTGTTGGTGAAGTTTTTTATAGCCAACCACTCGATAAGATTGATTCTAAAAAGCATAAATTAGTAGCAGAATACAAAGTACTTAAGTAAAACACGTATCTATCAAATCATTTGTAATACTGTGATTAAGCTAAATATCTATAGATTTTAAGTCTCTTATTCACCTTCATATTGAGTATTTTTCACCAATTAAAAGCAAGCTATAGCACTTGTTATATATTGCCACTGACAAATAAAATGAAACCCTAGTAAAATAGTAGGTATTCCTCCTATTACCGAATAATCGGTTTTTGCCTGCATTCTTTCCCCAAAGATGCAGGTTTTTTTTGCCTTAATGTTTAAATTATTCATAGCATAGCCTTAGTTGGCTGCTTTTTTAATAAAATCCTTAAGCGGTTAAGGATTTAGAATTTTGCTCAAAGTTCATAAAATAGAGCTGAATGCGGTAGTATAGTGATTAACGACAAGAGTAATCATTACGATGAATGAAACCTTTACATATTTGTATACCCACGTGGGTATATTTGGGTCCTTACCCACACATAAAGTGTTTACAAGTGATAATAGTGATAAAACAAAATTAATTTTTGCTGATAACACATTTATTTACAGTTTAATTTCTTCTTGGGCCTTAAGTAACTCTGATTTTGATAGTGGAAAAGTGACATGGAAAGAAGAACCAGAAGGCTATCTAGAGAATGAAATAAAAAAATTAGCGATTTATAAAGCGAATCATCCCTTATTTATCACTGAATCATAAATTGATGTAGTCACTAGAGTGACGTCACCGCTATTTTAAAGGTTGATGAAAGGTAGACCAAAATATTGAAGAATGCCTTGCAGAAATTTGAGGCATTTTAAATCGCTTAATTTTTCTTAACTCGCCAAAAAAATGTCATAAATGAGTGTTATATTGCTTAAAACAATTGAGGGGAGCCAGCATGGGTATCGATCTAAAAGAACTCAATAAGCAAATTGATGATTTTAAAGAAAGTAAGGATCCACAAAGATTAGTTATTGGTTATAAAACTTATTCTAAATTAATGAAAGAGAATAAGTTTTTAGATAAAATTAGCAAAGATGCAAATGACCCAATGATTAGATATTATAAAGAAATAAAGATAAAAATAGTCACAGAAAAGCATTTTTTTGAGATTGAATAGCTGAATAAGCAATATAAGTTGAAATGAGTAGTAAATAATAAAATTTGTGGTGAGGCGCTTAAAGCGTCTTTTTTTATAGCAAAAATTGTTATAGATACTTAACAGGTATTTATAGACAGGGAAGTATCGATAAGAAAAGGAAAGAAGGGAATAATTATTGCAAATTTTTTTTCTATTTAAGCAGCTTACTAAGCGATAGATTTTAATGTGATTTATTTTTCCATATTAATGATTGAAAATTTCACGTTATTAGTGTATAAAAAATCAACAACAATAAAATAAGGGTGATTACATGATATCTAAATCTATAAACATCGCATTCTTCTTTTCTATGTTTATTGTTCTTACTTTACTTATCCATTTATTTGGTAATATCCCTTTAGGGATATGGGTGTATAAGTAAATACAAATGGACCTAAAAGCTCATCAAAAGGTGGGCTTTTATGAACTTTGATATGCTGAAATGTATTGAATATTATGCTACTGATCTTTATATTGATAAGTGCTTAGAGATGCTTTGCTATTGAGCAACTTGGATAAAGATATAAAATTAGTGGTGTCTTATACTCAATTTTTCGCTGTAGATGTTAGCCAATGAGGCTCAAGCTAATCGACTCGAAATTTTCTACTCTTATATTTATCTAAAAATGGAAAACAATGCATAAAAGTATAAATATTGTGTCAATAGAATACTTAAATAGGGCTTTTTGAGATATATATTGAATAAAGGTTGTATTACTTGCCTTTAAGGCGTATAAAGTCACTTCGTTGATGCGGGATGGAGCAGTCTGGTAGCTCGTCGGGCTCATAACCCGAAGGTCGTTGGTTCAAATCCAGCTCCCGCTACCAACGAAAAAAGATTCAAAGTTTATAGCCTAGTTTGCTTCATGCTTACTAGGTTTTTTTATGCTTAAAATTTATTGCATTGAATTTAAGCGTCTTATAGTCAACCTGCCAAAAAAACTCAGACACAAGAATGTATTTTCTCTTAATTAATATTTTTAATTAAATCAATTGTATGTAGAAAAAATTATTTGATTATAAAAAACTTGCACTGCCACATCTTACATTCAAAGTTTAAATACCTTTGCGTAGGCGATGCCTCACTTTTCAGAGATGAAAAGTTGACAAAAATCTTCCGTTGGGCGAGGGGTACGTCCTGTACCCCCGCCCAACTGCGACATCCATGTCGCCCCACGGTAGGATCACCATCTAGGGTTAAAAATACCAAAAATGAATTGATAATCAATAGTTTCTAAAAGTTCATATAAAAACATAAGATCAATTTGTGATCAATGGCTTGATGAAAAATACTTGTATGAATAATTAGGTGGTTTGACTATCGAATAGCAAAGATATAAAAAGCGGACTCAATCCATCTGCTTATTTATGCTGGTTATTTGAAGATAAGTAGAATAGTGTTATTTAATGAGTTTTCACTTTTAGCTTAAGTATTCTATGGCTCAATCTAATCTATATAACTTACCTGCTAAATATTGGATGGGCAGAATAGCAATTGGATATGGCATTGGCTATTTTGAGGGAGCTGTGGGTGATAACTCTCCACATCGTCATCACGCACATCAGTTAAGCTTTGCAAAACAACAGGGAGAACGGATTCAAGTTATTGCTGATGATTATTGTATATGGAGTAGTGGAGTCTATATCGCAGCAAATACTTTACATCATTTGCAACCAGGAACTTACTGTTCGATCTATATTGATCAAACACATTTTCTTGCTGATGTCATTCAGCATTATTTACAAGCTTACTTACAACCAGACTCGTCGATTACGATATTGCCTGAAAGTTTGGTGGCTATTCTTAGAGTATATTTTATAGAACAAAATCAAACATTTGAATCTTTTCAAAAGCTTTTAAGTTATTGCAGTGAATCTAATTTCAAAGCTCAGTCAGTTAGAGAAGAGCGTCTTGCAAAATTTCTTATTCTCAACCATCAACAGAATTTGACAGTGAAACAAATCGCCTCACAATTCAATCTTTCAGAAAGTCGTTTTAGTCATTGGTTTAGTGACAATTTTGGTATTTCTTATCGTAGTTATCGGAAATGGTTACGCTTATTACAAAGCTTTCAAGCCATAGATCAGGATATTAATTTAACCAGCATCGCTCACCACGCTCATTTTTCTGATCAGGCGCATTTTAGTCGAATCTGCAAACAAATGTTTGGCATTCAACCTTCACTATTAAAATTTATTCCATCCATTGAGCAAATGCCAATATTACTTTTGTCAGATTAAAAGCTATAAGTGATATAGCGGTTTCGTTCAATTTTTCTATCCAGCCATTCAGCATACTCCTAAAACGTATTCTGTTGAATGGAGTTATAAATGAGCGCTTTTGTTAAAATATCTCTGCGATATTTATTTTATCCGCTTTGTATGCTGTTAACCGTATGGATGATGATGTTCATCGTCTCAGGGCAAGTTCCGTATTGGCCAAGTTCAATATTGTTCATCTTGCTAAGTGGTGTAATGATTGCATGGGTTGAGCATTCTTTGCCTTATCAAGTAAAGTGGTTGGATACACATCAAGATTTTGTTACAGATATCATCCATGCAATTTTTAATTTATTTTTGATCGTTTCTGTCTCAAAAATTATCGAATGGTTTGATCTTTTCCGATTTATTCCACGATTATGGCCCGACCATATTTCGGTATTTTGGCAGATATTGATTGTTGCTGTGGTGATTGATTTTGGTCTATGGCTCATGCACTACATGAGCCACAAGTATCGGTTTTTATGGAAATTGCATGCGATTCACCATCAATCACGTCGTTTATATTGGTTAAATTCTGAAAAGCGGCATCCACTGAGTGCAATCGTACTTGCTGGGCCTAGTTTGATCATCCTCGCGCTTTTGGGTGCTCCAAGTTTGCTGATTGGGTGTTGGATGATATTTATGGCCGTGCATTTGTTTTTTCAGCATGCAAATATTGATTATCGTGTTGGTCCTTTCAAATATATTTTTGCTGTAGCTGAGGTACACCGTATTCATCACAAGCATGGATTTGGACGTAAGAATTTTGGAGAGGTGTTCATATTTTGGGATATCTTGTTTAGAAGTTTTTACTATGAAGATCAGAGAATTAAAGATGATCAAGTTGGTGTGCGTAGTCAAATACCCAACCAGTATTTAGCTCAACTCCGCTGGCCATTTAAAAAGTAACCCTAAAGTAAACATAAGCAAAATTGATGTATGGAACATTGGTGTATTTGGTTCTGAAATAGAAAGTTAATTGACTTTTTATCAATGAACGAGAAAAGTAATTTATTTGAACAAGCTCTTGCAAAAGGGCTGTTCTAAATAGATAAGTCATTCTTTATCCATAATAAAGTTAAATATGTATAAGAAGGCTTGATTATTTATTTTTTTCCTGTAAAGTAAAGCCAACTAGAAAAAAGTCATGTTTTGGTAAATCTTCTCTAAGTATCGCAGTTTTAGTCATAATCCTTCGTTTTATTCAGATTTTAAGTTCAATTCTTTATTATTTTCGACGTTATCACTAGTCATAAAATGGCTTAAAATTTTTTAAATCTCAGTAGGATTGATTATGTCAAACTCAAATGTTGTTAAAGGTACAGTTAAATGGTTCAATGAAACTAAAGGTTTCGGTTTCATTCAACAAGAATCAGGTCCAGACGTTTTTGCTCATTTCAGCGAAATCGCTAACTCTGGCTTCAAAACTCTTGCTGAAGGTCAACAAGTTGAATTCAGTATCACTCAAGGTCCTAAAGGTCCTAACGCTGTAAACATTACTCCGCTATAATTCAGAGTAAGTTGTAAAAAAAGCACGATATCGTGCTTTTTTTGACTCTAAATTTTTATTTTAATTCATATTTATACTGAAACACTGAACCTGTTTAAAAGATCCATCATTCGCCTATCAGTAAAAATTTAAGCAAATCTAATCAATTTCTGCGCAAGGCTTGTCTTTTCTATTCGGGGTACTGTGTAGCTGCTGTGCTATTTCTAGATCAATAAACAAAAAGAAACCCACATCATGCAGGTTAGTATGGCATTTCTTTATTGTCTATAGACCACTCTCTCCAATGGTCACGGATACTATACATCTGTTCTTTAATAATAAAAACGCAGTAAAATAGTCGAGATAAATGTATAGTATCTTTTGGGTTCAATATGATTGATAAACCATAATAATTTAGATAACTGAATAGAATCTAGTAGACTTTTCTTTTACGCCATATTTTAAAACGAATTAATTTAAAAATATTTAAAACCAGTTGTATAGAATTTAATTTTGCTCTTCTTTGCGCGTAGCATTGGCTGGCATTTTTCATTGTTTTTATAGAGGCTTTATCTATGAGCATACGAAGTCTCGATCATTGAGTGAATAAATTCTGATATTCGTATTATTGTAAAATTAAATAGCCGATGAATGGTATTGAAAGTGAGACTCTTGTTATGTAAATTAAGTTTAGCTAAACATATATCACAAGTTTATATACCCACTTACTCTATCGGTGGGTATTTTTTATACAGGCAATGAAAAGGTTGACGATAATTTAATTTTAAAGTAAATTTAAATTTAAATTGTTATTTTACTAATAATAAATAACAAAAATCCTTAGTCAGCGCAAAATTAAGGTAAAGCCTTACAGAAATGTAGGGCTTTTTTCTTTAGATAATAGCTATTTAGAATAAACTATTTTTGAAGTTGATGATTGGTGTACATATAAGAGTGGATATTGGTTTTTAAAACAGGCTTGCAAGTACCGAAGAAAGGGGATTGTTTAATTGTATTCAAGTAACTGAGTGTTATTGTTGAAGTATCAATATTGAAGCATTTGCAGTAATGGAAGCCAAAAGCTAGCATACATCTGAACGAACTTAAGCAATGAATATTTTTATTGATATGACAAGTAAAAATGAATTTGTTAAATTAAGTGAAAGATACAATGGATGGTCGCGATATGAAAAAGTTAATTTTAGCAGGGAAGTTGGTTGAAGCGACGTTAGAGGGTGATCAAGTCACTAGATTGCTCATCGGAAATTTAGTCAGTTTTCTAATAAAAAATGGAACAGTGAGTTATGAAGAATATCTTCAATTTACTTTGCAAACAAAAAAAGAGTTGATCGAAAATTCCAAAGATTCTAGCGACTCTAAACTCAAAATGATTGAAAGTATTTTTGATCTTCATATTGATGATTTAAAGCAGATAAACACAATAGATGCTAAAAAAAACTTGAGTAGTAACTGATTCAATGTTTTGGATAAGCACTTAAAATGTAAGCAAATAAAAAAAAATATAATAATTTACTGTTTTTGCAGTATATTAAAGTGCGTTTGATGTATAAGCATAAATTTAATAATCATTGAATGTTTTGTTGACAGTTTTAGCTGTTTTTTATTTAATTTTTAAGGTGTTTTTATGAATAAACTTGATATAAATGTTAAGGATCAATTTGGAAAGTGTTACGCAGTTGAGGCAACATTAGATGATGTTGTGATAAATCCAAATAAAACTCATGAACGTATCAAATATATCATTGTTGAAAATGAACTTTTGCGTCCTAACTTTGAAATGCTTTTTGAAAGCAGCAAGAATGGTAAAATTTATAAGATTCTAGAACCTATGATTTAAATCGAGCCACCTACGGGTGGTTTTTTAATTGCTTAAATTTATAAAGAGATTATTTCCAACCTGGCGCTATTTCTTTAAGCATTGTATTACAGCAGGCTTTGGGTAATTTTTGTTACATAGTTTAATTTAATTAATAAATAAAGACTGATATAATTTTTTTGAATTGCTGTGCGACTCACACATCATTCATGCGCCTCCAAAAAATAAGCCCACTTTTTAGTGGGCTTTCTAATGCTATATCAATGACTGAGTTAATTAAATTGTTATTTGGGTAAGTGCGAAAGATGCCTTGATGAGGATAAAAGTATAATAGATCTCTATCGAAATATTAGACTTTTGGTCTTAAGTAAAAGGTTAAGTCATCACTTTTCGAAGCTAAAAGACCATACGATAATCAGCCAATAATGGGTGCTATTTGAATGCTCTAGACGCCTATCAATAATTCTTTTAAACATATATAGAATAAAGGTTGTATTCCTTGTATTTAAGGCGTATAAAGGTGCTTCGTTGATGCGGGATGGAGCAGTCTGGTAGCTCGTCGGGCTCATAACCCGAAGGTCGTTGGTTCAAATCCAGCTCCCGCTACCAACGAAAAAAGATTTAAAGTTTATAGCCTAGTTTGCTTCATGCTTACTAGGTTTTTTTTATGCTTTTAAATCAGTTAGCTTTAGATCTTAATAATTAAAGCGCGGATAAATGCTGTGAAAAACTTGCAATTGAAAGCGGATTATGAGGTCAATGTCTAACTCAAAACAAAAATAATATGTAAAGGGTGCTTTACATTATGCGATGTTTAACCTAAATTAATGTAAAGCTTACTTTACATGGGTGCCTGATGAAAAAATATAGATCTCTGATTGAGTTTAGCGCATCAATGCTGCTTTATCTTGTTGTGCTTATCTGTTCATTAAAATATTTAAAGAATGACGATATTCGCTATTCAACACAAATTTTTGTGACTTTATTGCCTATAATCCCTTGTATATTGGTGGGCTGGAGTGTAATTAGACAATTAGCTCGCTTAGATGAAATGCAACAACGCATCCAATTACAAGCTTTTGCGCTTGCGTTCGTGGGTACAGCACTCATTACATTTAGCTATGGTTTTCTTGAAAATATTGGCTTTCCTCATCTTTCTATGTTTTTTGTATGGCCCTTAATGGCAACGCTTTGGGGTGCTGGTATTGCAATTGGGACTTGGCGTTATCGATGAAAAATATCTTATCTGAATTAAGAGCAAAACAAGGCTGGTCTCAGCAGCAACTAGCAGAATATTTGGGGGTCTCTCGACAGACGATCAATGCGATTGAAAAACAGCGTTATGATCCTAGCTTACCTTTGGCGTTTAAAATTTCAAAATTGTTTGGCTTATCGATTGAAGCAATTTTTAACGCTGAAGATGATGACTAAAACTCATGATGAACGTCATTTTAAGACGCGATAAGATTGAATAAATCTTAAATAAGTATTGTAATAAATTTTTGTTATTTTCAAAAATGAAGACTATGGCTAAGAAGCAAATAATTACATTTGATGAGTTTACGCGTGAACAATTAATTAGCGCATTAAAAAAATATGCATTAAAGGAACTAGACTTGGATCTGGGTAACTTTCCAGCTCAATTTTTATTTGATTTTATCGTAGAAGAGTTTGGACATCATTTTTATAATCAAGCGCTCAATGATACCCATGAGTGGTTAGCAGAAAGATTTTCTCATCTAAATGAAGATTTATTTATCTTGTCTAAAGAAAAAATCAACAAAACAAAATAAGCAGCATCTTGGAAATCTTGTTCAGAATAGTGTCAATGCTCTAGGCCATAAAGTCATGAGTAGGGGGCAGTGATGAGTACCCAACGTATGCTGATAAGATTTTTAGAAAGCCCTATGTTGGGTCATGTTGATTTGATAAGGGGCTATTAAGCATTGAGTCGATCTCTGAAAAAATGTTCATTATTGATGCTGACCTCAGCATTCAATTTAAATCCTAGTGAATAGACTCCTTTTAACTTTTTGGTGTTGGGAGTACTAAAATTGTGATTGATTCAAAGCTCATTGGTTTAAATGCTTTATTTATAATTTTATCAAAAATTTACTTACCAATTCCCCATACAGAGGGGGTAGTGCTAATGCTAAGTCATTATCTCTATCTTCATATTGTAGTCCTTCCCAGCTAATAAATTGACCATCAACAATGATGGCGTTTTATGCAAGATTGAGCCAAGCTATATTGAGACTAAGTATAAAGATGAAGTGACACTGGTTTTACTTAATGCCAATTTAGCTGATGAAGTGTACTAATGATTTTCTAACTTTAGCTTAAGTGCATTATTCATTCGTTCAAAGCCTGGTTTGGTCTTTGTCTGTAAATTGTTTAGGAATGGTTTTACTAAAATTCCACTAAAAGCTTCACTATGGATTAACCTTGTTTGATTGGTGGTTATTTGTACTAATCTAAATTTATGTTCTCCATCAAATATTCCCTTCACTAATAATTTTCCGCGCCAGCTAAATTGTTTATTTTCCTGATTTTCAAGCACAACTGCTTTAAAAGACATTTTACTTGTTGCATCATTTTTTATGGTGACATTGATCTTACCGCCTTGATGGATGTCTCCTGAAAGGCTGATGATAAACGGATTCCAATTTTTATAATCTTCAAAGTTTGTTAAGGTTTTCCAAACAATATCAATAGGTGCGTTGATCAAAATTTCTGTTGTTATCTCAAATTTCATATCGGCTCTTTAATTAGTGTGTATTTTATACAATATACATGCCTTTTAATTTTTTAATATAACTAAAATTAAGATCACTTAACTGAAAATAAGAATATTAGAAACATTGAATAGTGTAAGTGTTATTTTATTGATTATTTATGTTATTGATTTATTTTGAAATTAAAGAATGTTTTGAATGATGAACTCAGCATTTAAATAATTAAAAATTTAGACAATTTCCTCGCTAGTAAGCATGCGGTATGAAGTCTGATTTGTAATAAAATATGATATTAGTGTGATATGTTTCATGTAAACATTGTTTAGTTTGAGTGATAATACGTTTTTGTGTAAACTGTAGCAGTGGTTTTGTGATTTTAAAGAGGTAATAACGATGATTTGTTATGATGGAGAACATATTTTCCCAGAACGTGCTAATGAATTTAAAATTTTTTTAAAAGAATACCTTACAGAGCATCAAGCTGAATATTTACTAGAACAAAAAACCTTTGTATATGATAGTGATTGTGACGAGTTTTTAGAATCTGATATTCAGGAATTTTATAAAATTTGGTTGATTGTTTAACAAAACATGATCTGATATTTAGTGATAAAAGAGGTTTCTATAGCCTGATAAGTTTTAAAGCAAGTAAATGGGCGCTATCCTATTTCTTTATAGATTGAAATACTATCTAGAATAAAAATGTCCTGCACTCTGTAAGTTCTAAAGTAAATCATCAAGTCACTTTGGAAAATAATATCCTGCCACATTAGCTCTAAAAATTCATAGTTGATGGAAAGATGTAATGAGGCTTTATCTCATAGGAATGTTCATTACCATTTTTTTTTTATAAAAAATCTAACCGTGTTTTCTTTAAATAAATTTTGCCGCCTTGATACGGCTAATTCAAAACTTACTTACATATTAACATTTTCCTGAGCATTTCCTCTCCATTGAGGAACATTCACAGAAATAGTGTTCAGCTTATCTTTTAGGCTGATCGAGAGAGGATGTCTTCAGAATTCGCTTTCTGATTTACATATTATTTTTCTTTTAGTTGTTTTAAAGAACTTCTTTTGAATATGTAGGGAAGAATTGCTTGTAATTGGTGTGTTAAATATTTTAATGAAAAGTGTGGTAATAAATAAAAGTATAATTAAAGCTTATATTTGAATATATGTTGTTATTATTTGATTGTCATTAAATATATTATCTTCATAAGTATCTATATTTAATATTTTTTATCTTTAAGTTTTTGGTGTTTTTTAGTTTTTATTCATGTTTTTATTCATTCTTATATCTGCATTATTAATTTTATTTGTTGGTTTTATTTTTTATCAAATGTTTTAAATATGGAATAATATTAATATAAGCCATTGTTTTTATTAAAATAAATTTACAAATTATTATCATTAAATAATATTTTATGGTAATTTTATGATACTTTTAAATATGAGTATGCTTTAAATCCTACTCATATTATCTCTACTTAATAAAAGGCATATATAAATGGCTAAAATTGACTTAACACCTTTAACCGAAATTGACGGATTCACAGCAGCAGCACTTGTTGATAGTACAAGTGGGTTATCATTGGCTGCATACGGAACAGGAATTGATTTAGAACTCGCTGCTGCTGGAAATACTGAGGTTTTAAAAGCAAAAATGAAAACAGCAGAAGCTTTAAAATTACGCGATACGATAGATGACATTTTAATTACACTAGGTAAGCAATATCACTTATTGAGACCGTTGGATAAAAATAATAATTTATTTTTATATTTAGTATTAGATCGTCAAAAATCTAATCTAGCAATGGCACGACATGAACTCAGAATTTTCGAAAAAGAATTAGATTTCTCTTAAAATAGGGGGTGGCTATTGCATCAATAATGTTGTGATAGCCTTTCATAATTTTAAATTAAAATATTTAATAATTTTTAAAGTGACTTATAATGTTTTCTTGTTTTCATTGAAAATAGAATAATTTATTTAAATTCAATAGTATGGGGTAATGCTCCGAGTGTTATAGGATTAAAAGTTTTCATTGAAAATCTTGTAAATATTATTACAATTCTATAGCAAAGAAATCTAAGGAAAATGCGCTGTGGAAAATAAAACTGCAAGATTAACAATCCTGATTGATCCAAACAAAAAGCAAGCTTTTGAAGAATTGTGTAATCTTCAAGATTTAAAGCCATCTCAAGTTGTTCGTCAATTAATTCGTGAATATTTAGATAAGCATAATGTTGAATATTCAACTCAATCATCTGTAGCAAAGAAGAAGTAAAGATAATAAGTATAAATATTTCTGTTCGAAAATATTTTATTTGGCCTTAAATTTTATTTTATATTTCAAATTATTTTTAAAGTATAGAAATTAAATACTTCAATCACCGAAATTTAAGTTAGGATTGATTTCATCATGTCCGGTTTGTTGAATCACCCGTGATTAAGAAAATCATTTGCCATAAAGCTTTAATCATTTTTACCATACTTATTATATTTGGTCTTGGTATTCTGCTCAGTAAATCAGAGCTTCCTTTATCGCAAAAAGGGCATATTGAGACGGAATGCTTTGGTATCATCATTCCTGAAAATTTAAAGTACACCCAGTCTAGGCTGTACTGTAGGTGCTTTAAAAGCCGATTGAATTACAGCAATAGAAATGACATTCAGAAAATGTGTTTAGATAAATTGGGGCTGAAGGCACTATAAAAATTGTATATTTGTCAAAATAAAAACACCTAAAAATCGAAGCTGAATAGGTATTAAATAGGCTTGGTTCTAGCCCATTTTTAAAAGCATAAATCAACATAAAATCCTCTGATCCTAATTTTTCTCAAAAGAGAGCAGGGATTTTTTATATCAAAATTCTCCATTCAGTATGATTGCTTTTGATTTATGAACAAGACATCTAAAGATGCTGAGGATGTATAAATCTTAATGATAATCAATAGAATAGATTGTTTGGAGTCATGGGGTTATACATTTTTTTATAAAATAATTTTTGCTGGCTTGTCTTTTTTAATGTTATTTAGATTTTTTGATGTTTGATAAAACAGTAAATAAAATCAACCAAACTTATCTATTATCTAACAATTAAAAAAATATTCAATTTCAAAATTGCTGCAATATCGTTCAATAATGTTACTGCATCTTGCAGATCAAAATGTATCTGACTATATTAAAACTACAGTAGGTCGACAAGACGCTACGAAGTAGTTGGACAGATCAATGACGGCTTATTGAATTTGTGACTCCAGTTCAAATAAAAAATAAGCACTAGCTTTCCAACATAAAAAGCTCGCAGAAATGCGGGCTTTTCTTTTTCTGATTTTCTGAAACGTCATGAAATAATTCAATCAAGCTGTATTTACATAAAGTATTCAAAGCAACTCTTTATTTTATAAATAAAAAAAACAGTATTGTAGCTGAATTTTAACATTGCCATAAAATCTAACAACTTTCAGCTAATTTTTAGTTTAGGGCATGCTATAAGAAAACAGTATATAAAAAAGAGGACAGAAAAATGACTGAAATGATTACAGTAAGGGTCAAGGATCAATATAGTAATGAGCTGAATGCGATGGCTTGGTTAAATAAACTGCAAGAGCATGAGGACACAGATAATTTATCATTGTTCCAAAAAATTGATCATATCGTTGTTGATGGCGAGAAGATCTTACCAAGTATCGAGTTGCTTTTTGAAAGTAAAGAGAGTGACAGCATTTATCGTGTGATTGAACAAGTCAGTTAATCTCTAGGATGAATTAAAAAACGTGTTGGGTTAAATAGCCCAACACGTTTTATTTGTAACCTATTTAATAGATATTAGGCAGCTTTAAAATGATCGAGTGTGACGGCAACAAGATGATATAAGGCTAAACGACTTTTGTTAGCATGCTCAATTGCATTTTTTTCAATTTTAAACTTATCTTGAAGCGTACCTCGAGAATAGCTTTCAACCAAAATATGTTGAGATGAAATAGGATCGCTTTTGATGCGTAGATCTTTTTGATATTTAATATTGGACACCGCAGTTAAACATTGTTCAAACGTTGGGTAAAAATTTGAAAGTTCTAAAGCTGTTTGGTTGGTTGATTTTGTAAGATATTGAGTCATAAGTGTCTAATTATTTTAAATCATTGGCTTATGATTCTACAGAATGCTTGTAAAACAGACAATGCGATTTTGTAAAGAGATATGAATGTATGGGAATAGGCTTGAGCCATTTTAAAAATTAATGTGTATTTCTCCTATTTAAACTTTCAAAGTTAGGATAACGTTGTGCAAATAAATCATCTTAATATACATACAACTTTGATTTATTGGCGGTAGCTTATTTGGCTTTAAGATTTTGATATTCGAAAATAAATCAAAAATACTCTTAAATAATAAGACTTAGAATGACCTTAAAAGCACTTCATTTGTCATTCTAAGCACATTGAAATAAATATTTAGGAGCGATTTAAGATGATTGTAAATGTTGGAGTGAATAATTGATTTGTTGCATGGTCTGGTTTAATTCTTGAGGGGAGATTCGACTTTCTTGAAGTGCTGTAATCCATTGCATTTGGCAAAATTTAATATCTCGAATTGATTTTGCCTGCTGTATTTGCATGACCAATTGTTTGGTCATCAAGCCACAATGAGCCTGTAGCAGGGAAGCCATTCTTTGTTTGATATCATCAAAATTTATATAATTCAGCTCAGGCGTAATTTCGGCATGTTTTACGTGTGTAGAGGTGACGGTATTCATGCTTTGCTGGATGAGGTGTGGATCTGATGATTTTGTATTTTGACTTAGCTGGGTATCATTAATAATTGTTGAATTTTCAAATACTTTAGGCGACGGTTTAAAGCTAGTTTCAGTTGTATGATTTGAAGGGGTTAAATGATTTGACTGTTCTAGCTTTGGTGATTCTGATGTTATTTTTGACTTTGTTTGAGATGCACCATTCACCTGATTTTGAAAAATTAGACCGAGTTCTTCTAGTTGCTGAATAAGTTCTGGTGTTGCAAGCCGTTGCTTTAGTGCACTATTCAAAATTTTAAAATCATCTGTGCCGATAAGAAGCAGTAACTGTCTTTGGCGAGCTGTGAGTTGAATTGAGCGGTGTTTTAAAGTCTGAATTCCCAAATCAGTTTTAAAATAGTGATCCATGAGTCAAATTATTCCCCAATAAATTGACCTCAGAATAAAGAATGAAAATTACACTAATATGACTTTATTGTTACAAATCACCAGCTTAAAGTGTGACAATATTCGCATTCTCCAAAGCTTTACGTAAATAGGGGTCTAGCTCATCTTGACGAAGCAGCCATTGAACATAGTCTTTCGGTAACTCTGCAATCGCAGTCCCACGATGCTTACCAAAGTTAATACTACGTGGGATACGCGCATCTTCTGAGGCTTTATATAATTCTTCAATGGTCTGAATTTTGAGTTGGTAAACAATATGCATGAGAATATTTGCAGTTAAAATAATATCAGCATCTGCACGATGCGCACCTTTTAACATTTCACGTGCTTTCTCACTGCCTTTACTGATCATATAAATCAGTGCGGATATATTGTGTGCTTCAGCATCAGGCCAAACAAGACGAGCAAGTGCCAGCGTACAAATGGCTTTGATATGAGATGTATCTACTCCACACTGCTGTATAGCCCGAATATCGTAATCAATATTGTGTCCAATGATGTAAATGGTTTGTTGAGGAAGTTCAAAACTGGAAAAATTAGGTTGCCCTACAAGATCAGACTCTAAGATATGGTGAACAGCCATTGAGCCGAAAGAAATTTTTTCATTGCCGATACTATAAAGTTGATCGAACATTTGTTCACGATCTAAGCTTAATTTCCCTTGTTGAATTTGAATTGGTGCATAAGCAATTTCAATGGGCAATCCATTGAGTGTATGAGTTTCAGTATCTAAAATAATGGCTTGCATACCTTTGTTCCTCAACAAATAGATAGGAAATAGTGCCACATTAAACTAACTTTTTTAGGCGCGAAATACAAATGAAACCCATCTAAAATTAAGATAAGTGCTGACTTTTGCTTAAATCGCATTCAGTATCATTTTTTTAATGTGAAATATCTAAAAAATATTCGGAATTTATACTTTTAAATTGATTGAAAGTTAAATCATAAAATCAAATATTGGTAAGAAATTGTTTATAGTTGAACTTATTGAACCGTAATGGGTGTTGGGGTGAGTAAGTATTTTTTGAGAGGTGAGTATATTTTAAAATATATTAATTTCAGTTGATTAATTAATAAATAATTAAATTATTAAAATAATTAAGTGAATTTGTAGATTAAATTTCGCTTGCCAAATTTGTATTTATGGCTTAATCATAATAAAGCCCAGCTTAAATATTGCACGGTGTGATGTAATAAAAAATGTCATGAAGCTAAAGATTAACGATCAGGGGGTGGTGTTGACAAATGATTTGTTAACACTGAAGTGATCGGAAAAATGAGAAACAAGGATGAATCATATGAAATTAAATTTACTCTCAATCATGCTGCTTGGATCTGGTCTATTTCTAACGGCCTGTGGTGGTGGTGACAAGGGGGATAATTCGACCACAAGTCCAGATGCGAACGCTGATGTAAACAATAATCAAAATCCTGTGGTGAATACACCAGTCCCCTATAATATCAAAAATGATGTTCTTCCCCCAAATGCAGCAGAAAGTGTGGTGATGACCTATAAAATGAAAGGTATCACTGGGCAAGAAACTCAGGCGACTGCATTGGTATTTACCCCTAAAACTGTACCACCTGCTGGAGGTTGGCCAATTGTGGCTTGGGCACATGGAACGACAGGTGTTGCTGATAAGTGTGCGCCAAGTAGAAATAAATTATTTGTTGAGTGGGGGCCTGCCCAAGATGTGCATACGCATAAAATGATTGATGACTTTGTTAAAGAAGGTTATGTGGTGGTTGCTCCAGATTATGAGGGATTGGGTGAGCCGAGTGAGAAAGAGATCCATCCATTTTTAAATTTAAAAAGTGAAGCCTACTCAATCACCGATGCGGTAGTGGCAACCAAGAGCTGGTTAGGCAATAAAGCGTCTAACAAATGGGCTGTCGCTGGAATTTCGCAAGGCGGTCATGCCGCATTGGGGGCGGCACAGTATGCCGCTCGTGCCAATATGGATTATAAGGGTGCAGTTGCAATGGCACCAGCAAACAATCTGGAAATGATTGAAAGCCTGTCAGAAATGGTTTTGGCGGATAGTAGTGGATTCACTCAAATACTGGGGTATGCTGCACTAGATGCTTTAGCAACCTATATGATTGCTGGTCTAAAAAGTGTTTATCCGAATGAGGCTGCTTACAGTAAAGTATTTAAGTCACCAACTGATAAGATTGCTGAGAAAGCTGAAACAGAATCGAAATGTATTACATCAATGGCGCTTGCTTTTGCATCACCAATGAGTACTTATGCGGGTAAAAATAACTGGAGTCTTAAAGGTTATCCGCGTAAAAATGAGGGCTATAAGAATGATCCAATCGTAAGACAATTTTTGGATAAAGACTCACAGCCGTTACAAACGCTAATTAAAACTCCAATTATTATTTATCAGGGTGGTAAAGACACTGTTGTATTACCACAGGCAACAGATGCCTTGGTGGCACAAGCGCGAGCTTTAACCACCAAAATTGATTATAGAACTAATTCAGAATGGAGTCATACTGGTTCATTTACGGAGAATGTCGATAATGGACAGCTGATGGAGGATATTAAGACCTTGCTTGCCAATTAATTTTTGAGTATTTCTTGTTTTAATCCTTACAATGCAAAAACACCCTTATTTCTACGAATAAGGGTATTTTTTATATCATCGAGATCAGTATTTAATTTTAAAAAAAAGCTCAATTGGAGACTTTTGGTCTATCTGTTGGCTATTCCTGTGATCCATCTTATCCATTGCTTCTACTAAAAGGCAGATCTTTGATTGGGTGATACAAAATTAAGATGGGTACTGCTTTTGGCTTAAATCACACTCAGGATCATTTTTAATGTGAAATATCAAAAAATACTCAAAATTAATTCCTTAAAATTGACTGAAAGTTAAATAATAAAACCAAAGATTGATAAGAATTTGTTTATAGTTAAGGTTGCGAAAAATATATTAAAAATAGGGTGTTGACAAGCAGTCTATGCAGGCTGATATTTTTTTTAATGTTTTAACTTCAGTTAATTAAATAATGAAAACATAAATTAATGAGATAATTTAATATATTTTAATGATTAAATTTCACTTGCTAAATTTATATTTATATCATAATTGTAATAAAGCCTAGCTTAAATATTGCAAGGTGTTATGAAGTAATAACTACACAAACATTCATTAAACTAAGATGAGTGATCTATTGGATCAGCGTAGGCAAACGATTGGTTGACCCTGCTGAAGTGATAGAAAAAATGATAAAAAGGAAGAATTATATGAAATTTAAATTAGTTTCAGTCTTATTGGCTGGATCGACTCTATTTCTAACGGCGTGTGGTGGTGATGATAAAAGTGATCATTCATCCAGTGGTCCAGATGCGAATACAGATGTGAACAATATTCAAAATCCAGTAGTAAATACACCAGTCCCCTATAATATTAAAAATGATGTTCTTCCGCCAAATGCGGATGAGAGTGTGGTGATGACCTATAAAATGAAAGGCATCACAGGGCAAGAAACTCAGGCAACCGCATTGGTATTTACCCCAAAACAGCACCGCCTGTTGGAGGTTGGCCAATTGTGGCTTGGGCACATGGAACGACAGGTGTTGCTGACTCATGTGCGCCGAGTAAAAATAAATTATTTGTGGCTGGAATAGATGAGCATACTCAAAAAATGATCGATAACTTTGTTAAAGAAGGTTATGTGGTGGTTGCACCCGATTATGAAGGTATGGGTGAGCCGAGCGAGAAAGAGATCCATCCATTTTTAAATTTAAAAAGTGAAGCTTATTCAATTACTGATGCTGTGGTGGCAACCAAAAGTTGGTTAGGTAATAAAGCATCCAACAAATGGGCTGTTGCAGGACTCTCACAAGGTGGTCATGCAGCATTAGGTGCCGCGCAGTATGCAGCCCGTGCCAATATGGACTATAAAGGTGCAGTTGCAATGGCACCCGCAAATAATTTGGAATTGATCGAAAACCTGTCAGAAATGGCTTTAGCAGATCAAGATGGGGTAATTCAAATAGGCGGTTATGCTGCACTAGATACTTTAACAGCTTATATGGCAGCGGGTATAAAGGCAGTAAATCCAACTGAAGCTGCATACCGTATTATATTTAAAACACCAACAGATAAAATTGCTGAAAAAGCAGAAAAAGAATGTATTGCGGGAATGGGGGCAGCTTTTGCACTACCGATGACTGTTTATAATATTAAGAACGGCAGTCTTAAAGGTTATCCACGTAAAAAAGAGGGGTATAAGAATGATCCAATCGTAAGGCAATTTTTGGATAAAGATTCACAGCCGTTACAAACTTTAGTTAATACGCCGATTATTATTTATCAGGGTGGTAAAGACACTGTTGTATTGCCACAGGCAACGGATGCTCTGGTGGCACAAGCGCGAGCTTTAACCACTAAAATTGATTATAGAACCAATTCGAGTTGGAGCCATACAGGTTCATTCACAGCGAATGTTGATAATGGACAATTGCTAGAAGATGTTAAGACCCTGCTTGGCAATTAATTTTTGATCGTTTTAATCCAGATAATGTAAAAACATCCTTATTATCAAAAATAGGGGTGTTTTTTTATCGCTTTGAACCATGTTTTAACCTTAGAAAAAGATGAGTTTAGAAACTTTGTTTTGATTGAGTTATTGATTATTTCTATCGAAATCGGTGTTGGTTTTTGATTTATTCATCATCAGTGTTGGTTTTTAATATGTGTTGACTAAAAAGGCTAAATATTAAGTATTTAAAATTGGTTGAAAATTAAATAATAAAATAAATTTTAATAAGAATTTGTTTAAAGTAAAGCGAGGAAAATAGATTTCTATAAAGATTCTAATTCACGGTATTTGCAGATTACATGAACTGAGTAACGTCATTTTATTAAATTATTGATTAATATAAGTTGATATAATTACTGTAATATTTCTGTGAATTAAATATTTTTGAACTCAAATAGGTAAACATAATTCAAATAATTTAAAGGTTAAATTTCACTTGCAAATTTATATTTTCAGTATAAACATAATGAAGCCTAGCTTAAGTATTGCGCAATGTAATGTAACGAATAAAACAAACATTCATTATGCCGCAGGCTGGCGATCCATAAATTAGGGTTGGCAAATTGAACTTGCTGACACTGATGTAATAAAAAATATTATAGGCAAGGATGAATCAAATGAAATTAAATTTACTCTCGGTTATGTTGGCTGGATCCTCTTTATTTTTGACTGCCTGTGGTGGTAGTGATAATAAGAGCGATAATTCAACCACAAGTCCAAATGTAAATGCAGATATAAACAATATTCAAAATCCTGTGGTGAGTACACCAGAACCGTATAAGATTGAAGATAATACTCTTCCACCAAATGCTGCAGACAGTGTGGTGATGATTTATAAAATGAAAGGCATTACGGGCCAAGAAACTCAGGCAACAACCTTAGTATTTACTCCCAAAACGGCACCTCCGACTGGAGGCTGGCCAATTGTGGTTTGGGGACATGGTGCAGTGGGGGTTGCCGATAAGTGTGCACCGAGTAAGCAGAAATTAATTACGACTACGCTTCTAGGTGAAGATCGGTCTACTTATAATATGATCGATAGTTTTGTTAAAGAAGGTTATGTGGTGGTCGCGCCAGATTATGAAGGTCTGGGTGAACCTAGTGCGCCGGGGGAAATTGTTGATAAGGAAATCCATCCGTTTTTAAATTTAAAAAGTGCGGCCTATTCAATTACAGATGCAGTGGTGGCAACCAAAAGTTGGTTAGGTAATAAAGCGTCTAACAAATGGGTTGTGGCTGGGACATCACAAGGTGGTCATGCAGCATTAGGTGCAGCACAGTATGCTGCGCGTGCCAATATGGACTATAAGGGTGCTGTCGCTTTTGCGCCAGCAAATAATCTAAAATTGATTGAAGAACTGTCGGAAATGGCTTTGGCGAACATGGAGGATTTGTCACTAACTCAAACATTCGGCTATGTCGTATTAGATACTTTAACGGCATATATGGCTGCGGGGATGAAAAGCATTTATCCAACTGAGTCTGTATACAGTAAAATATTTAAGTCACCGACTGATAAAGTTGCTGAGCAAGCAGAATCATTATGCCTTATAGACTTGGGTTTGAAATTTTTGGGGCCAATTGCAACCTATGCGAATGCAAATGAAGGGAGTTTAAAGGGGTATTCTTCGCGTAAAAAAGAAGGCTTTAAAAATGATCCGATTGTGAAAAAATTTCTGGAAAAGGATTCACAACCGTTACAAACTGTGGTGAAAACCCCGATTATTATTTATCAAGGTGGCAGTGATACCGTCGTACTACCACAGGCAACCGATGCATTGGTAGCACAGGCACGGGCTTTAACCACGAAAATTGATTATAGAACAGATCCAACTTGGACTCACTTTAGTGCATACACGGTTAATGTTGAAAATGGAAACTTGTTAAAAGATATAAAAGCCTTACTTGCTGATTAATATTTTGAGTGTTTTGTTTTAGTTATTGCAATACAAAAATGTCCTTATTACTGTAAATAAGGGCATTTTTTATATGTGTATTTTGCTCTTGTGAAAAAGATTACTTGGAAAAGATGATTTGATTTTGCTATTTATATTTCCCGTGATTGTTCGGTGTTTTATGTAAAGGCGGACTGCTATCGTTACGTATAGTGCATAAGATAAAAACAAGGTGGAAATTAAAATAATGATAGGGTGATTGTAAGGTTTTATTTATATGTATACTATTGATTTCATTTATTTATTTTTTAAAATTGTGACACGTTGAAATTATGATATAGGTATCAATACGTAAAAAAATGGTATTACTTAGGTTTTGATTTTGAGCGTGGAGCTACATTTTAAGGTATTGAAAAATGTTTAAAAAATAATAAGAAAAAAGCTTGTATAACAGATTTTTTTGACGTATTTATGAAAGAATTATACGCGTTAAGTCGTATATAATTACTTTTAAAAAAATTGTGCTTTAAGGAATAAGTCACATGAAAAAAAATCTATTATCAATTTTAATTCTAAGTTCTGGTTTGGTTTTGTCCGCGTGTAATAACGGTGGTAGTGGGGGGAATTCTTATGAATCACCTTCAAATACGGATGTAAATAATATTGCAAATCCTGTTGTTGGCACACCTACAGCATATACCAAGACAGATTTTTCTGCTGTCGCTGCTGATAGTGTGGTGATGATTTATAAGATGAAGGGGATTAAAGGGACTGAAGTACAAGCAACCTCATTGGTATTTACGCCTAAAACTGCACCGCCAGCTTCGGGTTGGCCTATCGTGGTGTGGGCACATGGTACAACTGGCGTTGCCGATGTATGTGCGCCAAGCCGTAATGCGACGAATGTTTATATTAAAGGGATGATTTCTAAATTCCTAGCTGAAGGCTATGTGGTTGTTGCACCAGATTATGAAGGTTTAGGGGAGCCAAGTGGAACTGAACTCCACCCATTCTTAAATGTAAAAAGTGAAGGCTATTCGATTACAGATGCTGTAGTCGCAACACGTAATTGGTTAGGCAATAAAGTCTCGAAAAAATGGGTGACTGTTGGACACTCTCAAGGTGGACAAGCGGCTTTAGGCGCTGCGCAATATGCTGATCGTGCAAATTTAGATTATAAAGGTACAGTTGCTGTCGCACCTGCGTCACAATTGAGTTTAATTTTAAATGCGGGTCAATTATCAGTTATAGATGGAACACCAGCTCAACAAATTCCAGTCTATGCATCATTGGATACATTTACAGCGTTGATTGCAGCGGGTCTACGTAATTCAAATCCAACTTTAGACTATAGCCAAGTCTTTAAAGTGCCGACTGATGCAATTGCAAAGAATGCTGAGTCTGTTTGTTACGATACACTGGGGCAACAGTTTGGTGTAGCAATGGGGCAATATGCTGCAGTCAATGGCTCATTGAAAAATTATCCAAGAACAACTGATACGTTTATGTCTTTGCCAGCGGTTAAAACTTTCCTAGAGAAAGATTCGCAACCGTTGCAAGTGCAAATCAAAACGCCGGTGATTATTTATCAAGGTGGCGCTGATACAACTGTACCGAAAGTGGCAACAGATACTTTATATGGTACGGCTAAAGCACTGACGACACAGGTGAACTACATTACCAATCCAGCTTGGGATCATAGTACAGCTTATGCCTTGAATATCGATAATATTGTGGCTGATGTAAAAGGAATGTTTGCAGCAAAATAACTATTTTAAATTGTAGATTTTAGCAAATGGCTTATGTTTTCAACATGAGCCATTTTTATTTAAAACGGAACAAACTTCATTCTGTTTAATTACAAACTTCATGCTACAATACGCGCAATCTTAGCACGGCTTAAAAGCCCTAATTCATAGGACCTCGCTAATGTTCGCCAATATCTCTATTTCTGAATTTGATCCAGAAATTGCTCAAGCAATCACTCAAGAAGATGCCCGTCAAGAAGCTCATATTGAATTAATTGCATCTGAAAACTATTGCTCACCAGCTGTTATGGAAGCACAAGGGTCAAAACTCACTAACAAATATGCGGAAGGTTACCCTGGCAAGCGCTATTATGGCGGTTGTGAATATGTTGATGTGATCGAACAATTGGCGATCGATCGTGCTAAAGCATTATTTGGTGCTGACTATGCAAATGTTCAGCCACACGCAGGTTCTCAAGCAAACTCAGCAGTTTATCTTGCTTTACTCAACCCAGGTGATACTGTTTTAGGGATGAGCTTGGCACATGGTGGTCATTTGACTCATGGTGCTAAAGTCAACTTCTCTGGTAAATCATATAATGCTGTTCAATACGGTTTAAATGTAGAAACTGGTGAAATTGATTACGAAGAAGTTGAGCGTTTAGCTGTAGAGCATAAACCACGTATGATCGTGGCAGGTTTCTCTGCATATAGCCAAATTGTAGATTGGCAACGTTTCCGTGAAATTGCGGATAAAGTTGGCGCTTATTTATTTGTAGATATGGCTCATGTTGCCGGTCTCGTTGCAGCAGGTGTATATCCAAGCCCTGTTCAAATTGCTGATGTAACAACGACAACTACGCATAAAACTTTGCGTGGCCCACGTTCTGGTTTAATCCTTGCAAAAGCAAACGAAGAAATTGAGAAAAAACTTCAATCTGCTGTATTCCCTGGTAACCAAGGTGGTCCATTGGTTCATGCGATAGCAGCAAAAGCAATTTGCTTTAAAGAAGCAATGATGCCTGAATACAAAGAATATCAAAAACAAGTGGTTGTAAATGCTAAAGCAATGGCTGAAGTGTTGATTTCACGTGGTTATGATGTTGTATCTGGTGGTACAGAAAACCATTTATTCTTGTTGTCTTTAATTAAGCAAGATGTGACTGGTAAAGATGCTGATGCTTGGTTAGGTGCTGCTCATATTACGGTAAACAAAAATGCTGTACCAAATGATCCACGTTCTCCATTTGTCACTTCTGGTATCCGTATCGGTACGCCAGCAGTAACAACACGTGGTTTTGGTGAAGCTGAAGTTCGTGATTTGGCAGGTTGGATTGCGGATATCCTCGATGCAAAAGGTGATGAAGCTGTTATTAATGCTGTGAAAGCAAAAGTTGAAACAGTTTGTGCAAAATTCCCCGTTTATGCTAAATAAGCATTAACTTGAGAAGGCCTCCTCTCAAGGGGGCTTTTTTTATGGTTGTTCAATAAGTTGAAAAGCTTAAAACATGGAAGAAAATATCTGTTATAAAAGAAGTAGATTATTGGAGTTTATTGATACTTCGTTTCACGTTTCCGACATACAGGTTGCATGCTGTAATTTACGGCTTGTAGCTTAATTCATTTATGAAATGTCAACAAATCCATTATAAACATCGCTGCTATACCCAAATGATGTGAAAGATCGAAGGAATTAGGCACATGGCTAGTAAACCAAATATTATTATTTCAGAACAAGATTTACATCGTTTAGAAACGATGTTGGAACATCAGTCGAAGTTGACTGTGACGATGCAACATTTAGAAGAGGAATTGGCACGGGCAGAAGTGGTTGCCCCTCAAGATATGCCGCCTAATGTAGTGACGATGAATGCAAAAGTTCTAATCACTGTTGCACCCTCGACAGAAGCAACCGAAATTACCTTGGTCTATCCGCATGATTTTCGTGGTGAGGCAGGGCAGGTCAATGTAGTTGCACCAGTAGGCACAGCAATTCTTGGTTTGGCTGAAGGGCAGGAAATTGAATGGCCTCAGCCTGATGGTCATTTAATGAAAGTTAAAATTGAAAAAGTCGTGTATCAGCCAGAAAGAGAGGGTGATTATCTCTAATAAAAATTTAAGAGATAAAATTTACCTGTTTAAATAAAGCCCAGTGATTACTGGGCTAAATTTTGTATATAAAGACTTAGAAACCTGAAGTTCTTCCTTTGCTTGGATACTTAAATTGATGCTGAATATCTAATTTATAAATCTGTTTCGGATTTAAATCGATTTGCCATTGGTTGATATTGGGTTGTCCGTTCCATTGTGTTGCAGTTGGTGGAAAGCTATAACTAGACTGTGTGCTGAGTTTACCGTTCTGGCTTTGTGGTTCCGCTTCAAAAATCGTAACTTGAATTGGGTAGCTATGTAAGTTTTGCACTGAATATTGCTGTTTTCGGATGGTTTCCGATTGAGTACCTTTTACTGGATTTTTCTTATCGGTTAAATCAGTCACTTTAACTTGAATTTGATCATCTGTACCAAAGCTCATTTGTAGTGCTTCATCTGCGCTATTGCTCCAAGCTCTTTGTCCAATATAGTCGCCATCACGATAAAGTTTTACTGTTCCAGAAGGCCAATTTTGATCAAGTTTTGAAATTTCAGCGTTAATTGTCGCTTGAGTGCTTTGCTTAGGGATTGCCCAAACTGAAAGTTTTGCGGCATATTGTTCAGTACTTAAAGGTAAAAAGATTTGCTGTTGGCTGCTGGGAATGGAGGCTTTGGTTTCTGAACGGAATTCAGTGCTAAAATTTAAATCAGCCGCTTGAAATTGTGGAAATTGAGGCGGGGCTTTTTTGGCCTTAGCAGTCGACTTTTCATCATAACTCATTTCAGCCAAAGCCATAGGCGCTGGTGCAACAGGATAAATTGGTCGTACAGGTTCTGGTTCATAATAGTTGACCCACCATTGTTGTGGCTGCACTTGTTGAACGTAGTTTTGCGGTGTTGCTGTGGACAATGCCAATTTAACATTGTTCCAGTCTTCCCCAGTTTTTTGTGCAATCATCGCCATACGCGTCAGTTTGATTTGCTTGGTTTGGGTGTTTAATTCTGCTTTATATATCGGTTGCCAACGTGCATAAGGAACCATATAGCTAATTTTAATTTCACCACGTTGTGGCGCATTGACATAAAATTTAAGTGTGCGTTGGTTAAACTCACTGTCTCCAATAGCATTTAAGTCTTGCTCAAGCTCTTGTAAACGTTGTTCTAATTTTTCTTTCTCTGTTTTGGCTTGATCAATGGCAATAAAAGCCTCGTAGGCTTGTTTACGTACTTTAGGTGCAGAGCCCTTGATGACATTTTCTAAAAACTTATTTTGTAATTCAGCTGCTTGAATAATTGAGTTTTGTTCAGAAATTTTCCTTTTAATATCCTCTATATTATTGCGCAATTGAGAGGATTCATTTCCTGCGGGTTTATCCAGTGCACTATCTGTATGAGAAACCGCATTGACTTCAATATTGCTACTCTGATATTGCAGTTGATCGATATTGAAGTTTGCTGCAAGCCCGTTCAGGGTAACGAGTTGTTCTCCTGCTTGCACAGGAATAGTTCGTTCAATTTTTGCCAATGTAGGATACAGCGTGACTTGTTGAATTGGCGAGTTAGATAAGTTGAGTGCAAAGCTATATGATGAAGGAATACATAAAATGCTGAGTTGTAATGCTGTTTTTATATTCATTATATGAGGCCCTAAAATACCTGAAATCAATTTTAATAGTTAAAATGTAGCAGAAAGTGATACAAATCAAAATAGTGATCGAAAGAGAAAGCTAGTTGAGCTTAAATGGGAGGAATAAAAATATTAATTTTCACCATAATTAGCAGTTTATTTATTTTTGTTTTGATGGATTATTCATTGAATTTTTAGGATTTAGTCGATCAATTTAAACAAAACAAAAAATTTCAGTTACACTAAGTTATCCAAAATTTAAAGGGCTGAACATTGAAACAATCATGCACAATACGGGATAAGACGTTTCCTCCTGAATTAAAAACATGGTTGTATGCTCAAGGTTCACTGACTCAGCAGCTGACGGATGCTGCGGGCGGACTATTTAAAGTTCAGCCGATTCAAGAGCATTATCAGAGAATGACCTTGCTAGATAGCCAATGGATGCTAATGCCACATCAACATACCTCTTGGGTACGTGAAAGCTATTTGTTTGGTTGTGATGAGCAACCATGGGTCAAAGCAAAAAGTATTTTTCCTATTCTTAGTATTCATGGCAAAGCACGTTTGTTTAAACACATTCGAACTAAACCGATTGGAAAGTTTTTATTTCAACGCACCAATCCGTTGTGTGAACGGCGTGTTTTAAAATTAGCAGAGGGTTGGACACGTCAAAGTTGTTATACTTGGCATGGTTGTAAATTTATTGTTCAAGAGACTTTTCTACCTGCTTTTGAGCAATTTTTACAACAACAGCATATTTCAAAATAGAGTATTGAAGGACTGTCATGTCGATCGCGCAACACACCACTTGGCAACAACGGTTAGAAGCTTATTATTATCTGTGTCGTTTTGATAAACCTATTGGAACAGAATTGGTTTTATGGCCGACCATGTGGGCATTATGGATAGCTGCAGGAGGTATCCCCGATATTGTGACACTGGTTGCAATGGTCTTGGGGACAATTTTTATGCGTGCAGCCGGTTGTGCGATCAATGATTTTGCTGATCGTAAAGTAGATGCACATGTAGAGCGTACTAAAAATCGCCCATTGGCAACAGGAGTAATCTCAGCCAAAGAAGCCATTTGGGTGTTTATTGGTTTGGTGGCCGCCAGTGCATGTACTTTATTTTTCTTGCCGATCGCAACTTTTTACTGTGCGCTTGCAGGATTAGTTCTCGCCTTTGTTTACCCCTTTATGAAGCGTTATACCCATTTACCACAAGTGGTCTTAGGGATGGCATTTTCTTGGGGGATTCCAATGTCATTTACCGCAATGGGAAAACCTTTAGATTGGACCTGTTGGCTGCTTTATTTTGGTAATTTAGCATGGACAGTGGCTTACGATACTCAATATGCAATTACAGATCGTGAATATGATTTAAAAATAGGGGTGAAATCCACTGCTATTCTTTTTGGAAAATACGATATTCAGATCATCTCTTTATTGCAATTGACCAGTGTATTGTTGATTGGTGCAGCATTGTATTTAGAAAATATTTTGATTCCATTTGCCTTGATGGCTTTATTATTGGTCGTTGCTGATTTTATTTATCAGTGGTCAAAAACCAAGGATCGCGATCCACAATTATGCTTTTGGGCATTTAGACATAACCGTTGGGTCGGTTTAATCATATTTGTCGGCATTTTTATTGCACTATTTTGATTTTAAATTATAAAAATAAACCACTGTTGAAATTTCATCTCTATTTATAATAATAAAAAATATAGGTGAAATTTCACGATATCAAGAAAATAATAATTTTTTAAATGTGAAATATTTTGCTTTTTTATTAAAAAATATTGTAGTAAGACTCATTATTTTGTGCTTAATTAATGCTGTGAACAGGGAGCTGTTCAAACAATAAAAATTGAGGACTTTGTAATGAAAACATTATTTAAACGAACATTATTGGCAATGACTTGTGGATCAGCATTATTTTTAACTGCATGTAATGATGATGATAACAAGGATAACTGGGGTTCGAATAAAAATTATGTGTCTGAAAGTGCATATAATTTAGAGGTGCTGAGTGAAGCTGCATCGATCAAAGTCATGACCTATAATATGCCGAACGTGCTCGGAGAAATAAAAAAAGAATCAGCGTTGATTTTTATGCCGAAAACCAAAAAACCTGCTGATGGTTGGAAAGTAGTGGTTTGGGTGCATGGCACGGTTGGTAATGGTGATAGTTGTGCACCGAGTAGAAATGTAATTAATGAACGATTTAAACCGATGGCACAGAGTTTATTAAAAGAAGGTTATGTGATTATTGGACCTGATTATGAAGGCTTGGGTACACCAGGTATGCATCCGTATTTAAATTTAAAGAGTGAGGCAAACTCAGCGATTTACGCCATGAAAGCGTATAAAGAGCGCTATGGTAATCAGATCAATGGTCAATGGATGTCTGTGGGACAATCTCAGGGTGGGCAAGCTTCTTTAGGCACGGCCGAGTATGCTAATAGCGATACCAATTTTAAAGGTGCCGTGGCAGGTGCACCAGCCTCAAGTTTGGGGCTGATTATTTCTGATATTGCGCCACAAGCGATTCAAGGACTACTTAAAGATGGGAAGGTGGATGCTGCGACTGAGGTTTCTGCTACGTTATTGACCTATGCGTCTTATACTACGGCTGGTGTGACTGCTTATGAACCTAAGTTTAACTATCGAGAGTTGTATAAAGAGCGTTCAAGAGATATTGCTGCAGCGGCTGAAGGTTCAACAGGCGAAAATGGTTTATGCTTTCTTGATTTGCAGAAGAAATTTATTGACGATATTAAAGGCTATCTAAAGGACAACAGTGGTAAAACTGTTTTAGATTATCCTGGATTGGTTGATAATTTCCAAGAGAATCCAACGGTGGAAAAATTCTTGAAAGATAATCAACCTGCAACCAAGAAAATTAATAGTCCTGTGATGATTATTCAGGGAACTGCTGATACTTCAGTGCCTTATACAGTCACAGATAAATTACAAAAAGACTTAAAAGCGATGGGAACAGATGTTACTTTTGTTGTTGCGGAAGGTGAAAAACATTCCGATGCGATTGTTGCAAAGAACGCTGATTTAGTTGCTTTTATTAAAAAACATATGCCAACCACCAAATAATTGTTTTAAGAGAAACATTCAACCATTTGCTTTTCTTGGCAGTTAAATAGAGAGTAGCAATTTAAAAAAAGCAGCGTTTTTATTAAAGCGCTGCTTTTTTATATTTAGGTATGATCATTTGTAATGTTTTATCGAAGATTTGATTGGCTTTTGATCAAGGCTATTTATATAGCATGATCGCTATTTGTCTCAACTGGCATTCGAGCTGACATTTTCTTGAGGTATTTTATGATTCACAATGATGTATTTCTGCGTAATCCATGGAATGGTTTAAGGACTGGTGCTGGCGTTTCTATTGCATGAATTTGGTTTAAGCGAATTTAAATTAAAGCTAAGCATTTGTATCTAAGTATTATTTTACTTTTTGGTTAAAAGTCTCCTAGCAAGATACATTTTTTTATGTTTAATTAGTAGCTTGAACACGGAGTTGTTCAAACAATAAAAAACTGAGGACTTAGTAATGAAAGCATTATTTAAACGGACATTATTGGCAATGACCTGCGGTTCAGTATTATTTTTAACTGCATGTAATGATGACGATAATAACTGGAATAACTGGGGTTCAAATAAGAATTATGTATCTGAAAATACATATAATTCAGATGTAATCAATGAGGCTACATCAGTCAAAGTCATGACTTATAATATGCCGAATGTACTCGGTGAAACCAAAAAAGCCACAGCAATGGTTTTCATCCCCAAAACAACACGACCTGCTGATGGTTGGAAAGTTGTGGTTTGGGAGCATGGTACAGTCGGTGTGGGTGATAGTTGTGCGCCAAGTCGAAATAAATTTAATCCGCGATTTAAAAATATGGCGCAAAGCCTGTTAAATGAGGGTTATGTGATTATTGCCCCAGACTATGAAGGCTTGGGCACCCCGGGTATGCATCCGTATTTAAATTTAAAGAGTGAAGCAAATTCAGCGATTTATGCAGTGAAAGCATATAAAGAGCGCTATGGTAATCAGATCAATGGTCAATGGATGTCTGTTGGTCAATCGCAGGGTGGACATGCTTCTTTAGGAACGGCGGAGATTTCCAATAGTGATGCCAATTATAAAGGTGCTGTCGCAGGCGCACCTGCCTCAAGTTTGGGTTATATTATTTCTGTCGTTGCGCCACAAGCAATTCGAGATATCCTTCAAAGAGAACAAGCTGGAACAGCTCCAGTGGGTACTGCTGTTGAAGTTTATGCAGAATTAATGGCATATGCAGCTTATACCACAGTTGGTGTGACTGCTTATGAACCTAAGTTTAATTATCGAGACGTTTTCAAAGATCGTTCAAAAAATATTGCAGAATTTGCGGAAGGTTCAACGGGTGAAAATGGTTTATGTCTAGATGAATTGCATAATAAATTTGCTGATGATATCCGTGATTATATTGTTAAGAATGGCGGAAAAACTGTTTTAGACTATCCTGGATTAGTCGATAATTTCCAAGAAAATCCTACGGTAAAAAAATTCTTAGCTGAGAACCAACCTGCAACCAAGAAAATTAATAGCCCAGTAATGATTATTCAGGGAACTGCTGATATGGCAGTACCTTATCCTGTCACAGAAGGATTGCAACAACGTTTAAAAGATATGGGTACAGATGTAACGTTTTTACCTGTGAAAGATGCGAGTCATACTCAAGCGATTGTTGAAAAAAATCCTGAATTGGTTGCCTTTATTAAAAAGCATATGCCAACCACAAAATAATTGTTCTAAGAGAAGCATCCAGTCAGTTGCTTTTCTTGGCGGTTAAATAGAGCGAGGTAAATAAAAAAGCAGAGCTTCCATTTAAGCTCTGCTTTTAATATGAGTATGTAAAACTTAAATTAAAATAAATAAGGGGGAAACTCAATATACTTTTGACTAAGAATATAATTAAATAATGAGAGGTTTGATTATGCAAATTGCTGTTAAAAATTTAATAAAACTTGGTGTATTTCCAAAGTCCGAAGATGCGGTGAATGATCCAAAAGGTATTGAGTATATTGATCATATTCAAGCATTAATTGATAGGATAAAGTTACCAGTGAGCAATGATGATGCGATAGGCTTGTGCTCGATATTAAGAAACGATGAGGATGATTACTTTGGTTTAACACAAACTTTATTGCAAAAAATAGAGACGGCACCTGATTGGCCAATTAAGGAGTTATTTGTTAATAACAATAATTACTGGATGAGTGTACTTAAGAGTAGAGCGAGATTTGTATAGTAAATAATGCAGGTAGACATTTTCTAGTCATTAGAATAGGTGGTCTAAAATTAAGATTCTGACATTTATGTAAAATAAAAGCTAGATTATAGTAAAGTATAATATGTATGTTTTTAAAGTTTTCTTACGGAAAAGATTTATTGTAAAAAGGTAGTATTTTTTAGATAAGATTGTTACCTATTTGAAAATTATTTGTTTATTTTAAATATGGTGGAAATATGAAGAAAATGAGTTATATCGTGGCTTTTTTTTCATTGGTAATGCTGTTTTTTATTTTTGATTTACAAGGTGATTTTCAAACATACTTGAAATACAAAAAGTATTTCAAAGCTTTGTATCTTGGAGAGAAAATGAAGAACGAAAACATGGTATTGTGAAACTGTTCTGATATATCAATTCAGGATGATTTACATAAAGCGTTTGAAAATATTCCAAAAGCTAATATTAACTGTCTAAATAAATCTAAATAAATCTAAATTAATCTATATTGGCCCATATTATGGAGATCATGCAGTTGCTACATTTAGATGTTTTAATGATGATTTAGTTGTTGAGTATAGCTGGACTGATTTTCAGGAATCTTGTTCAATTATCGTTTCTAAGAAAAGCTGGAATATTCATGAAAAAATGACAGTTGAACATCTTAATTCACCTTAAATTTAAAAAAAATCTAAAATTAATCAATTTTATAAGTAGGTGATAAAATGGGAATGAGATTATTTGCTACATCTGTGACAGGCGTTGAGCCTTATTTGGAAAAACTTCATAAAATAAATCGTTATTTTGACAATGAAAATAAAAAAGCACTCTTTCATAGTAATTATGGTGGAAATTTAATTCTATCGGTTTTAAAAGTTATCAGCGTGTATGAAGAGAAAGAATTAAATCAAAATTTATTTGATAAAGCAAAAAACCTAGAGAGAACGAAAGATATTGATGGTAATCCTGAAATTACTCTTATTTTTAATGTTTTAATTAGCCCCTTAGAGATAGAGAAGCTTTCGATCAACCAGTTAAGAGATCTTTATTGTTCCTTGTTTATTGAGCGTATAAACAATCCATTGTTTAAGATACCTAAGACCATAGATTATGATCAATTAAAATCTGACTTATTGGTATTAATTGAAGACCTTAAAGATGTAGATTTGAGTTCTATTTCTTTGTAAAACCAAATAGAGGTGGGTTGGATGGAAGAGCTTTATGGTTTTCTCCGAACTCTGGAGTAAAAAACGTTGGAGATAAGGCTGTAATTAGATGTGTAGTCACAAAAATAGGATGCTGATATGGCAGAATCATTTTGGCCAAGTGGAAATGATCAAACGATTATCTGTACTGATTTAAACATCAAAGAATTTTGTAAGCTGTGGGGAAGTCCATTTATTCAAGAGTATGAAGATGGCTTAGGTTGGTTTGATTCTACATATCTCTATGATTCTCAATTAATAAATACGCCTATCGTCTTTATTAAATATTTAGAATCACCTTATAGTTATACATTGGTCATGATTGATGAGCAGATCAAAGATGTAAGGGCATATGAAGATTTTATTATTAATAAATATTTAATTAATTCTTATATAGATCGTAGAAAATCGGAGTATAAGGATAATTAATATCTTTATATAATCGTCGTTTAAAATTAATTTAATAGACACAATAAAACGTGTAGTTGTCAGATAGAAATATTGATTATTTGTTAGATGCTTACCAATTTATCGAATTTAACAATCTAAAAAAGCAGAGCTTTCATTCAAGCTCTGCTTTTTTATCTCAATGTATGGCCGTTTGTACATTTTTGACCGAAGATCGAACAGATTTTTTACCAAATGAAAGGTGATTAAAGAAAATATTGAGTAATACTGCTGCTATACACGTCGCACTTATTCCTGAATGAAATAAAGTTTGGAATACTTTGGGAAAGGCATGAAAGAAATCAGGACTGATTAAAGGAATTAAGCCGACACAGATCGACACAGCAACAATGATAAGATTGGATTGGGTTTGATAATCCACTTTAGATAATGTACGAATACCGCTTGCTGCAACGCTACCAAATAAAACAATACCTGCGCCACCTAAAACAGGCATCGGAATCGCAGCAATTAAGCGTCCGAAAATCGGTAATAAACCCAGTACAACTAAAATAGCACCACCTGTTGCTACCACAAAACGACTTTTAACACCTGAAATGGCAACCAGTCCTACGTTTTGAACAAAAGCACATTGCATAAATGAACCAAATAATGGCGCAATCGCAGAAGATAGCATGTCTGCTCTTAAACCATCTGCCAAACGATGACTATCCATTTTTGTATCAACAATTTCACCAATCGCTAAAAGGCTGGCTGTTGTTTCAGTAAGGATTACGATGGTCACAATACACATGGTTAAGATCGCGGGCATTTCAAAGCTGGGTAGACCAAAAGCAAATAGATGTGGGAAAGCAAATAAATCACCATTGCCCACTTTTGAAAAGTCGGCAACACCAAGCAGGATGGTAAAAATTGCACCAACAATAATTGAAATGAGTACGCCTAGGCGCGCCATTGTAGCTGAACCAAAGCGGCTCACCACAAGTAGTACACCGAGGGTAAAGGCTGCAATCCCTATATTTTCTAGGGAGCCCCATTCGGGTGCTTTAGGGTTACCGCCCATAATCCAGCGGATTGCAACAGGTAAAAGTGAAATTCCAATAATGGTAATAATTGAACCCGTCACAATCGGTGGAAAGAAACGTACTATTTTTGAGAAAAAGGGGGTAATCAATATCCCGAAAATAGAACTGACAATCACAGCACCGAAAATCGTTTGAATATTTCCCCCAGTTGTACCAATTGCAATCATGCTTGCGACAGCAGCAAATGAAGTGCCTTGTACAATTGGAAGTTTTGCACCAAACCACTTTAGTCCAAGCGTTTGTAGTAATGTTGCCAAACCACCCACAAGAATAGATGCCGTAATTAATAAGGCAATTTCAGCTGCATTTAGACCAATCGCCGTACCTACGACCAAAGGTGCCGCAATCAGACCACCATACATGGTGAGTACATGCTGTAAACCAAATGTCAGGTTCTTTCCCGCACTTAAAACTTCATCTTCAGGTTGAATTTTTTTAATTTCAGTATTCATCTTAAAACCTTTATGACTTTGCCATCCCTGCATTACAAAGAGCAATTTATATGCCAAATGGTCAATAACTGTGAGCAAAGTACTTTAAGTGAAAGCTAAAACTTATGTGTTTGAGATTGATATTTAAATTATTTCTTTGTGCAAAACCGTTACTTTACGATGGATAAGGCTTAGCGTGTTTAGATTGGCGCGATTCTAAAACGAAGCACTAGGCTTCTTTCATCTGTCCTTTTTTAAAGCATAGATTAAGATAAAGCACCCTCATCCTCATCTTCTTCAAAGGGGAGGAGACGCTTTTAATAGCAATATGATTCATGCAACATGATCATTTATTTTAGCTTTTATGCAGTTGTGCTTGATGGGTTTGAGAATAGATAAAAAATTGTGCTGTACCTACAGCGAGTACACATGAGGCAAGTATAAATTGCTGATGATAGGAGACACCCCAATGTTGCAAGCTACTAAAACAGATTCCACCAACCAATTGGGTTACGGCAAAAGCTAATGTTGCTATGCTCCATAGTTTTTTATAGGCCACATGATAAAGATGTAAAATGGTATATGAAGTAAGGAAAACCACAGCAGGATTAAGCAAACCTGTAAAAAAGGATGAGGTATAGGTAAGGATTGGATGGGTTGAAAAAATCGCAATAAAGATCGCTAAAACATATAGGCTATATAATATTTTTAATGCGGTAAAATTGCCAAATTTTCGTGCCAGTAAGTAAGCACTGATTGCACCTAAGGCACTGCCTGAACCATACAAAATCCAATTCAAGTTAATAAGATATAGATTAAGATGTAGGGTGTTTTTAAGATAATCAATCCAAAACAATGAGTGGGGAACATAGGCAAAAGCACTAGATGCATAGACAATCAGCAAACTAAAATACATACCATTGACTGTCCCCGTTTGATTGTTTGCTACGCTGATATGATCTAGATGATCTTTAAATAGATTGAGTAAATAAACAATGATCAAACAAATGACAGCAGAGAATGCAAATAAAATCATCCATGCAGATTGTGTGTTGATTCTGTCGAGATAAGGCAAAAACAGGGTTGCCAATAATACTCCGATGCCAATACCGCTAAAGCCAATAAAGTTGATGGTTAAACGTTCTTCAGCTTTGCTGCAATGTGCAACAATACTCGGTGCTAGGATCATCAATAAGCCACCACTGATGCCTGAAATGACACGCCAAAAGACATACCAGCTTTCGGGAAGACCCGAAAAAGCACAACTGAGTAAACTCACCGTTCCAGAAAATGCCGCCAAAATGATATATCGAGGCATGGTAAAGTTTTGAGGCAGTTTCATTGCCCAAAATGCACCAATTAAATACCCCAACAAATTTGCACTGCTTAATATACTGGCAAAACTGGAGTCCCAATGATAAGCAAGACGGGTAGAGGGCAATAATGCAGTATAGGAAAATCGGAGAATGCCAATGCCTAAACACATACACAGGCATAGAAAGATACTCAGCTGAATTTTATTCGATCCGATCTTGGTCATTGTGCAGATTATCCATTTTCCGTTAATTCACCTTAAGGTGAATTTAAAAAAATGACAATAAATAATCAGTATTTAGTTTGGGAATAATCAGGGCTTATTCACATAACTTAACCAGTTGGTAAAATCGAAGCTTACTCTGCGATAAGTATGATTAATATGATGGGCTCAGTCTGTTTAGATTATTGAACAATTATGAATTAAACGTGATTTAGAACAGATTGACCCATCGACAAGCAAATTTCGTAAGGATTAAGCCTATAGATTAGCATCGACAGGATCACCGATCGTATAGTAATGCCCACCTGCAACATGATGTAGGCTTTTCCATTCAGCGCCAACTTCATGGTAATACCAGTGACCATTGCGAAATACACGATCATCCGCATACGCAGCGACGACTTTGCCTATAAATAAATCATGGCTTTGTTGATTATGCGGTTCAGGAATCAGTTCACAGATCAACCATGCAGCACAGCCTTCAACCGCAGGGAGCTGAAATCCCTCAAATTGGAAAAGTGGCGTATGGCAGTGTGAGAGTTTTTCAGGATCATTAAACTGACTGATTGAGCCTAATTGTTGTACCAGCTTAAGTTGTTTGAGTGTTGGTACCTGTAGGATGAAATGACCTGACTTTTCAACTAATTCACGAGTTTTTGTACTTTTGTCTAAAACCACACTCACTTTGGCAGGCACAAGTTCTAAGGCACAAGCCCAAGCTGCTGCCATGACATTGTTTTCGGTTTCATACTGGGCTGAGACAAGCACGGTTGGACCATGATTTAACAGGCGATAAGCTTTAGAAAGTTCAACAGTTTGGATGTGTGAATTCATTAGATGGCCTATATTCTGAGTGTTAGTCTTTATTTGTATAAGCTTATACAAAAAATTCATGAGTGCGCTAAAGTGATGTTTTTATTATTAATAGTGCATGTTGAGAAAACAACACTTAAATATCAAAAAATGCTAAAGACTATTGGATATTTCACAATAAGCTTATAATAAAACGATCAAAACTATTGGAACTCGAATGAACTATACGCTCATTTTGAATATTGTCATATTCATTGCCTTGATCATACTGCTGATGCAAACCAGAAAGACAGATTGGAGTCTGGCTAAAAAAGTGTTTGTCGGTTTATGTTTAGGTGTGGTATTTGGGCTAGGATTACATTGGGTTTATGGTACAAATTCTGAAATTTTAACTGAGTCTATTCAATGGTTTAATATTGTTGGAAATGGTTATGTTAAGCTTTTGCAAATGGTGGTGATGCCATTAGTGCTGGTCTCGATCCTGAGTGCTGTGATTAAGTTACATAATGCATCCTCATTAGGCAAGATTAGTATTTTTAGTATTGGTACATTATTAATCACTACGTTTATTGCCGCTTTGGTTGGCGTGTTCGTGGTCAATCTATTTGGATTAAGTGCGGCTGGTCTTGTACAAGGGACACAGGAAACAGCACGTCTTGAAGCAATTCAATCTGAATATATTGGTAAAGTTACAGACTTAAATGTACCTGATTTTATTTTATCTTTTTTGCCGACAAATCCATTTGCTGAACTCACTGGGGCACATCCAACCTCAATCATTAGTGTGGTGATCTTTGCTACGATGCTCGGTTTGGCTGGGCTTAACCTGATCAGAGATGATGCCGAAAAAGGCCAACGTATCGTCACTGCAATTGATACTTTGCAAGCGTGGGTGATGAAGTTAGTTCGATTGGTGATGACGCTTACACCTTATGGTGTATTTGCCTTGATTACGAAAGTCGTGGCAAGTTCTAAAGCCGCTGACATTGTTAATCTCGGTGGTTTCTTGGTTGCCTCTTATCTGGGTCTAGCCATCATGTTTGCGGTACATGCAATTGTATTGCTGCTGACAGGCGTTAATCCAATCCGATTCTTTAAAAAGGTTTTACCTGTATTAACCTTTGCTTTTACCAGCCGTTCGAGTGCGGCAAGTATTCCATTAAATATTGAAGCACAAACTCGCCGTTTGGGTGTACCTGAGTCTATTGCCAGCTTTTCTGCTTCATTTGGTACAACGATTGGGCAAAATGGTTGTGCGGGTTTATATCCAGCGATGCTTGCGGTGATGGTTGCCCCAACAGTGGGGATTAATCCACTTGATCCGATCTGGATTTTAACTTTAGCTTGTGTGGTGACTTTAAGTTCAATTGGTGTTGCAGGTGTCGGTGGTGGCGCAACCTTTGCTGCACTGATTGTTTTACCGATTATGGGTTTACCTGTGACTTTGGTGGCTTTACTGATTTCCATTGAGCCTTTGATTGATATGGGGCGTACTGCGCTAAATGTTGATGGTTCGATGACTGCAGGTGTTGTGACCAGTCAATTGATGGGACAGACAGATCAAAGCATTTTACTTTCAGATGAGAGAGAAGAGTTAAAACATAGTTAACCTATTTTTCTATATTATTTAAACGCCATAAAAAGCACCTAAATTAGATTTAGGTGTTTTTTTTCAACTCAAGTTTATTCATTAAACGCTGATTTATTAAAACAAGTCAGAGTATTCACGACTATAAATAGCAGTTTATCACGATCATATTGCTGATAAATATGATGACCTGCTGGCGCTAAAAGGTTCTATTTTGCTGCTTGATTACACTCAACCAATTCTTTTGAATTTTTTGTCCAAATTTTTCCAGCAGAATTTTTATAGAAGGTGATTTTCCCAATTCGGGAGACCAAACTTTGACATGAGTCTATTGAAAGTTGATTGCCCCAAGGACCAGACATTCGACATACAGTACCGTCGCATTTCCAAACCACATTAGGGCCATTCTCTATTGGTACGGTCACTGTCCCTTTATGTGTGGTTCCAGCAATCCAAATGGTATCGGCTGCAAAAGTCAGTGGAGAACATAGGATTAGGCTGCTTATAACGACGCTTTGGAGTTTTATGCTTATTTTCATCGTGCTTATTCCATAATTATTGATCTAGGAAAGGTTATAAACTTCAAATGAATCTATAAAACAGTTGTATTTTAAATGGTCTATACGATCAAGCTCAAGTTTTAACTGTAACCATTTTAAAACATAGACTGTATCTGTAATCATTTTTAGTATCACTTAGAATAGATTAAAATGAGGAGTTTTGACAATGAAAATGTACCAAGTTGATGCTTTTACACAACAATTGTTTAAGGGCAATCCTGCTGCTGTATTGGTCTTAGATGACTGGCTGGATGATGCTTTGATGCAAAATATTGCCTTAGAAAATAATTTGGCAGAAACTGCTTTTGTAAAACGCATTGATGATGAAAATTATCAAATTCGCTGGTTCACACCACAAGTTGAAGTCGATTTTTGTGGGCATGCAACTTTAGCTTCAGCTTTTGTTTTATTTAAAGACTATAGCCAAGCGAAGACGATTCATTTTCATGTTAAAGATTTGGGTATTTTTATCATCCAGCAAGCTGAGGATGGAAAGATCCAGATGAATTTCCCGATTCGCCAGCCACAAAAAGTAATCGATTATCCAGAATTATTGAATCATGTCATTGATCAGCCTTTTAAAGAAGTCTATCTCAATGCGCAAGCGTATATTTTAGTTTGTGAATCTGCACAAGACGTGATAAATGCAACACCAAACTTAGCCAATATCCGAAAAATTGCAGAACAATATCATGTGAGTACCGCATTAACTGCGGAGTCTGCAGGCTATGATGTGACCATTACCGCTGCTTCAAACGATTATGATTATGTGGCTCGCTATTTTGCCCCGCATAAAGGGATAGATGAAGATCCTGTAACAGGTTCTATGCATACTGGTTTAGCGCCTTTATGGGCTGAGAAGCTGGGTAAAAAACAACTTATCGGTTATCAGGCATCAGCGCGTGGTGGAAAATTGTTTTGTGCTCTTCAGGACAATCAACGTATCGAAATTTCAGGCTATGCACAGTTATTTATGCAAGCTGAGATTTTTATTTAAATTGATTTTGATATAGACATGCTCAAATCATTACAAAAGCCGTTGAAATAAACGGCTCTTTTTTCAAAACTTTACTATAAATTTTGTTCAGAATTTCTTAAGATGTTTAGCTTATAACTGTTTAAAATTTAAAAAATTCTGGATTCTCCTATGCTCATGCAGTTGAAAAAACTCACCTTGTCGCTTTGTATTCTTGGTTTTAGTGCGTCTAGTTTTGCTCAAGCCATCCTGGTTAAATCTGAACATAATATCGAAGAATATAAGCTAGAGAATGGCTTTAGAGTTTTACTTGCGCCGAATGACAAAGAAAGTAAAGTCTTTATGAATACGGTTTATTTGACCGGTTCTTTAAATGATCCGCAAGGCAAAGGTGGCCTCGCACATTTACTTGAACATTTAGCGTTTAAAGGCACACAAGATGTAAAAGGCGAAGAATTTCAACGCCGTTTAGATCAATATACGTTAATGACCAATGCCAGTACCGATTATTATTCGACTAAATATACCAATATTGTACGCCCAGACCAAAACACCCTAAATGAAGTGATTTATTTAGAGTCACAACGTATGGACAAATTGGTGCTTCAAGAACAATTCGTTCCTTCAGAAATCAATATTGTGATGCGTGAACGCGAAGTGCGTATGGATCAGCCTTTTGCCGTGCTGATGGATCAAATGTGGAAAGCAGCCTATGGCAACAAGTCATTAGGTCGTTTACCGATCGGTGATCTTGCTGAACTACAGTCAATTAAAATGAATGAATTGAACAAATTCTATAAAGACTGGTATGCACCGAATAATGCGGTGATGGTGATTGCTGGTAAATTTGATAAAGCAGAAGTTTTAAAAGCAATTGATAAAAACTTTAGTGCGATAGCTGCACGTAAGATTCCTCAACAAGCAACAGTGCCTTTACTTGATTCTTCAACCATAAAAAATCGTAATTTTGTGGTGAAAAAGGGCAGTGATCTTGCCAAATTCAATATTTATATGAATGGCAAGAATGAAAAAATTCAGCCAGTATTAGCACTTGCGCCATATTTATATACCTTACAACCGAGTGGTCATCTATATTCCAGCATGGTAGAAACTGGTGTTGCGACCAATGTCCAGTCTACAACATGGTTAGATGATGATTTTAACTTGGTATTTATGGGGGCAATTTATGCACCAAACCATGATGCTCAAAAAATTGACAGTGCGTTGATTGCCGGTGTAGAAAAAAATAAAAGTTTTGATGATGTTGAATTAAAACGGGTTAAAAATCTGATCCAGAATGCCAATGAAAGTTTATTGACCAGTGCTGCTGCTGTTGGTGGTATGTTAAGTGATTATGTGGTGTCATCGCATGGCAATTGGGCACAATATTTTAAAGATCAACAAGCCATTCAAAAGTTAAGCGTAGCTGAAACTAATGCAACTTTAAAAGCATTTTTAACTGAGCAGCACCGTTTTAATGGTGATATTCAACCGACACCTGAAGATCAGAAAAAGGCCTTGGAGCAAAAGCAAGCTGCTGAAAAACCAAAAACTTTAGATCAACAAGCTGCTGCAGTAGAACCGTTAAAAGATGTCAGTGTTTATCAAGCCGAAGTTGCTCAATATGTTGAAAAATCGAAACAATATTTAACTGCAACAGAGAAAAAGATTCAACGTGGCACTTTAAAAAATGGAATGAAGTATGCTTTATTCCCAACCTCGACACGTGATGATAAAACCTATGCAACCATTGAGGTTAATTTTGGTACAGCTGAATCTTTAATGAATAAGGCGCAAATCCTCGATTTTACGGCTTATTTATTATTACGTGCTTCTGAGCAATATAGCTTACAGAACATTGCAGATAAAACCATTGAAGCAAGTGGTGGAGCAACTGCGACAGCATCGGATAACGGGATTACTATTCAAATTTCAGCGAAAAAAGAAAAATTTGAAGAGTTTTTTAAATATATCGTGTCGGTGATGAAGAGCCCTAAATTTGAACAATCGCAATTTGATTTAATTAAATTACAAAGCTTATCTAGTTTGGATCGACCATATACTGAGCCTGAAACAGTATCCTCTTTAACCATTGCACGCTTACTTGAAACCTATCAGCCGGGTGATTTACGTTATCATTTTGAACCAGAACTGGCTAAACAACAGATTCAAGCAGCAACCAACCAACAAGTTGTCGATTTATATAAAACATACTTTGCAATGGATCATGCCTTTATTTCTATCACTGGGCAGTATGATGCAAAACCAATCAAGAAGTTACTTGAGCAACAATTTGGAAATTGGTCAGCTAAACAACCTTATCAGCGTCTATCAACAGAATTTACCACTTATAAAGCGCAGAAAGTGCATGCCCTTTCAGAACAACGTGAGTTTGGTAGTTATCAAGCTTTGCAGACCTTGCCTGTAGGTGTGGACAATAAAGATGCCGCAGCACTGATTGTCTTTAGCTATATTTTGGGTGACTCGCAATTGTCTTCACGTTTAGGACAAGAGCTTCGTGAAAAAAATGCGTTGGTTTATGGTTTTGGTAGTCAATTAAATTTGGACTCTTTTAATGAAGCGGGTGCATTGTCGATCGAAGCCAATTACACAGCAGGAAAATCTGCTGAAGTATCGCAAGTGGTGCGTAAAGTGCTGAATGACTTATTAGCGACTGGAGTAACCAGTCAGGAGTTGGAAGCGGCTAAAGCCAATATCATGAAGCAACGTGTGACGTCTTTAGAAGATGAACGTGTGATTCATCGTATGTTAAACAGCCAGCTTGAACGCAATAAGAAAATGGATAGTCGTGCTTTAAGAGATCAAGAGTTTGCTCAACTGACCAAAGCTGATGTAGATGCTGTGATTAAGAAGTATATTAAACCTGATCAATTGGTTGAAGTAATGGCTGACCAATATGGTCAAGCTCAGAAAAATCTAAATTGATGATTTAAATTATTGAATCACTCAAGGAAAGCCATACATTTGTATGGCTTTTTTTATCACTATACAAGATCTATAAAAATGAGCTATCAAGCTGTACTAATTTATATTGATTAAATTCAAAAAAACCGAGGTATTTAACCTCGGTTTTCAATTTAACGCTGCTTGAAAAATAAATTATTTTTCAACAAAAGCGCGTTCAATCACGTAGTCGCCTAAAACACCCATTTTAGGGGATTCTTTCAGACCGTGTTGGTCAAGAAGCTCGACAACATCGTCAAGGAATGCTGGACTACCACAAAGCATTGCACGGTCAGTTTCAGGATTAAAACGTGGTAAGCCAATTTTTTCAAATAAGGCACCAGATTCAATCGCAGTGGTTACACGACCTTGGGTATGGAAATCTTCACGGGTCACAGTTGGGTAGTAAACCAATTTGTCTTTAATCCCTAGCTCTTCAAAAAACTCATTGTTTGGAAGTTCGTTGAGAATCAGGTCTTGGTAAGCCAATTCAGAAATAAAGCGTGTACCATGTACCACGATAACTTTCTCAAAACGCTCATAGGTTTCTGGATCGCGAATCGTTGATAAGAATGGTGCTAGCCCCGTACCTGATGAAAGAAGGTATAAGTTTTTACCAGGATTCAAATCATCAAGCACTAAAGTACCTGTAGGTTTTTTAGAAATTAGAATTTCATCACCAACTTTTACTTTTTGCAAAATAGAAGTTAAAGGACCATCAGGCACTTTAATTGAGAAAAACTCTAATTCTTCTTCGTAGTTAGCGCTTGCAATAGAATATGCTCGCATTAAAGGCTTACCATTGACTTCAAGACCAATCATCACAAATTGACCATTTTTAAAACGTAATGCAGTATCACGTGTGGTCTTAAAACTGAATAGAGTGTCATTCCAGTGGTGTACGTGAGTAATCTTTTCGACGTTGAAAGCAGCCATTAAAGGTCTCAATAAATTATCAAATTAGAACAGCCTGCTATTCTAATCTAAAATCATTCTCGATAAACTGAATATATTTAATTGAACTTATCAGAAAAAATGATTATGACTGAGTTAAGTCTCCCGATTATTGGGATTATGCGTTCTCCTTATGTTGAAAAATTTGGTATTCCTCGACAACCAAATCTGGTTCAGGTGGAGTCTTTTATCGAAATGCATGCACCCTACAATGTCTTGGAAGCATTTGAGGGAATCGAGGAATTTAGTCATTTATGGTTGATCTGGCAGTTTCATGACAATAAAAATCAACAAGATAAAGATAAGTTCCGACCTCAAGTGAGACCTCCACGTTTAGGTGGAAATAAAAAAATCGGTGTATTTGCAACACGCAGTATGTATCGCCCAGCACCGATCGGTTTATCTGTAGTACAACTTAAAGCCGTTAAAAAAGAGGGGAATGCAGTTCGTGTATATGTGACAGGCAGTGACCTTTTAGATGGTACGCCGATTGTCGATATTAAACCTTATATTCATTATTCTGATGCTGTGGATGCGGCGCAAAGTGGTTATGCCCAGCATGAGCCTGTTCGTAAACAGGTTATTTGGTCTGAGCATGCACAGCAATTAAAAAGTAAATTTCTTCAAACAGCTGATGTGAACCCAAAATATATCGCTGAACTTGAGTCGGTACTGGCTTTAGATCCTCGACCAGCTTATCAGCATGATGATGCGCGTATTTATGGGATGCGTTTTGGGCAATTTAATATTAAATTTAGCTGTGCTGAAGAAGCGATTCTGATTCAGGGCATTGAGTCGTTCAGTTATTGAAAAAGTGATTCCATATCCTGCTTAAAACTTATGCGCTTTTGTCTGCTGTGATCGGAGCATCTCGGTTTAAAGAGCAGGATAGTAGCTACAATTACTCTAAAACGGCTGTCTTGGCAAACTGCAGCAAATCTTGTTGTGATTTCAACAAAAGCCGTTGCTGTTCTGCGGCAATCCAGCCCAAAGCAAACCAGACTTGGGGTTCTGCTTTGACCATTTTTTTTAACACATCTTCAGCAACAATCAGGTCATTGTAGAGCCCTAAACTTTCTTGAGCAGGCTTTATGTCTTTTAAATATTTTTTGATTTGACTTTTATCTGATAATGATGCAACGAACTCAATACTATAACGCAAACGCTTTAAGTTTTTACGAGTACGGTGCCGTGCTTCGATGTCTAAATTTAAATAGTTTTCTGCATCAGTTTGAATTTTGCGATGTAGTTGTCTAACTTTTTTAAATGCTGCTTTATGTACAGCTATTTGAGATTTTTCACTTGATTCTTGGGCAATAAATTGAATCAGGGATAGGACCAAATAATTAAAATTAAAAGATCTAAACAGTTTGGTTAATTTTTGCGAATCGACATCTTGTGGTTCTGGAAGTTTAAACTTAGGTGCACCAGCAGCTTCAAGCTGAGGTAATAACTCCTCTCGAATCATATCTAAATCACGAGCAGAACCGAGTTGTCTAAATAGTTCGGTTAACTGTGTTTGCCAAGTGGGGTCGATATGCAAAGACCAATTCGAAAAGGTTTTTAAAGCACTTCTTAAGCGACGAATTGCCACACGTGCCTGATGAATATGTTTGGAATTAAAGTTTCCAGATGCAATTGCTGTACTGTTGGGAAGTAGATGTGATAAGCAATTATTCACGATCTTTTTTAATGCATTCTCAGGATGGTCCTTTGAATCAAGAACAAGTGGCGTTTGCAAGTGTACGGGATTGTCTGGAGAGTTTTGTGCAAGCTGAAAACCTTGCTGTGCTTTGCTACGGGTATCAAGCCATAAGTTATAGCGTTTCATCCGAGGTAAGATAAAAGAAATAAGATCTTGAACAGTACCTTGCTTTAGTTCAAATTCTAATTCACGTAATGCGAGACGCTGTTGATCGGTGATGATATGACCATGATCATAACTGACTTCAATTTCACTATTTTGAAATTTAAATAAGCTGAGTTTTCTTTCGATGTCTGTTTGAAACTGAACTTCTAATCCGTCTTTATGCTGTTCTAATAAGTGTTTAATATTTTTAGCAATATGCTTATTGCTGAGATAATTTTTTAGATCTAATCCTGTTTCCGCGCTTCCGATATTTTCCTCAAATTCAGCACGTTTAAGCCTTTGTTCTGTTGGAAGTTTAAGGGTTTGTACCCATTGCTGATTTTCTTGATCATCTTCAAGGCGTTGACGAAGCGAAATGGAATGCTCAGACAAAATAAATTGTGCCGTATCATAGTATTTTGCTTGTAAGTGCTGAATATTGGTATCTTTTCTTTGAAATGCTTTAATGAGCATTTCTTGCTTTTCTTCAGGTATTTGGAATTTCAATTCAATTTCAAACATGCTTATCGTTCCATTCTTATTTTCTCGATTTTAATCCGATAAATTGTTTTTTTTGAGTTTTTAATGAATGATTACAAATTCGCAACGTGAATACTCACGCGACTACAAATATTCAATTTTATGCAGTATTTAAAGAGATGATTTTATTCAATAATTTTAATCAATAAAACCACCTCTTCTCGCTGCTGATTTATTTTAAAAACTTACGGCTGACCAAGAACTGTTCCGTCGCTTCAAGCAGTTTTTCTGCATAAGCTTCTTGTTTTGCGGTAAGCCAGCCTAAAGCAAACCAATCACTGGCTTCTAGGTCGGTTTGTTGTAGGTAAGATGATGATGAAGCAAGCACTTGATATTGCTCACATGCTTGTTGAGCATCATTTAAAGATTTCGCATATTTCTGTAAGTTCTTAACATCATAGATATTGGTTAGGATCGGAAAGCTAAATTTTAATTCATTTAAATGTTGAGCCAGCGCTTCTAAACTTTCAAGGTCAGATAGATCGGCTTCATTTAAACTTTCTTGTAGCTGTCGATACTGATTTTGCAATGTATTTTGCGCAAACCATTTTAAGTCATGGGTTGGCGCTTTCGCAGACTGTCCTAAACTGAACATGAGTAATTCCAAATAGTGCTGCACATTTTGAGTCGATTTGACCAAATTGATAAGTTTTTCATTGGCATACAAAATATCCCGATCTAAACTTTGTGCTGTTTTCGGATTTTGCAGTAACGCACCTAGTGTGCGTTGCATATGTTCAAAATGCTGTAAGTTTTTAAAATGACTCTCAAATGCTGAGAGTTGATGTGACCATTTATCCGTTTTGGTATCTGTCCAATCTTTAAACAGAGAAAGACTTAAATGTAAATGGTGTAGGGCAGTCTGCGCTTGAATAATATGTTCAGGCTGGGCAACTTGTGCAGAAATCGCGGCAATATTTGGCAATAAATGTTGTAATTGACTGGCAATAAGCACACGTAAATTTTTATCTGCAGTGTCTTTTTTATTTAAAATGGTTTCTTTGCTGAGCTGCGCCGGGCTGACTTTTTGATCCACAGTCAATAAGTGCCCAAACTCAGCTTTGCTACGTACATCGAGCCATAAGTGATACTTTTTAACCCATTCAAAACTAAAGGCTAAAAGTGATTGAATTGAGCCACTTTTTAATTCAAATTCTACTTCATGAATTTCTTGTTTGGCGGTTTCAGTTCTGACTTCACCAATATCGAGGCTGATTTCAATTTCAGCATCTTCAAACTGAATTACACGGATGGTACGTTGGATGTCAGTTTCAAATTGTAATTGGAGTTCATCAAATTTATCCCCCAATGCATTTTTTAACACAGCAAGTGCTTCGGGTTTATTCTGGTAAATATCAATATCTAAATGTGGGACTTCAGCAAGCTCACCTAAATCAACATTGTCTTCAAAGCGTTGTAAATGGCTTTTGGTGGCGGCTTTTAATGTTTGTACCCAACGCGTTCCTTCTAAGCGTTGACGTAGTGCAGCGCCGTGTTGGGACATCTGACGATCAGGTGTGTCGTAGTATTTTGCTTGTAATTGAATAATTTGGGATTTTTTAGGATCTAATGCTTTGAGGAGTGCATTGCGGCGGGCTTCCGGAATTTGAAACTTTAATTCAACTTCAAGCATGTGAGGGTCCTAAGTGTTAATCATGGTTATTAGAGAGTTAAACATTCTTGAATGTTTAATCTGGCATTGTAACTTAAAATGTGTCATCAGAAGACTTGTATAGCATGCCATTTGAGTATTTTTTACCGCTATATCGTTACTAATTAAATATTTAGAATGACAAAATTTCCTATTCCGTGACTTGTATGGTCTGGGCAATACTTGAAGTCGCAAATATAGATGAATTGTCAACAGACTTGATATTGAATTTGGCTGTTATTGCAGCATAAAATAAACTAAGCTGATTAAAAATAAAACAGGATGATTGATCATGAACGCGTATGTTGAGCCTAAATCGGAATTAGAGCAAAACCCAAAGTTTGAATTACCAATTAAAAACTATTCAGAATTTTATCGTTTTTATTTAACTGAACACCGTAGCATGATGAGTCGCCGTTTGCATGCAGCTGGAAGTAGTCTCGGTATTTATTTCTTTAGCAAAGCAATTCGTCAACGTAAAGCAAAATATGTGGCCTATGGACTGCTTTCTGGCTATGCATGTGCTTGGGTGGGACATTTTGTATTTGAGAAAAATAAGCCAGCAAGCTTTAAGCAGCCTCTTTATAGTTTTATTTCTGACTGGCGTATGCTTTCCGATATTGTACGTGGCAATTTAAGTTTAAAAGACCGTAGTCTAGATAAAATTGAGAGCTAATCTTGCCAGTATGGTAATAAATTAAACAAAAAAGCTTAGAGATTTCTAAGCTTTTTTGTTTTTGTCACGTCTTCGCTGAGAAAACTTGCTTATAATCCATTTATTTGATTGTTTGAGAATATTGAATGCGCGGTCTTTACCTGATTACCAACGACGATCCAATCCAATTATTATTAGAAAAACTCGAAGCTGCTTTAAGCACTAAGCAAGTCGCTATTCTTCAGTATCGCCGTAAAAAAGTAGCTCAATCTGACCAAGCCAATGAAGTGAAGCAGATCAAGCAACTGTGTGAAAAGTATCAGACACCATTTTTGATTAATGATGATTTAGATTTAGCTGAACAATTTAGTTTAGGCGTGCATCTTGGGCAGTCTGATGGTGAAATTTCAGATGCAGTGCAACGTTTACCACAAGGTGTCATCATTGGGCGAACTTGCTTAAACTCAATTGAGTTGGCTGAAAAAGCAATCGCTGAAGGAGCAAGCTATGTAGCTTTTGGCGCAATTTATGCAACATCGACCAAACCAGAAGCAGGTAATATTGGTCTAGCAGCATTACAGCAGGCATCTAAAAAGTTTGATTTACCTATTTGTGCTATTGGCGGTTTAACGGTTGAAAATTCTCAAACTGTGATTGAGGCTGGTGCTGACCTTTGCGCAGTGATTAGTGATATATTAGCTCTATCAGTTGAAAATATTCCTGCCCGTGTCGCAGCTTGGGCACAGTTATTTGCAGAAACTGCAAAATCTTAATTTGTATCGTGATTTTTTATATCATTTTGAAATTTTAGTATTCTACAGGATTGAGTCGATTTATGAGCCTATCTCCAAAACAAGAGCAATTGTTTAAACAAGCCAGTAAACATATTCCAGGTGGAGTGAACTCTCCTGTACGAGCGTTTAATGGGGTGGGTGGTACGCCAGTATTTATCGAAAAAGCCAAAGGTGCTTATCTATACGATGTCGACGGCAAGCGCTATGTGGACTATGTGGGTTCTTGGGGGCCGATGATTTTAGGTCATGCACATCCTGATATTATCCAAGCAGTACAAGAAGCAGCAGTTGATGGTTTAAGCTTTGGTGCACCGACGGTACATGAAACCACACTGGCTGATTTGATCTGTGAGATCATGCCATCAATTGAATTGGTTCGTATGACCAACTCAGGTACTGAAGCAACCATGACCGCTATTCGTTTGGCGCGTGGTTATACTGGTCGTGACATGATTGTGAAATTTGAAGGTTGTTATCACGGACATTCAGATTCTTTATTGGTTAAAGCGGGTTCAGGCATGTTGACCATGGGTGAGCCAACATCAAAGGGTGTACCTGCTGATTTTGCCAAGCATACGGTGACCTTGCCATATAATGATATTGAAGCTGTTAAAGCTTGTTTTGCGAAATATGGTCAAGAGATTGCAGGGGTAATTGTTGAACCTGTTGCTGGAAATATGAATCTGGTTAAACCAATCAAAGGTTTCTTAGAAACGATTCGTGAGCAATGTGATCAATACAAATCAGTATTTATTATTGATGAAGTGATGACCGGTTTCCGTGTAGCACTCGGTGGTGCGCAAGCATATTATAATGTAAAACCTGATTTAACGACTTTGGGTAAAATTATTGGTGCTGGATTACCAGTCGGTGCATTTGGTGGAAAACGTGAAATCATGGAATGTATCGCGCCTTTAGGTGGGGTTTACCAAGCAGGAACCTTGTCGGGTAATCCTTTGGCTATGCGAGCAGGGATCAAAATGTTTGAAACCCTTCGCCAACCTAACTTCTACACTGATTTGTCTGCAAAATTAGATCAATTATTACAGGGGCTACAAGCGGCTGCGGATGAAGCTGGAATCCCATTCTTTACTCAACAAGCTGGTGGTTTATTCGGTCTTTACTTTACAGATCAGACCGAAATTAGCAGTTTTGACCATATTTTAAAATGCGATATTGAAGCATTCCGTAAATTCTTCCACGGGATGTTAAATCGTGGTGTAAACCTTGCTCCATCTGCATTTGAGGCAGGCTTTATTTCAGCTGCACACAGTGATGAAGATATTCAATTTACCATTGATATGGCTAAACAAGTCTTTGCTGAAATGCAAGCTTAAGGGGATTTAAGGCCGCTTCGATTGCTTGAATAAATGAGCAGAATGGACAGTCTTTTTGCATCAAGTTTGATTTAGAATAAAAGCCTGTAGTCTAAGGACTACAGGCTTTTTTGTGATTTTAGACATTATAATTCAGGAAGAAAATATGCAAACCAAACACTATTTAACCTTATCTGATGCAGAGTTTTTATTGAATAAAGCACATCAATATGCAATTGATCATTCTTTTAATGTCAGTATTGCCATCGTTGATGAAACGGGCAATTTATTGGCAATGAAGCGTATGGACGGCGCTTCTGCATTGACGTCGAAATTCTGTTTGGACAAAGCCAGATGCTCTGCATTAAGTCGTAGACCGTCAGGATCATATGAGACCCTTATCAAAAATGGTCAAATGGGATTTTTAACCATGCAGAGCGGCTCAGGGATGTTGGAAGGTGGTGAGCCTATTTTGTATCAAGGTCAGTTGGTTGGTGCAGTGGGTATTTCAGGAGTGAAATCATTTGAAGATGCTGAAATTGCACGACATGCAATTCAAGCCTTTCTTGCTCAATGTAATTAAACTTCTATACTTAAAAAATTATGCGTATAGGTAAAGTCAGTAAATAAGTTTGAAGAGGTGTTTAAATAAACACCTCTTTTATCTTGTAAAATTACAAACGATAGAATTGTTTGGCATTATGATGGAAGATATTTTCCAGTGCATTTTCATCATATTGCATCACGATATCACTAAACGCATCAATGATATTCACCAGACTGGTATTGACCCGATCCATTGGAAAATTGGAAGCAAACATCACCCGATAGATGCCAAAACTTTCCAAAGCATGCAGAATCAGTGGTGCAACTAGATCAGTGATTTGTTGCTTAGAGGCCAGTTGTTTTTTCTTATAAAATTGATGACCAAGCACTGGCATAAATAGACCAGACATTTTGGTATATACATTTGGATAAGCGGATAATTCAGCAATAGCATCTTGCCATTGATAAAAAATATTTTCACGTGCTGTTTTAGACAAGCCTGTATTTTGTCCAATTTTACCAAACAAGCCTGCTGGTGTACCAAAGTGGTCTAAAACAATTGAGGTTTCTGGGAACTTTTTTGCCAGCTCAATTACATCGGGAATTTGATGAGAATACACCCAAGCATCAAAACTCAGGTTATGTTGCGCGAGTTGTTCAAAACCTTTTAAGAATTTTTTCTCGGTATACAGGTGCGGGATATCTGTCCAATTATGCACGCCTTTATCTTCATGAAAGGCAGCCATACGGCGTATACCGCGCAAACGTTTAGATGCTTTTTGGTGTAACTTTAAAATCTTTTTGAAATTAGGATCGCACGGGTCGGCGCTAGCCACGATGCCACCAAGTTTTACAGTATTTTCATTAAAGGGTAAGGATTCAATAAATTCTGTTTCACCCACGACGCCTTTGCCTTTCTGTTTGGCCCAACTGGCTTCAATATGCACCACTTGTTCGACTGTATATGAGCCAAGATCATGTTTATAGTCTTGTGGTAAATAGGGGCGGGTGATGTGCTCAGTTAGTCCAACCGTTTCAATCAAATCTTTAGCTTTGACTAAACGCACCATTTTATCGAGTAGGAATGGACGCTTGCCCAAAAGCTTTACCGCAAATGCTGCTGCATGAGGGGTGTTATAGGGATCCCATTGGTGAATATGTGGGTCAATGATTGGAAAATTCAAATCTTGCATATAACGTCCAAATTGTTATTTATTATCAAAATACAATACATGAATTTTATAAAAGGTGAATATTGTCACTTGGTAAAATTTAAGCGGTAAAGCCATTGGAGGAATCAGTTGATTTTATTGTTTTGGGATGACTGCCAAAAATTGTTATAAAAAATAGCCTCATTAAAGAGGCTATTTTATCAATGCTTAGATCAATCTAAGATGATTTATCTCAATCAGTGTTGATGATCATGGCCATCATGATCATGCTTGTGGGTATGAAAATCTTCGTTTTTACGGAAACGGAGATAATTTTCAAACTGCTCACAATACTCATCATAATTGTCTTCAAGCATCATTTGGAATTGTTGCAATATATAAGACATGACTTGTTCTTTGGCGTCACGCATTTCATCACCATCTTTAAAGGTGTTTGCAGCAACCCAGGTATTAAAACGTGCAGTAGCGAAGAGCATTGCTGAGCTGACTTGTCCACGAAGTTCTTCTGGCTTAGGTTGCTGTCCTTTCGCTGGGCGGCAAAACTCATTGGCTTGTTTGATAAACTCATCCGCACGCTCAAAAAAAACAGCATTTAAAGCTTCTTCTTCGGTGACATCAGTAGCATCGATTTTTTGAGACATGACTTTTCCACATAGCGTATTTCATTGGTGGGCTATTATAGGCAATCCAAGGGTTAAACGAAACGCTTTACTTCTTTCGTATCTGAATTTGTAAAATAGCTGTCAAAATTTTCTTGATATTCATCAAGATGATCTTCAAGCATGAGTTTAAATTGTTCTACATAATAGTCTAAGATGACTTGGCGATCCGCTTTAAAATCTGGTGCTTGATTGTAGGCACAAGCTGCATGCCAAATACTATAACGGGCATTGGCATACATAAATGAAGCACTGATCTTTCCAGGATGTGCTGTCAAATGCGAAACTTGATGATTTTGATCTGCAAATTGATTGGCGAGAGCAATAAATTCATCAGCACGCTCATAAAAGTATTCGTCAGATTCAACTTCTTCAGTTTCTTCAAAAAAATCATTATTTTCGGACATTATCATTCCTTTTCATAGACTTGTTTCATTGATATAACTATAGCATACTCAAATAGCCTAAGCTTAATAAATACTCAAGGAGTAGATAATGCAAGATGCGATTGCCATACAAAGCTTGAAAAGTGATATTGCATTATTACGCCAAAATATTTGGCCGCCTGTAGATTTGAGCAATGTTGAAGGTTTGCCAATTTATTATGGAACCCAATCCGCAGTAGAGGCCTACTATAAACAGTGGCTTGGATTGCTTGAAAGAGCACAAACCTTGTATCAACCTTTTATGCAGGATGAGGCTTTAGATGTGGCTCAATTACCCAGCCATTTAAATTTACCTTTGTTCTTTTTTCATGTAGATCGAATTCGAATTAATAAAACCCGTGCCAAAGAATCAAAAACTTTTCGTGGGATTGCTTCACTGGTTGAGAAATGTGGGCAATTTGAACCCAGCCAAATTAAAAATATGTCACAGTGGTTAAACAGTGATGATAGCGCAGCCTTGGTTGCGCATCGTGAGTTTATTGATTTAAGAACCTATATTTTTCAGTATGGACAAAGTGAATATACCAGAACACGATTTTATGTGAATGGTTTAATCTTGAGCACTGAAAAAGATTTTGAATTGGTCGATGCCCGCGATAAGCCGCGCAAGCCACGTAATGATAGCTATGCTGATCCTTTGGCGGATAACAATCTCTGGAAAGTATTTGGTAAATATCGTTAGGCTGTTGTGAAATAGACGGTTGTAGATTTTGTTAAATAGGCTGTGATTTTTAACTTTGTTGTTTTTCTAGCTACAAAATGAAATGAGTAGATTATTTTAAGCACTGACTAAAAATAAGATTTAGTCAGTGCTTTTATATTAGGGGCTGTAGACATTTCATAAATGGGTTGCGTTGTAGGTTAAAATTGAGCATGAGACGTATACGTCGTAAAGCATGAAACGAAGATAATAGCGAGACTATTTTCGAGTTTCATAACGAAGGGTGAGATAATTTTAACCACAACCCTGAGCAAGAACAAAGCACTGCTTTGTTTGCAGCGCAAGGCGCAGCGGGGGACTAGAGTGTTTTTTGCCGCTACTTTGTTACGAACTACTTATTTAGAATGACTAAATTTCGTATTTCGCGCCTAGTATCGCCTAAAAAACACACGTAGTCGCAAATATAGACGAATTGTCAACAGACCCTAAGGATTATCTTTTATTTTACAGCATCAATTGCAACACTTGCTGTTTTGTTAAACAGCGTACATTCTGACTTTAAGCCATTTAGATAAGCTTCTGCTAACTGTGCATTTATACTGTTTTTACCAAACTCAGCAACAGCATCTTGATAATCTCGTTCATATTGCTTAATTTGGTTTGCAAGTATGTCATATTCACCCGCAGTATAATAACTTGCTGGGTAATAGTCAGAGCCGATTTTAGCTACGGCATCAACTGATGTATTCAGTTGCATGTCTCTGGATAAATCTAAGTTGAATTTTCCTAGCGTCGTTGAAATATAACCATCTTTAAAATATTTTGATGGGTCGTAATTATTCAGACGATAGCCTGAATAAAAATCAGCAAAGTTTGTATTTGTTGAAGAGGAAATTGATCGTAAACACGTTGATCCAGACGGGAATGTTTTGCCTTTTAGTTTTTGCACATAATATGAAGAATAAGCGCCAACTACTGAGCTAAGTGCTATGTTTGAACCAGCATAATGCTCAAATCCATTGATGTATGGACTAATTGCTTTGCCTGTTAAGTTCACTGTTTCAAATTTTTCAGTTAATTCCAATTGGTTATAGTTACGAGATGAATAGGGTGTAAATGTCCAAACTGTCGCTGTTTTCGATTTCAACGTTGCATATTGATAGCCCAAATCAGTTTTACTTTTAGGTGCATCATAGAGTCCATCTGTTGCTAGATAATCACTTAAAAGATCTGATGAAAGGAACTGTGTTGAACCATCAACGTTATATTCACCATTGATGTACATCTGCTTATTGTTAAAGCTAAACTTTACTTTAGTAAAGAGGTTAATGTCTTGGGTTGAAGCGCCAGTTTCATACCCAAACCATTCAGATTCGTTGTTCGTTGTATAATCCCCAGCATCTGAATCACCTCCACATGCGGTTAAAAATAATGAAGAAATGATGGTAAAAGACAGTAATTTAATTTTCATGAATTATTCCAAATTATAAAATATTAAAATTTATGAGTATAAAAATTCTCGCTGTCATCATATTTAAACATTTTATTTTTTCAATGTTTTTTTGATGAAATTTTAAAATTCTCTTAATTTTTATAATTATATATTGATCGAAAGCTTAAAATGATTTTGCTGCTTTTCAATTTCATCCGTGCAAAAAAGTGCTTTAATATTGAAGAACCCAAACAAAAACGATGATAAACATGGTCATATGCAAAATTTGAATTGGAGCAAAGATCAAGGCATAGCGGCTGCCACCACTTAAAAATGCATTGATCGATTTCGCAATGGCATGTGCAGCTAAACCTAAAACAAAGGCGAGAGATAAGATGTGATTACTCGGTTCTCCCTGAATGACAATCGTGGCCAAAGCACCATGAATTTCAAATAATGAGGCCAAAAGCGTACCTGCAATTAAACCCGCATCACCCAATAAAAGATTTAGCCCATATACACCCGCCTGAATCAAGGTTAACGACGCTGCAATAATGGCTGCTTCTTTTAGACTAAACATACGACTATCTGTAAGCTGATTATTTTCAATCGGTTGTGTATGACGCATAAACCATAAGGCAAAAATGGTGAGGATCGCGATAGCGATTAGACTGGGCAGTACAATGAGCTTGAACCAAGTAATACTGACACCAATTACAATAATCATGAGTTGTAGTAGGGTTGCCACGCAAGACATTAATGCTGCCCCAGCATTGGCTTTGGCATCTGCACGTCCATTTCTGACTTCTAATCCTAAGCTGGCAATGGTAGCGGTACTGGAAACAAAACCTGAAGCAAGCGAAGACAACAGCATGGCATTTTTTGATGACAATAATCGTTTGGCAATATGTGCAAGTGCTTGCACCGCCAAGATTAAGGTGAGTAATTTTAAAATAACATAGGGGTTAAGCACAGCACCCCATAAAGCTTCGTTTGGTGTCAGTGGCAATGCAATTAATAACAATGCCAGTAAGAAAATTCCATCTTTAAATTCAGATTCTGTAATCCATTTCCCGGCAATGCCATGCATAGAATGTTTAGTCATCAACAAGACGGTGAGGATGACCGATAAACCTGCGGCAAAAGAAATATTCCAAACGCACATTCCACCGATAAAATAAGTGAGGATAAATGCAATTTCAGTGGTTACACCGGGATCATCAGTTTGATTCTTTAAAGAATAAATGACGATACCACCTGTAATGAATGCACCTGCAATGCCAAAATAGGGACCAAACAAAAAGCAAACAGCGCCAAGTAAAGCGCAAATGGCAAATGACCTTAAACCGGCAAAACTATTTTGATTTTCACGTTGCTGACTCCGTTCACGTTCAAGACCGATAAGTAGACCACAACCCAATGCAGCCGCAATGATGGTGAGGAAATCGGTATAAGAGCCAAATGAAAATGGATATAGCGATATAAAATTCATAGTGCTCTCCAAATAAGACCATGAATTAATAGAATGATTTCAATGTATCGCAAAGTATTAGAAAAACAAAAGTTTATTTTTTAGCCATGCGTTAAATACATTGTTGAATTTAGAAAATCCAAGAAATACAACAATTAATTTTGTTATAGTAGATTGAGTTTCGGGGATATAACAATGCAATTTAATTTTGAAATCGATACAGCTTGGTGTTTAGAACAATTATTAAAAGATGGTCGTATTACAGAACGTGAAAAACTATTGGTACAAACCACGCATCGACAACGCGATCAGTTGAAGTGGCATCCTTTGCAATGGATAGCCAGCTTTAAGCTCGTCGATGCTAAAAATCCAGTTAAAAGACTGACATTGACCACGCTGACAGAATGGTTAGCTGAAAAAGCCGAACTCAATTCATTTACGATTGATCCGTTAAAGGCCGATGTGACTTCACTGACCAATGTTATGTCGCAAGAGTTTGCAATAAGAAATAAAATTTTAGCAGTTGAGGTCAGTGCCGATAAAATTCTGATTGGTACAGCTCAGCCTTTTATGACGGATTGGGTACATAATTTAGAGCGTAGTTTAAGCCCCAAAAAAATTGAAAAAGTAGTATTAAATCCTGAGTTATTACAACGCTATTTAACTGAGTACTATCAAGTCAGTAAAGCGGTCAGTAACTCGCAAAAATCCAGTGCCTATGATAAAGAAAATAAAGGTGTAGAAGCACTTTTACAATTGGGTGATACCCAGAATCCTGATGCCAATGACCAGCATATTGTGAAACTGGTCGATTGGGTTTTACAGTTTGCTTTTGAGCAAGGCGCAAGTGATATTCACTTAGAACCGCGTAAGGAAAAAGGCAAAATTCGTTTTCGTATCGATGGGGTACTGCATACGATTTATAATATGCCAGCCAATACCTTAACCGCAGTTATTTCACGGATTAAAATTTTAGGTCGTATGAATGTTGCAGAAAAACGTAAACCGCAGGATGGGCGTTTAAAAACACGGACACCGAAAGGGCAAGAAACCGAGCTACGTCTTTCAACATTGCCGACTGCTTTTGGTGAAAAGTTAGTGATGCGTATTTTCGACCCAGAAGTTTTGGTACGAAGTTTTCAACAATTGGGTTTTGATGAACATTTATTGGCGCAATGGCATGCTTTAACACAACATAGTCATGGCATTATTTTGGTGACTGGCCCCACAGGTTCAGGTAAAACCACCACGCTTTATTCTTCGTTAAAACAATTGGCAACCGAACAAGTGAACGTCTGTACCATTGAAGATCCGATTGAGATGTTGGAGCCAAGCTTTAACCAGATGCAGGTCAATCAAGGGATTGAGCTCGGTTTTGCCGATGGTATCCGTGCGTTGATGCGTCAAGATCCAGATATTATTATGGTTGGGGAAATTCGTGACCAAGATACTGCTAATATGGCGATTCAGGCCGCATTAACAGGTCATTTAGTACTTTCAACGCTGCATACCAATGATGCACCATCAAGTTTGACACGTTTGCATGATTTAGGCGTACAGCCTTTTTTAACCGCTGCAACGATTTTGGGAGTATTGGCTCAGCGTTTAGTGCGTAAGCTTTGTCCACATTGCAAACAAGAAACCTTTATCAATGAACAAGAGTGGAAGCATTTGACATTTGGCTATCAGACCAAAATGCCTAGTTTTGTATATAAAGCAGTTGGGTGTGAGGAATGCCGTCAAACAGGTTATAAAGGTCGTGTCGGGATTTACGAGTTTATGCCGATTAGCCTTGAAGCAAAGCAGCGAATTAGTGCGGACGTGACTTTAGATGATTTAAAAATGCAGGCAAAAAAAGAGGGTATTGAACCATTAAGAATTGCTGGTGCACGTAAAGTATTGGAAGGCGTAACAACGCTGGAAGAAGTCCTTAGAGTTGTGCCTTTAAATTAATTTTGACTTATAAAGAGCAAATGAAGAAATCCTAAGATTCACCTCATGTTGGTTTGTTTTAATGCTTCTATCGAAACGATGAACCGATATGAGGACACAACAATGAACATCATTGCGAAAACAATTTTAACCACAAGCTTGATTGGTTTAACAAGTTTTGCCACTGCAAACACAGCAGTAAATCAATCAGCGCTTACACCAAGTTTAACCACAGTAAAACAAGCGTTAACATTAAAAGACGATACTAAAGTGCAGCTTCGTGGCAACGTGGTTAAAGCAATCGGTGATGAAAAATATCAATTCCGTGATAGCACTGGTAGCATTACTGTCGATATTGATGATGAGTTATGGCAAGGTAAACCGATCGCAGCAAATGCTACAGTGACATTGTTTGGTGAGGTCGATATCGACTATAAGCCGACGAAACGTGTAGAAATTGATGTGGATGCGGTGAATTTTTAATTATTTTATCCATTAATAGTAAGTCACAGCAGATTCTCGTTATATTCGCTAAGACTACATGTGTATGCATGTGGTCTTTAGCAATGTTTAACAAGTATGAACAGCAACAAACTGAACATTTTATTTTGATCAAGGCTTTATCTGCCTAAAAGAGAGATGGTCTATGCGAATTTTGCTCGCTGAAGATGATAGTTCACAAGCTGAAAGTATTAAATCTTGGTTGGAAATGGACGGCTACAATATAGATTGGGTCGAACGTGGTGATCATGCAATTTTAGCCATAGAACAGCATCAATATGATTGCATCTTGCTAGATCGTGGTTTGCCGAAAGCCACTGGCGATGAAATTCTTAAACTGTTAAAACGTCAATTTCCAGAAATTCCTGTGATTTTTCTTACGGCGAGAGACAGCATTCAAGATCGTGTGCAAGGTTTGGATCTCGGCGCAAATGATTATTTGGTAAAGCCTTTTAGTTTAGAAGAATTATCTGCCCGAGTACGGGCACAACTCAGACAAACCCAAGTCACAAATTTACATGAAATAAAATATGAAAATTTAGTGTTAGATACTCAAGCAAAAACGGTATTTCAAGATCAGCAAGTTGTTCATCTCACTGCAAAAGAATTTCAAATTTTATATAAATTGATGCAAAAGCCTGAACATATTGTGACACGAGAGCAATTGGAAGAATCTCTTTATGCTTGGGGGGATGAAATTGAAAGTAATGCGATTGAAGTTTATATCTATCAATTGCGTAAGAAGATCGGCGGACATTTGATTAAAACAATCCGTGGCTTGGGCTATCGTATGAATAAAGAGCAAGATTGAGTATTTCACCAAGTACTTTGAATGATTTCAATAGGATGAATATGACCCAGGCAGTATCACTACAAACCAAGCTGATTAAGACCTCCATGCTCAGTTCAATTGTGGCAGGTGTTTTTGCGCTGATACTTTTGGTCAGTCTTTCGATTTATCACAACATGAAGGTACAAGATGAAATCATGGATGAAGTTGCAGATATGCTTCTGATTTCAGATTTAAGTGCGACGTCTGGTTTTCAATTGGATGAGTTAAGTGATGAATTTGATATTCAGTACCGGTTGATGAATGGTGAGGTGATGTTGACCCAATCACCTGAATTTGATTTGCAACAAGGGCATGACAATCTTCTGGCGAAGGGTGAAGACAATGAATATGCATTTATTTGGGCAGAGAATAAGCTGTTACGTAGCTACCGAGCGATTGATCAGGATTCTCAGTTAAGCGTCTATGTTATACAGCCCTTAAGTGTCCGTTTTAAAGACTTATTGCAAAGTTTTATCAGCTATTTATTGGTTTTATTGAGTCTCTGGTTGCTGCAATGGTTGATTTTACATTTCTCAGTTAAAAAACAATTTAAATCTATTCAACTGCTTTCGACAGAAATTGCAGAGAAAAATGCCAATGATCTCAGCTTAATTCAGCAACAGCCTGCATTTAAAGAACTTGAGCCGATGGTCAATCAGCTCAATCAAATGCTTGCGCGACTGGATCAAGCTTTAATTGCTGAACAACGCTTTACCGCTGATGCATCACATGAATTACGTTCGCCACTTTCTGCGATACAGATGCGTTTGCAGTTATTACAACGCAAATATGCCGAGTTCCCTGAGATTTATCAGCAACTCAATAGTATTCAAAATGATGTGAATCGAGGAACGCTGGTTCTTGAAAATCTTTTGCTTTTAGCACGATTAGATCCAGCGGATGCCAGTGAATTACCGAAGACTTGGATAAGTCTAGAGCAAATGACTCAGCATGTGCTAAATAGTTTAGATCCTTTTATAGACGAAAAGCGGGTTCAGATTCATATTCAAAGCGAAGATGTTCAGGTCTATGTAAATGAAGAATTACTGTTTATTTGTATTCGCAATCTTGTCGATAATGCGATTCGTTATACGCCAGTACAGGGCAATATTTATATTCAGATTGGACCTTTAAACAATAACAATAGCTTTGAAATTCAAAATGATGGTGAGGGTATTCCTCAAGACATCTTAGATCGTTTAGGTGAACGTTTTTACCGAGCGTTGGGGACCAAAACACAAGGTTCAGGTTTAGGTTTGTCAATTTGTAAAAAGGTGATCGATTTACATCATGGACAGATTCAGTTTGCTGCTTCAAAATATGGCGGTTTGAGCGTTTGTGTTTATTTACGTTAAAGCTGTGCGATTGAATCGGGCATTTTTATTGAATGTTTAATATTTCATTGGATCGTTTTATAGAGATTGGGTAGTGCATAGAAATCAGCAGACAAGCATTAAAAATCAGCTGACAAAATTAAAAAGCAGTATGCGCTGATTCATACTGCTTGTTCCCACGTTTTTTGTTTTAACTTATTGTTTTTATAGTTATTTGGTCAAAATTAGACGATTGTTACGTGTTAAACGTAAGCGATATTCCTCTCCAGCATGCATGATGCGAATTTCGCGCCCTAATGCAAATAAGTTATTTGAATGTAACATCGGAAGAGATTGGTGAGCTTCAGTGTTACGTGTGAATAGGCTAAAAGGTGCGTTCATTATTGTTACTCCGTGTGGGGTGCTGTCTAAGTGATTTAAATGATAATCATTATCGAATAGGTCTGTCAACGATAATTTTTATCATTTATAAAATTTCTATAATTGCTTACAATTCATTAAAAATTCAGGTGTCGATTTTTATGTCTAAACCCAGTATTCATGTGGCTATCGCTTTATTACTTTATCGTGGGAAAGTGCTGGTCGGTTGGCGCAATGCAGATCAGCATCAGGGCAATAAATATGAATTTCCTGGTGGCAAAATTGAAGCAGGGGAAACGCCTGTTGAAGCATGTCGTCGAGAGAACTTTGAGGAAGTGGGAATTGGCATCCAGCAATGGCATGCTTTTGATGTAATTCATCATGTTTATGATGATGTTGAAGTGTTTCTCCATCTTTTTCATGCCACGGTTCCTGAACAATATTTGCATGATATTCAGAAACCTTGGACATGGTATGGGCGTGATCAACTATTCGCGCTGAATTTCCCTAAAGCCAATCAAGCGATTATTCAACGCTTGTACTGGGCGCATCAAATTAAAATCTCCGACAATCTTTCAGCATTGAGCATAGAAAAAAGTCTAGATGACAACGCGCAATTTTTTTATTTTAGAACGACTGCAGATCAGATCGCTGTAACACAAATTTCGCAGCTAGATCCAAATGCCTTATCTCGCTTGATCGTCAATATAGAGCTATGGCAACAGTTGCCTGAACATCTTCAAAAAAATATAGCTGCTGTACATTATAAACAGCATCAATTGATGGATTTACACATCGGGCAGTTACCAATCGGTCTACGTTGTATAGCAGCATGTCATGATTTGGTCTCTTTACAGCGAGCACAGAGCTTAGGCTTTGATGCTGTGATGTTAAGTCCAGTATTTGCAACCCAGACCCATCCTGAAGCCAATGCACTTGGATGGGAAAAATTTGCTGAATATGCCAAGACCTGTGATTTACCCGTCTTTGCATTGGGGGGATTAAGCCAAGCTGATTTAGCGATTGCACAACAGCATTATGCATACGGGATTGCTGGGATTCGAAATTTTTAATCGAGCAGAGATATTGGTTTAAACAGTTATAAGCGTTGTAACTGTTTTTGCGCTTCTGCGATGGTCTGTTGATTTTTTAATTGCTGAGCAGCCTGCAAGATAACATTCCAAAAGGTTTTCTTCTGGGATGGACTTTGCGCATAACTTAAACCACGTCGCGCTAAAGATTCAGCATTCGCATATTGTTTCTTCTGATTGGCAATTTGAGCCAAATAAGAGAACACTTGTGCTGATTGTGGTGCTATACGTTGTGCATGGATTGCATAACGTTCAGCTTCATCCCACTGGCCTTTTTGATATGCAGTTTGAGTTTGTTGGATGAGCTGTTTAAAGGCTGGGATATTTTCCCCATCTTCAAATTTTTGCGTTTGAGGCTTGGATTGCGGTGCAATCACGACAGGAACTTTTTCACGTTTAATTTCAGGGCGTTCATAAGGGGTAATTTTTACCCCATCTGGTGTCGCAACCCGATGGTCAGGCTGTTCAGATTTTGGCTTTTCAACAGATTTGCTTGGTTTAGAATTTTGTTGGGGTGTTGTTTGACACCCGGCCAAAGTTAATATTCCACTTAAACTTAGAATATAAGCGATTGTGCTTACATTTCGTTTCATCACAAATTCCTATTTAAAAGCCAATTTACCCGTATATCCAATACGTTTAGATTAGTTGTTATAACTACCACTTGAGATCACATGACCTCTTGAGTCCTGATCTAAACTGTCTTCACTTTCGCGAATATAGTTTTCTATACTATCACTTGAATGCGGCTGTGAAGTGTTTTGTTGCGTATCAGGTGTGGATTGAGGATCAACTTGATAATATGGCATGCCGCACTCTGTTGCACGATTAGGGACTGTGTGACGTAATAATGGAATATATAGTGCGCCTTCACAGCCTTGTGCTGAAAGCTCCCCAGTACGAGAGTCAATCCATTGCCATGAAATATCATCAGTTTGACGTAAATTCACTGGTTTTTGGCGTAATTGCTTCATGACATTGATCCATACAGGTAATGCACCTGATGAACCTGTAAGCCCAGTGATTTTATTGTTGTCTAAGCCTAACCACACCACTGCTAAATTATTGCCTGAATATCCAGCAAACCAAGAATCACGGGTATCGTTGGTTGTACCTGATTTGCCCGCAAGTTTGAGATCAGCAGGTAATGTGTTGTAAGCCGCTTTACCTGTACCCGCAGACATGACTTGTTGTAAGCCAAAGTTCAATAAGAAGGCAGCAGAAGGGTCTATGGTTTGTTGTACATTTAAACCAAAACGCTCCAATAAACGACCATTAGAATCTACAACAGTACGAATCGCTTTGGTTGGGTATTTAAATCCACCTGTTGCAAAGTTACCATAAATACTCATCACTTCCATGGGTGACATATCAACCGCACCAAGGAAAATAGACGGGTAGTTTGGAATCTTTGAGGTCACCCCAAATTTAGACAAGTTATTGCTAAATGTAGAGATCCCAAATTCGTTCCCTAAACGCACAGCAGACAAGTTATATGAGTTTGCTAAGGCTTGAGACATCGGAACATAGCCATGACCTGTTCCACTATAGTTCTTTGGTGTCCAGGTTTGATTACCACTGACAGGTAAACTAATTGGCGCATCTTCAATTTGTGATGCCCAGTTATAACGACCTGATTCCAACGCACTTAAATAAATCACAGGTTTAAGCAAAGAACCCACTTGACGTTTCGCATCTACAGTACGGTTAAAGCCAGTAAAGTCTTGGGTTGAACCAACAGCGGCAATCAATTCGCCGTTTTCAGGACGGGTAACTAAAACAGCACCTTGCAGGTCTTTTAATCTTGCTGGGTTCGCATTGGCTAAACGGCTCACCGTTTCTCTAAAGCTCTTTTGTACTCTAGTTTGTGCAATTGGATCAAGTGTCGTAAAAATTCTCAAACCTTGATTGGTTAAATCTGATTCTTGGTATTCGGTTTTAAGTTGACGACGTACAATATCTAAGAAGTCTGGGAAGCTTGCTGTACCTAATGTTGGTTTACGCACCACATTGAGCGGGCGTGCAATTTCTTTTTCATATTGCGCTTGGTCTAAGTATCCCATCACCAACATATTGTTCAGCACAATATCGCGACGTTTTTTTGCGCCTTCAGGATTTTTCCAAGGGTTAAATAGGGTAGGACCCTGAACTAAACCGACCAAAAATGCTTGTTGTGAAATATTTAATTCACTGAGTGGTAAACCAAAATAGAATTGTGAAGCCAAGCCATAACCATTGACAGAGTAGTTACCACTTTGACCTAAATTCACTTCATTCAAATAGGCTTCTAAAATTTCGTCTTTGCTGTAATGAAGCTCTAATAACAGTGACATCAGGGCTTCATTCACTTTACGTTTTAAGGTCTTTTCAGGGGTTAAGAAAAAGTTCTTAACCAACTGTTGCGTCAGTGTTGAACCACCTTGACGTTTACCACCAGTCACGTTACTGAGTAACGCGCGCGCTGTACCACGGAATGAAATACCATGATGACGATAAAAGTTTCTATCCTCTGTAGCAATTAAAGCTTCAATCAAAGGTTTAGGAACTTTATTTAATTTAATGAGGACACGGTCTTCATTGTGTTGCGGGTAGATACCACCAATTAACATTGGTTCTAAACGTGCGATTCCAGTATTGGTCGGTTTGGTGGCTTTTACATCTGTAACTGTATCGCCAGCAAAGGTCACTTGTAGGACTTGTTCTGGATCTACACTGTCACCAAAGTCAAAGCCACGTGTATGCACGTAAATTGTATTCGGTTGGGTAATATAGGTTCCCGATTTGGTATAGCTATCACTGTTTTTATAACCGAGTAATTTGAGCTCTTGTTCAAACTCTATTTGGGCAATTGGCGCAGTTGCATAGATTTCTAATGGGCGAGCGAATACTTTCGCAGGAATATCCCAGCGATTGCCTTCAAACTTATCTCGAATAACATTGTCGAGGCGAATTAAGTAGACGCTAAATGCGAGAAATACTGCAATAATTAATACACAAAAAATCAGTGCAATTAAGCCTATACCACGTTCGGTCTTCATATACAGATAATAATACCCAAATTTATTTTCGCTAATCATGCGAAGCTTTTCTTAATTTTGCAATAATAAATCTGTGAAATACACAAATTTAAAGGCTTTTTAAACATTCTCGTTATTTTTCGTATATGAATGATTTTATAAACATATACTGAGAGTGCTATTATATCTCAGAATTTCAGTGGAGCTACCGCATCTGTGCAAATTTCACCAAAGACCTTTCGTAATATCGGTTTAATTGGAAGACCAGATAAATCATCTGTGGTTGATACGCTTTGTCTTATACACGATCATTTATTAAGTTTGGGTCTGCATCCAGTTTTTGATACAGCTACAGCACAACTTGTACCTTATACCAATACACAAACTGTCAGTAAGAATCTGCTCGGTGAAGTGGTTGATTTGGTTATTGTCGTGGGTGGTGATGGTTCTTTATTACATGCTGCACGTGCATTGGTAAAATACAATATTCCTGTACTTGGGGTGAACCGTGGTCGTTTAGGTTTTTTAACAGATATTAAACCGACTGAAGTGTTGTTTAAGTTAGATCAAGTTTTAAAAGGTGAATTTCAGCTTGATCGTCGCTTCTTATTGGAAATTGAAATTCGCAGTAAAAATGAAATAATTTATGATGCAATTGCTTTGAATGATGTGGTACTTCATTCTGGTAAATCTGTACATATGATTGATTTTGAGCTGAACATTGATGGGCAATATGTTTATCGTCAACACAGCGATGGTTTAATTGTATCGACTCCGACAGGTTCAACGGCATATGCCTTATCTGGTGGGGGACCGATTTTACATCCAAGTATGGATGCAATTGCTTTGGTTCCAATGCACCCACATACGTTGTCATCAAGACCGATTGTGGTGGGTGGGCAAAGCGAAATTAAGATATTGATCCGTGAAAACCGTGTGTTGCCGATGGTCAGTGCCGATGGACAGCATAGCGTTTCATTAAATGTCGGTGATAGTTTGCATATTCGTAAACATCCCTTCAAACTAATACTTTTACATCCACCAGGTTATGACTTCTATATGGCTTGTCGTACTAAACTTGGCTGGAATCAAGATTTTGATTCTTTTCAGCGGGATTGACCATGAATATTGAACAGATGCTTTCTATTTTAGATGCTGACATTGTTGAGCGTTTAAAAACTGCGGTAGAAATTGGTAAATGGCCAAATGGTGTGGCGTTGACTGCTGAGCAACGTCAAACTTGTATGCAAGCAGTGATTGCTTGGGAACATCAGAATATACCTGAAAAAGAACGTACAGGTTATATCGATAAAGGGCATAAAGAAGAAGGAGAGGAATGTGATTCGCACGTGCCTGAGCCAGAATTTAAACCGATTCGTTTTATCTAACTGAGCAAAAGATCCCTTGAATCACAGAGTAGTTACACTTTGTGATTCAAACACTCAATTTAAAAAACAATAATATTTAAACTGTTTCAATCATGATGCTATTAAAACGATAAAGAGGTTAAAATGCTCAAGCTACTCAAAACAATAATGCGATTAAAAACAATAAAGCTAACTCGACTCAGTTTATTCTGTATCACTGCAATTTCGACCAGTGCATTCGCTGAGCGAACAAGTGATGCAAGAAGTATTCAATGTTTATTAGAAGTTACCGTAACCGCAAGTCAAAATTTCCAAACGCCTGTCACACAATATACATCAATTAAAAATGATGGTTATCCCATGCTGTTAGTTGGTATCAAGATCCGTAATGCTTATACAGCCGACGCATCAAAAAAGATAAAAACCCATCATCTGTATTGTTCCAGTCTGATTGGAAAGCAAAAAGATGCTTATTTATCTGGTCCTTATCAACCCAATAATATCGATGTCAAAGTGGGTGATCAGTTGCAACTCATCAATATTCATTCTTCTGGGAAAAGTTATCCCTATTGGGCTGATTTTTATTTTATCCAAAAGCGTGATCAATAACGTTCACGCTTGTGTTTAAAGATGAAATTAGAAACGCGTGTTCCAAAGATACTTTGCTTTACTCATGGCTTCTGGATAGTTATTTACAATACCCATGGTATATAAAGCAATGCCCATTGTTTCAGTGGTGGCAATTTCTCCATACTCATGTGCTTGTTGGCCTTCCCAAACCGATTTAAAAACAGCGAGATCAAGCTGTTCTTCTGTTGGGCTACGGTTATCGGTTAATTTAGGCAATTCATGTTCATAAAGTTCACCATCTTGAATACCACAGATAAGAGTTTTGGCATCAGGATTACGCTCAAACTCGCCACCTTCACCTTTAATCACAGCACTATTTTTATAACCTAATTGAAAGGCAGCTTGTTGGTGTGAACTACGATAAGCAGGGTGGAAAATTGCCTGCAAGGTTGCTTTGGCATTGAATGGATTAATCAAACGAGCCAGTGTGTGAATCGGGGAGCGTAAACCCATCACATTTCTAAGATTGATCAAATCTGCCAAGATTGGAGAGATCACATTTAAAGGCAAATAGGCAAAATTTTGGGTGTCTAGTTGATGTTTGACTTGTGCTTCATTTTGGCAAATTGGAAAGCCTAGGTATTCTAAGACTTGTTCAGTATAGACGCGGTTCATGGTATGGCCTGATGCACCATGCATCACGATTTTATAACCATGCTTTGAAAGTGTTAATGCTGCCAATAAAAACCACGGGTAATGTTTGCGTTTACCCGCATAAGATGACCAATCTAAATCCACAGCAAGTGGTTGAAAATTCAATTGGTCTTTGGTCGCTTGGACAAAGCCTGTCAGTTCATCTACAGACTCTTCTTTGACCCGAAGCAACATTAAAAATGCGCCAAGTTGTACGTCTAAGACTTCATTTTTCAAAATCATTGAAAAAGCTTGATAAGCTTCATCATAAGTTAATGATCGTGCACCATTTTTCCCTTTACCGACAATTCGCACAAACTGCGCAAAAGGATGTTCAAAGTCTTTATAAAGATTGCGTTTTGTATTCATGTCAAATGGATCAAGGGAGAGGAGACAGTGGAATACACTATGCCATAAATGGATCTGAATCGTATAGATATAGACGATATTAGACTAAGGTCTAAGCATAAATTGCACAGATGTTAGGCGAAATTAACATTTGCATAGAGATTGATCATCAAAAATTAATTAAAATAGCCTTGAAGAGCGTTTTATTTTTTTATCTCCTGTTCTGTATTTATTCTTTTGGCCAAGGTGCCAGCGAGAATAAATCTTAAACATCGTCATTCGTTGTCATTGTTTTGGAAAACTGTCGTTTTCTGAAGGGATTTTTATTTGCTAAAAACCGACTTCCCAGAAGTTTTTATCGGGATTTTAGGCTGTGTCAGCAAATGGTAGCATTAACATTGGATATTTCTTCAAACAGAAATATAGAAAGAAGTAATTATCATGGCTAAGAAACCGCTGTATAAGTCACTCTATTTTCAAGTGATTGTTGCCATTATTTTGGGTGTGATTGTAGGGCACTACTTTCCAAGTGGTACTCAATTGATCAATGGTGTAGAGAAAAGTGTTCCTGGTTTAGGCGAACAACTCAAACCTTTAGGTGATGCTTTTATTAAGCTCATTAAAATGATTATTGCCCCTGTGATTTTCTGTACCGTGGTCAGTGGGATTGCGGGCATGGAAAGCATGAAATCAGTGGGTAAGACTGGTGGTATTGCACTTTTATACTTTGAAGTCGTGTCTACCATTGCCCTGATTATTGGTTTGGTTGTCATCAATATCGCCAAGCCGGGCGTTGGTATGAATGTTGATCCTGCGACTTTAGATACCACGGGTATCAGTAAGTATGTGGAATCAGGTGCATCACAGTCTACTGTTGATTTCTTTTTGCATATCATTCCAAATACCGTTGTGGGTGCATTTGCAGAAGGTGAAATTCTACAAGTTCTTTTATTTGCCTTATTGTTTGGTTTTGCATTACATAAACTGGGCGATGCTGGAAAACCAGTATTAAGATTGATTGATCAAATTTCGCATGTGTTCTTTAACATTGTGAATATGATTATGAAACTTGCGCCAATCGGTGCTTTTGGTGCGATGGCATTTACCATTGGTAAGTATGGGATTGGTAGCTTAGCGCAACTTGCACAGTTAATTCTTTGTTTCTATATCACGTGTTTGTTGTTTATCTTTATTATTTTAGGTTCGATCAGTCGTTTCTGCGGATTTAGCATTTTAAAAATGATTCGTATGATCCGTGAAGAATTGTTGATTGTATTGGGTACATCTTCTTCAGAATCTGTATTACCACGTATGCTGAAAAAGCTTGAAATTGCTGGCTGTGAAAAGTCTGTGGTTGGCTTGGTAATTCCGACAGGTTATTCATTTAACCTTGATGGTACCTCTATTTATTTGACTATGGCGGCGATCTTTATTGCACAAGCAACCAATACTCAACTGGATATTTGGCATGAAATTACCTTGCTTGCAGTCTTGTTGATTTCATCAAAAGGCGCAGCAGGTGTAACTGGTTCAGGCTTTATTGTCATGGCAGCAACTTTGGCTGCTGTAGGCAATATCCCAGTCGCTGGTTTGGCTTTGATTTTAGGTATTGACCGTTTCATGTCAGAAGCACGTGCATTGACTAACTTGGTCGGTAACTCTTTGGCAACGATTGTGGTTGCGAAGTGGGTTGGTAAGCTGGATGTTGAGAAGCTCAATGATGCTTTAAATAACCCAGCTGAAGTGGATCGTAAAATGCTTGAAGAATCAAATCAACCTCAATTGGATTTGCAGAAGTCTTAATTTTATTGTGTTGTAAATCAAGGAAGCTCAGGCTTCCTTTTTTATTGCCGAAATTTAGATATAGCTTGTTTCATAAATGGTTTTATTTGCAAAAGACAGTAAGCTTTGTCTACTCTTATGCTGCTTTTGTGGACGTGAATTGTCGATTTGATTTAACAAAATTCGATCAGCAATGGCATAAGTCGTAATATTCTGATTGCCTACAATTATTAATAAATTTTGATCAGCATATAAATTAAAAACTTGTTGAGTTTGTTCGGGCATTTCCCAATAGTTTGCTGAATAATCATCGCCCCACATAGTTTTTGCGAGTGAAAGAAGATGCATTCCTGATCGATTTTTAGGTTCAGGTTTAAGGTCAAATTCTTCTTGATCCCACAGTTCAATATTCCAAATGGCAACATGTTGATCATCAAGCCAGCACATTACAGCATTCCAGTTTTCCCGATAACATAATGCTTGGACACTTGAGCCATCTTCACTTTCAAAAGGGTTATGTTTAAACCATTGACTGAGTGACCAAACTTTGGGAGATGCTACAGGATGCCATATCCAACCATCATCTAAAATATAATCATTGTTTGGACTGACATATAACGCGCCATGAAAGTAATCTAAATAGTGTTTAGGAGGTTCAGTTTCATAAGCTGCAATATAGCGCTCAGTCAAAAGCTGATTTGTGGTTAAATTAAATGCTTCAAGTCGATTCCAGTCACTTCTATAAATACAAATATCTTGTGAATTGAACTGTGTAAAAGCCAATGAGAAAGACACGGTATCTTCATAATAATTTTGACTATCAATGTGTAGAACTGTCTTCTGTGTTTGGGTATTTATTACAACTCCAAATTGCCCATGATCGACATAAACTGCGATAAATTTCCCATTGGCACTACATTTAATTTGGTATTTAGGGGTACCGTAATGACGGAGTTCTCGATTATTTAGAACTGGAAGCGGAAGGGGCGTTATGGATAACTGTTGTAATTGCTGTTGAGTTAAGTTGTAGCAATATAAATAGCCTTTTTCGGTGAGGATATAAATTTTGCATGTATCTGCATCAATAGCTGTAATATCTAAAATTTTGCTATCTAAACCTTTTAAATTATAGTGTTTTGGTTTCATGTAATTCTCTTTTTAAAATATTTCTACTTCTTAAAACTGCGTATAGCATTGCCTCGCTCTATCAACGCATGTTGTAAATGTTGAGCGTGTTTCTGATGGGCTTGCTGGCTCTCCATCTGTTGTTGTAGTTTGAGTGCAATCAACTCTTTTGCAACACGTTTATTGGCATGTTGGCTCCGTTCAGACATGACCTTTACACTTATTCCAGATGCAACATGCGTTGCATGGACAGCAGAGTCGGTTGTGTTGACATGCTGGCCACCAGCACCTGAAGCACGGCAGGCCTGAAAAGTGATGGTGTCATCCGCAGGGAGTTGCAACGGTGTATCGAAAAGCGTAATGCCTACAAACCAGTTTTTACGTTTATGTTGTGGACGAATTGGACTTTGAAAAGTCCATTGAATTGTACCGAGCCAAGTATTGAGCCATGTTCGGGCATCCTCATTGACACTGAGCAGTACCGAGGAATAACCATATTGAGTCGTATGGCTTTCAATTGTTTGGAGATGGAACTTTTTTGTTTTGGCTTCTTTGTGCATTTCTTCAAGTGTATATTTTACAGCGAGTTCACATTCTGCGGGTCCAAGCGCAGCACTGAGTTGGACGATAGACAATATGAGTGTTCCTTAAAATTAATGTATAAGTTCGAAAATCAAAAAAATGCATGCGAATAAACAGAAATTGTGAGATTCATTAAAATAAGCGTGATTTAATTTTGAATTATTGATTTTCAGCGAACTGATTATAGAAAAATATGTGAATAAAAAACAATCGAAATCGAATAAAAATATGCATTATCAAGCCTCTCACAATAAATGTTTAAGAAAATTCATGCTTAGCTGAATAATACTATTCGAGAAATTTTTGAAAATATGGCAGAATATGGGGTTTTAAAGATTTTAGAGGATTGGCAGCATGCGCTTTGTTGATGAAGCAGTCATTACCGTAGAGGCTGGCGACGGTGGCAATGGCGTAGCCAGTTTTCGCCGTGAAAAATTTGTACCATTTGGTGGCCCAGATGGTGGTGATGGTGGTCGTGGCGGCAGCGTATATATTCAAGCTGACGACGATACCAGTACCTTAGTAGATTATCGTTATACCCGTAAATTTCGCGCTGAACGTGGTAAAAACGGTGCTGGCGCAAACTGTGCTGGTCGTGGTGGTGAATCAGTTATTCTGAAAGTTCCAGTAGGAACAACCATTGTAGATACAGAGTCTGGCGATATTATTGGTGATTTGGTTGAAGATGGCCAAAAGGTTTTAGTTGCACATGGTGGCGATGGTGGTTTGGGGAATACTCATTTTAAATCATCGACTAACCGTTCTCCGCGTAAATGTACACATGGTATCAAAGGTGAATACCGTGAAATTCGTTTAGAGTTAAAAGTTCTAGCGGATGTAGGTTTATTGGGGATGCCGAATGCAGGTAAATCTACCTTTATCCGTGCAGTATCAGCAGCTAAACCAAAAGTTGCAGATTATCCATTTACAACAATGGTACCGAACTTAGGTGTGGTCGATGCGGATCGTCATCGTTCATTCGTTATGGCGGATATTCCAGGATTGATTGAAGGTGCAGCAGAAGGTGCAGGTTTAGGGATTCGCTTCCTGAAGCATTTGGCACGTACACGTATTCTTTTGCATATTGTCGATGTACAACCGATTGATGGTTCAGATCCTGCCTACAATGCCAAAGCAATTGTGGAAGAATTGAAAAAATTCTCACCAACATTGGCTCAATTACCGATTGTTCTTGTTTTAAACAAACTTGATCAATTAACTGATGATACTCAAGAAGAATGGTGTAATCATATTCTTGAAGAATTACAATGGGATGGTCCTGTATTTAAAACTTCAGGCTTGCTTGAGGAAGGTACCAAACCTGTTGTGTATTACCTCATGGATCAAATCGAGCAACAACGTGAGTTGGAAGACGAAGATCCAGAGTATGCAGCGAAAATGAAAGCATTCCGTGATCAGCTTGAAGCTGAAACACGTGAGCAAACGATTGCTGCAAAAGAAGCTTATCGTGAAATGCGTCGTCAACAACGTCTTGCTGGTATTTTGGCAGAGGAAGAAGATGATGAGGATGACGATGGCGAGGATGATGGCGAAATGGAAGTGTACTACGTACGCTAATTTCTAAGGGTATCTATAGTCTCTAAGGATACCCATTTAGAAAAGAAAGACCGAGGACAAGATGATAGAAGTGGTAGATGGGCAACGTCAGCTCAAGGCTTTAAAACGTATCGTTGTTAAAATCGGATCATCTTTACTCACAGCAAATGGGCAAGGTTTAGATTTGGATGCAATTTCGCATTGGGCGAAACAAATTGCAGATCTACACAATGCAGGACACGAGATTATTCTTGTGTCTTCAGGTGCTGTGGCTGAAGGGATGGTTCGTATGAAGCTAGAGAATCGACCCACCGATTTACCCAGTCTACAAGCTTGTGCTGCCATTGGTCAGATGGGGCTAATTCATACGTGGTCAAGCGTGTTGGAAAAGCATTCTATCCAAACGGCGCAAGTCTTGTTAACTCATGATGATCTTGCGGATCGCCGTCGTTACCTTAACTCATGTGATGCACTGCAAAATTTAATTGATTGGAAAGTAATTCCTGTAATCAATGAAAATGACACAGTGTCTACTGATGAAATTCGCTTTGGTGATAATGATACGCTTGCAGCAATGGTTGCAGGGCAAGTTCATGCAGACTTACTGATCATTTTGACTGATCAGCAAGGGATGTTTGATTCAGACCCGCGTTCTAATCCAAATGCAAAATTGTTCCATACTGTTCGTGCAATGGATGAAACCTTGTTTGATATGGCCGGTGGTGGTGGTAAGTTTGGTCGTGGTGGTATGTTGACCAAAGTTCGCGCTGCTCGTCTGGCTGCCAAGTCAGGTTGTCCAACGCTAATTGCCAGTGGTGAAAGTGACAATGTATTGGCTCGTTTAATGGCGGGTGAATTATTGGGTACTTTATTTATTACTGATGATGATCGTGTTACAGCACATCAACAGTGGTTAGCTGCACACCTTCAAACTGCAGGGCGTTTGGTTTTAGATGATGGTGCTGTCAAAGCCATTAAAGAAAACCATCGTAGTTTATTGCCTGTAGGGGTAAAAGCTGTTGAAGGGCATTTTGATCGTGGTGATGTTGTGGAATGTGTTGATCAGTATGGTCATCGAGTCGCGGTTGGACGGGTGAACTTTAGTTCGCGTTCTGCTGAAACTGTTAAAGGTTTAGCTTCGGATAAGGTGTATCAGGTGTTAGGTGAAGCACGTTCTTTAGAAATGATTCATCGCAATCACATGTCGATTTATTGATTAGTTTTAAGATTTCTAAGAAATATAACCCCGCTTTGGCGGGGTTTTTATTTGGGTATGATTAATGGTGCTTTTTCGTTGTATAGATCGGATTTAAAAAATTTATGGCCGACCCATGACTTTAAGTAAAAGTGTTGGTCATGGAAGCGAGAGCCTCCTTGTACGCCTTTGCCAAAATTTTCATCGTTATTTAATTTACGTTTGATCGCATTAAAAAAGCTTTTAATATTTTTATCGGGTGTTTTTGAGATGATTCTTAGACTTATTTTTTCTAACGTATCCTCTGTTTCTCGACCACCTTCACCTGTAATGGCATATATACAGTATTTATCTTTATAGATTTTATCTTTACTGATGTTTTGAGCTTGATCGAGAAAATAGAAGCCAAGATTTGGATGATCATATTGGCGAAGTTGTTCTTGTAAATTATCAGGCGTGGCAATTTTCATTTGAATTTTATGATCTGAATCAAAATATTCCATTGCCATTTCAATTTGATATTTCTCTAACTCGTGTTGAATATAGGGATAGAATTCAGAGAGTGGCATGATGATATTGATATAGGACATTGAAAAATCTCAGTGCTGAATTACGCAAATTTTTTTTCATCTTCTAAATAGGGTAAAACTTGATCCTTACCAACCATATATTGATAGTCGGCCAAATGAAGCATATCTAAATCTTCTTCACTGTTTCCATAGGCAAATATTTTGTCATATTGGTCTAAATCATATCTTTCTAAGATACGAAGTCGTTTTTGTTCACAACTGCAATCTGGCGTGGAATAGTTGCCAGTAAATTTGCCATCTATGATTTCAGTACCTGTACAAATCAAATCGATATCTAAGATTTGGCAAATGATTTTGAGGTAAATATCTACAGATGCTGAAACCAAAACAACATCATCGCCATTCGTTTGATGTTTTAATAACTGTTGATAAAGGTTTTGATCCAGTTGTCGAACTAAGCGTTGAGCGTATTCGTTTGCAATATTTTGAATTTCATCGGCATCGGCTTGTTTAAACATTGCATTAAATAATTTGATACGCATGGAGTTGGCAGGGTAGATGTTTAAATAATAGGCCTGAATCCACGGTAAAATTTTGATGCCTTGCTTTACGATGTGTCTTTTTGATAAAGCATAGAAAATAAACCCTGTGAAACTGTCTTTTTTACACAAGGTTCCGTCAAAATCAAATAATGCTAAATTTTTAAACGTTTTGCTCGGTGCATACATGTTTCATATCGTCCGTTTACGCGGCTTGCGTACCAGTTAGTATTATAATCACGACTCAATTTAGGCCCAGAAATGACAACTTCAGGCATTATCGCATACATTGGATCTTTGCCTGTTTTATTCTTATAAAGTTTAGATACGGCGATATAAGTTTGAGTTTTTTCAAAATCTTGCTGTTTCTCGTCTTTTAAATCACTACGTAATTGTCTAGGCGTAACTAAAATATTATTTTTTGAAAATAAAGCAGTGAGAGCTTTTTCTGTATCAGTTATCGCTGGACGTGGGTCGCCATTTTTGTCATACGAGAGTAAATCACCATCGAGTGCCAGATCAGCTTCAGTGAGCTTATCAATCATTTTTTGAAAAGCGGCATTTCTGCTCGAATACATCCCAGAGTTATAGTCAGCAAAACGATAAATCGGTTTATCATAATCTGCTGGATACATCATTAAACGATGGATTCCATAGTATAAACCACCAAATTCAGTATATAGATCATCACGTAATTCATTGATGTTCATACTGGTGCGTTTATGCTCTTTGGCATAATTGATATGAACCTGCATTGAACCTAATGTTGTGATTGGGTTCATTTTTTCAGCAATATCTTGACCAACAAATTTTGCCGCACCCGTCAGCGCACTCACATGATAATGCTTTGCCATATAATCAAAGATTTCACGGTAAAGTACGTCTAAATCTTTTTCAGTGCGGACACGACTCATTTGTTTTAAATAGTTATCATCTGGTGAGGGCTGATTTTTTAAAACATTCTCAAAATATGAAGCAACCGTGCCACCAATTGTGGTTCCAAGTTTATCTTCAAATTTTTCATTTAAACGTGTGGTGACTTCTTTTACCGCTTTATCCCCCAAACCTGGCACAACAGGATTGGCAACAAAGTTAGATTCCTGATCAACCACCGCGATGATGGTACAGATATTTTCTTTGTTGGTTGGGATTTTTAATTCATTGGAAATATCGTAGATGTCTTTTGCCCACGAGTCACGTTGATTGACACGGTTTGGAATCAGTTTTCTGATTTGCTCTTGTTTTAATTGTTCATCATCTTCATGGGCAAACCATGAACCTTTACCACAAGCAACTAGGCTTAAAGAAAGAGCTAACACGCTGAAAGATTTAAGAAATGCGTGATGTCGAACTAATTTTTTCATGTCGAAGAAAACATACTCAGAAAATGATGAGCCACTATGGCAGATGCAGTATACTATGAAGGTCTAAAAATGTATGAATATATATGTATATTGGTCCTTATCAACTGTCAAATAATTTAATCGTTGCGCCTATGGCCGGAGTCACAGACCGTCCGTTTAGGACACTGTGTAAATACTTTGGCGCTGGGCATGCGGTAAGTGAAATGATGACCTCTGATCAGACCTTACGTATGACCAAAAAGAGTCTATATCGGGCAAATTTTGATGGTGAATTAGCGCCGATTTCAGCGCAAATTGCAGGATCTGAACCAGATCAGTTGGCTGAGGCAGCACGTTATCAAGTTGCAAATGGTGCGCAAATTGTCGATATCAATATGGGATGCCCAGCAAAAAAAGTCTGTAATAAACTGGCAGGTTCGGCATTGCTGAAAGATGAAGATTTGGTTGCCCGAATTTTAGAAGCGGTGGTAAAAGCGGTTGATGTGCCTGTGACGTTAAAAACACGGTTAGGTTTTTTAAATGGTCATGAGAATATTATCCGTGTGGCGAAACGAGCAGAAGAAGCAGGAATTGCAGCCTTAGCCTTACATGGTCGTACCCGTGAGGATATGTATTTAAATACGGCACGTTATAGTTTGATTAAAGAAGTCAAACAGATGCTCTCTATTCCTGTGATTGCCAATGGAGATATCGACAGTCCAGAGAAAGCTAAATATGTATTGGACTATACTGGTGCTGATGCCGTTATGATTGGGCGCGCGGCCCAAGGGCGTCCATGGATTTTTCGTGAAATTGCCCATTATTTAAAAACCGGTGAATATTTAGCAGCACCAGATATTCAAGAAGTAAAACACGTATTACTAGGCCATTTGTCTGAACTTTATCAGTTCTATGGTGAATACTCAGGTTGCCGAATTGCACGTAAGCATATTGCTTGGTACACCAAAGGTTTACACTCAAGTAATGAATTTCGTCAAAATATGTACAAAGTGGAAAGCACTGTAGCACAAGCAAAAGTTGTTGAGGATTACTTTAATCACTTGCTTGAACAAGGCAATACGATGAGTGATGTACAGGTTGAATCGGTAAATTTATTGGATGTGTAATCAATAAGGTGTAATGAGTATGGAAGCGAACTCCCATACTGAATCAACCAATCACCAAATGTTTTTTTAATGCGTCGTTTAAAGGATAAATACGTTGTTTAGGCAAGAGCTTTTCAGCGTGTTTATACTGCCCTAGACGTCGAAATTGCGCCATCTTATTTACAAGAGGAGTGATATCTTGGATTGAGTGAATCGCCGTGTTGTTAAACGCTTGAATTAAAAAACGACTAATCCCAATTTGAATACTACGCTGTTCAAGCTTAGTTCCCTTTAAATTCCGTTCAGGATCCCACTGAATATGAGCCTTGGCATTTTCAAAAGACTCAAACCAGTGTTCGCCATTTTTATGCGCAGAGAGTGTCGGGTCGGTATGGATACTTTGCTGTAGTAAATATTCTCAAAAATCACGTTTGATACGGATTGCCAAAATATGATTTTGGTTGGATTTTGTTGCCCAATGACTTCTTTCCATTAGCCATAAAAATGAAGGTTTTATCCATGTCATTCTGTGAAAGGAAAAGGGCGAAACAAACTTTTGTTGTTGTACCGCCAATTGTGCAATTTGTTGGTTATAGGCTTGATAAACTGTAATCGTGTCACGGTCATATAGCGCACGTATTTGATGATATGCAGACATGATAAATCTCACTTGTATTTTGAATAAGTTGTTAAAAAATTTAAAACTTAATCAAATAAGTGGAAAATGATTCACCGATTGGCAAAAAATTTGATTTAACATGAGCATCAAGCTAGCTTTATTGATTTTGTCGCTATTCTAGTCAAAATGGTATTTTTATCAAGCTGATCAGGGTCTGTTGACATTTCATAAATGGCTTGCGTTGTAGGTTAAAATTGAGCATGAGACGTATACGTCGTAAAGCATGAATGAGAATAGCGAGACTATTTTCAAGTTTCATAACGAAGGCTGAGATAATTTTAGCCACAACCCTGAGCAAGAACAAAGCACTGCTTTGTTTGCAGCGCAAGGCGCAGCGGGGGACTAGCGTGTTTTTTGCCGCTACGTCGTTACCTTGCGAAACGATGTTTCTCATCATTTAGAATGACTAAATTTCGTATTTCGCGCCTAGTACCGCCTAAAAAACACACGTAGTCGCAAACGTAGACGAATTGTCAACAGACCCTATATTTCATATACCCACAATGATGGTTTAGTTAAGTCATGAATAAAGACTCTTTCAGAATACTGGCACAATACAATATCTGGGCAACCCAGCGTCTTTGTGAAAGTTTAAAAGCTGTATCCGATGATGATTTTAACAAAGATGTTGGTCTTTACTTTAAAAGCATTGTTGGCACCTTGAATCATCTATTGTTGGGTGAACATTATCTCTGGTATTCACGCTTTAAGCAGGGGATATCACCTGCAATTGCATTAAATACAATGATCCAAACTAAAAAGACAGCATTACTGGATGAATTACAAGAGAAGTCGAAAAATTGGATTGAGTTTCTAGAGCAGTTAGATGAAAAAACCTTAAATGCAGATTTAACCTATAAACGCGTTTCTGGACAAGAACTGACTTTGCCTTATGCTGCGACACTTATGCATGTATTTAATCATGGCACACATCATCGTGGGCAAATTACCGCTGCAATGACGGGATTGGGGTATGCATGTCCTGAACTAGATTTGGTATATATGTTGGTTGAACAAAGCCAAGCCTAATCAATATAAATAGAAGCTGTTGCAGTTCAGCTTCTATTGAAAGCTGAGTTGAGTATTAAGAATGGTTCATTTCCACAACCAATTGATTAACCAGATCCTGAGCCTCTAATTCACGAATCTGTCCAACATTACTTCCAGCCCAAAATGCACCAAAGCCAGTATCACCATGTTGCACCGCGAAAGCATTTAGCTGTTTTGCCAAATCATAGGCATAAGGGTAGGCAGCTACATGTGGACGGTCGGGCTGATCAATCCTCGCTTGCCAATGATTGATGATGCCGCGTGCTGGACGACCTGAAATGCTTGAGGTAATTTGAGTGAGTGGATGATCAAATAAGGCCTTGCGATATGCTACATTGGCGTTTGATGTTTTACATTGCACAAAAGCTGTTCCCAATTGTACGGCATCAGCACCAAGATTTAACATGGCTTTGGCTTGTTGCCCATTCATAATACCCCCTGCTGCAACGACAGGCAGTGAGCTATGTTTTTTGATAAGTGTGACTAGATCTGCGGTTTTAATTGCACCATCAATTTGAGCGTTAAAAATACCGCGATGCCCACCTGCTTCGATACCTTGAGCCACAATAATATCAATCCCAGCTTCTTCAATAGCCAGCGCTTCAGCCAGATTGGTTGCAGAAACTAGAGTGATGATACCGGCTTGTTTTAATTTTTGAATTTGATATTGATGCGGGATACCAAAATGAAAACTTACCGCTTTGGGTTGAGTGTCTAAACACAGGTTTAAAAAATCATCATTGTCTTTAAAGCTCGGGTAGATGCATTTTAATTCTGTGGGTGGATTTACGCCGAATTTTTTAAATTCAGCTGCTAAATGTTGACTCCACAGCGTATTAGATTCAGTGTTTAATGCTGTTGATTCATGACAGAAAAAATTTAATTGAAAAGGATGTGGTGTTAACGCCTGGGTTTCTTGAATTTGTTGAAGTGCAGAATCTATGGTATTTGCACCGAGCCCTAAAGCGCCTAAAGCCCCTTGATTTGATACTTCTGCTGCCAATAGTGGGGTAGAAACGCCTGCCATTGGTGCAAGTAAGATGGGATGTTTTATCCCTAATTGTTCTAATAAAGACATACTTAAGCTCCTTGAGTTTTAAGTTACTTTGCCCAAGCCAATTGCAATAAGCAAATTATGTTCGGTATTTATTATAAAAATATAATTCAAATACACCTTTATAAGTGTAGCTTATTTTATACAGGCTTAGATTACATCGGAGTGACTTGGAACAGAGAACCAATCCAGCTTGAGAACGCCATTGCGATAATTCCCCATACTCCCACACGGAAACTACCCTTGAGTATTGATGTACCCGCAAAATAGCTGGATAAGGCACCGAGTATGACCAGAGATAAGATACCGACTACTAAAACAATTTTTTCTAAATACACTTCGGGGCTAAACAGAATCGACAATGTTGGAAATAAGGCGCCTATTGAAAATGATAAGGCTGAAGAACCAGCAGCTTGTAATGGTCTTGCCGCAGTTGCTTCATTGATCCCAATTTCATCCCGTGCATGCGCTTCTAAGGCATCTTTTTCTGTGAGTTGAACAGCAACTTGATGCGCCAATTCGGGATCTAAACCGCGTTGAATATAAATGTGAGTCAGTTCTTTAAGCTCTAAGTGTGGGTTTTTTTCTAATTCGCGAGCTTCGATTTTTAAATCCGCTGCTTCAATATCTGCTTGAGATTTGACGGAAATATATTCACCGGCAGCCATTGAGGTTGCACCTGAAATCAATCCCGCAATACAGGTAATCAATAGCGTGTGACTAGACGCACCACTCGCTGCCATTCCCATCACTAAACTGGTCACAGAAATGATGCCATCATTTGCACCCAAGACCGCTGCTCTTAACCAGCCTGTACGTTGTATAAAATGCTGTTCTAGGTGATGAGAATGTGGCATAAACAAAACTCCGAGTAACTGAAAGCTGATTCATTGATAATCTAAATATATGACAAATATAAAAAAGCTCCTATATTTAGGAGCTTTTTTTCAGATTAAAACTATTGGCTTGCTTTTTCTTTAACGTCCGCAGCACCTTTTTCAACAGCACCAGCTGCAGTTGCAGTGGCATCTTTAGCCGCATCAACAGTTGCATCGGCAGCATGTGCAGTTGCATCAGCGGCATGATCGACAGCAGTCGCAGTTGCATTTGCTGCATTATCCGCAGCTTTCGCCGTCGCATCAGCTGCATTTTGAGCGGCATGTTCTGCATCATGTTTTGCTTGTTCTACGGCATTTTCAGCATGTTCACCTGTGGTCGCTCCTGTTTCTGGTGCTTTATCTTTATTACAACCAACAAGTGCAATCGTTGCAATCAGACCAAGAGAGAGTAGAAGTTTATTCATTGTCTTGTACCTTTTTTAAATTAATTTTTGGCATCCAGCAGTTGGATGAAATAAATATAAACACAAAAAATAACCAAATCAAAAAATAAAATGTAAAGTTTTTATAAGATCAATTTATCTTATATCGAATAATAGCGCACAAATCTAGTTTTAATAAAAGCTTAATATAATATCAATAAACTGATTTTATAGTTTAACTGCCAATATCAATAAAATAAACAATGGTAAAATTTAAGCTTGTTTTAATGCTGTATCATTAAAACTAAATCAAGATAAGGTTTAAGATCCACTCAATTTATGATATTAGTTATTTGAAAGTGACCTTGTTGAAAAAAATCTGACAATTTGAAGCTTTGTGGCACAATATTAGTGCTCAAAAAATTAAATTAAAAGTGAAAAAACATGTTTACAAGCCAATAAAAACAGATAGAATTGAATGTAAAATGTGAAGTATATCAAATAATTCTGTTGCTGGAAAAAGTCTGAAAAACTTGTGTTTTCGGCTTTTGAAAATGCTGAATTTACAAATTAATTTATGGGGTTTTCTTGAATATGCTTGACCTAAACACATCTCGAAAAGTACCTGATGATTTTGTAGCATATGCTGAAAAACAAATCAGGCAGCTTTTGAACTCTGTCAGTGGTGTAGAGTTCATTATGTTGTGTACTTCTGATGGGTTTGAAATTGCTTTAGTCAACAAGAAAAATATTAGCAATTCTGGAAAGATTGCCGCAGTGAGTAGTTCGATTTTAGCCCTAGTAACCGCATTTGTTTCAGAAATCAATCTTGTTGGATGTCAAACAATTACCTTAGATGCTGAGAACGGAAAAGCACTTTTGACAGCCATTCCTCATTCAAAGCATCCACTGGTTTTAGTGGCGATGACCAACAAAGATATTTTATTGGGACAAATGCTCTATGAGCTTAAATCCACCTCAGAATTACTGATGAGAAATATATAGATAAGCCATTGTGAAAAATGTAACTTCAGTTGCATTTTTTTTGAAAAATGAGATTTATACTGGATTTTTTCTATCTGGTGTTTGTTAGATTTTTTCTAAAGTTTTAAATAGTCAAATTAGTCATTTATTTTTTAAATTTCTATTGAATAGTTAATATTTTTTATGCTATTAAAATGAGTGTGGGAAATAATTAATTAAAATTGATTATCAAATAAAATTAAATGGGTATTCAAAAAAAGAATACTAATTTATCCATGTTAGTTAGAAATGAATATTTTTAACTAAATAGTAAAGTGTTTTAGTAAAGCAAAATAAAAATTGAATTACTAAAGCGAACAACAATGTTGAAAGAAACGGGGATGCTCATGGCTCGTATTACACTAGATCAATTAACTGATATCGATGGTTTCGTTTGTGCTGCATTAGTAGACAGCGAAAGTGGTTTATCTTTAGCGACTGCAGGTGCAGGTTTAGACTTAGAATTAGCAGCAGCAGGTAATACTGAAGTTGTTCGTGCTAAGCGTAAAGTAGCAAAAGCACTGAAATTAGATGATGTAATTGAAGATATTTTAATTACATTAGGTAAACAGTATCATTTGATTCGCCCACTTGATTCAAATGAAAACTTATTCCTTTATCTTGTTTTAGATCGTTCTAAATCAAACTTAGCAATGGCTCGCCACGAGTTAAAAGCATTTGAAAAAGGCTTAGACTTTTCTTAATTTAAAAATTGAAAAGCATAAAAAACTCGTCTACGGACGAGTTTTTTCTTTGGCTATCCTGTATAACATAGATATCGTATTTAGAGTGTTGAGTGTAGATGTTAAAAGCTGGAATTTATAAACATTATAAAGGTAATTTATACCAAGTCTTTCATGTCGCAACACACAGTGAAACCCGTGAAAGAGTTGTGGTTTACCAATGTTTATATGATGATTACTCAATCTGGGTTCGACCTTATGAAATGTTTTGTGAGCAGGTCACCTTAGAAAATGGTCAAGTCCAAGCGAGATTTGAATTTTTACATGAGGTTTGAGTTGTACTTGCTAGATTTTACCAAATGATAAAGTCACGAAATAAACCGTAACGATGTAACTTGTCAAAAGCTATGTATTGTCATAGCAATGACGTAAATGATTGAAATAATAACAATGATAGTAAAAAGGAAGATCTAAACATGAGTTTAAGTAACCCATTTTTGCAACGATTGAATGAACTATATCAATCCTTTATTAAGTTTGATGCTACACAGTGTGATCGTATTAAACGCTATCGAAATATTGAACCTGAATCAGCATTGTTTTTAGCCATGCAAGTGCGAATTCAGCAATCTAAGAAAATTTTAGAGATTGGGACATCAACAGGTTACTCTACATTGTGGCTTGCAGATGCAGCCAAAGTCACAGGTGCCAAGGTGACAACGCTAGAGATCGATAAAAAAAGAACTCAGCAAGCGCAACTGCATGCTCAAGAGTTACGGGTTGATGACGTGATTGATTTTTGGGTAGGGGATGCACAAAAATACTTGGAACAGTGTCAGGAACAATATGACTTTATTCTACTGGACGCTGAACGCAATGCTTATTTAAATTACTGGGTATATCTACAGAAGATGCTTGTAGAGCATGGTGGGGTACTGATTGTAGATAATGTGATATCACATGCTGCTGAAGTAAAGAGCTTTATCACGGAAGTTAAACGAGATGAAAGGTTTATGACCACAACTTTGTCGATTGGATCTGGTCTGTTTGTGGTGACATTTAAAAACTAATCGAGTTTTTACATCAGGGAGAAATCTCCCTGACTTTGCTCTAAAAGCACAGTTCTAAAAAAAACTATAAAATTGAAAGTCGCTTAAAATGTAAATCGTATTCTAGATATTTATGCACGAATGCTGTTTTATCACTACATCGTAGTAAATTATTGTATATAAATTCTGGGACAGGATGGTAAAGTTCACCAGAACCATTGTTATAAAAAATTTTTAAATACCGTGAAGAAGCATTGTACTTCCAAGAAGTCACGGTAATCATTGATCCCATAAGCAACCCCTTAAACTTTTGATTGTTTTACAGAAAAATGTATTCTGTATCTTTTGAAATTAGTCTATTCACTTAAAGAAATGTATAGTGGTTTTGTAAATAAAGCTGTTTATATTCTGCTAAAGATATTCATATTTTAACATTACAGATTCTGGGCAAGATAAACACTCAAAAAATCATCAGTAAATGAGAAAATTGGTATTTTACTTTAGGGTCTGTTGACATTTCATAAATGGCTTGCGTTGTAGGTTAAAATTGAGCAGGCAAGGCATGAAACGAAGAGAATAGCGAGACTATTTTCGAGTTTCATAACGAAGGCTGAGATAATTTTAGCCACAACCCTGAGCAAGAACAAAGCACTGCTTTGTTTGCAGCGCAAGGCGCAGCGGGGGACTAGCATGTTTTTTGCCGCTACGTCGTTACGAACTACTCTTTTAGAATGACTAAATTTCGTATTTCGCGTCTAGTATCGCCTAAAAAAACACTCGTAGTCGCAAACATAGACGAATTGTCAACAGACCCTAATCATTAAGAGGTAGATCATGATTCTTGCAATAGACGTTGCCTATATAGATAACTCTGCACAAGTTGCTGGTGTAGTATTTGAATCTTGGGCGAGTTCAGCTGTATTGAATCATTACCTTATCACCATCAACCCAATTGCTGACTATGAGTCAGGTCAATTTTATAAACGTGAATTACCGTGTATTTTGACGTTATTGGATTTGGTGAAAGAGCCCATTGATATGATTGTGATTGATGGCTATGTCTATTTAGGCGCTGAACAAACAGCAGGTTTAGGACAGCACTTATATGCTGCCTTAGTTGATGAAATCCCTGTGATTGGAGTGGCTAAAAATGAATTTAGGGGAACACCAATGGAATTTGAAATTTTACGTGGACAAAGTGTTAAGCCATTATATGTCTCTGCCATCGGCATAGAATTAGTGCAAGCAAAACATAATGTACAGTCCATGTACGGGAAATATCGTATTCCAGAGTTACTGAAGCAAGTTGATCGTTTGAGTAGAACAACGCAAAAATAATTTTTTGCTATCCTATATTCAGTGGTTTAAATGTATTATCAATTGACTCATTTTTTGTTTTCTATAGAACAATATTTTATAAATTTAAGGAGAAACATCAATGGATCAGTCAGCGGCTTTTCAAAAAATTTCCATTAACTATATTGAATTTATGGTGAAAGATGTCGTACAAAGCAAAAGGTTTTATCGAAACTTAGGCTGGACTTTTACCGACTTTGGCCCTGAATATTGTGAATTTGATTCTGGAGAGATAAAAGGGGGCTTTGCTCAGTCTGATGATGTGCAAAGTTCTGGTGGTGCATTAATTGTTTTGTATAGTGCCCAATTAGAACAAAGCTTAACGTGTGTGAAAGAGGCGGGTGCAACCATCGTACAAGAGATTTTTAGTTTTCCTGGTGGACGTCGTTTTCATTTTAAAGATTTAGATGGATATGAAATTGCAATTTGGTCGCATTAAATAAAAATCTACAAACACAAAAACCTGTACATAAAATCTAATGCAAAAAACCACGCTAAAAAGCGTGGTTTTTTATGTGTTTAATCTAATTCAAGAATTAGATTTTACCAACTAGGTCGATTGAAGGAGCAAGAGTTGCATCGCCTTCTTTCCATTTCGCTGGGCAAACTTCACCAGGATGACCGTGAACATATTGAGCTGCTTTAACTTTACGAAGAAGTTCAGAAGCATCACGACCAATACCACCAGCATTGATTTCGATGATTTGGATTTTACCTTCAGGATCGATAACGAAAGTACCACGGTCAGCAAGACCAGCAGATTCAATTAAAACTTCGAAGTTTTTAGCAAGAACCCAAGTTGGGTCGCCAACCATTACATATTCAATTTTTTTGATTTCTTCAGAAGAATCGTGCCAAGCTTTGTGCGTGAAGTGTGTATCTGTAGAAACAGAGTAGATTTCAACGCCTAATTTTTTGAATTCAGCATAGTTGTCAGCAAGGTCACCAAGTTCTGTTGGGCAAACAAAAGTGAAGTCAGCTGGATAGAAGAAAACTACAGACCATTTACCTTTAAGATCGGCTTCTGTAACTTCGATGAATTGGCCGTTTTGGAAAGCTTGTGCTTTAAAAGGTTTAACTTCAGTATTAATTAAGCTCATCATTATCTCCATGATTGAGGTGTTTATCTAATATTTAACTAGAATAATGAATTTTAGATTATTGGGGAAATAGTATTTTTTTATCGCTAAGATCGGAAAATTAAATTAGCGTGCTCCAGATACATTTCACCAAAAACCGTTGTTTTGTCAGTATTTCATCAACTAAAGCAAATAAAGATGATGTTTGAATGACAAAGCATCCTTTTTTAATCTGTTACAAACATGATGCTTCTGGGGTTATATTTCAAGGGCGATTTCTAAAAAAGATATAAAATTTATTTCAATGTATAGAATTTGTTCATATAAGATAAATTGAATTTTAACTACATCACATTTCAATGTTGTATAGCGTGCAAATGATATGGGTGGCTGCTGTTTTGTACTTAAGCATCACCTCAAGCTACCTGATTGATGTAGATCAACCGCAACAGATCTAGGTCTATATGAGTATTTGCAGCCACAGACAGTTGCTAGTTGAGTGGACTTTAGCTGCTTTTAAATATTATTTTTATAATACATGTATAACGTAAACATGAATTCACTTTGATTGGACTATCTCTCCTGTGCTTTACAGCGTAAAATATTCCGTTCAATTTTAAGTATTAGGATAATGCGTCTGTGCCAAATCAGTTAAATGTCGATCAATGGGTTATGGTACGAGATCGCCATCGTTTAAATCGACTGAAAAAAGGAAAAGATGCTCATCCTGAAAAATTCCAAGAACTATTTGAGAAATCAAACCATCAAGTCAAAAAAAGATTAGCCAGTCTACCGACAATTAAGCTCAATCAGGATCTACCAGTTACCCAGTATGCAGATAAACTGATTGAAGCGATTCAAAAGCATCAGATTATTATTGTTGCAGGGGAAACGGGTTCTGGTAAAACCACGCAATTGCCACAGATCGCAATGCTTGCAGGTCGTGGCTTAACTGGGATGATTGGTCATACTCAGCCTCGTCGTTTGGCAGCACGAAGTGTATCGCAACGTATTGCTGAAGAAGTCGGTGAGAAGCTTGGTGAAAGCATCAGTTTTAAAGTGCGTTTTAATGAACAAGGATCAAATGATTCAATCGTTCGCTTAATGACGGACGGTATTCTTCTTGCTGAACTTTCTAATGATCGTTATTTAAATAAATATGACACGATTATTATTGATGAAGCGCATGAACGTTCATTAAACATTGATTTCATCATGGGTTACCTAAAACAACTGGTAAAAAAGCGCCCTGATTTAAAAATCATTATTACTTCAGCGACATTAGATGTGAATCGCTTTAGCGAATATTTTAATGGCGCACCGATTTTTGAAGTGGAAGGACGTAGCTTTCCAGTAGAACTGCGGTATCGTCCGATTTCTGAGATGACGATCGGCGGCAGTGATGATGATGACTTTGATGATTTTGAAGAAAATTTACCACGCGCAGTGGTACAAGCTGTAGAAGAATGTTTTAAGGATGCTGAATCTAAAGGACATCCTGAACATGCGGATATTCTTATTTTTTCAAGCACTGAACAAGAAATTCGAGAACTACAAGAGACCTTACAAAAATTTGGTCCTAAACACACGCAAATTTTACCGTTATATGCACGTTTAGCTTTAGCCGAACAGCAGAAAATCTTTAATCCCTCTGGTGGTGGGCGACGTATTATCATCGCGACCAACGTCGCTGAAACAGCATTGACTGTACCGAATATTCGTTATGTGATCGACAGTGGCTTTGCGCGTATTTCTCGCTATAACTATCGTTCACGGGTACAGCGTTTACCGATTGAAGCGATCTCTCAAGCTGCTGCAAATCAGCGTAAAGGCCGATGTGGTCGTATTGCACCAGGTGTTTGCATTCGCTTATACAGTGAAGATGATTTTCAAAGTCGTCCAGATTTTACTGAACCCGAAATTAAACGCACCAATTTAGCATCGGTTATTTTACAGATGCAAAGTCTCGGTTTGGGTGCTGTAGAAGATTTTGATTTTATTGAGCCACCAGACCATCGTTTGGTCAATGATGGGCGTAAGTTGCTGATTGAATTAGGTGCTATCCATGAAGTGCAAAATTCAAATAATCTTCCTCAAGCGGTTGCACAAAGTGAAAGTGCGGTTTCCCAACAGGGAGCTGTAGCTGGTGCTAAAGCAAAAAACCTTGCTCAACCTGTCACTAAAAAAGCCGAACTTCAAAACAACAGTTTAACCAAAATCGGTCTACAAATGGCAAAAATGCCTATAGACCCACGCCTTGCACGGATGATTCTCGGTGGTGCTCATTTTGGAGTACTGAATGAAGTTTTGATTATTGTTGCTGCGCTTGCTGTACAAGACCCACGCGAGCGTCCTGCTGATAAGCAAATGCAGGCGGATCAAAAACATGCATTATTTAAAGAAGCAGATTCAGATTTTCTATTTTATATTAAATTGTGGAATACACTGACTGAAAATCGTGAAACTTTAAGTGAAAGCAAAAGACGTAATTTTGCCAAACAGCATTTTCTTAGCTGGTTGCGCTTACGCGAGTGGAAGAAAACGCATGAACAATTACTAGATTTAGCACAAGGTTTAAAACTTTCATTCAATGAAAAGACAGCCAGTTATGAAAATTTACATCGTGCTTTATTGACAGGATTATTGTCTTTTATTGCCAATAAAACTGACGAACGTAATATTTTCATGGCAGTTCGTCAGCAAAAAGCCCGAATTTTTCCTGCATCGACCTTACATAAAACCAATACCCCATGGGTGATGGCATTTGAAATGGTCGAAACCTCACAGGTGTATTTACGCACACTAGCAAAAATTGAGCCTGAGTGGATTCTTTTAGCTGCGCCTAACTTATTAAAACATCATTATTTTGAGCCACATTGGGCGAAAAAACCGGGTGTGGTCAATGCTTATGATCAGATTTCATTATTTGGGCTGATCATTGAACCGAAACGCGCCACCAACTATGAAAAAGTGGACCAATTGGCTGCGCATGAAATTTTCTTAAGAGATGCACTAACCACAGGAAACTTGGGAACAACGCCACCATTCTTAAAACACAACCTATTAAAACTTGAAGAAGTTGAGCGTGTGGAAGACAAACTGCGTCGTCGTGATTTGGTTGTCGATGAAGAAACCATTTATCAGTTTTATGCCGCAAAAGTACCTACAGAAATTGCCAGTCGGCGTAGTTTTGAAGATTGGCGAGCAACAGTAGAGCCGCAGAATCCTCGTTATCTGTTTGTTGATGATGATGATTTATGGATGAATGACCGTCCAACCACGCAACAATTTCCAGATTATTTACATAATGGACAATTACGTTTCGCTGCCAGCTATCGTTTTGATCCAAGTCATGATGAAGATGGCGCAACAGTAAAAATTCCGCTACAAGCCTTAGCGCAAGTTGATGAAAATATTTGGTCTTGGGGAATTCCGGGTTGGCGTTTGGATTTAATCGAAGCGTTTTTAAAAGCCTTACCAAAAGATAAACGTCGTAATTTGGTGCCGATCCCAGATACAGCCAATAAATTGATCAAAGCAGTCGATGCGCAACATTTGCATCAGCATATTTTTGAGTTTTTGGCATTTCAATTACGTGGTGAACAAATTACCAGTAAAGATTTTTCTTTTGAACGTATTGATCAGTACTTAATTCCATTTATCAAAGTAATTGATGAAAAAGGCCGCGTGATTGAAAAAGGCCGTGATCTTGCCGAACTCAAAGCACGTTGTCGAACTGAAACACACAGTCCCGTCAAACAGTTAAAAGGTGAGTTTACTACTTTCCCTGAAAGCTTTGTATTTGAGGCCTCTCAGAAAGTAACCGGAGTAGTAGTTAAACAATATCAGGCACTGGTCCCGAGCAAAGACTTTGCTAAGTTAGAGTTGAAAGATGACTCTGGTATTGTGATTCAGACTTTTAATGATCAAAGTGAAGCGATTAAGCAGCACCGTGAAGGCGTAATTCGTTTGATTCATATGCAATTGGGTGATTTGATTCGTCAATTGAAAAAGCAAATTTCCAAGCCACTGGCATTGGCATATTCTCCTTTGGGTGATAAAGCACAACTTGAGCAAATGTTGGTGTACGCAACATTACAAATGGCTATTCAAGATTTACCCATTAATGCTGAAGAATTTGCGATAGTCTTGGCAGATGTGAAAAAGTCATTTTTAAGTCATGGTCAGGAAGCATTAAAGCTGATCAGTGAAATTTATATTCAATGGCAGGAAATACGTCAGCAATTGCTGATGTTGGATCAAGACGTATTTGCTAAAAATATGAATGATATTGAAGATCAACTGGATTTAATGAACTTATCCAATTTTGTTTATTCAAAATCTTCCGATATTTGGCAGGAATATCCACGTTATTTAAAAGCATTGTTATTGCGTTTAGATCGATTGCCGAATAATCTAAATCGTGATGATGCTGCAATTAAAGAAGTAGATCCTTGGATGGATAAACTGTTTAAGTTTAAGTCGGATGTTCGTGTTAAAGAAGTCTACTTCATGGTTGAGGAACTACGTATTTCATTATTTTCTCAACCAATGAAAACCAAGATGCCGATTTCGTCAACCAGAATACAAAAAGTATGGGAAAAGCTTGGAATCGGTTAGAATAGAAATAATTTGAAATATTTGTGAATTTAAAAAGGAGTTTTACATGGGCATCCGTATTACAGGTACAGGTTTGTACCATCCTGAAGAAGTGATTACCAATGAAGAATTGGTGGATTGTTTAAATGCTTATGTGGAACAATTTAACAGTGAAAATGCTGAAAAAATTGAAGCGGGTGAAGTTGTTGCCCGTCGTGGTTCTAGTGCAGAATTTATTGAAAAAGCCTCAGGCGTAAAGCGTCGTTATGTCATTGAAAAATCAGGTGTCCTAGACATTAATCGCTTGCGTCCACGTTTAGAAGAACGTTCAGATGAAGAGCTTTCAATCCAAGCAGAATGGGGCGTAATTGCAGCAAAACAAGCGATGGAAAATGCAGGCGTAACTGCAGAAGACATCGATGTGGTGATTTTGGCTTGTTCAAATTTACAACGTGCTTATCCTGCTGTTGCAATTGAAATTCAAACTGCATTGGGTATTCAAGGCTATGCTTATGACATGAATGTGGCGTGTTCAGCTGCTACATTTGGTTTAAAACAAGCCTATGATGCTGTAAAAACGGGTGCACGTCGTGTGTTATTGGTTAATGTGGAAATTACCTCAGGCCATACTGACTATCGTTCACGTGACTGTCACTTTATTTTTGGTGATGTTGCAACAGCTTCAATTATTGAAGAAACGGACAGCAAAACAGGGTTTGAAATAGTAGATACCCATTTGTTTACCCAATTCTCTAATAACATCCGAAATAATTTTGGTTTCTTAAATGGTTCAGAATTAACTTCTCGTGATGATAAGCAATTCCGTCAAGATGGCCGCAAAGTATTTAAAGAAGTGTGTCCATTGGTTGCGAAAATTATTTCTACACAATTGGAAAAGAACAGTATTCAACCTGAAAATGTAAAACGTTTTTGGTTGCATCAAGCCAATGCCAATATGAATGAATTAATTTTAAAACTCATTGTCGGTAAAGAAGTTGCAGAAGCGGATCCTGATTTGGTACCAATCATTTTAGATGAGTTTGCCAATACGTCTTCAGCAGGTGTGATTATTGCATTACATCGTAGTGCGAATCAGGTGAATGATGGTGAATATGGTGTACTGTGTTCATTTGGTGCAGGTTATTCTGTGGGTTCCATCCTTGTGCAAAAGCATGTTGCTTAAATTATAACTTTATAAAAATTCCCCCCTTGCGCCGCGAAAAGCGCAGTTTAGCTACTTTGAAAAAGAGGGGGGATTGTCCAGAATTTAAGTTATTTTATTTGTGTAAAGCTCTTCCCTGAAAATGGAGGAGTCATATGCTTAAGGCTAAGATCAAATAATGTTGAAAAGTATTTTGTAGAGATACAGCATGACTGAAAAAACCTTGAAAATACGACACAACGCTAAACTGATTCGATTAATAAGTAGCTTACAGCGCTTTTACTTTCGTCCAACATTTTTAGGTACTGAAAATTTAGTGCCGAATAAACCAGCCATGTATGTCGGTAATCACACCATCTATGGTGTTTTAGATTCTCCGATTCTGATTGATTATTTATTTACAGAACATAAAATCGCAGTGGTCAGTTTAGCTGATCATATGCATTTTCATATTCCGATTTGGAAAGAAGTGGTTAAACGTGTCGGTGGGGTTGATGGCGTACAAGAATATGCCAAAGAAGCGATGCGACAAGGTTATTCGATTCTGGTTTTTCCAGGCGGCGGTCGAGAAGTCATTAAACGTAAAGGTGAAGCTTATCAACTGATCTGGAAGCAACGCTTTGGTTTCTTAAAGTTGGCTCAGGAATTTGGTTATGAAATTGCTCCTTTTGTGGCTTTAGGTGGTGATGAAGTTTTTGATTTAGCTTTTGATGTAAACGTACTGCTTAAACAAAAGTGGTTTAATAAAATATTATCAAATCCCAAAATAGGTTCATTGCTTAGACAAGGTGAAGTTATTCCTTCGATTCCGAAGCATATTATTCCAAAGCGAATCCCTTTTTATTTTAAATTTATGCCACGGTTATCTATTGACCAGATAGAAAACATGGATGATATGATTGTATTTCGTGATCAATTGCAAACGAGCATTTATACTGAAATTGAGGCGTTAAAGTCCTATCGAGCACATGACTTGGAACAAAAAACCTAGAACAAAAAGCTTAGAACAAAAAACAATTTTTGAGATCGCATAATGTTTGAACTGCAAACCAATTTTAAACAGATACTTAAGCTCTTCAATCCGCGAACTCAACCCATTCAAAGTACTGTGACTTTTCTTCAAGATCCTTATTATCTCGAATTTTTAGGACAGTGTAGCGATACTGAAATTACCCCTGATATTGATTTATTTGGCTATGAAACTACGATAGAGGAAAACCAGTATTTCGCAGAGCATGTGGAAAATTTATCCCAACAACTATGGAAAATTGGTCGTACAGGTCAAGGTGATGAATGGTTTTTAGATCGGAATAGTTTTGATATTTTATTCTATGATCATGATTTAGGTATGGACTTAGATGAGAATTTAAAACGTGATCAGTTTCAGTCGATGCAAATCAACTTTTTTCAATTTTTACAATTTGCTTTGCTTCTGCAAGCGTTGGAACAACACTTGGATAAAAATCCATTATCTACGATTGAGTTAGAGCAATTTCAAGATACCGTGAACCGTATCCATCCTGAACTTTTTTCACGTTATCCATTTGATTATTTATAAGTTATAAGCGTTACAATTGAACGATAAAATGAGTTTACTCACAATATAGAGGAATAAAAATGTATACAGCTTCATGCCTTTGTGGAGGTATTCAACTGAAAATTCATAGTGAAATCCCTCAAATATTTGTCTGCCATTGTCAGCAATGTCAAAAAGCCCAAGGTTCAGCATTTGTGGCGATTGCTCCTATCCAGACTAAAGATTTAGAGATTGTTCAAGGACAGGCATTGTTTCAAGAATATTATGCCACTGAAAATAAAAAGCGAACGTTTTGTAAAAGATGTGCATCCCCATTATTTAGTGCGCGTTTAGACCTACCTGAGGTCGTGAGATTACGTGTAGGCATTGTAAATGAGCCTGTTCAAGGCAAGATTGTTTCACATGCGTTTACTGACAACAAAGCTGCTTGGTTTGAAATTTTGGATGATGCCCCACAATTTGCTCAAGCGCTTTGTTAAAGAGTGAAGTTATATGTGAACAACAAAAATGCTGGATATTTATTGTTTAAATAAGATTTTGTGCGCTATCTTACTTATTTTTAAGTATCTGAATTTTATATTTTTATAAATAATTCAGAAATCAGTTTAAGTCGTTTGTATATATAAATACCTTCTGTATAATTTTCAAAAAATACACTTTAAATCAATAGAAGGTATAAATGACAAGAATAGTCGTCGCTGCAAAACAAGACAAAATATTACTACAGGATTCTCAAGCAAAAACGGTCAGTTTAGATCAACCCGCTATTATTCAAATTGGTGTCACACAACAAGATGTGAAAACACTAGAGCGATTAGGCGATAAGCTGATTATTAGTTTAAATAATGGTGAGCAAATTGTTTTAGAGGGTTTTTTTCAAGCCAATTCAACCACAACGCATTCTCTAACGTTCCCCAAAGCTGATGGAAGTTTCTCACTTGCTCACTTTGATGCCAATGGAAAATTTACAGACTATAGCGGTTTGCAAAAACTCGACACTTTACTCTATGAAGGGGCCAATACTGCGGCTGTTCAACAAGTCTCTGCCTACGAAGATTCAACCCCTGAGTTTTCATTTTCAAATTTATTTTCATCAAGCGCAGTGAAAGCAGGTGTTGGTCTTGTTTCTGCAATTGGTTTAGGTTTGGCATTGCTTGATGATGGGGGCAGTAATCAATCAAAGGGTATTACCGACATTATTGCACCGAAAACCCCGACGGCAACTTTGAATGCAGAGGGGACTGAAATTAAGGGTACCGCTGAAGCGGGTGCGACTATTTATGTGATTGATAAAAACCAGAAAGTGATTGCCACAGCAGTGGTCGATAAAGATGGAAATTATTCTTTGACATTGCCAGAGGCTTTGCTAAACAACAATACTTATTATATCAATGCAAAAGACAAAGCTGGAAATGCCTCAACCTATACCTCGGTTGTTGGCACGAAAGATACCATTGCACCTAATGAGCCTCAAGGGCAGTTAAATGAGCAAGGAAATATTGTTACTGGTAAAGCAGAGGCGAATGCCACAATTAATGTATATGACCCAGCAGGTCACCTGATTGGTACTGCTAAAGCCAATGCACAGGGACAATTTTCTGTTGCCATTTCTCCTGCTTTAACCACAGGCCAGATCGGTACAGTCGAAGCGATTGATGCATCTGGAAATAAATCAGAAAAACATAATATTGAAGTGGGTAAAGATACTATCGCACCTGATCAACCCAAGTTTGAGGTATCTAAAGAAGGGACTTCAATACACGGAACCGCAGAAGCAAATGCTAAAGTGATTATTCAAGATTCAACAGGTGTGGTGATTGCAACGGGTACTGTAGATGCCAATGGTAAATTCAATATCACCATTTCTCCTGCTTTAGATGCAAGCAAGACTGGCAAAATTATTGTTGAAGATGCTGCTGGAAATAAGTCAAGTGCTGTAGAAATTAAAGCTGGACAAGATGTTTTAGCACCAGATAAACCCGTGGCCAATTTAAATGCTGAAGGCACTATGATCACGGGTACCGCTGAAGCAAACTCCAAAATTTCAGTCTATGACAGTGCAAATAAATTATTAGGCACAGCAACAACGGACGCAAACGGAAATTATTCTGTCACACTTTCAACAGCGTTGACTGAAGCAAAAGTCGGCAGTGTATATGCAACAGATGCAGCTGGAAATCAGTCAGCGCTTAGCTCTGTAACAGGTACCAAAGATGTAACCGCGCCTGCAAGTCCAAAAATCACAGATGTGGTTGATGATGTGGGGGCAACTGTAGGCTCTGTTGCTGCAAATGGGACGACAGATGACAAGCGCCCTGTGATTTCAGGAACAGGAGAAGCTGGGGCGACTTTGATTATTTATGATAATAATCAGGCAATTGGAAAGGTCACAGTCGGTGCAGATAGTAAATGGTCATTTAGTTTTGCTTATGATTTAACTCTGGGGAGTCACAGTATTACTACTGTACAAACGGATAAAGCAGGGAATACCAGTTTAGTGAGTGATGCTCGAACATTTACTGTAGTCGAAATCGCCGCAAAAATGGCAGTTTTTGATGAAGCCTTGGCTTTTCATGCTGATTTAGCTAATTCGAATATTGATTCAGTTAAAAGTGCTGATGCGATTGGGTCAGGTGTTTTAAATTCTGAGCCAGAAAGTAGCGCTCAAGTATTAGGGCAATCGACACCAATAGAAAATCAATTTTCGCAGCTCCATTCAAATGTTTCAGATTTAGATCATACTGCTATAGCTGGCAGTTCAGCTATTCTCAGTACAAGCATAGCGACTGTACTGCAAGATGCACTTGAGAATACCAAAGTTGACGATATCAAGGTAGCCAATACCAATTCTTATGACAGCACGGCCATTTCAGTCGATGAATTGTTGGCAAAGACTTCAGTTAATGATTTAACTACAAATCAGATTGATAATGTGCTTGCTCGAACAATTGATCAAAGTGCTACAACCATTGTCGATGATGCTAAAAATACTGAATTGGTCGCTTTTAATAAAGCCGAAAATCTATCAGCGCAAGATATACCTGTATTGCAATCTGATCTGATCAAGGATTTGTTTGATCCACAATTACTAACCTTTTGATTGAAAATAATCAGATAAGCACCTACGGGTGCTTTTTTATTGCAACATGGTTTTATATTGCTTGTTTAGCTTAAAACTGATGCATAGGGCTTTCTTTCCAATAAACGCTGAATAATTTCATTCAGTGTTTATTGTGTTATATATAACGTGAATTAATACATGCAAAATACCCAATTTCAGGTATATCTCTATATTTCCCCATTTGGTCTAATGATTGATATTTGATCAAAAAGTAGATTTGGGGATTATCATGAATAAAATTTATAAAGTTATTTGGAATTCACAACTTAGGTGTTGGCAAGCCGTTTCAGAATTGGCGAAAAATCATAGCACTTCACAAAGTACTGTAGACTATAAAAACGCACTGAAGGGTGGTGTTCACAGAGCATCAGGGATAAATTTAATCCGATTGGCTTTTTTGGGGCTGGCTTTATTGCCGTTATCGATTTATGCCGCAATTTCTAATACTGAACTGCCTACAGGCGCCAATATCACTCAAGGTTCAGCCAACATTTCCCAAAATGGCAACGTTTTAAATATTCATCAAAATAGTCAAAACCTTTCGACAAACTGGAATACTTTTAATATTGGTAAAGATGCGACGGTTAATTTTAATCAGCAAAACCAGTCATCTATAGCCATTAATCGGGTTTTGGATAGCAATGCATCGCAGATTATGGGGCGTTTAAATGCCAATGGGCAGGTGTTTTTACTCAATCCAAATGGTGTGGTTTTTTCTAAGACAGCTCAAGTGAATGTTGGCGGTTTGGTTGCTTCAACTTTAAGTTTGAACGAGGCGGATATTCAAAATGGAAAATATACTTTAAAAGGCAATGCCAATAGCACAGCAACGATAGAAAATAACGGCACTATTCAAACTTTATCAGGTGGAACTGTTGCGCTGATTGCGCCCAATGTTAAAAATACCGGCTCTATTGTGACACCGAATGGCGTTACTCATCTCACCGCTGCCAGTCAAGTCACTCTTGCTTTACAGGATGGTTCACTCACCCAGTACCAAGTTGATCAAGGGGTATTCAACGGTTTAGTAGACAATGGCGGTGCAATCCTTGCCGATAATGGGGCTGTATATTTAACTGCAAAAGCCAAAGACAGCTTAAGTAAAGCTGTGGTCAATCATAGCGGAATTATTGAAGCCAATCGCTTAAGCCAAAATGCCAAAGGTGAAATCATTCTGTTAGGTGATATGCAAAATGGTGAAACAAATGTCAGTGGTCTGCTTAAAGCTGAAGGGAAAAATGGTCAAGATGGTGGGTTTATTGAAACCTCTGCAGCTCAAGTAAAGATTGAGAATAGTACGGTGGTGTCCTCTCATTCTGAGGGCGGGAAAATCGGAAACTGGTTGATCGACCCTACCGATTTCAGCATTAATTCGGGTAATGCATCAGCAAGCAGTAGCGGCATAGGCGCAACCACTTTAGCAAGCAGTCTTGCAACCAGTAATGTCATATTACTAACCAGCACTACGGGTAACCAAAAGGGTGATATCAATGTTAATGCTGATGTGACTTGGGGGAGTGCGAACAGCCTGACTTTAAATGCACAAAATGACATCAACATTAATGCCAACATCACAGCGACCAATAATAGTGGCAAACTTAATTTGATATATGGACAAAACACGGCCAATACCAGCGCAAATTATTATATTAACAATGGCGCAAAAATAAACTTAAAGGCTGGGCAGAATTTTAGTACCCAAAAAGGCACGGCTGCTACTATTAACTATCAAGTCATTACGGCTTTGGGTGCACAGGGTTCGACAACAAGTCAAGATTTACAAGGGATCAACGGGAACCTGAGTGGTAATTATGTGTTGGGTGCAGACATAGATGCCAGCAGTACGGCGCTGTGGAATGGTTATACCGGATTCGACCCAATTGGCTTTTATAATGCAAATTTGAGTCCAACGGATCTCTCACAGCAGGCTTTTCGTGGACGGTTTGATGGATTAGGTCATGCGATTAGTGGATTAAGTATTGACTCTATGTATCAGGGCATTGGGCTGTTTGCGATTACGCATCAGGGTGCACTTATACAAAATGTTGGACTGAATAGTATAAGTTATTCGGGTTATGGAAAAACAGGCGGGATCGTGGGGATTAATCTAGGCACGATTAATAATGTTTATGTCAATGCAGGCTTAGTCACAGGTAATACCGAGCAGTATGGCGGATTGGTGGGTTGGAACTATAATTCAGGAAATATCTTAAATTCTTATGCCAATGTGACTGTAAAAGGAAAATATTCGAATAATAATTATATTGGCGGTCTGGTTGGTTATAGTGATGGTGTTGTAAGTTCTTCTTTTGCAACAGGTGCGGTGACAGGAAATAATTATGTTGGCGGTTTAATTGGTGCTATATCAGGACAAATTAACAATTCTTATGCAACAGGTACTGTTATTGGAAGTCAGTATGTTGGAGGATTGGTGGGTTTCAATGGTGGCAGTGTTGACAAAAATTATTCTTCTGGAAGTGTAACTGGGGGGCAGTATGTTGGTGGTCTTGTTGGTGGTGGTAATGGTACAACCACAAATAGTTTCTGGAACACCAGTACTTCTGGAAGAACAAGCAGTGCGGGTGGTGTAGGAAAAACCACAACAGAACTTCAGCAAATTTCTACTTTTGCAGGTTGGGATATTGATGATGCAGGTGGTACAGGGAAAGTTTGGCGTATTTATGAAGGACGATCTGCGCCATTACTACGTCATTTCCTAAAACCCTTGGTCACAGAAATTGTCGCTAATTTTTCTGACAAAATTTATGATGGATCGATAGCTTCTGGAACACTGGCTTCAGGACTGAATTATAAAACAACCAGTAAAAATGCAGGGATTTATAGTTTAAATGATGGCTCAATTCTGATTAGTGGTGTTCCAATCGCGGCAAATACAACACAGTTTGGCGATGATGTAATTTATAAAGAAAATGGTGGTTCAGGTTCATTAACAATCGCGAAAAGAGATTTAAATATTAATGGCTTGAGCGCTGCTGATAAGGTCTATGATACATCAAAAGTAGCAACCTTATCGGGTATTGCGGGAGTGACAGTGCTGTCAGGTGATTCAGTGACACTTTCGGGTATTGGATTTGGATCATTTACTGATAAAAATGTGGGCAATAATAAAAATGTGATTGTGTCGGGTTATACGCTGACTGGAACAGATGCTTTAAATTACAACTTGCTACAGCCGACAAATCTTAAAGCCAGTATAACGCCTGCAGTTTTAACCATTAATGGAATAAGTGTTGCAGATAAAACGTATGATGGTTTGGCTATTGCAACCTTAAATGGCACTGCTTCAATCAATCCGTTTGCTGGAGACTTTGTTGGATTGACTGGTAGTGGTATAGGAACATTTACAGATAAGAATGCAGGAATCCGGTCTGTGATCGTAACAGGCTATAACTTAACAGGTGCGGATGCTGGAAATTATATTTTTAGTCAGCCTATAGGTTTAAGTGCCACAATTCACAAAGCGCAAGCCATTGTAAAGGCCAATAGTTTAAATACCGTCTATAACGGTAAAGATCAAACGGCTGCTGGCTTTAGTGCTATAGGTTTAGTCAATGGTGAAACTGAATCTGTGTTGTCAGGTGTTTCTGCAACTGTCACAGGCAAAGATGCAGGCAAATACACCAACACAGTAACAGGTGTAGACAAGAACTATGATCTGACACTTATTGATGGCTCATTAGATATTGCGAAAGCGAAAGCCACCGTAACCGCCAATAGCGTATCAACCACTTATAACGGTAAAGATCAAACGGCTGTTGGCTTTAGTGCAACAGGCTTGGTCAATGGCGAAACTACAACTGTATTGTCAGGTGTTTCGGCAACTGTCACAGGTAAAGATGCCGGTAGTTATGCCAATACAGCCACAGGTATAGATAAGAACTATGAGCTCAGTTTTGTTAATGGCTCATTAGATATTGCTAAAGCTAAAGCGACAGTAACAGCCAATAGCGTATCAACCATTTATAACGGTAAAGACCAAACGGCTGCTGGCTTTAGTGCAATAGGCTTGGTCAATGGTGAAACTACAACTGTATTGTCAGGTGTTTCGGCAACTGTCACAGGTAAAGATGCCGGTAGTTATGCCAATACAGCCACAGGTATAGATAAGAACTATGAGCTCAGTTTTGTTAATGGCTCATTAGATATTGCTAAAGCTAAAGCGACAGTAACAGCCAATAGCGTATCAACCATTTATAACGGTAAAGACCAAACAGCTGCTGGCTTTAGTGCAACAGGCTTGGTCAATGGCGAAACTACAACTGTATTGTCAGGTGTTTCGGCAACTGTCACAGGCAAAGATGCAGGCAAATACACCAACACAGTAACAGGTGTAGATAAGAACTATGATCTGACGCTTATTGATGGCTCATTAGATATTGCTAAAGCTAAAGCGACAGTAACAGCCAATAGTGTAACAACGACCTATAACGGTAAAGATCAAACAGCTGCTGGCTTTAGTGCAATAGGCTTGGTCAATGGTGAAACTACAACTGTATTGTCAGGTGTTTCGGCAACTGTCACAGGTAAAGATGCCGGTAGTTATGCCAATACAGCCACAGGTATAGATAAGAACTATGAGCTCAGTTTTGTTAATGGCTCATTAGATATTGCTAAAGCGAAAGCCACCGTCACCGCCAATAGCGTATCAACCACCTATAACGGTAAAGATCAAACGGCTGCTGGCTTTACTGCGACAGGTTTGGTCAATGGTGAAACTGAATCTGTACTCTCAGGTGTAAATGCAACGGTGACTGCTAAAGATGCAGGCAAATACACCAACACAGTAACAGGTGTAGACAAGAACTATGATCTGACGCTTATTGATGGCTCTTTGGATATTGCTAAAGCTAAAGCCACTGTAACCGCCAATAGCATATCAACCACCTACAATGGCAAAGATCAAACGGCTGCTGGTTTTAGTGCGAAAGGCTTAGTCAATGGTGAAACTGAATCAGTACTCTCAGGTGTAACTGCAACGGTAACTGCTAAAGATGCTGGCAAATATACCAATAGTGCAACAGGTATAGATAAAAACTATGAGTTAAGTTTTGTTGATGGTTCTTTAGATATCGCCAAAGCTAAAGCCACTGTCACCGCCAATAGTGTATCAACTACTTATAACGGTAAAGATCAAACAGCTGCTGGTTTTAGTGTGACAGGTTTGGTCAATGGTGAAACAGAATCAGTACTCTCAGGTGTAAGTGCAACGGTGACTGCTAAAGATGCTGGCAAATACACCAATACCGCAACGGGTCTAGACAAGAACTATGAGTTAAGTTTTGTTGATGGTTTTTTGGATATCGCGAAAGCGAAAGTCACCGTAACCGCCAATAGTGTATCAACTACATATAACGGTAAAGATCAAACGGCTGTTGGTTTTAGTGCGACAGGTTTGGTCAATGGTGAAACCGAATCCGTATTGTCAGGTGTAAGTGCAACGGTGACTGCTAAAGATGCTGGCAAATATACCAATAGTGCAACAGGTATCGACAAGAACTATGAGCTTAGTTTTATTGATGGTTCTTTGGATATTGCTAAAGCTAAAGCCACTGTCACCGCCAATAGTTTAAATACAGTCTATAACGGTAAAGATCAAACAGCTGCTGGTTTTAGTGCGACTGGTTTGGTCAATGGTGAAACTGAATCTGTATTGTCAGGTGTCAGTGCAACGGTTACCGCTAAAGATGCTGGCAAATACACCAATACTGCAACGGGTCTAGATAAAAACTATGAGCTAAGTTTTGTTGATGGTTCCTTAGATATCGCGAAAGCTAAAGCCACTGTCACCGCCAATAGTTTAAATACAGTCTATAACGGTAAAGACCAAACAGCTGCTGGTTTTAGTGCGACAGGTTTGGTCAATGGTGAAACTGAATCAGTACTCTCAGGTGTTTCAGCAACGGTTACCGCTAAAGATGCGGGTCAATATACCAATACTGCGACAGGTATAGATAAAAACTATGAGTTAAGTTTTGTTGATGGCTCTTTAGATATCGCGAAAGCTAAAGCCACTGTCACCGCCAATAGTTTAAATACGGTTTATAACGGTAAAGATCAAACAGCTGCTGGCTTTAGTGCAACAGGTTTGGTCAATGGTGAAACTGAATCAGTACTCTCAGGTGTAACTGCAACGGTGACTGCTAAAGATGCAGGCAAATACAACAACACAGTAACAGGTGTAGACAAGAACTATGATCTGACGCTTATTGATGGCTCTTTGGATATTGCTAAGGCTAAAGCCATTGTGACCGCCAATAGTGTATCAACCATTTATAACGGTAAAGATCAAACGGCTGCTGGTTTTAGTGCGAAAGGCTTAGTCAATGGTGAAACTGAATCTGTACTCTCAGGTGTCAGTGCGACGGTGACTGCTAAAGATGCTGGCAAATACACCAATAGCGCAACAGGTATAGATAAAAATTATGAGTTAAGCTTTGTTGATGGTTCCTTAGATATCGCTAAGGCTAAGGCCACTGTGACCGCCAATAGTTTAAATACAGTCTATAACGGTAAAGACCAAACAGCTGCTGGTTTTAGTGCGACAGGTTTGGTCAATGGTGAAACTGAATCTGTCTTATCAGGTGTTTCAGCAACGGTGACTGCTAAAGATGCTGGTAAATACACCAATACTGCAACGGGTCTAGACAAGAACTATGAGTTAAGCTTTGTTGATGGTTCCTTAGATATCGCGAAAGCTAAAGCCACTGTGACCGCCAATAGCATATCAACCACCTATAACGGTAAAGATCAAACAGCTGCTGGCTTTAGTGCGACTGGTTTGGTCAATGGTGAAACCGAATCGGTATTGTCAGGTGTCAGTGCAACGGTGACTGCTAAAGATGCAGGCCAATACACCAATACAGTAATGGGTCTAGACAAAAACTATGAGCTAAGCTTTGTTGATGGCTCTTTGGATATCGCCAAAGCCAAAGCCACTGTAACTGCCAATAGCGTATCAACTACTTATAATGGTAAAGATCAAACGGCTGCTGGCTTTACTGCAACAGGCTTAGTCAATGGTGAAACTGAATCGGTCTTATCAGGTGTCAGTGCAATGGTGACTGCTAAAGATGCTGGCCAATACACCAACACGGCAACAGGGCTAGATAAAAACTACGAGCTAAGCTTTGTCGATGGCTCATTAGATATTGCTAAAGCTAAAGCCACTGTGACCGCCAATAGCGTATCAACCACCTATAACGGTAAAGATCAAAACGCATCTGGTTTTAGTGCGACAGGCTTAGTTAATGGTGAATCAGAATCTGTACTCTCAGGTGTAACTGCAACGGTGACTGCTAAAGATGCAGGCCAATACACCAACACGGCAACAGGGCTAGATAAAAACTACGAGCTAAGCTTTGTCGATGGCTCATTAGATATTGCTAAAGCCAAAGCCACTGTTACGGCTAATAGTGTATCAACTACTTATAACGGTAAAGACCAAACGGCTGCTGGTTTTAGTGCAACAGGTTTGGTCAATGGTGAAACTGAATCAGTACTCTCAGGTGTCAGTGCAACGGTGACTGCTAAAGATGCAGGTCAATACACTAATACTGCAACAGGCATAGATAAAAACTACGAGTTAAGTTTTGTTGATGGTTCCTTGGATATTGCTAAAGCCAAAGCCACAGTAACTGCCAATAGTGTATCAACCACCTATAACGGTAAAGGTCAAACAGCTGCTGGCTTTACTGCAACTGGTTTGGTCAATGGCGAAACCGAATCGGTATTGTCAGGTGTAAGTGCAACGGTGAATGCTAAAGATGCAGGTCAATACACCAATAGTGCAACAGGTCTAGACAAAAACTATGAGTTAAGTTTTGTTGATGGCTCATTGGATATTGCTAAAGCCAAAGCCACAGTAACTGCCAATAGTGTATCAACCACCTATAACGGTAAAGGTCAAACAGCTGCTGGCTTTACTGCAACTGGTTTGGTCAATGGCGAAACCGAATCGGTATTGTCAGGTGTAAGTGCAACGGTGAATGCTAAAGATGCAGGTCAATACACCAATAGTGCAACAGGTCTAGACAAAAACTATGAGTTAAGTTTTGTTGATGGCTCATTGGATATTGCTAAAGCCAAAGCTACAGTAACTGCCAATAGTGTATCAACCACCTATAACGGTAAAGATCAAACAGCTGGGGGCTTTACTGCGACAGGTTTGGTCAATGGTGAAACTGAATCAGTACTCTCAGGTGTCAGTGCAACGGTGACTGCTAAAGATGCAGGCAAATATGTTAACACCGCAACAGGTCTAGATAAGAATTATGATTTAAGCTTTGTTGATGGGGCTTTAGATATCGCCAAAGCGAAAGCCACAGTAACTGCCAATAGTGTATCAACCACCTATAACGGTAAAGATCAAATAGCTGGGGGCTTTACTGCGACAGGTTTGGTCAATGGTGAAACTGAATCAGTACTCTCAGGTGTCAGTGCAACGGTGACTGCTAAAGATGCAGGCAAATATGTTAACACCGCAACAGGTCTAGACAAGAACTACGAGCTAAGCTTTGTGGATGGTGCATTGGATATTGCGAAAGCTAAAATTAACCAAGTGACAGGCATTAGCGCCAATAATCGTATTTATGATGCAACCACCAACGCAACATTAAATACTGGATCAGCACAATTCACTGGTATGGTTACAGGCGATGAATTGAAAGTTGCTTCAGCAACTGGACAATTCAGTGATAAAAATGTGGGTATAGCAAAACAGGTCTCGATTCAGGGTGTCAGTTTAAGTGGTGCAGATGCACACAACTACGAGTTGGTGAATAACACTGCACAAACTACGGCAGATATTCGCCAAGCCAATATTCAAAACATCGCTGGAATTACGGCCAACAATCGTACTTATAATGGATTAACTGCCGCTGAGCTTAATCTCAGCAACGCACAATTCAACGGCATATATGCTGGGGATAATTTAAACGTTGCAACAGCAACAGGACAATTTGACAGTGCGACCACAGGGCAAGCAAAAAATGTATCGATTACAGGTTTAAGTCTAGGTGGCTTAGATGCTCAAAACTACAAACTTGTGGATACGACTGCTGTGACCACGGCTGATATTTATCTGTTAACCCCTGCAGCATATTTACAAGCCATACAATTCAAACGACCTCGTTATTTGCCTGAAACCAATAATGTCTTAAATACAGTTGATTTAGATGTACGCCAAGGTGGAGTTAACACTGCAGGTATTCAAATTTTGGCAGGGGAGCACTAATTGATGAAACAACAACACAATATATTGGCAACATCTGTGGCTGCTTGTCTGATGCTTTTGACCAGCAGTAACCATGCAGCGCCAGCACCTAATGCGGGTCAACTGCTACAACAACAGCAACAAGGACAAAACCTTGAACCACAGGCTGCTGTTCAGGTAGAAAGTTCAGCAAGCAATAACGTACCTAATTCACCTGATATCCAAATCTCTGTACGCAAAATTGAAATCACTGGAAATAGTCGTTTTAGCACAGCGCAATTGCATCACTTAGTGGCGGATGCCGAAGGTAAACAATTGAGTCTTCAGCAACTTTGGCAAGTAGCCCAAAAGATTACCACTTACTACCAGCAACAGGGCTATGCCTATAGTCGGGCTTATCTGCCTCAGCAGAATCTAAGTCAGGGCGTAGTACGTATCAATGTACTCGAAGCGTATTATGATCAAACTCAGATTGATAATCAAAGTCGAACGCAAAACTGGCTGATTGAACAAACCGTTGCGCCACTTAAACAAGGTGAGCGCATCAACAGTGACCAGATGCAACAACAACTCAAACTACTCAATCGTTTAAATGGAGTCAATACCCGAAATGTTTTGACCCCTGGTGCAACAGTCGGAAGTAGCCAACTCAATGTTGAAGTACAAAATGCAGCCATGTTGAATGGTTATATTGGCGCAGATAACTTTGGTAATCGTTATACCAGTCAAGTGCGTGGAACCGCTGGAATTTCTGCCAACAACCTTGCCGGCTTAGGTGATGAACTAAGCTTAGATGTGATGACTGCAGGCAAACGCATGAACTACGGGCGCGTGGGTTATGCCTTTACCTTTACAGGAATGGGTACTCGGGCAGGCGCAAGTTATTCTTATCTAGATTATGAACTTGGAAAAGAGCTAAAAAACATTGGCGCAGAAGGGAGTGCTGCACAAAGTAGTGTATTCATTAGCCAACCTGCCTTACTGACCAACAATGCAGAAGTCCTTCTCAGCTTACAATACGATCATAAACAACTGAAAGATGATATTCAGCTCAATCAATATTACAAACATCGAAATATTGATGTGGTGACTGCCCGACTGGATGGCTCGCAGTTTGATCAATTCTTGGGTGGAGGCTTAACCCAATATGGTGCCTCAACCAGTTATGGTCGTGTGAAATTTAAAAACGATGATGCCGCTGCTTTAGATGCGCAAACAGCGAAGACAGCTGGAGACTACTATGCAGCTACATTGAATCTGTCACGCTTACAAAACCTAAGCAATAAGGGCACGCAAGGCTATTTGGGAATTTATGGACAATACAGTCCTTATAATCTAGACAGTGCAGAGCAATATCTAGGTGGTGGTCCATTTAATGTTCGTGGTTATGAATCGAGTCAATTTGCAGGCTCTACAGGTTATTTGGCCACGGCAGAACTGAGACAAAGTTTATTTGCCGATGCAAAGCATCAGCTAACAGCGAAAGTATTTATCGATACAGCAGAAGTCACGTTAAATGCTAAGCGTTGGGCAGGTGTGACAGGCGATAATCAAGTTCAAATCAGTAGTGCAGGTTTAGGTTTGAACTGGACGAGTGCGTGGAATATTCAAGCCAATGCGGAAGTTGCTTTTCCAATTGGAAATACGCCAGAGCAGTTGCAAGACCGCGATAATCACCAGTACTGGTTGAGTTTAAGAAAGACTTTCTAATTTGATTGAATAAATAAGGAGGCTTTTGCCTCCTTATTTATGTCGCCACGCGATAGCAACACGCTGTATGGTTAAACTCAATTTATTTGAGTAACGAAAAACTCCCTCCTTTAAAAAAGGTGAGAAGTATTAACTTTGCATGGGGGAGGATTTGAACAACCTGTGTCGAAACTTCATAAGGGAGCGGATTTACAATCTGAGTAAAAACTTAGCAAAGGGGATTTAAAAAGCTAGCTGATGAGAATAAAACTTACACAGCCACACTTTACATTTAAAGTTTAAATTCTTTTGCGTAGATGAAGTCAAACCTTGCGTTGCAAACAAAGCCGATTAATATTCGTTGGGTGACCGCTACACTATCTATGATTAAATGATGCAAAAGCAAAATGAGTAAATTGATATAAGCTTAATACCATTGATGAGTAATGGATATTTTTATCATGATTATTTGTATAGGCTTGTATATACAAATAACATCGACTCAAGATACAATGATTTAGAATATTTTGTATGAGTTTTAGCCAATGTCAAGAGCGTCAAAGCACAATGATCTAGACTTATCTCTAGAAGAAGATAGTCCTGTTCCTTTGTATTTGCGCGTGAAGCAAATGATTTCACAAAAAATTTATGAAGGAACATGGACTGTAAATAAAAAAATTCCTTCAGAAAGTGAGTTGGTGAATTTACTGGGTTGTAGTCGTATGACGGTCAATCGGGCATTGCGCGAACTGACCAGTGAAGGTTTATTGGTGCGTATACAAGGTGTTGGCTCTTTTGTCGCTGAAGGGCAAGGTCGTACAGCATTATTTCATGTGAATAATATTGCAGAAGAAATTATTGCGAGAAATCATAAACATCATGCTGAAGTATTGGTACTTGAACAAATTCAAGCCAATGAAGAACAAAGTCGATTAATGCAAATTCGAGAAGGACAACGACTATTTCACTCGATCATTGTGCATTATGAAAATGATGTGCCTGTGCAGATCGAAGATCGTTTAGTTGATCCCGTACTGATTCCAGATTATTTGGCACAAGATTTTAAAACTATCACGCCTAATGCCTATTTAATGTCAAAAGCACCTGTTACTGAAGGTGAGCATGTGGTTACTGCGATTCTTGCTTCAGCACAAGAATGTAAATGGTTAAAAATCAATAAAACAGAGCCTTGTTTATTGATCCGTCGTAGAACATGGTCCAATAAACAACTGATCTCCAGTGCAAGACTGATTTATCCTGGCAGTCGCTATTATTTGGAAGGTAAATTTACCCAATGATTGAGCTTTTAAAAGCCAGCCATTATAAAAAAATGCGATGGAAAAATGGGGAAGGCTATACGCTTGAAATCGCCCGTAGCGTCGGTGAAAGCTTAGCTGAGTTTGATTGGCGGATTTCGATGGCTGATGTGAAAACATCGGGTGATTTTTCCAAGTTTAATGGGATGAATCGCTTTTTGACGGTATTGGAAGGTCAAGGTCTTTCACTGCGTATAGATGATGATTTTAAGCACTTAAAAACATTGCAGTCTGTCGAGTTTCGTGGAGACAGTGTGGTCAGTTGTGAATTGCTGGCAGGGTACATTCGAGATTTTAATTTGATTTATAATCCGAAAAAGTTTGATGCACAGTATCAGTGGATTTTCTCTCCAGAAGCCTTAGAAATACCCATATTATCTGACGTGATGTTTATTTTTAATCAGAGTGTTGAAGCTTTGGTTATCGAAATTGATCAACAGATTTTTCATTTGGAACATCAAGACAGCCTTAAACTTGAAAATGAAAAATCATTGAAAGCTATCACATTAAATCATCAATTTTTAAAGCAAACTTGTCTAATACAACTCACGAAAATCTAAATTTTATTGATTTTACTTAAACGCATACAAGCTGAAGTTGTCTGCGTTTTTTTTGTTTTATGAAAAATAAATCTATTTATTTTATATGTTTATAAATTTTTTTAAAAATAATTTAAAAAGCATCTTTTCAATATTAAAGATTTGTGTAGTATATAGATGTATATACAAGTTAGTACATTGCTATACAGTGAATGCAGTTTAATTTGCTGGTTTAAACTCAAAGGAAGGAGTCCTATTGTGACAACAACGACAACAAAATTTCGTGATGTAGAAATTCGCGCACCTCGTGGTACTAAGCTCAATGCAAAAAGTTGGTTGACTGAAGCTCCACTGCGTATGTTGATGAATAATCTTGATCCTGATGTCGCAGAGAATCCAAAAGAGCTTGTTGTTTACGGTGGTATTGGTCGTGCTGCGCGTAATTGGGAATGTTATGACAAGATTGTTGAAACACTTAAAACTTTAGAAAATGACGAAACTTTATTGGTTCAATCAGGTAAACCCGTCGGTGTGTTCAAAACACATAAAGATGCACCACGTGTTCTTATTGCCAATTCAAACTTAGTTCCACATTGGGCAAATTGGCAACATTTTAACGAGTTAGATGCCAAAGGTTTGGCAATGTATGGTCAAATGACCGCAGGTTCTTGGATCTATATCGGCAGCCAAGGCATTGTACAAGGTACCTATGAAACTTTTGTTGAAGCTGGTCGCCAGCACTACAATGGTGACTTAACAGGTCGTTGGGTGTTAACTGCTGGTTTAGGTGGAATGGGAGGGGCTCAGCCTTTAGCTGCGACTTTGGCAGGCGCTTGCTCACTCAATATCGAATGCCAGCAAGCCAGTATTGATTTCCGTTTACGTACACGTTATGTCGATGAACAAGCTATAGATTTAGATGATGCTTTGGCGCGTATCGATCGTTATACCAAAGAAGGCAAGGTGATTTCGATTGCGTTACATGGCAATGCAGCTGAGATTTTACCTGAATTGGTTCGCCGTGGCGTTCATCCGGACATGGTGACGGATCAAACCAGTGCACATGATCCACTCAATGGCTATTTACCAATTGGTTGGACATGGGAAGAATATCGCCAACGTGCCAAAACTGAGCCAGAAGCAGTGGTAAAAGCTGCAAAACAATCTATGGCAAAGCATGTACAAGCGATGTTGGATTTCCAAAAAATGGGTGTTCCAACCTTTGACTATGGCAATAATATTCGTCAAATGGCGCAGGAAGAAGGCGTAGAAAACGCATTTGATTTCCCAGGTTTTGTACCTGCCTATATCCGTCCATTATTCTGTCGTGGTATTGGACCATTCCGTTGGGTTGCACTTTCAGGTGATCCAGAAGATATCTATAAAACAGATGCAAAAGTTAAAGAATTGATTCCAGACGATGAACATTTACATCGTTGGTTAGACATGGCAAGAGAACGGATTAGCTTCCAAGGCTTACCAGCACGTATTTGCTGGGTTGGATTAGGCTTGCGTGCAAAATTAGGTCTGGCATTTAACGAAATGGTACGTAGTGGTGAGCTTTCAGCACCAATCGTCATAGGTCGCGATCATTTAGACTCAGGCTCAGTTTCCAGTCCAAACCGTGAAACTGAAGCAATGCAAGATGGTTCTGATGCTGTATCTGATTGGCCATTGCTGAATGCTTTACTTAATACAGCAGGTGGTGCGACTTGGGTTTCATTACATCACGGTGGTGGTGTAGGAATGGGCTTCTCTCAACACTCAGGTGTCGTGATTGTTTGTGATGGTACGGATGAAGCAGCAGCACGTATTGCTCGTGTGTTGACCAATGACCCAGCAACAGGCGTGATGCGTCATGCAGATGCTGGTTATGATATCGCTGTTGAATGTGCCAAAGCGCAAGGTTTGAACTTGCCAATGATCACCAAATAAAAGACAAGGACATTACGATGCTTTTTGCAATTGTGTAAACAGCATCGTAAGAGAACAATATAGCGCAAAACAGGACGTCAAAATGGAACTCTTAATTCAACCAGGCAAGCTCACACTCGCAGATCTTCGCCAAGCGTATTTAAATCCAATCAAAGTTAAACTGGATGACAGTGCTTATGCTGGCATCAATGCAAGTGTTGCATGTGTCGAAAAAATTGTGAATGAAGGACGTACAGCATACGGTATCAATACTGGCTTTGGCTTACTCGCTTCAAGTAAAATTGCCCCTGAAGACTTAGAACAATTACAACGTTCATTGGTACTTTCTCATGCCGCTGGTGTGGGTGAACCTTTAGATGATGCGATGGTTCGCTTAATTATGTTGTTAAAGGCCAATAGCTTGGCACGTGGTTTTTCTGGTATCCGTCCTAAAGTGATTGATGCAATCCTTGCTTTGATCAATGCAGAAGTTTATCCGCATATTCCATTAAAAGGTTCAGTCGGCGCTTCAGGTGACTTGGCACCCCTTGCACATATGTCTCTGGTTTTACTCGGTGAAAGTAAAGCACGCTATAAAGGGGAATGGTTACCAGCAGTTGAAGCACTTAAAATTGCAGGTTTAGAACCGATTACTTTAGCGGCCAAAGAAGGTTTGGCACTTTTAAATGGTACACAAGTTTCAACAGCATACGCATTACGTGGTCTATTTGAAGCAGAAGATTTATTTGCTGCTGCGACCGTTTGTGGTGGATTAAGCGTTGAAGCTATGCTCGGTTCACGTGCACCATTTGATGCACGTGTCCATGAAGTTCGTGGTCAGCGTGGTCAAATTGATGTTGCCGCTGCATATCGTGACTTATTGACTGAATCAAGTGAAATCGCACATTCACATGAAGATTGTAGCAAGGTTCAAGACCCGTACTCACTGCGTTGCCAACCTCAAGTGATGGGGGCTTGTTTAACGCAAATTCGCCAAGCGGCAGAAGTATTAGCGATTGAGTCGAATGCCGTTTCAGATAACCCATTGGTGTTTGCGGCAGAAGGTGACGTCATCTCAGCAGGTAACTTCCATGCTGAACCCGTGGCAATGGCTGCTGATAATTTGGCCTTAGCGATTGCTGAGATTGGCTCACTGTCTGAACGTCGTGTTTCGATGATGATGGATCGCCATATGTCACAGCTTCCTCCATTTTTGGTTGCCAATGGTGGGGTGAATTCGGGCTTTATGATTGCTCAAGTAACAGCCGCTGCGTTGGCCAGTGACAATAAAGCACTTGCACATCCTGCCAGTGTTGATAGTTTACCGACCTCTGCAAATCAGGAAGACCATGTTTCCATGGCGCCTAATGCAGGAAAACGCTTGTGGTATATGGCTGATAACGTTCGCGGCATTCTCGCAGTTGAGTGGTTAGGTGCATGTCAAGGACTTGATTTCCGTGAAGGATTGAAAAGCTCTCCTAAACTTGAACGTGCCCGCAAAATTCTGCGTGATCAAGTGGCGTATTACAGTGAAGATCGTTTCTTCGCGCCAGATATCGAACAAGCAAGTGAATTGCTCGCAAGTGGTTGTCTGAACCAACTGCTGATTGCGAAGCTACTACCGAGCTTGTCTGAAGTGTGATCAATAAAACGGTCACATGGAGTGACCGAATCTAACTAAATTTCCTCAAGGATTGGAGATTATAATGTCACAACACTCCACATTACAGCGGGGGTTAAACACCCGTCATATCCGTTTTTTGGCATTGGGTTCAGCGATTGGCACGGGGCTTTTCTATGGATCAGCAACGGCAATTAAAATGGCAGGCCCGTCTGTTTTAATTGCTTATATGGTTGCAGGGATTGCAATTTATATTGTGATGCGAGCATTAGGGGAAATGGCTGTTCATAACCCCGTATCAGGTTCTTTTAGTGAATATGCCTCGAATTATCTTGGCCCTTTAGCTGGTTTTACTACAGGCTGGACCTACGTCTTTGAAATGATCATTGTCGCCTTGGCTGACGTGACTGCTTTTGGTATCTATATGGGGTTTTGGTACCCCGATGTGCCACGATGGATCTGGATTTTATCGCTGATTATGTTCTTAGGTGCAATTAACCTGATCCACGTTAAAGTCTTTGGTGAAGTCGAGTTCTGGCTGTCCATCGTCAAGGTCAGCGCTATTGTCGCCATGATTTTGGGTGGTTTTGGTCTAATGATCTATGGCTTTAATGCAGATCACACCGGCTTTGTACCTGGTATTCAAAACTTATGGATTCATGAGGGTTTTATGCCCAATGGGATTATGGGTTTAGTTGCCTGTTTATCTGTTGTGGTATTTGCATTCGGTGGCATCGAAATCATTGGGATCACAGCGGGTGAGTCACAAGATCCGAAAACGTCGATTCCACGTGCAATTAATGCGGTTCCTGTACGTATCTTACTTTTTTATATTCTGACAATTTTTGTATTGATGTCGATTTTCCCATGGAATCAAATTGGTAGCCAAGGCAGTCCATTTGTACAAATTTTTGAAAACTTAGGCATCAAATCTGCAGCAACTGTTTTAAATATTGTGGTCATTACAGCTGCAATTTCCGCAATCAATAGTGATGTATTTGGTGCAGGGCGTATGCTGTATGGTATGTCTAAGCATAAACAAGCACCTCAAGTGTTCCAGAAACTTTCACGTAATGGTGTTCCTTGGATGACTGTTGTAGTGATGGCTGGTGTGTTACTTGTCGGCGTCGTGCTTAACTATCTCATCCCTGAAAATGTATTTATTATCATCGCCTCAATTGCAACATTTGCGACGGTTTGGGTATGGTTGATGATCTTACTTTCTCAAGTGGGTATGCGTCGTAAATTGTCTAAATCAGAAATTAAAGCATTAGATTTCCCCGTGATTGGCTGGCCTTATGCACCTGCATTTGCCATTGTATTTATGCTGTTTATTTTAGCCATGATGGGATATTTCCCAGACTCACGACCTGCACTTTATGTCGGTATAACATGGTTAGTTCTACTTTGGATTGCTTATACGATATGGGTGAAGCCCAAGCAAAACTTAGTAAAAGAAAAATCAGAGCCTCAACAAAACGTCGAAATGGAAAGCTGATACTGAAGCTGCCCAAGCGTGATTAACGCATGGGCAGCAAGAGGAAATGTCAATGAAAAAACTTTGGACAAATTGTCATATTGCCACTATGCAAGATGGGCAATATTCCAGTATTGAATCTGCTGCAATTGTCACTTTAGCACAACATATTCACTGGATTGGCGCAGAAAAAGATGTTCCTGTAGATGACTATGCTGAGAGCATTGACCTCAATGGCGCATGGGTGACTCCCGGTTTAATTGATTGTCATACGCATAGTGTATTTGGTGGAAATCGCAGTGTTGAGTTTGAAAAACGTTTGCAAGGTGTCAGTTATGCGGAAATCGCAGCGAGTGGCGGTGGTATTGCAAGCACTGTACGTGCAACACGTGAAGCAAGTGAGGAACAGCTCCTTGCTTCGGCACTTAAACGTATTCGTTGTATGCTTAAAGATGGTGTAACCACCATTGAAATCAAGTCGGGATATGGTCTGGACTATAGCAATGAACGTAAAATGCTCCGTGTGATTCGTCAAGTCGCTCAAATTTTACCGATGACCGTAAAAAGTACGTGTTTGGCAGCGCATGCTTTGCCACCTGAGTATCAAGATCAAAGTGATGCTTATATTGAGCATATCTGTACCGAGATGTTACCCAAACTGCATCAAGAAGGTTTAGTCGATGCAGTCGATGCTTTCTGTGAACATTTGGCATTTTCTCCTGCGCAAGTTGAACGTGTTTTTAAAACAGCTCAGGCATTAAACTTACCAGTTAAATTACATGCAGAACAACTTTCATCTCTCGGTGGTTCAACACTTGCTGCGCGTTACCATGCTTTATCCGCAGATCATTTAGAATACATGACCGAAGCTGATGCCAAAGCCATGGCCGCTTCAGGCACAGTTGCTGTGTTATTGCCGGGGGCATTCTATTTTCTAAGAGAAACCAAGTATCCACCTTTAGACAGTTTGCAGCAACATGGTGTGCGTATCGCATTATCCAGTGATTTAAATCCAGGAACATCACCAGCCTTGTCATTACGTTTAATGCTGAATATGGGCAGTACATTATTCCGTTTAACACCAGAACAAGCACTCGCAGGTGTCACAACCCATGCCGCTTATGCACTTGGCTTACAAGACACGCATGGCACATTAGAACAGGGTAAAGTGGCGGATTTTATTGCTTGGGATATTGAGCATCCTTCAGAGATTGTGTATTGGCTTGGCGGTGATTTATCAAAACGAATCATCCAACATGGAAATGAAATCTTGATCTCAGCTTGAGATTAATTTTTATAGAGTGATATTAATAATGAATCATTCATTTAAGTGGCAAGGACGACAAGATGGGGAAGGTGATGCTCATCTTCGTCTCCATCAAGTGATCAATACCAGTCATCAGGCATCTTTTGCTTTTATTGGCTTTAGTTCAGATGAAGGTGTCAAACGCAATCATGGACGCTTAGGTGCAGCTGATGCACCAGATATGATTCGTGCGCAATTGGCAAATTTACCTGTACATCAACCTGTGACGATTATCGATTTAGGCACTGTGCTTTGTGATCATGCTGAACTTGAAATAGCACAGGCAGAATTGGCGCATCAAGTCGAACGTAGTTTAAATTCCGATATGAAACCGATTGTGTTAGGCGGTGGGCATGAAGTTGCCTTTGGCAGTTTTTCTGGCTTATTTCAATACATTCAAAATAATCATCTGAATAAGAAAATCGGCATTATTAACTTCGATGCACACTTTGATTTGCGTGAAGCTGAACAGGTCACTTCAGGCACACCTTTTTTAAATGCAGCTAAACTATCAGAACAGTTTCATCAAGAATTTAACTACATGTGTATCGGCGTTGCCAAGCATTCAAATACTAAAATTTTGTTTGATACAGCAGAGCGTTTAAACTGTAATTATATTTACGATTATGAATTAAAACTGCAAAATGTTGAAAATTTAATCTTAAGAATAAATAATTTTATTAAAAAAGTAGACTATTTGTATATTACGGTTGACCTTGATGTATTTAACGCTAGCATTGCGCCGGGTGTCAGCGCACCTGCGGTGAAAGGAATCGATTTATCTATTTTTGACCCATTATTAGAAGCCATTAAAAAAACTGGCAAGATCAAAGTTTTTGATGTGGCTGAATGTAATCCGCGGTTTGATTTGGACAACAGAACTGCCAAATTAGCCGCTTATATCATTTTTAACTACATATTTGATTGATGATTCAAGTGACTTCATCAAAAGGATAAGCAAAGTATGTCTAATTTATCTTATATCTCTCAAAATAACGGTCCATGGTCTACCTACCTCGAACAAATCGAGCGAGTTACACCATATTTAGAACATCTGAAAGATTATGTCGACACGTTAAAGCGACCAAAACGTGCTTTGATTGTCGATGTGCCGATTGTGATGGATGATGGCACAATCCGTCATTTCGAAGGCTATCGCGTTCAACATAACTTATCGCGTGGTCCAGGTAAGGGTGGTATTCGTTACCATCCAGATGTAGATCTCAATGAAGTGATGGCACTTTCTGCATGGATGACCATTAAAACTGCGGTTTTAAATCTACCTTTTGGCGGTGCAAAAGGTGGTGTTCGTGTTGATCCTCGTCAGCTTTCTCCTCGTGAGTTAGAGCGCTTAACACGTCGTTATACCAGTGAAATTAGCCATATCATTGGCCCACAAAAAGATATTCCAGCGCCGGATGTTGGTACCAATCCTAACGTTATGGGCTGGATTATGGATACATATTCTTCGGGTCAAGGCCATACCGTAACAGGTGTTGTTACAGGTAAGCCAATTCATTTAGGTGGTTCTTTAGGACGCATTAAAGCAACAGGTCGTGGTGTATTTATTACTGGTCAACAAGTTGCTGCAAAAATTAAACTTCCTTTAGAGGGTGCACGAGTTGCTGTCCAAGGTTTTGGTAACGTTGGTAGTGAAGCTGCATATCTATTTGCCGATTCAAAATCTATTATTGTAACGATTCAAGACCATACAGGGACGATTTACAACCCTCAAGGTATTGATTTAGCAGCTTTAAAAACCTATCTAGAAAGCAATCAAGGTGTGGGTGGCTTTGCGGGTGCTCAAGCGATTAGCGATGAGGATTTCTGGGATGTTGAAATGGATATCTTGATTCCTGCCGCATTGGAAGGTCAAATCACGGTTGAACGCGCACAGAAATTAACAGCGAAATTGGTACTTGAAGGTGCAAACGGTCCAACTTATCCAGAAGCAGATGATATCTTAATCCAACGTGGTATCACGGTTGTACCTGATGTGATTTGTAATGCGGGTGGTGTAACGGTCAGTTATTTTGAATGGGTTCAAGATATGTCGAGCTACTTCTGGTCGGAAGAAGAAATCAACCAAAGACTCGATAAATTAATGGTTCAAGCGATTAATGACGTATGGCAGACTGCAAATGACAAAGTATGTAGTTTAAGAACGGCTGCCTTTATTTTAGGTTGTGAGCGTATCTTAAAAGCACGTATGGAACGCGGTATTTTCCCAGGCTAATTTATTTGTTGTAAACGTGACCTTAGCGTATCTTCGCTAAGGTCATTTTTTATCTGTTTAAAATGTATTTTAACGGTCTATTTAAATAGTGAATTTTACAGAATCTATTGAATAATAGTTATCTTATATAGCGTCTTGTATTGCACAGTAATAGCATTTCAAAAATCTGAGTTCATCTTAGCATCAACTTTGTACAGCCTTATTTTGTATATAGATTTGTGCTGTTAATTAGATAGAGTAGTCAAACCACCTCATTGTTCATACAAATTATTTCTATCAAACCTTTGTTGATAAAAGAGGATTATGTTTTTGTGTGAACTTTTAGAAACTGTTGGTTATCAATTCATTTTTTTGTAATTTTGAATCCTAGATGGATATTCTACCCCTGCCCAACATGAGCAAAAAAAAGCACAGCTTTGTTTGCAGCGCAAGGTTTGGCATTCCTAAGAAAAGTGAGGCATCGCCTACGCAAGGGTATTTAAACTTTGAAAGTAAGGTGTGGCATTGTAAGCCTTCTTACAATCAAATAATTTATTTTTCCATACAATTGATTTAATTAAAAAATTAATTAATAGAAATTATATTTATACGTCTGAGTTTTTCTAACAGGTTGACTATAGAAACACATTCTAACCTTAAGCTACTACTTGTGCTTTAAGCAAAGAAAAACTTTGTTCTCGTTCAACATGCAATGTAATAAAAATTCATAGCCTTAATTTTAGCAAGGTCGAATTGTATGGATAAACCTAAATATATAGCCTGAACAAAATGTCTTAAATTTTGTAAAGTATTTGCCTTTTTATGGTTTTAATTTCACATGAATTAAACTATAAAGTATAGCTAGTATGTGAATAAATTATAGACACTTTTGCAATAAACCTTTTTAGAAAGTAGTTAAGAATATGAATAAAATATACTCAAAATACATCTATATTTTGAGCATTGGTAGCTTATGTAGCTTTGCGACTTTGTTATCAGCTGCACCAACATTGCAATACTCAAAAACTTACCAAAGCTGTATAAATACAGCAAAAACCACAGGGGACAAGCAACTGTGTATCAGTGCAGAGCATTTAGGTCAGAATGAAAGATTAAATCAGGCTGTAAAAAAACTAGCACCTAAGCTCTCAGCATATCAACAAAGCAGATTAACTGATGCTCAAGCAGAGTGGCGATCTTTGCAAAATTTTAAAGATAATCAATGTGATCAAGCTGCATTTGATGATGAAAATGCAGTTAAACCTTCTGGTAAAAACTTAACCGCATTGGATTGTGACCGACAGTCGCTTGAACGTGTGACTGAACGCGCTTATGAGTTGGAACAAGGCAATGTGCGGGCTGAATATTATCTTGATCCATAATTTATGATTGCTCATGATGTCTAAAGCATCGAAGTGTTTTATAAAAAATTTATTGGTTTTAGTGTAGATAAATCACCAACGTAAGCAAAAGGAAACTTTCTTATGATCAGTAAACAACAATTGACAACCAGTACAAGCAATAGCCGACAACACCAGAATAGTGGGGGTAAACATAGAGCCGCAGCTATTTGGACTGTATTTACATTCGGCTTGTTACTCACAGGCTGTGTTTCAACACCTAATCCTGTACAACAGGCTGCTGATAAATTGGTTGGGCAACATGTAAATAAAGCAATCGGAATCTTTGGCTCACCAACTTATCGCGTCCCAGCGAGTAAATTAGGCGGCTCTGCAATGTGGGAAAATTCGATTGTTTCACAACATGTCGTACAGCAATTTGTACAAACGGGAACTGAATATGCAGGTCAGCGTGTCGTGGGGCAAACCGGCGGACAAGGGGTTGTTGGCGCTATTTATGAAAATCAATATCGTCCAACAGGGTACTATCAAAATGCTGTACAAGAGCATGCTCAATACCTTTGTAATATCACAGCACTGACGGGTCCAGGTGATATTATTACGAGTATTATGGTGATCGGATGTAAACAGAGCAAAGATGGTTTGTGATCCTTAAAAGCCAAATATAGCTTTAATCTGACAGATATACGATAAAATGGATAACTGTCAGATACGGTTGGCGAGAGTATCATTTTTAGAAGGCAACGATGATCAAAATATTTTGTTCAAAGGCGCATACATCAATTCAGTAAAATAATTCTTATTCATGTGTATTTTCTATTTATTTTTCCCTAAATTTTCCTAGGGTGGAACAGTTAAAATAAAGATAATGGTGTGATTTAAATCATTTTAAGCATTTCACTCAATAGAAAATATGACTTCCGAAATACGCTAAAATGATGTGCAACTTCAAGCAATTTTTAGTTAGCCTCATGATATCTGTAGTGCCTATAGTAAAGGCATATAGCCATGGGGAAAAAAATAATACAGGTATTTTTTTGGTTTAATTTACAGCATATTCAGTTTATTTTTATCGGACAATATATTCGTCATTTGCACACTTTCGCATGGTTTATATACTGATTTAAAGTCGCTAAAACACCATTGACCAAAGCCAGATGATTATCTTCAAGAAATTTTCTTAAAAATTATGTGAAGGGAAACTATTTAAAAATCATGAAAATAAATTAAACAATGATAAAAATATTGTAGTAATACTAAGTAAAAAAGAATAAAATTCAATCAAATGCTGTTTTGCAAATGACCTCATGAAACTGAAAAAACTCATATTTTGTTTAAAGTTAAATCTGAGAAAACTTATTCTTTTTTTAGCAATATTCAGCATCGCCATTCTATTTATTGCTTCACTTTTCGTGAATTATTCTATTCAAAAAAAAGAACTATTAGATACTTCTCTTTCAGTAAATATGGAATATGCCACTAAGATTGCTCAAAAAACGGATTCTCAAATTCAGACTGTGTTAAAGCAGTTAAATTATAGTGCCACTTTGCTGGGGGATTCATTTAATGATGAGCAATTTAAACAGTCAGAAGTAGACCGACTTAAATTTCAATCAAATTACTTTGACAGTGTGATTATTTCAGATAAATACGGGCATGTACTGAATTATTCACCGTCAAAAATTGCCATTAATAAAAATGTGGTGAATACAACACTTGGGTTTAAACAATCCATTGAAATGCAAAACACGGTGATCACAAGCCCATATTACTCAATCAAAAACAATTTAATTGTTTTTATTTCACAGCCTATTTTTGATAAAAACAAAAAGTATCTGGGCTTTATTGGTGGGGCAATTTATTTAAAAGAAAAAAATATCATTAACGAATTATTAACACTGAGCTTTAACTATAAAGACAGTTATATGTATGTATTGGATAGCAATAGAAAAATTATTTTTCATCCCGATGCGAGTCGAATCGGTACTCTTGCAACAGACAATACCGGCCTTAACTATATGTCCACTCATATGATTGGAAAAATAAGACTGATCAATAGTAAAGGTGTGGATAATTTAGCGGGTTTTGCCAGAGTAAGTCATACCAACTGGATCATTGTTTCACAACAACCAACCCATAAGCTTTTAGAAAAAGTTCCATATCTGATTTATAAAATTATTGCTTATATGCTTGGTTTTTATATTTTAATCTTTTTGATTATTTGGAAGATATCATATTATATCTCAGCACCATTAAACCGCTTAGCAACCATGGCGAGCCATCTCAATAATCCTGAGACCGCAACTCAAATTAAAAATGTAGATGCCTTATATTATGAGGTGAGAAATTTTAAACGCTCACTGTTACAGAGCTCTTCAAATTTTAAGAAAAAAATATCTACACTCAATCATTATGTAAATACAGATCCGTTAACAGGATTTTATAACCGTAGAGGGATGGAGTTACATATTGAGCGCTTAATGAAAAATAACGCACCATTTGCAATTATTGCTGTGGATATCGATTATTTTAAAAAAATTAATGATCAATATGGACATGAAAAAGGCGACTTGGTCCTGACCAAGACTGCACAAAATATTAAAGATTGTGTCAGAAGTATTGATGTTTGTTGTCGGATTGGTGGGGAAGAATTTGTAATTTTAAGCCCTATCGATAGCCAAAATTTAACCATTAATATTGCAGAACGGATTCGGCAGGCATTAGAAGTAACGCCAATTGGAGAAATACCTGCGATTACTGTGTCGATAGGAATAGCACATTGGCCTGAAATTTCTACCGACATCCATAAGGTGTTTAAAGCTGCTGATGAATATTTATATCTGGCAAAGAAAGATGGGCGTAATTGTATTCGTTATAAAAAATAGCATTTAAAAATGCAAACTTATCTTCAATAAAGATCTTTCATAAATCAAAAAATGATCATGTGGAGTGAATCATATTGGTATTGAAAGTTCCTTCTCCCTCTGGGAGAAGGCTAGGATGAGGGGGATTTTATATTGATTTATGGTTTTAAAAAGGACTTATGAAAGAAGTCTAATATTTTATCTCGTTAAAAACTGCCCATAATCTATGTTATGGGCAGTTTTTGAGTAAATTTAAGTACTATTTCAATCTTAGGATGAAAAGTAAAAAACTCTGTTGAGGCTATATCTTCATCCAAGGGAGACATTCATCTTCACAACATAACCATAACCCGTAGGATTGAATGAGATAAAGAAAACAGTTTAATTTATATTCTGTTGATTGCTATAAATCAGGCTGATGGCTTAGCAACTCCGCCAATGATTAATTCAATAATCGAATCGCCGTAGTTTTTTAAACCTTTAAGATCTTCAGGGTTGGCTAAAAAGCGTAAAGCCCCATTGGTAATCATCCCAATGATATTATGCCCCGTATTTTCACAATCTAAATTCTCACGAAAAAAGCCAGAATCTACCCCATGCTTTAAATAGTTGGCAGTAAAAATACCCGCCATTTGCATCAAGTTTTGAATAAATCTGGTCATTTCAGCATCTATTGAGGTTGCTTCAAGTAATAATAATTTTAGAGTTAGGGGATTCTCTTGTGCAAAAAGACGGAAGCGTTCAGAAATTCGCTGACATTGTTCACGGTATTCTTCAATATTATTCACTGCTTGAGGTGCATTTTCACCAGTAAGTAATGCCATGATTTTTTGCATGGTATCGGAAATAACATGCTGCAAGATATCACGTTTATTTTCAAAATGGCGATAAAAAGTACCATGACCAATGCCTAAGCGTTTGGCTATATCTGAAATCGCTGTTTGATGGTATCCACGCTCAGAAAATTCTAAAAACGCAGCTTCTAAAATATCAGCTTGTAATTGGATACGTTGACGTTCTGCACGAGTTAAAGTTGGTTCATTCATAGGCAAAGAATACCAAATAAATATTCAAAATTGTTAAACAATGGAAATTGACAAGTCATTCCGTTTTTGACATTGTATTCCTATTGTTTATATTCTAAGCGATTTTCAACATGGAACAAATGAAAAAAAGTACCAAAGATAAAAACTTTTATAAAGTGATTATCGTGGGTGGTGGTTTTGCTGGTCTTGGTGCTGCAATCAAATTAAAACAAGCGGGGATTGAAGATTTTATATTGCTGGAAAAGGCTGCTGAAATGGGCGGGGTCTGGCGTGAAAATACCTATCCGGGTTGTGCCTGTGATGTACCATCGGCACTCTATTCATACTCTTTTGAACAAAATCCAGCATGGTCACGGGTCTTTGCACAGCAAAAAGAAATTAAACAATATTTATTTGATGTGGTCGATAAGTACAAGGTCATGCCACATGTGCATTTGAATCGTGAAGCTTTACAAGCACAGTGGTCCGATGTGGAAAATTGCTGGATTATCCAAACCGAACAGGGCAAGTTGCGCTCTCAATTTGCAATTCTTGCTTGTGGTCCTATGCATGAACCTGTATTGCCTGATGTTAAAGGTATTGAAAGCTTTAAAGGAGAAATTTTCCATTCTTCACAATGGCGGCATGATTTGGACTTAACAGCTCAACGAGTTGCGGTGATTGGTACAGGTGCTTCTGCTATCCAGTTTGTACCGCAGATTCAACCTCAAGTTAAACAACTGACGATCTTTCAACGTACTGCACAATGGATTTTGCCAAAGTCAGACATGCCATTACTTGCACCTGTTCGTGCCATGTTTAAGCTGTTACCGCTGACCCAACAGCTGATGCGAGGCTCAGTCTATGGAATTTTTGAAACGATAAACGGTGGAATTCAAAGTCCTGCAGCAATGAAGCAATTCCAAAAATTAGCCAAATGGCATTTAAATTACCATATTAAAAATCCGCACCTACGAGAAAAATTAACCCCCAATTTTATTATTGGTTGTAAACGTATTTTGCAATCCAACAATTGGTATCCCGCTTTAGCACAAAAAAATGTTGAGGTGATTGCCAGCGGTTTATCTGAAATTAAAGGGAATACTTTAATTGCTAGTAATGGTGAACATTGTGAAGCTGACGTGATTATTCTGGGTACAGGCTTTGAGATTGCAGAACCACCCATTGCCAATCGTGTCTATAACCGTTTTGGACAGCGTATGTCTGATGTTTGGCAGGGGAGTCCTGAGGGCTATATGGGGACAATGGTAGAAAATTGTCCAAATGGTTTTTTGATGTTTGGTCCTAATGTCGCTGTGAGTTCCTCAGCATTTATTATCATTGAAGCTCAGCTTGATTACATTATCGATGCTTTGAAACAGGCAATTCAATTGGGCATCAAGACCATTGAACCAAATCCCAAAATCACCAAAGTTTTTAATGAAAAAGTCCAAGCAGCTTTGCAAACCACAGTATGGAATAAGGGTGGATGTCAAAGCTATTTTATTGATCGCAATGGACGTAACAGTACAGTTTGGCCATGGTCAACCTATAAACTCCGAGAAAAGATGAAACATTTTAATTTAGCTGAGTATCTGATTGATCATCAACCTGAACCAAGCACAAGCTTAAAGCAAGAAGATGTTGTATGAGAAAGAGATTTTAACTTTCATCATATTCAAACCTAAATAAAGAGGATGGATATGAAATTTACCAAGATTTTAAATAAAGGATAACGCAATGTTTAAAAAACAAAAATTAAAAGACAAAGTGATTGCGATTACTGGTGCCGCACGTGGTATTGGTTTAGCTACCGCGGAAGCTTTAATTGCACAAGGCGCAAAAGTCAGTATCGGTGATCTCGATTTAGCACTTGCTGAAAAAGAAGCACAACGTATTGGTGCAAAAGCTTTTAAAGTGGATGTGCGTGATCGTGAATCATTTGCCCAATTTATTCAAAACACCATTCAACATTATGGCAGTCTTTATGCTTTAGTGAATAATGCTGGGATTATGCCGATGGGGGCTTTTCTGGATGAAGATCCCGCTTTAGCAGATGCACAAATTGATATTAACTTTCATGGTGTTATCATTGGTATGCAATTGGCACTTCCTGAATTGCTTAAATATAAACAAGGCCATATTGTTAATATCGCATCACTTGCAGGGCGCTTTGCTTTACCAGGTTCTGCGGTTTATTCAGGGACTAAATTTGCTGTGATTGGTCTCACCGAAGCAGTTGCAGGTGAGTTTCGTGATTCTGCTATTCAGTTCACGGCAATTTTACCCAGTAAAGTGCTAACAGAGCTTACCGTTGGGACTGAAAATGCGGCAAAAACGATTCCAGCTGTGACACCACAACAGGTTGCCGATGCAGTTGTGAGTGCTTTAATTAAGCCACGGTTATTTATTGCGGTACCTGATTACTTGCAAACAGTACATAGTGCTTATGCTTTATTACCACAATGGGCGCAAACAGGTGCACGTCATATCTTGGGGGATGATGGTATTTTAACTAAGCTTGATCATTCTGCCCATTCAAGTTATGCCAAGCGAATTCATAAGTTGGCAGAATAATTGCTTATCAAAAAGAAACTTTTTAAATTAGTACAGGGTCTGTAGACATTTCATAAATGGCTTGCGTTGTAGGTTAAAATTAAGCAGGCAAGGCATGAAACGAAGAGAATAGCGAGACTATTTTCGAGTTTCATAACGTAGTCTGAGATAATTTTAGCCACAACCCTGAGCAAGAACAAAGCACTGCTTTGTTTGCAGCGCAAGGCGCAGCGGGGGACTAGCGTGTTTTTTGCCGCTACGTCGTTACCTTGCGAAACGATGTTTCTCATCATTTAGAATGACTAAATTTCGTATCTCGCGCCTAGTATCGCCTAAAAAACACACGTAGTCGCAAACATAGACGAATTGTCAACAGACCCTATTTGACTCAAAGTAAATACTCCACTTTGAGTCGTTTTTTTATGGGTGTAGCTAAGATGGATATCATTGGATATACGTTGGTGCGTATTACTATATAGCTGATTCGGCTACATCTTATTGAAAAATTTTAAATTTATATTGGGTTGCTTGGTATTATCTTTTGGAGCTCAGCATGATTTGTGTTGCTAAGCCAAAAAACACCGTACCCATAAACCATTTTTGTACTTTTAACCAAAGTGCGTGACGATTTAAAAATTGGGTAAATGAACTGGCAGTAAAAATCAACAGCATGTTGACGAGTAGACTAATCACAATTTGCACAAAACCTAAACTCAGCGTTTGCACTAAAACATCGCCTTGGTGTGGTTTGATAAATTGTGGCAGCAAAGCTAAGTACATCATCGCAATTTTAGGATTGAGTAGATTGGTCAAAAAGCCCATCAAAAATAGTTTTGAATTAGAATAAGACTGTTGACTGGCAATCTCAAAAGGCGAGTGAGGAGAGCGAATTGCTTTCCAGCCAAGATAAATCAAGTAGAGCGCACCAGCAATTTTTAAAACATCGTATGCAACTGGAATCGTCATTAATAAAGCGGTGATCCCAAAAGCAGCACACAGCATATAAAATACAAAACCGAGTGCCGTGCCGCCCAATGAAACCATCCCCGCAGTTTTACCCTGACACAAGGACCTTGAGATCAGATAAATCATATTTGGGCCAGGGGTGAGTGCCATACCAAAGGCAATCAAGGCAAAAGCGAATAAAGTAGAGTCCATATGTGCAATATCAATTATTCTGTAGGGTGATGTTTTGTTGAATACATTCAGCCAGTTTGACTTTATCTTGTGGATGCAAGGTAATGAAGTAAGCACCTACACGATATTGCTCATTTTCAGCAGGTTCCGAGTACGCAATTTGTGCCGTTGCTGCAATATGGAAGAAATTTTCAGGATGACTCAGAGTGACATGAATAAAGCTACCTTGTTTCAGGTATTGTTGACTGGTAAAACTGAAGCCACTTTCAGAAAAATTGACTTTTTGTGGCGTTGGTAACATGGTTTGTACAATAGAATCGTAAAGAGAACCAGTAATAAGGTTTAACTTTTGGTTGAATAAGGATAAGATTCGAGCAATTTGTTGATCTTTTTCATTTAATTGTTCTAATTCGTAGTGAAGTGCATGATCAAATTGATCTAATTCTGCAAGTAGTAGAAAATAGCGCGGTAATACAAAATTAGCATCATATGGATCGTTCAGCGCAACTTCTTCAGAAATGATTTGATAGTTGATCCTTAACGCAGCATCGATTCGTGACATGACACGACGTTCATTTGCTTCATTTTGATGCTGTAACGCTTCCATAAAACACCTCGGACTAGAATGGTATGTTTAAACCAATCTCGCTGTATATAGGGTTGAGATACACTCGCGCACGGCGTAGTAATCACTTTATTTCTTTTATCGCTTTGGTTTCCATGATCGGTCTAACCTTAGGGGTTGCTGTACTGATTACAGTTTTATCTGTTATGAATGGTTTTGACCGAGAGTTAAAGAACCGTGTTTTAGGTATGATACCTCAAGCCACTGTTTCTTCAACACAAATTCTAACAGACTGGCCTGTGCTTGCAAAGAAAATTGAACAACATAAGCATGTAACTGGTGTTGCTCCATTTACACAACTACAAGGTATGCTTACCGCACAAGGACAAGTCGCTGGGATCATGGTGACCGGTATTGAACCTCAATATGAAAAGAAGGTTTCAATTATCCAAAATCATATGGTGGAAGGTAGCATAGATCAACTAAAAAAAGGTGAATATGGCATTGTTCTAGGCAAACAAATGACTGATGCATTAGGCCTTGGTCTAAATGACAATGTTACCTTGGTTTTACCTGAAGCAACCCCTTCGCCTGCAGGCGTTGTACCACGTTTTAAACGTTTTAAAATTGTTGGTATTTTTAGTATAGGTGCAGAAGTTGATTCGAGTTTAGGTTACATCGCACTTAATGATGCATCTACACTATTACGTCTTCCTGACGGTGCGCAAGGTGTGCGTATGAAACTGGATGATATTTTCCAAGCGCCACAGGTTGCCAATGAAATTGTTCGTGAGTTACCGAGCGGTTTCTATGCCTCAGATTGGACCTATACGCATGGTAATTTATTCAGTGCAATCCAAATGGAAAAGGCAATGGTCAGTCTATTGTTATTCCTCATCGTGCTTGTTGCTGCATTTAATATTGTGTCTTCATTGGTCATGGTTGTGACGGATAAAAAATCAGACATCGCGATTCTAAGAACATTAGGTGCATCACCAGCAACAATTACCCGCATTTTTATGGTGCAAGGGACTGTGATTGGTGTGGTTGGAACGGTTGCTGGTGCAATTTTGGGAATTATCTCTGCATTAGGAATCAGTAATTTTATTGGCTGGTTGAATACTGCATTTGGATTACATTTATTCGATGCTTATTTTATCAACTACTTACCTTCTTATTTAAGATGGCAAGATGTAGTGGTGATTGTCAGCTTGTCCTTGGGTTTAAGTTTTATTGCAACCATTTATCCTGCATTGCGAGCAGCTAAAATTCAACCTGCGGAGGCGCTTCGTTATGAATAGTGCTACACAAAGTCCAGTGGTTTTAGAGGCACAAAATATCTATAAGTCGTTTACGGATGGTAAGTCGCATGTAGACGTAATTACAGGTTTATCTTTGCAAGTCGCGCAAGGTGAATTTGTCTCTATCGTGGGTTCAAGTGGTTCAGGTAAAAGCACACTCTTACATATTTTGGGCGGACTTGATCGTCCGACCCAAGGTCTTGTCAATTTAAATGGCAGACGTTTTGATAATTTAGGTGAAGCTGAACGCGGCTTTTTACGCAATGAACATTTAGGTTTTGTTTATCAGTTTCATCATTTATTGCCTGAATTTACTGCGCTTGAAAATGTCGCGATGCCGTTGATGTTAAGAAAAGATGCCGAATATAAAAAGGTTAAAGAACGTGCTGAATATTTGCTTGAACGGGTTGGATTATCACATCGTTTAACGCATCAACCAGGTGAGCTATCGGGGGGTGAGCGTCAACGTGTGGCTTTAGCACGTGCCTTGGTCACACAACCGAAGTTGATGTTAGCCGATGAACCGACAGGGAATTTAGATCGCAAAACAGCAAAATCTATTTTTGAATTACTGCGTGATTTACGTGAGGAATTTAATATGGCTATGTTGATTGTGACACATGATGAGCAACTGGCAAAATCAGCAGATAGAATCCTACATATGCAAGATGGTATCTGGGTCGATGGCTAAGTCAGCATTTATTTTGATGATATCATGCTGAATTGATGTATAATTTTTAGACTTAAGCCCAATCTGATTGGGCTTAATCAATAAATAAACACTGAAAACAATAAATAGAAAACTATGTATATGTACATTGCTTTAATCGGATGGATATTGGGTATCTCGTTTATGGGATATTATTCACCCGCTTATTTAAATCTCTTGATCTGGATCAGCTTAGTATTAAGTCTTGTGCTATGTGTATGTCGATGCTTAAACGATAGCTTGATCAATTCTGTTGTATTTAATTTGGTTTCTCTTAGTGTAGTGGGGATATCAAGTGGTCTCCTAGGTTTTTATTATGCAGATTCAGCACTTGAAAAAAGATTAAGTTTACGTGATACACCACCTCATCAAATTGAAAAAATTATTTATATTTCTAACATAAATAGTATTAAGCAAACAGACTCATCCTCCAATACTCAATTGTCAAAAGCTCAACAGCGTATCCAACAAAAAGTATTGCTACTCGAACCCAACAAAGTCAGACAAATGTTGATGTATCTGGATGGCTCACAGTCTGAGATGATCCAGCTGGGACAATATTATCGGGTCACAGGGCACATCAAACCGATTCATGGTTATGCTGTAGCTGGGGTGTTTGATAAAGAAAAATGGTTTCTACAAGAAAATATTCTGGCTGTATTCAAGCCCCAGTCGGTTGAACATATCGATGAAAATCAAGTGAAGCAATTGGGCTATAGCAGCTTTGTTGAGCAACAAAATAGCGTGCGATATAGAATTCAACTTAGTATCGAGAACTTACGTTTAAAGTTTCGCGATTTAATTGCTGATTCTTCATTAAAAAATAAGGGTTTAGTCCTCGCATTATTGACAGGGGATGAAAGTCTCTTGGCAAATGAAACTCAAGACCTGTTTAAGACCATGGGTATTTCCCATTTACTTGCAATCTCTGGGCCGCACGTATTAATTTTTGCAACATTGTTTTGCTTTCTATTTAATTCAATCATTAAAAAAGTTTATCCACAGATTTTTTTGAATATTCCACAACCTTATTTATTGGTTTATCCATTTTTAGCCTGTGTGGTGTTTTATAGTGCTTTTGTTGGTTTTGAAATTCCTGCATTAAGAACCATGCTAACAGTCTCAATTCTAAGCGTTATTATTTTATTCAAGCAAAAAATCCAACCACTTAAACATTTATTATTGACGGCCAGTATTTTATTGCTGCTTGATCCTTTTAGTATCTTATCTTCTGCTTTCTGGCTGTCCTTTGGTTCATGTTTTATTTTGATTCGCGTCTATCAAACGGTTCAACAACATGCTCTCCCAACTGTAGAGACATGGAAGACCAAGACTAAGCTATTTATACGGGTATTGATTGATTCCCAATGGAAAATATTTATTGCATTACTGCCAGTGGTGCTGTGGATTTTTCAACAATTTTCGTGGATTACACCCTTGAGCAATTTGCTTGCAATTCCGATGATTGGCGCACTGATTGTTCCCATTGAAGTTTTGGCCGCATGTATAAGTATGCTATTTGAACCTTTGGGATTATGGCTTTTCACGATTTCTGATCTTTTATTGTCTATGTTGCTGTACCTACTGGAAAGATTAGATCAGCTGCTCAATTTTAAATTAAATTGGTGGGCGTTTAATTCTCTAGAAATTGTTTGCATTGCTTTGGCTGTGTTTATTTTATTTTTGCCCAAAGGTGTGCTGCCAAAATTTTGGGCAATACTCTGTTTAATCCCCTTAATGATCTCGCATAAGAGTTCTGCAATCTTTCAACTGGATATCATAGATGTTGGGCAAGGGCAGGCCATTTTTTTAAACCTCCCCCAACATAAAATGCTGATTGATACAGGCGGTTCATTTGATGAAGCAAGATTTAGTATCGGTAAAAATGTCATCATTCCATATTTGATGCGACAAGGGATTGCCCAATTGGATCAGGTGGTTTTGACGCATTTAGATCAAGACCATAGCGGTGCATTTGCAGAAATAGAGAAAGTGATCAAAATGAACAAAGTCTATTCAAATGAAACAGATGCACGTTTTAACCTGCATGATTTTGACTATTGCCATCAAGGACAATATTGGCAATATGAAGATGTTCGAATTTCAGTTTTGGCACCTGATAAAAATAGCCTAAGTAAAGCTGCCTATGATCGAAATGAACTGTCTTGTGTGATCTATATCCAAGTCCCTCAGTCAAAGTCATATCAAAACTTTTTATTGATGGGGGATGCTGGTTGGGAAACAGAATTTAATCTGTTAACACAATATCCCGATTTAAAGGTCGATGTCTTAGTACTGGGTCATCATGGCAGTAAAAATAGTTCTTCTTATGCCTTTTTAGAGCAGTTACAACCTAAACTTGCGATTGTATCGGCTGGATATGCCAACCGTTATGGCCATCCACATCCGATTGTATTGAAACGGTTAGACGTGTTGAACATTCCAGTCAAAAGCACGATAGAACAAGGTTCTATTCAATTTAAACTAAATCCGCAAGGGCAGATAGAGGTGACTGGTTATCGCCAAACTTTAAAGTGGCTCACTTTCCGTGATCGCATCATTGCGGACTGAATTGACCATTTCCATGGCTTCTTTATTGGAAACATTATAAATCTGTTTAAGTTTTGGATGAGCTTTAAAGCGTTTATAACTCCAGTGATAATGTTCTGGGTATTGGCAGATTAATTTTTCCAGTGCAGTGTAAATCATATGCGTACCTTGATTGGCATCCACCTGATAGATCTTTTCATCAATCGGCTGAACCACCATATCAAAACCCTGATTGTCGTTTCGGATTGCATATAAGAAAAGTGCTTTGGATTTGGTCTTTTGGATCAGTTTGGCACTTAAATTACTTGAGGAGAGCGGAATTCCAAAATATTTAATCAGTTCTCCACCTTGGTGAGGTGAATGGTCAGGCAAAATCACGGTTGTACCACCTTGTTTTAACGCCCTAAATATTTGTCGTACCCCAGACTCATCTGTTGGAACCAGTGTGGCATTTTCACGACTTCGTGCTGCACGTACAAAACGATCCGCACTTTCATCCTTAATCGGTTCATACATAATGGTCATTTGGGTATATTGGGCAAACCATGCATTCATAATTTCCCATGTACCGAAATGAGGTACGATCAATACCAGCCCTTTTTTTGCAGCAATGGCCTCATGAAAATAGTGTTCACCTTCAACACGATGAATACGATCGATATTTTTTTGATTGGAACTACCCCAAACCGTAAAGAACTCCATATAAGATTGGAGTTCGTTACGAATAGCCTGTTCTGTAATTTTCTCGCGTTTAGGTTTATCAAGATCTGGAAAGCAAATTTCAATATTTAGACGAATGGTTTCAGATGTTTTTGTGATATGTAATAAATTGACCAGTCCTGCCAAAATACGCGCGATAAAGCGCGCGATTGGGATCGGCAGTCGACTGAAAAAATTGAGGAGTCGCGAAGTTGTAGTCTTATGTTTATCAGTCATCTGGATCTAAAATTAATGCAGAAGTTAAGTAATGGTGAGATTTAGCTAATTATTATAAGTTAAATCGTAATGATTAAATAGATTATACGGATTCCGTGTATATAATGAAGCATGAATAATTAATTTGGATGGTATAAATGTCAGATTGGCCGCCGAAACCTCAAAATGACAATACAAATTTGAATTCCTCTGCGGGTCAACAGCCTACAGGACAGGAATGGAAGATCTTAGAGAAAGCTGTGCTTGCTTCAGTTGAAGAGCAACGTCGTACTCGTCGTTGGGGGATCTTTTTTAAAATACTCACTTTTCTTTATATTCTGTTTGTCTTAGTTGCACTGGGTAAGAGTTGTTCATTATCTGGTTCAGATGATGGAACAATAACCTCAGAGAATCATTTGGGCGTCGTCAATATTGTTGGTACGATTGATTCAAGTAGTCAAGGCGTAAATAGTACTGATACGATTAAATCATTAAAGAAAGCCTTTGAAGCAAAGTCTGCTAAAGCTGTTGTATTGAATGTGAACTCACCGGGTGGATCACCAGTTCAGTCTGATGATATTTGGCAAGAGATTCAGTACCTTAAAAAACAAAATCCAGAGAAAAAAGTCTATGCTGTGATTGGTGATATGGGCGCTTCAGGTGCTTACTATATTGCATCAGCAGCAGACGAAATTTGGGTGAATCCATCGAGTTTGGTGGGGTCAATCGGTGTGATTATGCCAAATTACGGTGTAAATGGTTTAGCCCAAAAATTAGGTGTTGAAGACCGCACCATGACTTCGGGAAGCAATAAGGACATACTCAGTATGACCAAGCCGATTAATCCAGAACAACGTGCGCATATTCAAGCTTTATTGGACAATGTCCATGATCACTTTATCGACGCTGTGAAACAAGGTCGTGGTGAAAAGCTAAAATCGAAAGATCCAGAGATTTTCTCTGGCTTATTCTGGACAGGTGACCAAGCTATTAAATTGGGTATCGCAGATAAAGCAGGAAATATTGAAACATTGAAACGCGAATTAAAAGTGAAAAAGACAGTCAATTATACAGTTGAGCGTAGCCCATTTGACTCCGTTCTAGGCCGTTTAGGTTCAGAAATGGGGAATGGCTTAGGTGAAGCTGTGAGCCAAAAACTTGGTGTGAACCAAGATGTGAAAATGCAATAGTCTAGGTTTTATCGATCAGTAAACAGTAATATAGCGGTAGCATTGCTGTTTACTGATTCAACCTGTATGAAGTAAAAACAAAGTGTATGAAAAAAAGAAAAATTAAGCCAAACAAAATCTTAAAGCTCTATTTTCTTGTTACCTTAAGCCTTTATAACTGCTTTAAACCTGTTTAATTCATTTGAGTGGCATCGCTAAGTGCAAAACAAGAGCACGGAGTTCACTTAAAATGTTTAACTGAATCCTATTTATCAGCTACAGTATTTTCAATTCATCATATTTAGAGTGTAAAGCAAGACATGGTTAGCCTATCTCACATGAAACCTGTTATTCATTTTGCCCATGCCAATGGTGTGCCATCTCAAGTCTATACCAAACTGTTCGATTTACTGAAAGATCAATATGATGTGATTTATGTTTCTTTATTGGGTACAGATCAACGTTATCCTATTGATAACAATTGGTCGAATTTTGCAGATCAAGTGATTGATAGTATTGTGCAACAGTCTAATGGACGTAAAGTGATTGGTTTAGGCCATTCATTAGGCGCTGTTTCAACCTTTTTGGCCTCATTTAAGCGCCCAGATTTATTTGAACAAGCAATTTTATTGGATCCTCCTTTGATTATGGGGACCGCCTCCTTTGTTTTTAATCTTGCAAAGAAATTTTATCCTCAAAAGATCGATGCAATGACACCAGCGCATCTCAGCATACGCCGTCGAGATCATTGGGAATCACGTCAGCAAGCCGCAGAGTTGTTACGTCCAAAGGGGTTTTATCAACATTTTGATGCAGATTGTTTTCAGGCTTATATCGATTATGCGCTAACAGAAGACCATGTTCGTGGTGGCGTAACTTTAACTATTCCTAAGGATGTTGAAGTTGCAATTTTTAGAACAGGTCCTTCTTATTGGTGGTTACCGCATCCACAGCCAAAAGTTCCTGTAGATTTGGTGATTGGTTCAGAGAGTCCTTTTTTAAAACGTAAATTTCCACAAATAGCCAAAAAGAAATTTAATATTCCTTTTACCCTGACGGCTGGAGGGCATATGTTTCCGTTGGAACATCCAGTTGAAACAGTTGAATTAATTAAAAAGCTGATTCAACAGAATCGATGATTTTAGGTAATTTTTATGCAAATATTTAGGGTCTGTAGACATTTCATAAATGGCTTGCGTTGTAGGTTAAAATTGAGCAGGCAAGGCATGAAACGAAGAGAATAGCGAGACTATTTTCGAGTTTCATAACGTAGTCTGAGATAATTTTAGTCACAACCCTTCGGGACTAGAGTGTTTTTTGCCGCTACGTCGTTACGAACTACTCATTTAGAATAACTAAATTTCATACTCCGCGCCTAGTATCGCCTAAAAAACACACGTAGTCGCAAACGTAGACGAATTGTCTACAGACCCTGATGATTTGAGAATAAGTAGTGATGTTCTATTGGGATCCTACCAATTCAGACCAACACAGATCATTGATGTTGAATTTGATTTAGAAGTTGAAAAGCCTAAATTTGATGATTTTGCGATGTTGCTTCAATCCGCTGGAAATGTGATAGGAAAACTGACCCAGCAGAAATTAAGTGAACTTCAATCTCAGATTGCTAAAGAACTTACCGACGCTGCTTATATTGATATGGAAGCCGAGATTAGGCATCAGAGTCAACAAGTCTTAAAGGCGCAGTTATGTTTATACAAAATTTGCTTTTTTATCGAAGGCGTAACGAGTTTAATTTTTATTGCGCAAATGGACTATCCTGACTTGTGGATTTATTGTCAAATCAATACAGCGTTTGAAATTGAAGATATAGAGGTTTCTGAACCGCGTTAAATTATCGTTCAACTTTTTGTTTAGATAGCAGATTATAAAATTTCGTTTAGCCATAAAAAATGCATCCGAGGATGCATTTTTTTCGACAGTATTTGAAATCAAGCAATACTTAAAGCTGGCAAAATTGAATTGGCTGTTTAAGTGCTTGTCCCTTAAATAAAACCTGACCATTTTCCAAGTGTTGAATGGTGCCATTACAGATCCATTCAACTGCTTGAGGATAAATTAAATGCTCAAGTACATGTACACGTGCTGCAAGGGATTGCACATTATCATGTAGATCGACTGTTAAAACACCCTGAGTCAACGCTTGTCCAGCGTCTAACTCAGCAGTGACATAATGCACAGTACAACCATGTAAAATATCACCTGTATTTAAAACACGTTGATGTGTATACATGCCTTTGTAATGGGGCAATAGTGAAGGGTGGATGTTGACCATTTTCCCTTCCCATGCTTGGACAAATTTGGCACTGAGAATACGCATAAAACCAGCGAGAATGACTAAATCAACATCCCAATCCTGTAATTGTTGATGCATGACAGCATCAAAAGTTTCACGATCAGGATAGTGTTTATGCTCAATCACCGTGGTTGCAATGCCTGCTTTTGTAGCGCGTTCTAAGGCAAATGCTTCAGGTTTATTGGAAATGACCCCCACGATTTGCCCTGAAAGATTGGCATCAATCAAGGCTTGAAGGTTACTTCCACTGCCTGAGACAAGTACAGCAATTTTAATCATGTGAGAGACTTATGCAAAAATCACACGAATTTTTTCATCTGCACCTTCAATAGAAGCCGCATTTTCTTGAATATGACCAATTGTCCATGCTTTTTCGCCTTGAGCAGTCAAAACTTCAATAGTTTTGTCAGCATCAGCAGCATCAACTGCGATGACCATACCCACACCACAGTTAAATGTGCGGTACATTTCAAATTGTTCTACAGCACCTTCACGTTGTAAAAGTTTGAACAATTCAGGCCATTGCCAAGAGGATTCATTAATTACGGCTTGAGCACCATTTGGAAGGACGCGAGGTAAATTACCAGGTAAACCGCCGCCTGTGATGTGTGCCATTGCATGGACATCAACTTGTTTGCACAGTTCAAGTACTGGTTTTACATAAATGCGTGTTGGTTCCATTGCAACATCTGCAAGCGGACGACCATCTACAATTTGAGTTAAATCGACATTTTTTACGTCTAAGATTTTACGAAGTAAAGAATAACCATTTGAGTGTGCGCCAGAAGAGGCTAAGCCGATAAGAACATCACCTGCTTTTACTTTCGTACCATCAATGATTTTACTTGCTTCAACCACACCCACAGAGAAACCTGCGAGGTCATAGTCTTCACCTTCATACATTCCTGGCATTTCAGCAGTTTCACCACCGACCAATGCGCAGCCTGCAAGCTCACAACCTTTACCAATACCCGTCACAACATTTGCAGCAACATCTACATTTAAATGTCCAGTTGCGTAATAATCGAGGAAAAATAGAGGTTCAGCACCACATACAAGAAGATCGTTTACACACATTGCAACCAAGTCTTGACCAATCGTGTCATGACGATTTAAGTTCAATGCTAAACGTAATTTTGTACCGACACCATCTGTACCAGATACAAGAACAGGTTCTTCATAACCTTTAGGGATTCTGCAAAGTGCGCCGAAGCCGCCTAAACCACCCATTACTTCAGGGCGTGTTGTACGTTTAGCGACAGATTTGATTCGATCGACAAGTGCGTCGCCCGCTTCAATATCGACACCAGCGTCTTTATAGCTTAAACCAGTGTTTGGGGTAGAAGTTGAGTTGCTCATAATTGAAGTCTCCGCATTCGCGCGGGGATTATACCCGAATATACGAAACTCTTATGTTATTTCTGCACTAAAATGCTATCTTTATGAAAATATTTTCCCCTCCATAACGAATAAATTTGAAAAAGGCGTGATTCGATGCACGATCGGACTTTAAAACGAATTTTTATCCTTGCTGGAATTGCTTTAGTTTTATGGATTTTATATTTATTAAAACCTGTAGTGATTCCTTTTGTCGCGGCTTTTCTGGTTGCCTATTTATTTAGTCCAGTGGTGGATAAGCTGTCAAAAGTTTTTCCAAGGTGGCTCTCTATTTCGGTGGTCTTTATTGGAATAGGCGTGTTACTGACTTGGGCAATATGGTTTGTCGTGCCCTTGGTTTGGAAACAATTAATTTATGCCCGTGACAGTATTCCTGCGGGAATTCATTGGGTGAATTCTACTTTCCTACCGTGGTTGTCCAACAATTTCAATGTTGAACATATGGAGTTGGATACAGACCAAATTTCTAAAGTGGTGATGGAATATGTCCAGACCAACTATAGTGCGGACAGTATCCAAGCGATGGCTTTAAAAATTGCCCAATCTGGACTGAGTTTTATTTCGATCGGCGGAACAATTGTTTTAATTCCAATTATTGCATTCTATTTCCTGCTTGATTGGAATCGGATGTTGGAACACTTAAAAAGTTTTATTCCTCGTCAATATGAGAGCAATGTACTTAAAATTGTTGGTGAATGTCATAGCGTTTTGGGGGCTTTTGTTAAAGGACAGTTCCTTGTGATGATTTTATTGGGAATCGTCTATGCCGTGGGCTTGCAATTGGTGGGGCTAGAGGTTGGATTAATTATCGGTATGATTGCGGGGCTGTGCAGTATCATTCCATATCTTGGTTTTGGTGTCGGAATTATTGCAGCAGTAATTGCCTGTTTTTTCCAGTTTGGTCTAGATCCAAAGCATTTATTGATGGTTCTGGCTGTATTTGGTGTAGGGCAGCTCATCGAAGGATATATTCTTCAACCGTTCTTATTGGGTGATAAAATTGGTTTATCTCCTGTAGCTGTGGTATTTGCAGTACTTGCTGGGGCTCAGTTGGGGGGCTTTGTGGGGATGTTGATCGCACTGCCAGTTGCCGCTGTTATTGTGGTTTTACTCAAGCATCTCAAAGATTTATATCAAGAAAGTCAGTTCTTTAAAGCAGAGGATACTTTAGTGACCATACAAAATAATGGCACTACTGAAACAATTTCAGTCGAAAGCGACAAAGTTGATCTTGATATTGAAGTTAAAAACACGCAAGATACTGATCAATCGATTAAAAATGATCAAAATCCACTTTAGGAATGATTTGAATATATGCGTCAATTACAGTTGGATATAGAACCACAACTGGATGCCAGAATTAGTGATTTTTCTGGGCCAGGTTGGGGACCTGTAATTGATGCTGTGCGTCAGCTTCATGCAGGGCTGATGAATCGTTTCTACATCTATGGTGGTGCTGGAACCGGAAAAAGTCATTTACTCACGGCGATTTGTGATTCTTATTTAGAAATTGGCAAGTCTGCGATTAAAGTATCGCTCTTAGAATTACTTGATGCGCCTATAGAGGCAATTACCTCATTAGAAAGCTATGACTTGGTTGCTTTAGATGATATCGAGGCCATTAGTGGCGTACCGCATTGGCAAAAAGCGGTATTTCATCTGATTAATAACAATAACGAAGATGGCGGACAGTTGGTGTTTTCATCAAGATTTGCGCCGATAGAATTAAAGCTAGAATTACCAGACCTACAATCTCGCCTTACTCAGGCAGTCAGTGTAAAAGTACCGAGTGGACAGTCTTATGCAGATCGACATGCTTTATTGCATTCTGTGTTGGAACGTCGGGGTGTACATTTTGACCCACAAATAACGGAATATTTGCTATTACATGGGCCACATCAAACGAGTACACTACTTCAGTCTGTTGAACAGCTAGAAAAGTTATTAAAGGGTGAGAAGACTAAATTATCTCATGCAACTTTAAGGCAGCTCTATGCATTGATTGATGAATATCGACAATAGTTGATTTTTACTATTGTTGAGTGCGCGTAACACAAGAAGTGAAGTCAATAGATCGACCGATGAAAATTCTTGAGAATTTTTATTGTGTGTGACAAAGTACGCAAAAAGGACTGATAGCAAAGCGTAATGCTGGCTAATAAGAAATAATTAAAAGAAATCAAGGAGACTATAATGCTCAAACGGGGCATAGGCTTAGGATTATTATGTATTACTGGTCAGGCATTTAGTGCAAATATTACTGTGACTACCACAGATGATATTGTAAAGGCTGATAATCAGTGTTCATTAAGAGAAGCAGTTGAATATGTCAATCAGGGAATGCCTGAAGCTGGCTATAATGGTTGTGGCGGCGGCAAAGAGGTGACTGCAAAAATTATATTACAAGGCAATAAAGAGTATTCACTGAATAAGCAAATCCGAATATTAAAGGATGTCGCATTTGGTTCGACCTATGAAAGTAACGTAAATAATACACAAACGCTTGTAGGTAAAAACAATGCCATTATTAAAATGGTTGGAAAAGAACGTTTATTTCAGATCGAAAAAGATATAGATGAGAAAGCAGAGACACCACCTGCAATGCTGAAGGTTTCATTTGATGAAATTACCTTAAAAGGTTGTGGTCAAGAGCTATGTGCTCAGCAAGGCGGTCTGATCTATAACAAAGAAGCATTGGGGATAAGTAATAGCCAGCTTTTAGATGGTCATGCTGAAGAAGGTGGTGCAATCTATAATGCAGGCATTTATGCTGCGAATACCGCATTAAGTATCGTTGCTATTAACAAGACCTTAATCAAAGGCAATAAAGCAGAAAAAGGTGGTGTAATTTATACTGAATTACCTGCATTTGTTATCACACAATCATTGATTCGAGATAATGAAGTTACTGATGCTACAAGTTCAAACTTTGAAACACAAAATCAATTTTCTGAAGATGCACTAAAAGCCTTTGGTTCTACTGCGCCCTATGGGATTGAAAATAGTACGATTTTTAACAATAAAGGCTATGTGGTTAAAGTCTACGATGCTATGCAGCTCAATAATATCACCATGATCCTCAATAGTATGGGCCTTATTGTAGACGCCCCTCAAAAGAAAGGTTTTGTTGCAAATAGTATTATTGCCAAAAATGGTACACAAGATTGTACGATTGTGTCTGGTGGTGAAGCAGAACAGATCAGTAATAATCTCTATTCTTCAGGATGTACTGGTTTTAAATCTACAGCCTTAGGTAATGCACAACTGATTGCTGGAAGTACCACAGAAGGCAAGTGTGACTATAGTACCAATGGGATTTTATGCCCATTTGCTGAGGCGCCTACGGTAGCTTTAGGTTATTTCTTACCACGAATTTTACCAAGTTATAATTCAGCTGAAGATTCTCTACTTATTAACCATGGCCCAGAACCTCAAGATAAGATAACACTTTGTTCATCTGTTGATCAGCGCGGGAAAAATCGAGATGTTAATTCAGAATTATGTGATCGTGGTGCTATTGAGTTGGTGATTAACACCTCAGATATTTCGACGGTGGGTCAAGATATTTTATATGGAGAAACAGCTAAATTTTCAATTTCAGATCAATTACAAGATGGCGAACTTGTCAGTGCTGAAAAGTGTAAACAAATTTTTAATCGTGAATTGGATGACAATGGTAAGCCTTGGCAAATTGGTTGCTTAAAAGTTATTCAAACCAATACCCCATCTAAAGGCACCATGACGATAAATCAGGCTGGTGATATTGTCTACACACCAAATAGTCGTTGGCAAGGTTCAGATGAATTTAAAATCAATGTAGTGACTTCAACTACAAGTTTTAATAAATCAGATAATCCTTATATTACGATCCCTGCGAGAATTGTACAAAGAAAACCTGATGACTTTAAGGACTATAAAGTAAAGACTTCTGGCGGAAGTTTAGGATTTCTTTCAATCATTGGATTGATCGGTTTAGCAGGCTATCGACGGATCAAATATAAGTAAAGGATTGCACATGAAAAACTATAAAAAAGGATTTCTGACACTTGTTGTATTGTCGACCATGTCATTGATGGCGGCAGATGATAAAACGATTTATGTGACCACCTTTGACGATGAAGATGGGACAAATCTTGATAAGTGTTCGTTAAGAGAAGCATTACGCGCTGCCGCCACACATAAAGCTTATGGTGGCTGTAGTGCAGGACAGGTTTATTCAACAGTACCCAATGTGATTCAGTTAGAAGCAGGTGAATATAAGTTGACTAAAGAGTTAAGACCTAACTCAGATGTTTCCATTGTTGGTAAAGAACCTGGTGACTATAGTCGCCCAGATGTATTGACCAATAATTTCCCTGCGGCAACCCCATTAAAAACCACAATTTCAGGTCAAGGAAACTCGCGTATTTTCAATACCATTTATGAAAATAAGCCGAGTTTAACGCTGAATGATTTGATTCTAAAAGATGGATCAAGTTTAAATGAGACCAATAACAGTGTGGGTGGTGCGATTTATGCTGGTGGTGCGACAACTTTAAATAACGTATCTATTCTGAATTCCAAAGCGAAAATTGGTGGTGCGATTTATTTAAACGATGTATCGAGCTCCCTGACTGTAAGTTATGGTCTATTTGATGGGAATACTGCGGACCAAGGCAGTGTACTTGGAATGACGTGTGCGGATAACTTGGTTTTTACAACACGAAATATTGCAGTGAGTGGTACGACTTTCATGAATAATGGTGCTGCAAATAGCTTAAGTATGTTTAGCTTTTGTGGGCAACCAGCAGTAACATTTACTGCAAATACCATGACCAAAAATACTGCAAGTGCCAGTCAAGGTAGCATCATCCAATTTAGCCAATTGACGCCACAAGGAAAGGTTAATTTTAGTGATAATTCTTCTTTGTCATTGGTCAGCAATACCATTGTAAAGAATGATGCTTGGGCAACCCTGCTGTATGGATTCAATGGTATAAAAGCATTGAGTAATAATATCTTGGCTTACAATACTGGGAAATCTTGCCGTTATGCAAATGGTGATGTGAGTAAGGTGGAAGGTTCAGGTGTTGTACTTGTTTATAATGCTTTAAAATTGGCTACTGGTGATGATCAGTGCGAAGTTGCAGAGGCTGTGACTAAAGAGGGCAAGGACCATTCACTGGATCTGGCTAATATTGAATTTTCAACTATTTTAAATGAATTAGAAGCACCAAGTGAATCTACAGGCTTTATGCCAATGTATTTTCCTAAAAATTTAGGTACAGACAAAGATCTTGTCGATATTGGTTATACAGGTTGTAGTGGCGTTGATCAGCGTGGTGTCACACGCGTGATTGCAGAAAACTCAAATGGTCAAAACGATGTAGCAAATTCATGTGATATTGGCTCTACAGAAGTGTTACGTTTAACCGCAAATAACTTAAGTTCAACCAATACCTCGGTCGTTGCTGCACTTAGCTCTTATCAAAACATCTTGGATAATTACAATAAGTTGATTGCTGACCCAGCAACCAAGCAAGATTATATTCCCTTTTATAAATTTCAGTCAGAGTTGTATAGTAATTTAATCAAATACACCAAATCAGATCAAAAGTATCGCACGATTTTTGTCGATCCTTTTGTAGCCAATCTGCCTGCAGAAATTATAACTAAAGATGCTACTGGTAAAGATGTTCGGGTGGTAAAACATTTAAGTGTGGACAATTATGACGTGATTGTAAAACCACTTGGTGTGGGTTTGTTGGATGGCAATAAAGTCTTTGCAGGTAAGGAAGATCCAAACTTTAAATGTGAGTGGAATCCAAACTTAAAGAGAATTATGTTATGGCGTATAGATGACAGTGTTACACCATCGGGTGATAATGAATTCTGTAGTTATCAACTTAAGTTAAAGACAGATCCAAACATTAGCTCTTCAGCCTATGTGATTGGAAGCTTTACTAATATTGCACCTATTGTAGAGGATAGTAGTTTTAAAATTGAATATAGCTCAACCAAAGCAATTGACGTAGATTTACTGCAATATGCCAATGATGATGGTGATGGTAATGCGGCTGCATTAACAGCGAAGCCGAATAAACCAAAATTTTATGTCAATACAGATGGGGTTGAATTACCTATTCGTATTGGAACAAATATCGATCCTGTCGTGATTACTGCTGATCGTAGCGGCCCTTGTCCTGGTAGCGATAGTAAATATACCTGCTATGGTGGTAAAGTCCATATTCAACTTAGAAATACACTTGATCCATTTAGCTATAAATTTACCTACTATGTGTATGATGCGGATGGTGTTATTTCTAATGCTGCAACTGTGAAATTAGAAAACTCAGGTACAGCGCCAGGAAGTACACGTACAAGTGGTGGTGGTTCATTGGGGTGGTTGAGTATTCTTGGATTGTTCGGGTTAACAGCTTATCGTTGTATGAGTAGACAACCAAAGCAATAACAGTCAAATCAATACATTTAAAATAATCATTTTTAACACATTGTGTTATAGCAAAAAGCCAGTTTCTAAAAACTGGCTTTTTGCTATCTGTATGTTTTTTGCTATTTGTATGGGCTTTCTTCCTAATTTGTATTATAAGTTTTAAATAGAAAGGGTTTGTTGATTGATTTCCCTTAAATCATTGAAAAGTTATTCATTTTGAACTGATATGAAGCAATTTACTGTACTTACACCGCTTGAACAGATCCCATGTAGTTCTGATGAATTACTTTCGATTAAAAGAAATGATTTGGTTCCACTACTCGATAATCAAACACGACTGAATTTGTATGCTGATCAGTTGATTCAAGCACAATCGGTACTGTTAAAAGCCATCGATCCAAGTTTGACGCAAAAGCTGAGTCAAATTATTGCACATATTATTCAGCAATTATCTGCATCCAAGAAAAAGCTAAATCAACGTAAATTCAATGCGATACAAAAATGGTTAGGTTTGGATTTGGAATTTAGTGTTGGACAAGTCAAATATTTAAATGATTTAGAAAGTTTAATTGATGAAGCCAAACATTTGAGTCAAAGATTACAAATCGAAATTCAAAAGTCGGAAGCAAGATTCCAACAAGCCAATGGCTTAAGAGAGCAAATGGCGAAATATATTCGTGCAGCGCAGGAATTTTTACATGAATATCCTGCTTTTGTACAACATCGTCATCCCTTGGATAATTTTGCAGATCGGCTGTCTAAGAAAGTCAATACGCTACAAACGCTACAAGCCAGTAATGATATTGCGTTAGCACAAATGCAGTTAACACAACAGCTTTCGTTGAGCTTACTTGATCGCTTTAATGAAGCTCAGCATGTCCTGATTCCTGCATGGCAATATCATGTCAAACAGAGTAGTGCGCAGAATTCTTTTACAACGACTGAAGAATTGGATAAAAGTCGTGATAAATTAATTCAATCATTAAAGAAATCATTAGAAAATAAATAGGATAGAAGTATGAGTGATTCGAATCATCAAGCATTAACTGAAAAATCCAATACGCCGTTGGAATTACAAAAGTTTGAACAATTGAATTTGAAAGAAATAGGTTTAAACACCGAAGATTTTAATGAGGTTGTTAATGCGCATAAAGACCTAGCCAATATTAATCATGCATCCGTAGCTGAATATGGTAAAAATATTGCGACCAAAACATCTTCATATACAGATGAATTACTCAACTTAGTCAAAAATAAAGACTTAGATGTGACTGGACAAAAATTAAATGAAGTTGTGCAAGTTGCTCAGCAATTGAATACATCCAGCATTTTGAATCAATCAAAAAACTCAGGATTTATTGGAAGCATACTCAGTAAGTTTAAAGGTGCTAAGCAAAGTTTCGATCAACATTTTAATACCACTAAAGAGCAAATAGATTCATTGGTCAAGGAAATTGAAACATCGCAAACAGGTTTAAAAGCACGGGTGGACACATTAGATCGTATGTTTAATGGAGTGCAAGAGGAATATCGACAACTGGGTATTTATATTGCTGCAGGCCGAATCAAGCAAGTTGAAGTGCAGCAAGAAATTGCGACTTTATCTCAGCAAGAGCAAGATCCTAAAATCAATCAGCGTGTTTATGACCTCAACCATTTAGCCAACAATTTAGAAAAGCGGGTCAGTGATTTACAAGTCTTGCAACAATCTGCAATGCAAACCTTACCGATGATTCGTATTATTCAATCCAATAATATGATGTTGGTTGATAAATTTTATGCCATTAAAAATATTACTTTACCTGCATGGAAAAACCAGATCAGCTTGGCGATTTCACTAAATGAGCAACGAAATAGCGTACAACTTGCCAACACGATTGATGATGCAACCAATGAGCTATTAAAACGCAATGCAGATTTACTTCATCAAAATTCTGTGGATACTGCCAAAGCCAATCAACGTTCAGTGATTGATATTGAAACACTTGAACATGTTCAAAATACCCTGATTAAAACTGTAAATGATGTCATTCAAATTCAGAAAGAGGGCATGCAAAAACGTGAAGAGGCTTCGACTCGGATTAAAGCGCTTCAATCGAATTTGCAACAGTTGGTATTAGATACCAGTACACATCAATCCTAAGCCAAAGCTTAAATCTTGGCACAATCTCATCTAAAGGTGTAAAGGTTGACTGAAAAAACTCAATATCCTGTAGATATTCAACAGATCGAACATGGATTAAAAATACTTCAGCGTCGAAAACGGAATTTGATGGTTTCGGCTGTGGTTTTATCCTCTGTGGGTATCGCAAGTTTAGTTTCTGTTTTTTTTCAACAGGAATTGGTTTTTAACTTATTTGGTGTGGCACAACAGGTTCATCAATTGCACTTGCCATATATTCTAGATCAGCAGTTAAGAGAATATATCCATCAACCAGACTATCTGATGAATGCATTGTCATGGTTGGGTTGGTTGATCTTAAAATTAATAGTGTCTTTTATTGGCGCATTTATTATTGTGGGTGTATTAAAAAAAATTCGCTTTTTTAAAGTGCGCTTTCAATCTTTTATCCTTAAATTTGTAGCATGGCTTTTATCCTTGATTATACTCTGGTCTGGTTTGACTTATGTGCAATATGATCTGAAAGATGATGAAGACAAGGAGTTAAAATCATTTATAAAGTATGATCAAAACATTCAGCAAAGCGCTATTTATCAATATCTGCAAAGATCGGATGCGCCGGAAACAGTACAAAGCTATTTATTGGCACAAACCGCGTTGATGCATAAACCTGTTGATAAGGTTGTGGCGACGGTTTACGCAGAAAAATTGATTAAAGCGGAGCAATCTGATTCGCGCTTTTTGGAATACGGCTTTAAACCTGAGCAATTATGGACAATTCAACATCAGGTATTTAATCGAGCGCTTTCCCCGATTGCGCAAGGTGTTGAAGCGCAAGTGGGTCGTGCAAGCTTTTGGTCGAACATTGTTGAAAAGGTTTTATGGGGAATTTCAGCACTCAGTTTATTTTTTAGCTTGATGATTTATGGGGTGGCAAGCCGAATTGCGAAACGTTTACATCGAATTGGTCATCGTATCGGTTAGTGCAACATTTTAAAGCTTATACTTTGTAAAAATACTGATAAAAAGCACTTTTGTGATGAGCAAAAGTGCTTTTTTATTGCTGTAAAATTAAATCTCGTTGTCCTAAGCGACATCTTTCGCTCGGTTGGTAATCAGGTCTTTCAGTTCTAAGGTATCAAAGGTTTTATCCCAAATTTCACCATCCACAATATAGTAAGGCGTTGGGTGTTTACCGAAACCTTGTACATAGTGGGTGATCTCAGTTTGTTTATCTGCGATTTCCTTATGTTGAATAGAACGTAGAACTTTCGTGCCATCCAAGCCCATACCTTCGATGATTTGTTTCAGTACTTCTGGGTTGGCAATGTCTTTACCATGGGCGAATATGGCGTGGAATAAAGCCTGCGTTAATGCGAATTGGTCAAAGATATTGTCTAAAGCCAATATCGCTTGATGGGCTAAACGGCTATTGGGCATACGCTTCATATGCTTAATATCTACGGTTAAATCTTGACTATAAGCCGCAAATTTTGCCATATCAAGTTTGCGATTGGCTTCTTTGGTTCCATATCTTTCAGTCAGGTATTGATAAACATCTAAGCCTTGTTCTGGAATTTCTGGTAAAACTTGCACAGGTAATAATTCGATTTTTTTCGCCATGGGTTGATTCCAATGTTGTTTGAGTTTTTCAAACGCCACATAACTCATTGGATAGACGATATCGAATACGAACTCTATTTTCATTGTTTTACCTCTTCACTTATTTATACAGGAATTGTGAATAAGTACACCTTGTTGTACTTAATTGGAGAAACCACAACATAAATTTAGCTTAAAACTTTGTGGCTTGGCTGCGCATGATTTTTTGTAGAGAGATGGTCGAAGAAATATTATTTTTGTTGAAAATTAATCTAATTTTAAGTTTCGAGGAAGTCGGGGGATGTCTATTGATTTTCTAGCCAATGCCCATATATATACCAGCATTAAAGAATTTAAATTTGAGAATAGGGGGATATGCTGATGAGAACGTGGCTGATTTTTGTTAAACTAAAAAACCGATTGATTTAATAAAAACAAACTGTTTTATCTATTTTTTAAATAGACGTAATATACATTCAACGAAAGAAATTTACTCCCTTGGAGATTGTTAGCATGTTAGATACAAATACTTCTGCTCAATTAAAAACATTGTTAGAGCGTCTTGAGAGCCCAATTGAAATTGTTGCTTCTTTAAATGGTTCTGATAAGTCAGACAAAATTAAAGAGTTGGTGACTGAAATTGCTGCGCTGTCAGATCAAGTGACTGCACGTTTCGATGGTCAGAATGATCGTAAACCGAGCTTTGGTATTGCAAAAGTAGGTGAACAACCTCGTGTATTCTTTGCTGGTTTACCGATGGGGCATGAGTTTACCTCGCTAATTTTAGCTTTATTACAAGTATCAGGTTATGCGCCAAAAGTTTCTGATGAAATCTTGGCTCAAGTCAAAGGTTTAAACCTGACTGCGAATTTTGATGTATTCGTTTCTTTAAGCTGTCATAACTGCCCAGATGTTGTTCAAGCACTTAACTTGATTGCAATTAATAATCCTGGCACTACAGCGACCATGATCGACGGTGCATTCTTCCAAGATGAGGTTGAAGAACGCAAGATCTTGGCTGTACCTATGGTTTTCCAAAATGGCGAACATATTGGTCAAGGTCGTATGACTTTGGAAGAAATCGTTGCGAAATTGGACAGCGGTGCTGCGGCTAAAGATGCTGAAAAGCTGAATGCTAAAGAAGCGTTTGATGTATTGGTGATTGGTGGTGGACCTGCTGGTGCAACATCTGCGGTATATGCTGCACGTAAAGGGATTCGCACAGGTATTGTTTCTGAGCGCTTTGGTGGTCAGGTCTTGGACACCATGGATATTGAAAACTTTATCTCAGTACAAAAAACACAAGGTCCTAAGTTTGGTTCAGATATGGAAGCGCATGTACGTGAGTACGGTGTGGACATTATGAACTTACAAAAAGTGAAAAACATTGTTGGTGCGGATCAAACAACTAATGGTTTAGTTGAAGTTGAACTGGAAAATGGTGCAAAACTTGAATCAAAAACGGTCATCTTATCTACAGGTGCACGTTGGAGAGAGATGAATGTACCAGGTGAGAAAGAGTACAAAACACGTGGTGTTGCATATTGCCCACACTGTGATGGTCCATTATTTAAAGGCAAGAAGGTTGCCGTGATTGGTGGGGGTAACTCAGGTGTAGAGGCCGCAATTGATCTTGCAGGTATTGTTGAACATGTCACATTGATCGAGTTTGATACTCAACTTCGTGCTGACCAAGTGCTTCAAGATAAATTGAATAGTTTGCCAAATACCACGGTGATTTTGAATGCACTCTCTACAGAAGTGATTGGTGATGGCTCGATTGTGACAGGGTTGAAGTATAAAGACCGTGCAACAGACGAACTGCATACCATTGAACTTGCGGGAATCTTTGTACAAATTGGTTTATTACCAAACACAGATTTCTTAAAAGCAACTGCTGTAGAGCTTTCAAACCGTAATGAAATTGTGGTAAATGATCGTAATGAAACCAATGTAAAAGGTGTATTTGCTGCGGGCGACTGTACAACAGTGCCTTATAAACAAATCATCATTGCCGCTGGTGAGGGTGCAAAAGCGTCTTTATCTGCATTCGATTACATCATTCGTTCAGGTCAATAATCTTTCAATGATTACACGTTGAAAAGCAAGCCAAAGTGCCGTAATGAGCACTTTGGCTTGCCTTAACATTTATCTCATGTTTTACCCTTGATAGGAATTGAGTTGCTAACAGCTCAATTCCTTTTTTTGTGTTGGAGATTGAATACTATTGAAGAGATTTTGCGAAAATAAGCTTTGTTAATGTTGCAAATCTTGAACAAGCGCAATGGTTTTTTGTTCTGCGGCTTGGATCGATTGCGCTAACAACTCGCCACCAAATTCCTGATACTCAATTGCGATTTCATGAAATTTTTCGATACCTATAAAATTGAATGCTGTTTTTATTGCGGGTTCAGCATGATTGGGAAATGGCGCATCAGCTGAATCGAAGTCATGCCCACCACGGGCAGAAAGGATAATCATGGTTTTTTGATGATCCAAAAGCCCTGAGTACGGTTGCTCTTTACTAAGATCAAATGAGTAGGTTTTATTCATTCTCACGATGTGATCAATATAGGCTTTTAGATGAGCAGGTGTGCCAAAGTTATACATCGGTACGCCAAGCACAATAATATCTGCCCAATGTAATTCTTCGATAAACTCATTGCTCAGTTGTAGGCGTTGTTGTGCCTTTTCTTCAGATTCTGCATAACCAAATTCAGAAATGATCCACTCTTCATCAATATAAGGGGGTGGATTTCGACCTAAATCACGATGTTTAACTTGTACAGATGAATCAATTTCATTCCATTGATCAATAAATAATTCGGTTAAGCGTCGGCTTAAAGAACCATGTGGGTGCGTACCTGAAATACCTGTTCTTAAACTAGTATCTATTTTTAGTATATTTGCCATGATCATTACTCAATTTGTTGTTTGTTCAAATTGATTTTTATAGAATATGAAAAAAACAACAAACGATAAAAATACATGTTATAACTGAATATAATTCATTTATATTTTACACGGTGATCTTCGGTGGTTTTGCATAATTCCTTGGAGCAATTGTTGGCTTTTCAGCATGTCGCTGAACAACTCAGTTTTAAAAAAGCAGCAGACCAATTGTTTTTAACACCTACCGCCTTAAGCCATCGTATCAAGAAGCTGGAACAGCAATTGAATATACAGTTATTCGAACGACGTACACGCTCGATTAGCCTAACGCCAGAAGGAGAGTATTTGCTTAAGCATGTACAGTCAGGTTTTGGACAGATTCAAACTGCTTTGTTTCAACTTGAGCAAAATAAACAAAGATTATTTACCATTACGACAACACCATCCTTTGCAAGTGAGTGGATTATTCCCTATTTGCCAGAGTTACAAAGTCGTTTTCCCAATATTATGTTTCGGGTACATGCGAGTTATGACCTCATCAATATGACGTCTGGTCTCTATGATTTAGCGATTCGGTATGGTTCAGGGGGCTATCAAGATGTTGATGCAGAATTATTTGCAGTTGATGAATATGTAGCTGTCGGGCATCCCTCTTTGGATATTGCAACTATGAACTGGACGACTGTGCCATTGATTCACTTTACCTGGGGAGACGAATACTGTCCAAATCGAGTCAATTGGCAGAAATGGTTTGAAAAACAAGGCTTACATATTCAAGCAGGGCAAGCGCAGGTATTTTATACGCAAGAAAGTCATGCAATTCAGGCTGTATTGTCTGGACAGGGTATTGCATTATTAAGCCGCATTTCGATTGCCAATGATTTACAACAAGGGCGGCTGAAAATTGTATCCCCATGTGTTGAAACGGCATGGAATTACTATTTTTTAACTTTGCCAGATGCTGATTTTATTGTGAATGAAGTCAAACAGTGGTGTAAGGAGAAGTTTTCGCAAAATTTTGCCCATGAATGAAGATCTGTGATTTTTATCATCGCTTAGCTTTTTGCTTATATTGCCTATCTTGAAATTAAAGATTAAATCAAACAGAAATTTTTAAATAAGAAAAAAGCCAAAGTGTTCCCCAAATACACCTTGGCTTTTCCCTAATGTTGTTGTTTTCCCCTTTTCATGAGCTGTGTTGCCATACAGCTCAGCTCCATTTTCTTTATTGTTATTATTATCTGAACCTATGCGTTAACTAAGCAAAATACGTTCCAAGATTAGAATTGGTGTGGCATTTTGTCTTAGCCAAACAAACTTAGATAATGAAAGCGATTTAATAATTGTGCTTTGCTTTCTATATGTTGTGGATTTTGAACAATACATTCAATTGGACAGACATCCACACAGGTTTGATGTTCATAAAATCCGACACATTCAGTACAACGCTGTGTATCAATTTCATAGAACTTTTCGCCTTCAAAAATTGCCTGATTGGGGCATTCTGGTACACACATATCACAATTGATGCACTGGTCTGTAATCATTAAAGCCATTTCGATATCCTAAACTGCTTGGTAAGCCAATGATGATGCTGAAATATCAGCAGTCGAATTTGGTAAGTTTCTAATTAATAAGGCATATTGCATATCAATATCGGCAGGAATTGGAATTTCTACAATATATCCTGAGCCTTTTGCATCTATGATCGGTTGTCTGTTTTTATCTAAAATTTCATGAAGAATAAATGTGATGTTGCCAGATGTGGTCATGAGTTCCATAGAGTCACCCACAACAAAACGATTTTTCACCTCAATCTTGATGTAATCATCGTTGCGTTCAAGCACTTCACCAACAAATTGCTGATGGTCAAACTGAGAGGATCCCGATGCATAGTTTTGATATTCAGCATGGACATGACGGCGTAAGAAACCTTCGGTATAACCTCGATTGGCTAAACCTTCGAGTTGTGACATTAACGCCCGATCAAACGGTTTTCCTTGTAGCGCATCATCAATCGCTTTGCGATAAATTTGTGCTGTTCTGGCGCAATAAAAGTAAGATTTGGTGCGTCCTTCGATTTTTAAGGAATGAATGCCCATCTTGGTTAAACGGTCTACGTGCTGAACTGCACGTAAGTCTTTAGAGTTCATAAAGTAAGTGCCATGTTGGTCTTCTTCAGCAGCAAACATGTCTTCTTTATGACGTTGTAATAAAACCGGTTCGCCAAATTGATGTTGTTGTATGGCGTGTTGCTCGTCGGCATCTTTATTGTTGCAACAGTCTGATGCTGTCTCCAGTTGTTGGACTGGAATGACATCCCCAGATGCATCTTCTGTTGCTTCGTGAATATTGTATTCCCAGCGACATGCATTGGTGCAAGCGCCTTGATTAGCATCACGTTTATTCATATAGCCTGAAAGTAAGCAACGACCGGAATAAGCCATACAGAGTGCACCGTGTACGAAAACTTCGATTTCCATATCGGGTACATTCTGTTTAATTTCTTCAATTTCCTCGATAGATAACTCACGTGACAAAATGACACGGGTGAGTCCCATATTTTTCCAAAATTTTACGGTTGCCCAATTGACCGCATTTGCCTGTACAGACAGATGGATGGATATTTGTGGGAAGTTTTCTCGAACCAGCATGATCAAGCCAGGATCTGACATGATCAGTGCATCAGGTTGCATGGCGACAACAGGTTCAAGATCACGAATAAAATTTTTTAATTTAGCATTATGCGGTTGAATATTTACCACCACATAAAATTTTTTGCCTAAGGCATGCGCTTCAGCAATCCCTATTTTTAAATGATCATGATCAAACTCATTATTACGAACTCGCAAGCTATAGCGAGGTTGACCTGCATATACCGCATCGGCACCGTAAGCAAATGCATAATGCATATTCTTCAATGATCCAGCTGGTGATAGGAGTTCAGTAATGTGTGAGATGCTCATATAAATTTAAAAGGCATACTAAAAATATGGTTTTATTGTAAGGGTTTGAAAATAAGATTCAACCTAGTAAAACACTCAGGATTAATTGAGCTAATTTTTATTAAAATATTTAATATTCAATATCTTATGTTTAATTAATTGGGTTTTTTGAAAAACCCTAAAAAATTATTTAAGTCTTTTTAATTGCCGATCGATAATAATTTCACCATCTTCTTTACTAAAAGCAGCACGTTGTGGCGCAGATAAGAGATCTAAAACCAATTCAGAGGGCCGACATAAACGTACACCCAATTCAGTCACCACAAAAGGGCGGTTGATTAAAATCGGGTATTGCAACATGAAATTAAGCAGTTGATCGTCAGTCCATTCTGTTTGATCTAGTTTTAAGGTTTTATAAACATCAACATTTTTACGTATTGCATCTCGTACCGACAAAGTAGATTGCTGAATCAACTCGATGAGTTGTGCCTTGCTTGGTGGGTACTGTAAATACTCGATCACTTCAGGTTCGATACCTGCATTTCGAATGAGTGCAAGGGTATTGCGTGAAGTCCCACAGGCAGGATTGTGATAAATCTTAATTTGAGATGACATCGATCGACTCTCTGTTAAAAAGCAATATTGCATTTATATATGGATATACGTATATTCGCAATAGTGAATATGCTAAACCATAAAATTGAGTAATTGCGATGGATCAACCCGATTTCTTTAAGTGCTTATCTGACCCAACTCGTTTGGATATTTTAAAAATTGTGTTGGCACAAGGTAACGTTTGTGTTTGTGAAATCACCGAAGCCTTAAATTTAAGCCAGCCAAAGATTTCTAGACACTTGGCCTTGTTGAGGAATTTGTCCATTTTACTTGATCAACGCAAAGGCCAATGGGTGTATTACCGTTTAAATCCTGAATTACCAGAATGGGCCAATGCAGTATTAAACATAATTGCAGCGCAAACTGCGAATTCAGTTATGGGTGGTTCAGACTTGATCCAAATCAACAGCTGTTGTGAGTAAGCTGTTATGAACTCAAATCAGCCAACTTCGCGGCTTTCTTTTCTAGATCGCAATTTAACTTTATGGATCTTTATTGCGATGGGATTGGGGATCTGCATCAGCGTATATTTCCCACAGGTAGCAGTGGCTTTAAATCGTTTAAGCCTTGAGTCAGTCAATATACCCATTGCGATAGGTTTAATTTTGATGATGTATCCGCCACTTGCCAAAGTGGATTATGCGACCTTAGCTGTAGTCTTCAAAGACAAACGAACGTTAACTTTGTCTTTGCTACAAAACTGGTTAATCGCGCCGTGCCTGATGTTTGCTTTAGCGATCGTGTTTTTACATGCTTATCCTGAATATATGACGGGTTTAATTCTTATTGGTTTAGCACGTTGTATTGCGATGGTATTGGTATGGAATAACTTAGCAGGTGGTGACAATCAATATGTCGCAGCTTTGGTTGCTTTTAATAGTATTTTCCAAATTGTCTTTTTTAGTACTTATGCTTGGTTGTTTTTAACAGTTCTACCACCGTATTTTGGTGTGGCAGGAAAAGTTATTGATGTTAGCTTTTGGACGATTACACATGCGGTTTTAATCTATTTAGGTATCCCATTTTTATTGGGCTTTCTAAGTCGGATCATTCTGGTTAAACGCAAAGGATTAGACTGGTATCAACAAATGTTTATCGCTAAAGTCAGTCCGCTGAGTTTACTGGCATTGTTATTTACCATTGTGGCGATGTTTAGTTTAAAAGGGGCGGATGTAATTAGACTACCATTCGATGTATTGCGAATTGCCATCCCATTAACTCTGTATTTTGTGGTGATGTTTTTCCTGAGCTTTTTTATGAGCAAGTGGATGGGCAATGATTATCCTAAAACTACGGCGATTTCTTTTACCGCGGCAGGAAATAATTTTGAATTGGCACTTGCTGTTGCGATTGCAACATTTGGATTGGCTTCACCTGTCGCATTTACCACGATTATTGGTCCTTTGGTTGAAGTCCCTGTATTGATTGCGTTGGTCAGTGTTTCGCTATGGCTGCGCAAAACTATTTTTAAATCAGCGCATGGGCTCAATCAGCAGAGGGAATAGCCGAAAGACCTATTCAACACAATGTATAGTCAATCTGTCAAAAAACTTAGGTACAAGAATATAATTTTTATTAATAAATATTTTTAGTTAAATCAATTGCATGGGGTGATTTTTTAGCTTGTAAAGCTTGCAATGCCGCACCTTATATTCAAAGTTTAAATACCTTTGCGTAGGCGATTGCCTCCCTTTTTAGAGATAAAAAGGGACAAAAATCTTTTGCTGAGCGAGGGGTACATCCTATACCCCCGCTCAACGGCGACATCCATGTCGCCATGCGATAGCTACACCTTGTATGATTTAAAAGGACAAAAACGAGTTGATAACTAATGGTTTTTTAAAGTTCATGCAAAAATATACGCTTCATTTGTGACCAATGACTTGTATGAATAAATAGATGGTTTGACTATAAATTATTCCGATCCTTCAAGTTTTTTGACAATCTGACAATGATCAATGGTGGTGTTCGAGGAGCAGGATTGACGTAATTCATGCAGTTGTGATTTAAAATGTTGTAATTCATATATTCGAGTTTCTACATGTCGAATATGTTCTTCAATCAATTGGTCAATGATTTTACAGCCTTGTTCAGGATGTTGTAGATGCTCTAAAAGTTGAGTAATTTCATGTAAGGTCATATCTAATGCGCGGCAACGTTTAATAAAAATAAGCCGCTTTAATGTTTCATCATCATAATATTTATAATTATTATCTGCACGATAACTGGATCTGATCAGATTTTTTTTCTCATAAAACCGCACAGTATCCGTCGACAGCTGAGTTTTTTTAGCGAGATCACTAATTAAGTATTGCTGCATGGTTTATTTTCCTGAATCAACTTGACCTTGGACTAACTCCATAGTTTTAAATAGCAGTATAGCTGAATTTTTCATCATTGTTTAAGCATGTGCTGATTTTCTTTAAAGCACCAACTTGACTGAAAAAAATAAGCAGAGAAGCCCATTTATATTGAATCAAGGAGAAGTGTCATGGCGTGTACATGTAGTCATGAACCTGCACCACAGAAACCGAATAGCAAGTTTAGAACGGCTTTGTGGATTGCACTGTTTATTAACCTTGCCATGTTCTTTGTTGAATTGATTGGTGGGGCGTATGCACATTCTTCTGCACTTTGGGCCGATTCTCTGGATTTCTTTGGTGATTCCATCAATTATGCCGTTTCTTTAGCAGTATTAGGCGCAACGCTGTATTGGCGAGCGACTGTTGCCTTGTTTAAAGGGGCAATCATGGCAATTTTTGGTTTTGTCGTGATCGGCAAAACGATCTATGCCTATACGAAAGGGATTCCGCCAGAAGCGATTACCATGGGAGCGATTGGTATACTGGCTTTAATCGCCAATGTGATTTCAGCCCTTGTGCTTTATGCTTTTAGAGATGGCGACTCCAATATGCAGTCTGTTTGGCTGTGTAGTCGTAATGATGCGATTGGAAATGTCGCCGTAATCTTTGCAGCTATTGGGGTTTTTGGTACAGGAAGCATGTTGCCAGATATTATTGTGGCCGTGATTATGGCGACTTTAGGCTTAACTGGCGGTTATCAGGTGATGAAGAGAGCACTACAAGAACGTAAACAAAATATGCCAACTCAACACGTCTTACAATGACGCTCAACGACTCCACAATAAAGTATTTTTGATCTCAGCAATGGGATCAAAAAAACATCATGAAGTAAGCGTTTAAATTTCAGTTATACGCGTTGACATTTTGCTCCAGAAATTATTCCAGAGTGCTAAATACTCAGACTGGACTTGGTCCAAATACTGTTGGTCGTTTTGATCATAACATTGTATCAGTAGGGTCCAAATGTCATCTTGATGGTTGTCATCATTGGCAAGGGTCGCGTCATTTTGATCAGCCAGCCCATGACAAGCATAATAACCTTCAATAAATTTACTGTTGTAAATCGACATGTTGTTACGGAGTGCTTCACTAAACTTTATGACTTGCAGCTCTGTACAAGCCAAAATGAGCAATAATTCTGTATAAGAATTGATATGTTGGTGAATAAATTGGGCTAATGCAAAAGCTTCTATTTCAGTCTGTTGCTGATCCAATGGATCTAATTCCAACTGCTGCATCAATTTTAAAAAATAAACCAGATGTGATTTGGATGCAGCGCTTTTTTCGAGTTGGTGTGTATTGAAACCCAGTTCATCAATTAAGTTTAGCGACAGTAAATAGCGTGCATATATTTTAGCTGCAATCCTATTTTCTGGATGAATATTATGGTTTTTTTCGAGGCTAACGGCTTGATAAATTACCATGCTAAGTGCATCTGTAAAATTTTTAACAATCGCCGTAAAATAATTAATATGAATAAATTTAAGTTGTTCAAGTGTCAGCTGGCTTTGATTCAACTGGACTAATATTGGGTGCTTAAATAAAACATGACAGTGTGTTTGTCGCTTTAAATTTGCGATAGCTTGAGTATTTTGCTGCCATAATTCAGGTTGCAAGGAATTTTGAATGAAATGCAGCAACTCGAAACGAGTATGTTCAGATTGCGTGAAAGATAATATGCTCATATGCTGCATTAAAATTTTAATTTTGCCGTTTTTATAATAGTAAAAAACAATTTGTTTTGCTAGTATTTATGCAGGTTTAATATTTTATATTTCATATACTTGCCTTTGTAGCCTTGATGTTTTTTTATAAAAACTCAGTATTCATATGAATTTAAGATATAATTCTTAGCATACACTTGAAGTAATTCGTATTTATGTGCTGTTCTTATAAGCTAATGCTTTAATTTTAATCTTAAATTTTTGTACATCAGGTAAAAACAAATGTCAAAAAAAGAGGACATCATTAATACAGCGTTGAATCTCTTTAATACATATAGTTATAATTCTATCGGTATAGACCGAATTATTAGTGAGTCTGGCGTTGCAAAAATGACTTTTTATAAATATTTTCCATCTAAAGCCAAATTGATTGAAGAATGTTTGGTCACGAGAAATCTCAATTTGCAAGAATCATTAGATGCTGCAATCGCTAAATGTGATCCACAAGATTATTTATCTCATATTAAAGCCATTTTCACATGGTACAACGCATGGTTTCATAGTGAAGATTTTAATGGTTGTATGTTCCAAAAAGCCGTAGAAGAAATTTCAAAAGTTTATCCGTCATCACTCCAACCTGCAACTGACTATAAAGAGTGGTTAAAAGGGCATTTGAGTAATGCGTTGCGTCATTTAGGTGTTAAACAAGATATTCAACTTGCTTCTTTCTTGTCGAGTCTTCTTGACGGAATGACGATTCAGGCGCAAATAGATCCTCAGCAAGTGTGTTTGGATGATTATTGGAGACGGGTAGAAACCCTGATTCAGATGGAATTGGCTCTAGCCCAACCGAGTTCAGTTTAACCTTTAAGTTTGTTGAATAATCGCAGATTGCAAGCGTAATCAATATTTGCGCTTGTTGATCTGTTTAATTTTTCCTTAAAACTTGAAAATAAAAAAGCGCGATCACTTGAAGTGAATCGCGCTTTGCTGATAAGTTTTTTATATACCTGATGATTTATTGTCATAACAATAAATCATCAGGTAAAGAGATGCTTGAAGCATCTTCTTATATTTATTCTTATACCCTCTGAATGCACATGTCATTCGTTTTTTTCAGCAAATTATACAGACTTGTCTGTTTAGTTGGATTATAAAGATTTTGTTGTTTTTTACAACAGAATCTTTGTGAATTTGTTTGTTTTTTTATCAATCGGCTTAAAAGTTAAAAAAAATATCTAATTTTTGGTACTTTGCGTTTAATTTTATGAGTGCTGATCTATTTTAAAAGCCAGATCTTGACCTTGTTGATTAGGCTAGCAGACTTCTATTTATCTTTAAATGGCAGTAAATTGTTATATGCCAAGCATGTGGTCAAGGATTTGAAAATTGAAATGAATAATTGTAAATAAATATTAGAGATAAAAAGTAAAAGACCATGAAAAGTGCCTATGCTGTTTGGAATATTAATATTTAAGCATTAGTGATTCATTCTTCGGGCTAAAATTCTAGGATCATTACTATTGAGGATTTGTTCAATTTTGCCATTAGGGCGCTGAACAATCGTTTGATCATGTGTGTAGACTTTGCCATTGCGAGTAACCGCATTTTGATCATTGGGCGGGGTAAATAACCATGTTTCATTTTGTGTTAAAGGATGAACCAATAAATTGAATTCAGTATTTGCTGGATATTGGATATCACCTAAGGTTAATTTTTCTGTCAGTGTGCCATTTTCAATCCCGATGAGTTGTTTATTTTGATCCAAATAGACGTTTGCCCATTGTAGGGAAACAGCTTTGTATTGGGTGAGAGGATTGTGAATCCGCCAGTAATCTGTAGAAACAAAGTTGTCTGGATATTTTTGATATTTAGAACGTTCAATATCTGCCTGTGTCACAAGCGTAATATTTGCTAGCTGCATATCTTGAGCAAGATTACAGTGTTCTAAACCAATGATGTTGCCAGCATCATCTAAATAGACTTGAATATAGCTCATCAGCTGACAATTCCAACCTTCGATCGTATCCTCGCCTGTCCCCATTAAGGTGGTGGAACGATCATCAAAAAGTTCCAAATCAATACCACGAGGAATTTTCATGCTGTTAATTTGCAGCTTTCCAAATAATACGGGTTGGGGAAATTTGGCTTGTCTCAATGAGGTCAATTGATCAGGTTCAAATAATTCAAGTTCAGTCCCTTGTGGCATTTGAATGCCTAAAATTTTCTCAGGCGAGCTTAATGTTTTATGTATGGAATGATGCTCTTTTTCAATCTCATTTTTTGTATATAGAACAAGGAAATAAAGTGCCAAGCTCAAAAAAACGCAGAGTACACTACAGACAAATAAAGACTGAATAAAAATATTGCCATGCCTAAGGGTATTTCTGAATTTCGAGCTAAATATTAATCCAATCGTAAATAGACTAAAAATAATGCTCCCAAAGCCAGCGACAAAGAAAATCCAAAGATAGTTAAAAGAAAGTGGAATCATGCTATTGGGAATCGTATTTTTATATTTGCTAAGTTTCAGGATATTGTATGCAATATCCTGAATTATTTTCAATCAATCAAAAATCTTATGAAGCGCTTGGAATGGTAAAGTCACTACATCAAAAGCGACAGCAAAAGGGAATAACACCAGTTTATCTGCAGTTTTACTGCCAGCATTTGAGTAATCTTTTACCTCTTGAGTGGTATAGATACTGACTTGATAGGGTTTACTCAGTGCTTTTAGTGATGAAATATTAGAAGCAGAAGGGTAAACCAGACCAGATAAAGCAATGTTAAAACAGAAACGTTGTGCTTTTAGACGTTGATCACTTGAGGTGGTACATTCTTCTGCACCATTTTCAATAAAGAATGCACGATCTTGTTTAGTGACATCTTCAGAAAGTTTGACATATTTGAGTGGTAGGGTTCCTGAAAAATGCCCATCATTTTTTTCTGAATTGAAAGTCAGCGCTTTATCAATTTGAATAAATTTTGGATCAAGTCCTGTGATCACTTTGACAAATCGGGCACCACCACTGGTGATGACATAACTATTTTTTTGTCCTGCAATGACAATGCTGTCAGAAGGTAGTGCAGAAATTGCTTGTGATGGTTTGCCAAATGCTAAAACCGTATCATTGACCAATACAGTTTGAACATTACGGGTACGGACACCGTTGTCTTTCTTTAAAAGGGTTGAAGTTGCACAGCCGGTCATGGCAAATACGGAAATAATACAAATGGACAATGTAGATTTATAATTTAATTTATTCATATTTTGCTCATTTAATCTTAAGGTATTGTTTATACCATTAAAAAAATAGGGTGTTAAGTTTTTAGCCTACCAAAAAATAGACAATAATTTATTTTTTCAATGAATTAATCCAATTTCTCCACAATTGATTGGCAAAATGTATCTAAAGTTTTTGATTGCTTTGTAAATTACCAATGAATTTAAAGCAATTGTACGATTTATTATTCTTTCTTTAGAATAATCGAATAAATCAGATAATTTTGATTGTAATTTCATTCCAAGATTCTTAGAATTGCCTGCTTGTTTGCGTGATCATTGGAACTGAACTTTGAGTAATTTTCTAACCGAACACCTGATCCATCGTGATGATGATTTTATGGTGATCCATAAGCCAGCAGGTATACTCACAGTTCCAGGAAAAACAGCAGATTTACAAGATTGTGTTATCAACAGATTATTAAAAATCGAGCCTAAGACTTTACTCATTCATCGTTTAGATCGTGATACCTCTGGGATTTTGGTATTTGGACTGAGTAAATGGGGACAAAAAAGTATTTCTAGACAGTTTCAAGAACGTCAAACCTCTAAAACCTATCAAGCTGTTGTTGCTGGAACTTTACATGGTGAAGGCACAGTTGATGTTCCTGTGATTTATGATCCAGAACATCCACCCTTACATATTGCTGATCCAGAACATAACAAGCCTGCATTAACACATTGGAAAGCAATCCAACATTTTCAAATTCAAGGACAGGCTGTAACCCGTGTTGAGTTAACCCCAATTACAGGACGGTCACATCAGTTACGCGTGCATATGCAATATTTAGGACATCCTATTATTGGTGATACTTTATATGCAACTGTAGAACAACAGCAGCTTATGCCGCGACTTTGTCTACATGCACAACAACTGAGTTTTCATCATCCTAAAACAGAGGAGCTTGTACAATTTGATTGTCCAGTTCCATTTTAGTTTAGATTTTTAAGTTGAAATTAAGTCGCTCAAAATTTAATGAGCTTTATGTCAAAAAGTATTGCGTAATGGGTATAAACTTTGTTCAAATATTCTCCTGATTTGAGCAACCGTGTTTTAGCCCTAACATGAGATAAAGGTGGAAAAATTGCAACAATTTGCTATAGGTCAACGTTGGTTATCGGACACAGAAACTGAGTTAGGTTTAGGTGTATTGATTGACGTCGATGAACGTTCAATCAGTATTCTTTTTCCAAAAAGTGACGAAACTCGTGTCTATGCACGTAATAATGCCCCATTATCTCGTATTGTTTTTAATATCAATGATGAAGTCCAAGACCAAGAAGGCATCAAGTGGATTGTCGAGTCTTTAGACGATCGCAGTGGTGTGATTCGTTACAATGTTATTCGTACATTGGATAGTGGTGAACAAGAGAAGAAAGCGTTAAACGAAACGCGTATTGGCGCACAAATTCAATTGTCAAAGCCTTTAGAACGTTTATTGGCAAGCCAAATTGACTATAAAGAATGGTATGACTTACGTATTGAAGCGATGCAAATGCAAGCCAATATGCAAACGTCACCATTACGTGGTTTGGTTGGCGCGCGTGTAGGTTTGATTCCACACCAGTTGTATATTGCCCATGAAGTGGGTAAACGATTTGCCCCTCGTGTATTACTTGCAGATGAAGTCGGTTTAGGTAAAACAATCGAAGCGGGACTCATCATCCATCAACAACTCAAAACGGGTCGTTCTGAGCGAATTCTGATTCTTGTGCCAGATTCATTACAATATCAATGGATGATTGAAATGCGTCGTCGTTTCAATTTGAATTTCTCATTGTTTGATCTGACTCGTACAGCTTCAATCAAAGAGCATGATCCTGAACTCAATCCATTCCTGACTGAACAATGTATCATTGCTTCAGTAGATTTAATGATTGACCATGATGATTTGCGTGAGCAAGCCATAGACGCTGGTTTTGATCTGTTAGTGGTCGATGAAGCGCATCATTTGATGTGGAGTGAAGAGGAAGGCGGTAATGACCGTTATGATCTGGTTGAAGAGCTTGCTGAAAAAACTGAAGGTGTGCTGCTTTTAACGGCAACGCCTGAACAGTTAGGCGTAGAAAGTCATTTTGCCCGTTTACGTTTACTTGATCCGCAACGTTTTAGTTCGCTTGATCGTTTCCTTGATGAAGAAGAGCAATATCATCACACTGCTAAAATTGCAGAAGTGTTGATGTCAGATTTGCCACTTGAAGCAGAACATTTGGCAGCGGTTGAAAAATTATTAGGTCATCCGATTGAAGATCAGCCTGAACATCGTTTCCGTGCAATTCATGAACTTTTAGACCGTCATGGCACTGGTCGTATCTTGTTCCGTAATACCCGTGAAGCAATTCAAGGTTTCCCTGGACGTGATTGCCAACCAGCACCATTGCCAGCACCAGAAAACTGGTCTAAAGATGGAAAATTACGCGAACAAATGTGGCCAGAAGAGCTGCAACTTGATGGCGCATGGATGGAAACAGACCCACGTGTCATGTGGTTGATGGAACGATTACGTTCTGATTTAAAACATAAAAAAGTACTGCTGATTGCACGTAGTGGTCCAGTTGTTGAAGCACTTGAAAATGCTTTACGCATCCACGCGGGTATCCGCACCGCAATGTTCCATGAAGGCATGAGCTTATTGGAACGTGACCAAGCAGCGGCTTATTTTGCTGAAGATTCTTATGGTGCACAGATTTTACTGTGTTCTGAGATTGGTTCAGAAGGGCGTAATTTCCAGTTTGCTTCTGATCTTGTGTTGTTTGATTTGCCAGCAAATCCAGATGTACTTGAACAGCGTATTGGTCGTTTAGACCGTATTGGTCAGGAAAATCGTATTCAGATTCATGTGCCTTATCTTGTTGGTACAGCGCAAGAGCGTATGTTCCGTTGGTACAATGAAGCGCTAAATATTTTCAGTAATATTTCGCCTACAGCACAAACCTTACAAGAAAACTTTATTGTCGATTTAAAAGATTGCTTATTGGATGATAAAGGCCAAGCCTTTGAAGAGCTTCTTGAAGCGGTCAATGTGCAGCGTCAAGCACTTGAAGTTGAATTGCAAGATGGTCGTGACCGTTTATTGGAATACAATTCATGTCGTCCGATCGTGGCACAAGAAATTGTTACTGCGCTTGAAGACTATGATGACAATACTTTGTTGCCAATGTTTATGAAGCGGTTTATGGCATCGACTAACATTGACTTTGATGAGCAAAGCAATGGTACGGTGATTATTAAACCAACCGATCAAATGCAAGTGCAAGGTTTGGATATCGACGAAGAGGGCATGACTGCAACCTTCTATCGTGATCAGGCACAGATCCGTGAAGACGCGCAATATTTAACACTTGAACATCCGTTTACTGAAAGTGTGATGGAAATTATCCGTACTCAATCTTTTGGTAGTACCAATGTTGCGATTCTAAAAACCAATGCACTTAAACAAGGTACGATCTTGTTAGAAGTTTGGTTTAAAGTGGATGTGGTCGCACCTAAGGCATTAAATTTACCTTCAAGTTTGCCGACACAATTGATCCGAGTGTTATTGACTGAAACGGGACAGGATATTACTGCCAAGCTTGATCCAGAAATTATTAAGCCATATTTACACCATTTAGATAGCAACAGCTGTCGTCAAGTGGTGAAAGCACGTCGTGAAGTGATTGAAGAACGCTATGCACAAGCTTTAGATATTGCTAAAGGTGTTTTACCGCAGTTAAAAGAACAAGCTAAAGAAATTTATGGTAGCAAATGGCAATATGAAATTGATCGTTTAAGCTATTTAAAACAATTTAATCCAAGTATTCGTGCAGATGAAATTGAACGTTTACAGAAATTCCAGAAAGAAGGTTTAAGCCTATTGGAAGGTGTTTCTGTAACACCAGAAGCGATTCAGGTATTGGTCGTGGTTAAACCTTAATTTAGCGCAATTTATCTAGATTCTAAAAGCTCCTTCGGGAGCTTTTTTGATGTATACGTTATGCATATTTAAATAATCAATTATTGGGTTGTTTTTATTTATTTGATTTTAAATGTAAAAGTTATACCCATTTATAAAAATTAATTCCTATTATTGCACCATTTATATGGTCATATCTTGTATGAGGGGCTATAGAACATGCATCAATGTCACCACACGATAGAAACGCCATGTATCATTGGATGAGATCTACTTTACAACAATAATCAATGAAGGATTTACAGGGAGTTTGTTGTATACATCGCAACCGTTTTTATGCTATTAAAATAGTGTACTTTGATCTCGATTTGTTCCTTAGAGATAAAGTTTACCCACCCATGTAATTTGATCATTCAGTATTGTGTATCCAAGTAGACAAGTTCGAAAGCAACCGTCTATAGCCAAGATAAAAACTTAAAATAATGGAAGAAATGATATGGAAAACAAGGATTTTGTTGAGTTTCATGATACCCATGTGCACTATCTACTTCATTGGGAAAAGCAATTACCGCAAAAAGATGTGTTTGTACAACCATTGGCCAATGGCAATGTGGTGCATTACACATGGTCGGAAGTTGCACAACAAGTTCGCAGTATGGCGAGTTATTTACAGTCTTTAAACTTGCCTGAAAAGAGTGCGATCGCAATTTATGGTAAAAATAGTGCGCATTGGCTTATGGCAGATTTAGCGATCTGGATGTCAGGTCATATCTCAGTCCCACTCTATCCAACACTCAATGCGGAAGGGGCAGCTTATGTACTCAACCACAGTGAAGCAAAACTCTTATTTATTGGAAAATTGGACGGTAAAGCGGATAGCTGGAATGAGGTAAAAACAATCATTCCACAAGATTTAGCTTGTGTGCGTTTGGCATTATCACCTGAATTCGACGCACCGCAATGGAATGATATTGTGCAATCTGTTGCGCCACTAGAAAACCCGGTATTGCCCAATAAAAATGATTTAGCGACCATCGTTTATACGTCTGGCAGTACTGGTGTACCTAAAGGGGTTATGCAAAGTTTTGCGACGCTTTTATCTGGCGCTCGTGAACTCAGATTGACTTATCAAGTGACAACATCTGATCGGGCCTTATCTTATTTACCACTTGCACATGTTGCTGAGCGTATTTTTATTCAATCTTCATTGATGGTGTGCGGTTTTACCGTGTATTTTGCAAATTCAATTGAAACCTTTGTCGAAGATTTGAATCGTGCCAAACCCACACTATTCTTTTCGGTACCACGCTTATGGACCAAGTTTTATTTGGGCGTTAATGAAAAAATACCCCTCCATATACAAAAGGTTTTATTTAAAATTCCGGTGTTGGGTAAGTTGGTTAAAAAGAAATTACTCACTAAACTCGGGCTAAATCATGTCCGTTATGCATTTACTGCTGCGGCACCGTTACCTACAGATATTATTTTATGGTACCGAAATTTAGGTTTAGAGTTACTTGAAGTCTATGGTATGACTGAAAATTGTGGTTATTCGCATGTGACACGTGTGGGGCAGTTTGCCAGTGGTTATGTGGGGCATGCCCAACCTAAAGTGGAGTGTAAAATTGATGAAAATGGTGAAATTTTGGTAAAAAGCCCAGGAACAATGTTGGGCTATTATAAAAATCCAGAAAAAACCGCAGAAGATATGACCGAAGATGGATTTTTACGTACTGGGGATTTGGGCGAGATCGATGCAGAAGGGCGTTTAAAAATTACGGGTCGAATTAAAGATATTTTTAAAACAAGCAAAGGCAAATACATCATGCCAGTTCCGACTGAGCAAAAAATCGGAAATCAGGCCTTAATTGAATCTGTATGTATTGGTGGTTCAAGCCAACCACAACCAGTTGCCTTTATTATGTTGGCTGAAGATATTCGTAACAGTCTGAAGCAGAACCCTAAGCAAGATGAAATTGAAAACACCTTGAAAGCATTAAGAGTGAAGATCAATGAAGAACTTGAGCCCCATGCAAAAATCAGCTTCTTTGTCGTAGTCAATGAAGCATGGACCATGGAAAATGATTTACTTACCCCAACAATGAAAATTAAACGTAATAAAATTGAAAGTCGCTATGAGCCATTTTTAGATGCTTGGGCACAACAGAAACGAGAAGTGGTCTGGGAATAAAAGTTTTTAACAGTATTCGTATTATTAGCAAAAAAGCCTGAATTGTAATGCTGATCAACTCAGGCTTTTTTAATTTTCTTCTTTTACAGTGTAATACTTCACACCTTTAAAAGAAGGGTTTCTTGATGACTCAAATGAACTATGCTTTAAATCATTTCAGCTTTAAATCATTTCGGCTTGTTTAAGTTCTAACTTGATATAGGCATAGAAGATGGGTGCAACAATTAGACCCGCTAAGCCAAAGAATGACTCAAAGACTAACATTGCCAATAACACTTCCCATGACGCTGCATGGATTTTTGTGCCAATAATTTTGGCATTAATAAAGTATTCCAGCTTATGGATAAAAATCAGATAAAGTAGTGCGATACCTGCGGTAGATACTGAAATGGTTAAACCTGCCATAACAATAATGGTATTGGAGAGTAAGTTTCCGACAATTGGAATTAATCCAAAAATAAAAGTCAGGATCACTAAGGTGTTGGCAAAAGGTAAATGTATATCAAATACAGGAAGGATCAGGTGAGAGAAAATCAAAAATAAAAAAGTATTGATTAACGAAATTTTAAACTGAGCAAACACCACATTTTTAAAAGATGACGAAAGATTCTCAATACGTGTGATCATGGCACGCTTAAATTCTGGCTGATCCGGCTGTGGACGCAGTTGGTTTAATGAGACAAGGATCCCCACAATCATACCAATCAGCATGGTGGCTAAATTATGTAAAAAGCCTGTTCCGGTACTTTTTAAGGTTGATAAATTATCTTTGATTAAATCAAAGGTTTGATCTTTTAATTCAGTGAGTGAATAAGGAATAAATCCGGGAATATATTGTGCCACTTCAAGTTGTAGCTTTTGTAAGGTTTTATCGACTTGGTCACTGATGGCATTGATTCCCGCACCTTGCAAATCATGTTGAACAAAGCTGATTAACCCTGTGATGCTGAGCACAATCAAAGAAATAATAAAGATGGCTAGAATAATGCTAATGGTCAGGCGAGCTCTTTGACCATCAATATATCTTTCTGTAATGCTACCTAAACTATTGATGATTTCAAAAACAACAAAACCTGCAAAAAATGACGCTAAAAGATGCAAGGGAATCAGTAAAGACAAAAAGATCAGCATGAGTACGTAACTTGCAATAATACTTTGACGATCATTTAACAGTTTCATGTGAATAGAGCTCAATTATACAATTGATGTATAGGGGAATATAAAAATACCAAGTTAGATTTATATCACTCTAACTCGCGGCGAGATAGCTATTTTTAAATACAAAGCTTAATTCAATGTGAAAATATTTGGCCTGAATACAGGGTGAAAAGTCTTTAAAAAACGTTATAGAAAGATAAAAGATCACTATCGTGGGATTGAGCAAAAAAAATTAATGCTGCGTACATTGAGCAGTACATTGAATAGTACATAGAGCGCTATTAAAGTGAGTGATTCAAATGAATCACGTCATGCATATTATATAAGCCAGCGGGTCGAGACATACACCACATTGCGGCACGAATTGCACCTGTCGCAAAGTTCATCCGATTGCTTGCAATATGTTTGATTTCGACCTGTTCCCCATGACCATAAAATATCGTGTTATGTTCACCAACAATGTCACCACCACGTATAGCTTGTAAACCGATCTGTTGGGGTTCTCGCTCAGTAACCTGAGCATGGCGTTGATAGACCGCTAAATCACTGAGCAATTGCGTTCTGACTTGAGCAATTGCTTCTGCATACATCAATGCAGTACCTGATGGTGCGTCTATTTTTTGTCGGTGGTGTACTTCGATGATTTCAGCTTCAAATCCTGTACCTAATAATTGGGCAGCAACTCGAACCAGATCAACACTAAGATTGACGCCAATGGAATAATTGCCAGAATGCACGATAGCAATATTTTGCGCGGCTTGAGCAATGTGTTGATTTAATTGCTCAGATAAACCAGTGATACCAATAATCATCGGCTTTTTAGCGTGCTGACAAATTTTTAAATGTTGCGATAATGCTTCTGCTGTAGTGAAATCAATCACCACATCACAATGCTGAATGACGTCTTCCAAACGATCTGAAATAAGCACATTTAATGGTGCTAGATTGAGATATTGCCCTAGTTCATGACCAATCGCTGCACTTGCAACTCTTGCTGTAGCAACAGTAATGTTTAGTCCCGCATTGAGACAGGCCTGAACTAGCATTTGTCCCATGCGGCCAGTCACACCAAGTATGCCTACACGAATATTTTGTTGATTGTGACTGATCATTGGGTCTTGATACTTATATTTAATCGGCTATGAAAGAATTGGTATTATTTAATTTGCGCTTCGTCTAAATGACGCGAACCTTCGAGTAACATGCGAATCATCACCATGGTTTGTTCAGCGACTTCTTTACGTTCAGCAATCGGCAAATCAATCACCTTGGCACCCATATTAAATACCAGCTGAGTAATTGCTTTGGCGACTAAATCAGGATGGGTTAATTTACTGTGATTGATGCGTTCTATTCGAATCAAATCTTCTTGGAGTTCTTGTTGGAAATAATTAAGTTGTTTGTCTACAGCAAGTTTATATTGCTTTGATCCTGTATAACCTTCACGCAGTAGTAAACTGAGGTTACCTTCATCAGCATCTAGTTGTTCAATAAATACTTCAACTGAACTGCGAATAATACTGCTTTGTCTGATTGCCTTGATTCGAGCTTCATGCAAAATTTGACGGAGCACCACACCTGAACGATCAATCAGTTCAATCGCCAGCTCATCAATATCTTTAAAGTGACGATAAAAACTATTTGGCGCAATCCCAGCTTCACGAGCAACTTCTCTTAAACTTAAAGAGGAAATACTTTTTTGCGGTCCAATCAAATTTAACGCGGCTTGGAATAATTCTTCTTTGGTAATTGTCGCTTTGCGTCCAACAGTACGTACAGAAACTTTTTCAAGCTCATGAATTTGATCTTGAAGGGTAGCTGGGTTCTGAGGTAATACGGACGTTGGATTCATAAAGTATCAAATAGTTAAAATATTTTTTTCATTATAGCCTTTGTCATTACATAAATGAAATGTCTAGATACAATACACACGTATATACAAATATATATACATGTGTATAATAATTAAAAATCACTCAGATGGTGAGCCTAGTATGCACGCTATTGAAAAGCAAAAATCTCCCGTAAACGCTATATTTGATATGGTGTTAGGTACTCATACGACTAATTTTTGGCTACAGAAAATTAATCCATTGTGGTCGGTTCAACAAGCTTTGGGGAAAATAGTTGAAAAAGAACAATCCGCCGCAGAGACGATCAGTTTAACCATCAAAATTAACCGTTTGTTTAAAATGGGGTTGGCTGGGCAGCATCATCCGATCACTGTCGAAATTAATGGCCGTCGTTATGAACGTACCTATAGTCTGACTCAATTAGATACGCAACATGTATTACTCACAGCAAAAAAAGTAGAAAAAGGCATTGTGAGTAACTGGTTATTTGAACATGCCCAAGTGGGTGAGGTGATTGAATTTGGTCGACCTTATGGTGATATGTTATTGCCTCAAGTAGTCAGTCCATTGATTCTGGTCGCAGCGGGCAGCGGTATTACACCGATGTATAGCTTGATTCAGGCCTTGGCAGCCAACCAGCAACTTGATCGTCAGCCAGTACATTTGATGTATTGGGTTAAAAAAAATGCAGACGTTGCCTTTAAACAACAGTTTGAGCAATTAGCCCAACAGTATCCCGATTTTAAATTTGATGTGTTCTATACCCAAGAAGTACCTGCAGACGCACGTTTAAATAATGAATATTTACATATCATTAAAAGTCTTGAGCAAAGTACGGTGTATGTATGTGGTCCTTCAGGTTTTGTGGCAACAGCTGAACAATTGTTTGAACAGGCCAAGGTACTTAAAAGCGAAGCATTTAGCCTAAGCCCAGTGATTTCTGATGACACCGGTTTTATCAATGTCACATTAACCAAATCCAATAAAGTGGTTGCAATCCCCAAAGGTCAAGCCATTTTAGTTGGCTTAGAACAACAAAATATCAAACCAGAACATGGTTGCAGAATGGGGATTTGCAATAAATGCGCGTGTAATAAAGCACAGGGTGCCACAAAAAACTTAGTCAATGGTCAAGAAAATTTTGAACCGAATAATTTACTGAGAATTTGTGTGAATACTGCCAAAACTGATTTAGTTATTGATCTTTAAGCGAGTTTTATCATGAATATGCCAGTTAAAATTCAATATTTTAAAAACATCAAAAACCGTGAATTGACCGAGACTGAGCTGGATGCTTTAGCGCGCGAGCTGGATGCGATTAAGCAAGAAGTCTTAGATGATATTGGTGAAAAAGATGCCAAATATATCAAAAAAGTATATGCTGCTATTCGTTATAGCAGTATTTTAGGCCGAGCATGCTTATTTGCGGGTTGGTTCCCACCAGCATGGTTACTTGGTACTGGTTTACTGAGCTTTGCCAAGATCATGGAAAACATGGAACTCGGTCATAATGTCATGCACGGACAATATGACTGGATGAATGATCCACGCTTTAAAGGTACAACTTACGAATGGGATATTGTTGGAACCTCTGACAACTGGCGCCAGACCCATAATTATAAGCATCATACCTATACCAATATCAAAGGGATGGATGATGATATTGGCTATGGTTTATTGCGTTTATTTCCAGAACAACGTTGGAAACCGGGTTTTTTATTGCAGCCTTTATATGCAATTCCGTTCTGTCTATTGTTCCAATGGGGCGTTGCGATTCAAAACCTTGAAATTGGTAAATTGGTTTATAAACGTAAAACGTGGGCGCAATTTAAAGAAGAGTGGAAGCCAACTCAAAAGAAAATTGGTAAACAGTTTTTTAAAGATTATCTTTTCTTTCCCGTGATTGCAGGCCCCGCAGCTTTACCTGTATTTACAGGTAATTTAGTTGCCAATGGTATCCGTAATATTTGGACATTTAGTATCATTTTCTGTGGTCACTTTACCAAAGATGTCGAAGTGTTCCCTAAAACTGTTTTACAGGATGAAAGTCGTGGACATTGGTATATGCGCCAGATTCGCGGTTCTTCGAATTTAACTGGTTCAGAAGCATTTCATATTTTGACAGGTCATTTGAGCCATCAAATCGAGCATCATTTATTCCCTGAAGTACCTGCTCGTCGCTATCGTAAAATGGCACCTAAAGTTGAAGCGGTATGTAAAAAGTATGGTTTAAACTACAACAATGCAAGTTTGTTTAAGCAGTATGGTCAAGTCCTTGGACGTATTGTGAAATATGCATTTCCATTTAAAAAGTAGTTGATTTGCTAAAGTTAAAGCCACTTTTAAGTGGCTTTTTTATTGTCAATGATTGGGTTTTTCAGTAAAGTTTATTTGACTGTTATTAGGGTTTGTTGACAATTCGTCTACGTTTGCGACTGCGAGTGTTTTTTAGGCGATATTAGGCGCGGAGTATGAAATTTAGTCATTCTAAATGATGAGAAACAACGTTTCGCAAGGTAACTCGTAACGGCAAAAAACACTCTAGTCCCCCGCTGCGCCTTGCGCTGCAAACAAAGCAGTGCTTTGTTCTTGCTCAGGGTTGTGGCTAAAATTATCTCAGCCTACGTTATGAAACTCGAAAATAGTCTCGCTATTCTCTTCGTTTCATGCCTTGCCTGCTCAATTTTAGCCTACAACGCAAGCCATTTATGAAATGTCAACAGACCCTAAGATAAATGAGAAGAACATGATTCAAAAACAATTAGAAAATATACAAAATTGGTTAGTGCAACATGCTGCAAAGATCGCAAATCAATCACTCAATCCCGCGGCAAGTATTTCAGATATAGAACAATTTGAACAAAGGCTTTCTAAACATTTACCTGATGATTTTAAACAGTTGTACTGTTGGCATAATGGGATGAATGAAGAGGAAAATTTAGGCAGTTTATTTTATGGTATGGAATTTTTATCGCTCACCAATATTGAAAATAAACGTGCCGATCTTGCGGATCTCGTTGATGAGTTGTTTGTACTTCAACATGCTGACCCACAAATCAATCCAACCAATGCCCATCATCGAGATTGGGTTCAGTTTGCGCACGATGGTGGGCGAACAGGTTTGTATGTGGATTTAGTCCCCACCGCCGTAGGTCAAATTGGGCAGGTGATCTTTATTGATCATGAATATGATGTTGGGATTTTGGTCGCTAACTCGATTACCGATTTACTTCAACAATTTTCAGATGATTTAGACAATGACTTATATCAACTGAATGAAGATGCTTTAGAAGATGAAAATGAATTTTTAGAAAGTGATGCAGCTATTGATCTGGTCAATTGGCATATGAGTGAACGCTGGGCGCGTCCTGATTTTACTTAGCTTTTTTTAGACAAATCATTTTATAAAATTATGTTTGAACGCTTCACTCATAAAAAGTGTATCAATAGCGATTATTGTTACACACTCAATTTTGAACGCATTACATTTCTAATCAAATCAATTTTACAAAATCAAGTAAGCTCTAATTTTTAAACGAGCAAAATGATGGATCATAAAATAACGGTTGATGAGGTTGTAGCACGTTCAGTAAAAATCAGAGAACGTTATCATGAGCTAGAGCGAATAAATCATCATGCTGAATGGACAGTGCAAGAGGATGCGTTGGCATTTTTATCTGATGCTGGATTGGTTGGGAGATTAGTGATGGCGCAGACGGGGAAGTGGTTACACAAAGGCGATGCTCAGCAAGAGTTGCAGCATAAGCTAGGTGAATGTGTTTGGTGGTTAGCCATTATTGCCAATGAATTAGATATGGATTTAACTGAAGCCACACAATACTTTTTAGATAAAGCTGAAAAGAATTAAATTTTTGGAAAAACTTCCATAGGAAGTTTTTTTATAATCTTAGTTTAGAAGCCTGCATTTTGGCGGGCTTCTTTCAATTTGTATATTTAGTATGAATGACTAACTGATAAATAAGTCATAGCCCATTCGGCCAATTAAAAACACCAGTAAAATTAAAAAGAAAATACGAATAAAACCACTTCCATATTTAAATGCTAAAGCTGTACCCGCAAGTGAGCCTAAAATATTGCAAACTGCTAAAATGATGCCAGCCATCCATAAAATATGCCCAGAAGGGATGAAGAAAAACATGGCAGAAATATTGGTGGCGACATTGACCAATTTGGCAGATGCAGACGCATTTAAAAAATCAAAAGCAAATACTTTCACAAACAGAAAGAGTAAAAAACTGCCTGTCCCTGGGCCAAAAATTCCATCATAAAATCCAATTAAGGCGCCAAAAAATAAACCTAACGCAATTTCTTTCTTACCCGTCTGTAGCACAGTATGGATTTTACCTAAGTCTTTTTTGGCAAAGGTGTAGATTGCAATCAAGATCAGCAGAAAGAATACGATATAACGCATCAGTTCTTTCGGAATCAACGAAACTGACATTGCACCTAAAAAAGAAAATATAAATGCTGCCAACATTGTGGGTAGTATAAGTTTCCAATTGATCGTAACCTTCTTAAAGTAAGCAAATGCAGAAGATACAGTGCCTGCCATGGCAATGATTTTATTGGTTCCAAAAACTGTGGCGAGACTTTGATTGGGAAAGGCATGCATTAGTGCTGGGAGTAGAACTAATCCACCTCCACCCACCGCAGCATCAATTAAACCCGCACAAAAAGCGAAGAAGCCTAAACTCAGAAGTATTGTCTCGTATTCCATTACAGATTGTTCTAACTGTTATTTTAAGAGAATAATCATAGAATATATTCAAATAAAAGTAATTAAAAAGCGCTAATCTCAATCCATGAGATTAGCGCTTTAGTTTTAAATGCTTTGTAAATCTACAAATTTTTCAAAAAATTAGAAATCAACAGAAGTTTGTAGATAGAAAGTACGTGGCTGTCCTACGTATTTACCACCTGTAGAGTCAGATGAGCGAGTAAAGTATTCTTGATCAAATAGGTTTTTAATCCCACCAGCAACTTTTAAACCATAAAAATCTTGTCCAAAATCATAACCAGTACGTACCGCAAAAGTTGAGTAACCCGGGATATCACCAGTACGACCATCTGCAGTTTCAACGGTTTGGTAAACATTGCCTGAACCTGGTGCATGCTGTTTAGATTGAGCAAACATATCTGCATTGACAGACCATTTGTCAAAGCTATAACCAAGTCCTAAATTTCCAACATGTCGTGAATAGTAAGGTAAGTCTTTACCAGCAAATTTACCTGCCTCAGACATTGCTTTGGTAAATGTATAATTACTATAGACTTTAAGACCTTCAAGTGAGTCATAGAGGTTGCCAAAGTCATAACTTAGGCCGAGTTCTATGCCTTTATGAGTCGTTGCGCCTAAATTGGTCCAGATGCCTGTACCAATAACGTCTGTACGCTCTAGAGATAGCTCTTTATCAAAGTCTAAATAGAACACTGTAAATTCAGCATTTAAACCATTCCCGAGATATTTTGTACCGATTTCATAGTTGTTGGATTTTTCAGGATGCAGACCATCTAAAGTGGTAACAGCACTGATTCCTTCAACTTTAGCCAATTGGTTATATTGCTGAGGACCAAAAGAAACCGCAGCATTGGCAAAGACATTCCATTGTTCATTGAAATTATATTGCACAGCAAGGCTTGGTAAAAATTCATCAGAATTTATTTTTGGATGTACTGTATTGATGAATTTACCATTTTGATAAGCGGTATAATCATTATGGGTTTTAATAGACTCAAAACGTACACCCGGAGTGATGGTCAGTGCACCGAGACCAAAACGGTTATCAATATATACGGCATGAGCTTTGGTTCCACCTTCACTGCTGGTGTTGGCAAGGCGTTCGCCTGGCGTTCCTGTTACAGTATTATATGGCGCTGTACGACCCGAAAACTCTGAACTGTCTTCTTGTAAATAGCGATAACCAACTGTGACTTCATTATTCATATTGCCTAAAGTGTAGGCACGTGAATAACGTGGTTCAATGCCAAAATATTTATAATCACGCGGTGAATTGCTGATAATGCTATTGGCTTTATTACTTTTATCTGGCGATTCAAGATCACTGGTACGGAATGAGTCGACATAATAACCAAGGATTTCAAAGTTATTGAGTTCATCTTTATGGCTGTATTTAACAGAAACATCTGAACGACGGCCAGCAAAATAGTTACGGTATTGGTTTGACTGGTATGGGTTTTTGGCATAATCCGCAGTCGTTAAGCCTTCTGGCATTTCGCCACGACCTTCATAATGATGCAAATTAAGTGCAATCGAATCTGCATCTGTAAACTGATATGACGACTTTAACATGACGTCATCAATATCTATGTCGTTATTGGCTTCGCGATAGCCATTTCCTTTGGTTCCTGAATAAAGTAGCGCAAGACCTAAACCATTATCCATCGTACCGCCGATAAAGAGGTTTGGACTGTACTTGAGTTGGTCGGTACCTGTGGCGAATTCAGTGGTTAAACCAACAGAGCCTGATAGTTTTTCAGGGATTGCACGGGTATTAAAGTTGATGATTCCCCCGACGTTTTGAGGCCCAAAGCGGACTGAACCTGCGCCACGAACAACGTCCACAGATTCAATATTGCCCATTGAAACAGGTGCCATAGACAATTGTGGTTGACCATAAGGCGCGAAGGATAATGGAACACCATCCATCAAGACCGTGGAGCGAGGTGAGAGGCGAGAGGTTAAGCCACGTACACCCAGATTGAGTGAAACATCACTACCACCTGTTCCATTGCTGTCCTGAACCTGAACCCCTGGCACTTGTTTTAACGCATCACGGATAGAGGTCACCGCAGATTCGTCCATTTTTTTACGATCGATAATGGTACGTGCGCCTGCATGTTTATGAACTTTTTCAGCATTGGCTGCTTCAAGCCAGTTTCCTTCAGCTTGTACGGTGATTGTTTTAAGTGTTTGCGTTGAAGTTTCTTGATTGTCCTCGGCAAAAGCAGCATTGGATATAAAGCTAAGTGAAACAGCAATTGCAAGGCTGAGATGTGAGGGTTTAAACAGGGCGAAGTCAGGTGTTCTATGGCTTAAAATTTTCATAAAGAGATAGGCATTTGAAATTGTGCGTATCTTAATCTCTTCAAGCATATTTTTAAATCAGGATGATTATCATTTAAAACTATTGTTTAATTCAAATTAATAGATTTTTTAATCAAAGATTCACTTTTTTATATTGCAATCGCAAATTTATATAGCGCAATAGCAAAAAACCGTGCATAAGCACGGTTTATATAATAATCAAAAACTTATTTAAACTGGATCGAACCATTGGCATTGACTGTGATTTTTGATTCTCCCGCTGCCATATTTTGACCACCAACGGCATCGGCAGCTTCGAACTTAGCCATAGATGCACGCGCTGCATATACTGGTTGCGGATAAGAGTTACTGGTGTTGATGTTGATATTGACCAAGTTATAAGACGATTTATTCCACGCTTGCGTTAAAATTTGCGCACGTTGCTGAAAGTTCTTTGAAGCTTCAACCATCAACTCATTTTCAACTTTTTTACGTTGTTCATCAGACACTGTGAAATTAATCGATTGTGTTTGGAAGCTAGTTTGCAATTCGTTGATTAATTGGCTTGCCGCTTTAAAATCTTTACTTTCAATTTGAATTTCTGCACGACCACGCCATTCTTTCAATTTTTGGTTGTCATTGTCATAAACAGGGTAAGTGGTTTGTGAGCCTGTTTCGACTTTAACTTGTGGATACTTTTTGGAAATGCTAATGGCTTGATTCATTAACTGGGTGATTTGAGAAGATAACTCAGCAGGTTGCTTGTTGTTTTTCTCAATAAAAAGTACTGCATGCATTTCATCATTAGACACCTGACGTGTCGCATCTGCTTGAACGTTGACAATATTGTAGTTTAACGGGTCATTTTCTGCTGCCATCGTCATTGTGCTCAGTGTGGTTCCCAAGAGTAAAGTAGTTAAAGCTAAATAACGCATAATGAATCCTTAAAATTGTTTGACTAAATTTTATGACCGAAAGATATATTGTATAAATTGAATCTGTTTTTAATCATAAATCTGGTTTGCGGAAAACTATGGCAGATTTTGTGGTGCATTTGTAATAATTTGCATATGAATTGCAATTTTATTTTTAGTAAAATTTTTTAAAAATTAAAAGCTTATCAATTTTGATTGTGGTAAAAAATGATCAGAGTGGTTGAGATTTATAAAGTGATTTTAATTATCGGCTTTTCTTTGCTTTGTCACATAGTATGATGATAATAACCAATTAGATTTAGCTAAATGTTTTTTTCGATAAATGGAGTGTGGATAAGTACATAAAAGATATTTATTTTCTTGTAAAAAACTGTATTATCGCGCTCCTAGTTATGAAGATTAAAAGCACTCTAACTAGATTTCTATAAAGCACCGAGTCAAAGGACCACAAGTCACCCGACTTATTTCTTTCAACCCATATCAGAGATGGTAATTCGATATGAGCGTTACTTCTGTAAATCCTGCTGCCACTTCCACAAACGAATACTACTTGACTCGCCAAAGTCAGATGGAATCGAATGTTCGTAGTTATCCACGTAAATTACCGTTAGCGATAGCGGAAGCACATGGTTGTTGGGTTACCGATGTTGAAGGTACAAAGTACCTCGATTGTTTAGCTGGGGCAGGAACATTGGCATTAGGCCATAACCATCCTGCGGTGATTAAAAGTATTCAAGACACTTTAGCGAGTGGTCTCCCTTTACATACTTTAGATTTAACAACGCCTTTAAAAGATGCTTTCACTGAAGCACTGCTTGCACAACTTCCGGGTGGGCAAGAAGAGTATTGCTTACAGTTCTGTGGCCCATCTGGTGCAGATGGTACAGAGGCAGCGATTAAATTGGCGAAAACCTATACAGGTCGCAATACAGTTATCAGTTTCTCTGGCGGTTACCATGGGATGACTCATGGCGCGTTAGCGATGACAGGTAACTTATCTGCTAAAAATGCGGTAAATGGCTTAATGCCAGGCGTACAGTTTATGCCATACCCGCATGAATACCGTTGCCCGTTGGGTGTTGGCGGTGAAGCAGGTGTTGATGCCTTAACTTATTATTTCGAAAACTTCATTGAAGATGTCGAAAGCGGTGTAACTAAGCCTGCAGCTGTGATTCTTGAAGCAATTCAAGGTGAAGGCGGTGTGGTTACAGCACCTGCGAAATGGTTGCAAAAAATCCGTGAAGTGACTGAGCGTCATAACATTGTGTTGATTTTGGACGAAGTTCAAGCGGGCTTTGCACGTTCAGGCAAAATGTTTGCTTTTGAACATGCTGGTATTGAACCTGATGTTGTGGTGATGTCAAAAGCAGTGGGTGGTAGCTTACCATTGGCTGTTTTGGGTATTAAACGTAAGTTTGATGCTTGGCAACCTGCAGGTCACACAGGTACTTTCCGTGGTAACCAACTTGCAATGGGTACTGGTCTTGCAACGATCAATACCATTAAAGAGCAAAACCTTGCACAAAATGCGCAACAACGTGGTGATTTCTTACAAGCTGAATTGAAAAAATTAGCGCAAGAATTCCCATGTATTGGTAATGTTCGTGGTCGCGGTTTAATGATCGGTATCGAAATTGTGGATGAGCGTAAGCAAGCGGATCATATGGGTTCTCTTCCTGCGGATTCACAATTGGCTGCTGCAATTCAAACGGCATGTTTTAACAATAAATTATTGTTAGAAAAAGGCGGCCGTAGCGGTACAGTGATTCGTTTACTTTGCCCATTGATCATTACTCAAGAAGAATGTGAAGAAGCTATTGCGCGCTTTAAGAAAGCGGTTGCAGAGGCTCTTATTGCAGTTCGAGGCGCTTAATTCATGGTAGATTTTGCAGAACATCGTAAAGCGTTACTCTGCAATGATGCTCAATCTATTGCTGACTATGAGTCAGCAATGGGTGAGGCGACTAAAGCGGTCGCAGCATGGTTGCAAAATGACAAAATGTATACAGGTGGGAGCATTAAAGAACTTCGTGAAGCGATTTCTTTTGCACCGTCTAAACAAGGTCTAGGTTTACACCAATCGCTTGAGCGTATGGTTGAGCTTTTCCTGAACAAAAGTTTAAAAGTACATCATCCGCACTCTTTAGCACATTTGCATTGCCCAACCATGGTGACAAGTCAAATTGCTGAAGTCTTGATTAATGCGACCAACCAATCAATGGACTCATGGGATCAAAGCCCAGCAGGTTCTTTGATGGAAGTTCAATTGATCGACTGGCTGCGTCAAAAAGTAGGATATGGTGCAGGTCAGGCAGGTGTATTCACCTCTGGCGGTACCCAATCTAATTTGATGGGCGTATTGTTAGCGCGTGACTGGTGTATTGCCAAGAACTGGAAAGACGAAAATGGTCTGCCTTGGTCTGTGCAACGTGATGGCGTTCCAAGTGATGCCATGCGTAATGTCAAAGTGATCTGTTCTGAAAATGCACATTTTTCTGTGCAAAAGAACATGGCGATGATGGGCATGGGCTTCCAATCTGTGGTGACTGTTCCAGTCAATGAAAATGCACAGATGGATGTTGATGCGCTCGAAAAAACCATGGCGCATTTACAGGCTGAAGGTAAAATCGTTGCTTGTGTTGTTGCGACTGCTGGGACAACCGATGCAGGTGCGATTGATCCATTGAAGAAAGTGCGTGAAATCACCAATAAATATGGCGCGTGGATGCATATCGACGCAGCATGGGGTGGTGCACTGATCTTATCGAATGACTACCGTTCAATGCTTGATGGTATTGAATTGTCTGATTCGATTACATTGGATTTCCATAAGCATTATTTCCAAAGTATTTCATGTGGTGCGTTCTTGTTGAAAGATGAAGCGAACTATCGTTTCATGCATTATGAAGCTGAATATTTAAATTCTGCTTATGATGAAGAACATGGTGTACCGAACCTAGTGTCTAAATCTCTACAAACTACACGCCGTTTTGATGCGTTGAAATTGTGGATGACGATTGAAAACCTAGGTGAAGAGCTTTATGGCTCAATGATTGACCATGGCGTTAAGCTAACTCGTGAAGTAGCAGATTATATCAATGCTACTGCTGGTTTGGAAATGCTGGTTGATCCACAATTTGCATCGGTATTATTCCGTGTAATACCTGACAATTATCCAGTTGAATTACTTGATACTTTGAATCAAAACGTTGCAGATGAATTATTTGCGCGTGGTGAAGCCAATATTGGTGTAACTAAAGTTGGACAGGTTCAATCTTTGAAAATGACCACTTTAAGTCCAGTTGCAACTTTAGAAAACGTGAAGAATCTTCTTGCCTTGGTGTTAGAAGAAGCGGATCGTATTAAAGATGCAATTGCTGATGGTACCTATACGCCTGCAATTGACTAGATTGATATCCAGTTGATTGACTTTGAAATAGATTGATTTTATTTCAAAAAACGCCCGATGAATTTCATCGGGCGTTTTTTATTTAAGGGTGTTTTGGTCTAAAATATGATCAAATACTTGGTCATAAAAAAGAGATCTTATTGATCTCTTTTAAATTGAATATGGGGTATTAAAAATTACACATTGAGCTATTACGGGTGAGATCAGGTCCCCAAGTACGATATCCTTGAGTATCAATATGGATTTGCCCTGAAGCATACAGTCCTAAGCCCATGTTTAAGCTTTGACCATACTGTGACCAGAACTGGCATAATTTGAATTTGGTATGTTCGATATAGGCATAATCTTGAGGTTGTGGATTTTCTGGCCCAATACGGAAATCAATGGCTGAATTGAATAAGTGACGTGAAGATCCAGCACCACCCGCACATTGGTTTAAAGGTAAGTCTCGATATACCGAGGTTACAGTAAAATCAGTCAGAACTTTAGAGGCAACCAAGTATTTAAATACTTTTAATGTTGGTAATTGATTACTCCAAAGCTCACGACTTGGAATCATATATTCAGACTTACCACACTTGTCCCAATCACGCGCAGTTTTAAATAACTCAAAACTAGGAATAATATTTCCAGCATTATTTTGTTCAAGAAAACGTTCATAATCACGTGCACGTGACTGATTGTCTCCATAGATCAGCCATTGGCGATAAGATGAAGGCATCGTTTTAGGAGGAATGGGTCGCTCAATCGTAATTTTTTCTTCGGGGATGTAAATACGCTGACCATGCGACGTGCTAATTGTTGGATTCTTTTGAGGGGAAGATGTACATCCAGCCAGAATCATTGTAGTAACACCGACAGCAAGTAAACCTTTCAAAATAAATTTCATTCTCAATATTAGCTAAAGCAAGTAACGGGCTATTTTAGTCTAGTTTGGCGCGTGTATTATGGATAAATTGCAAATAAATGTACAATTTACATATTAAAATGCAAAAAGATCAGCCTAAGCTGATCTTTTTTATACAATACTTATTTTTCTAAGTATTGTAATTTATCGGCTTTACCATTCCACTCTTCACGATCTTCAGGTTGATCACCGATTTGAGTAATGTTTGGCCATTTTTGAGCAAGTTCAGCATTTAGTTCAATAAATACTTCTTGACCTTCAGGGAGTTCATCTTCAGAGAAAATTGCATTTGCAGGACACTCAGGTTCACATAGCGCACAGTCAATACATTCGTCTGGACTAATGACTAGGAAATTTGGACCTTCATAAAAACAGTCTACTGGACATACTTCTACGCAGTCTTGATATTTACACTTAATACAATTTTCAGTGACAACAAAGGTCATGGCGTCAGCTACCTAAAAATATGGTTCTAATTAATAATGCTGTATTTTAGGGAAAACGCCGCAAACTAACAATTGCTTTTATTGATATTTAATATAGAAGAACCTGCTAAATCAATTTTTTTTATAGAAAATTCTCCTAACTTGTGATGAATTATGCATTTTTTAAAATATGCGCTGTTATTTTGATGTGGCCATAGGTGAAAAAATGCTAAACATATTCAAAAAAGAACATAAATATGAGACTAAATCACAGAAGCGAAATGGGGTTATTACCTTCGTGTGCTGGTTTTTTAATCAGCCACCATCTTTAGAATTATTTAGACCTGTATTTTTAGTATCCGTTAGATCATCACAATGTATAGATAAGATGAATATCTTCGGGTTCTAATTCCCATAATTGCTGATCAGGTTTTTCTAAGACCATCGCACCTTGTTTAAGATAAAAGTCGACAGTACGCTGGGTTGGTGTTGCTGAAATATACAGTTGTTGTGCACCAAGTTGCTCAGCTGATTTTATCGCAGAGTGCATGAGCTGTGTACCAAGACCAAGAGCTTGATGATTTGCATCGACATAAAAATATTGTAATAGCTTCGCATCTGGATAATCTGCGATGACTTGATTAGATACCAGTTGCACACCAATTAATCTATTCAATTGATTAAATGCGCCCACACATCGTCCACCTTGAATAAGATGCTGCTTTAACAGCGGGGGATCATTTTCTAAATGATATTCATCCCAGCTTTGCACATCATAAAAACAATCGACCAAATGTAAATTTTGCTTTTGTTGTAGATACATTTGAGTGATTAATTCACGTCGATCAATATGTTGCCAAATGAGATCTATATCGGAAAGCTGCAAGGGCCTAAGTGAGATATTGATATTATTCTCCTAAAAATTAGTATTCATTACTCATTATGGAGTGCTTTAAATTATCGTCTAGATTGCTCTTTAAAGATCAATAGACGCAAGTTATTTCCAGCCTAAGTAGAGAATTTTAAACTTACTTAGACTGGATAGCTGTTACTGCTTATGCATTTAGTGCTGCTTTTAATGCATAGAGGTGATCTAGCGCTTGGCGAGGCGTTAAATCATCGACATCAATATTTGCTAAAGCATCGAGTACAGGTGATGATTTTTCAACTTCAATGACTTTTTCAATTTCAATGATGTGTTCAAACTTTTCAGGTTCAACGGTTTCAACTTCGGCAAATAAGTCATTTTGCACAACGGATTGCAATTGTTGCTGTTGTTGTTTCTCTAAAATTTTTAAACGCTTTTGCGCTTCTTTAATCACCCCCGCAGGGATCCCAGCAAGTTTTGCAACTTGTAAACCATGACTTTGACTGGCAGGACCTTGTTGCACTTTATGCAATAGAATCAAATTACCATTTAACTCTTTGGCCGTCACATGGTAGTTATCAATTGCCACTTCTTTTGAAAGCTCAGTTAATTCAAAATAGTGTGTGGCAAAGAGGCATAGACATTTGATTCGTTTGGTTAGATCAAGCACACATGCCCAAGCTAGAGATAGTCCATCATAAGTACTTGTACCACGACCAACTTCATCCATAAGCACCAAAGACTGATTGGTTGCATGGTGCAAAATTTGAGATGTTTCGGTCATTTCCACCATAAAGGTAGATTTACCCGTAGATAAGTCATCAGCAGAGCCTATTCGAGTAAATATACGGTCAATTGGTCCTAACTTCGCTGTTTTAGCTGGGACGAAACTGCCGCAATACGCCAGCAAACTAATCAGTGCAGTTTGACGCATAAAGGTCGATTTTCCGCCCATGTTTGGCCCTGTAATGATCGCCATACGATGATTGAAATCGAGTAGGGTATCGTTGGGGGTAAATGGCGTTTTACTGAGTGATTCAACTACAGGGTGGCGACCTGCGGTAATTTTGATCCCGATTTCTGGGCTGTATTCAGGTCGATTCCAATTATTCAAACGGGCTTGATGGGCAAAGTTTGCCAATAAATCGATATGGGCAATCGATGCACTCATCATTTGTAAATTGGCAATATCCGCTCTTAATTCTTCCAGTAACATTTCAAAGAGTAGTTTTTCTCGCGCAAGTGCACGTGATTCACTGGAAAGTACTTTATCTTCAAAAGATTTTAATTCTGGGGTGATATAACGCTCGGCATTTTTCAGTGTTTGACGACGGATGTAATGATCAGGCGCTTGTTCAGCTTGAGCACGGGTGAGTTCGATATAGTAACCACTGACACGGTTATAACCAATCTTCAGGGTATTGATGCCCGTGTTTTCTCGCTCTTTGATTTCTAAATCAATCAGGAATTGGCCTGCATGGTCACGGATTTTACGCAGTTCATCAAGCTCATCATCAAAACCTTCTGCAATTACATTGCCATCACGCAATAGTACAGGAGGATGTTCAACAATGGCGGACAGTAAACGTTGGTGTAATCCATTAAAATCGCCCAATTCTTCATTCAATTGCACAATCAATTTAGATTGCTGAGTCTCAAGAATCGGTTGGATTGCATGTCTTAAGAATGGGATTTGTGCACATGCTTGACGAAGCTGCACCAAATCACGAGGACGTGCACTGCCAAGTGCAACACGGCTTAAAACCCGTTCAATATCGCCAATTTCTTTTAAGACTAAGCGAACAGGACTTTCATGGTAGCCTTTGAGTAAAGTATCCGTTGCATCTAAACGTGCATCTAAGATTTGAGTATCACGAATGGGCTGCATCAAGGTACGTGCCAGCAATCGTCCGCCCATTGCAGTTTGGCAATCATTGATTAAGCTAAATAGCGAAGTACCATGCTCAAATAATGGATCAATAATTTCTAAATTACGGCGTGTAACAGGATCAAGTGCAATAAAATCTGAGCTTTGTTCTAATTTAATTGAACGAATATGTGGTAACGCAGTTTTTTGAGTTTCTTTGGCATAGTGAATCAGTGCAGCAGCAGCAGCTTTAGCCAAGGGTAGATGGTCAATACCAAAACCAGAAAGTGTGGAAACTGCGAATTGGTCACATAAGGTTTTTTGTGCGTTATTTAAATTAAAATCGACATTAGGTCGTTTGGTAATTGGACATTCAATTTGTCGTTTAATATCTTCAATAATATTCGGGTCGACAATGTCCTCATCGACCAATATTTCGCTTGGCATTAAGCGAGCTAATTCAATCGCCAAGCTTTCAGATTTAAACTCTTGTTGTTGAACTTTAAAAATACCCGCACTTAAATCCAACAGTGCCATACCAATTTGGTTTTGTTGAAAGCAGATCGCAACAAGATTCGATGCTTGTGTTGCGGTTAGCAGGGCATCATCGGTCAATGTTCCAGGGGTAATAATTCGCACTACACCGCGTTCAACAGGTCCCTTACCTGTGACTTCACCAATTTGCTCACAGATGACAACCGCTTCGCCTTTTTTAACCAAACGCGCCAAATAACCTTCTGCAGCATGGTATGGAACACCTGCCATTGGAATAGGTTCACCATTGGCTTTACCACGATGAGTGAGGGTAATACCCAAAAGTTTTGCGGCTTTTTTAGCATCGTCAAAAAACAGTTCGTAAAAATCGCCCATGCGATAGAACATTAAAGAGTGTGGATGCTGCATTTTTACTTTTAGATATTGCTGCATCATAGGGGTGTGGGAGGATAAGTCAGCCATTGTTTCCATGCTATTCATGTATGTTAAATCTCTAAATTTAAATAATAAATAAGTTTATTTTGAAAGTTTGGCAATCTAACCAATTCTAACAACTTCTGTGCAAATCTGACCTAAGCAAAGGAAAAAGCATAGCTTTAGAGTACTTTTGTTCGTGCCAAAATTGAGTCAACAATGTGTGAGGAAACAAATTGGTTTCTCTCGGTCGCCATCTTAACAAATTGAGGCTGATTCACAAAAAGGAATCCGAAGATGAGTGCGGAAATTAGCAACAAAAAGAAAATGGAGTGTTTTGTTTAAGCGAATCGCTTGTGGAGCGATTTCCTGATATTTTTGCCTTTCAGCTTTATTCGCTAAGTTGGGTCTAAGGCAGAGCAGACTGGAAATAACATTTAAAAGGATAGACATATTCGAGGTGGTTAGGAATTGGAATTATTAAAAAATGCGATAAAAACAATGGTCTGAATATTAATCAATATTGAGACGCTGTATCAAAATAGGTTTGGTTTCTTTCATATTTGCCTTTGGCTTGTGTATACGACCACGTTTTGGATCAAATCAGATTAAAAGATTTCATCAATTTATCAAGGCCTGACAGTAGAAGATGAATGGCTTGTATGATAGGTTTTAGATACGAGTTTGTTGATCTGTGAATGATATTGCTGAACAAGGCCATACGAACTGGTTTTACAACAAAGTTCAATAAGAAAGGTTGATTAGGCTTTGAATGAGCAAGGTGTAGGGTACCTAGATTAGGTGTTATTACTGGTTTATCTATTTTTGCCACACAACTTTAATGAAGCAAAACTGTTTTTAAGTGCTGAGAAATAAAATGATGAAGGTATCAAAACAAAGCTCTGTAAGCATAAGCTCTGAAACAAAAAGCCAGTTTGAATCTATTTTATCAGCACATTTACCTGAATCGAAATTAGTTGATCAGTTTCAAAGACCCAAAAGAAAACTAAGAATTTCGTTGACTGATCGATGTAATTTTAAATGCAGTTATTGTATGCCTGATCATCCGACCTGGTTAGCTAAACAGGATATTTTAAGTTTTGAAGAACTTTATAGATTTTGTGAAGTGATGATTAAGCTTGGCATCACTCAAATTCGCTTAACGGGTGGCGAGCCGTTGATGCGAAAAGGGCTCGTGAATTTTATTTATACGCTCAATCAGTTAAGACCATTAGGTTTACAGCGTGTCTCAATGACGACGAATGCTTATTATTTAGAAAAATATGCAGTTGAGCTAAAACAAGCTGGGCTTGATGATCTAAATATAAGTTTAGACAGTATTGATCCAGCCACTTTTTTAAAAATGACTCAAAAACCCTTAACACCCGTATTAAAAGGAATTGAGGCGGCAAAAGCTGCAAATATTCCAATTAAACTCAACTGTGTTTTGCTGTATGGAGAGAATCATCAGGAAATATTGTTATTAACTGAGTGGGCTTATCAAAATGACTTTGAACTACGATTTATTGAATACATGCCATTGGATCAACCTGAGCATTGGCAGCGAGAGAAAGTCGTGGTTGAGGATGACATTATCAATATACTTTCGCCACATTTTCGTATCGATAAATTAGAACGAAATAATGACCCAGCCACAATATATACACTCAATCAAAGTTTTAAACTGGGTATTATTTCCACCATCAGTAAACCCTTTTGCCAAAGTTGTGATCGTTTGCGTTTAACCGCGACAGGTGAGTTATTTACATGTTTGTTTGCCAATACAGGTATTTCTGTTCGACATTTATTGGCTAAAGCTCAGGGAAAACAATTGATAGCAACAATTTTGGATACAGTTTGGCAAAAAAAAGCAGGCTATATTGCTTACCAAGTTGCACCCATTCGTAAGATTAGTATGCATTCTATTGGAGGTTGATTTTATACATAGATATAGAATTGTATATGCTTATTTTATTTGAAATGAATCGCTTATTGTGAAGCTGTATATTATTTAAATTGACGGGATTTTTTATGAAAAATGTAGGCATGAAGCCTGAGAGTTATCGTATTGCTACAGCAAGTTCAGAGTTATTCGCGCCTCCGCATTGTTTACAATTATTAGCAGAGGGTAATACTGAAAAAGGCGATGCACTAAAAACAGCACGAATTGCGGGGATTCTTGCAGCTAAACGCACCGATGAGCTTATTCCGCTTTGTCATCCTTTACCTATTTATCGAGCTGATGTCGATTTTGAAATACTAGCAGATCGCGTCAAGATTACGGCAACCGTAGAAACGATTGCACCAACTGGTGTGGAAATGGAGGCTTTAACTGCCGCAAGTCTGGCTGCACTCACGATTTATGACATGTTGAAACCGCATTGTGAACCAGATGAGCTGATGATTGGTCATTGCAAGCTTGAATTGAAAAAGGGCGGGAAGTCGCACTTTAAACGCCATCTTCGACAAGCAGTATCAGCTGCGGTCATTGTGTTATCAGATAGTGTCGCTTCTGGCAAAAAACCTGATACAGCGGGACGTTCTGTGGTTGAAACCTTAACTGAGGCTGGATTTGATCCAATTCACTATCAAATCATCGCTGATGAGCCTTTGCAACTAAAACAATTGATTTCAGAGTTGGTGCAATCTTATGGATGCATCATTACGGTGGGTGGGACAGGCATAGGTAAGCGCGATATTACTGTCGATACGATTGAACCATTATTGGAACGAGAGCTGAATGGCCTGATGGAAGCAGCACGTGCTTTTGGTCAAAGACGGACACCTTATGCTGCAATGTCTCGTGGTGTAGCTGGTTTTATCGACCGATCACTGGTCATTACGTTACCAGGCAGTCGTGGTGGCGCTTCTGAATCTATGGCAGCGATTTTACCTGCTTTGGTGCATATCTTTGATGTATGTCGAGACTTACCACACCCAGGAGGTTATGAATGAGTTGTTCTGGTCAAGGATTAATAGGTTTAGATCAAGCATTGGCAGCTTATTCTACGGTTGAACCACGAGCGGTTCAGACTCTGCCACTGGTAGAAGCACATCAACATTATCTGGCACAAGATGTTCTGTCTGAGATTGCATTACCTCTATTTACTCAGAGTGCAGTAGATGGCTATGCCTTAAAAAGTGAAGATATTCTTGCTGGTATTACCGTGTTTGAATTGGTTGGAGAAATACGCGCAGGTATTGAAGAATATATCCAGATCGAGTCTGGACAATGTGTTCGAATTTTTACAGGCGGTAAATTACCAGAGTCAGCTGATACGGTTGCCAGACAAGAAATAGTATCTAAACTAGATAGCCGAATTAGCTTAAATCAAGCGCTTAACAAAGGGATGGATATTCGTTATCAAGGTGAAGAATTATCTATTGGAACAATATTGGCAAAGCAGGGCCAATATCTAAAAAGTGGCTTAGTTGCATCACTAAGTATGGCAGGAGTAAAAGAGGTCAGTGTTTTTAACCATCCTCGTATTGCTGTATTGATTACAGGCGATGAAGTCAGCAAAAGTCTTGATAATAGCGCTCAGGTTTTTGATGCGAATTCGCCAATGGTTTTAACATGGTTGAAGGAAAGAGGTTTTTACTCGATCCATTTAGAACATGTGATAGATGACGAAATTGTCTTGAAAAAGGCTTTAGCAAATGCATTAGATCATTACGATTTAGTTATCACGACTGGCGGGGTTTCAGTTGGAGATTATGATTTGATTCGTCCTGTTTCTCTTGCATTAGGGGCAAATGAAATTTTTTGGCAAGTTGCTCAGAAACCAGGCAAACCGATTTATTTTGCTGAATATAAAAAACCAAACCAGACTTCCTATTTATTAGGGTTGCCGGGTAATCCAGCAGCAGTATTTGTTTGTTTAGAAATCCATGTGTTGACTTTGCTTAAAGCAATGCAAGGTTTAAAAGAAGCCAAACCAGAATGGGAGAAGGCGAGCTTAAGTGAGGCTGTAAAAGGTGATAGTCGGGAGCAACTGTTGCGTATGAAATTGAATGTTGATGAGCAAGGGCAACTTAATGTTTCAAAACTCAAAAAACAGCAATCGCATATGTTAAGTAACTTAAGTGAAGCGAATGTTATTGGTCGAATTCCAGTGTTTAACAATACTGAAAATTGCCCCAAATTCATTGAGTTCATTCGTCTTTAGTATTTTGAGTCTAATACGCTTGGGTAACAATAAAAATGTCTCAATATCCAAATACTGACTTAGTCATTTTAGCTGGTGGTCAAGCTAGACGGATGCAAGGTAAAAACAAACTTTTGCAGCAGTTTGATCATGAAATGCAACTGCTTAAAATCTATCATCAATTTTGTGATGAGGTTGCGAAAATTTGGGTAAATAGTCATCAGGACTGTATTGTTTATCAGGAGATCATCGCTGAAATAGCCTGTTTTTCAGATGATCAGGCGGGATTTTTAGGGCCATTAATGGGAATGAAAAGCGCATGGGCACATGTAACTACAGATTATATTCTGTTCATTCCCTGCGATATTACTTTTATCCCTAAAGATGTCTTATCAAAAATGCATCAAGCTTTATTGGAGGCGGAAAATTCTCAAGCTGTATTTATCTCTATAAACGAACAAAACCTTTACCCCTTTTGTTTGTTAAAAAGAGACAGCTTAGCTACGCTCGAAAAGCATTTGGCTAATGAACAATTAAGTATTCGAAAATGCTTTGATGATTTAAAGCCACAAGTCGTTAAATATGAAAACCCTATAAGTTTTCATAGCATTAATTCAGAACAGGAGTTAAGACTATACCGTGAAGAATTACATATATTCAGTCATTCAAAATCAAGTTAGTTCACCCTAAATACTCATTGTGGCGCTATGCTTAAGTAAAGGTGTTAAATGGCAGAGATTCAAATTAAGATTGAAACTTATGGTGCAATTGAAAGACTGTTACCTAAAGATTTAAATTTTTCTTGTGTTGAAAATAGTATGGTCTCAGAAATTTTGCAGCAAATTTCTGATCAATATCCTGATTGCGCTAGTGTTTTAGAGAAGTGTGCATGTGCGATTGGTGAAGAAATTATTCCCCGTCGACATCGATTAACAAACCATTGTACATTGGTTTTATTATCCCCTGTAGCAGGAGGCTAACATGACAGATAGATCTCGGATTAAGGAAACGGATCTGAGTTTAGATGATTTTAAAACCATTGATGATTTTCCTGAATGTGGTGGTATTGGAATTTTTATTGGAACAGTTCGAAATCACCATGAAGGTCGCAGTGTTAAGGCATTAAAATATACTGCTTATAGGCCCATTGCTGAAAAAATGATTCGTGTAATTGAGCAAGAAATACAAAACAAATATGCAGTATCATATATTCAGGTTATTCATAGAATTGGCGCTCTAGATATCGGAGGCAAAGCAATCATCGCAGTGGCTTATGCGCCGCATCGAAGAGAAGCTTTTATGGCGTGTGAAGAGGCTGTAGAACGTGTAAAACATGAAGTTCCAGTATGGAAAGAAGAGTTTTACTCAGATGGTTCCAGTGAATATGTTGCTGGCTGTTGTATTCGGAAAGATGAAGATGTTTCGCATAAACATCTTCATTTGAATTCACATTCTCATTAAGTCGTTGTAAATTAAGCAGCTTAAGTTATAAGAATGATGAATGATTATTATGAAAAGTTACCATGTAAAGTAAATGAATTTTTTCTTGAGCTGATTTTTTTAATCAGATAAGCCATTAAAGAGGGCACTCAAATGAACGATTTAGAAAAAAATAAACCTGAAACAGAAGGTCAAGAACGCCATATTCAGGAGAATACCAATTTCGCGCGTATCGAACCCTATACGCACCCAGCTGGGGGTTGGGGCGCTTTGTTGAGTGTTGCTAGAAATTTAAAAAGGCAAGAAGTCTTTGCCAAAGGCTCAATTACATTAATGAATATTAACCAGCCGACAGGTTTTGACTGTCCTGGTTGCGCATGGCCTGAGAAAAAAGATACGCACGCATTTAACTTTTGTGAAAATGGTGCAAAAGCTGTTGCATTCGAAGCAACCAGTAAACGAGTTACTCCAGAATTTTTTGCGTATCATACGGTAAGTTGGTTAGCTGAGCAAAACGATTTTTACCTCGAAGATTTGGGGCGACTCACAGATCCAATACGTTATGACGCGGCTACAGATAAGTATGTCCCAATTTCTTGGGATGATGCATTTAAGCTTATCGCTCAACATCTTCAAGCTTTGGATCATCCAGATCAGGCAGCATTTTATACATCTGGTCGGGCAAGCAATGAAGCGGCTTTCTTGTACCAGTTATTTGTCAGAAGTTATGGAACAAATAACTTCCCTGATTGTTCAAATATGTGTCATGAAACCACTAGTATTGGTTTGAAGGATTCAATTGGGCTTGGCAAGGGTACTGTTACTTTAGATGATTTTGATCAAGCGGATACTGTATTTAGCTTTGGGCATAATCCTGGTACCAACCATCCTCGAATGCTCGGAACTTTACGTGAAGTATCGCGTAGAGGTGGAAATATTATTGCGATTAATCCAATCAAAGAACGTGGGTTAGAGCGTTTTCAGGATCCTCAAGCAGCAATTGAGATGATGACGAATGGCAGTACGCCCATTAGTCGCTTTTATTTTCAGCCGAAAATTGGTGGAGATTATGCGCTTTTGTTGGGGATGATGAAGCATCTTCATGAATGGGATAAACAGGCAATACTCGCAGGTAAAACGGGGGTATTTGATCGGCAGTATATTGCTGAGAATACCGTTGGTTTTGATGAAATGTTAAAAGAAGTTGACCGAACAGAATGGCGTGATATTTATCAGTATTCAGGCCTCTCTTCGGAAAACTTAGAATCAATTGCTAAAATGTTTTGCGAGTCTGAGCGTTCAATTTTTTGTTGGGGAATGGGCATAACACAACATAGACATGGCACTGCAAATGTTCATATGTTGGCTAATTTACTTTTGGCGAAAGGGCAGATTGGTCGTCCTGGAGCAGGCCTATGTCCAGTTCGTGGGCACAGTAATGTGCAGGGTGATCGGACCATGGGGATCAATGAATTACCAAGTGCAAAAATGCTGGATGATATTGATCGTGTTTTTAATATTAAATCGCCACGCAAACATGGCTATGGTGTGGTAGAAACGATTAAAGCCATGTATGAGGGCGCTGTTAAAGTCTTTATTGCTTTAGGCGGGAATTTTGCAGTTGCGACTCCTGACACCCCATATACTCAAGAAGCGCTAAAACGCTGCTCACTGGTGGTAAATATCGCAACAAAACTCAATCGTAGCCATCTCGTGTGTGGTAAAGACGCCTTGGTTCTTCCATGTTTGGGTCGTACCGAACTGGATAAGCAACTGAAAGGGAATCAGGCGATCTCAGTTGAAGATTCAATGAGTAATGTTCATTTGTCCGCTGGACGGAATGAACCTGCATCAAAGAACTTGCTTTCTGAACCTGATATTGTTGCACGAATGGCTGAAGCGACGTTACCTGACTCTAAAATTAAATGGCGTTGGTATGTTGAGGACTATGATCGTATTCGTGATTCTATTGAAGAGGTTTTTGAGGAATTTAAAGATTTCAATGGACGAGCCTATCAACCGGGTGGTTTCCATCTGATTCATCCTGCCAATGTTAAAGTTTGGAATACCCCCGCGGGTAAAGCACAATTCCTGATTACGCCATTAAGCCAAGCCTATAACGATCAAGAAAATCAATTTTCTGCCCAGTATACAAAGAGTAAAGTCTACACTTTAATGACGATTCGTTCGCATGATCAGTACAATACCACTTTATACGGCCTAGATGACCGCTATAGAGGTGTGTTTGGCCAGCGCCGTGTATTATTTATAAATCAACAAGATATTGATGAAGCTGGTTTTGTCGCTGATCAATGGGTTGATATTGAAAGTGTATTCTCTGATGGGGTAAAAAGAGTCGTGAAAAGTTTCCGAATCGTTCCCTATAATATTCCATCAGGAAGTCTGGCCGCTTATTATCCTGAAACCAATCCACTGGTTGCGCTTTCAAGTCATGATCAATATGCCAAGATTCCAGCTTCAAAAAGTGTTCCTGTTATTTTACATGCTGGCGATGCACCTGAGCACTTCAATTTATTTACTGAAGTTGATCCTGAGAATGCAGAAAAAAAGGTTGAAACTTAAGTATTTACTGGTTTATTGCAGGATACGTGAAATTGGATAGTAACCTATGGTTGCTATCCTGAATGGTAAGGAAAGCTCAAGTTGGAATCACAATTTTCAGGTTATGCGTCAGTTCAAATTACACGCTTTGATCAAGATAAAACAGATGTTCAGTTTGATCAGGTTGTTCAAGAATATCCGATTGCATTGGTTTATAACGGTATATCTCATGCGGTGATGATGGCTACACCAACGGATATCGCTGAATTCGCAAAAGGATTTAGCCTTTCTGAAGGAATAATTGCAAGTTTAAAAGAACTTTACTCGCTTGATATTATTCACAACAATTTTGGTATACAGGTTGAGATGAAAATTTCATCAAAAGCTTTTATGGCATTAAAACAACATCGCAGAATGCTGATTGGTAGAACAGGATGTGGTTTATGTGGTATAGAAAGTCTTCAACAACTTCAATTTTCATTACCAAAAATTAGTTCTACAATTCAATCAGAATGGTTAAGAGAAATTCCTAACGCAATCAAACAATTAAAAAACCAGCAAAAGATTACCGCTGTGACTGGTGGAGCGCATGCTGCTGCTTGGGTTGTGCAGGGGAACATTCATGCTATTTTTGAAGATGTTGGGCGACATAATGCGCTAGATAAATTACTGGGTCATATCTCAGCAGAGAACTTTGATTTGTCAAAAGGATTTGTGGTGATGACCAGTCGAGCAAGTTATGAACTGATTAGAAAATGTGTTGTATTAAATATCGCATTACTTGCAACAATTTCAGCGCCTACCAGTATGGCAATAGAGATGGCACAAGCTTCAGGTCTCACATTGGCAAGCTTTTGTCGGGGTGATGGTTTCGTCCTTTATAGTCAGTAATGCTTAGCGATCAATTTTTTGTTATTTAAAGGAAGATGTCGATGAAAAAATTTTTATTTAGTTTAAGTTTGCTTGCCATGGGTCATGCTTATGCAGAAGATACAATCACAGTCTACGCCGCAGCCAGTTTAACTAATGTTCTAGCAGAACTAGATCAAAAATATGAAAAGAAAAATAATCTAAAAATTAAAACATCTTATGCTGGTTCATCGACACTGGCAAAACAGATTGAAGCAGGGGCACCAGCCAATTTGTTTATCTCTGCCGATGAGCAGTGGATGAATTATTTACAAGATAAAAAATTGATTGATCCTAAAAATAGAAAGAATCTACTTGGTAATCGTTTGGTATTGATTAGCCCGAAAAATCAAAACATACAATTCAAAATGACCCCATCATTTGACCCAACTACTGCATTTAAAGGCAAGCTTTGTACAGGCGATACCAAAAGTGTTCCTGTTGGAAAGTATGCGAAGCAAGCTTTAACATCATTGCAGTGGTGGGAAAAAATTCAGCCGCGTTTAGTGCAAGCTGAAGATGTTCGCGTTGCACTGAATTTTGTGGCACGTGGTGAATGTAATGTGGGAATTGTTTATTTAACTGATGCTGCAATTAGCCCAGACGTTAAGGTTATCGCTGAGTTTCCGTTAAACACGCATACACCGATTGTTTATCCTATGGGTATGGTAAAAGCTACTCCTGAAACTGTTAAATTTTATCAATATTTACAAAGTAATGAAGCTAAAACCATATTTAAGAAATATGGCTTTAGCGTTCTCAATTAGAAATCGGTTATGTTTGATGTACTGTCACCAGCAGAAATTGAAGTCTTAAAACTCTCTTGTAAAGTTGCTGGTTTTTGTCTGATTTTTAGCTTGATTCCAGCCATTATCGTTGGCTGGATTTTGGCACGTAAAGATTTTTTCGGAAAATCCTTATTTGAAACATTGATTTTTTTACCTTTGGTGTTACCGCCAGTTGTGCCAGGTTTTTTACTTTTACAAGTTTTTGGTAATCGTGGCTTCTTAGGGAAATATTTAACGGAGTTCGGCCTAGATTTTGCATTTAATTGGAAAGGTGCAGTCTTGGCTTCGGCAGTGATGGGATTTCCATTATTGGTCCAATCGATTCGTCTGGCGATTGAGCTTGTTGATCAAAAGCTAGAAATGGCTGCAAAAACTTTGGGCGCATCTGCATTTTCAACTTTTATGCATGTGACCTTGCCTTTAGCGAGTAGCGGTATTTTAATTGGTGCAATTTTATGTTTCTGTCGTAGTTTAGGAGAGTTTGGCGCAACTATTACCTTTGTGGGCAATGTTGAGGGTGAAACCAGAACTCTACCGCTTGCGATGTATAGTTTGATGCAACAGCCTGATATGAATCATGCATTGCAACGTCTGATTATGATTTCATTGACTGTGGCATTTTTGGCATTATGGTTTGCACAGTGGTTTCACCGCTATCAAAAGAAAAAACAGAGTTAACGTAATGCATTTTGATTTTAAAATAATCTTGAAATTTGATAAATTTAATTTAAATCAGCAATTTAAATCTGATGAAAGTGTGGTGGGATTATTTGGACATTCTGGTTCAGGTAAAACCAGCATTTTAAATGCGATAGCTGGCTTACGTACGCCACAACAAGGCTGGATCAAAGTGAACCAAGATACTTGGTTTGATCATGAAACAAAAATCAATGTCCCCACTCAAAAACGCCGTGTCGGTTTAGTCTTTCAAGATGCCCAATTATTCCCACATAAAAATGTTATGGGGAATTTAAAGTTTGGATATAACCGAATTGATGTTGAGCGACGTCAGTTTGAGTTAGACTATATCATTGAATTATTAAAGCTGAGCCATCTGCTTGATCGGATGCCAATACACCTCTCTGGAGGCGAAAAACAACGCGTGGCATTGGGGCGTGCGATTTTATATTCGCCGAATATTCTGCTATTAGATGAACCTTTATCTGCATTGGATGCAGAGCATAAAGCTGAAATTATTCCATTCTTTCAACAAATAAAGAGTGAGATTAAAATTCCTATGTTATATGTGACTCATGATATAGAGGAAGTCAAACTGTTAACAGATACCATTTGGCATTTATGATGATTGTTGTAATATAACTCCTGATCTCCATTTATTTAGACTTCCTTATTAAGGATAATAGCCAATTATTTAAAAATATTTTGATTATTATGTTTTTTATATTCGACGATAAATTATAAATAAAGCAATATTGGAAATAATGCTGGATCTTCTCAAATATTGCTATAAGTTATGATTTATTAGAGCCAATAATATCCATAATTATTTGTTATGTTTGAAATTATCTGGTTTCTAGATTTCTAATAGCATGCTAAAGAAAATAATTTTTACGTTGTAGTCAGACTTTTAATGCTGGAGAACTTTTGCAAGGGTACTTATTGGGGGAATACTTGCATACCCAAATAGTATATAAGTTCTCAATTTAATTTGTTATAAAGAATGATACAAAATTGATTTTCTACATTGTTTATGGATGAACAGAGCTTAATATTTTAAGTAAAGGAATTGGCACGTAATTTGCCCCTTAACAAGTATTGAGCGTTAGCTAGGTGAAAAGAATATGTTATCACTAAGCCAAGAGATGGATCTAAATCACTATTCCCGTCAGGCAGAATTTGCACACAGTTTAATGTCCTCAATATGTGGGGAGCATCATTTAGATACATGCGGTCGAAATGTCTTAGATTTTCATTATGAAGGGATTCGATTACCCCACAAGCGTATGGCGATCGGTAAGATCAGCTATGGTGCAAATGTACTCATTAACACGTCTAATTTAAGGGCATATAGTATTAGCTTGCCGATTCAAGGTAAGCAGACTTTAGCAATCAATGGCACCAATTACATTTCCAGTGCGGATAAAGGCTTAATTTTATCTAATGCAGATTTACAAGATTTAGCGATTGATAAAGATTGTAAAAAATATCAAGTGGTTATTCCTGAAAAAAGTATGCAGAAGGTGTTAGGCGAATTACTACGTCGGTCTGTTGAAGAGCCCGTGGTTTTCAATCCTGAAATGAGTTTGAAGATTGATCAGGGTATCGGGATGTGGTGGCAAAATATTGATCATTTTTTGTTGCTGCGATCTCAATACAAAAGTATGCAGGGCTTACAACTTTGGTCAGAGGATTATGAAAATTTCCTGATAAAAGCTTTATTACTCTCGCAAGAAAATAATTATTCAAGCTTGTTAAGATCCTTATCTGATCAACAAGCGCCAGAATACTTACGTAAGGTATGCGACTATATTCAGAAGTATGCCCATGAGGAGATTCATGCAGAAGATTTGCTAAGATTAGCTGGTGTATCAAAGTCTAAATTATATGCTGAATTTCAGCAGTACTATGGCACAAGTCCTTTGACTTTTTTACGTAGATATCGTTTACAACAAGTTTATAAGACCTTAAGTACCTCTATGGATAAAAATATTTCCATTTCAAAATTAGCTTTTGATTGGGGATTTAATCACTTGGGCCGTTTTTCGCATGAATATCGTGAAGAATTTGGAGAGAATCCAAGTGAAACTAAGAATCGAGTAAAAATATAATCTATTAATTCATTCGTGCTTTTAACCCGATTCTTTCCAAAATGGGAAAGCGTTAATAAACTACTTTAGACTCTTGCTTAATGTGCGTGTCGTTGATTATTTTAAAATGGAATTACACAGTATTATTTACAAGCGCGTGCTTTGATCATTCTTTTTAAACTTGTTATATCAAGAGGCAATTTTTCTCTATTTATTCGCTGTATTGGGTCATAATCTAACAAATCAACAACAACCTATACTCGCCATCCTTTTCAACGGGCGCTCGATGAACGCAAGGTAAAACCTGTTGGGTTGGATGATCTACCGCTAAGCGCCAAAGATGTCCTGAGCCTAAGTTTACAGGTTCTGAGTTGGGTTTCGGCTGGTAATGCAGATCAAAAAAATACTCTTGCAGAAAGGTTTCATATTCTGCTTCAGGACCGTCATGTAATGCTTTAAGCTTTTCCCTGATTTCTGGGATCAAAATTTTTTGTTCCACTTGATCATTGGAGATGATGTCACTGGCAGCGCCATGATAGGTACATAAAAAAGTATCTGTTTCAATGGGCGAACGATCAACATGATACGAATATACATCTGTAGAAATGAAATCCAGATCTTGATCCCGTTCATAATGTTTAAGTAAATTCAGTGAAGGCGATGCACCCAAATCAGTTAGGAGCTGTATATCCCTTAAGATGGCATCTCTTGCCAAAATGCCTTTTTCTGAAAGTTGTAGTGCTAAAAGATCTTCAGTGGAAACTTCGGTAATATTTTCTTTTAACTCAAGTTTAGACACAATTTCTTTAAAATCACCCAGCAAATCTCTGTTCCAACAAATAGCATTTATCTCGCCTTGAAATGTCGTATTTACAAGTTCAGAGAAAGTCGTTACAACACGAACTTGATTGTTGTCAGAAAATGCAGGGTGCATATTAGAATTTAATAAATCAGAAACCATGTCTAATAGATTCACTCAGCTTGGTAGAATCAGCTTTATAGAAGTTGGGACGAATCGCACAGAAACGTGCATTACATGTAGCGTTAGACATAGCTTACTGAACAACAGGGTATTGTTGCAATGTATTGCTAAGTGAGATGGACTTTAACAATGAGTTCTATTGAGAACTTTTGCAAAATTGCAGGTTTACTTATTTAACTATGGCTTACTGATGTGGTGAGCAAAATCTTGTTTAAGATAGTGTTGTTCAGAATAGTTTGTGCCAACATATTTATAAAAAGTGGCAATCGGCTTCTATCATAAGTCCTTATTAAAACTATAATTCAACATAAAAGCCCGCTCATCCTCGCCTCAGCCCAAAGGCAATTTCAATATCAAAATGATTCGCTCAATATGCTCATTTTTGATCTATGAAAGATCTAACAATTTCTAAAAATAAATTTTATGCAATGAATTTTCATCTTTCACAGTATTCCGCACTGATTGGATAATCCTCGCAGATTTTGGACAGACGTTAAATACCTTTCACAGACATGATAACGCTAACGGTTAGGTCTGGAGTGGATGAAATGTCAGGTCAATATATTGAAGTAAAAACACAAACAGGGAAGTCATTTGCTGGGTATTTGGCAATTGCAGAGGGCGGAAAAGGGCCTGGAATTGTACTGTGTCAGGAAATTTTTGGTGTGAATGCAGCAATGCGTATCAAGGCTGATTTCTTGGCTGAGGAAGGTTATACCGTATTGGTACCAGATTTATTCTGGCGGACTGCACCTCGCATTGAACTGGGTTATACCGAGCAAGATTTTCAAAAAGCCTTCGAGCTTTATCAACACTATGATGAAGATCAAGGTGTCGAAGATATTCAAGATAGCTTGAATTTTCTCAAAACGTTAGAGAGTTGCGATGCCAGTGCAGGCTTAGGTGTCGTGGGATATTGTCTGGGTGGAAAACTGGCGTATCTGGCAGGTTGTCGTATTCCTGAAGTGGCCTGTGCAGTGGGGTATTACGGGGTAGGAATCGAGAAGACACTCGATGAACTTGAAAATGCCAAAGGGCGAGTAGTTTTACATATTGCTGAATTAGACAAGTTTACACCGCCAGAGGCACGCCAAAAGATTCTGGATGCTGCCGCCCAATATAGCAATGTTCAGGCTTATGTCTATGAGGGTGTAGATCATGCCTTTGCCCGACCAAACAGCGAACATTATCACAAACCCTCCGCACGTTTTGCTCATGAACGCAGTATTACCGCACTGCATCAAAGTATCGGACCAGTTTATGATTTGGTTGCACTTTGGGAAGCGCATATCCGTTATGAATTTGATACACGCGATGTACCTGCCACTATGGCAACCATGGTCGCGCAACCCTATGTCAATCATATTCCAACATTGACAGGTGGTGTGGGATATAGCCAACTTGCCCGCTTCTATCAATATCACTTCGTTCATCAAAATCCTAAAGATATGAAGATCACGTCGATCTCACGCACTGTTGGTTCAACACAGGTGGTGGATGAATTCATTATGAGTTTTACCCATGACAGTGAAATTGACTGGTTACTGCCGGGTGTCGCGCCAACAGGAAAGTATGTTGAGATTCCTATGCTGGGTGTGATCCAGTTCCGTGGCCCAAAACTCTGCCATGAACATATCTACTGGGATCAGGCATCCGTTCTGGTTCAAATTGGATTACTCAATCCTAAAGGATTACCTGTTGCTGGTGTAGAAACTGCTCAAAAACTACTGGATGAAGATTTGCCATCCAATACCCTCATGCCGTGTTGGTCAAGCAGCGAAGGCAAATCGTTTTAACTATCAGGAGTGGAATATGGATATTCAATTGAATCAGAAAATCGCTGTGGTCAGTGGCGGCGCAACCCTGATTGGTCAGGCCGTAGTTCAAGCATTGGTCGATGCAGGTGCAAAAGTCATTATTCTGGATATTGACCAACAAGGACAGCAAGTGGCAGATGCCATGCACGGACAGGCGCAATTTATTCAAACTGATTTAAGCAGTGATGTGGCGATTGTAAACGCAGTGAAAACAATTCACGACAGCTTTGGCAAAGTTGATTATTTGGTCAATCTGGCCTGTACCTATCTGGATGATGGCTTTAAATCCTCACGTGAAGACTGGTTACAAGCATTGAATATTAATCTGCTTTCGGCAGTCGAATTGACCCGTGCGTTTTATGAGGATTTAAAAACCAAGCATGGTGCGATTGTCAATTTTACCTCGATCTCCGCCAAATTTGCACAAACAGGACGTTGGCTTTATCCCGTTTCAAAAGCAGCGATGCGACAACTCACCCAGTCCATGGCAATGGATTTTGCAGCAGATGGGGTACGAGTTAATTCAGTATCACCTGGTTGGACATGGTCACGGGTGATAGCCGACGTCAGTGGCAATAACCGAAGTAAAGCTGATGCCGTAGCAGCTGACTATCACTTGCTGGGACGTCTAGGTCATCCCGAAGAGGTGGCCAATGTGGTGCTGTTTTTACTCTCGCCAGCCGCAAGTTTTGTGACAGGCGCAGACTATGCCGTCGATGGTGGTTACTCCGTCATGGGGCCTGAAGGGAATCAACCAGCTATTCCACGTTTAGCCGATGAAGCGTGATAGCAAATCAAACATTTAAAACACTCAATGAATTAAAAAATATGGGAGAACCATGATGCGTCGTATCGCTATAGTAGGAGCGGGTCAATCTGGATTGCAGCTCGGTTTAGGATTATTAGACACAGGTTATGAGGTGACGATTGTCACCAACCGTACTGGTGATGAAATTCGTCAGGGCAAGGTCATGTCGAGTCAGTGTATGTTTCACACGGCCTTGCAAACAGAGCGTGATGTTGGACTTAATTTTTGGGAAGAGCAATGTCCAGCGGTTGAAGGGATTGGATTTACACTGGTCAACCCAGAAACAAAACAGCCTGCCTTTGCATGGAGTGCGCGATTGGAGCGTTATGCACAATCGGTAGATCAGCGCGTCAAGATGCCGTACTGGATGGAAATGTTTGAGCGTCGTGGTGGTCAGTTGATTATTCAAGATGTTGGAATAGATGAACTGGAACAGCTCACTGCTGAATATGAGCTAGTCTTACTAGCCGCAGGTAAGGGGGAAGTGGTTAAACAGTTTGAGCGTGATGAAGCGCGTAGTTGCTTTGATAAGCCACAACGCGCGCTTGCTTTGACCTATGTAACAGGTATGAAGCAAATGTCGCCGTATTCTCGTGTGACTTTTAACGTGATTCCAGAAGTGGGTGAATATTTCTGTTTTCCTGCGCTTACAGTTACAGGTGCTTGTGAAATTATGGTGTTTGAAGGCATTCCCGGTGGGCCGATGGATTGCTGGCAAGATGCGAAAACACCAGAACAGCATTTGCAAATGAGTAAAGATATTTTAAACAAATATGTGCCTTGGGAAGCAGCACGTTGTGAAAATATTGAATTAACCGACGCTGGTGGCTATCTGTCTGGACGTTTTCCACCAGGAGTGCGTAAACCGATATTAACCCTGCCATCTGGTCGTAAAGTTTTTGGTATGGCAGATGCGTTAGTGGTGAACGACCCAATCACTGGGCAAGGTTCAAACAATGCCGCCAAGTGTAGCAAAATTTATTTCGATGCCATTTTAGCGCATGACAATCAAACATTTACAGATGAATGGATGCAACAGACATTTGAACGTTATTGGGCATATGCCGAAAAAGTCGTGGCTTGGACCAACAGTTTATTGTTGCCACCACAACCGCACATGATTGAGCTTTTGGCGGCGGCTGAGCAGAACCATGCCATTGCTTCGAGTATTGCCAATAATTTTGATAATCCACGCAATTTTGCCCCATGGTGGTTTGATCCAGAACAGGCACAGCATTTTATCGAATCGAAAAGCTGTCAAAAAGTGGCTTAACAGGGAAGCAAAGTCAAAGGTGAATGGTATGAATATCAACACATCGCAGGAACTGGATTTAAAACCGATTGATACGGAAAATCCAAGAGAAATCCGCAACCTGTTAGGGCAGTTTGCTACAGGGGTTACGGTGATTACAACTCGTGGCCGAGATGGACGAAAAATTGGGATGACAGCCAACTCGTTTTCTTCACTATCACTCGATCCGCCGCTGATTTTATGGAGTTTGTCAAAGACTGCACCAAGTTTATTGGATTTTACTGAGGCCGAATATTTTGCGATTCATATGCTGGCACAAGAACATCACTCACTTTCAGGGCATTTTGCCCGTGGTTCAGAGGATAAGTTTGCCAACATTGCACATCGTGAGTGTGAGCGCGGTTTACCGTTACTAGAAGATGTATTGGCAACATTGGTATGTAAAAACGTAAATCAATATGAAGGGGGGGATCATCTGATTTTTATTGGTCAGATTGAACATTATCAACATCGTATTGGTGAGCCTTTGGTGTTTCATGCGGGCAAGTATCGTATTACTGCAGCGCATCCAGAACTGAGTATTTAACAGCAACAATCACGATCAATTTTGATCGTGATTTTTTTCGGGGATCGAAAATGAAAAATAATGTGATCAAAAGAGGTTTTCTTGCTGGAACAGTGGTCTTAACAGCGGTTGCAGCACAAGCATATGACTTGCCGACAGTGAATCTTGGCATGACCAGTTTTTTGGATGGTGGACTGCCTGCTGGGCCGGGGTGGTATTCTCAAACGTATCTGCAAAATTATGATTCGAACAAGTTAAAAGACAATCAAGCTCATCGGTTAGCTTTACCCAAGACCGACTTAAATTATCAAGTCATTGTTGAACAAGTTAGTTATCTGTCCGATGTGCGTGTAGGTGAACACGCATCGTTAGGATTGAATGTGCTGATTCCATTTGTCAGTAAAATGGATATGGATGATGGTTTAAATAATGCCGCGATTAAAGCCCAAGGGGGTTTTGGTGATCTGATGATTGGGCCATTCATCCAGTTTGACCCAGTCATGGGCAAAGATGGGCCCAAATTCGTACAACGTTTTGAATTTCAGGTCAATTTACCAACAGGGAAATATGATCAGAATAAAAATATTAATCCGGGCAATAATGCCATCTCATTTGATCCATACTGGGCAGCAACCTATTGGTTTAATCCAAAGTGGACAGTTTCTACACGTCTGCACTATTTGTACAATTTTAAAAATGATGATCCAAATTATAGCTTTGGTCTTGCAGATGATATTCAGGCAGGGCAAGCGATCCATGCCAATTTTGCAACAGACTATGCACTTACACCACAATTACGCTTAGGGATCAATGGTTACTGGCTCAAGCAAATGACTGACACGGAAGTAGAGGGTGAAAAATTAACAGGCACACGTGAACAAGTGTGGGCGATTGGACCGGGGGCGATGTATAGCTTTTCTAAACATGATCATATCGTGACAAATGCCTATTTTGAACAGGATGCAAAAAATCGTCCTGAAGGAACTCGTTTGCAATTACGTTATATTCATCACTTCTGATTTGAAACGCTATGGCAACATACTGACAGATATGCTTGACCTATTTAGATACGTCTAAATAGGTTTTTTAATTTTTATAATGAATAAAATCTCTTTAACTAAATCTCATCGGTTGCTTAAGAATACGGCTTAAACCTAAGATCTTGCTGTTCAAGAGTGCTACGACGTGTACAAGAGGGTAATTCACCATAACGACGTTTATATTCCTGAGAAAAACGTCCAAGATGACTAAAGCCCCATTTAAATGCGACATCTGTGACTGAGACATGCTCATTTTGTAGGAGTTCCATATGCGCTTGTTCAAAACGCAACTCTTTTAAATATGACATTGGTGTGGTGTTTAAAAAGCTTTTAAATCCTGCAAACAAGGTACGTACGCTTACGCCTGCCTGTTCAGCCAATTGTTCAATAGTTAAATTTGCGTGTAGATTTTCACGCATATAGGCTTCAGTACGTTTGACAAAATAAGGTGAAATGGCTTTTTCTCGGTACTGATCGATTTGATGCAATAAGCTGTTGGCTTGGCCGTAAATCAGGGCATTAAATAGACTGGATTCAAACTGCTTAAATGCCATTGGGTGATGCAAAGGATGCTGTTCACAAGCAAGCGCATCCATCAATGTACGCATCAATTGGAAAAAATAAGCACCGCCTTGGGTAGAAAGATCAAGCTTGGGTTCAAAAATAGGAGGGTGCTGCTGTGCGTCTGGAAGATGCTGGCGGCAGTGCTGTAAAAGGTCATCTTTATCAATTTTGAGAATCAGCTGCGGGGAGTTGGCATGCCAGCGCATTTTTAGCGATTGTTCGGGTGAAATTAGAGAGGCAACTTGCGGATAAGAAATAAATTTTTGTTGATTCATTTCAATTTCTGCATATCCCTGTGTTGGGATTTGAATCAGATAAAATTTTTCTAAATGGTCAGGTTCAATATAGACATCGGTACTGTATTCAAGACGACTGATGGATAATCGTCCTGCTTTAAGATGGTGCATGGATGAGTGAAAATCGTTTTGTTGTTGTACGATTTTTAACAGATGCGGTTTGAAGATTTGCCCAACACTTTTGCAAGTTTCACCTAAGTCTTGATGCTGAAAGACTAAGTTTTGCGATGAAAAAATGGGGCATTGCTGTAAATGACGTCCATTGAATTCCATAGTAGGATCGACCTGACTCATAAATATTCCTTTTGGCTGGCTTGTTTATTACAGCTAATCTTTATGTCACATGATGACCTGATTAAAACGGCATTAAACAATACTTAAAACTTTAAGTGGCTGGCAGTGATATAAAGAGTTAAGCAAAAAATAGACCAAGTAAAATACCTCGATACAACATATTTTTAGTCTAGTTTGGCGTGATCAAATCAATAAAAACGTCATGGTATTTTAAAAAAAATAAAGGATAGCGTTGATCATGCTTTGTACTCTTTATATGATCCTATTCCTTAAGATCTATCTCTATGTATAGCAAATCCGACTAAAATGATCAATTTATTTTTGGTTGTTTTTATTGGTTTAACTTATTGAATAATATAATTATATTAAAAATCCTCATATTATTTTAAATATCAGGATATCACAAACTGAAATAATCAGGCCACGTAGAAAAAATATCCAAATTCAATCAATAAATCATCATATCATTTCGCTATTTAATTAGTTTTGTTGCTCAATTAAGATTTGAATCATCTTGAGCTTAATCCTGCTGTGAGTTGGTGTCATATCTTAAGATATGACACGCATTTTGTTGTTAAAACTAAGTTCTTACCGTATTGCTCTGTAAGAATTTCTCACTGTAAATAGAACAATCTTCGATAGACTGCTCATCTAGCCAAGATTTGACGGCTTCGATCATTGGTGGCGGGCCACATAAGTACATATCAAAGCGTTGTTGTTGAAGTTGTTGTTTATCCAGATGTTGATGGATATAACCTGATTTTCCTTGCCATAGTTCTGAGGCGCTTGAAATGATCGGATGATAACTAAAGTCTTTGATCTTTTCTGCATAGGCGATCAAACGCTTTTGTTCACATAGATCGGCTTCTGTATTGACACCATAATAGAGTTGCACTGAGGGTTGATTTGGTTGATCGGCAAGATTATCGAGCATACCTAAAAAAGCCGATAAACCTGTACCACCTGCAATAAAGATCAGAGGGCGTTCAGCTTCACGTAGATAAAAACTACCTAAAGGCGCTTCCATCATCAGGCTTTGTCCAATCTGACAACGTTCTCTGAGATAATTACTCATTACACCATCTGGCAGCAGACGAATTAAAAACTGAAGTTGATTGTTGGCATTGGGACGATTGGCAAATGAATAAGAACGCCAATCGTCAGTCTCTGGAATTTGTAAACGTGCATATTGACCTGGTAAAAAATTCAGTTCCTTGTCAAAACTACTGGCATCCAGATGCAAGATCGCGGTGGTTTCTGAAACCAATTCAACAGCAGTAACCACCGTGGTGATTTTTAAAGCCTCACCCGCATTACAGATTTCGGAACTATGATCGAAATAAAAAGCGGCATTAGACTTAACCCGTGTCTGGCAAGCCAGCATTTTACGTTCAGCCAAATCACGTTCGCTTAATGCATCCTCATCAACATATTCTTGTTCATAAATACCCGTTTCACATTTCCCCTGACAGGTTCCACAAACACCTTCACGGCAATCGAGCGGGAGGTGGATTCCTTGACGAACCGCTGCGTCCAACAGCAATTCGTCTTCCTGTACTGCGATAAAAAATGTTCTACCATCGGCAAAGTTGAGTGCAACAGAATGACTCATTGTATTTCTCCTTAGACGTGATAGAAATCGAGAACCGAATCTATCTTGTCATTAAGCAATACGCTGTGTTGACGACGAATACGGAAACTATCTTCAGTTGGACGGAGCAAATAAGTGGCATGACCATAAAAGCATCCTTCAAGGCCCTGACGATTATAAAGCGTGCGCCAACTTACCTTTGCCTCAACCAAACCATCTTCTTGAGTCTTTACTTGTACATTGTGAATATTATGTTGAGTGCGCGGTAAAGGCGTTGCAGAAGCTGCTTTTCCAGTACGGATACGGAACACACGATCTTCAAGTCCTGAACGATCGGGGTAATAAATATAGGACAAGCCTTGATTGGGATCTTCAACGTAGTGATGGTCATCAATCCATTGTGGGATATGATATTCGCTGTCTTCATCATAGAGTTCGAGATAAGCATCCCAATCATAGCGATCACATAGTTCCGCCTTTTTATAAAGGAATTGAGACACTGCAAAATGAAGTTCTAGAGACATGGTTACACCTCATCCGTAACAGATTGATTTAAAAAAGTGACTTCTTGCATCTTAAGTGCTTTTTTATTGAGTCCATTGAGGAGCAGGCGTTGCCAGTGACCATGCTGGTTGACATATAGCCCTTCATGAGTAAATTCACGCCCTGTGATCACGGGTTCAATACCAAGATCTTGTGAATTTTGTGATGGGCCATAATTCCATTGATGATAACCGCGTGAGATATCACTCCAGCGTTCTAAACGGCCCTGAAAGCCTTTTTGTTGTTCGCGGAATTCCACCAGATCATCTGGTGTACCCAATCCTGATACATTGAAAAAGTCTTCAAACTGACGAATACGGTTACGACGTGCCTCCGCTGATTCACCTTTGACACCAATACATTGGCTGATGACTTCGGTTTTATTCCATGCCACAGGACGGACAATACGCAGTTGTGAACTGATCTGATCCATAAAGAACAGGCTTGGATAAAGGTTGAGGTTACGTAAACGGTGCATGGCCCATTTAGCGCGCTTTTCCCCAAACCTTTCCAGCAGATAAGGCATCACCACATCATAACCAGGACGTACCGCTGGATTTGGCATATCGCTGAACAACACACTATGTCCATTTTTAAAGCTAAACCAACCATCATCCGTTTCGGCATCACCCGCACCTAATTTACTATAATCAAGTGTGTCGAGTTCACTGCCATTGGCTGCGTTAACTTGCTGGCGATGTTGAACGGTGGAAACATAGTTATAATGCACGGTACTAACGTGATAGCCATCCAGACCATTTTCATTTTGTAGTTTCCAGTTGCCTGTAAAAGTATAAGCAGATTTACCTTGTAATACTTCAAGCTCACCCGTTGGTGATTGATCAACCATCAAGTCAAGAAACACTTTAGTATCACCTAAAAAGTCTTCCAGTGAATCTGTAGCCTGAGTATCCAGACTGACAAAAACAAATCCACGATAGCTGGCAATACGGCCTTGTTTTAAACCACGGCTAGATTTATCAAAATCTTCACAATATTCATTTGGCGCTTTGACCTTAACCAAACGCCCATCCGACTTATAACACCAAGCATGAAACGGGCAGGTGAATACAGACTGATTGCCTTTGGCCACACGGGTCAAGGTTGCACCACGATGCTCACAGGCATTGACCATGGCATGTAGTTCGCCTTTACCATCACGGCTGATAATGATCGGTTGTCGGCCAATCTGTACTGTAATGAAATCATTGTTATTGGCAATTTCACTTTCATGGCAAGCGTAAATCCAGACCTTTTCAAAAATGAGCTCCATTTCGAGATCAAACAGTTCTGGTTCGGTAAACATATCGCGAGCAATTCGATAAACACCATCATTTGGTCGAAAATCGATACAGCTGTGTACAAAATTTTGCCATTCGGCGAGGTTACGTGCAGTCATGGGCTCTTCCTCTATCCAATCAGTCCTTTGTTTGATTGAACCGCGATTTAAAGAAGGGCTCTATCCAGATTTTCCATGTGTTTATCCACTTTATGCAGATTAAATGCTTAGATACATTTTTGTTGAGGAGATTGCGACAGGATTTTTCAATCTGCTTTATACATAACAAGATGCATACTTTTAAAATATTTTTGAATTGGACTTCGCCGTAATTTTGTTTTTTAAGTAAAATTTTAATGATGGGGATGAAAACAGACAAAGTGTTTGCCAAAAACGAGGGGACTAAGCTTTAAGTCGCAACTCAATCATTTATATTCTAAATTGATATCTTATTGAACTTAAAGCGTTGCATTGAATAATGGAGTTATTATGACTGACCGCTATTTAAGGTAAAAAAGTTTCCTGTAAATAACTCCACTGCATTTTTCCTTGAATTTCTTCAATCAGTGCACAAGAACGTCGAACTAGAATTCCTGATTCCTTGGTGTGTTTTTCAGTATAGGTGAGAACAATGCTTTGTTCGCTTTGCATCAAAATTTGTTCATCATAAATTTCAATCTGTAGATCTGGCATCTTGCCCTGATTATTGCTAAACAGACCTTTGACATCGGCTAAGGAAAAACGCTTTCCAGCTGCGCCGACCATCTCAAAATGATCGGAAAAATATTCAATAAGTAGGGGAAGATCTTGTTCTGTATGTTTCCCGTTAAAAATACGTTCAATCAGTACGTGCATGCTATGTATACTTTCAATTGCATCTTGTTTTGACAGCGGCATATCCATTTCCTATGAGAGGTGTATTTTCTATATTATGTAAAAATAAATGTAAAATTCAATATTGTTTTAAAATTAAATTTTTAACCTATGTTTCAAGGATGCTCCAAAAAATAATTTCAAATTAAATAAAACATAATATCTTATTGATATCTATTATTTTAAATAAAATAAATTTGTTCGAGTTGAGCATTGTGAAGTAAAAGGTATAACTATATACTTAAAATAACATGGAAAATTCCATGTAAAAATAACTATAGTAAGCTAAGCTTTTATCAAGGAGGTGGATAGGAAATGGATATTTCCTTAAATACGCGACATCTTCTTAAAGATACCAATCATAAAAATGCATGGACAAGGAAGAAAAATGGATACTCATTCACCAGAGCCAACAGGCTCTCATTCAAATACATATGCATGGTATGTTGTTTCACTTTGCATGTTGGCTTATATATTTTCATTTATAGATCGGCAAATACTGGCACTGATGATTGAACCGATTAAGGCTGATCTAGGATTGTCAGATACCCAATTTAGTCTATTACATGGTCTCGCCTTTTCGTTGTTTTACGCCTTTATGGGGCTGCCACTGGCCTATTTGGCAGACCGATTTTCTCGACCAAAAATTATTGCAGTCGGGGTAGTGTTTTGGAGCATTGCAACTGCATTCTGTGGCTTAAGTAAAAACTTTATTCAACTGTTTTTAAGCCGTATGGGGGTTGGAGTGGGCGAAGCTGCTTTATCTCCAGCAGCGTATTCAATGTTTAGTGATATGTTCAGTAAGGACAAATTAGGCCGTGCTGTTGCAGTATATTCAATTGGTTCATTTGTCGGTGGAGGGATTGCTTTTCTGGTCGGCGGTTATGTGATTGGCTTGCTTAAAAATATGGACACCATTCAGGTTCCTTTATTTGGTGCATTAAGAGCATGGCAGGCGGCATTTATTATCGTGGGCTTGCCTGGGGTATTTATTGGCCTACTGGTGTTACTTACGGTGAGAGAACCGCAACGTAAAGGTCAGCGCTTAAATGCACAAGGTCAAGTTGAAAAGACCAGCATGAAAGATGCGTTTAAGTTTATCAAAAAACATAGTCGTACTTTTACTTGCCATTATTTAGGTTTTACCTTCTATGCAATGGCGCTGTATTGTTTGATTAGTTGGTCACCAGCATTTTACATGCGTAAGTTTGGCCTTACACCGACAGAAGCAGGCTATATGCTAGGCACGGTGTTATTGGTGGCAAATATTCTTGGCGTATTCTGTGCAGGCTGGCTCAATGACTGGTTTATTCAAAAAGGACGTAAGGACGCGCCAATGATTACCGGTGTGATCGGAATCGTGGGATTAATTTTACCAATTATGGTCTTTACCCAAGTCAATGAGCTGTGGCTTTCTGTGGTATTTCTGGTCCCTGCCATGTTTTTTGCCTCTTTCCCAATGCCAATTTCAACCACAGCAATGCAAATGCTGGCACCGAATCAGTTGCGTGCACAAATCTCAGCCGTATTTTTGCTGATCAGTAATTTGGTTGCAGTTGGAATCGGTACCACGTTGGTGGCATTGATTACAGATAAAATCTTTGAAAATCCACTGATGGTGGGGATGTCTTTGTCTATCGTGGGTACGATTTCATGTGTGTTGGCATTTATCTTATTGAAAAAGGGCTGTAAGGCATTTAGCGCCAGTATGCAGCAGGAACATGCCTCTTAATTTAATGGTGTTCTCAATCAGTCACAACGCCCATTCTTTGTAATGGGCTTTGTGACTTGTTTGGTCAATCCATAATCAGGGAGTGAAAGGATGGAACAGTTTTTCAAGTTGGATTATCTAAATGAGCTGCTGTTGTTTAAATCGGATGATTATCAAACCATTAAAGATCAGGTCAGTTATTATTTAAGCCCTCATCGTTTTGAAGTGGAAGTACGTGAACCGTTAAATACCCGTTTAAATGGTTTTCGCTTTGGAAATTGTGCCTTGTACGATCTTAAATATAGTGCCCCTGTGATAATTACCATTGATGAAGTTTCCGATTTTTATTTATTTCGTTTAACACTGGAAGGCCAATGTAAAGTCGGTATAGAAGACCAACAGGTGCTACAGTCAGTCGGGATTATGTCGATTACGCATCCACATACTCAACAGCAAATCCAGACCAATCAGCATTGCCGAAATATTATTTTAAAACTTGCTCAACATGATGTAGAAACCCAATTGTTTAAAATGTTGGGGCATACCAGTCATGAACCGGTTATCTTTGATATGAGCCTGTCCTGTACCGAAGAAGGCATAGACTCGATTATTGAAACCCTCAATTATTTGTGCCATGCCTATTATCATATTCAAAACTGGAGCTTTATCTCAGCGAGTTTTACCCAGTATTTAATTGAACTGATTTTATTAAAGATCCCAAATAACTATAGTGATCAGCTTAATTTGCAAAGACAGCATATTTTGCCCGGATATCTAAAAAAAGCACAAAAGTATATTCAGAATCATTTAGAACAACCGATTTCATTAGCAGATTTAAGCCAGTGTTGTGAGGTGTCGATCCGCACATTGCAAAAAGGCTTTAGTCAGTATTTACAACAAACCCCAGTCGAGTATATCCGTGATCAGCGACTTGAACGGGTACATTTGGCTTTACAGCATGCACAAACCAATGAAACAGTGACGGATATTGTGCTGCGTCACGGCTTTCAAAGTTTAGGGCATTTTTCTACGCTGTATAAAAAACGTTATGGGTGTTTGCCCTCTAAAACTTTAAAAATGAGTCCTGTTCAAATGAGTACAATGCTTTCGTAAACTGAACAGGTGTTGCGTGTTTGGATAAGCCAGCAGGTTATTGCGTTTCTATGATGAATTGAAATAAATCAGGAAGAGCAATGATGAAAATTACAGTTTTAGGTGGCGGTCATGGATGTTATGCAGCTGCGGCAGAAATGGCTGAAAAAGGGCATGAGGTGCTGTTATGGCGCCGTGATTCAGATGCTTTACAACAACTTGCTGGCACTGGGCAATTAAAGATTAAGGATTATCAGGGCGATCGTACTGTGACGGTGGGTTTTGAAAAGAGTCAGATTAATTTGTCTGATGATTTGCAACGCGCCATTGAACATGCCGAGTTAATTATTATTCCATTACCTGCGACCACGCATGATGATTTAGCCCGTCAAGCAGCGCCATTTTTTAAAGCTGGGCAAGTGGTGTATTTACCACCAGCGACATTTGGTAGTTTTATCTTTGCCAAGGCGATGCAACAAGCAGGTAACACTGCGCAAGTGGCATTTGCAGAAACGGGAACTTTGCCTTATTTGGTGCGTAAACATGGGGTGAATCAAATTGTGATTAGTGGTTATGCGACCCGGTTACCCACAGGCGTATTTCCAAGTGTATTGTCACAACATGCATTTCACGTGCTTAAGCAGGCTTATCCTAGCGTTGAACCCGTTGAGGACAGCTTAAGTGGTGCATTGATGAATGCTGGACCCATTATTCATCCACCTTTAATTTTGATGAATGCGGGTCCACTTGAACATTTTGAAGCGTGGGATATTCATAACGAAGGTACTCAACCCTCAATTCGTCGTGTCACCAATCAACTCGATGCGGAACGAATGCAAGTACGTGAAGCATTGGGATATGCCGCACCACATTTTCCTTTGGCGGATCATTATAATCGTGAAGGTGAGGGTGATGAATGGATGTATGGACGTGGGGCACATGGAAAATTAACTGACAGCGGTGACTGGCGTGAGGATATCGATTTAGATTCACATCGCTATATGTTAGAAGACACTCGTTTAGGATTATCTTTTTTAGTTTCTGTGGGACGTTGGGCAGGTGTTGCAACCCCTGTTGCTGAGGGCTTGTTGAATATCGCGTCAGCAGTCACGGGTAAGGATTTATATCAACAAGGACGTACTTTTGAGCGTTTAGGTCTTGCGGATAAAGGCCCAGCAGAACTGCAAGCGATTTTGCAACAAGGAGTCTAAAATGCAGATGATCGAAAAAATTGCGGTGCTCGGTGCTGGGCGTATGGGCAAAGCCATTGCGATTGCTTTTGCTTATGCAGGACTAAACGTTGATTTGATTGATGCAAAACAACGCAGTGAAGCTGAATTTGAACAATATCAAACTCAAATTCGTGCTGATTTACAGCAAGAGTTACAGTTGCTTGAGAAAATTCAGTTTATTCAAGCGGAGCAGCAAGTTTTTGTTTTGGATAAGATTGCGATTTTATCTAAACAGGCTGCTACAGGCATATTGCCAAGCTGTGTGTTGATCCTTGAGGCTGTACCAGAAGTAAAACAAGCCAAACAAGAAATTTTTGCTTGGCTGGATCAATATCTTTCACAGCAGTGTATTGTGGCTTCGACCACATCCACATTTTTAGTGACGGATATTGCGCAAATGATTTCGCATCCTGAGCGAGTGGTCAATGCACACTGGCTAAATCCTGCTTATCTCATGCCTTTGGTGGAGTTAAGCCGTTCTGACCAGACCTCAAATGAGGTGTTGACTCAGCTTAAGCAATTTCTACAGGTGATTGGTAAAGTACCTGTGGTTTGTAATGCCAAGGCGGGTTATATCGTGCCAAGGATTCAGGCCTTGGCAATGAATGAAGCGGCACGTATGGTTGAAGATGGAGTCGCTTCGGCAGAAGATATTGATATTGCTATTCGTACCGGTTTTGGTTTGCGTTTTTCTGTTTTAGGCTTATTGGAGTTTATTGATTGGGGCGGTGGCGATATCTTGTATTATGCCTCGCAATATTTGCAAAAAGAGCTGGGTGAGCGTTTTCGAACACCTGAAATTATTGCGGAAAATATGCGGCAGCAGCGTAATGGCCTTCGTGAAAAGCAGGGCTTTTATAATTATGCGGATGTGGATATTCATCAATATAAACAAGATGTTTTACGGATCTTTTCAGATCGAATTGAAAAAAGTAAGTTAAAACCACCGTTTAATATTTTACAGTCCACAACGTGATGAACTGAACAATTCGCCCATTGCATTCAGCAAATGGGCGTTTATTTACAGCTTTTAGCTTGATGGCATCAAATTGAATAGCTTTTTCAACTGTGCATTTAACTGATGCAATTCTTCATCTTCAAAGGCATTTAAAATCCCAGATAAAGTCACTTGGCTGATTTGATTGATCTGCTCCACCAATTCTTTACCTTTGTCTGTCAACTTGACCATCGAGATACGTTCATCAGACTCTGACGAAAAAACCTGCACAATATCATCTTCAACCAAGCGATAAATGGCTTTGGTTGCTGTGGTCAATTTAAGTGTAGAGAGGTTGGCAATTTCGGTAATACTGGCTTGTTGCAAAGCATTGGTACTTAAAATGATTTTACGACGTGTATTGTCGATACCTAGTTTTTTTATTGATTTTTCAATAAGTTGTGTATATTTACCATTCACTTGAGAAATCCAAAAGAAAGGATAGCTTTGTAAACTGCTAGGTTCATTATTAGGTAGAAATTGTTCTAAATGAGTAAGCATAGCAAAGTGATAACTTTATAAAGATGAATATTCATCATTATACAAAAATTAAAGAAAAAATCTTTGCTCTTTCTGATAAAAACATCTTGACAATTACATTACTTTTTCCGATATTGGTATTAAGTACAAAAATACATGGAAAAGTGAATGAATATTGTTGTACAAGACGTACAAATAGGACGCGGTGCTTTAAAAGTCATGGTGAAAGATTCCATTGATATTCAAGGTCTAAAGACCATGATCGGGAGCAAAGCCTTGATGGATAAGCCTTCTGCAACAAAAAATGCAGAAGTGGTAGAGCGTATTTTGGCAGCGGATTGCCAAATTACTGCAAAAACCAATCTACATGAGTTGGCTTTTGGTATTACCGGGATCAATCCTGTTTTTGGCACTGCAATCAATCCTCAATATCCTGATCTTATTCCAGGTGGTTCATCGAGTGGGTCTGCTGCTGCCGTAGCCGCGGGGCTGGCTGATTTTACTTTAGGTACCGATACTGGTGGTTCAATTCGTATGCCAGCGGCATGTTGTGGGGTGTATGGTTTTAAGCCGACATTCAATCGCGTCAGTCGTCAAGGGATACATCCAACCATGAGTTCGTTGGATTGCGTGGGGCCATTTGCCGCTTCGGTTGCAATGATTGAAACCGCAATGCAGATAATTGATCCAAGCTTTCATGCTTTGGAAAAATTAGTGCATACGCCGAAACTGGCTTGGCTTGAGGTAAATGCGAACCCAACGGTATTGAACTGTATTCAGCAATTTCTTGCTCAGGCGAATCTGTCAGCTACACCAGTGAAATCTGAATGGTTTGAACCTGCTTATGATGCAGGGATGCAAATCATTAATTATGAAAATTGGCAGGCGTATGGCGAGTTAACCAAAACCGGTTTATTGGGTGACGATATCCATGCTCGCTTGCTCAAATCTGCGCAAACCACTGTGCAACAAGTAAAAGAGGCTGAAGCGGTCAAAGCACAATTTATCAATGAAATTGATGGCTTATTGGAAAAATATGATGCTGTGTTACTGCCAACCCTTCCGGAAATCCCACCCAAATTAATCGATGCAGAACATATGGTTGCACTGTTGAACTTAACTTCATTGGTGCGTCCATTCAATTTATCTGGTCATCCTGCAATTTCAATACCGCTCAAAACCAGTGAAGGGCAACCAGTGGGTTTACAAATCGTGGCAAAACGAAATTCGGATGAGCTGGTGTGTGCAATTGCGAAATATATCGTGGATGCCGCGCAATAAATGACAAGGAGTTGGGTAATGAATAATTTATCGACAAAGGAATTTGTAATGGACACAACAATAATGGAATTAGAAGCACTCTGTCAGGAGATTCGAGAACGGGCTTGTACAGGCGAGTTCGATAACCAAGCGTATGTGAGTCAAGACATCATCGATAAGTTAAAGCAGATTGGTGTCTATCGTGCATTGGTACCGAAACGTTTTGGCGGCAATGAATGGTCACCTCAACAGTTTTGTGAGTTGATTGAACGTTTGTCTAAAGCAGATGGGTCCGTGGGCTGGGTTGCGAGTTTTGGGATGAGCCCTGCCTATTTGGGGAGCCTGCCTGAAGCAACACTTGAAGAATTATATAAAGAGAGCCCAGATATTGTATTTGCAGCAGGTATTTTTCCACCGCAACCCGCAGATTTAAGAGCTGATGGTGTGGTGGTAAAAGGTCGATGGAAATTTTCAAGTGGGTGTATGGGGGCCGATATTATTGGGGTGGGGATTAGTCCACAGGTCAATAACACTACACAAGGTCTGCCACGTTTAGCAATTATCCCTGCAAAACAAGCGCAAATCGAAATGACTTGGGATACGGTCGGCTTAAAGGGAACAGGCAGTCATGATCTGTTGGTGGATAATGTCTTTGTAAACAATGACTGGACTTTTATCCGTGGTGAACCGTCTAAACTTTCGGAACCATTTTTTAAATATCCATCACTGTCATTGGCAACACAGGTGTTAACTGTGGTCGGGATCGGTGTTGCAGCAGCAGCGTTGGAAGAATTCCAAAAGTTAGCACCTGGCAAATCATCTATCACAGGTGGTGCTGAAATTGCCAGTCGTCCAGTCACCCAATATGAATTTGCCCAAGTCGAAGCTGAGTTTAAAGCAGCACGTGTTTGGTTCTACGACACTATGCAAATCGTTTGGAATGAGATTATTGCAGGTGGTACGCCAACACCAGAACAGATCAGTGATATGCGCTTGTCTTGTACCCATGTTGCTCGAGTTTGCGCACGTGTAACGCGCAAAATTCAAATGCTGGCGGGCATGACTGCAATTTATACCCATAACCCATTTAGCCGTTTTGTGAATGATACCAATGTGGTGACTCAGCATGCCTTTATGGGTGATGCCACTTTACAAAATGCCGCTTTGGTGAGCTTTGGTATGCAGCCAGTACCCGGTTATTTATAAGCCGAATTTAAATAATCACGAGATGCCCAAGGATGAATATGACATGAATAGCCAGATGGATTTGACCGTTATCCTACAACGCTTAGAGCAGCTCGAAGCGCAAAACGCGATTCGTAATTGTATTCATCGTTATATGGAAATTTGTGATGGATTAAATGCCAAGACTGACCTCAATGAATTAATGGATTTATTTGATCAGGACAGTATTTGGGAAGGAATTGGTGAGAAATATGCGCAATCTTTTGGTCGCTATGCTTCATGGCAAGCCATTTTTGACATGTTTAAAAGCTATACCCAAGCCGAATCACATTTTGTGATGAATGCGCATTTTGTCAGCTCAGAACAAATTTATATTGCTGGTGATCAGGCCAATGCAAGTTGGTTGATGTTGCAAACCTCGACCTTTCTCAATGGAGATAGCCATTTAAATGCCGCAAAACTCAGCGTGAAATTTAAACAGCAAAACGATGGTCTATGGAAGATCAAACATTTTCAGACTGAAAATATTTTTAGTCGCCCCGTGTCTCACTGGAACAGTACAGCGATATTGCCAGTACCGTCTCAGCAATAAGTTATGGATAAATTGAAAAGGATAATGGATATGAACAGTATTATTCCAATGCAGAATATTAACATTGATTACAGCGAGTTAGTTCAAAGTGATCGTGCGCATACCTCTTTATATAAAGATGCGCGTGTCTTTGATGATGAAATGGAAAAGATTTATTACAGCACTTGGGTTTGGGTGGCACATGCCAGTGAAATTCCAGATGGTGGTAGCTATAAAACCATTAATATTGGTAAGCAACCTGTGGTCGTTGTACGTGACCGTAAGAAAAAAGTCCATGTATTGCTCAATCGTTGCCGCCATCGTGCAGCAACTGTATGTGAACATAAAAAAGGCAAAACCAATAGTTTTGTTTGCCCGTATCACGGATGGAGCTATGCACTGGATGGTTCATTACGTGGTGTACCTTCACCTGAAAGTTATGGTGAATGTCTGGATAAATCAGAGTTTCCATTGATTAGCCTACGTGTTGAAGAATACAACGGTATGATTTTCGCCACCTTTAAAGACGATATTGAACCTTTAGCGGATTTCTTGGGCGCTGCGAAAAAATGGATTGATTTGTTTATGAAACAAGGTGCAGGTTATCCAATTAAAGTATTGGGTGAACATCGTTTCCGTTTCCCAGGCAACTGGAAAATCCAGCTGGAAAATACCACCGATGCTTATCATTTCCCCTTGGTACATAAGTCGTTCTTAAGTTCAGTCGATGAGAAGACTGAAGAGCTATTTAACTTTGAAAATCAACCTGGCTATGTTGAAGACTTAGGCAATGGTCACAGTGTCATGGTGATGATTCCTGAGCTGGTTGATTTAGATGAAGAGTTGATGGAACGTCCAATTCAGGAACGTTTTGAAGAGCTTGCTCAAGCGTTACGTGATGAAGGGCATGAAGAACTTGAAGTACGCCGTATTGTACGTGCTGTGGGTGGCTCTGGTTTTAACTTAAATCTGTTCCCGAACATTGCCTGTTCAATGGCCTTCTTCCGTGTTATGCAACCGATTTCAGTCAATGAAACTGAAATTCACCATTCTGTGATCACGATGGATGGTGGTCCACAGATTGCCAATCAATATCGCTTACGTCTACATGAACATTTCCAAGGTCCATTTGGTTTCGGTACGCCTGATGACTCAGAAGCGTGGGAACGTGTGCAACATGGTGCCAATGCTGGTCATGATTTATGGATCATGTTGAACCGTGGTTTACCCGGCGAAGTAAAAACTGAAGATGGCTTAAAGAGCGATGTCAGTGCAGAAACTGGAATGCGCGCTGCTTATCAGCAGTGGAAAAAGATGATGACAGCTTAAGGAGAGTAGCATGAACATGAATTTGCAATTATTAAATGAAGTGACTGCTTTTGTTTGGGCTGAAGCTGACATGTTAGATCACAGTGAATACCGTGAATGGCTCAATCTCTGGAATGAAAAAGGCGTGTATATCATTCCGATTGATCCGACACTCAAGGATTATGAAAACAATTTGAACTATGCCTATGACAACAATCATATGCGTACATTACGGGTTGAACGTTTGGAGAATGGTGAAGCGATTTCGACGGCACCCAAAGCCAATACCGTCCGTAGCGTGTCACGTATCCGTGTCGTAAAAGATGAGGATGGTGAAATCATTTTACGCTGTGCACAAAACCTCCGTGAATTCCGTAAGGAAAGCTTAAAACATTACACCGCAGATGTGATTTTTCATTTGGTTCGTGATCCAGAACAAGGCTTTAAGATCAATCGTAAAATTATCAACTTAGTCAACTCGACCGATACTTTGGCGGGTATCAGTTACATCCTCTAGGAGCGCAAAAAATGAAACAAGTTGTTTTAGTCACGGGTGCAGCATCTGGTTTAGGGAATGTGATCGCTGAATATTTTGCAGCACAGGGGCATCAAGTGATTGTCTCTGCCAGCAGCTTAGAAAAGGCTGAAAATGCCAAAGCACGTAGTCCTAATGCAGAGAATATGTTTGCGTTAAAACTGGATATTTCAGTTGAGCAAGATTTTCATGCCGCAGTGCAGTGGATTCAACAAAAATTCAGCAAATTGGATGTGTTGATTAATAATGCGACGGTCACCAAGGCAACCCCTGTTTTAGAGATTTCTGCAGCTGACTTCGACTGGATCACCCAAGTGAATCAGCGAGGAACCTTTCAAGCATGTCAGATTATTGGCAAGTATATGGCGGATCAAGGCTATGGTCGTATCGTCAATATGGCTTCATTGGCAGGACAAAATGGAGGTACTGCAACAGGAGCACACTATGCTGCAACCAAAGGTGCAATTGTGACTTTGACCAAAATCTTTGCCAAAGAGTTTGCTGCTAAAGGCGTGACTGTAAACGCCATAGCACCTGGGCCAATGGAATCACCGATTGTACACAGTGTGGTATCTGACGAGAAAATGGCGCAATTTATTCAAAATATCCCAGTCAAAGCATTAGGTAGCATGGAATTTATTGCTGAAACCTGTGCCTTGTTGGCAAGCCCAAGCGCTGCATTTGTCACTGGGGCGACGTGGGATATTAACGGTGGATTATTTATGCGTTAAGCCTTGGGCGAGATGCATAAAAGGGAGATAAATCATGGCTACACTCTATAACGTGGTTGTCAGAAACCGTCATGTAGAAGGTGGGAATGTTGCAGTCATGGAGTTTGAATCTGCAAATTCTGCCACATTACCAAAAATTGAAGCAGGTGCGCATATTGATGTGCACTTACCCAATGGTATGGTGCGTCAGTACTCACTATGCCAAAACCCAAAAGATGTTGGCATATTCCGACTGGGGATTTTACGCGATCCAGAATCGCGTGGTGGTTCAGTCTCGGCTTTTGATGATTTAAAAGATGGGATGCAAATACAGGTCAGTGAACCCAAAAACCTGTTTCCATTAGTCAAAGCCAAACATGCTGTACTGGTGGGTGGGGGGATTGGAATTACTCCTTTGATCACCATGGCCTATCAATTGGTACAAGAAAATGCATCTTTTGAACTGCATTATTGCGGGGCAAGCCCAGAGCAATGTGCCTTTGTTGATGAAATTAGAAATAGTGTATTGGCGCCATTTACCACCTTTCATTTTAAATCGGAAGGGGCTAGCCATCGTGAGTTTTTTCAATCTGCCATTCAGGACATAGACAAAGCAAGCCATATCTATACCTGTGGTCCCAATGGATTTATGGATTGGGTGATTAATTTGGCATTGACGCAAAATTTTCCTGAGCAACAGATTCATAAGGAATATTTTCAGGTTGAGCTTGAAACCAACGGTGATGCATTTGAAGTTGTCGCTGAGCGTAGCGGCAAGATCATCATGGTTAATGCCGAAGAAACCATTCTGCAAGCACTGGCACGTGAAGGGATTGAGATTGAAATGTCTTGCGAACAGGGCGTCTGCGGAACCTGTATGTGCGATGTGATCGAAGGTGAGCCTGATCATCGTGATGTGTATTTTACTGATGAAGAAAAAGCCAGTAATGAACAAATACTAGTGTGCTGTTCCCGTGCAAAGTCAGCACGATTGGTACTGGATATTTAATTGCTTTTAACAGGATCAAGCAATTTCAGATACCGAGCTAAATAGGATAAAAGATTCAGGAGAGAATAATGAATTCATTAAAATCAATGGATGAAATCAAAATAGATCCAATGCAATTTAGACGGGCATTGGGTAATTTTGCTACAGGTGTGACCATTGTTACGGCACAAAATGAGCAAGGTGAGAAGGTTGGAGTCACTGCAAATAGTTTTAACTCAGTGTCTTTAGACCCACCGCTCATTTTATGGAGTATCGATAAAAAATCATCGAGTTTTTCTGTATTTGAGCAAGCTACGCATTTTGCGGTAAATATTTTATCGGGTTCTCAAATAGAGTTATCCAATAAGTTTTCCCGTCGCAATATCGATAAGTATGACGGTACAAGTTATCAGGTTGGTGCAGGTCAATCACCAGTTCTAGACCATTGTTCAGCAGTGTTTGAATGTGAACGACACGAAATTATTGAAGGTGGTGATCACTGGATTATAATTGGCAAAGTCGTTAAGTTTCATGATCAAGGGCGTAGTCCGTTGGTGTATCACCAAGGTGCGTATTCAGGTGTGATTCCTCATCCATTATTACAGCTCAAAGATACTGTAGAAGCAGAAGACTTAGGCGAATTACATCAAGGGCATTTATATAGTAATGTCTGCTATTTAATGAGTCGGGCGTTTAAATTTTATCAGACCGATTATATTCCGAAGCAGTTAATCACTGGATTTCGCACCAGTGAAGCAAGATTATTATTGGTGTTGGGCAGTGGTACCGCATCCAATAAAGCAGATTTACCACGTGATATTGCCATGCCGATGCGTGAGATCGAACAAGCTGCGCTTATCTTAAAAAAAGATGGTTTATTGATTGAAACGGATGGATTTTTTAAGTTAACGGAAAAGGGCAAGAAAACCGCACATTATCTGTTTGATATTGCCGATAGCCATCAAAATGAAGTTTTTGAAAAATATCCTGAAAATGAAAAGGAAATTTTTATTAAAATTTTAAAGGATATTGCGGGGATTGTATAAGGCTTAATAAGCTGATAGGTTGAAAGGGTCTATCAGCTTGAGACTATTCGCTATTTATATAATAAACAAAAGAATTTATGAGCAAAAAGTATATTTAATATCGATTTTTGAACAGTTTAAACCGTAAAACAAGGAAGTGAGCGGATGAACCAGTATGTACGTGATGCACTAATAACTTGGACGCGTAATATCAAAAATGTGTGCGGTAATTTTGAAACAGATTTTGATGGTACCCGTGATTTGTTCATTGGCGAAGTCGAATGTTTTTTATTGGGCGATACTGAGATCGCTTTTATTAAAAATAATGCAAACAAAATTGTCCGAAAAGCGGATGAAATCGATCGAGTAAATAATCGCTTTTGTTTTTTGATTTTGCAGTATTCAGGCAAAATACAGTTGAACTATAAAAATGAAACCTTGAGTCTCAATGAGGGCGATATTGTATTACTCGATCCAGTTGAAACAATTTCTATGTTTCCACAAGGCTTAGTCAGTCAAATTTCTGTGCATCTGTCGCGGGAAAAATTGTTGAAAGAAAATATTAGTTCTGAATATTTTGGCAAACTCATTACGCAAAATATGAGTGGCTTTTTACTTAAAAATATTATGAAAAATATGTCTGCTGAAAACATTAAACTTTGGTATGCAACTGAAGATGGCAATGCTTTTGAAGATGCCTTGATTGCTTTAATCAAGCCGACAATTAATTATAAAAATATGCATGATTCAAATAATCTTATGGAAAAAGCCGAGCGCTATATTATTGAAAATTTAGCCAAACCTGATCTGACACCTAAGCTGATTGCTGAGCATATTGGTGTATCGCTACGGCATCTTTATCGATTATTTCTTCAAGAAAATTTATCGATTAACAAATACATACAGCTCAAACGCTTAGAAAAAATTAAAGCAGATTTGCTTGATAAAAAAAATAAGCAAAGCTCAATTACCCAAATTGCTTTGAAATGGGGATTTTGGGATGGCGCGCATTTTTCAAAAATCTTTAAAAAAAACTATGGTGTCTCTCCTAAAGAATTTAGAGAGCATGTGTTGACTTAAGTCTTTTGTTTTTTGATGTCACTTCTAGACAAGTTCGAGGTCATTCCTGAACAAGCTAGCCCCATGCAAGTGTGTTGAAATTAAATCGATGAGAACAGTTAGGAACGACTGAATAAACTTAAAAATATTCAGTTTATCTCACGAATTTCACACATAGGAATGTGCATTTAACTATCTGTCTTAGATAGTTTAGGGATAGATGAAAAGGATGAAACTGATGCATAAACAACGATTATTCAATGACATACAAAAAATATTGGCGCTTAACTTATCTATAGCTGCGAGCTTTTGGGGACTAAACACACAAGCTTATGCGCATGGTGGACAGGCAGAATTAGTCCCTTTATATCAAAACATGAGCGAGCAAGGCGCTAAAGTTGTAAAAGATGATTTTACCAATACGTATATGATCAGCAAAGGCTCTATAGTGGTGAGAGCTAAACCAAATTCAGATCAGGTTTTAGTCAATGGTAAACCGTTAAAGTTAAGTGTGCCATTAGTTATTAAAGAGGGTAAGCCTGTTATTGGCAAAGACTTTTTCAATGAAGTATTTCAGTCTGGCTTAGATCAAACATTTAAAATTGAAAACACGTTTCACCCACTCAATAGTTTAAGTACAGAAGAAATCAAAAAAACATTTGAAAGTATTAATCGCTCAAAATATGCCTATAAAAATATGCGTTTTGCCGAGTTAAAGCTGAAAGAACCTGAAAAAGCCAAAGTGTGGGATTATTTTATTAACCACAAAGACTATAAAGAAGACCGTATAGCATCTTTTATTTTATTAAAAGGTAATCAAGCGATTGAAGGTGAGGTGAACCTTCATACTCAGCAAGTTACAAAATGGAATGTATTAAAAGATACACATGGAATGATCCTGCTAGATAACTTCGAGACAGTCCAGCGTGTGATTGAGTCAAGCAAAGAATATCAGGAGGCTTTACGTAAACGAGGTGTAACGGATGTTAAAAAGGTCATTACCAATCCTTTAACGGTTGGATATTTTGGCGGTAAGGATGGTTTAGACAAACAACTGAACGTTTTAAAAGTCGTGTCATATTTAGATACAGGCGATGGCAACTATTGGGCACATCCTATTGAAAATTTAGTTGCTGTGGTTGATCTAGATAAAGAAAAAATTATTAAAATTGAAGAAGGGGCAATGATTCCCGTTCCGATGGCAGATCGACCTTATGCGACTAAAAATACGCAACCCCCGAAAATTAAACCACTGAACATTATTGAACCTGAAGGTAAAAACTTCACCATTACTGGACAAACTGTACATTGGGGAAACTGGTGTTTCCATGTTGGACTAGATTCTCGTGTTGGCTTACAGCTTTCAACCGTGACTTATAAAGATAAGGGTGTAAAGCGTAAAGTCATGTATGAGGGCAACCTTGGTGGAATGGTTGTTCCATATGGTGACCCAGATATGGGATGGTACTTTAAATCTTATCTTGACTCAGGTGAGTATGGTATGGGAACACTCACTTCATCGATTCAAATGGGAACAGATGCGCCAGAAAATGCGGTTTTACTGGATGCTGTGATTGCTGACTATAAAGGGCAGCCCCAAGTTATTCCAAATGCGATCGCAATTTTTGAGCGATATGCTGGACCTGAGTATAAGCATCAAGAAATTTTTGGTGATCAGGATGCAAGTGAAGCCCGCCGTGAGCTTGTAGTGCGCTGGATTAGTACGGTTGGAAATTACGATTATATGTTTGATTGGGTATTTGCTCAAAATGGTGTCATTGGAATTAATGCTGGTGCAACAGGAATTGAAGCTGTTAAAGGTGTTAAAGCGCGAACTATGCATGACAGTACTGCCAAAGAAGACACTAAATACGGCACGTTAATTGACCATAATATTGTTGGTACCACGCATCAACATATCTATAACTTCCGTTTAGATCTGGATGTTGATGGGGAAAATAATAGCTTTATGCATATGGACCCTGTCGTGAAGGTAAATGACAGAGGGGGTGTTCGTACAAGTACGATGCAAATTGACAGTCAGGTGATTAGCAATGAGCAAAATGCCGCTGAAAAGTTTGATCCGTCGACTATTCGTTTGCTAACCAACTTTAATAAAGAAAATAAACTTGGTAATCCAGTTTCTTATCAGCTGATTCCGTTTGCTGGCGGTACACACCCTGTGGCGAAGGGGGCAAATTTTGCCAAAGATGAATGGCTATTTAAACGCCTGAATTTTATGGATAAGCAAATTTGGGTGACGCAGTACAATGCCGATGAACGCTACCCTGAAGGTAAATATTCAAATCGCTCAACGCATGATACTGGTTTAGGACAGTTTATTCGTAACAATGACAATATTGAGAATAAAGACCTTGTGGTCTGGATGACGACAGGAACAACCCATGTAGCACGTGCTGAAGAATGGCCAATTATGCCAACCGAATGGGTTTATACCTTAATCAAACCGTGGAATTTCTTTGACAATACACCAACCTTGAATTTGGGTGATGAAAAAGAAAATACCCAGCATGAGCATCACTAAAGATGCCAATCAGCAAGTATGGGTAACCAATAAGTTACCCAAAACTTAGCGTCTTGTAGACCGTTCACAAAAAGGAATTTTGTATGAAAACGCTACTTTCTCAAGTGATGAGAGGGACTTTCTTTGTCTCATTTTTTTCAACTGTCTATGCAAGCGAAATAGAAATTAAACCGATTTTTGAAGTCACCTTGGGTGCTTTTAGCAGTGGGAAAAGTTATAACGGTGAAAATATAGCTGAGCAAAGAATAAATTGGCAAGAAGGGCATCTTAAATATGGTGCAAAAGGACAATACACATTGAATAACAACCAACTCTATGCAGGTTTGAGTGGGATTAGCTCAGCCACATTTGGAGAGGGGGATGCAGGACAAAATAGTAATGGTAAAGAACGTAAAACTGATGTGAATGAATGGGTCATTGGTTTTAAAGATGGTACTCATAAAGATCAATTGACTACATATGATTTAAGTATTGGTCGACAAAATATAATGATTGGGGACGGTTTTTTTATTGCTGGTGATGCATTAAACCTTGGAAAACTACCCGCAGATGGAGCATTAGACCGTGGAGGGACCTATTATCTGGCGGCACGACGTAGTTTTGATTTTACCAGTCTGCTGCAATATAAATTGCAAGATCATACAACCTTAAAACTGGCCTATTTAAAATCGAATAATAAAGCACAATTTTCATCAGAACTCTTTGTAACTGATCTGATGTATCAGCTTAATGATAAAGGTATCGGATTTACTTACTTAAATGTATTAGATCTTGACGATACCGAGCATATTTCAGGGCGGGAAGATCTTAAAAATTATGCTTTACGTTTGAATTATCAACTGTTACCAGAATTACAAATTAAATCTGAATTTGTTGTTCAAGACAAAAAGGAACACCAAGAAAATGCCGGTTATTTAGGACTGAACTATAACTTTTTATCCTCAAAATATACGCCTTCGCTAGGCTATCGCTTTAGTCGTTTTTCAGACCAATATGATCCCATGTTTTATGGAAATACTGTGGGATTCGGAACATGGTTTCAGGGGGAGGTTGCTGGAAACTATGCGGGTCCTTTCAATAAAAATGCCGATATTCATCAAATATCTTACATGATGAATTTAAAAGAAAATTTTATATTAGGTGCTTTGGCGCATAAGTTTAAAACAGTAAATAAAGCTTTAACAAATGTTGATGGACATGAGTTGGATGTGTTTTCGGTCTGGTCTGTAAATAAAAACGTTACCGTTATTCCGCTCATTGGGCTGTATAAACCGAAGCAAGATATCCATAGTGGCGGTACTCAAAACTATGATGATAAGACCAATCTATATGCTCAATTGATTTTGCAATATATCTATTAATTAAGCCCTTTAAAGTTAAGTGTGAGGAATAAAAATGAATGAAGTCAGAATATTAGATAGCGTACAAACTTTTTTGAATAGAGCGCATGGACATTTTATTGACGGAAAGTGGGTTGCTGCTCAACATTCAAATAAAGTTGATATTGTGAACCCCTCTACCGAACAAGTCATTGCTCAGATCAGTATCGCGAGTCAACAAGATGTTGTAGATGCAGTATCCAGTGCAGATCATGCTTTTCAAAATGCTTGGGCTGAAACGACACCGTATCAACGTGGTGTAAAACTAAATAAATTGGCAGATTTAATTGAGCAATATGCTGAGGAACTTGCGCAACTAGAGTCTTTGTCTACTGGAAAATTAATTCATATTTCCCGTCATCTTGAAGTGGCACAATCTATTATTTTTTTAAGATATTTTGCTGGTTGGGCCACCAAGATTCATGGTCAAACCATGCAACCTTCTATTCCTTCTACACAAGGTGAAAAATATACCGCATTTACCTTAAGGCAGCCTGTTGGGGTCGTCGCGGGTATTGTTCCGTGGAATTTTTCACTCATGATTGGCATTTGGAAAATTGGTTCAGCTTTAACAACAGGCTGTAGCATTGTGCTGAAACCCAGTGAATTTGCCAGTTTGTCATTGCTACGTTTAGCTGAGTTAGCAATTGAAGCGGGTATTCCAGCAGGTGTGATCAATGTTGTGACGGGTAAAGGCGAAACTGGGCAATATCTGATTGAGTCACCCTTGGTTAAAAAGGTTTCTTTCACAGGCTCAGTACCTACGGGGATTGCTATTGGTAAGCTTGCGATGAGCAGTGATTTAACTCGTGTTAGCTTGGAGTTGGGGGGTAAAAATGCGATTGCCATTTTGGCTGATGCAAATATAGATGAGATTTTACCTACCTTGATACAAGCAACTTTTGTGCATCAAGGCCAAGTATGTGCATCGCCAGAACGGTTTTTTGTGCATCAGACAAAATATGATGAGCTTGTTGCAAAGCTTTCTAAAGCATTATCTCAATTTAAAATTGGATCGGCGATGGATGAAAGCAGTATGTTTGGTCCGCTGTCTAACCGACCTCACTTTGATAAAGTAAAGCATTATTTAGATTTGGCCAAAGCCAATAATCAAATTATTGCTGGTGGAGATACTTTGCAACAAACAGGTTATTTTGTCGAACCGACTTTAATTTCTTTAAAAGCGATTGATGATCCATTATTTTTAGAAGAGACCTTTGGCCCTATTGTAGGATTAATGCCATTTGAAACGGATGAAGAACTCATTCAGCTGATGAATCATTCTCGATTTGGTTTAACCGCAAGTATTTGGACCAATGATTTGTCCAAAGCTTTGCGTTTAATACCGAAAATTGAAGCGGGTACTTTATGGGTCAATATGCATACTTTTTTAGATCCGTCGGTTCCATTTGGTGGTGTGAAAGCTTCAGGAACTGGTCGAGAGTTTTCAGATGCATTTATTGAAGATTTCACTGAATTAAAATCAGTGATGATTCGCTATTAAAAATGTGCATAGATATTTAAAAGTAGGTAGCACAGTCTAAAAAGAGTGGTATCGCTTCCAGTGATCTACTGATTGCGAATATAGGCTTGATAAGTTCTGAAAATATATAAGTTGAACAAGCTTTAAAATTTAAACAGCCCAATATATCTATATATTGGGCTGTTTCGAGTAAAAATTAATAGGTTAAAGTCATACTTTGTTGTGTTGCTTGATCAATTTGCTTTTGGCTTACTGCATCATCCTTACATTGATAGTTTTCAAATAATGGGAGCTGATCGGCAAAGTGTGCATCGGTCTTTCCATTGCGATGAATAAATCCACTTTGACCAGGTGCAAGAATTGAACACATGCTGACTTGATTGGGATTGAGTACCACTCTAAAGGTTGCACTCCCTGTATTCCCATAGGTGCTCAGCTGTTGTTGATGCGCCTGATCAGCCCATGGAATACCCACTGAGTTTTTGTTGGAAAATCCCATTGTGGCAACAGGAATTTTCCAATCATTGGGTTGGTCTGAATGATATTGTGTTGAAAGCTGAATTAAGGTGTTTTCCAAGGCAGTTAACACCACATCATCTGCTGATTGTCCTTTTAAGAAATCAACGGTTTGAGCAACGCTGGCTTGTTTGCCTTGCAGTGCATTCCAGATCAGTTTAGATGCATTCGCAGGTTGTGTACTCCGTGGGTCATTATTTACTGGGTAAAGGGTATCTGTATAACGCGCATAAATATTTTCAGATAGATTTGGTTTAAGCACCAATTCAATCATTTGATTGAGCCATGTGCGCATAATGACAGGTGCTGCGCCTTGATAGAATTTAGCCTCACTGTCAGGACGAAGTTTGAAGTCCCAACCCGCCAATATTGGTGCAACTTTCTTTGCCAGAGGTGAGGCGTTCGGGCTTTGCGCAGCTTTGACCATATAGGGGATAAAATAACGCGCATTCAGATCCGACCAAGCGCCCATTTTATTGATATCCCAAATGTCTTGTTGGCTTAATTTTGCTTTACTTTCTAGGGGTTCAATTAGTTCATTGACACGGTCAACATGAGAGAAGTTGGAGGAATCAGAACGTAAATCCGCATAAGCTTTATTGTTCCAACTGCTAATATAGCCTTTTTCAGGGTTATAGGCTTTGGGATTGTGTGAGAAATCATAGAAACCCTGCCATTCCATTGAGCCATCACCTTGAGCAGGCAGTTGAATATGTTGGTTTTCAGGACGGATCGGTAAACGACCTAATGCAGCGACACCAATATTATTTTGGGTATCGGCATAAAACCATGTAATCGAAGCCGCGACACGTTTGGCTTGATCTAGGAATTCTTGCCAGTTGCTCGCTTTTGCTGCATTGGCCCAGCCCAATAAAGTTTCAATCTCTACACCTTCCCAGCTACGTTTTTGTGCATAGGCGGTATGATTTTTTTCATCCCATGTGCTGACAAAGCCTTGTTTACTTTGATACACATCTAAAACATGGTCTGGTTGATTACGAACTTTAATTTTGATCTGTTGATGTTCAAAGGGAATATAACTGCCTTGATAACGATACTGCTTTGAATTGCTCGGATTTAAGCTGAGTTGATATACGTCATTGGTATCAAGCGAACCGACAGTTGAACCCCAGGCAATTTTTCCATTGGTTCCAAATAGAATTGCAGGTAGACCGACAGGGGTAATCCCGGTGAGATTATAGCCTGCACCATGTAACCCAACCGCATAAGTAATGGCAGGCGTGTACCAGCCTTGTTGAGGGCCATTATATAAAACCGTTTGGCCTTCTACCGTTTTATCTCCTTTGACCACCCAAGCATTACTGGCTGTAGGGACGCCATCAACCACACTTTTACCCAATGCTATACGTGCTTGAGCTAAATAGTTTTTGGCTGCTTGGTCTGAGATAGGCGCTATACCTTTTAACATGTGTTGCTGACGTGCTGAAACTTGTGGTTTTGCTTTAGATTGAATAATTGTAGGAGCACTCGGATCATCTAACCAACGTAATTGCTGATAAAATTTTAATCCTGTTTCTGGACCTTTTTCTTTTTGTAGTTGAGTCAGTAAATCTAAATTTGAGACTTCTGAACTGGCTGAAAAAAAGCGATTGAGAATTAAACCCACCCAGACCATTGCGATATCTTCTGGCTGCCATGTCGATGGTTTAAAGTCATAATCAATAAATTCTTTAGGCAACAGCTCTGGATTGGCCAAAACCTCTTGGACACGCTTATTAAAACCAGCAGCATAACCATCGAAAATGGCACGATCTTCAGGAGAAAGTCGGGCAATTTGTTGTTTAATCTGTTCAGGATTAAAGCGACTATGGGTTGCAATATCATATTGTAGATAATCGGGACCGAGCACTTCAGCAACAGTGCCTAAACCTGTACGTTTTGACATTTCCATTTGAAATAAACGATCAGTTGCGACTGCATAAGCATAGCCATAAAAAAGACCATAAGTGTCCTTGGCATAGACATGCGGTGTGCCAAAATTATCACGTTGAATCGTGACCTGTTTTTGCACTGGGTTTGATTCTAAACGAGAGGATGAACTACATCCTGCAAGCAATAAACAACTTAAAACACCTAATTTGATTAAGTGGGGTTTATCGCTCAGTTGATTATTTGAGGGGCTTTTTTTCAATTGAAATATCCTTTTCATTATTGTTGAGAAATAGAGTATTGAGAAAGAAATGTTTTTAGACGGTTTCTAAAAACAACAGATTTATCGATATGCAGGTCCTGATTAAATAAAATGATTGTTATTTTTATATGTAATTTTCTATTACTTTGTGGGTATATATTTATACTTTTAAATAAATACACTTAATTTTATCTCATCATTTTATTTTAAATATGCTTTATCAAGTCTTGATGAAATGCCAAAAAATAAAGGGATATGTTCTATCCCTTTATGCTGTTTCAAAAATTAAGTGCCAAAGATTAAGCGTCAAAGTTCAGTCGCAAAAATTGCTGAGAGAAATTTTTCAAGTGAAGCATTGAATGCTTCGGGACATTCAATATTTGAGATATGCGATGCTTGAATTTCTACAAGTTGGGATTGTGGAATGTGCTGTTGCATAAATTGCCCATCTGCGACTGTAGTTACAGGATCTTGCGCCCCTGCAATGACCAAAACTGGAATCGTGATATCTTTGAGTTGATTGCGGACATCCGCTTTAGCCAAAGCCTCACAACAATTGGCATAACCTATTGCGCTGCCAGCACTTAAGTCGTTACACAGATTATTGACAATTGCAGGATGACTTTGGATAAAGGGATCTGTAAACCAACGTGATGCAGCGGTTGCTGCGATGCTGGTTAAACCTTGTTCTCGGACAAGTTGGGCACGATCTAGCCATGCTTGTTCTTGTCCAATTTTTGCTGCAGTATTACTGATAACAACAGCATTAAATCGTTGTGGATAATGGATGGCTAACCATTGACCTGTTAACCCCCCCATAGAAATGCCACAGAAACTGGCTTTTTCAATATTTAAATGATCCAGTAATCGAATCACATCTTCAGCCAATTGGGGCAAGGTATAAGGACCTAGTGGCGCAGATGAAGAACCATGTCCACGGGTGTCATAGCAAATGACAAAAAAACGTTCTTTAAAATAATTGAACTGTTTTTGCCACATGCCATAGTTGGTCCCTAATGAATTTGAAAAGACCAGTGCAGTGGAGTTAGGGTTTCCAAAACTTTGATAATTAATCTGTGCATCCGCTGATTGAAAAGTTGGCATTGCTCGTTCCTTAATTTTGATCAACACGTTGAATAATGAGCGCGATACCTTGTCCCACCCCAATACACATTGAACATAGAGCATATTTACCTTTGATCTGTTCAAGTTGATTTAAGGCAGTGGTCACCAGTCTGGCACCTGATGCACCCAAAGGATGACCTAAGGCAATCGCACCACCATTAGGATTGACACGTGCATCATCATCTGCCAAACCTAAATCACGGGTTACCGCCAAAGCTTGGGCAGCAAAAGCTTCATTCAGCTCAATCACATCCATTTGCGCTAAACTAAGATCGGCTTGTTTAAGCAGTTTCTTAATTGCAGGCGCTGGCGCAAAGCCCATAATTCGTGGTTCAACACCCACAGTGGTTGCTGCAATAATTTTGCCACGTGGTTTTAATTGGTATTTTTCTACGGCTTCATCTGAGGCGATCAATAACGCCGCTGCACCATCATTAATCCCAGACGCATTTCCCGCCGTGACCGTACCCTCAGCTTTGACCACACCTTTAAGTTTTGTCAGTGCAGCTAAAGTGGTTGATGCACGTGGATGTTCATCGGTATCCACAAGCACAGCATCGCCTTTACGCTGTGGAATAGTGACAGGCACAATCTCATTTTGGAAAAAACCTTGAGCTTGTGCTGCCGCAGTACGTTGTTGGCTATTTAGCGCAAACTGATCTTGATCCGCACGGTTAATATTGAATTGTTCTGCCACGTTTTCAGCGGTTTGTGGCATGCTGTCCACACCATACAATTCTTTAAGTTTTGGATTGATAAAGCGCCAGCCCATGGTGGTGTCTTCAATCTTTTGACTACGTCCAAAAGCACTGTCTGATTTACCCATCACATAGGGCGCACGGCTCATGCTTTCTACACCACCAGCAATAATTAAATCTGCTTCATTGGCTTTAATGGCACGAGCTGCCATGGCAATTGCATCCAGTGATGAACCACATAAGCGGTTGACAGTGGTTGCTGGCACTTGATAGGGCACACCTGCCAATAATGCTGACATACGCCCAACATTACGATTGTCTTCACCGGCCTGATTGGCACAGCCATAGATCACATCATCGATTTGCTGCCAATCTACCGTTGGATTACGTTGTATCAATGCTTGAATTGGAATTGCACCGAGGTCATCTGCACGTACTGGCGCAAGACCCCCAGCATAACGACCAAATGGGGTACGGATGGCATCTATGATGTAAGCGTTTTTCATGTTGTTTATATCCTTAAATAATCTCCCTTGCGCTGCTACTACCGCAGCTCACCTCTTTGTAAAAGAAGAAGTTCCCCTCTTTCATAAAGAGGGGTTAGGGGAGATTTAATCATTCCGCAAGGGAGGGATTTATTATCCCTGTGTCGCATCAACCAATTGAGCACCCGTCAAAGCCTGTAATTCTTCAAAGCTCAGACCTGCAACTTTTTCAAGCACTTTTAAGCCATCTGTAGTCACATCAATCACGCATAAGTCGGTATAAATACGATCAACACAATGCTTACCTGTCACTGGATAGCTCAGTTCTTCAACAATCTTAGGCTCACCTTGCTTGGTCACATGATCTGTGGTGATAAAGACTTTCTTGGCTCCTACAGCCAAATCCATTGCACCACCCACCGCAGGAATCGCATCTGGTGCACCTGTATGCCAATTGGCAAGATCGCCATTGGCTGCCACTTGGAATGCACCCAATACAGCAATATCCAAATGTCCACCTCGCATCATGGCAAAAGAATCACCATGATGGAAAAACGAGCCACCCGTTAGCATGGTGACATATTCTTTACCAGCATTAATCAGCTCAGGATCTTCTTCACCTTTGGCGGGTGGAGGACCAAAAGCCAATAAACCATTTTCAGAATGCAGAAATACATCTTTATCTGTTGGCAGATATTTTGAAATCTTGGTCGGTAAACCAATACCTAAATTGACATAAGCCCCATCGGGAATATCTTGGGCAACACGTTCAGCAATTTGGTCACGGCTTAGTTTTTGGTAGCTCATTGTTATTCTCCATTACCATTGGCTGCATCAACTGCAACCACATGCTGAACAAAAATCCCTGGGGTAATAATATGCTCAGGATCGAGCTGACCTAGTTCAACCACCTCTGAAACCTGTGCAATAGTGACATCTGCAGCCATCGCCATGATTGGACCAAAGTTACGTGCTGATTTGTTATAAACCAAGTTGCCCCAACGGTCGCCTTGATGTGCTTTAATCAGTGCAAAATCTGCTTTAATCGGATATTCAAGCACGTAGTCTTTGCCATCGATATGACGAGTTTCTTTACCATCTGCCAATAAGGTACCAAAGCCTGTTGGGGTAAATACTGCCCCTAAGCCCATTCCTGCGGCTTGAATACGACACGCAAGATTACCTTGAGGAACCAGTTCCAGTTCGATCTTGCCCGCATGATAGAGTTCATCAAATACCCAAGAGTCAGACTGACGTGGGAAAGAACAAATGATTTTACGGACTGCACCCGATTTAAGCAGTTTAGCCAGACCATAATCGCCATTGCCTGCATTATTATTGACAATCACCAGATCTTTAACGCCAAGTTCAATCAGCCCATCGATCAGCTCTGCGGGCTGTCCTGCTGTTCCAAAGCCACCAATCATAATGGTTGCACCATTTTTGATGTGTGATAGAACCTCAGTCAACGAGAGCTTACTTTTATCAATCATAAGACGAACCTTTTATCCATGTTTTTAAATTTCTATACATACCGCATTAGCAAAGATAGACATGTATAGAAACTTAAAAAACTGTGAGAAAGAACTTATCTCACAGTTATTTAGTCAATGAATTTACACCCGCTGCTTAATGGTCATCTTCTCGAATTGAAGATGGATGACGGTTTAAAGCAGTCACTTCGATATTCATATAAGGATATAAAGGCAATCCCTGTAAAATGTTGTGGAGTTCTTCATTGCTCTCTACATCAAAAATACTGGTGTTTGAGTATTGGCCTGTAATACGCCAGATATGACGCCATTTCCCTTGACGTTGTAAATCTTGTGAATAAGCCTTTTCAATTGCTTTAATTTCATTGGCTTTTTCGACGGGCATATCGAGGGGGATGTGTACATCCATTCGTACTTGGAAAAGCATGTCAGCTCCTTGAATTATTGGCGACGTAGGTTGTCGATTTTGTCTTCATCTAGTTCAATGCCGAGGCCCGGACCAGTTGGAATTTTGAGCTCAAAATTGCCATATTGAAGCGGTGTTTTTAAAATTTCTTCAGTCAGTAGCAGTGGGCCAAATAATTCAGTTCCTGCTGCGAGATTGCTAAATGTAGAGAAGGCATGTGCTGAGGCAATTGTTCCAACAGGACCTTCAAGCATAGTGCCACCATAAAGATCAATACCTGCCAGATTGGCGATTTTACCGACTTCGCATGCTTCAATCAGACCACCAGATTGCGCAACTTTTACCGCAAAGACTGAGGCTGCATTGGTTTTTGCCAAGTTATAAGCACTTTGTGGACCTGTTAACGACTCATCTGCCATGATCGCGATATCAAACTTACGGCTAAGACGTTGCATGGCATCAATATTATGTATTGCGCAAGGCTGTTCAATCAGGTCAACACCACCATCTTGAAGCATTTGAATCCCTTTAATTGCATTCAGTTCAGACCAAGCACGGTTAACGTCTACACGAATTGAGATGTCTGCGCCCAAGGCTTTTTTGATTGCCAATACATGTTCAACATCTTGTTCAACAGGACGTGAACCGATTTTTAACTTAAAGACATTGTGACGTTTTAACGCAATCATTTTTTCTGCTTCGGCAATGTCTTTTTCGGTATTACCCGATGCCAAAACCCAAAGCACAGGAATACTGTCACGTAAGCGACCGCCTAGAATCTCACTCAGGGGTTGACCTAAACGTTGCGCTTGAATATCTAATAATGCAGTTTGAACAGCACATTTCGCAAAACGATTACCGTTGATATTCCGATGGATCACTTGCATTGTTTGGGCAATATTGGCACCAGACAGTGTTTTTAACAATGGCGCAAAATAGGTTTCGATATTGGTCTTTACACTTTCAGGACTTTCTTCGCCATAACCTAAACCGCCAATTGTGGTCGCTTCACCCCAGCCAATTAAACCATCTTCAGTCGTGATTTTAATCAGGACCAAGGTTTGGGTTTGCATTGTCGCAACGGCCATCTTGTGAGGACGTATCGTTGGAATTTCGATTAACAGCGTTTCTATGGACTTGTACATCGTGGTTATTTCTTAAGTATCAATCTATTTATATACCCTAATTTAATGTAATATCTTTAACTAGGCCGATTTTGGTATTTTTAGATACTTAAAAGGTATATAAAAGGGATTTAGAGAGATGGAATTAAGATATCTTCGTTATTTCGTTACGGTGGTCGAAGAGCAGAGTATTACCAAAGCTGCAGAGAAACTATGTATTGCTCAACCGCCATTGAGCCGTCAGATTCAAAAGTTAGAAGAAGAACTCGGTATTCTTTTATTTGAGCGTGGCACACGTCCAGTAAGAACAACAGAAGCTGGGCAATTCTTTTACCAACATGCGGTACAAATTTTGACTCATACTGCGCAAGCTACCTCTATGGCGAAGCGTATTAGTTCAATGAATACAATTGTCCGTATTGGTTATGTCAGTTCATTGCTGTATGCGTTACTGCCTCAGGTAATTTATTTATTTCGTCAAAATAACCCTGATATTCAGGTTGAGCTGATTGAATATAGTACCAAGGATCAAATCGAAGCACTCAAACTCGGTAAAATAGATTTAGGCTTTGGTCGTTTAAGAATTAGTGATCCATCGATTAAGCGCATTTTATTGTACAAAGAGAAATTAAAACTAGCCGCGCATAAAAATCATCATTTAACCAGTTATATTGATAAAGGTATTTATTTATCGCAAATTATCAATGAACCTATTTTTTCTTATCCAGCCACACAAAAGCCTAATTTTTCAACCTTGATTCAATCCATTTTTACCGAATTAGGCTTGGTACCGAAAGATATGGTTGAAGTTCGAGAAATCCATATGGCTTTGGGCTTGGTTTCATCTGGGGAGGGGATATGCATTATTCCTGAAAGCGCCAGTGAAATAGGCATGAAGAATCTGGTCTATATTCCGATTTTGGATATAGAGGCCTATAGTCCTATTTCATTAGCTGTGAGAAATATGGATCAAAGTCCTTATTTACCTAAGATTTTAGAATGTATTCGACAGGTCTTTGAAGAAGAAGGGATTCCACTTCAACTGGACGGGGATTAATCGAGTATAGGTCTGAGCTGAGATCAATATAAAATCCCCTCATCCTCGCCTTCTCCCAACGGGAGAAGGGACTTTCAATACCAATATGAATCACTCAACATGATCATTTTTTTGATTTATGAATGAGATCTATTGAGTTAATGATTTGAAACCATGATTTTAAAATATTGATTTTAAAATGACGTTATCAGTCTTTATCCTTGCATTCTTAATGAATTCGCAATGTATTGTAGTTCCTGTTCGTCATTGATTAAGCCTTGCTGGATGGTGGCAATTTGCTCTTGAAGATTGCTTAGCAGTTCTTGGCATTGTGCGATAACTTCATCGCTATATTGATCAAGCTTTTGCCACAAACTATGTGAGATCTCGCTATATAAACGGTCATGCCCAATGGCCAAGATCTCGGTTGCATCATCAGCATAAATCACTTCATACGCCAGATGCTCAGCAAACTGTAACGGACTGAGAGGGGCATATTGCAGTTGATAATCCGATAAAGTATTTGCAATATGTTGTGATAGAAGCTGTTGAGCCTGTTGGGTCAGTTCACTATACAATTGATCCACCGCTTGCTGCTCGGCATGTTGCTCTAATAAGCTTGGCAGGGTTGCAATCATACTGCGCCATGTTTGCGTAATGATCTGCTGTTTATGTTGCAGCAAAGCGCTCATAGCATTGCTTAGCTGCTGCTGTAATTGATGCAGTTGTGGCACAACCTCAAGTTGTAAAGGCGTTAGAATTTGTTCTTGTAAATGATGTAACAAGGCTTCCGCAGGTTTACGCTGTTTATAAGCCAGAGCAGGTTGGATCAAATGTAAAAGTGCATCAAATAAACGATTAAAACCTGCCATTTGCATGGCCTGATCATTGAAATCCGCATTTTTCAACATCTGAGAGGAGGTTGAAATTGGCGATTGCAACAGCACAGGATCAACTTGCATTGCGATCAGTTGGTTAATAGCACGGGTTTGAACATCGGTTTCTTGCAGATAACGTTGGTCAGAGGTTTTATTGCATAGAATCTGGCAAATGTTGCCATCGACTTCATCTTCTTCAAAATAATCACTTCGTGTAAGCACTGGCAATAACGGTTTATGTCGGCGTAATTCCTGCCCCAAAGCCGCTAATTCTTTGACCTGACCGGGTGAGGAGGAACTACTGAGCCAAAGGACACCATCCGCACTATCCATAAAGCGTTGGGTTAATGCTGCATTTTCTGGCGTAACGGAATGAAGTCCTGGGGTATCCAGTAAAATGAGGTTGTTCGCTAAACAAACCCCTTGTAAGCGTGTGGTGGTTTCTGTGGCACCTTCTTTAAAACGCTCCTGACTATTGATAATTTGACCTGAGTCGAGATAAAAATATTCAACGCTTTGCTGGCGTCTGTGAAAACACTCTGCCACTACGTTACAGAATGAACTTTTACCCGCATTGAATTTTCCGAAAATCAGCAAAATAATCTTATCGTCAAAATGATCTGCGATGGATTGTGCCGCATGTAGGGTCTCTAATTGTGTTTCCCAATGGCTGAGATAGCTTTCAAGCTGCGAATTGAGTACTGCGATGTCTTGGGCAATCTGACAATGTGATGTCAGTCCAATGGGATTGATACGTTGTTTATTGAGATTGATCGCCAGTTGTTGATGCCACGTGTGCATCTTATTTAAATGCAGGATGATTTCCTGTTCATGCTGATCAAAAGCTTTGCTACTCGCAATCAGCGTCTGAATCGAATCATGGGAATCATGGACGGTCATTATACCTGCTCCAAAGTGGTTGATGCCTGTTGAGCTTGTATGATGAGCTGCTGTTGCTGCTGCAAATTAAGTAATTGCTGTTGCAACTGCATTCGATCAGAAGACAATTCAAAATAATGGGCAAATTCACCACGTAAACGTTCACGACCTGATTCTTCCACAAAAATAAGATTGAGATCTTTACGCAGTTTGACCGAGACACCCATCACCGCAACCATGACCGTATCTAGACTGCGTACATTACTTTTTTGCGTATCGGGTAAACCCACCACACCATAGCGCACTAGATGGCTATTGATTTCGATACAGGCACGAGAATAAGCCACTTGAATACGGTTACGATCACGTTTGCCCGCGGTTACTTTATACATATTGGCAAAAGAATCTGGTTCTAGCGAATTATCCTGCCCAGAGACCTGTAGGACCGGTTGTAAATCTTGACGCACTTTATCTAATATTTGATTGAGATCACGCTCAAAATTTTGGCGTTGCTGCTGTAAGCTTGTTGTAAGTTGCTGAATGTTACTTTGAATGGTTTCTAGGTGCTGGGATAAGCGCATTTTTAGATCAACAATGATCTGTTTTTTTTCAAATTGACGTATTACGGGGACTTGCTCAAGCATCCGATGAAGTGTGTGTTGTAGTTCGGGGATACCACTGCGTTGTACCAGTATGGGTTTGGAATTTTCGATACCTTGACGGTGCCGTGTAGCTGATACAGGTAGTACAGTTGCAGTTGGTGCTTGATTTTGAATGCTGCCAATAATCTGCGCTAAAATGGTTTGATCTGGAATCTGGTCAATTTGGGTAAGCAGCAGTAAGCTTTGACGTTGGGTTTGCTTTGCATCTTGCTCGAATTGCTGGAATAAGTGTAATTCATAAGGATCAAACTCACCCTCACGTACCGAATGGACCATTAGGCGAATATCTGCTTTGTTCCACATCGCATCTTGAGCAAGTTGATCATCGATTGTGGCTACATCAGCATCTAACCCCGGTGCATCTAACCAACGGATATGATGTTGCAGATGTTCGGAGAGTGCTACCGTTTCTCGTTTATCCGCAACTGAGAAAATATCCTGACCAATAAGCTCATTTAACAGTCGGCTTTTACCATGATTATATTTGCCAATCACTGTAACCGTTGGAAATTGCCCTGCCTGTAGAATGGCACGCAGTCGAGCCAGAGCTTTCGCATCTTCAGGAACAACGGTTAAAATAGTATTGCTTGCTGCATCAAAAGTATGAATATCCATCTAAATATCTTTTCCATAAAATAAATCAGGCTAAACCGTTACAGCTCGCCTGATTTCAAGATTCACAAAATGACTTTTAGCTGAATTAAGCTTGTAGGCGAGGGCGGTCAACCACATGGTTATCAACACCATCTACAAGGCGGCTAAGTCTGAGGTCAAATACCATTTCGGCAAATGGACCTTCAACACCGTTGGCTTGGATCGCTGCTGCATCCGTATGTTCGATTGCATCAACCACAAGGCCTTCACGTGTTGCGTAGGCGAAGTCATCATAAGTGTACGGGTCGCCAGCAACGTTAATTTGCGTGGTTAGTTTGCGATGACCATCTGCAGATACAAAGAAATGAATATGTGCAGGACGATTACCATGACGGCCTAATTGATTTAACAATTGTTGGGTTGGACCTTCTGGTGGACAGCCATAACCTGCAGGCAGAATCGTTTGTACACGGTATTGACCTTGAGCATCCGTCATAATGGTACGGCGCATGTTAAAAGGCTGTTGTTCGCCAGTTGGGTCAAAGTGTGAATAGAAACCTTTGGTATTGGCATGCCAGATTTCAACTTGTGCATTTGGTAGTGGTTGACCATCTGCAGCGTAAATTGTACCGTGCAAAATCAGGGTATGACCATTTGGATCACTGCCATCATCCATACGAGCAAAACCTTGGGCAACAGGTGCACCTGCGACATAAAGTGGGCCTTCAATGGTACGTGGAGTTGGGTTCTCAATACCCAAAGCGGCATCAATTGCATCCATACGCATATCAAGGAAGTGGTCAAAGCCTAAACCAGGAGAAAGTAAGCCTGCTTCATGACTGGTACCTAGCTGGTTTAAATATGCAATTGCAGCCCAATATTCGTCAGAAGAAATCTCTAAATCTTCAATGGTCTTAAATAAGTCAGAAACCACCCGATGAATGATTTGCTTAGTACGAGGATTTCCACCGTCTTGCTCAAGTCCGCTGAGTAGGTTAATGAAATTCTGTACTTCTTCCGTCTCGAAAATTCTAATATTATTGGCTGTCATGGCTATCTCCTTAATCTTGCCATAATGCTGGTTTGCGTCATATCTTTTAAGATATGTTGTGCGTTGAGCCAGCATCATTCCTAATCTTGCTTGGTTCATAAATCCTTCTATATACCTTAATTGAATGTAATCCCCTTATCTAGACTGAATTCGGTATCTTTAAATACTTAAAAGGTATATTTAACCCGCTCAAATCATAAAACTGTGATGCTGTCATGCTATAGCTTGAAAATAACCATGTTGTTAGATCATTAAAAATAATAAAAAATATTTATTTTTCAATATCTTAAAATGTTTTTATACATAAAAAATTGTTTATCTAGGTTTGAAATAGAAGTGGTATGACTGAAAAGGTATAAACATATACCGCATTATACATGGAAAATTACATTAATAATTCTGATAATGAGTAATGCTGATGTATTTTCTTAATTATATCATTTTGAATTTATTTATATTTTAAGGAAGTGCAAAAGTTTTTGTCTGGAGGATAAGACAAAGAACACCCTAGAACTTACACAACAAGAATTTCAAAGATTCAGGAAAGGATTTCCCATGTTAAAGCTAAATCTGCTTTATAGAACTCAACGAGTTGCACTTTATACGCTGTTTGGATGTCTGAGTATAGATGCTGCTTATGCCGAGTTTTTAGAAGAGAGTAACACCAGTATTTATTTACGCAATTTCTATAATGAACGTGACTACGAAGATACCAAGAATGACCTCGGCAGTTGGTCGCAGGCAGCATCTGGGCGTTTTGAGTCAGGTTATAGCGACACTGCGCTACAAGTCGGTTTGGATTTTGGTTTTCAATATGCCCTACGTTTAAATGATCGTTATGATGAACGTTTAGATACCGTTTTTAAATATGACAAAAGTGAAGCCCAACAAGCACGGGATTATTTAAAATTAGGTGCCACCTTAAAACTTAAATATCAAAATACAGAGCTTAAAGTGGGGGAGCTTTTTCCAAAAACACCAGTTTTATTTATTGATGATTCTCGACAATTGGTGACAACCTATGCTGGGGTAATGTTAGAAAGCCAAGACATTCAAAATTTAAAACTGTCTGTAGGCCGTTTTACTCATGTCAATGCCCGAGATGATGATGAATATAGAAAATTCACTTTGGGCAACTCCACAGATCCCAACAAAAGAAGTGATGGTTTAAATTTTATCGGATTAGACTATAAGCTCACCCCAAACTTCACTGGTTCATACTGGTTTGGTCAGTTGGAAGATATTTACCAACAACACTATTTCAATGCGGTTTATACAGAAAAAGTCAATGAGACCAAGCTAAAAGTAGATGCACGCTATTTTAATTATAAAGAGGATGGCGATGCTTATTTTGGAAATATCGATGTCCAGTCTGTAGGATTACAAGCGAGTGCACAACATGGGCCAAATACCTTTTTAGCGGGTGTGCAAAAGCATATGGGTGAGGACAATATTCCACTTTTAAATGGTTATGTCCCGCAAGGATATTTACAGACTTGGTCTGCAATTGCATTTTATAAAGCGAAAGAGTTTACTTGGCATGCCTTATATAGTTATGACTTTAAAGATCATGGCGTACCAGGCTTGAAACTGACCTTGCGTTATTTAAATGGTAGTGACATTTATCGGGCTGGCTTTAAGGATAATAAAGAAACCGAGAAAAATTTGATTGTAAACTATACTGTTCCAGAAGGATGGTTAAAGGGACTTGGAGTGGAATGGCGCTATATTGATGCTGATATTAAATATGGTGTTGGAAACCTTCCAGGTAGAGATTTTGTGGAAAATCGTTTTATCACAACCTATACCTTTAAATTCTAATTTTTTGCTTAATCCGATAAATCGAGTGATGCCCGTTATTAAAAATAAGGGGCACCATCTTTAGCAGTCAGGACATTTAAGCGTCCAAGTATAGTTAATCTGTAAAAACTGAGACACAAGAATATAATTTCTCCTAATTAACATTTTTAATTAAATCAATTGTATGGAGAAAATAAATTGTTTGATTCTAAAAAGCTTGCAATGCCACACCTTACATTCAAAGTTTAAATATCTTTGCGTAGGCGATACCTCCCTTTTTAGAGATAAAAAGGGACAAAAATCTTTTATTGAGCGAGGGGTACATCCTATACCCCCGCTCAACGGCGACATCCTTGTCGCCCCACGGTAGGATAACTATCTATGATTCAAAAGCACAAAAAGCGAATTGATAACCAGCAGTTTCTAAAAGTTTATACTAATACTTAAGCTTCATTTCTGATCAATGACTTGATGCAAAGTCAGTTGTATAAATAATTAGGTGGTTTGGCTATAAATAAGGATAAGCATAGTTAAATGCTTATCCTTTCTTCGCTAGTCAGATCATCAACAGGTATATGCCTAATAGGCAAAACTAAGCATTAATCTAAACAACCCCGCAATTAGAGCCAATGCTGCAAAACCGAAACACCACAACAAAATAAACCATGTTGCAGGGTTGAGTTGTTTGATGTATTTGTTCATCTAAAACTCCTTGATCAATGGTAGCCTTCATCACCAATACGGACTTTGTCTCGGAAAACCCAGTAAGACAAGAAGGTATAAGCGATAATAATTGGGATCAGAATTGCCGCGCCGACCAAGGTAAATTTAAGACTTGATTCTGGTGCAGCGGCTTGCCAAATTGAAACTGAAGGTGGAATGATATTGGGCCATAAACTAATTACAAATCCAGTAAATGCCAGAAAAACCAATGCCAGCGTATAAACAAAAGGTTTAATCTCATGTCGTTGCTTACAAGCATGTAAAATTAAACCAGAAAAGAGTACAACTAAAATAGGCACAGGGCTGAAATATATAAGGTTTGGTAATGCAAACCAGCGCTGGGCAATTTCAGGATGTGTGATCGGGGTATAGATACTGACGGCAGCAAAAATAATCATTAACGTAATTAACAGCTTTGGCATCAGCGTATACATGATGTCTTGTAAACGCGCTTCCGTTTTTAAAATCAACCAGCCACAACCTAAAGTGGCATACATGACAACAACACCTAAACCAGTGAAAAGTGAAAAAGGGGTAAACCAATCCCATACACCGCCACTATAAATACCCGCAGTGGTTTGAATACCTTGGATATATGCACCAAGGATAACCCCTTGGAAAAAGCTAGATAAGATCGATCCCCAAATAAAGGCTTGATCCCATAAGTATTTGGTTCGAGTTGCTTTAAAGCGGAACTCGAAGGCAACACCACGGAAAATCAATGCGACCACCATAAATATAATGGGAAGGTATAAAGCAGAGAGTACCGTAGAATAGACCAGCGGAAAGGCTGCAAATAATCCCGCGCCGCCAAGCACCATCCATGTTTCGTTACCATCCCAGACAGGGGCGACCGTATTCATCATGACATCACGTTCTTGTCGGTCTGGAATAAATGGAAAGAGAATTCCAATGCCTAAATCAAAGCCATCCATCACTACATAAATCAGTACACCTAAACCGATAATGCCGACCCATATTAAAGCGAGATCAATCATGATGTTTCTCCTTATTTTGATCTAGCGGCGCTTGTTGTCCATCGATTGGATCATCCACAGCACTGAGGGGGCGTAATGGGGTTTTAAAATGCCCTAAACCGGTTATTTCAGGATCTAAATGAGTTAAAAACTCAGGTCCAGATTTCATGAGTCTGAACATATAATAAATCCCTGCACCAAATACAACGGTATACACCAGTACAAAAATGATCAGACTGAGTCCCACTTGGTCTGCTGTTACGGTATGCGATAACGCATCTTTGGTACGTAATACGCCATAAACCACCCAAGGCTGTCTTCCTACTTCTGTTGTAACCCAACCTGCGAGTAAAGCGATATAACCCGTTGGGCCCATCACAATAGCGAATTTATGAAACCATGTAGACTCGTATAGCCGATTCTTTTTGCGTAGCCATAAGGCTGTTAAAGACAGCAATACCATTAACATGCCAAGACCCACCATGACACGGAAGCTCCAGAACACGATGGCTACATTTGGACGATCTTCAGCTGCAAAGTCCTTTAATCCAGTGACTTCGCCATCTAAGGAGTGGGTTAGAATCAAACTGCCTAAATAGGGAATACCGAATTCAGTTGTATTTTTTTCTTGTTGCATGTTTGGTGTCGCAAACAGCAGAAGTGGCATCGCATGGTCACGGTTGGTCTCCCAGTGTCCTTCAATTGCTGCCAATTTGGCTGGTTGGTGTTTTAAGGTATTTAAACCATGGTTGTCGCCAATAACCACTTGTAAACAAGAGGTTACCAGCACCATCCATAAACCCATAGAGAATGATTTTTTAATTAATTCATCACGACGACCTTTAAGCAGATGCCAGCCAGCTGTGCCCACAACCAATAATGAAGACACTAAAAATGCAGCTGTTGCCATATGTGCAAAGCGATAGGGGAACGATGGGTTAAATATAATTGCCCACCAGTCTGTCGGGACAATGATGCCATTTTCTATTGCAAAGCCTTGTGGTGTTTGCATCCAACTGTTGGAGGACAAAATCCAGAACATTGAAATACAGGTTCCAATGGCGACCATGAGTGTGGCAAAAAAATGGGCTTTTGCGGTGACTCGGCCCCAACCAAAAAGCATGATTCCTAAGAAGCCTGCTTCTAAGAAAAATGCGCTTAAAACCTCATAGGTGAGTAATGGCCCCGTCACACTCCCTGAGATACGCGAGAACTCACTCCAGTTGGTACCAAACTGGTAGGCCATGACAATGCCTGAAACAACACCCATAGCAAATGCAACAGCAAAAATTTTAATCCAGTATTTGAATAGATCTTTGTAAACAGGGTTTTGTATCCGCAACCATTTCCATTCCAGCAGTGCAAGGAAACAGGCTAAACCAATAGAGGTTGCAGGGAAAATAATGTGAAAAGACACAGTGAAAGCAAACTGAATTCTTGCCAGTTCTAGTGCAGTTAATCCGAGACTCATTGCATGCCCCATGGTTGCTTGAGGCATTGGATTGCTATAGACCCATGACCATCATGATTAAGTTTGGAAAAAACCATAGATCGTTCCATAAAAACTACCTACTTAGAAATAATTATTATGATGTTGCACGATAATCTAGTTGGGATGTAGGTACAGAAAATGAGGAGAAAAAATATAACAGATTTTTAAAACATGGCTAAACTGTTATATTTTTATCGGCTGCTTTTGTAGCTATATTTTTTCTTTAATAACTGCAAACTACGGATATATCACTCAATTTCAAGTTGAAAAAAGGTATGTACCGTTAAATTTAGCTTGAGTCATGATGAATATACGGATGTAAATGACAGTGTTTTATACAATATCTGAGTTAACCACGATTAAGCGCGCGAGCTACCAAATCAGCTTGATTATAGCGATTTGGGGTTTTGCATATATGTTGCAAAAACTGTTGAATTTACCCATTGCATCAGGTGTTTTAGGTTTTTTTATATTGCTGATTTTATTGCAAATGCAATGGCTCAATTTGGAAAAGGTGAGTCTAGGTGCAGATATTCTATTGGGTGAGCTGTTGCTGTTTTTTATTCCACCAGTGGTCGGTGTGATTCAGTATCAGCAATTGCTTTTGATCAGTGGTTGGAAAATATTTCTGGTGATTTTACTCAGTACCGCTTTGGTGATGGCAAGCTCTGTGTTGATGGTGAAAATATTCTTGCAACAGGATGATATGGAATGACGGAGTTGTGGGGGATTTTTTACTTGCTTTGGACGGTACTGTGTTACTTCTTGGCAAAGCGCTTATTTGTTTTTACCCAGAAAATATATTTTTCTCCGATTATTGTGGTGCCGAGTCTTAGTATTATTTTGATCTTTATATTTCAGCATCGCTTTCAAGACTATTACCTATACACCCAATATTTGGTTGCCATGTTAGGACCAATTACAGTGGCATTTGCGATTCCTGTATTTCGTTATAGAGCGATCGTCAAACAATATTTTTTCGTTTTAATCGTCAGTTCTAGTGTGTCTATGCTGGTGGGGATTTTAAGTAGCTGGCTATTGGCAAGTATGTTCAATTTCGATGAAATTTTGAAAAATAGTCTTTTGGCACGTTCGATTTCTATTCCATTTGCTTTGGAGTTGACTGAAAAAATTGGCGGCTCAATCAGTTTAATTCCCTTATTTACGGTCATAACAGGCTTAGTGGGGATGTTATTTGGTGATTTTTTACTGTTATGGATGCGCTATAAAAACAGTATTGCACAAGGCGCCGCTCTAGGAAATGCCGCTCATGCGATGGGGATTGCGCGAGCAAGACAACGTCATGAGTTAGAAGGAGTGATTGCTAGTCTATCCATGATTATTTCAGGAATCATCATGGTGTTATTTGCACCCTTTATGATTTCATTGATTAAACATATTGTTTGATTTCATTTTATTTAGATTGAAAAATAACATTTAAGAATGAAGTCTAGACTGCATTTAAAGACAGTATGCAATGTGTAATATAATTGATTTACATGAATATTTATTTTAAACCTCCGTATAGGATTTTGTGATGATACAGATTTTGTGCTACATATTTAATTGTATTTAGCCCTTGTCATATTCTAGAGAGGGTGATTTTATATTGGGATCATCAAAGGGATGATCGAAAGCAACTGCTGGATTTGGAATAGGCTTATGGATGGGTTATCTGAATTTTCTTGGCAAAATATTAAATATAACTTTTACAATACTGGAGAACTGCCAGAGATTGTGCAACGAGATTCACCTATTTTACAGCTTTGGGAAAGTGCAAAAAATTCGGGCTTAAGTCCTTTCTCCAAAATCACTGACTTAGACGAGTTTCCTGTCGCTGACCTTTCACAGGGCGATATAAAATTAGCCGCATTGGCTGAAGGTGTATTAAATGATGTCTGGCGCTTATTTGGGCAACAGGATGTTATCGTTTTCTTAATTAATCATCAGCTTAAAATTATTGCTGAACGTCACAATCCTGATTTAGATGACCAATATCATTATTTATGCACGGGTCGTATTATTGAGCCCTCTGTGTTTGGTGCGATTGCACCGACATGTAGTGTGATGTCTAAACAGCCTATGATCATGACAGGGCATCAACATTATCTAGATGAGTTTTCAAATTATTCTTGTGCATCGGTTCCGATATTCAATGGCTGTGGTGATGTACTCGGTGCTTTAGATATCACTTCACCACAAGGGCTTTTGGCGAGCAATTGGTTGCGTCACTTACTTTACCAAAGTTATATTTTGGAAAATAAGATTATTCAGGCAGCACTACAACCTGATCAACGGGTCCTTTATTTTCAACATTCTAAAGATTTGTTGGACAATGCCTATACGGGCATGATCGTACTGGATCAATCAGGAAAAATCCTCAAAGCCAACCAAATGGCGTTGAAACTGCTGAATTGTTCTATTGAGCAATTGTTGCAGCAACCAATGGATCATTTTTTACTCACTGAGCATTTGAATCCATTAAATTCGAGTGATTGTTTTTTAATTCAAAGTTTTGACCATGCATTTTTTTATGCCCAGCTACGTAGTGTGAATGGGCGGTTGCAGAATGAAACAAGCAAAATCACGACACAGCATTTGCTTGATCAGGCGCTGAAAGCATTAAAAGCCGATATTCCTGTATTGATTACCGGAGAAACAGGTACAGGTAAGGATCATTTTGCTCAGCAGTTACATCAGAAGCTGGATGTAGATTTACCTTTTATTTCGATTAATTGCGGTGCAATACCAGATCATTTGCTTGAAGCAGAATTATTTGGTTATGAAGGCGGCGCTTTTACAGGTGCTAAACGGCAAGGCGAAAAAGGTTTAATTGAACTGGCAGATCAGGGCATACTCTTTCTCGACGAGATTGGTGATTTGCCTTTACATTTACAAGTGAAAATTTTAAGAGTGCTACAAGATCAGCAGTTCTATCGGGTTGGAGGACGTAAACCGATCAAGTCAGCATTTAAACTGTTATGTGCAACACATCAGGATTTAAAAAGTAAAATACAACAGCAGTCATTCCGCCGTGATTTATATTATCGTATTTGCGGTTTTCAGGTACATTTACAACCCTTACGCTTACGTCAAGATAAACAGGTTATTTTACATCACGTTCTGGATCAATTTGGTATAGCGCAATGGTCGAGCCATGTAGAACAACAATTTAATAGGCACGCATGGGAAGGAAATATTCGTGAATTAATTCATGTAGTGAAGCTATCCGCAGCATTTAAAGACAGTGAAATTTTAAATCATTTATATTTACCTGAAGCTGATTTAGCGATTCAGCAGCAAAGTAAGCAACTGATATTAGATGAAAATAAAAACTTAAATAGCTTGACCAAGCAAATGATTGTGCAGGTGTTACAAGAAGAAAATGGCAATATCGCAAGGACAGCGAAGCGCTTAAATATCTCAAGAACAACGATTTATAAATATATTGGCAATTAATTGTAATTTTCTATTCAGCCCTTTAGTTCATTTTTTATAAATTCAGCTGAAAGAGAGCCTGAAAAATTCAAGATGATCAATCCTTTACTTGTCCATGTGGGTTTTTCTATTAATTAATAGTCTTATAATTAAAAGAATGAAAAGGGCTAAAGTTATTAATAGGTATATATTTCCATGAAAGATGTGAGCCCTATAGCCTTCAAAAATGAATTTAAAAAGCAATTCTTGTTGAGTGTAACCAATAAATGCTTTTCCAAAAAAGTAGCTTAAAATTAAAGAATATAGACCAGTAAAGACAAAAAAAGAGAGTACTTTATTAATTTTATCTTTTATAAAAATATTAGAATTTAAGCTTAAAGATATAATTAATATTGAAAAAACAGCAGAATAAACGTTAATCCAGTATTCATAATTTTCCACGACTTCACCATACTAAAGCTTTTTTTATAAATTCAGTTGAAAGAGAGCCTGAAAAATTCAAGATGATCTATCCTTTACTTGTCCATGTGGGGTTTTCTATTAGTTAGTAATCTTATAATTAAAATAATGAAAATTACTAAAGTAATTAATAAATATGTATTTCCTTGGAATATATGAGAATTATATCCTTTATAAATAAACGTTGGTAAAAGTTCTTGTTGTGTATAACCAATTGAAGATTTTTCAAAAAAGTAACTTAAAATTAAAGAATATAGACCTGTAAATACAAAAAAAGAGAGTACTTTATTAATTTTATCTTTTATAAAAAAAATAGAATTTAAGCTTAAAGATATAATTAATATTGAAAAAACAGCAGAATAAACGTTAACCCAGTATTCATAATTTTCCACGACCTCACCCCCCTAAAGCTTTTTTTATAAATTCAGCTGAAAGACGACCTTCTCTGCGTGTTTTAGCAATGACTTTACCATTATTTTAAATTATTCGTGTCTCATGTCGATAATCTTGTTTAGACATATCCTTTGTTCCACCTCTATTTGGGCTAGCAAAATCTGCATGCCCAATTACAACACTTCTTTTTTTACCAACTTTGGACAAAGCAATTGATATTAAAGAACTAAGAGTGTCTAGCTCTCCATCAAATGCACTATTACAACCATGTATTTCTATTTTTGATTCATTTGTAAAAACTTTAAAATTTATATCTGAGATATCAAATAAATTTTTCCAATTAGAGTTTCCAAACAACCGCCATTGCTCCCTTTTTGTAGTCCAATTTCGATACAAGTTTGAAGCAAGATTTTTTGAGTCAATTTCATCGATAGTTAGGGATTTTTGCAATGAAGCACCAATCACACTATAAAGACCTAGATCAGAACCATGGCTAAAAACATCTAAAGATTGAATGGAATTTTCAGGTTGAACATTTATTAGATCAATAAACTGCCTCATTCCATTTGAAATAAAATAAGATTTCACAGGTAGATCATTTTTATAATCAGCAATCACATTTTTAGAGGCATGAAAAAAAGCCCCATTATCTCCAAGAGATCGGGCACCACCGTATAGGACGAGGCGGGTAGGTGATTTTAATTTTACAATTTCTACTTTTGCAATTTTGGTTGTTGTAGTCTGATGTTGATCTACCATGAATCAGCCTCAAAAAGTTTAATTTCAATATCTTCTGCTTTTTCTGTAAATTCTAGTTTTTCTGTCATGCCATTTTCATCAGTGACACCTTCAATAGTACGACCATCAGCATAGGTAACAATGTATTTTACATTGCTATAGGGTTGATTATTTGAATTATTTACTAACTGATATTGACCTGAATATAGAGTTAAGCCTTGAGCTAAAAAGCTTGATGAGTTTGTATTCTTACTATAGTTTTCCCCTTGACTTGTTCCAACAACATGATCTTGTTTAGGTAAAATTTTAGCTCCACAACTTAATAGATCGTCAACGTAAGCGACTGGTTTTCCGTCCATAATGATATGGTTATGACTTGGTTGTATTGTCGACCAGCATTTACACTTAGGACAAAAGTGACCATCTCCAGCACGTAGAAATAGGTTTCCCATTTGAGAGGTTCGTTGTTGTGTTGCTTGAATGATTCCTCCATGATTTGTCATAGAGTTATGAATTGCAAAACCTTTAGCCATGATTAACACCTTCTTGGTACAAAAAGCTTTCAGGGGCCTTATTACCGATAAAGATATTTATAGCTACAGAGTTGTTAGGGCTATCGACAATCTCATCACCATTCTCTAAGAAGCTTCCTACTAACGCACTCGCTTTAACTAATCCACCTTTTTTGCTTTTAGCTCTATTTACCGCAAGGTAATAGATCTTTTTCGGCCTATGTCGAAAATAAAGCTGTTCTGCTTTTATTGTTTGCTTGATGTCTTGTTGAGACATTTGTTTTAACTGTTCAATTGGTAGTTCATGTAAAAATTTAGGTTTCGTCATACTTAGTCCAATTATTGTTATTGAATGAAGAACATAGAGATTAAAACATAAAACCAAATATTAAGACAAATTTAATTAAATTATTAATTATATTTAATAATTTAAATTTATTTACTCAAAGTAATGACAGTCTTTTTATAGCTTTCATGTTCTGATCGTACGATTTATTAAAATAGTAAATTTAAGAATTAGTCATATGTGTTTTTTAATAATTTATATTTTAATTTTTGTCTTACTAACATAATTTTGCTTTATCGTTCACGACCAGTTCAACAAGCGCCATATTTAATTGTTTAGAAGATATTTCATCTACTCGTCAACATCGCTAACTCATCCTTGTTTTAGGCCCCCAGTGATTGTCCATTGATTGGACAGTGTATTCTCAATGCTGTCCATTTATTGGACGATGGGAATGTAACTTTGTTTTAAGTCTATGATTATTAATTATAAAAATATTGGCACGCTAACTGCAAATATTCTATGGCTCATATTTGATTAAAACAAATCTATCAAACGATTTATCAAGTGTAGATGGTCGATTCGTCATGGATAAATCGATTGATTTTTGATTAAAAATTTAAACAAGTGCAATGAGCAGTGAAAAGGATGCTTGAAACTAAAGGGAATAGATGATGTGTTTTAGCAATAAAAATAGCCTGCTTCTTATGTTGAGTGGCATGTTTGTACAGTATAGCCATGCGATTGATGTAAATGTGGGGGATTATACAGCGTTGCCAAAAGGCACCAATGCAGGTGTGTTCTATTATCAACATAGTCAAATGGAGGGTTATTACCAAAATGGCGAAAAAACCAGTGCTGAATCTAAATCGGATATTGGTATCGCGCGCTTAATTCATTACACCGACATCGCTGGTTTACGTGCAACGCCTCAAATAATTTTACCGTTTGGAACAGTACGGCATACGCAAATTGGCGATACTGATTTAAACAATGCCTCAGGTTTTGCAGATCCAGTGATTGCTTCTGCTTTTTGGTTGATTAATCAACCTGAACAAGGTTCATCGGGTCGTTATCTGGCATTTACCCCATTTATTTATCTGCCACTTGGGCAATATGATCGAAATGATGCGGTGAATTTAGGCGAAAATCGATTTAAGTATGATCTTCAACTGGCATGGGTACAGCCGCTATATGGCAAGCTTGCTTTTGAACTTTATTAAGATGTGATTTGGTATGGAGACAACGATGAAGCGGGAAAGGGCGATCAAACACTTTCACAAGCGACCAGCTATCAAACTCAATTTAACTTACGTTACGACTTGAATTCTAAACAGAAAATCGCCTTCGGTTATGCCGCAAATTATGGGGGTGAACAAAAGCTGGATGGAATCAAACTGGATCAGAACATGGAAAAGCAACAAGCGCGATTGGAGTTTCAGCAAATGCTGAATGCAAAAACTCAATTAAGTGCGCAGTTGCTTTCAGACACACGAACGGAAAGCGGATTTAGGAAGGATTATGGTCTGAATTTTCGTGTTTTTTACATTTTTTAATTTAAAGCAGGTGTAACACATTGATTGCGTCATTTTTACAAGGATGCAGTTGGAACAGTAAAGCAATTGTCTAAATAAATTTTGAAGAGGTCAGAATGTCTATATTCACAAAAGAGCTTTGGGATAAAAAATTATTTAACGGTTCATGGCAGTCAACCCAAGACACCTACAGTGTGATTGAGGTTGCAACAGGTCAAGTGCTTGGTGAAATCGGTTATGCCACTGCCGCTGATGTGGTGAGTGCTGCACAACAAGCCAAAGCCGCTCAACAACAGTGATGGGCTTTAAATTACCAAGAACGTCAGGCAGTGTTTGAGCGAGCTGCTGTTTTACTGACAGAAAATCAAGCGGAAGTGATTGAGTGGTTGGTTAAGGAAAGTGGTTCATTACAACTGAAAGCGGGCTTTGAAGTAAGCATTGCGATTCAAGTGCTTAAACATTGTATTGCTTCACCTGCAACTGAACAGGGCACATTATTACCTACACAAAATGGCAAATTAAGTATAGCCAAACGCTTGCCCTTAGGTGTTGTTGGGGTCATTTCGCCATTTAACTTTCCACTGTACTTAGCTTTACGTGCTGTGGCACCTGCTTTGGCCTTTGGTAATGCGGTGGTGTTAAAACCTGATGAGCGTACAGCAGTGTGCAGTGGCTATGCGATTGCACGGATTTTTGAACTTGCAGGATTGCCAAAGGGGCTGCTGCATGTATTGCCAGGTGGGGCCGAAGTTGGTGAAGCACTGACTTTGGATAAAAATATTGCCAGTATCCAATTTACGGGATCAACCCAAGTTGGACGGATTGTGGGGGCGAATGCGGCAAAGACCTTAAAGAAAGTCTCTCTAGAACTGGGTGGGAAAAACTCGCTGATTATTCTAGATGATGCGGATATTGAGTTGGCAGCAGAAAATATTGCATGGGGTGCATTTTTACATTCTGGGCAGATTTGTATGACCTCTGGCAAGATTTTGATTCACCAAAAAATTTATCAACAGGTCAAACAGCGTGTCATTGAAAAAGTGCAGAATTTTGTGGTGGGCAATCCTAGTGACAAGGATGTCACCATTGGGCCATTGATCAATGCCAAACAAGCGCAACGTGTAGAACAATTGGTCAGTGCTGCGGTTAATGAAGGCGCAACATTGGAAATCGGCGGGCATGCCGATGGGGTATTTTTTCAACCGACTGTACTGACAGATGTGACTGCAAACAATTCGATTTTTAGTGAAGAGATTTTTGGTCCTGTTGCGGTATTGATCCCGTTTAGCTCAGATGAACAGTCCATTGAATTAGCCAATGACGGCGATTATGGGCTTTCAGCAGGCATTATTACCTCCAATGTGGGACGCGGTATGCAACTCGGTGCGCAGCTCAAAGTGGGCTTGCTACATATCAACGATCAGACCGTAAATGATGAAACGGTCAATCCATTTGGTGGTTTTGGTTCATCAGGTAATGGTACGCGTATTGGCGGCCCTGCCAATGCCGATGAATTTACCCAGTGGCAATGGATTACAGTACAGGCTCAAGCGCCACATTATCCTTTTTAAACAATTAAATAAATCATGACAGGACGTTATACCATGAGTGAATTAAAAGATATTATTGCCGCAGTGACCCCATGTAAAGGTGCTGACTTTGAGCTGCAAGCTTTAAAAATACGTCAGCCGCAAGGTGATGAAGTATTGGTAAAAGTGGTTGCTACAGGAATGTGCCACACCGATTTGATTGTACGTGATCAATATTATCCGGTACCGCTGCCTGCCGTCCTTGGACATGAAGGGTCAGGAATTATTGAGGCGATTGGCCCTAACGTAACCGAGCTTCAAGTCGGCGATCATGTGGTTTTAAGCTATGGTTATTGTGGGAAATGTACCCAATGTAATACTGGTAATCCTGCCTATTGTTCAGAGTTTTTTGGACGAAATTTTAGTGGGGCAGATTCAGAAGGGAATCATGCACTTTGTACCCATGATCATGGCGTGGTTAATGATCATTTTTTTGCCCAATCCTCCTTTGCAACCTATGCTTTAAGTCGTGAAAATAACACGGTTAAAGTGACCAAAGACGTACCAATTGAACTATTAGGACCATTAGGTTGTGGTATTCAAACAGGTGCTGGCGCATGTATAAATGCTTTAAAAGTGACACCTGCCAGTAGTTTTGTGACTTGGGGTGCTGGCGCTGTTGGTCTGAGTGCTTTACTTGCGGCAAAAGTGTGTGGCGCTTCGATCATTATCGCTGTTGATATTGTTGAATCACGTTTGGAATTGGCAAAACAATTGGGTGCAACTCATGTGATCAATAGTAAAACTCAAGATCCTGTGGCGGTGATTAAAGAGATTACTGATGGTGGAGTCAACTTTGCATTGGAATCTACTGGGCGACCTGAGATATTAAAACAAGGTGTTGATGCACTGGGGATTTTAGGCAAAATCGCCGTGGTAGGTGCACCTCAATTAGGCACAACTGCACAATTTGATGTAAATGATCTGTTATTGGGTGGGAAAACCATTTTAGGTGTCGTTGAGGGGAGTGGTTCACCCAAGAAATTTATCCCTGAGTTAGTCCGCTTATATCAACAAGGGAAATTTCCATTTGACCAACTTGTAAAATTCTATGCATTTGATGAAATCAATCAAGCTGCGATAGATAGCCACAAGGGTATTACACTCAAACCGATTATTAAAATTGCATAATCTTGTATGGCATGCTCATTGATGAGCATGCCATTTCTTTGATTATAAGTTTTTTAAGTTTAAATTTTGGGTTTAGTTTCAGATTTTAGGTTAAGTGTTTTAAGCTAGTTGGATGAGTCTAGAGCTTTCTTCGCTTTTCCAGTAATTTTCCAAATAATAAACCCAACTCAAACAATAACCACATTGGGATCGCAAGCATAATCATGGAAATTGCATCAGGTGGTGTTACAAACATAGCGATAAAAAAACAGCCCACTATAATAAAGCGGCGTTTTGCAATTAAACTCTGAGTGCTAACCACACCAATCAAAATCAATAAAAGTGTGATCATTGGAATTTCAAAAGTTACCCCAAACACCAAAAATAACTTTAAACAAAAGCTGAGATAACTATTGATATCGGTCATGGGTGCGACGGTTTCGGGAGAGACACTGATGAAAAAGTGCAGAATAGAAGGCAGTACAATAAAGTAAGCGAAGGCAATCCCTGCGTAAAATAATAGGATGCTACCGAACAACAAGGGGAGTGCCAGTGATCTTTCTTTTTCATACAGTGCGGGTTTAATAAAGCTCCAGAGCTGATAAATAATAAAAGGCATTGCCAGCAGAATCGCCACAAAAAAGTTAAGCTTAAATGGTGCCATAAATGTTGCAGTAACATCTGTTGCGATCATGGATGAATTGGCAGGAAGTTGTGCTCTTAACGGTTCTGAGAGTAGTTGATACGTTCGATTGGCAAAAGGCAATAAACAAAAAAATAGTGCGAATAGAACCCCTACCGTTTTAAACAAATGTTGACGAAGCGCCACCAAATGTTCAATCAGTGGCATTTGCTGTAGTTCTTCAGACGGTAGGTCTTTTGCAATCACAGCGGGTGATGAAGATTGAGGGAGCTGTGTATTCATGCGATCACCTTTAATTTTACTGGAGATGAGGCTTTAGGCTCTGTCTGATGATCATTAGATGGTGATTGATGCTGTAAATAGTTTTGTAAATAATAGGGTGTAAATACTGAGTAATACGCTTGATTACTCAACAAATCACAATAAATCAAACTGTTAAACTTTGTTGTTTTTTCAGTAGCGCTACTCTGTAGCTGTTGTTTAGCGTCGCTTACCTCTGTTTGCTGCCGAAGTTCAGCAAGTTGGGATTGCATTTTTTGTTCAAGCTCGGCCATACGCTGCATTTCTTGTTGGACTTGCGCACGCAGTTCGGATAATCCGAGTTCACGGTCAATATCTTGTTTGGCATTGTTCACAAAATGCATGAGTTTGGCATACCATTTTCCCGCGAAACGAGCGGCCTCTGGCAGTTTTTCTGGTCCAAGTACTAGAAGAGCGATAATGCCAAACACAAAAAGTTCAGACATTCCAACATTAAACATCTATATCATCCCTAAACTTAGCTGTTAATGGTTGAGTCGGATGGTTTCTTGGTCTCCTCATGTTCAAGTGTGTTGGTCTCTTTTAATGCGATGTTTTCTTCCTCACGCATTGATTTTTTAAAGTCTTTGACTGCGCCGCCAACATCTTTACCAATATTTTTAAGCTTAGAGGTCCCGAATAATAAAATAACCACAATTGCAAAAATGATCACATGCCAAATTGATAAACCAGCCATAGTGTTCTCCCTTGTTATTCCTGTCCATGAGAATTGATTTTTACTGTATTGAGATCAACATCCATTGATTCAATTCATTGTTTTAAATAACCTAATCATTTAGAGTCTTACAATTAAAAGCAGTGCATTTAAAATGAATAGGTTTTGAGCGAGTTGGTTATAAGTTAAGTTTTTAAAAGAGAAAATTTCAATAAATTCACAAGAATTTTTTCTCTTTCAGCATCATTTTCACTTTGTTTGTCCAGTCAATTAAATTCCGTTTAATCCTTGGAATATTCTTGTTTAAATCGTTTTTTAATATCGAAATAGCATTGAAAATAATCATTGCTATATTTCAGTGGTTGTTTTAGTCATCTCTCCTGTAATGGATAAATTAAGCAGATGAGGCTTGAGTTGCTTTGGGCTATTCGACTTGATTAAACAACAAGCCGCTCAACTGGATTGCTGATCCACTATATCTGTACCATACCCCATAATCTGATTCTGTTCCAATGCTTGAATAAGATCATCTTCCTTTATTTTCGAGTTAGGCCCAAGCTTAATAGATCGCATTGAGCGTGTTGATTTTAAATACAGGTATAGCCAGCATCCGCCGTAATGATTGAACCTGTGATTAGACTTGAGGCATCTGAAGCCAGAAATTGTACAATAGACGCAATTTCATGAGCTTGCCCCATACGTTTAGCCGGTGTCATATCCAGCCATTGATTGACTAAGTTATCTTGGTTTTCAAGGTTTTTTAATAACGGTGTTTCAATATAGGTGGGGGCAACAGCGTTCACCCGAATATGGCGTTGAGCCCATTCAACCGCAAGAGATTTCGTTAAATGATGCACGCCTGCTTTTGAGGCATTGTAGTGACATTGCGGTTGTGGCACGTTGACAATCTGTCCTGACATTGAACCAATATTGATAATCGATCCTCGTCCAGCATCCAGCATTTGACGGACAAAGCCACGACAAGTCTTAAAGATGCCAGTCAAGTTGATGTTGATGACATTATCCCACTCCTCATCTGTCATGTGCTCAGCTGGGGTATTCGTCACAATGCCCGCATTACATACCAATATATCCAGCGCTGGTAATGCTTGAGCAAGCGTGTTAATCGCTGCACTATCCGTGACATCTAAGCTTTCCGCACGCGCAAGATAGCCCTTGGCCTTTAATGCTTGTGCAGTTGTTGTTGCACGACCCAGTAAGATGTCGGTACAAATAACTTCGGCGCCTGTCGCAGCAAGTGCTTCAGCAATTGCTGCGCCTATGCCTTGACCTGCACCTGTGACCAGTGCCAGTTTATTGCTTAAGTCCATTTTCTTGCGATAATCCATATCTTTTCTCTTTGTCTTTTTATGTGATGAGTGAGCATCGTAACGGTTCACCACGTAAACTGCGTAATGCTTCTTCAGCGGCTAAGCGCTGTAAGGTATCTACCGATGTGTCAGAAAAAAAGGCCGCATGTGGAGACATGATTAAATGAGGTGCTGTACGTAAAGGCGAGTCTGCTGGTAATGGCTCTTGTGCAAAGACATCGAGTCCTGCGCCTGAGATTTGTCCACTGAGCAAGGCTGTGGCTAATGCTGATTCATCAATCAGTCCACCTCTTGAGCAATTGATAATGATTGAACCTTGAGGCATTTTTGCCATCGCCTCCGCATCAATTAAATGACGTGTTGCAGGAGTCAGTGGAACATGTAGCGATAAAACATGGGCAGAAGAAATCACCTGATCCTGTGACATCAGGTGAACGCCTAGTGTTTTTGCTTGCGCTTCGGTGACATATGGGTCAAAGCCAATCATATGACAACCAAAGGCTGCGAGGCGTGAGGCATAAGCCTTCGCAATACGTCCCAGCCCGATTAAACCTACAGTGGTATTACGCAACGAACGAATACCTGTAACCATCTGGTCGATCTTCCATTCACCTGCGCGGATACCTTGGTCATAGTGATTGAGTTTACGTGCCATCATCAAGGTCATGGCAGCTGCATGATCAGCGACTTCCTCAATACCATAATCAGGTACATTACATACCTGTATCCCAAGTTGTTTTGCGGCGACGAGATCAACATTATCGACACCAACGCCATAACGTACAATGGTTGCACCAGTTGCCATGGCCTGCATCACACGATGGGTCATGGGTGCAAAGTTGTTGAGTACTACATTTGCTCCTGCAACGGCTTGTACTGTTTCTGCTTCATTATGGCATTGAAATGCTGCAAAACTTGCCCCAGCAACTTGTGCGGCTGCTTGCTCATGTCGTGTATTGCCAAAGGCTTGATCAGTGACCACTAATTTCATTAGAGCACTCCTCGTTTTACTAAATTACGCATCAGTGCACGGGTTCCATAAGTCCATGGTTGTGCTTGATCAGCATAAACAACAGTATTACGTAATGTGCCTAAAAGCGGAGTTGAGATTTCGACTACGTCACCTGATTTATGGGTAAAGCCAGAACCTTGACCTTCTCGATCTTGTGTTGGTGCAAACATTGTGCCTAAAAATAACATAAAGCCATCTGGGTACTGATGCGAGTCATTGTAGGTTTGTGCGACCAGATGCGCGGGTTTACGACTGATTTCCGCCATATTGGACTGTCCCGACATGCTGAAACCATCTTCTGCACCAATTACAGACATGTGAAGCGTGGCATTCTCAATATCGCTAAGGGTGAAATCTGAGTCAAATAGACGGATAAATGGGCCAATTGAACATGATGCGTTATTGTCTTTTGCCTTGCCGAGTAATAGCGCTGAACGGCCTTCAACATCACGTAGATTGACATCATTGCCCAGCGTCGCACCACGGATATTGCCTTGGCTATCCACCGCCAACACTATTTCTGGCTCAGGGTTGTTCCATGCTGAAATCCGATTAATCCCCACTTGTGCACCATAACCTACAGCAGACATGGGTTGTGACTTGGTGAAGACTTCGGCATCTGGCCCAATCCCGACTTCGAGATATTGTGACCATAAACCTTCAGCAATCAATGTCGCTTTAACTTCAGCTGCTTGCTCAGAACCCGCTTGAATATTCGATAAACTGCCACCGATCAGTGTACCTATACGTTGACGTAATGCTTCGGCACGAGCAGGATCACCCGAGGTTCGTTCATCGATGACACGTTCAACCATACTTTTGGCAAAAGTAACTCCACAAGCTTTTAAGGATTGAAAGTCACAGGGTGCAAGTAAGCAAGGACGATCTGCGTGGTAACCCATTTCGGTAGGATCAAGCACCAAATCTTCAACTCTTCCAAGTACTTCACCTGTGAGTTGGTCAAAACGACCAGCAGGATCATGGTCAAGAAAATCAGCCATTGAGATGACCAACTCGGTGACATCAATCATTATGTTGTCACGTAAGATGACAACCGATGGCCCTTTGTGAGGAAGCCAAACACGACCAACCAATTTGGCGCTGTTGAGTGATGTGGGTAACATGGAGAATCCTTCCTTTGTTTATCATTCGTTCTACCTAGTAATACTACTTTTTAATTTTAGCTTTGGTCAAGTAGTGTGTTGAGTATATGCAGAGATTATTCGCTTACATTAATAAATTTTTAATATATTTGTTTGTTTTTTAATAATAAAATATTTTATTTTTATTGTTGATTTTGATGTTTCCCAAAAGGATTTTCAGATAATTTATAAATTATTCTTGCATAAAAATAGTATTACTATATATTTTAACAATGAATAACAAGATTACTCGCATAGGAAGGCGTGAAGTAAATGATGAAAAATAATGCTTTAGCTGAATCAATCGCTGTACTCGACAGTACTTTATATATCGACGGAACATTTTCTAAAGGCAAAGGGTCTCGCTTGCCTGTGCTAAACCCTGCAACGGGTGAGGTGATTGGTCATATTGCTGCAGCAACAACGGATGAGATTGATGCGGCTGTTTCTGCTGCACGTCATGCATTTGCTTCATGGTCTAAGCTTGTGCCAAAAACGCGTGCGATCGCTTTGCATCGTTTAGGCGATCTTATTGCTGCAGATGCCTTAAATATGGCAATGATCATGACAGCGGAACAAGGCAAACCTGTTAATGAAGCAAAAGGTGAAATTCTAAAACTCGCTGAAGCATGTCATTTTTATGCTGAAGAAGCCACGCGAGTGCATGGTGAAATTATTCCCAATGATCAACAAGGATTCCAAAGTTTAGTGGTACGTGAACCGATTGGTGTGGTTGCTGCAATTACACCGTGGAACTATCCCGCTGAGTTGGTGGGATGGAAATTATGTGCCAGCCTTGCTGCTGGATGTAGCATCGTTATTAAACCTGCTGAATTGACGCCATTTACTGCTTTGGCAATTGCACAAAAATGTCATGCAGCGGGTATTCCTGCAGGTGTAGTCAATGTATTGACAGGTAAAGGCTCACAAGTGGGGCAGGCACTGGTCGAGCATCCGCAAGTGGATAAAATTGCATTTACAGGCTCAAGTGCAGTGGGTTTGCATATTCAACAAAGCTGCCCACAAGTGAAACGTCTGTCTTTAGAGTTGGGTGGCAATTGCCCGATGATTGTCACTGCGAGTGCCGATCTTGATGCAGCGGTCAAAGGTGCAGCACGTCGTAGCTTCCGTAATTGTGGGCAAATCTGTATTGCGATTAATCGCATCTATGTACATCGCGCAGTATATGAGGAGTTTGTTACTCAACTTGCAGCGGCGGCTGATGCATTGAGTGTCGATAATGGCTTGGAAAATCCAGCCGCTGATCTCGGCGCAATGGCATCTGCTGAGCCTTTGGATAAAACGCGTATCCATCTCCAAGATGCTTTGGTTAAAGGTGCACGATTGGTGGCTGGTGGTAAAGCACCAGAGGGGACCCAATATGCCAAAGGACATTTTTTTCGCCCAACTGTGATCGCGGATTGTAAGCATAGTATGCAAGTCATGAGCGAAGAAACGTTTGGTCCTTTGGTTGGGGTTGCGCCTTTTGATGATTTGGATGAGGCAATCAGCTATGCCAATGATACGCCTTATGGTTTAGCGGCTTATTGTTATGCACAAAATTTGACAGAAATTCATCGGGTTTCAGCGGGTCTTGACTATGGCAATGTTGCGATCAATAACGTTGACGCTGGAATAATGAATGCTGCTTATGGTGGTCGTAAGCAAAGTGGCGTTGGCTACGAACATGGTCGTGAAGGATTGCTTGAATATTTTAATTTCAAACATATTCGTTTACACCACGGCGTGGAGAATTGATTTATGCAAGTACTTCTAGGGATAGATATAGGAACTTCAGGATGTAAGGCTTTATTGATCGATATTGAAGGAAAAGTTGTTGCAGCCGATATCGCAACTTATCCATTGTCTAGGCCTCGACCAGGTTGGACTGAGCAAGATCCTGAATTGTGGGTGGAGGGTGCACGTCAGGCTGTCGCAGGGGCATTGGCCAAAGCGCCTCCAGTGCAAATATTGTGTATTGGCTTGTCTGGGCAGATGCATGGTTTGGTTCCACTTGATGCTTCACAGCAAGTTTTACGCCCAGCCATTTTATGGAATGATCAACGTAATCAAGCTGAATGTGATGATATTGTCGTGGCTGCTGGTGGCTTAGATGGATTGCTTGCGGCAACCAATAACAGAATGTTGGTGGGCTATACCGGTGGCAAAATTCTTTGGATGCAACGCCATGAGCCTGAACTGTTTGCGCGTATGCGTAGTATGCTGAACCCGAAAGATTATTTGCGTTTACGTCTGACTGGGGTGATTGCCACTGAGGTTTCTGATGCTTCTGGCACAGGCTTGTTTGATGTGCGTGCACGACAATGGGCGATGGGCTTGATTGAAAAGATAGGAATTGATCCTGCAATACTCCCACCGGTATTTGAATCACAAGTGATTTCAGGACGCGTCTCAGCAGCAGGCGCAGCACTCTTTGGTCTTCCAGAAGGATTGCCTGTTGCGGGTGGGGGTGGAGATTCGGTAATTCAGACTTTTGGTTCTGGGGTGATTGAGCCGGGCGAATTGCAAACCACACTTGGTACAGGTGGGATCCTCGCTGCTGCCTTAGATACAGCACAAGAAAACCCGAAAGGTCGTTTGCAGGTTTTCTGCAATGTGGCTGCTGATAAATGGCATTGTATGGGTGTCTCCCTCAATGCTGGCAGTGCAATGAATTGGTTCCGTGAGAATTTTTGTCATATTGCTGACGGGCAACATCTTTCATTTGAACAAATTGTTGCCAAAGCAACAGCGAGTACGGCGGGTGCAAAGGGCTTATTGTTTTTACCTTATCTGTATGGCGAGCGTTGCCCACATGCCGACCCTAAAGCGCGTGGTGCGCTTATCGGTCTCACTGCGCGACATGATTGTGGTGATGTTGCTCGATCTGTGATGGAAGGGGTGGTGCATGCCTTGGCGGATATGTATTCCTTAATGCAGCCATTAGGGATTGAAAAGCATGTGATTAAAGCTTCTGGGGGTGGTGCAAAGTCTACTCTTTGGCGACAAATTCAGGCCGATGTATTTGGTTGTGAGGTGGTGACAACCGATGGTGCTGCTGAAGGTGCCGCCTTTGGTGCTGCATTGGTTGCTGGCTTAGCAGTGGGGATTTGGCCTGATGCACAGAGTGCAATCAAAAACTTTCGGGCAATTTCTAGAGAACAGCCAAATTTGGCAGTCGCTGAGGTGTATGCACAAGCGCATGAAATGTATCGCAGTCTCTATCCCGTATTGGGGCAAACGCTTACCGCATTAAGTTCTCCAATTTTTGACCAATAATTCTCAGGAGTTTTTTATGACTGCTTATTCTGCATTTATCTTTGATTTAGATGGCACGCTGATTGATAGTGCGCCTGATATTGCGGAGGCTTTAAATATTGGCTTTGCTCAAAATGGTTGGCCCAAGCTTGAGGCGCATTTTGTTGAAAAATTTCTTGGCAATGGTCCACGTCGGCTGATTATCGATATTTTAGATGAATTGGGTGTTACGTATGACGAACTCACCTTACAGCAAACTCTACAATGCTACCAACAGGCGTATCTGGCCAATCCTGCGGGGCATACCCGAATTTTTCCACACGTACGTGAAGATCTTGAGGCGTTAAAATCGGCTGGGATAAAATTGGGCATTTGTACCAACAAAACCCATGCAATCACTGCTAAAGTGTTGCAGCAATTGGGCTTGTCTGAATTATTTGATGTGGCTTTGGGTGCGGATGCGGTACCTGCCTGTAAACCAGATCCAAAACATTTGTTGGCTGTGGCGGACGCGATGAATTTGGTTTCTGGTGGCTGGGCTTATGTTGGCGATACACCCATTGATCAACAAGCCGCAGTGGGTGCCGATGTGCCTTTTTTTGTTGTACCTTGGGGCGGTGGCCCAGAAGTGGAAATTTCTGCCAAGCAACGTTTAAGTCGTTTGGCGGATTTATTACAAGTTTGATTTGATGTGCTGTCAAGTGGCGGCTAGGAGTGTAATGGTATGACCGTCAGTTTGTTACAGCGGATTCTTCAAGAAAGTGAAAACATGCATCGTGCTGAACGACGTGTGGCTGATTTTGTGGTGACATCCCCATCTGAAGTGATCCAGATGAGTATGGCGAGTCTGTCTGAAGTCTGTTCTGTCAGTGATCCAACCATTATGCGCTTTTGCCGCCGTTTTGGTTTTGAGGGCTATCAGGATTTAAAGCTTCAGTTGGCACAGAGCTTAGTGCCATCTGCACCATTTGCTTATGAGCAAATTATTCCCAATGACAGTATTGAAAATATTGTGCGGAAAACCTGCCGTAATTCACTGAATGCAATCCAGCGCTTGGCTGAAGATTTAGTGCCAGAGCAAATCACGGCGGGGGCAGGTTGCCTACAAGCAGCAAATTGGGTTGGCATTTATGCCACAGGAATGTCTGAAATCAATGCTGTGGATGCAGAACATAAATTTCAACGACTGGGTATCCGCTGTCAGGCCTTGCTTGGTACAAAGCACCAACGTATTCATGCCGATAGCGCCAGACCTGAAGAAGTTATTTTGATTTATTCGCAGTCTGGACATACGCGGAAAATGGTTGAGATTGCTAGCATTGCTCGTAAACGTGGTGCAAAAGTGGTTTCGATTACGGCACATGATAGTCCATTGGCACAGATTTCAGATGTGCTGATTGCCGTGCAGCCTTATGAGCATACCGAGCTTATGACGCCGTTGGCTTCACGTCTGAACCATCATCTGGTGACCAATATGTTAGTCACTGCCATTGCAATCGCAAGTGGTAGTCAATTTCCTGATCAATTGCCGGCGCTTGATTTATGGCACACGGACAAGATTTGATCGATTAAAAAACAGCAGTGAAGCTGCGTAAGTAACAGGAGTACTGAATGAGTAATCAACAGGATGAGGCAAAAAAAGTAGCAGGACGCCGAGTAATTCAGGATTTTATCCATGATGGTATGAAATTGGGCTTAGGTTCTGGAACGACGTCGCATTTTTTTGTTCGAGAGTTGGGTGCACACATCCGAGAACATGGATTAACCCTGACGTGTACCACCACTTCTCGTTCAACCATTGAGGTGGCACAACAGGTGGGGATTGAAATCACGGATCCCAATGAGATCGGTGAAATTGATCTGACCATTGATGGTCCAGATGAAGTTGATCACCAGTTTAATATGATCAAAGGTGGTGGTGCTTGTTTGCTTTGGGAGAAGATCATCGCACACGCTTCTAAACAAATGATCTGTATTTGTGATGAAACCAAGATTGTTGATTGTTTGGGTGGCTTTCCGCTTCCAGTTGAGGTGGTGCAATTTGCATGGAAGCAAACCTTAGCAATGGTTGAACGTGTACTTGCACAACATGGTATTGACAATATACGGATTGAACGTCGGATGCGTGATGGGCAACCCGTCGTGACAGACAGTGGTCATTTTATTCTAGACTGCCATTGTGGGCCAATAATCAAAGATCCATCACCATTAGAGATTGAGCTCAATCGAATTCCGGGTGTGGTCGAAAATGGTCTGTTTACCCGTGAAGCGGTGGGGATGGTGGTGGCGTGTTTTGATGGAACTTCTTACGTCAAAATGCGATAATATAGTAAAACTATATTTTATAGTTATAAAACTAAAATCGATTTACCAGAATAAAATGGTTGATATTTCTCTTAAATATCCGTGTTTATTATATATTTAAGCTTTTATTGTTTAATTTTAAGTATCTATTTATTGTATCTAAAGATTATTTTTAAATATTCTGTATGGGATGTTATTGACAGTTTAATTAAAAATGTAGTATTACTAGATTTAATAAATTAAGGAATAAAGGAGATATTCCAATGACAAAATCAAATCAGGGCGGAATAACCCGTCGTAATCTATTTAAAAGCGCAGTTGCAGCAGGTATAGGACTGAGTTTTGGGGGAGGGCTTATAGGATGTAGTCGTTCTACATCAACCGCAACTCGTCTTTCAATTCCATATTCCAATAAAAGTCTTGATTACTACTTTTTTGTGATTCAGGAAGAAGCTGTTAAACGTGCGGTGCAAGCCAACTCAGGCGAGTTTCAAGCCACCAATGCAAACTTTGACAGTACCCGTCAGCTTGAGCAGTGGCAGAGCTTACTCTTATCAAAACCATCGGCGATTATTTCAGATTCAATTGACAGTCAGGCGATTGTTTCTGCCATCCAGCGCTATAACCAACAAAAGATTCCTGTCGGTATTATCGATACGCCTGCGGATGGTGGTGATGTCGCAATTACTGTGAGTTTTGATAATTTTCAAGGCGGTGTCATTGCTGCAGAGGAGATTGTAAGTCGTCTGGTCAAAAAGTACGGAAAGCCAAAAGGTAAAGTCTTGAATTGTTTTGGTGCTTTGGCTTCTGTGGCATGGCGTTTACGTAAAGAAGGCATGGATTCAGTTTTTGCGAAATACCCAGAAATTACCTATTTGTCTCGACCGACTGAAGGACAACTGGAAAAAATGCTGGCTGTGACCTTATCTACATTATCTGAGCATCCTGATCTAGATGCTGTACATGCACCTTCAGATTCTCCTGCTCGCGGTATTGCGACTGCATTGCAACAAAGAAATCGTTGGAAGAAGGTCGGTGAGGAAGGCCATGTTATTTTCGTGACGATTGATGGTGAACCAATTGCTTTGAAATGGATTCAGGAAGGCTATATGGATGCATGTGTATCCCAAGACCCAATCGCTTATGGTGAGATTGCAGTTGAAATGCTAACTAAGCATTCATTGAAGAATGCAGAAGTGCCTTTGGGTGAATACCACAACACGAAGTACTTTTGGGAAAAAGGCGTCATCGTAAAAGGTAAAACAGGACCAACACTGATTATTCCTGCTTTTGTCATCAATAAGGACAATGCAAGCGATGCAAGACATTGGGGGGCAGTGGCTGAGAAGGATTGGGGCATTCCCTATGCTTAATTCGTATTGAGTAAAGCAGACTTGTTCCAGTGATAACAAATAAGCAATGTTGAGAGAAAAAATGGGATTACATGAACGGAATATTGATAAGGCAATTAATGAGAAGATCCTAAGCATTGACAATGTGACTAAAAGTTATGGTGTGGTTCAAGCACTACGCGGTGTCACGGTTGAGATTCGTAAAGGTTCTATTCATGGCTTGCTGGGTGAAAACGGTGCAGGTAAATCCACATTGGTTGGCATTATTTCGGGACAAGTCACCCCTACATCTGGGCGAATTATTTTAAATGGTCGTGTACTTGAGCATGTTGATGTCAAAGCAATGGAAGCCGCTGGGGTTTTCTTGGTGACACAAGAGCCAATGATCATTGACAACATGACCGCAGAAGAAAACCTGATGTTGGGTATCTGGCCGAATAAAAAAGGGTTTATCGATTGGAAAACTTTGCGTGGCAATGCAAGTCGCATGCTTGAAGGAACCAATATCGATGCCAAAGCGCTAGCAGGGCATTTAAATGCGGTGGCACGACGTAAGTTAAATATTCTACGGGCGATGTTCTCTGGTGGTCGAGTGATTATTTTGGATGAGCCAACAGCGGCATTAACCGTTGCTGATCGCCGTCAGTTATTTGATTTTATGCATAAATTAAAAGCTACGGGGGTAACGTTTATCTTTATCTCACACTACAACGATGAAATTCTTGAAATTTGTGATGCGGTGACTGTATTACGCGATGGCAGTTTGGCAGGTGGTTCTGACAATGTGAGTAACATGAGTTCTGAACAACTGACTGAGTTGGTGATCGGGAGAGACCTTGCGCTTTTTCAACGGGAGCGATGTGATTACACCGGTCAAATCCCTGCTGTTTGTTTAAAAAATATATATGGCAAAGATTTGGCCTTGCAACAACTGAACATTGGTCCAGGCGAAGTGATTGGATTTACAGGTCTGCCTGGCGCAGGCGCCAAAGAAATTGCTCGGGCAATCTTTGGATTGCATCCTGCAAAAGGCTCGATCTCAATGCATGGCGAAGATGCGCAACCTTTAGCAACATCTCCACATGAAGCCTTTGATATGGGAATTGCTTATCTTTCTGATGATCGTCGTCATGATGGGGCGGTTGGACAGATGTCGATTGGATCGAATATTGCGCTTTCTTCTTTATCACAACGCTCAAAATTAGGATTTATCGATCAACAGGCAGAGGATTCGGTGATTCAGCATTATTTTAACGCAATGGGGGTGAAAGCACCCAATGCTGAATATGCAGTGGATACATTGAGTGGTGGTAATCAGCAAAAAGTGTGCTTGGGACGAGTGTTGGCAGCAAAGCCACGATTGCTGATGGTGGATGAACCGACACGTGGAATTGATATTGGGGTGAAACAAGATGTATTGCGCATCATTGATGAACTTAGTCGTGCTGGTGTTGCGGTCATCATTGTTTCAACCGATATGGACGAATTGGTTCGTGTGGTCGATCGCGTATGTATTTTTGATCAAGGGACTGTAAAAGAAACATTGACGGGGCAGGAGATTACCATCGACCGTCTACGCGCATCCGTTCAGGCGTGATGTCACAAGACAATAATAAGGATAGATGCAATGAGTAAGGAGAGATGCAATGGGTAATGAAATAGCAGCAGACAATAAGATTACCAACATTACAGCAAAGAAAAATACTCGCGAAATTTTAGGTTGGGTGCTCCATAACGTGGTCTGGATTTGGTTGATCGCTTTGGTCATCATTTTTGGTGCATTTAATGAATACTTTCTTACCGTGTTTAATTTGCAAAATATTATGGTGCAGGCAACCGTTTTAGGGCTTTTGGGTTTGGCTGTCGCATTGCCATTGTTGATTGCTGAAATCGATCTTTCAATTCCAGCAAATGCAGGTTTTTCCGCTGCTGTGGGTGCACTTGCTTATTCTGATTGGGGATTACCTTGGTTTGCCGCGATTTTACTGGGCTTATTGGTCGGTACTTTTATTGGGTTCTTTAATGGTTGGTGTATCACCCAATTAAAAATGGTTGCGTTGATCCAAACCCTAGCAATGATGATCATCCTTCAAGGTGCACTTTTGGCCTTAACACAAGGCAAAACACTGAATAATTTTGCAGAAGCTTATACCTGGATTGGGCAAGCAACCCTCGGGACTTGGCCATTAATGCCAGTGGTATTTCTGATCATGTTGTTGATTATTGGCGTGATGTTGAAACATACCGTTTTGGGTCGTTCAATCTATGCTGTAGGTGGAAATCCTGCTGCTTCACTCTCTGCGGGAATCCGAGTGAAGCGTATCAAAATTATGACCTATACCATTTCTGGGTTTCTTGCTGCTCTTGCGGGATTCTTACTGGCTTCATGGCAAATGGCGATTACATCAAATCAAGGCTCAAGCTATCTACTCTATGCGATTGCGGCGCCCATTATTGGTGGTGTCAGTGTATTTGGTGGGCGTGGTAATGTGAAAGGCGTATTGGGTGGTGTATTGCTACTCACGATCATTCAGGTCGGACTTGCAATTATCAATGTGCCTTCTTTTTATGTCGGAATGATTGGAGGAATCATGATTTTTATTGCAGTACTGATTGATGCTTTCCGCGTCCGTTATTTTGGTTAATTTACTCAACTTGATCGAGGAATAAGCACAATGTCTTTTCAACCACATGGTCAGCACTTAATCGCAGGGAAGTGGATTGCGACTGATCAGACTTTTACCAATAACCCGATTGATGGTTCAGTATCTCGCTTTTCTGTCGGTCATCGTGAACTTGTCAATCAAGCGTGCCAAGCGGCAGAAGATGCTTTTTGCACTTATGGTTACTCAACGCTTGAGCAGCGCGCGACTTTTCTCAATGTCATTGCTGATGAAATCGAAGCTCGAGCAGATGCGATTACCCAGATTGGAACCCAAGAAACAGGGTTGCCCAAGGCTCGACTGGAAGGAGAACGTGGGCGTACTGTGGGGCAGCTGCGACTTTTTGCTGCACATATCTTGAAAGGTGAGTTTTTGGATCGCCGGCATGATGTTGCACTTGCGGATCGAAAGCCACTGCCACGTCCAGATATTCGTTTGATGCAACGCTCAATCGGACCAGTTGCAGTGTTTGGTGCATCAAATTTTCCGCTGGCATTTTCAACAGCAGGCGGGGATACAGCATCGGCATTGGCCGCAGGGTGTCCAGTTGTGGTTAAAGGGCATGAGGCACATCCAGGTACAGCGGAGATTGTTGCTGAAGCGATTCATGCTGCGATTGAAAAATGTGGACTGCACGCTGGTGTATTTAGTTTAGTCCACGGTGGAGCATTAGATGTTGGTCAAAGCTTAGTACAACATCCGTTGATTAAAGCGGTTGGATTTACAGGTTCGTTGCGTGGTGGACGTGCTTTATATGATCTTTGTGTTGCACGTCCAGAACCGATCCCGTTCTTTGGTGAATTGGGTTCTGTTAATCCAATGTTTATTTTGCCCAATGCGATTGCCAATCGTGGTGCTGAAATTGCCAAAGGCTGGGCTGAATCATTGACATTAGGCGCAGGTCAATTCTGCACCAATCCTGGGGTCGTCGTGTTGATCGAAGGTTTAGCAGCAGATGCGTATATTCAAACTGTTGTAAAAACACTTGAATCTGTTCCAGCACAAGTCATGTTAACCGATGCGATTGCCGAGGCTTATCGTGAAGGGCAACAACGTTTGGCAAATACAGCAGATGTAAGTGAAGTCTTTAGTTCAAGCAGTGATTTGCGTAATGGGAGTCCTTATCTGTTTGTTACAACAGGCAAAGCATGGCTGGAGAATAAGACCTTAGAACAAGAGGTATTTGGACCGCTGGGTTTAGTGGTTATTGTTAAAAATATCGATGAATTGATGCACGTGGCGAAGTCCCTTGAGGGGCAGATTACCTGTACGCTTCATCTTGATCAAGCAGATCATCACGTTGCAAGTCAATTACTGCCTGTACTGGAACGTAAAGCAGGTCGTATTCTTGCAAATAGTTTCCCAACTGGGGTTGAGGTATGTGATGCCATGGTTCATGGCGGACCCTATCCAGCTTCAACAAACTTTGGTGCAAGCTCTGTAGGCACGCTGGCGATTCGTCGCTTTATGCGTCCTGTGTGTTATCAAAACATTGCGGAAGACTTGCTTCCTGTGGATTTACGTTAAGTAAAAATCAAGCCTAATGTGCTTGAAAATAAAGGCAATGAGATGAATTAAAGGAGATGATTTTATCTCATTATTAAACTCTAAATTGAATTGAAATAAATATAATTTTAATGAGTGTGCTCTTTACTCCATCCAACTGAATGAATCAGAGGGATAAGGCAAACTCGTGCTTAAAAAAGGAATTTAACATGAAAACAAACTTATGGATTGTTGGAACAACGGTTTTTTTATTGTCGCAAATTGCATCTGCGATTGAATTTGGTGGCTATTTCCGTACGGGAATCGGTGCAACTGAAAATGGCAAAACACAAGAGTGTTTTCGACTCACGGGGGCGCCGACCAAGTATCGTCTTGGCAATGAATGTGAACAATATGGTGAGTTTTTTGCCCAACAAAACCTGATCAAATTAAAAGATAATTCCGAACTGAACATCAAAGGAATGCTTCAGTTCTATAACCAATATGGGCAAACATTAAGTTTTAATGACGACAATGGTTTTACCCGAATGAATCAAATTTATTTGGATTGGAGAAATATTTCCTATCTGAATGGGGCAAATCTCTGGGCAGGTAGGCGATTTTATCAACGTAATGACATTCACATGACTGATTTCTTTTATTGGAATCAGAGTGCTACTGGCTTCGGTATTGATGATTATAAAATCAATGACTTGTCCTTAAGTTATGTGTTTTCCCGAAAAGACAATGTATTTCAGGAAAAATATATCAATCGACATGATGTGACAGTCAAAGGGGTTCCAATCGGTTCTAAAAATACAATCAATACGGGTTTGTCATTGATTGATGCAGATGAGATGGGCTGGGCATTGACTGTGCAAAATGTCACGGCTGAGGTATTGAATGGTAAAAATACCGTGGCGCTACAATATGGTCAAGGTGCTGGAATCGGGCTGAGTTATACCGGTAACCCTGAGCTGGATCGTGATACTTCTTCACTGCGCTTTCTTGAAATCTTGGATTGGAGCTCAGACAGTAAGAAATTCAATGGACAAGCTCAATTTATTTACCAAAAAGACCAACTGAAGAATCAACAAGATCGTGATTGGATTTCAGTGGGCTCTCGGGTGGCGTATGTGGTTCAAGATCATTTTAAAATTTCCACTGAAATTGGCTATGACCAAATTAAGGCCAATGACCAAACCCGTAATCTGACCAAATTGACACTGGCACCAACCTGGTCGATAAAGGGCACAGGCTATTATGATCGTCCAGAACTGCGCCTTTATTATACCTATGCATTTTGGAACGATAATGAGCAAAAAATGCGTGACTTGGTGATGCCGAATAACAATTTTCACAATGTGAATCGTGGTTCAAACTTTGGTGCTCAATTGGAATATTGGTGGTAAGGCTTTAATTGATTATTCAAAAATGAGTGGTCTTATAAGATCGCTCATTTTAAAAAATGTGACTCAATTGAAAATATGACTCAATTAAGAATGTCATCAACCATTGCTATTGGAATAAGTCAGTAGCAGCAGAAAGTCAAAAACAATAAAAGCAACAACGGAAAACAACACCCAAGGAAGCAATCACAATGAAAGCATTGGTACTGGAAGAAAAAGATAAACTGCAAATTCGTGATATTGAGATCAATGAATATCTAAGTGCAACTGATGTACGTATTAAAATTGCCAAAGTGGGTATCTGTGGCAGTGACGTGCATTATTATCAGCATGGTCGAATTGGTGATTTTATTGTCAATGCACCAATGATTCTGGGGCATGAAGCGAGTGGGATCATTGTTGAAGTGGGTTCAGCAGTTCAACATTTAAGAATAGGCGATCGCGTATGTATGGAGCCGGGGGTTTTTGAGCCTAATTCTCCAGAAGCGATGCAGGGTTTGTATCATCTAGATCCGAATATTCAGTTTTGGGCAACACCGCCTGTACATGGTGTATTGCGTGAGTCAGTAGTTCATCCTGCAAACTTAACCTTTAAGGTACCAGATCATGTCAGCCTTGAAGAAGCGGTGTTGGTTGAACCTTTGGCCTCAGGTGTACATGTGGCTCGCAAAGTGGGTATTTCACCTGGAGATACTGCTGTGGTTACTGGTGCAGGGACGATTGGTGCTTTAATGGCATTGGCATTACTCGCATCAGGCTGTAGTCAAGTTATCATCACGGATATAAAACAACAGAAGCTGGATTTTTTAGTCCAGCATTATGGTGAGCGTTTAATTGCATGTAATGTCGCACAGGAAGATTTAAAGTGCTTTGTACAACGGCACTTTGTCGGTGGTGTCGACCTATTTGTTGACTGTAGTGGTCATGCAAGCGCAATTGCAGCAGCGCCCGATTGTCTAAAACCTGCGGGCAAACTGGTTTTTGTTGGAATGCCACAACACGCTGTGCCGATGGATATTGTTGCCATGCAGGTCAAAGAGATTGAGACGATTTCAATTTTCCGTTATGCAAATGATTATGAGCGTTCTATTGCGATGATTGCTTCTGGTCAAATTAATGTGAAGCCGCTAATTTCCAAAAATTTTCATTTTAATCAAAGTATTGAGGCATTTAAGTTGGCGGTATCGGCACCTGCAGATGTGATTAAAATTATTATTGATTTTGATCTGTAATTTATTAATTATTAGTTACTTAGATATGTGAGACGGGATATTTATATTTAAAAATGAAGCGTTTAAAAATGAAGCATTTAAAAATATGTACTCCCACCCAACAGCGACATCCATGCCGTCCTATGGTAGGACAACCATCTATGATTCAAAGTACAAAAAACGAATTAATGACCAATAGTTTCTAAAAGTTTATACAAAAATATATGCTTTATTTATGATCAATGACTAGATGTAAAGTACTTGTATGAATAATGAGTTGGTTTGGTTGTATTTATTATATTAATTAAATGAAAATTAAATAATAACCTTGGATGGTATGATTTTAATTTTGTATTTATATCCTAACTTTTTTGATCATCATAAATAATAATTAAGTATTTTATATAAGTAAGTTTTTTATTATTCAAGTGGTTTTTATTTGTATGTTTAATTCAATTGAATTTACTAAAACCCTAAAAGAAAATACTTTATACATATCGGTCTTTATATTTGTCGTAATTTGTCAATGAATTTGTAGTGAAATGTCAATACGCATATTTCTAAATTTTATACTTTAACACTGTGTTGTGAATATTTATCAATAAAATTCCACAACTTTTATAACTTTAAGAAATGATTTAAATCAATACCAATCGATAAGACAGCACGAAGGATTTGTGAATCTTGGTATGTATTTTAGTTTGAGACGACGATATAGACCATGACAAGAAAATTTTTATAAATTGGAGTACGTATGCAAGATTTTACTTTATCCAAGTGGGTATTTTTAATTTCAACAGTAGTTTATTCAAGCTATTCTTTTGCGGGTTTTAATGTAAATCCAATTGTAGACAGCTATGAAAATAAAAATAGTCCTCAACCAATTGTGCTTGTACATGGCTTAGCTGGGGCAGAACATGTAAAGTTTTTAGGAAAATTTTCTATTTACGACTACTGGGGCTCAACATTAACTCAATTGGCTGAACAGTCCACACCAGCCATAGCTGTTTCTATAAGTCCTTTAAATAGCAATGAATATCGTGGTGAAGAATTAATCAAGCATTTACAGTATATCCAAACGACTTACTATCGTGATGACGTTAAATTTAATTTAGTAGGACATAGTCAAGGGGGACCAACATCCCGTTATGCGCTTGGGGTTAAACCTGAGTTGGTGTCCTCCATCGCGACTGTTGGTTCTCCACATCGGGGAAGTCCATTTGCTGATCAAAATATCCAAGAATATGAAGTAACTGGAAAATTAGATATTAGCAGTATGTTGCCTTATTCTTCGCTACAGTCTGTGTTGAATTTTTTGCAAAATATCATTTATAGACATGATTTTTTAAGTGCACTTCATAAAATTATAATTGATGGCAGATTAGATGAAAATGATATTAAAACCTTTAATGCCAACACCTCGTTCTGGGTGTGGGGCGGTGAGGGTGTTAGAAAATTACCAGATGAAGATTATCGTCGTAACAGTCTAAATTATATTAATTTGCTTGAAGGGATCCGAGCCAATAGTGCCAAAAGTATGCAAGACTTTAATACTTTATTCCCTGAGGGTATCCCCATTTCTGCTCAATGTCTAAAACAGACAGCTAATCCAAGCGATTATAATCTACCCAATACACCTGATCGATATTTTATCAAAGGATCCGATGGAAATTCCTATCCTATTTATATGACATCATGGACGGGAAAAATTGATGAAGTGGTAAATTTATTTCCCAACCAAGCACATGATGGTACGGTCTCGGTATGTAGTAGTCGTCTAGGAAACTTAAAAGGAATTTATAACTGGAAACATAGAGAACAGTCAGGAACATTTAGTAAATACGATGAATCATTCTCAGTTTCAGGCTGGCCTTGGAATTGGGGTTGGGTTCAAACACCGACGAAATGGGCAACAATTCCAAACCCAATTGATGTTTTAAAAGATCATGCAAATTATTTAAAGGAAAATAATATGTGATTGACTTTGGGCTATATTGATCTATAAAGAATAAATATAGCCTGATTTTATTTAAAACAAAAAATCAGGGATTTTAAATGAAAAAAAGTATTTTAGTTTCATCTTTTTTTCTAGTGGTTATTGTTTGTTTTCTATGGCTTGTGTTTAAGCCAATAGATAAACAGACAAATAATCAGGAGGATTTAAAGCCAGATCAAGCGACCGCTTTAAATATAGGTAGTATAAAACCAAGCAGTGGTTTTATACCCATTGCAGTTGATGCATTTGGAGGGAATATTTACTGTGAATTAAGTTTTGATACAAATCAAACTTTTGTTTTAGACAATATGACCAAGGATTGTTTTGATAAGTTGCTAAAAAATAATCCAACTGAATCTGATCCTACCAATTTTGGTTTAAATTTTTTCAATAAGCTGTTGGTTGATCCAACTCAAAGTATCGTAAAGGATTTATGGATTAGGTATGTCAAATATACCGATCAGGTCATTTTAACCCATAAGGCACATTCGAAAAATCAAGTGAATTATAAAAATGCGAAAAGACTTGTAGATGCGATTCGATCTATCCGAGCAAGATTTTTTACCCCCTTTGAGATAAAGGCATTATTTGGGGCAAGTGACAAAATTGAAGATTATGAGTTGGTTGTTTTAAAAATAAATGAATCTACAGGGATGACAGATGATGAAATCGAACAGGAACTCAATGCAGCGATAAGCAACCTGCCCGAAAAATCGAGAAAGGCCATAAAGTTTAATAAAGACTTTAACGATGTATCTCGTAAAGTTCAGGAAATAAAAAATAGAGGAGGTTCACAGGAAGAGATACGCAAGGAGCGGTTAAAAGTGTTTGGTCCTGAAGTGACCGAGCGGATGGAATCTGTTGATCAATCAAGAGCGCAATTTAAAAACCAAGCAGAAATATATATGCAAAAGCGAGGTGAAATTATGCAGCGTAATTTAAATATGCTTGATCAGGAAAAATCAATTGAAGCGCTTAGAAAAGAAATTTTTAGTGACGGATATGATAAGCGGAGAATTATCAGTCTGGAAAAAATTTATGATACGGAAAAATCGCTAGATATTCTCAATTAATGTAAGTGTATTCAATGAATCAATCTAGTTAATGGGACCGTAGAGAATAAATAAAGTTAGGTCTTATTTAGTATTTGTAATCTAGCCATAGTTTAAGGAGTAAAGTATGACAGCCAAAATTACACGACGAGAACTTATTCAAAAAAGCCTATTCGGTTTTGGTGCACTGTCTTTATCTGCGGGTTTTACGGGATGTAATGACAGTTCAGATCGAGAATCAACAACGCTACAAGTCAATTTTGAACATGGGGTTGCCAGTGGAGACCCTTTACAAGATCGCGTGATTTTATGGACACGCTTAACGCCCAATGATAGCAGCGCACGTTTGCAAGTGACTTGGGAAATCGCTTTAGATGATCAATTCAAGCAAATCATTAAAACAGACAAAGTCACCACAGCAAAAGCACAAGACTTCACTGTGAAAGTTGATGCCACAAACTTAAAACCAGATCAACGCTATTTCTATCGTTTTAGCTTTGGCAATAAATTTTCACCAGTTGGACAAACCAAAACATTACCAATCAATCCGACCAAGGTCAGTTTTGCGGTATGTTCTTGCGCGAATTATCCAGCAGGGTATTTCTATGTTTATCGTGAAATGGCCAAGCAAGATGTTGATGTGGTGATTCATTTGGGTGACTATATTTATGAATATGGTCAAGGTGGTTATGCAACAGAAGATGCAGTGAAGTTAGGACGTACTTTGGCTGCGGACAATAATCAAGAAATTATCAAGTTAGATGATTATCGCAAACGCTATGCGTTATATCGTAAAGACAAAGATTTACAAACCTTGCATCACCGTCACCCATTTATTGTGATTTGGGATGATCATGAGTTGGCAAATGATACATGGCGAGACGGCGCTGAAAATCACCAAGCCAATGAAGGGCCTTTCCTCGATCGTAAACTTGCAGCATTACAAGCGTACTTTGAATGGATGCCGATTCGCCCTATTTCCGCAAATGATCATCTCAATATTTATCGCCAGTTTGACTTTGGTACACTGGTGCAATTGACCATGTTAGATACCCGTATCCTTGCCAGAGATAAGCAACTGGAATATACCGATTATATCACCGCTTCTGGTATGGATTTTCAACGTTTTCAGACTGACTTAACCAATCAGAATCGAACCTTGATGGGGTATACCCAACGTGAATGGTTACAGCAAAAGTTGGCTCAATCCAAGGCAACGTGGAATGTATTGGGTCAGCAAGTGTTGATGGGTAAGATATTAATCCCTGCTGAATTACTGGTACCTTTGAGTGCAGTTCTGAGTGGAAACGCAACTCAAGAGGTTTTAAATCAAATCAATACGATGATTATGGAGTTAGTGCAACTGAAAATGCGTGTGCTACAGGGCGATCCAACATTGACAGCAATTGAAAAGGCACGTTTAACCACAGTCGCACCTTATAATTTAGATGCTTGGGATGGTTATTATGTTGAACGTGAAATTCTGTATAACACTTTAAAAGCATTGAACAAGAAGGTCGTAGTGCTGGCAGGTGATACCCATAATGCATGGTCATCAGAGTTGTATAGTCAGGCGGGTGATTTTGTCGGTGTCGAACTGGCGACAAGTTCAGTGTCATCGCCGGGAATTGAAAAGTACCTCAATATTCCAGTGGAACAGTTACAGCAGTTTGAAATGGCGTTTACCACACTGATTGATGAGTTGGATTATACCAATCTAAATCAACGTGGTTATCTGAATGTCAGCTTTACTGCAACGCAGGTTCAAGCGGACTGGATCTATGTCGATACCATTAAAGAGCCGCAATATACTGTGGATACAAAACGTGGGCATCAAGTGGTGCTGAATAATCAATTGGTCAATACCCGTTCGATTAAGAAAACTGCTTAATAAAAGCCTATTTAATTTTATATCGCCTGACTACTGAAGAAGATTTAGATGCTATTGCTATCGCGTCATTTCTTCAGTAGTGCAGGGTTTGGCTGTCTTTGTACACATAATGAAATAACACAAGAATATCAGGAGTAAAAAACCATGGCTGGATTATCGATTTGGCACGTACTTATTTTTGCAATTGTGGTGATCTTACTTTTTGGCACATCTAAATTAAAAAATTTAGGTAAAGATGTCGGCGGTGCGGTAAAGGATTTTAAAAAATCAATTCAAGATGATGAAATAACCGCTGCTGCGCTGAATGAACCAAGAACACAGGAACATCAAAATAGTAATACTGATGTGAACTCTACGGTAAAGCACTAAAACTGGAGAACTAACACATGCTTGATGTCGGATTTTCTGAATTATTGGTTTTTGGGATCATTGCGCTGTTGGTGTTAGGGCCAGATAAACTCCCTGAAGCTGCGCGTTTTGTTGCGAAATGGTACAGTAAATTGAAACGTCTCATCAGCAATGTTCAGAACGACATTGACCGTGAATTACGCTTATCCGAATTGCGCGAACAGATGCAGAATGAGATGCAGCGCATTCAAGAATTAGAGCAAAAAATGCAGGCGCAGATGCATGAACTACAGCAATTATCGGCTATGCCTGGAGATGCTATACAGCCAGAACAAGCACCAGCGCTATTAAAGAAACAGCCATTAGAACAACCGCAATTAAAAGAACAGCAAATAGCCCAGCTGAGGGTGAAGCAGATTTATCAACCTGTCTCACGTGATATTCCTACTGTCTATTTGCCAAGTATTTGGCTAAAACAGGCTAAATCTAATGATGACAAACTCAGCATTGTTCCTGTTCAATCCAAATCAATATTGCAATTGAAGGTGGCTGTATGACGTCAATGATACCGCAGCTACAAGAGCAAGCTTCTGAAGAAGCGACTCAGCTTGAAGCAATGCCGATCACCCGACATTTGATGGTGTTGCGCCAGCATTTGTTTAAAATTATCGGGGTATTAATTGTGCTTTTTTTCTGTTTGTTGCCATTTGCAAACAGAACTTATTCAATGCTATCTGAACCATTACGTGCCCAATTACCTGCCAGTTTGACCATGATTGCTACTGATGTAACTGCAACATTTATGGCACCTTTTAAACTGAATTTCTTTATTGCGCTGATGCTGGCGATGCCTTTTATTATTTATCAGATTTGGGCATTTATTAAACCTGCATTGTATGAAAAAGAAAAGAGTCTGGCATTGCCATTGTTATTGAGCAGTATTTGCTTGTTTTATTCAGGAATTGCCTTTGCCTATTTTATTGCCTTGCCTTCGATTCTGCATTTTTTTATCAGTGTTTCACCTGATACCGTTGCGCCAATGACAGACATTAACAGTTACTTAAGTTTCTGTTTAAAACTCTTTTTGGTGTTTGGGGTCACTTTTGAAATTCCAATTATTACACTGGTACTGATTTTAATCGGTTTGGTCAGCACGCAAACGCTGGTGGAAAAAAGACGCTTTATTATTGTGGGCTGTTTTTTTATTGCAATGTTTGTCACGCCACCAGATGCTATTTCGATGATCATGTTGGCAATTCCAATGTGGATGTTGTTTGAATTGGGGTTGGTATTTGGCAAGATGATTGAAAAACGTAAACGTGTATAAGCACTGATTTTTAGCGAAAGTGGTTAAGTGTTGCTTTGTTCTATTCAACCTTTCTTTTTTAAAGCAGGCGAATTCATATTTAAGTGTATAAATTCGCCATATCTCTAGATTTTAACCCATCCTTGTCTCATGGATGAGTACGTAATACTGTTCTAAACCCCACATGCGTTGCAGCCAAATCAAACTCTTGCGGATATCGACTACTATTTCGATAACGAGAGCAATAACTTGAAGCACATAAGAAAGAACCACCTTTAATCACATATTGGGTTGCTGCGATGCTTTGCTGACGCAGATCCGTATAATTTCCCATATGTTGATCATGCGCGCCTTGATATACAGAAGAGCTCCACTCCCAAACATTACCAATCATATCGAACAATTGGAACGCATTGGCAGGGTAGCAACCGACAGGTGCCACACCTGCAAAATGGTCGTCAACAGAATTATGCAGTGGAAATTCGCCTTGCCAGTAATTGGCTTGTGGATGTTGATGGGCATCCTGAGGTGCTTGGTGCAGTGGTGTATCGACTTTTGAACCTGCTTTGGCAGCATATTCCCATTCTGGTTCAGTAGGTAAATCTCGTCCTAACCAAACTGCATAATGTTCAGCATCATTTTTGGTCACATAGCGAACAGGTTCAGCAGGGCGTGGAGCTTGACCCGAAGCGCCATTGGGCGTTTTCCAAGTGTAATCAGATTTGAGTTGCCACCACTGATTAGGCTTATTGGCATCTGGTGAAAATACAGCCGCCTGTTTCTGTTGCTCTGCATCAGTTACATAGCCTGTGGCTTTTACAAAACTGCTAAATTGCGCCACAGTCACTTCGGTTTGATCAATCCAGAAACCCTCAACTTGTCGTTGTTTTTGCCCAAAATTAAGTTCATCGGGATAGGCTTTATCGGAGCCTAGCTGAAATGAACCTTTGGCAATCCAAACCATCCCCGCTGTTGGCTTTTTTTGCCATGCATCAGGTAAACCTGAATAGTGTTCGCATTGCTGCAATGAACCAAGCGGTGTAGAAGCTTTACTGGTTTGTTTGGGAGAATGGTGCGAGTTGGTCGTAACCTTATTGCAGCCTGTTACAAGAAACAGGCTACACAGTGTAATTAAAAGGGGACTGAACTTCATTGAATGTTGTATTCCTTGACTCCATTTTGTTGGGTATATTTGTTATATACATCAAGTAGTTCTTGTAGTTTTGCTGGATTATTTTGTGCAAGGTTTTGGGTTTCACCACGGTCATTTTTTAAGTTATATAATTCCCAAGTTCCCGTTCCTAGCTCTGCTTTACCTTGTAAAGCAATTTTCCATTCGCCTTGACGCGCATATTTACTGCCATGCAATTCATCGGCAAAACTAAAGTTTACAGGGCGAATCGTCTGCGCTTTATTTTCAAGCACCGATTTCCATGAGGAACCACTTGGGGTATTAATCTGACGGCCTTTATATTGACTTTGTGGGACGGCAATATTGGCATAATCTAAAACAGTAGGGAAAACATCGAGTACTGAAGCAAAACCATGATAGGTTGCTTGCGCTTTATTTTGATGAGGAAGTTTAACAATGGCTGGTGCTGTGGTTGCACCTTCACCTGCAGTATCTTTCCATAAATGGAAAGGTGCGGCACTGACTTCAGCCCAACGCGGACCGACATAGTGATAAGAACTGGATGTACCGACATTATTCACCCGATTATCAAAACCTGATTCGGCTCCATAATTACCACGGATAAAGCCTTCAGCCCCATTATCTGAAACAAAGAAAATTAAAGTATTGTCGTATAAGTTATTGCGTTTTAAATACTCAATCACGCGTCCAATATTGGCATCAAGGTTTTCAACCATTCCCGCATAGATTTCCATTCTGCGTGCTTCTAATACTTTTTGCTCAGCGGAAAGTTCATTCCATTTGCCATATTTTTGTGGTGCATTTTGTGTCGCAATCGGTTCGGCTGCAGTAAAGTTGGCTGGAATTAGACCAAGTTGTTTTTGGCGGGCAATACGACCATTACGAATCACATCATAACCAGCATCGTACACGCCACGATAACGGTCACGATATTCAGTTGGGGCTTGTAATGGCCAATGAGGTGCTGTGTAGGCAGCATAAGCAAAGAATGGTTTGCCTGAATTTTTTCCTGACTCTAAATAGCTAATTAATTTATCAGTGAAGTAATTGGTTGAGAAAAAATCATCGGGTAAGGCTGAAATTGGAACAACTTTACCATCCTCTGTATAGGTGGCATTACGTTTGTAGGCACTAGGTGCTTGTTTAAAGTGTAAATCTAGACCTTGTAATAGCGTAAATGAGTGATCGAAGCCTTTTACATGTGCGTTGGTTTCAGCGGTTAAACCGAGGTGCCATTTTCCGCTGATATAGGTTCGGTAGCCATTATCTTTAAGCACTTCTGCAATTGAGAGTGAGCGCTCATTTAAGTAGCCCTCATAACCCGGCTGGCCTTTTAAGTGGGCAGGGGTGAGCTCAGCCATAGCCCCAATGCCCGCTAAGTGATGGTCTGTACCCGAAATCAATTGTGAACGTGTCGGTGAGCAGGTCGGGGCAGTATGATAGTCCGTTAAAATCCGACCTTCTTTGGTCAGTGCATCAATATTTGGAGTGTGTATTTCTCCACCAAAGGCTCCTAAATCTGAATAACCTAAATCATCTGCCATGATAAATAAAATGTTTGGTTGTTTCTTGGTTTCCACCACAGTATTTGAATCGTCGGAATCATTATTATTACATGCTGAAATTGAAAGGCTGAATAATGCAATGGAAAGTGTTGTAAGCAGATTTTTATGAGACATACGTGTCGACTTGGTTTTCTAAAAAATTAGGCTGAGTTTAGAGTGTTAATTTTTATGGTAAAAATAATTAAAATTTGATTGTTAATCTGAAAAAAAGAAAAGCCCTCAATATGCTTCCAAATAGATGTTGAAATCATTTAAAAGTAAGCATGTTGAGCTGTTTAATAAAACCAAAATACTTCTAGGCTAAAAAATAAGCACCATCAGCTTATAGCAAGGTGTCGGATATGCTTTAGGCATATTCGGAAAGTTTTATATTAATGATAATTTAATACAGAATATTCAATTACACCTTTGCAATATTATGGGGTTGAGATACTGATATTTGAGTCGATCCGACCGAATCAATTAAATTGACTAAACTTTAAACATTGGTGTGAATCAATAAGCTGTTTTGATTCGAAAGTATGTTTTTTAAACAAAAATATACAGAACTGTCTGTTTTTATGTTGATGGTGTATTGATTAATTGAAGATTAATGTGATAAATTCTACAGAATTAGAGGGAGATCTTTTTTAAAGATTCTTGATGCCTTGATCCTATTTCCTTTCCCCAAGGGAAATAGGAGTTTTTAAGGCTGAATAAAAAGCACTGGATAAAGATATTTATAAAAGATAGAAATATATTATCTCAATATGGACTTAGATAAATTTTACTAAATAATGTATTTGTATGAGCTGTATTTTAAGAGTAATAACGCGAATCTATAGGTAAGTCTTACGATGAAAGTTTATGAAATGATATTTCATAAAGGAACTTATGAACAAACACGCTTATTTTATATTCAGAATAATAAAGCTTCACGTCAGCATTTTATTGAAAATATGCGTTTAGAACTTGAGCAAGAACTTAAGGATTTCAATCTTAATTGTAAATCTCAGTATAAGCATGATTTATTTGCCTTGTACAAAAAAGTCCAAAAAGAAAGCCATTTACATTTAGATGCGATGGAAGATGAATTTATACAAAATTCAAAAGCCATTTTTGATCAATGCATTTGTTTAATTGTTAAAAGTCATGAGGTTTTACATGTTGTAAAACCTCTTATTTAAAAAGTATCAGTCAAAATAAATAATCATTAAAAATCAATTCTATAATTGATTGAATTCGTGGTTTTATTGTTTTTTATCATAATACAGCCAATTGCTGTTGCGCTAATTCATAGCCTTGGTCTGCGGCTTTTTTAAACCATGCTTTCGCTTTATTGATATCTTGAGGTAGGCCTGAATTTCCATCTAAGTATAGAGATCCCAATTTAAATTGTGCTGACACATCACCATTTTCAGCCGACTTGTGATACCAATAATTTGCAAGATCTTGATCTTTCTTTATATTTTTCCCATCTGAATATTCTTCAGCTAAATTGTATTGTGCCATGGCATTGTTCTGATTTGCAGATTTGGTCAGCCATTCAATACCTTTACGGGTATTTTTACCGACACCTGATCCCCATAAATAACTCATTGCCAAACTGAGTTGAGATTCTGAATCACCCGCTTCTGCGGCTTTTTTAAACCAAAAAACACCTTTTTCTTCATCAAAGGACACACCCTGATTGCCACTACTATAAAGATAACCCACTTGGTATTGCGCTTTTACGTCCCCGTTGTTGGCTTTTTCGAGTAGCGCTTCAAAACTTTCTGCAAATACAAGTGTGGCGGGGGAAAATGTAAGAATAATCAGAGGATACAGCAGTTTTTTAATTTTAAATTTCATCATTTTTCAATCATTTGTGTTTTTTAATCAATAAAATTAAAGTGCAAAATTAAGTTATAGTCAACTTAATTTGAGCCAAGACTTATTCTATTTTGTTTTTCAAGCTTAGCTCCCTAGGGAACTAAGCTTACCTAAATAATGAAAATGAAGAGCTTATATCACTCGACAAATTGGGGTAAAAGACGCTGTTAATACTACACAAAATTATCTAAACACTCGCATGTTTAGTGGTGAGCAGCATTAAAGCATCGTCCTAAGTATCCAGCTTACATATTTGGATAGTTAGGCCCACCACCACCTTCCGGTGTTACCCATGTGATATTCTGAGATGGATCTTTGATATCACAAGTCTTACAGTGAACACAGTTTGCAGCATTAATCTGGAAGCGCTTAGAACCATCATCATTTTCCATAATCTCGTAAACACCAGCAGGGCAGTAGCGTTGAGCAGGCTCATCCCATTTTGGTAAGTTGACATTGACTGGAATAGAAGCATCGGTCAGCTTTAAGTGAGCTGGCTGATTCTCTTCATGTACGGTATTCGATACAAATACAGAAGATAAACGATCAAAGGTTAATTTACCGTCTGGCTTTGGATAGGTGGGTTTAAATGTCGCAGCATCTACAGTTTTTAATGCACTAAAGTCAGGTGCAAGGTCATGTAGGGTAAATGGCACTTTAAAGATATTTTGATCGATAAAGTTAAATGCACCACCCATCCATAAACCGAATTTATGCATTGCTGGACCAAAGTTACGCGAACGATGTAACTCTTCTTTTAACCAACTGTTGTTGAATTTGTCAGTATAAGCAGTCAATTCTTTAGCAAAGAAATCTTCGCCTTCAGCGACACGCGCAACCGCTAAATCACCACCTTTCTCATGACCCGCTTGGATTGCTTCAAATACAGCTTCACCACACAACATACCCGATTTCATCGCAGTATGAGAGCCTTTGATTTTAGCAAAGTTTAAGAAACCAGCATCATCACCAATTAAGCAACCGCCTGGGAAGGTTAGTTTAGGTAGAGAGTTTAGACCACCTTTAACAACTGCACGTGCGCCGTAAGAAATACGCTTACCACCTTCAAGATATTGCTTGATCAGTGGATGTGTTTTCCAACGTTGCATTTCAGCAAAAGGATACATATGTGGATTTTCATAAGATAAATCAACAATCATACCCAAGGTCACTTGGTTGTTTTCAGCGTGATATAACCACCAGCCGCCTGAAGAACCTGTTTCTGCCAAAGGCCAGCCTGAACCATGCATCACTAAACCAGGTTTATGTTTTGCAGGGTCAATTTCCCAAAGTTCTTTGATCCCGATACCGTAATGTTGTGGATCAGCATCTTGGTCTAAGTTGTATTTTGCAATCAAACGTTTACCGAGATGTCCACGGCAACCTTCTGCAAAAATTGTGTATTTTGCATGAAGTTCATAGCCAGGGGTAAAGTTATGAGTAGGTTCACCATCTTTACCAATACCCATATCACCAGTTTGGATGCCTTTTACAGAACCATCTTCATGATAAAGGATTTCTGAAGCAGCAAAGCCAGGGAAGATAGAAACTTCTAACTCTTCCGCTTTTTGACCTAACCAACGCACGACATTACCCAATGAAATAACATAGTTACCATCATTGTGCATGGTTTTAGGAACCATCCAATGTGGTGCTTCTTGTGACTTTTCAGCAGACATGAGGAAATAAGTTTTGTCCTCAGTCACAGGTACATTTAAAGGTGCACCTTGTTCTTTCCAGTCAGGGAAAAGTTCATTGATTGCACGAGGTTCAAGTACAGCACCAGAAAGGATATGCGCACCAACTTCAGAGCCTTTTTCAACCACACAGACGGAAAGGTCTGGAAGATTGTTTTCAAGCGCTAATTGACGAATTTTAATCGCAGCAGAAAGACCCGCAGGGCCTGCGCCTACGATCACTACGTCAAACTCCATTGACTCTCGTTGTAAATCTTTCATAAAAAGAAATCCTATTTCGCTTAGCGGTATTTTAATTTATTGGGGTAAAAATATCAAATAAAAAAGCCTCAAAAAAGGACTGTTTGATGAGCAAATTCAAAATGGTATCGACAAAAAAGCCAGCTAGATTTAGCTGGCTTTAAAATGGGATAACTGATTTTACAAGGTTACTTTTACGATTTTTGCGGATCGTAGAGTTTTTCCTTGATGAAGAGGGCAGGAATAACACCGCAAATTAAATAAGCACCCCCCATCACCACAAAACCTAAACCAATAGAACCACCCGATGCCAAGTAGCCAATCGTTGCAGGCGCAAGTGCTGCACCAAGACGCCCCACGTTATAGGCACCACCAATCGCTGTACCACGAATCGCTGTCGGGAAACTTTCCGTCATATAGGTGGCATTTACACCATAAGGAATACCGTATAAAAATCCGAAAGCGATCAGTAAATATAAAATGTTGCTGGGTGAGTTATAAAAAACAATCAGTGGTAGAAAAATAGCAGTCCCAATCGCACCAAAGGCATAAGTAAAGCGACGACCAAGTTTATCAGCCATCATCCCCGCAAGGACTTTACCGAGGATCATGGCGGTATAGGTACCGACCATATATGCGGTCATTTCCTTAAACTTCATGCCTAATTCACTTTCTAGATATGAAGGCATCCAGTTATTTACCCCATAATAACCAAATTGCAAGAAGCCTGCTGTGAGCGCCCACAAGATAAACATATTGCGATTTCGTTTATCTTTAAAAATCAGTTTAAATGCTGAAGTTTCCTCAGAATTTTTATCACGTGTTGGTTGTTGTAAACGAGACTGTTGCCATGCGAGTGGTTCTGGTACCAAAAGATGCATTAAAACAGCAATCAACACCGGTACAATGGCAACATAAAACAGCATACGCCAGCCATGATCTGGAATAATCCATCCAGCGAGTAGCGTTGCAACAATATAGCCAACAGTCCAACCTGCTTGTAAGGTACCCAATACCGTTGTACGGTAACGTGTAGGTACATATTCCGCCATCAAGGTATTGCAGGCAATATAAAGCGAGCCTAGTCCGAGAGAAGCAAAAAAGCGTAATAGACCAAATTCAAGAAAACTTTGGGTAAAGCCTAGTCCACATGTAAGTAGTGAAAAGGTGAGAATAGAAATAACCACGATCCGTACTCGACCAAATTTGTCACATGCCCATCCCCCAAATATCCCACCAACAGCCATACCCGCCAAGGTAAAACTACCCAGCATACCTGCCTGAACGGAACTTAAACCAAAATCTGCCTTAATACTGTTGAGACTATAAGACAGCAGCATCAGATCGGCACCATCCACCAACAAGGCTAAAAATGCAAAAATAAATGCAATTTTCCAAGTATGAGGCTGTATTGAAGAGAGATGTGTATTGTAGTTTGTCGCCATAATCCATTACCTACATTTGATTTACAGCACTTCAAATCGTTTTAAAGTGCCTGAAAATTAATTAAGACGCAGCACGAATCATATTTCGCGCAATAATCATTTGTTGAATTTGGGTGGTGCCTTCATAGAGACGGAATAAACGTACATCTCGGTAAAAACGTTCAATGGCATATTCACTGATATAGCCAGAGCCACCATGAATCTGTACGCAGCGATCGGCCACGCGACCACACATTTCAGTGGCAAACATTTTTGCGCATGATGCTTCTGTGCTGACGTTGTGCCCAGCATCACGTTGTCTTGCCGCATCTAAAACCATACATTGCGCTGCATAAATTTCTGCTTTGGAGTCAGCAAGCATGGCTTGAATCAGTTGGAATTCAGCAATCGCTTGTCCAAATTGCTTACGCTCAAGGGCGAACTTTAAAGTATCGTCTAACATACGTATGGCAGCACCGACACTGATTGCGGCGATATGCAAACGACCTTTATCCAAGACTTTCATTGCGGTTTTAAATCCGACACCTTCGACACCGCCAATTAGTGCTGAGACAGGAACCCGACAGTTTTCAAAAATCACATCACAGGTATGGGCACCTTTTTGCCCCATTTTTTTATCTGTTTTACCTAGAGAGATTCCTGCGGTTTTGCGATCTACGATAAAAGCAGAAATTCCACCAGCACCTTTAATGTCTGGATTGGTTCGTGCCATCACGGTAAATACCCCTGCATGAGGTGCATTGGTAATAAAGCGTTTGGTGCCATTTAAAATATAAAATTCACCTTCTTTTACAGCACTGGTTTTTAAAGAGGCAGCATCTGAACCTGCATCTGGTTCAGTTAAGCAAAAAGAACTGATCACTTCGCCACGTGCTAAACGGGGTAAGAAAAATGATTTTTGAGTTTCGGTACCATCAATAATCAGACCACTCGAACCGATTCCATTATTGGTGCCGATCAGTGAACGAAAGGCAGGCGAAGTACGTCCAAGTTCAAAAGCGATAGACACCTCTTCTTCCATGGTCAAGCCAAGACCTTCATATTCTTCTGGAATCGTCAGTCCAAACAAACCTAAAGCTTTCATTTGCTCAATGATGGCTTGAGGGATTTGATCTGTTTCTGCGACTTCATTCTCATGAGGAATGAGGACACCATCTACAAACTGTCGAATCATATCTACCAGTTGTTTGAGTGTTTCCTGATCTCGAATCATAGTCTTGTCCTTTGTACAACATGTTGAAAACATCGAGCTGATGTTGCTAAAACCCTGCATATTGATGCGATAGTAATCAAAGGATCAGTAGAAAACAATATATTTTGAAAATTAATTTCGCAATGCGGTATATTGTGCTTGTTTTTCAGTTGGCTAATTATTTGATTTAATTAATCTATATTTGTTGAATAAAAATCATCACTTTTGATGAAAAAATTAAGTTTTATTTTTAAAGTTTTCTGTGTATATTAAAAATATATATCGCTATGCGAAATTTATATTAAATAAATTTTCCTGTAGGAAATTAATCAAAGGTTAGTGGAATAAACATGGGTGCTTTAAATGGAATTCGTGTACTTGACTTAAGTCGAGTACTGGCTGGACCGTGGTGTGGACAGATTCTTGCCGATTTAGGCGCAGAAGTGATTAAGGTTGAAAGACCGAAACTAGGTGATGATACGCGTTCTTGGGGACCACCTTGGATGAAAGATGACTCTGGACAGGAGACACGAGAAGCCGCTTATTATCAGTCGACCAATCGTAATAAACTTTCTGTTGCAATTGATATTGCAAATCCTGAAGGGCAGGCGCTCATCAAAGCACTTATTCAAGATACCGATGTGGTCATTGAAAACTACAAAGCTGGTTCTTTGAAAAAATATGGCTTGGATTATGCTTCTTTATCAGAAATTAATCCTAAACTGGTTTATTGCTCGATTACGGGTTTTGGTCAAAATGGACCGAGAGCAGAAGAACCTGGCTATGATTTTATCATTCAAGGAATGGGTGGACTGATGTCCATCACGGGTGAAAAAGATGATTTACCCGGTGGTGGTCCGCAAAAAGTAGGTGTCGCATTTTCAGACTTATCAACGGGATTATATTCAACCATTGCCATACAAGCGGCTTTGCTCAATCGTCATATGACGGGTTTAGGGCAACATATAGATATGGCTTTACTTGATGTGCAAATTGCCACAATGGCAAATCAAGGAATGAATTATCTTTCATCTGGAAAAGTGCCGGTACGTTATGGCAATGCACATGCCAATATTGTGCCTTATCAATTATTTAAAGCCGCAGATCGAGAGTTTATCATTGCTTGTGGTAATGACACCCAGTTTATTCAACTGTGCAGAAGTATTGGTTTGCCAGAGTTACCCAATGATGTTCGATTTACCCGTAATGCAGATCGTGTTAAGCATCGTGATGAAGTAATAGAAATTTTATCAAAGCATTTTTTAAGCAAGACTGCCGATGAGTGGGTGAGTGCAATTTATGCTGCTAAAGTGCCTGTTGGTGTGATTAATAATCTAGAGCAAGCTTTTAATGAACCTCAAGTAATTGCGCGAGAGATGCTGGTAGAAATGCAACATCCTCAACGTGAAAAACTTACTGTGGTCGGTTCCCCGATTAAGCTTTCACGTACACCTGTAGAGTATAGAAATGCGCCTCCTTTATTAGGCGAACATACTCAAACAATCTTAGGCCGTATTATCTCTCCAGCAAAACTTGATGAGTTAAAAGCCAAAGGCGTGATAGGATAGTTTTTAAATAGATGATGTGAGCAGTCTAAAGCCATTTTTTTCAATAAAATAAGCAAATTTAGACTTTTCACATCGAGATGGATGCATCGTTTTATTTTCAAAGTGAATCAGATGATTGCTTTTTGCTATTTATAGAAAAAATAGATTATAATTTTCGCAGTGCGAAACAAATATGTGAATTGGTATAACCATGAATGATGCCGTAGATGCAGAACAAACAGAAAAATTATTAGCGCCTTTGAGGCATGAGTTATTGCATCCGATTGAAGATATGCAAGATGAAAATGATCGTCAATTTATTACAGCTTTAGGACGTGGTTTAGAACTCTTACGTTGCTTTACCCCAAAACATCAGCATTTGGGTAATCAAGAGTTATCACAAATGACCGGTTTGCCTAAACCGACCATTACCCGTTTAACGCACACATTGTCACGTTTGGGCTATATCAAGCAGGTCCCAAATTCTAGCAAATTTCAACTTTCAGTTGGGGTTTTGGCGTTTGGTTACTCCATGCTTTCTAATGTGTCTATCCGTAATATTGCACATCCCTATATGAAAAACTTAGCGGATTATGCGGGTGCTGCTGTGGCAATGGCAACGCGTGATCGTCTAAATATGATTTATTTGGATGTGGTACAAGGCAAGGGCAATATGACCATGCGTCGCCAAGTCGGTACTTATTTACCGATTCATTTAAGTTCAATGGGACGTGCATGTCTGGCTGCAATGCCTGAAGATGAAAGAGAGTTTTTACTTGATGCAATCCGTAGTAAACATAAAGACGATTGGATCAAGATTAACCGTGATTTAGATAAGGCATTTAAAGATTATCAAGATTTTGGTTATTGTTTTTCAATTGGTGAATGGCATAAAGATGTCAATTCAGTGGCAGTCCCCTTGATTCATGAACAACATGGTCTACTGGTATTTAACTGCGGCGGACCAAGCTTTATTATGAACCGCGAAAAACTTGAAGAGGATATTGCACCGCGTCTTCTGCATATGGTGAATAATATTCGTACTGAAATTAGCTAATTTTATTGCTTTAAAACTGAAAGGCCAGCAACGATCTACATTGTTGGCCTTTTTAATAAGATGCATGTTAAATAGTTTGCTTACGAAAAATAGGTGCTGTTTTTTCATCAATGCACTCAGTGCTTGTTTAAATTCGTCACCTTGCAAACAAAGTGAGAATACAGTGGACTCATGATCGATCAGATTTAATAAATTATCGACAAGCATAGGATGCTAAGAAATGAGCCTCAAAATATAAAATAGTGAGTGGAAAGAATATGAAAACCAAAATTACAGAATTATTTGAAATTGAACATCCGATTATTCAAGGCGGTATGCATTATGTCGGTTTTGCCGAGCTGGCTGCTGCAGTTTCAAATGCGGGTGGGTTAGGCATTATTACCGGTTTAACCCAGCGAACACCTGAAAATCTAGCAAAAGAAATTGCCCGATGTCGAGAAATGACCGATAAGCCTTTTGGTGTCAATCTAACTTTCTTACCCACAGTCAATACACCTGATTATCCGGGTTTTGTCGAGGCAATTATTAAGGGTGGGGTAAAAGTTGTAGAAACAGCAGGCCGTAATCCTGAACAGGTCATGCCTTATTTAAAGGCTGCTGGAATTAAAGTAATTCATAAATGCACTTCGGTTCGGCATAGTCTAAAAGCTCAAAAAATTGGATGTGATGCTGTTTCTGTCGATGGTTTTGAGTGTGGTGGGCACCCCGGTGAAGATGATGTACCGAATATGATTTTATTGCCTTTAGCTGCCGATACCTTAGAAATTCCATTTGTTGCATCAGGTGGTATGGCTGATGGACGCTCACTTGCTGCCGCTTTAGCCATGGGGGCGGATGGCATTAATATGGGAACACGTTTTATTGTAACTCAAGAAGCGCCAGTGCATGCAAATGTAAAACAGGCGATCCTGAATGCTACGGAAAGAGATACCCGTTTAATTATGCGTGCTTTACGTAATACTGAGCGTGTTATGAATAATGCGGCTGTAGAAAAAATTGTAGCCAAAGAAAAAGCACTTGGAGACCAGATTAAATTTGAAGATATCATTGAAGAAGTTGCAGGTGTTTATCCTAAAGTGATGATCGATGGTGATGTCAATGCTGGGGCGTGGTCATGTGGTTTGGTTGCCAGTCTGATCCATGACATTCCGACATGTGATGAACTGGTCAACCGTATTGTAAAAGATGCAGAAGACATTATTCGTGGACGTTTATTCGGGCTTTTATAAACATCTATTTGAGTTCAGCTTTATCTCGATGATAAAAGACTGCTTTTAAAGATCAGCACAACACTATGAATTGTGCTGATTTTTAGCATCTGCAAGACAATAATATAGACACAGCAGGGCAAAAACTAAGCCCAAGATACATACACCTGTCCAGCCAAAATGTTTCCATGCATAGCTTCCACTCGTGGTCCCTAAAGCACCGCCAGCGAAATAACCTGTCATATAGATGGCATTGAAACGTGAACGCAATTGTTGGTTAAGCTTAAAGACAATACTCTGATTGGTGACATGAACAGCCGAGAGCGAAGCATAAAGGATAAGTAAGGCAATGATATAAAAGATAAAATGATAAGAGAGCAATAAAAACAATAGCCAACTTAAAATCAGACCGATACCACAACATATCGAAATTTTATGAATATAGCCTTGATCAATAAATTTACCTGAAAAATTGGCAACGAATGTCCCTAAAACACCGACAAACCCAAATAAGCCAATCGTAAAATCACTGAAAAAATAAGGCGCAGGAGCTAAGAGTAAAGACATGGTGGTAAAGGTTAAGCTTACACAGGCAAAGGTTAATCCACCAATATAGGTTCTGATTCTTAGGCGACGATTTTGAATAAAGATTTGCGGCAGTGAGTGAATTGTTTTGAGATAATTTTCAGATTTGGTTGGAGGAAATAAGCCAATATTACGGTACAAAATAATCGCAATGAGCAATAATAAAAAACCGCTGAGTAGATAAATAACATTCCAAGCAAAAAGCGTCGACATCATCCCTGATAATGAGCGTGCCAATAAGACACCCATCATTAACCCACTCAGTAAAAAACCAACAACACGACCACTATGTTGAATTGGAACCAGACTGGCAGCCAGTGGTAACAACAGTTGGGCTGAACTAGAAAATAATCCTGTAATGATGGTACCGAGCATTAACAGATAAATATTGTGGGAAAAACCACTAATAATTAGCCCAATTGAGGCAAGCAGCATAAATATAAATAACAACTTACGCTTTTCAAGAATATCCCCTAAAGGCATTAAAAATAGCAGACCTGCTGCATAGGTGATTTGCGCTAAAGTAGGCACCCATGCTGTGGTGGTATCTGCTAAATTTAAACTTAGACTAATGGAATGAATCAGTGGTTGGCTAAAATAATTCCCACCAGTACAGATGCCTGCTGCAACTGCCATTAAAATAATGGTTGGGGTATAGAGAGTGTTTTTCATCATGCCTATGGTTTGTCATTATGAAATCGGAACTTTTAATCCACACAACCATGTATCTGCTGATTTTAAGCATCTGATTTTAATCATCGTTGTTAAGGCGTTTCACTCAAAGCATCTTGAATGTTGTGCACCATATGGATTAAACGGGGTCCAATTTCACCTTCAAGTTTTTCAGGGTTTAAATGAAAACTTGGTGCACCGCAGTTAAACACATAAAGACCATGTTTGGAGCTGACTAAAGGTACAGCAACAGAGTTTACTTCTTTATGCCATTCACCTAAAGAAAGGCAATATCCGTAATCTTGATAATCTCGGAAAGCTCGTTCTAAAGAACGTTTAATTGCAGGCCAGTTTTCAGCATTTTTTTGTTTAAGCGCATCCAGTAAAAAGTTACGCTCACGTTCAGGTGTAGCCGCCAAGCAAGCTCGACCCATGGAACTGCTGTGAATGGGTAGGGTTGAGCCGATGGGACGGCGCATATTTAAAGCAGTTTCGATCTGAACTACGTCGATATAGACCATGTTTAAACGGTCACGGGTTGCCATAGCAACAGGTGCTTGTACATATTGGCTCATTTCTTCCATATAGCGATGTGCAATATTACGGATAGAAATATTGGACAAGGCTGCATAGCCTAAAGATAAAACACCGATATCCAAAGTATATTTGGTGGAATTAGGTAATTGTTTTAAATAGCCTAATGACACTAAGGTATTGGTTATCCGCGCAATGGTAGGTTTTGGTAAACCCGTCATTTTTGCCAGTTCTTGGTTGCCCAAGACTTGATTGTTGGCAGAAAAACAACGTAATAGCTCTAAACCACGTGCTAAAGAAGCGATAAATTGGGGGTTATTTTCCCGATGAATATGTGAAATAGGATCAAGACGTATCTCATCAAAATTTATAGGTTGTTCAGTTTCTGAATTCTGAGACATTCAATACTCAAATATAATAAAGCAACAGTTTGGCTATTATATTTCGCTCTGCAAAATAAATCCATTCATCACTGCGCTGTTGTGATGAATGGATACTCGGTTAGTGATTAAACAGTCAATGTTATGACACGTTTTCAATCACCATGGCTAAGCCTTGTCCTACGCCAATACATAAGCTAACGACAGCATATTTCTTATTGCGACGGATCAACTCACGCGAAACTGTCAGTGCAAGACGTGCACCAGAAGCCCCAAGTGGGTGGCCAATGGCAATTGCACCACCATTTGGGTTGACACGTGGATCATTAAAATCAACATCTAAACCTTTTAAGCAAGATAATACTTGTGAAGCAAAAGCTTCATTGATTTCAATGATATCCATATCATCTAAAGTTAGCCCTGCACGTGCAACGGCTTTTTTGATTGCTTCGATTGGGCCAGCACCCATAATACGAGGTTCAATACCTGCTGCCGCTGCTGACAAGATTTTTGCCATTGGCTTTAAGCCATATTTTTGTCCCGCTGCTTCGGAACCGATGAGTAGTGCAGCAGCACCATCGTTAATACCCGACGCATTTCCAGCAGTGACGACACCACCTTCAAATAATGGTTTTAATTTGGTTAATGCTTCAACCGTTGAGCTTGGGCGAGGATGTTCATCTTCAGAAACCAGTTTTGGCGGTAACTTTTTGCCTTGAAAGACTTCAATTGGGGTAATTTCACCAGTAAAAAAGCCGTTTTGTTTGGCTGTTTGATACTTGGCTTGTGATTGGGCTGCAAATAAATCTGCCTGTTCACGGGTAATGCCAAACTCAACTGCGACATTGTCACCAGTTTCAGGCATTGAGTGACCACCGTATTGCGCTATCAGCTTTTTGTTTGGAAAGCGTGAGCCAATTGTGGTGTCGTAAATTTTGGCATCACGGCTATAGGCAGTTTCAGCTTTACCCATCACAAATGGAGCACGTGACATGCTTTCTACACCACCCGCAATATACAAGTCGCCTTCGCCACAGGTGATAGCACGTGCAGAGTCAATCACAGCACCCAAACCACTTGCACATAAACGGTTTACAGTCTGGCCGGGAACAGTCACAGGTAAGCCTGCGATTAATAGGGCATTTCTGGCAACGTTACGGCTATCTTCACCACCTTGGTTGGTATCACCCAAAATAACATCTTCAATCGCTGCGCCCGGAACCCCAGTTTTTTCAAGGAGCTTTTGTAAAACTGCCGCAGCTAAATCATCTGGACGTACTGAAGCAAGCTCACCTGCATGACGACCAACCGGGCTACGTAAACCATCATAAATATAGGCATTTAACATTGAGAAGTTCCTTTTCAAAATCCAGAATTAAAAGTAAGCGGTAAATTTAATGCGACACGACGTTGTAACCATGGGCTAGGGCGATAGCGTGGGTCATAGGTGAGTGTTGAGATACGATTGAGAATGAGTAAGATTTTTTGGCTACCGATATGATCACCCCATTCAATAGGGCCAAAGGGATAGCCTAAACCTAAACGGACTGCGGCATTGATATCATCGACACTGGCAATATTTTGTTGTGCAATATCACAGCCTAAATTAATCACCATGGCTAAAACACGTTGTGCCACGAAGCCAATACTTTCAGCAATCATGCTGACCATAGCACCATCTAAATTAAACATAGAGTGGGCTGCTTGACGATACTCCGTGCTTGTCGCTAGTGACGGCATTAACGTTCTATGTTTGCTTATGCCATATAGCATATCTATGGCAAGAGCTTGTTGTGGATTGACCTTCAGGCGTGTCGCTGCTTGGGTGGTATCTTCACCATAGCAAGCGAGTAAACATAAACTCTCAGGTAGTGGTTCTAGACCTGTATCTAAGACAATATTTTGCTGGATTAAATAATCTTCCAGTTGTTGTTTATCTTCAGCAAAATCAGCTGCAATCCAAACTGTTGGATAGTCTGTTAAACGCTCAACAAACTGTGCAGGTTTTTCACCTGTTTTTGTGCCTGTTTCATAGTGGTAAAAGCCTTGATTGACTTTACGCCCAAGTTGTTTGGCTTCAAGCATTTGTTTGGTCAATGGATTGGGCTTGTAACGGGCTTCTTCATAGTATTGATGATAAATCGACTCCATTACAGGATGTGATACATCCAGTCCTGTTAAATCCATGAGTTCGAATGGTCCCATTCTAAAACCAACACCATCTCTTAAAATGCGGTCAATTTCACTGATGTCACAGACGTTTTCATTTAAGATTTTTAACGCTTCGGTGCCATAGGCGCGCCCCGCATGATTAATAATAAATCCTGGGGTATCTTTGGCAACAACAGGTCGATGACCAAATGCACGTGATAGCTCATTTAATGCAGCTACAATACGTGGATCCGTTTTTAATCCTTGGATCACTTCCACAACTTTCATCAGGGGTACCGGATTAAAAAAATGGAAACCGACTACACGTTGTGGTTTTTTACAGTTTGCTGCAATGGCTGTGATTGAAAGCGATGAAGTATTTGAGGCTAAAATAGTGGTGTCTGAAACGATTTCTTCGAGTTGTTGCATCAACGCTTGTTTGATATCTAAGCGCTCAACAATCGCTTCCACAATCAAGTCACAGGCTTTTAAATCTTCAAGTTGCGCGGCAACGATCAAATGTTTGTTGGCATTTTCCGCCTGTTCAGCGCTGATTTTATTTTTATCGACCAGCTTTTGAAATGTTGCTGCCAGCTTTTCTTTGGCCTGTAGCGCAGCACCTTCTTTGGTGTCATATAAATAAGTGGTATGACCTGATTGTGCGGCAATTTGAGCAATACCGCTGCCCATAATACCAACACCAATTACAGCCATGCTTTGAATATCATAAGTCATGTCGATCATCCTGATAACTGATCCAGATTAAACGAAAAATTAGAGATGGAAAAAATAGAAACGAAAGAAACCAGTACAGTTTGGTGGGTTAACTCAGACATTGTTTGTCACCATCAATCGGTAAAATTTGTCCAGAAATAGAGCAACCGCTTTCCGAGGCTAAAAATATACACAAATCGGCAATATGCTTTGGATTGACAAAATATTTGAGCGATTGATTTTTAAGTGCATTTTGCGTAACGGCATCCAAGGATGTTTGCGCGACATCTGCACGCGCTTGTAACACCCGTTGAACTCGTTCCCCATCCACTGCACCTGGAAGTATGGCATTGACTCGAATATTGTCTGCACCGAGTTCCATTGACAATGTTTTGGTAAAACCAATTAATCCCCATTTAGAGGTCGCGTAAGCCAAACGATATGGATAGCCCAAACGTCCAGCGATCGATGACATATTGATAATGACACCTGCTTCCGACTGTTTTAAAAAGGGAATGGCGAGTTGGGTGATAGCAAAGGTACTATTTAAATTAAGGTTTAATACCGCACTCCAATCGGCAAAACTCAATTCTTCTGCTGCGATGGTTGGGCCAGAAATCCCTGTATTATTGACCAGAACATCAATATGCCCCAGTTTGTTGATGGCATCACTAAACATAGATTTGATTTCATCATGGTTAGCTAAATCACATGCATAAATATGTAGTGCAGGATAGGCCTTTTGGAATTGCGCTAAGCTTTCTGCATTGATATCACAAACGAAAACTTCATCGTGATGCGCTAAGAATGCTTCTGCAATACATCGTCCAATTCCTGAACCTCCTGCACTAATCAATACTTTTCTAGCCATTTCTATTCCATTGTTGTTATCGATTAAACTTATTTGCCTTGATATGATGGTTTACGCTTTTCAATAAACGCTTGAATGCCTTCATTTTTATCTTCGGTCGAAAACAACAATTGAAATGATTTACGCTCCAATGCCAAACCTGCATTTAATGGAACATCTTCGCTCATTAATGCAACTTCTTTGATTTGTTGTAAGGCAATCGGTGGCATTTTTGCCAGATTTTGCGCCATTTGAATAGCGGTTGAGATAGTCTGGTCATCTTCAGTAACTTGGGAAACCAGTCCAATGCTATATGCTTCTTCTGCTTTGACCATTACACCCGTCATGATCATACGCATCGCGTGGAATTTACCCACTGCACGGAAGAGACGTTGGGTTCCACCAGCGCCAGGCATTAAACCGACTTTAATTTCAGGTTGACCAAAAGTTGCGCCTTTACCTGCAATAATAATGTCGCTATGCATGGCAAGTTCACAACCGCCACCCAGTGCATAACCATTTACAGCAGCAATCACGGGTTTAGGGCATTGCGCAATAGCATTCCAATAACGTTCTGTATGACGTAGCAACATTTCTGTGGAGGTTGCGCTTGCCATTTCTTTTAAGTCTGCCCCTGCGGCAAAAACTTCTTCACCACCTGTGAGCACAATGGCATTGATCTGGTCATTAAAACTTAACTCAGTAAACACTTGAGCCAGTTGCTGACGTACCTGTGTATTTAAGGCATTTTTAGCCTCTGGACGATTAATCTTCACGATCGCTACTTTCTGAACAGAATAGTCTACTTCAATGAAACTGTTCCCTGTTATTTCACTCATTTTTTGATTCCTTGTTTCGCAGATCAAAACTATGTTTCTTTAATAATGCGTGTTTTGAAATTTATTTCAAGTAGTTTTTATTCATCTTGACACTTTATCGTCTGCAAATTTTTCTAAGTGATTGATATTTAATATTGGTAGAGTATAAAATTTCGCTTAATGAAATTAATTTTCAAAAAAGCTTGAAATTTGTGTTTTTAATCTCGTACTATGAAACACATTCGCAGTAAACAAGATTTAAAACAGGGTATCCATTACCCAGCTGGAATAGCTAATGGATGCAATGAAGCTACAAAAGAAGGGAGATCATAGATGATCCGTGATGAAGGAATGTTGCAACAGTTGCTCACAACAATTCGTGACTTTGTAAAAAATGAATTGATTCCACGTGAGCATGAGGTTGCCGAGCAGGACAAAATTCCTGAGGATATCGTGCAACAAATGCGTGAGTTGGGTTTGTTTGGGTTAACCATTCCAGAAGAATATGGTGGATTGGGAATTACCATGGAAGAGGAGGTGAATGTTGCATTTGAACTTGGACAAACTTCTCCGGCATTCCGTTCACTGATTGGTACCAACAATGGTATTGGTTCAAGTGCGATTTTGATTGATGGCACAGAAGAGCAAAAACAAAAATATCTTCCTCGTTATGCCAGCGGTGAAATTATTGGTTCATTTTGCTTAACCGAACCTGAGGCAGGTTCAGATGCCGCCTCTTTAAAAACCAGTGCGGTCAAAGATGGTGATTTTTACGTTTTAAACGGCACTAAACGCTTTATTACCAATGCACCACATGCTGCTACTTTTACCGTGATGGCACGGACCAATCCTGATATTAAAGGTGCAAGTGGTATTTCTGCATTTTTAGTTGAAGCCAATACGCCTGGGATTAGTTTGGGGAAAATCGATCAAAAGATGGGACAAAAAGGTTCTCATACTTGTGATGTGATTTTTGAAAACTGCCGCGTTCCAGCATCAGCACTGATTGGTGGGATTGAAGGTATTGGTTTTAAAACAGCCATGAAGGTTTTAGATAAAGGTCGTTTACATATTGGTGCATATAGCGTCGGTGTGGCTGAACGGATGTTAAATGACGCACTTCACTATGCAATTGAGCGTAAACAATTTGGTCAGCCGATTGCTAATTTTCAATTGATCCAAGCCATGCTTGCAGACTCAAAAGCTGAGATTTACGCGGCAAAATGTATGGTGCTCGATGCTGCGCGTCGCCGTGATAATGGTGAAAACATTAGTACAGAAGCATCTTGTTCAAAAATGTTTGCCACTGAAATGTGTGGTCGGGTCGCAGATCGTTGCGTACAAATTCACGGTGGTGCTGGTTATATCAGTGAATATGCCATTGAACGTTTTTATCGTGATGTGCGTTTGTTCCGTTTATATGAAGGAACCACGCAAGTTCAACAATTGATTATCGCAAAAAACATGATTAGGGACGCTACAGCCTAATAACAATAGATGCCATGAGGCAGGGGATGCCTCATATTCCTTCTGAGGATATGGACATGACAACGGAAACAGTTACACAAAATAATAGTGGTAATAATGGTGCTGGAGAGGTGATTCAGACACCCAAAAAGATTTGGATTACGGCCTTTATCTTTGCATTTTTTACTTTGCTTTGTGATGGCGCAGATTTAGGCTTTTTAGCGTTAAGTTTGACCAGTTTAAAGGCTGAGTTTCATCTGAGCGGTGTACAAGCAGGAACTTTGGGCAGTTTGACACTGTTAGGTTCCGCTGTGGGTGGTTTAGTCGGTGGATGGGCTTGTGATCGCTTTGGCCGAGTGCGCGTGATTGTATTCTTTATTGCTTTTTCTTCTGTTCTGACCTGTGCATTGGGTTTTACCCATTCATATATGCAATTTGCGATTTTAAGAACAGTCGGTGCAATGGGCTTAGGCGCACTTTATATTGCCTGTAATATTTTAATGTCTGAAATGGTACCGACCAAACATCGTTCTACAGTGTTGGCAACACTGATGACGGGCTATACCTTGGGGTCTTTACTTGCGACTTTATTGGCAGGTCATATTATTCCTGAACATGGCTGGCGTTTCCTGTATTGGCTTGCAATTACCCCGATTATTTTATCAGTACTGATGCATTTTATCGTACCTGAGCCTGAGTCATGGAAAAAAGCACGCCAATTAAAAGTCATTGCAACGCCACAAAATGCACAGCCTGTTAAACGTCAGAATCCGTATTGGGAAATTTTGAAAGATAAGAAACATGGCACCATGTTTGTGCTGTGGATTTTGAGTACCGGTGCTTTGCAATTTGGTTATTACGGTGTGAGTAACTGGCTGCCGGCTTATTTGGAATCTGATCTAGGAATCAAGTTTAAAGAAATGGCGATGTATATGGTCGGCACTTTCTTAATCATGATGTTTGCCAAAATTATTGCTGGGATTATTGCGGATAAATTGGGTCGCCGCGCTGTATTTGCATTCGGCACAATTGGCACAGCTCTATTTATTCCCGTGATTGTTTACCTTAACACGCCTGCCAATATTTTATGGCTCATGCTGTTCTTTGGTTTTCTATATGGCATACCGTATGCAATCAATGCCACGTATATGACTGAAAGTTTTCCAACCTCAATTCGAGGCTCGGCGGTTGGCGGTGCATATAACATCGGTAAAGTGCTTTCAATTTTCTCTCCATTAACCATCGGTTATTTATCACAACATGGTTCGATTGGTTTAGGACTGTTGGTGATGGCTGGAGCGTACTTTATATGCGGTGTAATTCCACTGTTATTTATTAAAGACCGACTATTTAACCCGCAAAAGGCAGAGTGACAATTTGACCTGTCACGTCAATTTAAGGATGAAAAGGGACAAGCGAAATGATAAATAAAATCACCAGTGACATTGAACCGATTTTAAAGGCAATTCCTGATGGTGCAACCATCATGACCAGTGGTTTTGGCGTGACAGGTCAGCCTGCGGAATTGATTGAAGCCTTAATCGATTTAGGTAAAAAAGAGCTGACCATTGTCAATAACAATGCTGCCTCTGGTGATCGTGGTTTGACCAAGCTGATCATTGCAGGTTGTGTCAGAAAAATGATCAGTTCATTTCCAAAGTCAGCAGGTTCGACTGTATTTCAAGACTTATATCGTGCAGGAAAGATTGAATTAGAACTGGTTCCACAGGGTAACTTAGCCTGTCGTATTCAAGCGGCAGGTGCAGGTCTAGGTGCAATATTTACACCGACAGGCTATGGCACAAAAGTCGCAGAAGGCAAAGAAACCAGAACCATTAATGGTCGAAACTATGTACTTGAGTATCCACTTGAAGCTGACTTTGCTTTGATTTATGCAGATCAAGCCGATCGTTGGGGGAATTTGACCTATCGTAAGGCAGCACGGAACTTTGGCCCGATTATGGCAAAAGCGGCAAAAACAACCATTGTTCAAGTGAATCATACGGTAGATCTAGGAAGCCTTGATCCTGAGTGCATTATCACCCCTGGGATTTTTGTACAGCATGTTGTCAAAGTAGGAGATATCTAATGTCAGTTCAAAAACGTTCTCGTGAAGATATCGCTCAGTTGATTGCTCAGGATATTCCCGAAGGAGCTTATGTCAATTTAGGTATTGGTTTACCCACCAACGTTGCGAAGTATTTACCTCAAGACAAAGAAATCTTTCTGCACTCAGAAAATGGGGTTTTGGCCTTTGGCCCACCACCCAAAGCAGGTGAAGAAGATGAGGACTTGGTCAATGCTGGAAAGGAGTTAGTCACTTTACTGGATGGTGGTTGCTTTATGCATCACGGGGATTCATTTGACATTATGCGTGGTGGGCATCTGGATATCTGTGTGATTGGTGCTTTTCAGGTCGCAGTGAATGGCGATTTAGCCAATTGGCATACTGGCAAAGCTGATGATGTCCCCGCTGTAGGTGGTGCAATGGATTTAGCGGTGGGAGCCAAGTCAATTTATGTCTATATGGAGCATGTCACCAAAAAGGGCGAAGCTAAAATTGTCGATGTACTGAGTTATCCCATTACAGGGGAGCAGTGTGTAGATCGAATTTATACCGATTTATGCATTATTGAATTAAAAGATCACAAAGCCTATGTCACTGAAATGGTTTCGGGACTGAGTTTTGATGAATTACAGGCAGTAACGGGCTGCCCGTTGATAGATGCACGAGACGCTTAGTTTATAAGCGTAGGAAAAAAAGCTTCTTTAAGGATTAAAAGATGAAAAAATTAATTTTAGCTACAGCTTGCGCTGTGGCTTCAGGGACTATTTTTGCAAATTCGCCAGTGACAGCAGAACAACGGATTAATCTGTTAGAGACAGAGCTGCAAAAACTCAAAGCAGAACTCGAAGCTCAAAAGCTGTCACAAAATAATTTGCAGGTCAAACAAGCAAAAATTGAAGAAAATGTAGAAAAAAATAAAGCACTTGAAACCGCGAAACCAATAGCGCCTTCATGGGTGACTTGGACAGACAATGTTAAAGTCTATGGAATTGCCCGACTTGATGCTGCAGTTGATTTTAAGTCCTCACCAGATTCGGGAGGAAGAACCACCAATAGCTTAAACCGTACTCCGTTTGAAAGTGACAAACGTTCCGATCATGCCCGCTCAGATGCCATGATCAATGCCAGTCGAATCGGGGTGTATTTCAACAGTCCAGATAAGGCTGTAACAGGGAATATTGAAGCCGATTTTTTTGACAGTGCCAACATGGGTACAGGCGATGGTAAATTCCGTATTCGTCATGCTTTCTTTACTTATAAAGATTGGACTTTCGGTCAAACCTGGTCTTTGATGTCCAATATGGAAACACGAACAGAGTCCGTCGATTATACTCAGTTTATGGGAACCTCTTATACCCGTACACCTCAAGTGCGCTATGACTGGAAGATAAATGGTAAGAGTGATTTAAAAGTTGCGTTGGAATACACTGGATCTCGGGTTTCAGCATTCCCGACATTGACAGGTCGATATACGGTAAAAGAAGGTGCCTTAACGGCTTTGGCTCAAGGTTTTGTCAATGAAAAATCAGTAGATGTTGCGAAAGATACGGTTAAAAAGGTCAGTTGGGGCGCGGGTGCTGGTTTAAAATACCAACTAAGCCCAGCACAATCTGTACAGGCGAATTATCAATATATTGTGGGTGATCAAAAATTCATGCCATATACCACACAAACTGGCCTGACAAATGCAACCAGTTTAAATGCGGCAGGTGATTTTTCGTTAAATGCGCAAAAAACAGATTTAGAGATGAATAAACTCAATAGCTTAAATATTGGCTATTCATATAAGTTTAATCCGCAATGGCGTGCAAATTTATCTGCATCGATTTTTGATTTTGATGATGATTCAGCCTATGCAAAACTCAATCCTGACGCAAACAAGCGTTTAACGGATTATGCTGCCAATCTGTTTTATTCACCTGCTGAGCAAATTGATATTGGTATGGAATATCATCAAGGTAAGCGTGAAGTGTTTGATGGAAGAACAGCAGATGTTTCTCGTATTAACTTTGTGTCGATGTACAAATTCTAAAATAAGGTGAGCTGCGCAATGGAAAAAATAGTTCAACCTGACACAACGCATATCTTGTCAAAAAGTTTTATTTTCATCATGGCAATGGCATGTGGGATTTGTGCGGGTTCGAACTATTATAACCAGCCTTTGATTTATTCTATTGCAGAAGCTTTACAGGTCAATGCAGAGCAAGTCGCTTTAACAATTGTGATCGGCCAACTCTCTTATGCAGTTGGTCTGTTTATCTTGGTGCCGCTCGGTGATTTTTTTGAAAAGCGTAGCTATATTTGTCTGTTGATGTGCTGCACAGGTTTTGCCCAGATCGGACTTTCTTTAAGTCAAAGTTTGCCCGTGTTGTATGGTTTTACCTTTTTAGCCACCTTCTTTTCGATTACGACACAAGTCTTGGTACCATTTGCTGCTGGTTTGGCGAGTCCTCAAAAAAGCCCGCAAATTGTCGGAACACTGATGAGTGGCTTGTTTTTAGGCATTCTCTTAGCCAGATCAATCGCAGGCTTACTTTCGACCGTTTGGTCATGGCATGCGGTGTATTTACTCAGTGGTATGGTGATTTTAGCTTTTGCAGTAGTGATGTGGCTTAAATTACCCGTTGCTCGAAAATCTCATCAATTAACAGTGCTGCAAATTTATCGTTCATTGTTTACATTGGCCGTTGATCAGCCACATTTAATCCGCCGTGGTCTGGCAGGTGGGATTGGCTTCGGCATATTGGCGTTGATCTTTACCACCATGACTTTTATTCTTGCCAATGCACCTTATCACTTCAATGATTTCCAAATTGGTTTATTTGGCATAGTTGGTTTGGCGGGTGTGTTTGCAACCCCTTGGGCGGGAAAACAAATTGCCAAAGGATTGGAAAATAAGGTTGCTCTGATTTGTATGTGGTTATTGGTACTGGCATGGATTCCACTGTTTTTTGCCCAGCAGTCTTTGCTGGCTTATGCAGGGGGTGTGATTTTGGCTTATTTTGGTTTATCGGCCTTTCATGTACTTAACCAAAATCTAGTCTATCGAATTTCAGCACAAGCACGTTCTCGAATTAATTCTATTTATATGACACTGTATTTTGGTGGTGCTGCGCTGGGTTCTTTGGTTGCAGTCTACACGTGGAAACATTGGGGATGGAGTGTCTGTGTGGCTGTGGGTTTAGCCATGGCAATTCTAAGTTTTATAATTGACCGAATAGATTTTTATGCCATGAAGAAAACAGTGCTAAAAGAATAGGGGCTGTTGACAATTCGTCTATGTTTGCGACTACGTGTGTTTTTTAGGCGATATTAGGCGCGAAATACGAAATTTAGTCATTCTAAATAATGAGAAACATCGTTTCGCAAGGTAACACGTAGCGGCAAAAAACACACTAGTCCCCCCGCTGCGCCTTGCGCTGCAAACAAAGCATTGCTTTGTTCTTGCTCAGGGTTGTGGCTAAAATTATCTCAGCCTTCGTTATGAAACTCGAAAATAGTCTCGCTATTCTTTTCGTTTCCTGTCTTGCCTGCTCAATTTTAGCCTACAACGCAAGCCATTTATGAAGTGTCAACAGACCCTAAGCCACAAAAGGGCTTAGTCTTTTTATTATTTTCGTATGATCATCAGTGTTGCCGTCGCAAACGCATAAATTTTGCCATTTTCATCCACAATTTTACCTTCTGTGGTGACGATATTACGTCCAGCATTAATCAGTTCAGCTTGTGCGTAGTAGGCGGTATCGATTTGCATTGGGCGAATCATTTTCACATTGAGATCAATCGTGCCATAACCCACACCATGTTCCAGCAAGGTATGTGCTGCACTTCCAGTTGCAGTATCTAAAGCAGTCGCACAAAAACCGCCATGGATTGTTCCTTGTATATTTCGATGCGCTTGACTTGGCGTAACCTTATACGTTGCTTTGCCTTTAGAAACTTCGATTAACTGCATAGGAATGGTTTGCGCCATGGGCGACGCTGAAATTTCACCATTTTTTAAAGCAGTTAAGAATTCAAGACCTGTGTATTGAGGGTTATCCATAAATCATCCTTGGAGTGTTAAGCGATCTAATTACCATACTATAAAATTTAATTTTACGAAATAATATTTTGCTATACAAAATTATTTTTTTAATCAAATATTATACTTGAATTTTGATTTATTTAAATATTATTGTTCAAATACAGCTTGTTGTGCTGGTTTGTCATGTTTTTTGCAGTATTTTTGAATAATTTTATCTAATAAAAATGAAAATAAATTTTGCAATAAGAAATTTATTTGATATTTTTAAGCAATCGTAAAATAAAATTGTCATCTAAGGGAAATCATCTCTATCTGCATCATCGGCGGAAGAACTGAAAGGGAAACACTATGCCTTTATACAAAGCACCACTGCGTGATATGCAATTTGTACTGCATGAAATGCTGCAAACAGAAGAAAACTACCAAAAACTACCCAAATATCAGGAAACGGTCAGTCGTGAATTGATCAATCAATATTTAGATGCCGCAGCAGACTTTTGTGAACATGAGCTTGCACCCATCAATCAAAATGGTGATCAGGAAGGTTGTCATTTAAATCAGGGTGTTGTTACAACCCCAGCAGGATTTAAACAGGCTTATCATAAATATACTGAATTGGGTTTTACCTCACTGACGGCGGATCCTGAATATGGCGGTCAAGGTCTACCTACTTTATTGCGTATTGCAATCTCAGAAATGCTGTGTGGTTCTAACTGGGCTTGGGCAATGTATCCAGGTTTATCGCATGGCGCAATGCGCACCATTGAACATCATGGTACAGCAGTACAGAAACAACAATTTTTAAGCAAACTGATTAGTGGAGTGTGGACAGGGACAATGTGTCTAACTGAATCACATGCAGGTTCAGATTTAGGTTTGATCCGCACTAAGGCCGAACCAAACCCAGATGGAAGTTATGCAATTACCGGCGAGAAAATCTTCATTTCTGCTGGGGAACATGACCTTTCAGAAAATATTATTCATATTGTTTTAGCCCGACTACCGCAAGCACCAGCGGGGACCAAAGGGATTTCACTGTTTATCGTACCTAAATTTAACCTCGATGATGCAGGTGATTGTCAAGATCGCAATAAGGTTATCTGTAGTGCGATTGAACACAAGATGGGGATTCATGGCAATGCAACCTGTGTTTTAAATTTTGATGGGGCCAAGGGCTATTTAATTGGCCCTGAAAACCGTGGGCTAAATTGTATGTTTACCTTTATGAACACAGCACGTATTGGAACAGCTGTACAAGGGTTGGCGGCTTCGGAGATTTCATTTCAAGGTGCATTGAGTTATGCCAAAGAACGTTTGGCGATGCGCGCTTTATCAGGTGCAAAATACCCAGATAAAAATGCTGATCCGATTATTGTGCATCCAGCTGTGCGTTCGATGTTAATGACGCAAAAAGCCTTTTCTGAAGGTGGTCGAGCACTAGCGTATTTTCTGGCTCAGCATGTTGATATTGTTGAAACATCCAATGATCCTGAACAACAGAAAATCTCAGATGAATTGTTGGCATTTTTAACCCCGATTGCCAAAGCTTTTTTAACTGAATCAGGCAATGAAGCTGCAAAACACGGCGTACAAATTTTTGGTGGGCATGGATTTATTGTTGAACATGGCATGGAGCAAATTGTTCGTGATGCCCGTATCTCAACCTTGTATGAGGGAACCACAGAGATTCAGTCTTTAGATTTGCTGGCACGTAAGGTGCTCAAGTCGGATGGCAAACTATTAAAAAATATGACTGATTTAATAGAACAGTTTATTACAGCCAACCAATCAAATACCGTATTGGCAGCTTATCTGGAAAAACTGGCGGAACTCAAGCAACAGTGGTTATCAATCACAGACATTGTTGCCAAAAAAGCACAGCAAAACCCAGAAGAAATTGGCGCTGTTTCAGTTGATTATCTGTATTTCTCTAGCTATGTCGTGTTTGCTTATCTTTGGGCACGTATGGCGCAAGTAGCAGATGAAAAGTTAAGTCAAGCAACACAGGACGAAAAATTTTATCAGGCTAAATTAACCACAGCGAAATTTTTCTTTCAAAAATTATTACACCGGACCCAAAGTCATGCGGCTGCTATTGCATCAGGTGCTGAAGCGGTAATGGAATTAGAACAAGATGACTTTGCTTTTTAAGCAGGGTCAGGCTGTTTTTATTTAAATGAGTAAAAATATATGGATTTTCAACATATTTTGATTCGTCAGGAAAATCGGGTGGGCTATTTAACCTTAAATCGTCCCGAGGTGCTGAATAGTTTTAATGAGCAAATGCATCGTGAAATTGCTGCAATTTTAGACCTGTGGGCGGTTTCTACTGAGATTAAAGCCATTGTAATCTCTGGTTCAGGCAAGGGCTTCTGTGCGGGTCAGGATTTAAGAGCCAGAAACAAAGAGGTGATAAGCGCAGCTGATTATGATGCAGGTGCTGCCTTAGAAAAATTTTATAATCCGTTAGTCGTTAAAATTTCCAATATGGCTAAACCTGTTGTGGCTGCGGTCAATGGTGTAGCGGCTGGTGCAGGGGCGAACTTGGCTTTGGCTTGCGATATTGTTGTGGCCAAGCAATCTGCTACGTTTATACAATCTTTTTGCAAAGTCGGTTTAATCCCAGATGCAGGTGGGACGTGGAATTTGCCACATCTGGTGGGGCTTGCCCGAGCCAAAGGTTTGACCATGTTCGGGGATAAGTTATCTGCCCAGAAAGCCTTGAGTTGGGGGCTTATTTGGGAGGTCTATGAAGATGATGGTTTTGATCAGGGCGTGATTGAATTGGCGGAACGTTTGGCAGAGCAACCAAGCAGTTCGATTTCGCTAATTAAAAAGGCCTTAAATACTGCCTCTCAAAATACTTTGGCTGAACAGTTACAGTTGGAACGAGAGTTACAGCGTATTGCTGGACAATCAGACAATTATAAAGAGGGCGTTGCGGCTTTTATCGAAAAAAGGAAAGCTGATTTTACTTGATCAAATCTATGTCTAATCATGTTTAACCAGTAAAAATTAACTAAACAAGCATTCTCTTTGGAGAGTGCTTTATAATAAGTAATAAGAGGGTCTGTTTACAATTCGTCTATGCTTGCGACTACGTGTGTTTTTTAGGCGATTTTAGGCGCGAAATACGAAATTTAGTCATTCTAAATGATGAGAAACACTGTTTCGCAAGGTAACACGAAGCGACAAAAAACACGCTAGTCCCTCCGCTGCGCCTTGCGCTGCAAACAAAGTAGTGCTTTGTTCTTGCTCAGGGTTGTGGTTAAAATTATCTCAGCCTGCGTTATGAAACTTGAAAATAGTCTCGCTATTCTCTTCATTTCATGCCTTGCCTGCTCAATTTTAACCTACAACGCAAGCTATTTATGAAATGTCAACAGACCCTAGTTTTGATCGTTGTTTACATGATGGTTTTTAACCTTAGCAAGCTAAATAGAGCTTTTATTTTTTATATATGAAGTAAGTTGCGAGAAGAGAAGGAATACCAAAATTAAGTAAAAATATTAAGAATTCTTCTTTAACCGCGTATCCTGCTTGTATGCCCATATACATATTCCAGCTCATTGCTACAAACCAAATCAAGATGAACAGAATAAAAAATAATATTGGACTAAAGCGACCACGTAATATTCGACTTATAAAAAGAATTACAAGGAGTAGCATTATACCAATGAGAATCGTATAGAAAGTTCGCATATTGGGTCACCATTTGAATTAGGAATTGTTTGTATTTTTCATTCGTTGTACTGAAATTGCTTAACCACATTTGTTTTAACTTTATTTTATTGTTGAGCATAACACTTCCCTTATTTTGGCGACTTAATGATTAAAGTAGCGAATAAGACAACGATAACTGTTTTTAGTAGAAGAATAATGATATGAAACTTGGCATGTCTATTCGAATTTTCGAACAATCTAAAAGCTATTGGGCATTTTTGATGTAATTCAAAAATAAGCAACAAGGTTCAGTCTGAAATTGTTGCTTGGGATGCTTTGAAATGTTGATTCAATTTTGGAGCGGGAAGGTCAATGATCCTGTTTCCCTTGGCTAAATTTTTGAAGACTAAATTCTCCAGATGAGAATTCTGGAGAATCAATGAAGCTCACGTTTGTAAAACCCGATTAAGGCAAATCTAATTCTTTACGCATCTTTAAAGATCGAAGTAATGCCTGATCACGAAGTAATTGAAGATTCTTATCGCCTAGTTTTTTAACAAACTGCTGAGTTTCTTCATTCAGCATCTCAATTTTTTCTTCAGACAAGGTATAAGGGTGCATATCAGCCCACCATTCAGACATCGGTTCACCTAAATGATGCATAGCAGCTTTAAATCCATGTTGATTGGCCAACTGCATATTTAAATAAGGACCAAATATTGCCCAACGTAATCCGGGGCCATTAGTGATGGCGATATCAATATCTTCTGCACTACATACACCTTCAGAAACCAGATAAAACGCTTCTCTCCAAATTGCAGACTGTAAACGATTGGCGACATGGCCTTTGACTTCTTTTTGAATTAAAATCGGTTTTTTCCCCAATAATCTATAAAATTCAAAAGCGTCATGGATATAGTTGGCTTGGGTTTTTTCTCCACCAATAATTTCAACCAAAGGTAATAAATGTGGTGGATTAAAAGGATGGCCCAGTACAATTCTTTCAGGATATAGACAATCATGTTGAATATCTGAGATTTTTAAGCCAGATGAACTTGAGGCGATAATGCTATCTTTGGGGCAGTTTTGAGTGAGCTGTGCATATAAGTCTTTTTTTAGATCAATTCGCTCAGGACCATTTTCTTGAATAAAATCCGCATCTTTTACCGCATCTGCTAGATTTTGATAAAAAGTGAGATTTTTTAAAGTGTCTGAAACATAATGATTAGAAGAAGTGGTTTGCTCTTCAGCCAGTTCAAACAAATCAAGTAAATAGGTCTGAACTCTATTTTTTAAATTTAATTCTGCATCAACTGCAGGATCAAAAGCACTCACCTGAAATCCTTTACTTAAATAGAATGCTGCCCAACTTGCACCAATAACACCAGTACCGATAATGGCAACTTTATTTATGGGTTTCATATATTCATTTTCCTTGAATAACCTGAGAACGTTGGATTGTCTCGCTATGACACATGACAAAGTGAGCCTTTCACTTTGATAAAAACTAAAGATAGAAAAACTAAAAAACAGTAGGGGAGGATTTCCCCCTACAAATGAATATGTATTACATCTGGTTAGATGATTTACATAGAGACAAATTCATGATCATTGCAATCATCAACTGTATTACTGAGCGGTATAACCACCATCCATAACCACTGCTTGACCTGTCACCCCCGCCGCTTTTTCACTCGCCAAGAAAACGGCATAATCTGCAATTTCTTCAACATTGAGTAAGCGTTTTTGTGGCACCATGGCTAAAATGACATCTTCAAGTGCACTTGTTTCGCTGACATTACGGGTTTTGGCTAAATCTTTAATTTGACCACGTACCAAAGGTGTGTCGACATAACCTGGGCATAATGCATTGACCGTGATTCCATCACGAGCAGATTCTAACGCTGCGACTTTAGTTAAACCAATCACCCCATGTTTGGCACTGTTATAACCCGCTTTTCCAGCAAAACCGATTAAACCATTGATCGAAGCCATATTGATAATACGGCCATAGTTTTGTGCCTTCATGATTGGAAATGCATGTTTGATTCCAATAAAAGAACCCACCAGCATGACATTCAGTAGTTTTTGATAAATGGCAGTTGGAAATTCTTCGATGGCAGCAACATGTTGAAAACCAGCATTATTGATCAAAATATCCAAACGACCAAAGGTGCTATGTGCTAGACCAATAGCAGCAGCATAAGCATCTTCATCTGAAACATCACAAGGTGCAGATAAGGCTTCAAATCCATCAGTTGTTAAGGCTAAAACTGCTTCATTACATTTGTCCGCATTCATATCCGAAATCACCACTTTTGCACCTTCAAGGGCAAATTTTTTGGCAATTTCAAGACCAATACCACTTGCTGAACCTGTGATAAATGCAACTTTATCTTTGAGAAGTTGACTCATTATTGACTCCCTGTGTTCATTTTGAAGATAAACTTAGACGATACCAAACCATGTAAATGCAGCAATTGCGACAAATACTGCAACTGTTTTAATGATGGTAATGGCAAAAATGTCTTTATAAGATTGTTTATGTGTAAGCCCTGTGACTGCAAGTAGGGTAATCACGGCACCGTTATGCGGTAAGGTGTCCATACCGCCAGATGCCATTGCAACAATACGATGCATGACTTCAGCAGGAATGCCCATTGCTGCAATAGCTGTATTGTATTGGTCAGCCATGGCACTGAGGGCAATACTCATACCGCCAGATGCTGAACCTGTAATCCCTGCCAAAACGGTTGTGGTGACTGCACCATTGACCAATGGATTGGTAAATGTATGACCTAAAGCATGGCTGATCACGGCAAAACCCGGTAAGGCGGCAATAATTGCACCAAAACCATACTCAGATGCAGTGTTCATCACAGCGAGTAAAGAACCACCTATACTTGCGTTTACACCTTCTTTAAAGCTGGTTGAAACACGACGATAATCGAACATAATCGCAGTGATAATCCCAACGATTAAAGCCAAACCAACTGCCCAAATCGCTGATGTTTTTGCGACATCGACAGTGTAGTTTGCTAGTCCAAGCGCATTAAAATCAAAGCCATTTGGATACCATGTTTTAATTGCTGTAGATAAATATTTATTCATCACTGCAACTAAAATTAAGGGAACAAATGCCATGAATTGACGTAGACCAGAACCATTATCTTGTTGCTGAGATTGATTTTCAAATTGTTGAAGTTCGGCTTCTGTTAAAGTAATACCAGATGCAAAACCATCTCCGTTGCGAGCAGCAACACGACGACGCCATTCCAGATAAGTTAAACCGACACCTAAAACAAAGATTGCGCCGATAATTCCTAAAAATGGCGCTGCATAAATATTGGTTCCAAAAAATGTAGTTGGAATAACGTTTTGAATCTGAGGCGTACCCGGTAAGGCATCCATGGTAAAGGAGAAAGCACCCAGTGCAATCGTGCCAGGAATCAAACGTTTAGGGATATTTGCTTGTCTAAATAATTGGTTTGCAAAGGGATAGACTGCAAAAACCACGACAAATAAACTGACGCCGCTATAGGTTAAAATTGCCCCTAGCAGAACAACGGTAAGCATTGCATTTTTAGAGCCAATTAATTTAACAATCGTTTTGGCAATGGATTCAGCAATACCTGACATTTCAACGACTTTACCAAAAATCGCACCCAGCAAAAACACCAAGAAATAATCTTTAATAAAGCCCACCATTTTTGGCATAAACACACCAGAATAAAATGGTAAAACGTTGGCAGGGTTAATCAGCAAGACGGCCAATAAGGCACAAATCGGTGCCATGAGAATTACAGAAAATCCTCTGTAGGCTGTGTACATCAACAAGCCAAGAGAAAGTAAAATTATACCCAGTTCCCACATATTTTTACTCCGTCCTTAAAGAATATATGTCAAAACCCACCTTGTTTTTATTTCAAATCACGACAAGGCTATCTCAATCATAAAAATGCATTAGTGAGTGAAACCAATAAAAATGGATATCTAGAGAAATTAATATTGATCAATAAATTTAGCTTTTATAAATCGTCCAGACTTATAAATTGGAATATCCATTTCCAAATGATGGATAAAACTATAATCCAAATTATTCGAGGCATTGTTTGAAAATATTTATGAGTCAATATGGAAAACTAATGAATAGAAACAAGTTTCATGAGGTTTTTGCGCAATAGGTCATAGATAAGCAAAAGAAAAAAGCCAAATTGGTAATGCTGATTAATGAGTGTGTGTTGAGCGTTTTAATTTTTATTTACAGCAGTGGCTTTATTGACAAGTATGTTGCTTGAAATACGTCTTATATCGATTTTGCTTTGATTTAAATGCATAGACATATTTTTTACAGATCACACAAATTAAAAACTTTCATTAAGACATCAATCTGAGCAAAAGCGAGATCAGCTAGCATGGATTGATATCTTATTCTATAAGCAAATCGATAGCTCAAATGACTCATTTTAGGATCAAAACTCGCTTGGTTTAGCGTATTATAGAGCTATAAATCAGTTAGGTTGCCGTATGACACTCAAACAGTTAAAAGCTTTTTTAGTTCTTGCTCGGACATTGAATTATGCCAATGCTGCCAATGAACTTTGCTTAAGTCAATCTGCTTTAAGCTTAAGTATCAAAAGTTTAGAGGATGAGTTGGGTGGCAAGCTGTTTAAGCGCAATACCCGCCGTGTGGATCTTACTGCTGAGGGAAATTCGTTGATTCCATTTGCAAAAAAACTTTTGGCAAATTGGGAAGACATGGAAAGAGATGTCAAACAGCGTTTTAAATTACATCGTGGCACATTGAATATTGCCTCGATGCCTTTCGCAACACATGCCGTTTTACCTGCTGTACTGCATGAATTTAATAAGAATCATCCCAATATCAATTTTTCAATCCATGATATTCCCAATGAAAAAATTATTGAAAAAGTCCAAGAGGGCATTTTTGAAATTGGGATTTGCTTTGAACCGCAACACAATGATCAATTAATATTTAAGCCATTTTTCAATGAAGATTTTTTAGCACTACTTCCCAAAGATCATCAGTTGGCGCAGCGTAAAAGTGTGACATGGCGTGAGCTGTATGCTTATCCTTTTATCACTTTACAGAAACCTTCGATCATTCGACACGTGGTGGAAGAGAAATGTTCACAAAATAATATGATCTTAGATTTAAAACTTGAGTGTCATCAGATTAGTTCATTGTCGCATTTCGTGGCTTTTGGTATGGGGGTCAGTGCGATTCCACGCCATTTTCAAAATTATATTGATAAAGAAAATAATGTCTTGGTTGAAATTGAAGAGGGCAATGTCAATCTTTCGGTTGGGATCATTTATAAAAAAGATTTTGAACTTTCTAATATTTCTTCGCAATTTATTGAAACGATATTGGCACATCAGTTTTAAAAAGAATGTTAGCCCATCATAAAGTCCACTATTTCAGGATAAAATCAGATTAATGAGTTTTACTCATTAGACATTTGAAAGAATCAATTTCTAAAATAATTTGCTCGATGTTAATAATAATAATTCTAAAGGACATAGAGTTAAAACGATGAACAAAGTTGTCGCGAATGCACATGAAGCTTTGGCTGATGTGGTTGCAAACAACCAGACTTTTGCAGTGGGTGGTTTTGGATTATGTGGTATTCCAGAAGCATTGATTGATGCCTTAAAAGAAATTGGTGTAACGGGTCTAACTTGTATTTCTAACAATGCAGGTGTGGATGATTTTGGTCTAGGCAAGCTTTTACAAACCAAACAAATTAAAAAAATGATTTCATCCTATGTCGGTGAAAACAAAGAATTTGAACGTCAATATTTAAATGGTGAACTTGAAGTTGAGTTGACACCTCAAGGCACCTTGGCTGAAAAATTGCGCGCAGGTGGTGCAGGCATTCCAGCGTTCTTTACCCAAACAGGTGTAGGGACATTGATTGCCGAAGGCAAAGAAGTTCGCGAATTTGATGGTAAAGATTACATACTCGAACAAGCATTGGTTGCAGATATTGCTTTGGTAAAAGCCTATAAGGCAGATAAAGCCGGCAACTTAATTTTTCGTAAGACTGCACGAAACTTTAACCCTGAGTGTGCAATGGCTGGCAAATTGACCATTGTCGAAGTTGAAGAAATTGTTGAAATTGGTGAGTTAGATCCAGATTCAATTCATTTACCAGGCATTTATGTAAGTCGTATTGTTTTAAATGCGCAGCCTGAAAAACGAATTGAACAATTGACATTGAAGACGGAGATTTAATCATGGCTTGGACGCGTAATGAAATGGCTGAACGTGCAGCGCAAGAGCTTGAAGATGGCTTTTATGTCAATCTAGGTATTGGCTTACCCACCTTGGTTGCAAACTATATTCCTGACAATATCAATGTCTGGCTTCAATCTGAAAATGGCTTATTGGGAATTGATGAATTTCCAACACAAGCTACTGTCGATGCAGATTTAATTAATGCGGGTAAACAAACCGTAACTGCACGTAAGGGTGCTGCGTTTTTCTCTAGTGCTGAATCTTTTGCCATGATTCGTGGTGGTAAGGTCAATATTGCCATTTTAGGATCAATGGAAGTTTCCGAAAAGGGAGATTTAGCCAACTGGATGATCCCAGGGAAAAAAGTAAAAGGCATGGGCGGTGCAATGGATTTGGTTGCTGGTGTACAAAAAGTCGTGGTGTTGATGGAACACTGTGCTAAAGATGGCAGTCCTAAAATCGTCGCTGAATGTTCATTACCGCTTACAGGTAGACTGGTCGTAAACCGTATAATTACGGATCTAGGAGTGATGGATATCACTCCTCAAGGTGTAGAGTTGATTGAATTGGCTAAAGATGTAAGCCTAGAACAGATTCAGGCGGCAACTGGGGTAGAACTGATCACCTCAAATCTCGCTGTGGCTTGATTGTGACAAAGCAAGGCTAAAATTCTAATGTAAGCAGCCAAGTTTAAATGCTAAGTCGCTTTGGCGGCTTAGACATGTTATCAATGGATATGCTATTTTCAAAAATACCCGCTTCAAAAGTATACGCATTTAAAATACAAGGTGAACTCGAATGGAAAAGATTGTCATCGTCGCAGCTAGTCGTACTGCAATGGGAAGTTTTCAAGGCAGTTTTGCAAGTTTATCTGCACCGGATTTGGGTGCAGTCGTCATTGAAAAAGTTGTTGAACAAGCCAATGTGCCTGTTGCTGATATTGATGAAGTAATTATGGGCTGTGTATTACCTGCGGGTTTAAAACAAGGTCCGGCACGTCAAGCGATGCGAAAAGCGGGTTTACCGGATCATGTTGGCGCAACCACAATCAATAAAGTCTGTGGTTCTGGGATGAAAGCTGCAATGCAAGCCAGCGACGCCATTAAAGCAGGAAGTGCCAAAATTATTGTGGTCGGTGGGATGGAGTCTATGACCAATGCACCGTATTTATTACCTAAAGCACGTTCAGGTTATCGGATGGGGCATGGTCAAGTGATTGATCATATGTTCCTTGATGGTTTAGAAGACGCGGGTACAGGGCGTGCAATGGGAAGTTTTGCACAGGAAATGGCGGATAAAAAGGGCTATAGCCGTGAGCAAATGGATGAGTTTGCAATTCGCTCACTGACACGTGCAAAAAAAGCGATTGCAGAAGGTTATTTTAAAGACGAAATCACACCTGTTAAAGTGGCGCTACGTCAGGGGGAGATCACTGTAGATGTGGACGAAAATCCTGAAAATGCCAAGATTGATAAAATCCCAAGCTTAAAACCTGCATTTGCCAAAGACGGTACGATTACTGCTGCAAACTCTAGTTCAATCAGTGATGGTGCATCTGCACTACTGATCACGTCGGCGTCAGAAGCGCAAAAGCGTGGTTTAACTGTATTAGCAGAAATCAAAGGCTATACGACCAATTCCCAACATCCTGAAGAGTTTACCATTGCACCTGTGGGAGCAATTGAAAAATTATTGAAAAATCTCGGTTGGTCTGTAGACGATGTTGATCTTTGGGAAATTAACGAAGCTTTTGCCATGGTCACTATGGCTGCAATTGATGCATTTAAACTTGATCCTGAAAAAGTCAATATTAATGGTGGCGCTTGTGCACTCGGGCATCCACTGGGTTCATCAGGTTCACGAATCATTGTGACCTTGATCCATGCTTTAAAACGCTTAGGTAAAACCAAAGGGATCGCAACACTTTGTATTGGTGGTGGTGAAGCTACAGCACTTGCAGTTGAATTAAGCGCGTAATTTATTGTTTATCGTAATAAATAGCTAAATAGTTTGTGATTCAAAATTAAAAAAGCCGGTCGTTTCAATACTGCCGACTTTTTGCTGTTCTTTGTCATGTGAGTTTAGGTCGTATTTTGATTTTATTGGAATCGTTTAAAAATAAAATCTCGTTTGCATTTTCAAGGATTGTTCTTTAATTCTTGAAGCATAGCATCTCGAAGAATTTTGTTCATACGGGTCTGATAGCCCTTGCCTTGAGATTTTAGCCATTGCATAACATCTGAATCAATACGGACAGTAGTCACTTGCTTGGTGGGCTTGTAAAAGGGATTTTGCACAGCATTTTTCCAAAATTTTTCATCAAGTTGAGGAATATCTGAAAAATCTATCTTGCTGTCTGGACGTTCAGCCAAAGTTTCAAACCTTGCTTTTTGTTCATCTGACAAGGTAGGTGGATTATTCAAATCCACTTTGTAAGTAACGGTTTTGCTCATACTGTTTCCTCTCTTTTTTCTCTGCCTGACGTGCCGAAATGATACGGATATGATCAATCCCATCATGATCCTTTACAGTATGGGCAACCAGTAAAACAGCCTGCCCATATACCAAACCTATCGCTTGCCAGCGATATTCACCATTTTCAAAGCGATCTTGATGGTATAAGGCATAAGCATCATAGAAAACCAGTACTGCGTCTTCAAAAGTTACACCATGCTTTTTTAAGTTTATTTCTGCTTTATGCTCATCCCATGAAAATTCAATTTCCATCACTGCATCGCTTTTTGTTAGTATAAAAATGTTAATACAAAAATGTAAAAAATGCAAAATTCAGCCAATTTCTTGACTAGACAATATAAAAAAACAACAAAGCCTTATAGATCTCTATAAGGCTTTATTATCAAATCTTACCATTTATGGCTATAAGTCACTTTCAATGTTGCACCTGATGCCAGCAGATGGCTGGTGTTATTACTGGTACGGAGAAGCTGGCTATATAATGGATAATATTTACGGTTAAACATATTTTCTAAGCCAATCGTAACGGTATCTTTTTTGTTTAGGGCAAAACTACTGATTAAATCTGCAGTGGTATATGACTTAACATCATAACGACCAAAACTGTTGACACCGTTTAAGCGATAATCTTCTGAACCAAAATATGTCGCTTGTAAACGATTTGTCCATGTGTCTGTTGGGCTATAAGAAATGTATCCTGTTACTTTTAAAGGTGGAATACGGTAACCCGTCATGTCTTGTTCTGTATTGGTGTTCTGTGGCGTTTCACGGCCTTTCATCCATGTAACACTTCCTCCAGTTCCCCATACTTTTGCATCATCAAGATAATCAAGAGTCGCTTCTACACCAGTCACTTTTTCTTTGGTACGTGTCAGTATCAAGCCATTGTTAAAGGATTGAACACCACCCAGATCTGAAGTTGACTGGAACACCGCTAAGCTCGAACTAAAATTATTAAAATGACCGTTCCAACCGAGCTCGTAATTATCCACCTTAACCGGTTCAAGGAATGATGATGCTAAGTTAAATCCTTCTGTTGCATTACGGATTACCACCCCTACATCGGGCAATTGAAAACCTTGATTAAAAGATGCGTAAATCGAGTGCTGATCTGTTGGCTTAAAGGTGATATTGGCATTATATAACCATGCATCCGCCGTCACTTTACCACCCTTAACAGTATAAGGATTTGGTTTACCTAATTGTGATAGTGGAACAAAGCTATCAATTTTTGCATAACTGTCTTCATAACGCGTACCAATTTCAGCAGACCATTGCTCATTGAAATTATGCTTTAATTGCGCAAAACCACCGATGCTTTGGGTGGTTAATTCCGGTAAATAGATTAGTTTTCCATTTTTAACAAATTCTAAGCCACCAGATTGGTCATAAATTGTAGGATCAAATGTGTCTAGAGGCATTTCGCTTTTTTCACGGCTAAAATCGCCACCCCAAACAATCGACGTATCACCTAAAAATTCTAGTGGGGTGTTTACGGTTAGGCGACTGCCAAGAACATTATTGTTTTGATAAACCTGATCGACTTTTCCACCACGTGTACTGACTTTACGGGCATCAAATGGCGAGAAGCGAGTAAAAAAGTCTCGGTAATAGATTTGCCCGTCAACTTTGCTGCCAAATAAATCTTTATTGTTATAGGTTAAATTGTAGATTTGATTTTCATTTTTATTCTGGTCTTTTAATTTAAGCCCTTTGATTGCTTTCGCAGGTACGCTACCTGCAGGAAGTTTTGCTACACTTGGGTCAGAGGCATAGTCAGAATCTTGTTCAGCGTTATAGTAATTTGCTGCAAATTGTAGATATTGGTTATCATCAATGTGATAGCCAAGTTTACCGCCTACGCTATATGCATCCGCATCAAATAAATCACCTTGACTTGGTTCTGGTGCAACACGATCGCCTCGGGCATCGTATGGACTACCAATACGTTGATAGCCAAAATCAAATGCATAGTCAAAGTTATTTAAGCTTCCAGAAAAATATTGATGAATATCTCCACTTAAAGCATCTGTACGAAAGTTGGTCAAAGCGCTTTGTAGCCCAATCACAGTTTTTGCAGTCGGTTCTCCGCCCGCTGCTTTGGTGGTGATTGAAATCGTTCCGCCTGCAGCACCACTTCCATAAATCGCATTACTGCCACGAATGACTTCTATCCCCGTAATACTTTGCGGGTCGATTGATGAAAGACCTCTTGATGTATCACGTGTCAAATTCATGGGTACGCCGTCAACCAAGATCAAGGCATTACGTCCGCGTAAAGTTTGCCCATAATCGGTAATTGTACGACTTGAATCAGATAAGCCAGGCACAACTTTGGCTAAAACAGTGGCGATATTTCCAGAAGACGCATTTTTTAGAAATTCAATTTGTTTTTCATCTAATTTGGTCACTTGTTTTGCAGAAGAGGAGAATTCATCTGAGCGTGATGCGCTGACAGTAATGGTCGGAAGCACTGCCGCTTTGTTCTCTGTATCTGTAGCTTCTGTGGGTGAAATAGCAAAAGAGGATTGCGATAAAAAGATGAACCCACCAATTGATATAAGTGGAATGATTTTTTTTACATCAGACTTCTTATTAAAAATTTTGTTGCTTTTCATCTTGCTTCCTTTTATCTCACCCTGAGATTGCTTTAAATTGACGAAAGTATAATTGAGAATGATTGTAATTCACAGTAACAAATAAACAAACAATAAAACATTTATATTCAGCTTAAATTTAATTGAGTGGAATAGCTGATACACCACTCAAGGTTTAGAGATCTATACAATTTTTTTATATGAATCAATATGAAGCTGATGTGCTCGACGAGTAATACTGCGATCATCACCGAGCACAAAAAGTTTTACAGACTGGTGTTTCCACAACGCAATATCTTCAGGCTGGCGCGGAATTGCGCAGAAATATTTACCCTGTTGTTGAGTTTTGCTATATATCTCTTGGATCTTTGCTTGAACTTGCGGATGGCGCGTTTCCCAAGGAACGCCCATAGACTGAGAAAGATCTGCCGCACCTTCAAGAATAATATCGATCCCATCAATAGCTAAAATTTCATCGATATTTGCTACACCAGCTAAACTTTCAATCATTGCGACGACAACTGTTTCTTTGTGTGCGTGTTGCACAAAATCAGTTAAGCTCTGCATGCCATAGCGATTTAACCGAGTTGAATTTAAGCCCCTTTGCCCTAGGGGCATGTAGTGGCAATAATTCACAGCTTCTTGGGCTTGTTGTGCATTTTCTATACGTGGTAATACAATTCCAATCACACCAGCATCGAGTAAAGGTAAGATCAAGTGATTGGCGCTTAAGGGGACTCGAACCAATACATCAAGCTGTATGGTTCTAGCGGCTAAAATCATGCTTTCAACTTGGGATGTACTAAATAAAGTATGTTCCAAGTCAATAATAATAAAGTCATAGCCAGCCAGTCCCAATTGCTCCACATGAATTGGCGAGGCAATAGAACAGAATATGCCATAAAGTGACTCACCATTTTCCATGCGTTTTTTAAAGGGAACTGAAGCTTTATTCATATTCAATTTCCTTAATTAAACTCAACGGATTTGGGGTGGTTTGTACTCTTAATCGGATTTCTGGTAGGAAGCGACGACTTGCAAGTTGTTCAATATCGATGGTGTCATCTGTAAAGTTAAACAATTCATATCTTTGTGCAAATTCTGGATGCTTTTCTTTATGTTGATTGATGATCGATCTTAACATTGTCCAAAATTTGATTTCATCAAAATCATAATGCGTGTTTAAAAATATGGCCAATTCCGCTAGATTGACAAACCAAAGTGCATCTTGGGTAAAATCTCTTAACTCATTTGCTGCGTGTGTTTCTAAAAAAGAATTCGGGTTAATTTTGGCATGTTCTTTAGGCGCGTCTTGTAACTCGGGTAATAGCTCTGGATTTCTTAACAAATGACGACTAAAGCGAATACCATCATGGAAATCTTTTAGAGCAGCTTTAACAGGTAGACCATCTTTGTGAATTAACACCATGTTTTGTGCATGAGATTCCAATGCTAAGCCGTGACACCATAAAATATGCATAATTGGCAGGTAGGCATTTTTTAATAACTTCTCTAACCAAAATTCGATCCCGTATTGTTTGATCCAGTGGTCTATCAGCGGTTTTTGGTCAGTATCAAGTTGCATTAGACCTGTAACTGGTGTTGCTGATTCACCTTCATTGAGATAATGATAAATACTTTCACGCCAAATACAGGCCAGTGCGCCATATTGAACAGCTAAGGCGATCGGCTGATTGATAGAAAGTCCAGCAATTTCTCTTAAAATAACGGGTTTACGTTGTTTTTCTAAAATATGGTCTTGTTCAACGATTTTATACAGCCAGTCACTCATTTTTGCCGCATTTTGCACAGTATGTGGTGCTAAAACACGAGAGGTCGACGTGTTAACTAAATTCATCGCTAATTTTAGTGATAACGCTGAAATATCCGTGATGTTTGATAATGTTCGGATTGATTGTTGCGGTAAATAAGTAGGTCCAGCGATTTTCAATGGAATGATCAGTTGATTGCTGATTGCATCTTGATAATATAATTCAATAATTTTATCCCATTGCCAAGGATGAATGGGGCTAAGAATATAATCATTGAAATCAACTTGATGTGCTGTCAATTCCTCACGGATTGCGTGAAGGTCTTTGTCTGAAAAATGCTGTTTATACAGTTGATTTAAGTTGATCGTTTCACTCAAAACCAATTTGCATAAGCTTTTATGAGTAGCAGCCCATTGAACAGAGAATCCTTGGGATAATTCAGGTGAGTATTTTTGATTTTCCTTAAGATCAAAGCCTATTCTAGATTTAAAACTTGGATGATAGAGATGTGCATTGTTTATACGGGCTTCTTGCTCAATATATGACAGTGTTCTTAATGGTTGGTTGGGTGATAGACCCAGTGTTTGTGCATGTTTGACATAGGTAAGATTGAGCTCATCATTAAAGTTTTGCCATTTGATTGGATCAGCATCAATAATATGTTTTAAATCAGCCAATAATGCTTTTAAATTTGGACTGCTTGATGACTTTTGAACGGCATCATAACGGACTAAACTCGATGGATTTAATTTAATTCGGTTAAAACTAAAATGTTGTTTAGCGTCGCAGCAATAAAAAAGATCATCTGAAATAAAGAATTTAATTTGCCCATTTGATTTTTCGTAGTTAAAGGCATTTTCAAAGATTAATGCTTCTAATAATTGCCCGATGACACGTCTTTCCGCTTGGACTTTATAATCAATTTGTTGCGTAGCTTGAAGAGGGGTCAGTGTTTGAGCGCCTCTGTATTTATAAATCGGATTTTCAATATCAATCCAAATCGGGTTACCACCACTGTGATATAAGGTGTTCATCATATTTGCCTTAATAGGTAAAGTGAGAGAGTTAAGCAAAAGGTTGCAGTAGTGCTGTGCTTTATCTGAGAAGTTTTCATCGATCAGGGTTTGTCTGGTGGTTTGCCAAAGTTCACTTTCTTCAATAATGCTTACTCTTGATATCGCACTAATCAGATGCGCAATATGATTGATGACTAAATAATATTGCAGAAAAATCCATGCATCCTTTTGAGAAAACCAAACAGTGCTATCTTCAGAGACTGAGGAATGATCATTGAGCATCTCAGAAACCACACTAATCCCTTCCATATCACGAATAATCAGTCGAGCAGGGAAGCCTTGTTTAAATTCCATCAAACTGTTTTGCATATGGGCTTCAACACTAATCCCTTTATTTGCAAACAATTCAATCAGTGGAACCAAGGAAACTTGAATATATTGTTTCCACCAATCAGCAAGAAAGGCTTTTGAGTGACTATTTGGAAGTCCTTGGGCTTGTGCGGCCTGATCAATAAACGCCATTAAGGGGATCTGATGATGCTCATTTTCTTCGACTAAACCACCTAGCATCCGAGTATTTTCAAGCGTTTCCGTAGCTAATCCTGCGCGATATATAATGCCAAAAGAACTTTCTAACTCAGGGATTTTGACAGTTTTGGCTGTAAGCTCTGGAAGAATGAGCATATTTTTATAGTGTTGATTGATCTGATGCTTAAGAATGATTTTACTGGCATCAATCGCTCTTTCCATTTCATCCATAGGGTTGTTACGAATAAAACTGGTAATACGCACATCAATGGAGAGTTTTAGAAAAATATTAGATTGCGGTAACCAGACGGTTCGTACTGAAGATGTAGGCCAAACGGTTTGTCCTAAAGCACCTAAATATCGAACCTCATGATTTTCTAAATAGCGTTTTAAGGAAGGATGTAGGAGTAAAAAGTTTGCTTGCCACGGATGTGTAGGCAAAAGTTCATAATTTTCGAAGTCATCTTTAAGGCGCTGTCGTGCATGCTTCAATACGTCTTCTTCAATCAGTTGATCAACATTATTATCGCTGACAAGTTTTTGGATTAAGGATGAATGCACTGCGAAGTAGTGTAACTGAAACGTCGCACCTAGCTCTGGGCTATACTTTTTCATATCCTCTTTAGAAAAGCCTAGATTGGCTTTTGAGGTCACATGAAATGGATGTCCATATAACATGCCTTGTTCAGCAGATTGAAAACTAGAGGCCAGTTTAGGCTTTATTTGATCTACGCAGTTTTCTAAAAAGAATTTGGTATTTTCGATACTGTTTGCGATTTCTGCATAGAGATTCTGATTTTGCTTTTTATCTTTAAATCGCTGATTTAACTTTAACTCATCGGTTATCATTTTAACCAACACTTTAGGATCAGTCAGACTTTTGACAGTCTTATCCTCAGTATTGAATACACAAAAAGAGCGCTGGTAACGATGATAACCTGTGCTTGAGAAATGCTGTATCGCACCATAGATGACTGAGTTAGATGCAGTAAATGGGTATGAAAAATAGGATGAATTATTTGCGTCATGTATTGTTAAAGGTGAATCCTGTTCTGAGAGAATATGCTGTTCGAGTTGAACTTGAAGTTCACGAAAAAAAGTATTCAAGTATTGTTCAAAAAGCTTGTAAGACCATGCATCGGTGGTAATGATCGGGTTCATTCTTGTACCTCTTCTAAAATTGTATTGGTTAAAAATTTGTTTAAAGTCACGATTAATCCAGCACCAATAAAAAATAATGCAGTGCAAATTAACGCGGCAGTGATATTGAAAAATGAGTATGTAAGGGTGACCGCAATCGGCCCAAACAGTTGACCGAGAACAAAGGCACTGTTTGAAATACCAATCACTTTTCCTTGATTTCTTGCATCAGTTTTTAACGAAATCGTATGAAAAATAGAGGGAATAAGTGCAGCGAAACAGAAACCTTGTATGAGTCTTAATAGCAGCACTAACCAAATATTAGTGGTCCATGTCAAAGCCAGAACCGTGATTCCACAGATCAGCGTTGCACTGACAAAATTATGAAATGAATCGCCTCTTGCATCATTACGTTTCCCCCAATAGGTTGCAGCAAAGAATGCAGCGCCCCATGAAAGTGCGTGGATTGTTCCTGTTAAACTCGCAATAGATAAGGGTGTAGTTATATTTCGACTGATTTCACTGATATATAAGATAAAACAGGACACTAAACCGAACCCGCCAGCTTGGACAAAGGTTCCTGCACTGAGCCAAGAAAAAATTGTTCGATCAAAGGATTGCAGTGTTGATGGTTTTTTATCGGGTTCAGTGACAGATGTCTGTACAGGTTGGCTCAATAAAATGGCAGCAACTAAGATTAAAATGATGACAATATATGCTGTGGCATTGAGTAAGGTTTCAACTTTCCAATGGTCCATAAATATGCCCCCGAGTACCGGACCACATAGGCAGGCCAGTGCGACACTGCTTTGGAGCTGTCCAAAAGCAAGACCTCTTTGTCGCTCGCTAGACAAGTAAGAGGTATAGGCATAAAGAATCACGGATAGACCGCAAAATCCTAATAGAATACGGGCAAAAATAAACACAAATAGATGCTGTGCTCCCGCCATTAAAAGTATAGAAATGCAGAAACCAGCCAAAGAAAGTAACAGTGCTTTTTTATGCCCAAATGTATCTGATAGATGACCAATAAGGGGGGCTGTAAATAGACTCCCTAGAGCTGGTGCTGACAGCGCTATACCTGCCCAAATGGCGGGTGTTGTCATTTGCGCCGTCAATTTTTCCATATATAGCGGCATGATCGGTATTAAGACCATCAAGCCAAAAGTCGAAAAAAATTGACACAGTAAAATAATCAAATGATCTAGGCGAGAGGAACGCATGATTTAGATATCCATGGTCTCATAGCAAGATTGGAATAAAGCATGGTAGGGATTTGACGTCATACCAATTTTACTTGGCATCCCTGTTGAATCACCTTGTTGGGCTAATAACGGGGTGAGTAATTGTTTGAATGGCCAATGGCTACTTTCAAAAACATATTTTTGAATACAGTTTTTCGATTGTTCAGAAATCGTGGCAGTTTCTATAAAGTTGACAATAATCGCTTGGATCATTTCCCAGAAATCAATTTCAGTATGATCGGTATATTTCAATGTTGCTAATGCGATAGGGTATAGGTTGATTTGTATCCCGAGGGTTATAAAATAATTAAATAAATCCTCATTTTTATTAAAAATAAGATTGTTTGGTGTACTGGTATCAATTTTATAGATTGGCGGAACAAAACCACTGTCCTGAATCGCAGGGGTGCATATTCTTAAAGTGTCATGGTCACGCAGAATAAAGCATTTAAATTGATTGTCTTGGTAACATACTAGGGTGTTTTGACCATGACACTCAGGCATAACACCAAAAGACCACAGTGTGAGAAAAGTGTGAATAAAATGGGTACTCAAATCTTTAAGTAAGTTCCATTTGTCACCTGTTATACCTAAAGCTTCCCATGGATCAATATAAGGGCAACTTAAAGCAGACATGCTAATTGGTGCTATATTTTTTTCTTGGCAAAAATGAGGTAAATGCCTCACTTGACAGCCGATAACACCTAAATTCTGTACCAACGGTTCTTGTTTTCCCAAGACCCACCAATGGGTTTCATTGCTTAAAAAGAGTTGATGTTTTAATGATGGTGTTTTGTCGATGACATCATTGAGAAAATCATATGCCGCATGACCGTTGGCTAAATATCGAGCAGGCATAGAGCGAATAGCACCCAAAGTTTTGGCATTGGTCGAGAGCTTTAAGTGCTGATTTGAATTTAAGTGATTGATTAAAGTTCGTAGCGAGGATGTTGGGCAACCAATTGCAGTGGCGAGGCCGAGGTCAATCCCTAGATATTTGTTTTCTTGAAATCTTAAATAGTCATGCTGTGTTTTAAGTACAGGTATTGCAAGGTATTCATTTGAGAGAGCCTGCATTTTTTCAATAATAAGATTTTTTTCCTCAGCAGGGAGAGCCAGTTCATCATGTGGAATGGATTCCATATTATTTATGACATCTGCTTTTTTAAATGCCCACCAATACACTTCAATTTCTTTTTGAGTAATGAGTGGACTGAGTTCACCTTTCGCATGTGCAAATGGATGAAATGCACGGTCAGCGACAAGCGAAAGTTGTTCACTCATTATGAGTGGCGAAGAAAAAGAAAGTGCGGATTGTAAGATTTGAGGAATTTTTTCAGCAGTAACTAAATTATCATGCCAATATGCAATGGCCTTTTGGTGGTTGATTGATGGCCACCATGAGGATTGAGTTAAATAATTAAAAACGTCAGCAATCGCGATCTCAGTAGTCTGTTGACTCAACGTGTTATGAAGTAAAACTTCTGCTTTTGTGATATAGAAAGGATTTACACTATTTACTTTTAAGCAGTTGAAATGTAGTTCCAACTCACTACTCAGATGTATTACAAGATAAGGCTTTTTATAGACAATATGGTTTCTGAACTCACCATAATTTTCCATATAGAGCGCATCTATAGTTTTCTGAAGTTGTGTTGTGTAAATCCGATCTAACATGTGCATTGTTCCTATAATTATAAAAGTGGCAAAACTGTGCCAATATTTTGTTTTTGTGCGGCATTGAAAAACCATTTCGCACAAACAATATCGTCGATCGCCATACCCATTGGGTTGAGTAAAATGATTTCATCATCATTTTCACGGCCATTTTTATGCCCAATAATGATGTCACCTAGTTCAGCATGTAGTTTTTCACGGCTAAATAAACCTTCTTCAACCAGCACATTGATGACTTTCTTTTCTCTATTGGATTGATCCCAGTCATCCACAATCACTTTGTCAACTTTGAGGAAAACTTCTGGTTCAATATCCATGATTGATATATTTGAAACGAAGCAACCTTTTTTAAGCCATTCAAACGGGATATAAGGTTTGTCAGATACTGTGCAAGTGATTAAGACATCTGCTTGCTGGATCGCCGACTTGGCAGTTTCATGAATTTCGATTTGAAGATTTGGATATTCGCTAATAAATAAAGCTTTAAGTTTTTCTGCAGCTTCTGGGTTTAGATCAAATAAATGTATTTTTTTAACTTGTGGGTATTGTTCTAAGACCGTTTTGATTTGCATTTGGGCAATCGGACCACAACCAATCACACTGATATCTGAGAAGTCTTTTTTGGCGAGATATTGAATTGATACACCAGTAATTGCAGCTGTTCTCATCGCACTAATTAAGCTGCCTTCCATGATTGCCACGGGGTAATTTGTTTCAGCGTCATTTAAAACAATTAAGGCACTGGCACGAGGAATATTAAATTTCTTAGGATTATGTTGGCGAGAGCCAATCCATTTGATCCCTGCAATAGGATCATTTCCAGCCAAATAACACGGCATGGCAATAATTCGGTCTGCAATATGGTCCGCACCTTGCCAACGTAAATAGGGTTTTAAGGGTTGTACAAACTGTTTATTTGCGTGAAGTGTGAGGCCTTCAGTAATTGCTTCGATAAACGAATTACTGTGATTTGCACCAAGATGGAGTAAATCTGATTGACTAAGGTAACGAAGGCTAGCCAAATTACTCATAAATATTTCCTAAAAAGTGGAGTTAAACAACGGATTGCAAAGTAAAATTTTCTTGATTGAGATGATTTTTATTGAAATGTCTTCTCTTGATCATTTCGAACCATTCTTCGTCATAAACTAAATCTAAATAACGATCGCCTCTATCTGCTAAAAGGGTTAAAACGCATGATCCAGAAGGGATGGTCGGGATAAGTTTTTTTATTGCTGAAATAGATGAGCCGCTAGATCCACCCGCAAAAATGCCTTCATTTTCGAGGAGTTCTCGGCAGCCTAAAGCTGACTCATAATCATCAACATAGATGACATCATCTATTTCATCTGGGGAGAGTAGGGCTGGAACGGTACTTGCACCGATACCCGGAATTTCACGTGGGCCTGAGTGACCACCAAAGAGAACAGAACCGACGATATCGACTGCAATAACTTTTAAATGTGGGAATTTTTCTTTTAAGCGGCGAGATACGCCCATGATTGTTCCAGAAGTACTTGCACCAACAACCAAGTAATCAATACTGCGATCGATTTGATTTATGATTTCTTCTGCTTCACCATAATAGTGGCTTTTCCAATTGTTGGGATTTGCATATTGGTTGATCCAAACAGCATTGGGCAACTGGCGGCAAAGTCGTTGTACTGTATCGATTCTTGTTTTTAAATAACCGCCGTTTTGATCTTTTTCAGAGACCATTTCGATATTGGCTTTATAGAGCTTCAACATTTGCAAGTTGGCTGAAGCAATTTTGGGGTCAATCACAGCCGTGAATTTTAGGCCGTAAATTTTGCATGCCATTGCAAGTGCAATTGCTAGATTTCCTGATGAACTTTCAACAATGTGGCTATCTTTATGAATGAGGCCAGATTTAAGCCCCTCTTGTAACATATACAATGCAGGTCGATCTTTGATACTTCCACCTGGATTGAGTAACTCCATTTTTGCGACAACGGTGATGGATTGATCGGTAAACATCCTTGAGAGTCTGATTAAAGGAGTTTTACCTATGCAATCGAGAATATTGTTATGGATCATCGTTAGAATTCTCTGGTTTTATCTGTTGCAAATGATAATCATTATTGGTTTTGTTATTATTAAAATTTACGTGAAATTTGTTGTGTTTTGTAATTTTATTGAAGAGTAAACTAAGAGAGTAATTAAGGATATTTTTATAAGATATTGATAAATATAGTTTATATGTAATTATTGAATTAAATTATAGTGAAATTAGATGACCATTTGATTAAAATTGTTAATCAATCACTAGAATAAATTTATAAAGCAGATGGCTATCACATTTATTTTTATTAAAGAGAATTACCGCTAGAAAATCTTAGAAACTTCAAATGAATCAGAACTGAAATTATAAAAGGCAAAATAAATTAATAATTTAAAAATTTTTGTACTGTGTTTTTCCTGAGTTGTTGGAATTGGTCATTAGAATATTATGTTTTACATCATTAATGCTAATGATTATTATTAGCACTAAAATTCAGGCCTACAACTGAGGAAACAGGATGCGCCTTTCCCAATTCAGCTTATGTGTTTTATCTATTGCAATCAGTAGTCAGTTATATGCACAGGATGAAACCTCGAATAATCAGACATCAGTTAGCAATGCTCAACAACAAGAATCTGTCCAGAAATTACCACAGATTGTTATTACAGCAACACGGTCAGAAAAAAGCATTGCAGATATTGCAGGGACTGTACAGAACATTAGCGGAGCAGAGGTACAAAAACAGGCTGGGGCAGGGCGAAAAGTGGCAGATGTTCTTGCTCAATTGGTTCCTTCACTGGCGCCGTCTAGTGGTACTGGAAGTAATTATGGCCAGACCATGCGAGGCAGAACTGTACTGGTGATGATTGATGGTGTATCTCAGACGGGGTCGCGTGATCCAGCTCGCCAATTGAACAGTATCAGTCCAGGTATGATTGAAAGGATTGAGGTTATTTCAGGAGCAACCAGTATTTATGGTTCTGGCGCAACGGGTGGGATTATTAATATCATTACCAAACGTGCTGACAAATCGAAACCACTGAGTTTTGAGACGAAATTAGGGATAACCTCTGCTGATAATTTCCGAGGAGATGGCCTGGCCTATGAAGCGGGTCAGAGTGTTTCTTTCAGCAATGATAAAATGGATGGTTTTCTTGGTGCGAACTATACCAGTCGAGGATCATTATTTGATGCGAATGGGGATCGAATCGCAACTGAACCCAATCAGACTAGCCGTAATGATACAGATACACTAGACATAAATGGGCGCCTGAATTTTAATTTGACTGACACACAAAGCTTGAGTTTTGGTGCGCAGTATTATAAGGATAAGCAGGATACTCGTTATCTACCTGATTATGGACCGAACTATACCATTGCTAAAGGGCCACAGTCTGAACGAGCAATCAAGGGACTGGAATTAAGTAATCAGCCATTTACGGATCGTTATGCCTTTAATACCCAATATCAAAATCAGGATGTATGGGGGCAGACGGTAAATTTGGAAGCCTATTATAGAAATGAAAAAGGACGTTTTTTCCCAGTTTATGCTGGTGGCGCGACGGTAAATCAATCGCAATATACGGTTGATGTGGCAGGAATGCGGTCTACAGTTCAGTCTGATTTTAAGCTTGCAGCGCGTGATCTTAATCTGACCTATGGTCTGGATTATGACCGGGAAAAAGATACTCAGCATTATGACGTATTGTCTGTCAGCAATAACGGTATGGTTTACAAGGATACTGGTAGAAGGCTAGATGCAGGTCCAGATACTGTCATTCAAAATATCGGTGCTTTTTTACAGGCAGATTATCAATTAACGGATCGCTTTAATCTACAAGCGGGAACGCGCTATCAATATATTAAGGCAGATACAGACGCTTATACACCTTCTAGACAAACACAAAGCGTAGCGAGTGATTCAACAAATGCTGACAAGTTTTTGTTTAATTTAGGCGCAGTTTATAAACTTACTGATAATCAGCAATTATTTGCCAATTTCTCTCAAGGATTTAGTTATCCAGATGTATTACGGATGTTGCGTGATGTCTCAATTCTGACCGTTTCAACTGCGAATATAGAACCACTAACCGTCAATAGTTATGAACTGGGTTGGCGTCTGCAAGATGATCAAAAACTTGATTTAGGAATTACTGGCTTTTATAACACATCTGATAAAGTCATTCAGTTCAATGCGGACCGTTCAGTCAATATTGCTGATACTGATCAGCGTGTTTACGGTGCTGAAATGACTGCGGCATATCCAATTCTGGATGATTTTAAAATTGGTGGTACATTGGCTTACACCCGTGGACAATATAAGGATGCGGCTGGTAATTGGCGTGAGTTAAATGCTTATCAGGTATCTCCAACTAAGGGAACTATTTTTGGTGAGTGGAATAGTGATGATGGTTATGGATTCCGTGTACAGATGCTTGCTGTAAAAGGAACTGACAAAGCATTTGAAGATGATAAGGTTGCAGTGAACAGTGATAAGGTGGTTCCAAACCGTGCTGCAAAAATAAAGGGTTATGCGATTATGGATACCCTAGTGAATTTCCCTGCGTATAAGGGGCGGGTGGATTTTGGAATTTATAACGTGTGGAATAAAGACTATCGCACTGTGTATAGCCAGCAGTCAGAAATTACCTTTTCCCCTGTGTCTAGTATGCGGGCACAAGGGCGGACCTTTGGTTTGAGTTATACTTTTAATTATTAATTGATGTTAGCTAAAAGCTGGTGCTGAGTGTTTAATTTTCACTTATCACCAGCTTTTATTATTTATATATAGTTAAACCGCCTAATTATTCATCCAAGTGATTTGCATCAAGTCATTGATCATAAATGAAGCTTATAGTTATGTATGAACTTTTTGAAACTGTTGGTTATTCATTTTTGTATTTTTGAATCCTAGATGGTGATCCTACCGTGGGGCGACATGGATGTCGCCGTTGGGCGGGGGTATATGAGCAAAAATAAAGCACTGCTTTGTTTGCAGCGCAAGAGCCCTGTTAAACAAAAGATTTTTGTCATCTTTTCATCTCTGAAAAGTGAGGCATCGCCTACGCAAAGGTATTTAAACTTTGAATATAAAGTGTGGCATTGCAAGCTTTTTATAATCAAACAATTTATTTTTTCCATATAATTGATTTAATTAAAAATATTAATTAAGAGAAATTATATTCTTGTGTCTGAGTTTTTTGACAGGTTGATTATAAAACAGATCCTTAACTAAAGATAAGTATCAAGTGTCGTCAAAATTTAAAACAATAGAATGGATAAGCTATTTAGCGGATTTTTTAGCCATGTTTGTAGAGGTCTATTCTATTTGAGTTGTTGTTGCACAATTTGAAATGAATAAAAATTCAATGAGTACATGTTGTATCGCCCTAATTTTGGTTCAAAGCTGTTTAGTTTCCCAATACTGTTTAAAACATATTATGCCAATCGACCAAATCGAAATAAAGAGAGTCAAACATCAGCTGAGTGTGATAATCGTGTTTTAAGCAGGGGCGTATTTTTAAATAAATATTTGATAAAACAATGAGAAATTTTTATCTTTTATATGACTTATAATAAAAATAGATGCATTTTTGCTTAAATATTAACCACAAGATAGACTGGTCTGTATAGACAACGCCCTAAATTTTTTAGTACAATTGATCACAATTTAGAATTAAATAATAACGCATGTCTAACAATATTTACACTGCTTTGGAGCAGCTTGGCTTATCAGCACAAAAACGTGCGATTCACGTACAATTTTCTAATTCGGCGTTGAGCCAGCAAGTATTCCTACAACGTATTGATGGAACACATCAAATCAATGAGGGTGTTCGGCTCCAACTCATCTGTCTTGCAACGTCAGCAACTATCCCTTTAAAAAGCTTTATTGGAACTCAAGCTGCAATTGATATTGTCACAGATAAATCTGAGTTAACCCGTATTTCAGGGATTGTGACCCAAGCCGATATTGGCGCATCTGATGGTTCTCTCACCATCTATCGTTTGACTGTAGAAGACCCAACAGCACTTTGGAAACACCGTAGAAACTCTCGAGTATTTATGAATAAGTCGGTTGTGGATGTGATCCAGACCGTGTTCCAAGAATGGGTACAACGCAGCCCACTGTTTGCTTCAAGTCTGACATTGGACAAGAGTGGTTTAAGCAAAGACTATGATGTGCGCCCATTCATTATGCAGGCATCTGAAAGCGACTTTGACTTCCTGACCCGTTTGATGAGAAGTGAAGGGATTAACTGGCTGATCGATGAAGCACAACTTAAAGTGTCAAGTTCAACAGAACAAATCCAAGCACAAAAGCTTCGTTTAATTGATGATAATTCGCAATTCAGTGCTCTGGAACGCCGCAATATTCGCTTCCATAGAAGCAGCGCCGTAGAAAAAACTGATTCAATTACCAATTTTATTGGTCAGCGTTCCATTCAACCGACTTCAGTGTATATCCAACGTTGGCAAGCTGATGTATTGGATATTGATGAAGGCGCTGGCAGTGTCCAAAGTAAACACAGCCATAGTGAAAATTATGACAATGCCAGTCTAGCTTTAGAACAAGCATGGCACTTTAGCCCTGCATGGATTCAAGACC